>QWCE01000013.1_pt1 | contig 415104 bp, 425 predicted proteins | sample 1972531 | NCBI WGS metagenome assembly QWCE01 (sample SAMN09866716, study PRJNA288562) | Human gut metagenome isolate term4_stool, whole genome shotgun sequencing... | reverse complement strand
ATAACATTTTAATAGAAATGTTATGTTAAGAAAGGAAAGGATAGCATGAGTAGAAACACACCATTTATCGTACAGACAAACACCCCGGCAAAAGGATTTTCTCTTGCAGAAGTTCTTATTGTTGTAGCTTGTGTAATTGTAATTGCAGTACTGTGTTTACAGGTATTAAAAAAGATTATACCGGATAGAGAAGCACGTATGTTTAAAAAGGCATACAACCTTACTACGCGTCTAGTTCCTTCTATGGTACATGATGAGGATCTGTATCCGGAAGTTGACGGCAAGAATGCTCCTCAGTTTTTTGGCAATACTGAATGGGTTATTTATGAAGGCAAAAAATATGAGGGTCCAACAAAGTTTTGTGGACTTTTTGCCGCCAAATTAAATGTAGTTTCTTCAGTAAGCTGCAGTGCTAATGCCAGTCTTGATGGGAAAGCTACGCTTACAACAAACGACGGAGTTGTTTGGGTTCTACCTGTTACAGAGTTCAAAGATTTAAAAACACCCGGTATAATTCAGATAGACACAAATGGTGCGAAAAAGCCAAATAAAGAGGGTTATGACAGGTACAAAATATATGTTTATCAGGATGGTACAGTTTCAAATAACCCTGTAGATATGCCTGATTTGCCGGCTGTTAACAATGATACAAATTCTTCAGACAACTCAGAAGACAGCAATTCCAAGGATGATTCCAATGGTTCTGGCGGCGGCGGTAGTATTACTATTGAAATTGAAATTAAAATTGATAGTAATGAAATCAATTATTCTTCCATAAATGGTTATGGTACAGGAGAAATATATGAACGCGGCAAAGGTTGGAGTGGCTCAAAAGAGAAAGCATACGAAAAGGCCTGGCAACTACTCAATGGTTCTCTAAAACCTCAACTAAATAAAATCGTCGAATCTCAGTTAAAGTCACAAGGAATTATTTATACTGACGAATTTTCAGATATTTTTAACTCTGCGTACAGCGACGCGGTAAGACAAGCTCTTAACTCTGATGGTATGATTACAGGCAGAGGCGCCAGAGGTTTATCAAGTAAAGGAAAAGCACGTATAGATGTAAAAAAACTTGTTGATACTACTTTGAAAAATTTTAATAAAAATATGGCTAATGGAATTGAAAAAGTTAACGAACGATTACGTCAATAAACAAAGTCAAAATAAAAGCATGAAAAAATTTTTTTTTTCATGCTTTTATTAATATATGAAAACAAATATCCTTGTTGACAAGCTGCTTTCTTCATCAGTACTCTCCACATCCCTTTTCATTACAAGCGGATGTTACAAAACATACAAGGATTATAAAAATGCGGGCCCTAAATACAAAGACAGATTTCTCATCAAAGATTGTGTAGTGCTTTCAGGTGCAGCACTGGGAATGCTTGCAAACCACGGAATTTCCAACAAAATTGGGAAATCAAAAATTTATAATAATGCTGTCACGGAAATATCAAAAAAAATTAACGATTCAAGTATTCACAGAGGAGTTAAAAGCTCAATAAGCTACACTACTGAAATAATTAAAGAACTCACAGCAGGGTTTATGTCAACAGCTGCAGGTATATTGGGTGCACTCGGAGCAGATTATCTATTATCAAAAACAGATTTTCAACAGCCTAAATACAATAGAAAAAATCCTGAAAAAAATAAATTCGCAATCTACATAGACAGTAATATCGCTAAATTCACAGATGAAAATACAAGAGATATTTTCTACACCAGTGTGACAGATATGCCAAAGATGCGGTTTCTCTCTGCTGGAATGATAGGAGCCGATGCCATAGAAATCGCAAAAGATAGAGAGTTTGACAAAAGACTTAAACACACAACCGGTTACCTTGTAAATGATACACTTGTCCCACTTCTATTCTTATCAGTATCCAGTGCACTAACTAAAAATTTAAAATCAGCATACAGAATACCGGTGATTTTTTTCTCAATATTCGGTGGCACGCTCGCTGCACAGAAAATTTTTGATAAACGCGTAAATAATAAAAAATAAACTCCTATATTTAATGTAAATTTTTATAAAAATCGTATATACTTTTCTTGAAGTTCGCAAAACCTATGCTAAAATCATACTTAAGATATGAATATACATGGCATAACAAATACTAATTTTGGTGCAAAAATTCAATTTGAAAACAGGACAGCTGAAAATACTCCTCTGCCCAAATATGCCGGCCAAATTTGCAGAAAAACCTGCATTAACGCTAAACGTATAATCATAATCCCACTATTTTTTTCTGCAGTATTATCTAAAATTATTAAAGTGAGGAAAAGTATAAAATTACCATCCTAAATGGAAGAAAGGAAAAGAAAAACAATGAAAATCAATGCTATTGGTGTAACAACATTCGGTAACAAACAACAATTTGTAAAAAAAGCTGCTGCTGGTCTTATGACTGCTGCTGGAGCAGGTCTGGCTGCTGATACTTTTGTAAAAGGTCTTTCAAAACCTGATAAAGCTGTTGAAGATGAAGTTATCAAAGGTAACGACGAAGGCTGGAATCCTTGTGATTCTATCTGCTGCGGTGATGATTGCGATTGCTAGAGATGATATTACCGATTTCAGGAATGAATAATAACAATTATTACAGGGGGCAGAGCTTTAAAGGTTCTGCCCTCCTCTCTAATAATACTGCGTCTGCTTATAAAAAGCTTGACGTCAATTCTGCTGATTATATCAAATATATTTATAACCGCGTAAAAAATTGGTGCAAAGAAGTTGTTGAAATTAATGTTGAAACTGGCAGGCTGCAAAAAATTGTTCAATCTGACGAACCATACATTTTCATAATGAACCACACCACAACTCAGGGCAGAGATATTAATGCCGCAAAATTCTTTAATACCCTGCTTTACAGGGAATATATTTACCACTCTAAAGCTGAAACCTGTCCAAGAAGTAAAATTTTAGCTAACACAGGAGTTCTTAAAAAAGCTAAAGACGGCGGAAAAGAACTTGAGTGGATGGGGGTTGTACCGGTCTACGCAGGTTTAGCGGACAAGGATAAGCAGTTCAAGAATGCTTCGGTAATTAAAAATTTAGCAAAACAAATTATCGACGGAAAAACTAACCTGTTTATTTTTCCTGAAGGTGCTCTGGCGGCCTTGACATTCCTGCCTATGAAATACAAATTCCAGCCGGGAGTTTCCGCAATAATCAAAAAAGTTCTAGAAGTCAGGGACAAAATAAAAGTTATTCCGCTCGGCTTTGCACATAACAAGAAAGAAAGCGCAATTCATATTGGAGATGAAGTTATTTTCAGCAAAAAAGACGGAAATTACTTTGCAGGAAAAGGAAATGCAGACTCTCCGTTTTTTGACGCCGATTTAAAAACTCTATGGGAAGATAACGATAGTATAATGCTTACGGAAAGTGGAAAACCCGTACAAATCAGTAATGTCGTACCTTTTATTTCTGGAATACTAATGAAAAACCTTGAATGCTGCTCTAAAGAAGCAAAACAGGATTTAAACAAAGATGACAAAAAGATTTACAAAATATGAGAATTTCATCAAGAATAACTGCTTTGAAGTATAAATGTTTATATAATTCGCTTCTGTACATTAATAGAAATAATGCCGAAACTAAGCGTTATCAGGAAGAAGGACTAAAACTCCTGTCCAGAAAAGTTGACAGTCTGCCCTCTAAAATCGCATTTCGGCCAAAGTTTATAAAACAATCCAGCTGTATAAAAGTTTTTGATAAATTATACCTTTTTATTTCCAAGGCAAATATAAAAAAACCGCTTGAAGAAAGATTCGATGCTCTTTTTCATGAAATCGGGCACTGGCTCCATTTTCAGAATATACCGCCGCTCAAAGAGTGCAGAGAAATCTGGAAAACTGCAAATCTGGAAAAAATTAAAGAAGATGTTTCTGAATATGCTGTAAAAAAGGATGACGGCCGTGAATTTGTAGCAGAGGTCTTTAAGGGACTAATTAAGGGTAAAAAGTATGATGAATATATAATGAACCTGTATAAACGCCTTCACGGACCGGTACCGCATGATTAACACATAAAAAAAGAAGCCCTGGAGCTTCTTTTTTAAATGGTCGGGATGACACGATTCGAACGTGCGACCCCCTCGTCCCAAGCGAGGTGCGCTACCAAACTGCGCTACATCCCGGTCTTGATTTTTCTTATTGTAGCGCACCTTCGGTGCTACCTCTCCTCGAACGATACTTAATCGTTCTCGTCGGCAGAGTCAAACTGCGCTACATCCCGATAACCTTTTACTTGCTACCGCTTTGATTGTCAATACACTATCCAATACTTTGTATCAGCTAATGCATGATAATTTTACTTTAAACAAAAATATAAATCAAGCTTTTAATTTTTGGTGTATAATATCAATGCAATGACAAACCTATTACAAATTAAAACATCTGCATCTGTTCTGGTAAAGACACTAAGTTCTCTTGGTGTCGACAGTATTTTCGGATACCCTGGCGCCTCTGTTTTAAGTATTTATAATGAACTTTCTAAAGCCGATACGATTAAACATTATCTTGTCAGGCACGAACAGGCTGCCGTACATGCTGCAGAAGGCTATGCCCGCGCCAGCGGAAAAACAGGAGTTGTCCTTGTAACCTCAGGCCCGGGATTTACAAATACAATCACCGGAATTGCAAATGCATATGCTGATTCAACTCCGCTTGTTATTCTTGCAGGTGATGTTGCAGGGGCTGATAAAAAAGGTAAAATTTTTCAATCAGTAGATATTCAGGCAATTGCAGGTTCCTGCTGCAAAAAAACATTCAAACTTAATCCTCAGGATGATATTGCACAAATTATACAAGAGGCATTCAAAGAAGCTTCTACAGGAGTAAAAGGCCCTGTTGTTGTAATACTGCCAAGAAATATTCTTGAAGATGAATACAGAAATGAAAACAGAGCTTCAATTCCGGCAGCAAAAATATCAAAAAAAGATTTCTCTGTAGAATTAAAGGAATTTACAAACCTTCTTAATGCTTCTAAAAGACCGCTTATACTAATCGGCGGAGGCTGTATTGACGCTTCTGCAGAAATTGAACAATTTGTTTCGGTTTTACAAATACCTGTTGTTTCAACTCTAATGGGTATTGGAATTTATCCATCAGAAAATAATTTGTACCTTGGTATGATTGGATTAAATGGAGTTGAGCCTGCAAATGAAGCACTTAAACAATGCGATTTATTAATTGCACTCGGTACCGCCTTCTCTGACCGCTCAACATGCAAGAATAATGATTTCACTAAAAATCGCAAAGTAGTTTCTATTAATATCTGCCGGAATTCAGGAATGTCAGAACTAAATATTACAGCAGATGTAAAATGTTTTATCGAACAATGTCTTGAGAATAAAAAATTGTTTGTGCCTCAAGAAAAATGGCGCATGGAAGTCGATGTGCTAAAAGAAAACATTATACCATTAGAAAAAAAATCAAATTTTCTCCAATCTTCATACGTACTGGAAACTCTTTCAGAATATACCCGTTACTATGAACCGGTTGTTGTTACCGATGTCGGACAGCATCAAATGCTTACTGCCGAGTTTTTTAATTTCAATAAGCCCAGAAAATTCATAACCTCCGGAGGGCTCGGGACAATGGGTTTCGGTCTGCCTGCGGCAATAGGAGCTTATCTGGCAAAGCCTGAAAACCTCGTTTTAAATATTACAGGCGACGGCTCATTCCAGATGAATCTGCAAGAACTTGCTACCTGTAGAGAACACCATATTCCTGTAAAAATAATTATTATGAATAACAGCTATCTCGGTATGGTCCGGCAGATGCAGGAGAAATTTTATAATAACTGCTACCAAGTTGAAATGACAAATCCTGATTTCACAAAAATTGCAGAAGCTTATGACCTGTTTGCAGTCCGCGTAAGAACAAAAGAAGAATTAATTCCAGCACTGGAAAAAGCAATAAGACATCAAGGTACTGCAATAGTCGACATAGTGATTGACTCTTTTGAAAACATATAAAGAAACACCGCTGCATTGAGCGGTGTCTTATTTTCCTAAATTTTCCCTTTTCCTTTTTCCGGGGGTAAATACAAACCAAATGTATTTTGTAACTACCCGTTCGCTTCTTCTAATCCAATAGAGCTTCTAAAATTGCTGCATTTTTTCCAGCCATAGTATTAGCCTTTACCCTGCTTTTATACATGTAACTTCTAAGCGCTTCTCTGATTAACTCAGAACGTGTTCTATTTTCACCTTCTGCTACTTGATCGATTCTGTCTAAAAATTCTTCGGGCATTGAAATTAGTACTCTTGCCATATATTTCTCCTTTACTATGTAATGCTATCTGATATCCTGGATATATATATAAAGTCAAGAAGAGAAAAAAAATTGCTATTTTTAGAAGAAATATTAAGTTTTGTAAACATTACAATAATTGCAATGCTATAGATGGAGTTTGATTTGCTGTAGCCAGAAGGGTTGCGCTTGCCTGCTGTAAAATTTGGTTTCTGATATACGCACTTGATTCTTCTGCAATGTCTGCATCTCTAAAAGTAGAACGTGAAGACAGAAGGTTTTCATATTGAACAGAAATCTCCTCCAAAGCACTCTCAAGTCTGTTCTGGGTTGAACCGAATTCTGTTTGCTTGGCAGAAACAGTGCGTATCATTTCATCAATTCTTGCAAGGTTATCCTTATCCTCAATTTTTCGCAGAGAATTTAATCCGTTCATCGAAAAGGCTATACTGCAGCTTACACGGGAGGATTCAGAACTTGATGTCCCTACCTGAAAATATAATTCCGCATAATCTTTATCATCTTCTACCGGAGGTTTTAAATCATCCGCCGTAAAAGGTACCCCACCATTATAGCTCTGGCAGTTAGTTACAGTGCCGCCCTGTCCAAAAGCAGCTATACCAGAAGTATCAAAACTGTTAAGATAAAAAGAATTTACAGCTGTTAAAGAACTTCCGCCGGCACAAAAAGCTCCTGCTGTGCCGGAAGTTCCCCCGGTTATATTTGATAACGCATAGCAGTTTTCAAAGGTAGTACCTGAGGCATATCCTACTAGACTTCCTGTATAAACATTTGCTCTGGTAACTGTTCCGGTCGAATAACAATTTTTCATTAATTGACCATTCATGTGACTTACAAGACCTGCACCAAAACCTCTGGCTTCTGCATAAACATCACCTGTTGCAAAACAATTTTCTATAGAACCTTGAACCGTAGAAACCAGCCCTGATGCATCTCCAAACGATGGCTGCCTGGCCCACCTGTCAATACTTGCATCGGCAGTAGAGTATGAATTTGAAATAGTATCCACAACTCCGACTAATCCAGCTGCAATATCATATCCGTATATGCTGCCTTTTGAATAGCAGTATTCAACATTATTAACACTTTGAGCCATTAAACCAGGTGACCATCCTGCATTGTTTTTCTCTAAACTTTCTACATCACCTGTAACATAACAGTTATAAATGGAATTTGCCACATTAATAAGTCCTGTTGCGTTTTTTGCAGAAACATTGATATTCTCAAGTCCTAAGTTCTTTATTTTGGCACTAAAATTACCCCAGAATAAAGCTCCTTCACCATTCGGATTATTAATATAAAGATTTGAAACTATATAGCCGTTACCATCAAAAGTACCCTGAAACGCATTGGTTTTATTTCCTATCGGTGTCCAGCCCGCACCTGATGAATAAGCAGATAAATCAATATCATTAGCCAGCACAAATTCCGTATTTTTACCAATTAAACCTGCATTGGTCATTTTTGCAAGTTTTGCAAGTTCATCTGCTGAAGAAATTGAATAAGTTCCGCTTGTAAGAGGGGCCGCTTCATCAACATCCGCAAGTGCTGTCATTGCTGAAACATCCCTCGGTGAAACTTTAACAATCAAATCTGCAGTTCCCTGATTCTTTTCTGTTCCTACAAAAAGCTTAATGCCGTTATACTCTGTAGTATTGTACAAACGCTCAATCTCATCTACTATTGCATCTGCTTCCTGTCGGATAGCTTTGATTGAGTCCGGCCCGTAAGTTCCGTTATTTGCCTGCTCCTGTAAAGCTCTAAGACGTGAAAGCTTATCCGACATCTGGTCTAAAGCTCCTGATGCAGTATTAACTAAATCTAAGCCCATACTCGCATTTTCTTCTGCTACCTCATAAGCGCTAATTTTTGTGGACATACTTGTTGATATAGAAAAATTTGCAGCATTATCGCGGGCATTATTTATTCTAAAGCCCGTAGTCATACGCTCTATTGCAGTATTTAATCCTTTTGTTGCCGATTTTAAACTTGATTGCACTATTAAGCTTGAAAGGTTAGTATTAATATTCAATACACCATCCCTCCAAATTTAAAATTTTTAGGGCATATTACCCCCCCCCCCCCTATGCCTACAACACAGGTACTAAGCGGGTTTCCGGCATTTGCACAAAAACTCTTCTTATTTTTTAACAGCATATCCATTAACTAATATATTCCACATTTAAAATTTTTGTAACAAATAATAGATACTTTGTTACAAAAATTTACAGCTGAAGGGGCCTGACAATAATAATTGTCAGGCCCCTTTCAATCTTATATCTAACTTTTTTAGTAAAGAATAGTTAGAACTTCATCTGGATTTAGGCTTGAATCGTTTGTTGTATTAGGTACAAAAATGTACTTAGCTTCGTCAACAAATTCATAGCCAACACCGAATACTCCGCTTGCAGTTAACTTACATATATTGTAAACACCTTTACCAACAGTAATAAAGCTGCTTCCAACGCTCTTAAGTCCTTTTAGCGGGTGTAAAGAAGCTGTATCTGCAAAAGCATCAGACCAGTTATCGCCGTATTCTTCAACTCCGTTTGCAACAACTTCTACAGCAGAAGAAGCTGTTCTTCCAGCAACACCGGCAACTCTGCCAACCATTGAGAAAGGAGCTGCGAGAACTCTAGAAACTACGTTAGGATTTTTTGAAACATCAACTGATGCACAAGACATTTGTTTAGGGAATTCTGCACAGTTGTCCCCATTTGAAATTGATTTGAATTCAATTTCTACATAGCCAGGGTTCTTAACACCAGGTCTTGATACTGATGATACAATACCTTTTACAGTAGAACCTGCAGGGTAGCATACGCCGCCGATTGTTGCATCTTCAACTGTTTTAGCTGTAAATGTATCACCTGTGTTTGATGTTCTTGCGCTGATTCTTTCGCTCAATTTTATCTTAAGCTGTATTGTTTCATGTTTTGTTGCACAGTTAGTAACACCATTAGACGTATCAATATTAAATCCTGCTTTCATTGCGCCAAGCATAAAAGCAACCTGTTCTTTTGATAAGTATTCGTCATTAACAACTTTATCTTTGTCAGGTAATTTATTCAAAATACCGGAAGCAATAACTTCGTTAGCAGCGCCGTTTGCCCATGCCGGAACAAATTTTACAGCCTGTCCTTCAAATACCGGTGCAGCTTTCTTATCAGCTGATACATCCATCATTTTAGCGAAAGTAGCAAAAACTTCTGCTTTTGTAATAGGTTGATCCGGTTTAAAAGTAGAGTCAGGATATCCAATCATAACATCTGCGCCAAGAGCTCTGTCAATTTGTTCTTTTGCCCAGTAGTCAGCTGCTACATCAGAATATTTATTAGTATTTGCCGCTTTTAGATTCAAACCGTCAGCAATAATAAATGCTAATTCAGAACGCAATACAGGCATTTTAGGGTTAAATAAACCTGCTCTTTTAGCATCCATTTTGCCTTTCATATCGTTAAGCATTTGCTTAGCACAACGCGCAATTACAACATTCTGCTTACCTTCCATGGTTTTTGCAGTACATGGCTTGTATACCTTGCCGCCAATAATTACATTACTGTCAGTATTAACCATTGTATGACCCTGGGTTCCGAATAGTGTCGGATGAGCATAAGCCTGTATGTCAGCAGGCTCGCCGGCCATTGCAGCACATGATGTTACACAAACAACACCAAGTGTTACCATAATTTGTTTAGATAGTTTCATACTTCTCCTTTCTCTTTTTCACTTTTCATGTTGACATAAAAGTGAAGTTTAGTAATTAAACCATTTAGTGTATATTATTTTTTCTTTTGTAATAAATATGCTTGAGGATAGCAGTAATCTTCACGGAAACCTATTCTTCTATACATTTTTAATGCTTTATAATTATTAGTTTCAGTTGTAACATTTATTTCGCTGAAAACGCGTTTTCCCAGCTTTGTCCAGTCAACAATGGTTTTTATTGCCCTGTTAAGCAGATGTTCGGAGAAGCCATGACCTCTGTGTTCTTTTTCTATAGCTACAAGAGGAATATTTGCAATCTTTCCTCCGGTAACATTTGCAAATGCAAAACCTACAGGTGCATCTTTATAAAGCAGAACTGATGTTACATCCGGCAGAAATTCACCATAAACATTCTCAACAACTTTGTTTATAATATCTGTTGTTCCTTCCATTGATAAAAATCTTGTATCATAAATTGCGTCCTGCGTATCTTTAAAAGACTCGTGAATTATTCTTACAGCATCATCCCTGTATGAATCATCATAGCTTACTATTTTGTAATCATCCGGCTTATCTGAAAGTTTCATATTTTCGAGAATTCTTTCAGAAGAAGCATTTCCCATAATAAATCTCAAAACAGCAAGCCCGATATATTTAAATCCAAATCTTGCAATATCAGCAGTGAAAACAGATTGATGCCCTATCATGGGATAAGAAACAACCTTGTTCTGGCGTTCTGTTTCAGTAAACTCCAGAAATTTCTCAACAAGGAGCTTAACTTTTGTAATTTCATCTTCTGTTCCAAGGCAGTGTATTAAATTAAGCTCAACAGCCTCGGATATTGAAGTCGTATAAACAAGAAACGCTGTTGGAATATCATTTTCTTTAAGCACAATGCACTGCATATAATTTTTTTCTACAGCATCAATAAATTCCTCATATGGCAGAGGTTCGAGCTCAAATTTATATTCATTTACAGCCTTAGCTTTAAAATCATTGTACACACCTGCAAAGATTTTAGAGATATTTCCGTTTAACAATTCTACTTCATACGTTGTTTCTGCCATAAAAATTCCTTTACATTAGATGATGCATTTTTTCGCGTTTAGTATTTATATAACGCTCATTGTATTTATTTACTTCTGATTTAAGATTAATATTTTCGTGTATTGTAAGCCCGTATCCTTTAAGTCCTATAATTTTTTTAGGGTTATTTGTAATAAGGTTAAAATTATTGAACCCTAAATCAAGAATAATCTGAGCACCGACGCCGTAATTTCTTAAGTCAGGCGCAAATCCCAGCGACACATTAGCTTCTACAGTATCCTGCCCCTGTTCCTGAAGCTTGTATGTTTTAAGCTTGTTGATAAGCCCTATTCCACGCCCTTCGTGATCTCTGATATAAACGAGAGCTCCTTTGCCATATTCTTCAATCATTTTGAGTGCAGTATGAAGCTGCCAGTTACAGTCGCATTTAAGGCTGTGAAATATATCTCCGGTCAGACATTCGCTGTGCACTCTAACTAAAGGCACTTTATCGGAGCCGTCATCTTTAACAAGTGCAACATGTTCGCATCCGGTGATAGTATCTGTGTATCCGATTATATTAAATTCTCCAAACTGTGTAGGGAGGAAAACTTCAACCTCTCTTTTCACAAATGTTTCACGTTTAAGTCTGTAAGCAATCAGGTCTGAAACTGTAATGAATTTTATATTATGTTTTTCTGCGAATTCGTGCAAATCATCTCTTCGCGCCATTTCACCGTTATCTTTCATAATTTCGCACATAATACCGGCTTCTCTATGCCCGCACATACGTGCTAAATCAACAACAGCTTCTGTATGTCCGCATCTTTTTAACACACCGCCTTTTCTTGCAACACACGGGAACAAATGTCCAGGCCTGCGCAAGTCAGAAGGCTGTGCATCAGGCGCAATTGCAACTTCAATTGTTTTAGCCCTGTCATAAGCAGACACTCCTGTTGTTACCCCGTATTTCGGATGAGCGTCAATACTTAGGGAAAAAGCAGTTTGCATGCTTTCAGTATTTTTTTCTACCATTTGCGGCAAATCAAGCTGTGCTGCGATTTCCTGCGATATTGCAAGACAAACAATTCCGCGGCACTCTTTGGTTATAAAATTTACCAGCTCGGGGGTTACAAACTGTGCTGAGCAAATAAGATCGCCTTCATTTTCTCTATCCTCATCATCTGCTACAATAATGGGCTTACCAGCTTTAAAATCCTCGAGTGCTTCTTCTATTGTATTAAATTGATTTGTCATAATCAGCAAAATCCATTTCTCTGGAGAAAATCCATGTTAATTCTTGACCTATTATCGCTCGTTGATAAAAATTTTTCAATATATTTCGCCATAATATCAACTTCAATATTTACATAATCTCCGTTTTTTAATTCTGATAAAGCAGTGCATTCATAAGTATGCGGAATAACCGCAATTTTAATCCTTTTCCCTGATATTTCCGCAATAGTAAGGCTGATTCCGTTCACACAGATAGAACCTTTCCTAATTACATAACGAAGTTCGTTTTCAGAAAGTTCAATTTCTAAATCAAAACTTTCTCTGTTTCTGCTAAGCGCGATAACTTTTGCCGTTCCGTCAATATGTCCTGAAACAATATGCCCGCCGAAACGCCCGTTTGCGGACATCGCCCTCTCGAGATTTACATGCATGCCGGCTTTTAGATACGGAAAAGCAGTTACACGAAATGTTTCCGGCGACATATCAGCTTTAAAAGAGTTTCCGGAATTTTGTATAACAGTAAGACAGACACCGTTAACAGCAATGCTGTCACCAATTTTAGCATCTTCTAAAACCTTTGCACATTCAATCTCTATACCGTTTTCACTGATAGTTTGGATTTTACCGGTTTCTTCTGCAATTCCTGTAAACATGCGCTTATTATACCATATTGCGGCATAATTGTAAAATTTTGACAGATGCACAACTGTTAGAGTTTAAATGGAAGAAAAATTTGATTATTTAATACGACTGAATCTTTTGAAGAAACATTACCTATAAAAATAATGTTGTTGTTGCTTTGCTCTAAAATATCAAAAAATTTCTGCTTTAATTCTTCATCTTTATTTAAATCTTTTAGGAATTGGTCAAAATTATTTATTGAAACGCATACTCCGGCATTTTTTTCTACAGGTTTGCATTGTTTATCTATCGATTTAATCAACTCGCTTATATTATTATCGTATTTCAAATTTTTTGATGAAAATTTAAATTCGCTTTGAAAGAAATTGCAAATATCATTTAATTTTTCATCAGGCGCATTTGTTGTAATTAATTTAGGACACTCTACAGACTCCAATTTATTCAAATGCATTACCGCGGCTAATCTCTTGAAGATATCTTTATCATGTGATACCTCCAGCTCGTTTATTAACTGATAATTATCTAATACTGCTGCTTTTTGTTCTATTTCTTCCATTTGTCTGGAAGAAACAGACTGCCTCAAATCTTGATATGTATTTGTTTTTATCAAAAAAGTTTTGTTAGAACCAGCTTTTTTATTATATAAAACAGCACCGGCTGCTGCTAACGCCAATCCGCCAAGAGTATAGTATAAAAGTTTATCTCTGTTGTCTTTCTGCTTTTGAGAACTAAAATTATCCTTTTTCTGTTTTTGGAATTTAACATCTTTCCACTGTGGTACAAAATCAATCTTCATAATATATGATAAAGTGAGAAAAAATTTTTTTTGCTAGTAGAGATTTTTACCCCACCTTCCCCCCCTTTAACTCTTATGCTATAATTTGACTGTATGAAACGTTTTTTACGAAAATTATTTTCCAAAGTTACGCTGGTTATCCTCATCTGCATACTTGCACTTCTGGCATTCTTTTTCTGGGGCTGGATTGAGAAGCAGGCTATGAAAGCCAAAGGTATGTACTATATCTACAAAGGCGATCAGGCATATTCACAGGATAATATGGCTAAAACCCTCGATTATTATAAAGAAGGTTTAAGGCTCTATCCGGAACATTACGAAGCCTGGTTTAACCTTGGAAACATATATGCTGTTTATGAAGACTATTTCTCAGCTGTTGACGCCTATGAACATGCTATCAAATACAATCCGAAATTTGTTATGGCGCGTATGAACTTAGGAATAGTTTACTCTGAAGACTTAGGCTTCTTTGACGAAGCAATAGAACAGTTTGATACAGTCACACAGATACGATTATTTAAGCTCTGGATACCTTTTGTCTACAGCAATGTAAAAAGCGTAAAGGCTAACAGAGGACTTGCATACTACAACAAAGGCGTTGCTTATAAACAAAAAGCAATGTATCTGCCGCTCGATAAAAGATATCTTGTATTTAAATATCTGGGAGAGGCAATAGAAGCTTATGAAAAATCGCTTAAGTTTCTCAAGAAAAACTATGATGTTTATTACAACAAAGCTGTTGCACACCACCTAAGAGGCGAATACAGAGAAGCCGGACTTGCCTACTGTTCAGCGATTAAGCTGGAGCCGATGAAATTTGAAGCCCATTACAACCTTGCAGTTCTCTTAAGACAGCTGAACAGGCACAGAGATTCTATAAGCGAACTCCATAAAGCAGCTATATTAATTCTTGAAGAACCGGATTCATCTACTCTTGAATCTACTTATATCTTTAACCTGCTTAACGATGCTACAAGAAAATTTATAACAAGCGACGAGTACTATACACAGAAACTTTCTGATGAACCGCTCGGAAATATCGGCTACACATACGTTAACGGTAAAATCGTTCCGGATGAGGAGTTTGATAAAGCTATACTCAAAAACTTTAAAACCTGTGCAGGTTTTGAATATTTCAATGAAGAAGAGGAGGAAATTTATTAATGGAAAATCTTCACTTTTTATCAAAAATTTCTAACCTGCTCATCTCAGAAATAGATACAAAAGAACTTGCAGATGGTATAAAACAGCTTCTGCAGCAGATTGTACCTGTCAAAAGACTTCAAATCTTTGTATTTGATAATGTTACTAACACAATGCGCGACAGCTCAAACAACTGGAGCGTAATTCCCGATGAGTCAGAAATTTATAAAATCTATGAAAACCTTAAGGACGAAGATTTTGTTATTAATTCCAAAGCGTATAAACTGCCCGCACTAAACGGCGGAATAAGCTTTAAAATAGAATCGCTTGCAGTACCAATGCATAAAGACGGCTCTGATTTCGGAGTTATGGAACTGGAATTTGAAGAAAATACTACAATTAATACAGAATTTTTGTTCCTCATAAAAATTCTGTCCTCCCAAATTTCACTCAAACTGCAAAACATTGTGCTTAACGAACAGTCAAAAATAAATGTAGAATTTCATGACTCAATGAAAAATATTGCAAAAATCATTGAAACCCAGTACGAGTTAAATTATATTGTTCCGCTAATCGGAGAAATGCTTGACAGGTTTATATCAGACCATTTGATTTATGTATTTTTGAAACAGGACGGAGAATTTAAGCTTGTCTGGCCGAAAGCCTGCAAAGATGAAAGAATTTATGAAGCTCTGAAACAGCTTACGCCGGAAACAGGGTATATTTTGACAAACAATGATAAAATCGGCGCCTTCCCTCTTATATCAGAAGGAGAATTATCCGGCTGTATAGTTGCAAGAAGTACGCTTGATAAGCTTTCAAAACGCGATATAAGCTATCTGGAACAGCTTACCAGACAGTCAGCAATTACAATCAACAGGGCAAACACATACTCAAAAGTTCTCCAGTACGCCACTCTGGATGCTCTAACAAACCTTAACAACAGGCGGCAGTTTGAAATCCGCTTAAAACAGGAGATTGCAACAACCAAACGTCAAAAAACACCGCTCTGCGCGATGATGATTGATATTGATTTCTTTAAAAAAGTAAATGATACATACGGCCATGCGAGCGGAGATGAAGTTTTGAGAACAGCTGCTTCGGTTATAAAAGCTCAGCTTCGTGAATCAGATATCCCCGCAAGATACGGCGGAGAAGAATTTGCAGTTCTTCTGCCATATACGCATATAGAAGAAGCAGTAATTGTCGGAGAACGTCTAAGAAAAGCCGTTGAAGAAACACCAATTTTTGTTGACAAAAAAAATATAAATGTCACAATAAGCATGGGACTTGCTGAATTCGGTCAGGAAGAGAACGGAGAAGAATTATTTAAAAGAGCAGACAGCGCTTTGTATGAAGCAAAAGAAAGCGGAAGGAACAGGGTATGTATAAGCAAAAATGTGTAAGTTTAGAAGATACAAAGGCTCTTGCATATAAATTCGCAAATTTAGTAAAAGAAGAAGGTTGTTTTGTTAACCTTTTCGGAGAAATAGGAGCCGGAAAAACAGCATTTGTTAAGCTTGTTGCAGAAGCTCTCGGGATTAAAGAAAAAGTTACAAGTCCAAGTTTTGTTATTCTGAACGAATACCACAGCGCCTCTATCCCTGTTTATCATTTCGATTTATACAGGCTGGAAAACGTTGGAATAAAAACAATTACGGATGAGCTTAGAGAATACTCAACCGGCAGAAAAATAACCTTCGTTGAATGGGCAGAATTTTCTCAAGGCGAACTCCCGTTTGAGAGAATTGAAATCAATGTTACATACGATGACGATGACAGCAGAATTTATGAGTTCAAATCTGTCGGAGAAAGAAATCAAAAAGTTATAGAAGGCTTAGGGGTAATATGCTCCTCCACAGGAAAGGAAAAAAATTGAAGATACTGGCTTTTGACACCTGTCTTGATAAAACATATATAACTCTCAGTGAGAATAATAATATTATTCATAGCGAAACAATTTTGTCTGATGGAAAGAATTATCACTCGGCGTATTTAATCTCAACCATTGTTAAAGTACTGAAAGACGCCGGCCTTACACCTGATGACATTGACCTCATTACAACTGATATCGGCCCCGGAAGTTTTACCGGCATAAGAGCCTGCACAACTGTAGCAAGGGTACTTGCCCAGCAGCTTAACATCAAAGCAGCCGGAGTTTCTTCGCTCGAAATTCTTTCTAAAATTCTCGGCGGAAATGATTTAGCAGCACTCGATGCAAGAAAAAATAAAGCATATGTTTACGATGGTAAAATTCTGGGTGCAATTGAGCTTGAAACAGTTGACGAACTGGTTAAAGGCCGAAGGGTTATAACAGATGACAGCCTGAAAGAGAGATTAAGCGAATTTGCATCCGAAGTTGTTTCGTATCAGCAGGGTGAATATCCGATAGGAGAAATTTTAGCAAAACTCGGCGCGGAAAAAGAAGAAACAGACTGGCGCAAGCTCAAACCTTTGTATATCCAGCCGCCGCCTGTTACTTTGAAAAAGCTTTAGTCCTGCTTAACCTTTGTAATTTTAATGTATTCGTGTAAATTTTCTCATACAGCCTCATGTTATAACACATTCGGAGGCTGCCATGGATTTAGAAGAATATCAGCAGAGATTAGAACAAATCATAAAAAAATAGTGACATAATCTGCTGGTTTATATTAAAATAAGAACATTAAGGGGTTGGTATAAATGTTAGAAAAAAAACGAATACTTATAGTCGATGATGACGCAGAAATAAGAGATTTACTGGAGTTTGATATTTCATCAAGCGGATATTTTGTTGATACGGCTTCTGACGGTATGGAAGGCTTGAACAAAGCTCTCAATAATAAATATGACCTGATTTTGCTTGATGTTATGATGCCAAAGATGAACGGATTTGATGTCTGCAAAAATATCCGTCAGGCTAAGATTAATGTACCAATCCTGATGCTTACTGCAAAAGGCACAATCGGCGATAAAACAAGCGGGTTTGACAGCGGAGCGGATGATTATCTGGTTAAGCCGTTTGATATTCAGGAAGTTCTTTTGAGAATAAGAGTTCTTTTGAGAAGAAACCAGCCGCAGGAAGAAACATTAACTTCTAATGAAATTCTTGAAGCCGGTGAAATTGAAATTCTGCCGGATACTCTGGAAACAGTTATCTTAAATAAAAGAATGAAACTTACTCCAACCGAGTTTGAAATCTTGTACTGCCTGCTACAGCATTTCAACAAGCCTGTAACTCTTGCTACACTCCTTGAAGAGGTTTGGGGATACTCAAGCGATGAAGATGTAAGAATGTTAAGGGTTCATGTGGGTGCGCTCAGAAACAAAATTGAACCTGACTCCAAAAATCCAAAATATTTGCACACAGTAACAAATGTAGGATATAAGTTAACGCCGTTCGGGGGATAAAATGTCACAATTTTTCAGCAAACGAAGGCTAAAAATCGCAGAACAAATCATTATTGTAAGCTTCTTTGCCGTGCTTATCCCAATGACAGTGAGCGGTATTATAATTAACAACATTAACCAGCAGTCAAACAGAGCGCAGCTTAGAGAAGCCGCTGTTATGATAGCAAACATTGTTTCTGAAGAAATTGAAGTTTTCGACCATTCCATAAATAACGAGCTCTCACAAATTATAGCAACAATGGAGTATTACAAAAATCCTGCACAGGAACAAAAATATCTCGACACTATTATAGAAAGACTTCCTTTCTACCGTGAGCTTGCAATTGTAGAAAAAGATCAGCTTGAAAAATATAAAATGTACAGCATTCAGGATGATTATGCAGTATTCAGCAAAAACCTTAAAGACGGAAGATTTCTTGTTGCTGTACTTGATATGAACAATCTTAAACAAAATCTGTTTAAAACTCTTACGGAAGATAAAAGACAGATTTATGTGCTTGTTGATAATGACTTAGTCGCCTCCAGCAACTACACTCAAGAAGGTTATGAAAAGAGCATTGCAGAACTTCCGGAGCAACTGGAAGAAAATGAACCTGTTATATATGGCGAAACAAAAAACCAGCCGCTTGTTTACCTAAAAAAAACAGATCCTGATGTTACTATCATTGTTAACACTACAGAAGCTGTTACAAGAAAAGCAATTGACTATAACCGTGACAAAATCATACTTTCAATACTCGTAACCATGCTTACGGTATTCTTTGTTGTTGGATTATACACATATTACCTGTATATCAATATTAGACAGCTTTTTAAGGCAATAATTGCGATATCAAAAGGAAACTATGAAAGACGCATAAGGCTCTTAATCAATGTTTTCACGCCTTTCGAGATTGTTTTCCTTGGAAACGAGTTCAACAGAATGGTTAGCCAGATTCATAAGTCCTATATACAGCTCAAGAAGAAGAATAAAGAGTTAAAACAGGTTAACGAATTCCGCTCAAACATGATTGATACAGTAAGCCACGAATTTAGAACTCCGCTTACAAGTATACTCGGATATACATCAAGACTCCTGCGGCAGGATATTCAGATTGACGAAGAAACAAGACAAAAGTCACTAAAGGTTATCAAAAAACAGTCCGAGAGATTGAAGCGTATGATAGAAGATTTGCTTGTTATACCTGATATTGAAGGAGCAAGGCTGAATGTAAACATCATTAGCGTTCCGATTAGTAATGTAATAGAAAATTCTATTATGCTTGTAAAAAACGATACAAACAAGGAGATTATAAACAACCTGAAGGATTGTCCTATTGAGATACTCGCTGACAATGACAGAATTGAGCAGGTTTTTGTTAACCTTATTGAGAATGCAATAAAGTATTCCAAAGAAGACTCTCCGATTACGCTTGATTATGAGATAAGAAATGACAGGCTTGCGGTAAGCGTAAAAAATGATTACGATGTAATTCCGCGGGAAAAATTGAAAACTTTATTTGACAAATTTACGAGGGTTGATGACTCCACTACGCGCACAACACGCGGCACCGGACTGGGATTGTTTATTGTAAAAGGTCTGGTTGAAGCAATGGACGGTGAAATAAGACTTTATTCAAATGAAGAATGCGGTTTCTGCGTCAAGGTATTTATGCCGATTGCAGAAATTGAAGAAGATATGGTATAATCGAAAGAAAAGGGTAAGTTATATGAAAAAGATTCTCGTTTTATTAGCCGTAATACTTCCTCTCTGCGCAGCTGCAGAAGATGTAGTAAGTTTGGACGGGCTGAACGAACCTGAGTGGAAAAGTTTTGTACCGCCGGCTTATGTGGATGTTGATGAGCCTAAAGGGCTTGGAAAACTTAACGAAACAGCTGCTTACTGGTATAAAAGAAGAGTTGAATTTGAAAACGGTATTCAGGAATGCAGAGCTCTTGAAGATAATGATGCTAAACTAGGTTGTTATCAGCAGTTAAAAGTTAAGCAATATCAGCTCAACAGTGATTACAATGCGAGAATTGAAGCTCAGGAAAAAGCCAGAATGGGCCCGCAGGAAATGTTTGATAAAACAGATACAATGCTTCCAATAGGCGGATATCTCAATAACTTTACAAGATTTCAGCCTAACGAATTCAGATAATACTACGTATGTAGACCAACATTTACCTACCCCAGTTTGTCGAACTCTTTTGTAAAATCTCGCTGGCTTAACTCTATTACAGGGAGGTCGTATTCGTCTGCAAGTTTCTTCACTTTTATATCATAATTTATCGCAAGCGTTTTTACACCTGATATTATTGCAGCAACATTTGCGTGAAAACGCATACCAATCATATATTCCAGCTCTGAAATCTTATCAAACACATCATTCACAGAAAGCCCTGAAAGAACTTCTACGTCCTTAACCCTGTCTTTCTTTGCAAGTATTCGCGCAAATTTTTCGCACACATCCAGATCTATACTGTCCTGAAAAGAAAATATTTGAATTTTTTTATCAGGAAATCTCTTAATTACCTCATCTGCAAGAGCATTTAAGAAGCCGTCACTAAGCGAAGGATAGTTTCGGAGCTGAATACCAACAGTTCCCTTAAGATTTTTAACCGGCAGTTCAAGACTGAATATAGGATCTTTCACAAGTTCTGCATCTATACCCCAGCTTTTCAAAAGCTCTTGAGATTTTCTATCTCTAACAGATATCTTTTGTGCCTGCCCGAGCGCAAACCTTGTCAGCATTCTGCCAAATCCTGAATTAATAGGCCCAATACCCTGAGCAAAAATCTCTATCTTCTTACCAAAAAATATTGCAGTATAAATTACCCCGAGATAATACAAAAGACTTTTAAAACTTGTCACATCCTGTAAAAGACTTCCACCGCCTGACACAAGAACATCCGAGTGTTTAATGCTGTCAAAAAACTTTAACATCGGGCAGCTGTCAACACCATAAAGTTTTGCAGTTTTTTCAGGATTAGAAGATATGAGAGTAATCTTCTCAGCCCCTTCGTGTTTCAGACGGTCAACAAGCACCTTTGCAATCGCCTCATCGCCGAAATTATCAAAACCGATATATCCTGATACTATGTATTTTGTCATTGCTGAATACTTTCGATAACTGCATCCTTATATGGTATAGCCTGAATAGCTCCGTAATTCTGCGTTTGAAGCCCAGCAACAACAGCAGCAAACTTCATTGCCTCAGACGGAGTATAGCCGTTCGTTAAAGCATACAGAAATCCGCCGTTAAATACATCCCCGGAAGCCGTTACATCTATAGCCTTGGAAGTGTTGTAAAATTCTGTAAAGCTTATTTCACCCTTATAACCTGTGTAATACCCGTTATCAATATGCGATTTAACAACCACTATTTTTACGCCCTTATCCCAGAAATATTTCATAACCTTGTCCATGGAATCGACTTCGTAAAGTCTTGCTGCGTCATTTTTAAGGCTTAAAAATATAACATCTGTATAATCTACAATTTCTTCAAAATATTCTTTTGTATCAGCAGAATTCATAAAACAGGAGGTATAATTCGGATCATACGCAGTAAGAACCCCGTTTTCTTTTGCAATCCTGAAAGTTTCTCTCACGAGTTCCCTTGAGCTTGCGCTCAGAGATTGAACAACGCCTGTAGAATACACCAGTTTTAATTTCTTTATGCATTCTTCCGTAATATCTTCAATAGAAAGTTTTGCAGCAGCTGTTTTACGTTTGTAATACAAAAGTTCTCTGCTCTCCGGTGTTCTTGATACTATATACATCCCGTTTTGTTCTTCGTTAGATTTGATAAGCGATGTATCAATATTTTCCTTTTGCAGGCTTGAGATAATAAATTCGCTAAACCCGTCGTTTCCGACTTTTGTAAGATAAGTAACATTTCCTCCCAGCCTTGCAATAGCAACTGCAGTAGTCACAGTATCTCCGCCAAAATATTTATTGAGTGTAGAAGTATCTGCAAGGGTTCCGTTAGCAGAAAGCTCAATCAAACACTCACCTATTATTGCAATATCTATTTTTGAATCCATTCGGAAAAATCCTTAACTTCTTTAATAATTTCTTTAGTACGCGCAGTTATTTCCTTCGGAGTAAATCCAAGATAGAAATCTCTGCCGACACCTACAGCAGCAGCGCCCGTTTTAATATAAGTCACAACCTCACTTAATTTTATATTACCCATAGGCATTAAACTCAAAAACGGCATCTGTCTTAAAATATTTTCAATATACTGGACTCCGCCCATTGCATCTGCAGGATACAATTTGATAAGCGGAATTCTTGATTTCCAGGCATTATATGCCTCGTTAGCAGTAGAAGCACCGGCAATAAACGGCACTCTCTTATTCTTAGAAATTTTTACCATATTCATTTGAAAAATTGGAGAAGCAATCAATTTTGCACCGCTTGCAAACGCTGCATCTGCCTGTAAAGAAGTAATAATTCCTCCTGCACATACATTCGCAAATTTAGAAACCTCCGATATAGCCCCGTATAATGAAGGGTTTTCAACATTTATTTCCAAAACTCTTATACCGCCTTCTACCAGAGCCTTAGAAATCTCTATGGCCTGTTCCGGCTCCTTGCATCTTATTATCGGATAGACTTTATCCTGTTTTATTATCTCTAAATAATTCTCACTCATTTGTATGTATCCTTTTCTATCAATTTATTATATCATGAACAGGTAAGTCAAGCTTATGGAAAAGGTCGTATGTCTGCATTGAAAAGAATTAAATTTTTTCTCTTTAGTATCATTATCCTTCTTGGATTAATTTTTGTCTACTTCGTCACTTATAATTTTGTAGAACCCAAAGCCTATGACTTTATGACTAAGCACGCGCTTACAGAAAAGCTCCCTTTTCATAACAAGCAAATTTACGGAAGCGGCGATATCATACTTGTTGTAATCGATGCAAAAACCGTTGAAAAATACAGATGGCCGTGGAAAAGAGAATTAAACTGCAAGATTTATGAATATTTTTTAAACTACGCACATCCGAAAATCATTGTTCACGACTCAATCATTGCGACACTTGATACGGATAATCCGGACTCAGACAAAAAATTCTTTAATACATTGAGCAAATTTAACAATGTTGTTGTTGGTTTCATGCCTTCAGTAAAACCGTGGGCAGACAAAGATTTTGGAGAAATTTATGATAAGGCTTTTATTAAGTTTTCGGCCAGAGCAGAAGATAAAACAACCTCAATGCCTTATTTTTATTCAAGTATAATGCCTTTCCCGAAACCTTACTTTGATGTTGTTAAGAATGCCGGCTCTGTATCAATGCTTCCGGGATTTATTAATGGCAATATATCTTCATACGCAATTGATCAGGTTTTTAGAAATCACGAATATTTTCTCAAATACAATGGAAAAATCTATCCTTCTGTAGCAATGAAAGCCTTCTTAATGATGAATAAAAACCCTGAAATGGTTCTTACAAACAACTCAATCACCTTTCGGCAGCTTAACTACAGAATTAAACAAAAAACAACGCCGTATCAATCCATCGTTCCGCTAAAATTCTATAAACTTGCAAAAAGCGGATATTCTCATCCAAAGATTTCAGCAGTAGACATAATGGATTCTTATGACAATATTAAACAAGGCAAAAAGCCTGTTGTTGACCCCTCTGTTTTTGACGGCAAAGTTATAGTTATCGGTGCAAACGTACCGGCCGGAACAGGTTTAAACGACAACAAAAACACTCCTATTGTTTCAAATCACCCCGGAGTAGATATTCAGGCAACTGCAATAGATAATATAATACATAATGATTTTCTAAACGTCATTCCAGCCGGTATAAACCTTTTAATAACATTCCTCGGAATGCTTATTGTATATGGAATAATAAGGATGTATGATTTATTCAAATCAATAACATCTTCTATTGCAATTATAGCAGCATATCTGGTTATTACTTATATATGCTTCTATTTTGGAACAGTAATTAATGTAATTACGCCTGTAGTAATGTTTATTGTCACTATGCTTATTGCCTATACCCATAAATTTGTTCTGGAAAACAGAAGCAAGGAAAAAGTTAAATCTGCCATGGGCAAATACATGTCCGAAGACGTTATGAAGCGCGTAATTATGAATATTGATAACCTCGGACTCGGCGGGAAAAAAGCAACAGTTACAGTTCTTTTTGCAGATATCAGAGGATTTACATCTATGTCTGAAACAATGTCAGCCCAGCAGGTTTCAGAAATATTAAATGAATATTTTACTGAAATGGAGCCGATAATCACAAAATACAACGGAATTATCAACAAATTTATAGGCGATGCCGTAATGGCAATTTTTGGAGAGCCGATTCAGGACAAAAACCATGCATCTAACGCAGTAAGATGCGGTTATGAAATGCTCCAGAAAGTTAAAGAGCTGCAAAAAAAATGGGCTGCAGAAGGAAAACCAAAAATTGAAATCGGCATAGGAATAAATACCGGTGAAGTATTTGTCGGCAATATCGGATCTGTTAACAGAATGGAATACACTGTTATTGGTGATACGGTAAACCTTGCAAGCAGGCTTGAGAGTTATAATAAAGTTTATAAAACAAAAATGCTAATAAGCAGTTCGACTTATGCAGCAACTAAAAGTTTTATTGATGTGATAAAAATTTCTGATGTAGAAATCAGGGGTAAATCTCACAAAATGAATATTTACGAAGTTTTAAAAGTAATTTAGTTTTTTCATTATATAATATTATTATGAGGATACCCCGTAATAATACTACAAGCTTTGGTGCAAAATTCATAAAATCTGCCCAAATACAAAAATTTGATACAAAGACCGGTACTTACGCGTCCAAAAAGGTTTCCTTCGTTGAGCTGGAACCTGATAACTTTTCGGATGTTTGGGCTGTTGCCATGGCTGCTAAATACTGGCCGGACGAATTCTATGCTTCAAATATTGCTCATTGTGCAAACCGAATTTTCGCAAAAGACCCGAAATTTGCTAATAAAAAGGTTTACGCACTTACGAAACAAAAAGACGGCCTGCACGATTTAAACGATACAGAAATTTTAGGCCTTGCAGAGATTACTGAAACCGATAAACATTCTGTTGAGTTAGAATATCTGCAAGTTGACCCGTCAATCATCTATTCATACCCTAAAAAACCTTTAAAAAAAATAGGTACAAGAATACTTGATATGCTAAAACTGGTTTATAAAGATAAAGCAATCACACTTACTTCCAGATTAGGGAAAACGAGTGATTTCTATGTCAAAAATGGATTTCAATGTATAGAGCCGGAAAATAACAGATTTATTTGGAGAGGCTGATTAATTGTAACGTTTTATTAAGCAACCTAGCCACATGGGCAATTCATCATTAAAAAAATACTTTACATGACTATAGTGTGATTTAGTGTGAATGTAGATTGATGAATTTTGTATATAATACCCCAATATTAAACAAAATAAATATTCCTAATATTCAATTCAGAACAGTTGAAAATTATGCAGGAACATTGGCGCCGAAGAAAGACTCTTTCAGTACCAATCCTCTACATGATAATTTTGTTGACAAAAATACCCTCACCCAGATTGCAAAGTCAAATCCAAGAATTATGGAACTCCTGAAAAGTAATCATATCAGGCTGGATGTGAATATTCGTGAACTTGAAAAACTTAAACACGGCCACCTTATGGATACACGTGTTACTGCGGCAAAAATATATTCCGCACTTCCGCAAACTTTAAAATCAGAAGTAAACCTTATGGATTTGCAGCAGGCAGCAATGCTGCATGATTTTGGCAAAGTTCTTATTCCGGATAAAATATTAAACAAAAATGGAAAATTAACAGACAAAGAAAAAGAAATTATGAAGCTTCATTCAGAGCTTGGATACGAACTTCTTAAAAAGCAGGGTGTAAACGAAAATGTACTTAACCTTGTGAAATATCATCATCAGACGCCTGACGGGAATGGTTATCCTGAGATTACAAATGATTTTAAGCCTGATATTTCTTCACAAATTTTAGCAACCGCAGATAAGTATTCAGCGCTGAGAGAAAAAAGAAGTTACAAAGACGCAATGACAAGAGATGAGGCTCTGGCTGTAATTCAAGAAGATGTCACTAATAGCTTAATCGCACCGGAAGTCTATAATGCACTCAATAAAACAGCTTAGACAAGATGACATTAATGTTAAATTTTTATAATGTTATCTATATTCATTGGATGCTGTGGTAATTGTCGTTTTGCTTTTTCAATACAAATTCTCAAGTTTTCACATAAAATACCCGCGATATATAAACTCTGCTCACGTCCCAGTACCGGTATATTTTTGTGTAAAATAGGCCTAAATTCATCTATAGCTTTTTGTTTATAATTCCAAAATTTTTTATAACTGTCTTTAGCCAAGTCAAATTCAATATTTGCCTGATTTACAAAAATTTCATTATTCTCAGATTTGAAACAAACAGGTTTTCCTATATATATGCTGCCTAAAAAACTTTTAGTCTTATTATTGTATGCAAATCCAACAGGAATTACTTTGACTTGTTTCTTATCAATAACAGCACTTCTTACCATACCGCCAACTCCGGGTTGAAATTTTTCTATTAAATCTAAATCTTTAAACATTCCCATCTTGCCTTCCGGAAAAATAAATATGTGGTTTTTATTTTTACAGAAATTATCTATTAATTGATGTATTTTTTCTGAGTTTTTTCCCTTTCCTGCATCAAACAAATTTGCATTTATTCCAAATGCACCAAATTTTTCATAAATCGCTCTTTGAAACTTATTCATCGACTTCAAAATATCCTCATTAGCTATAATTTTAGCCCGAGGTGCCGTTTTCGCTTTGCCCAGATTTATATATGCTCCGCTTAGTAACGTTCCAAGCACCCCCATCATTGCAGGGTCTTGTTTTCCATTACTGTGATTCATAATAAAAATATACGCTTCGTCTGATTTTGCAATATCTAGAAGTCTGTTACTTTCCAGATTAATTTCAACTTCTCTGTTTTTAGCAAATTTTCTAGCGAAATTATGAAAAAAACGCATATATGCATAAGAACTATCAGAAACCTTTATAAACTTGTTATAAAACGCTAAAATTTTCTCTTGATTTCCACTATTTTTTATTTTATTAGATAATTTTCTTTTCAAAATAGCACAAATATTAAACAGACGCTCAGCTTCCACAAATATTTTTTTTTGAGGAATGGAAACATTGCCACTGAAAGGAATCAAGGTATAGTTATTTTGCATGTAGTTGCAAGTATTATTTGTGACAGGTGATATTTTCATTTTAAGATGGGTCTTTTAATACTGATTTCAGACGTGGTCTAATTATACAAGTCATTAATTTACTCAGAAAAGATTGCTTTCTATGTTTATTTAAAACTTTTACGCTTTCTGATAAGTTCTGCCTAGCCTCTTTGGTTGTACCTTGTGGCATTATCATTATACGAGCCTTATAAGGAATACTATTTGTATTAATTTTCATAATCTTTCACCAGACTTAGCATGAAGATACAGCAGCATCTCCCGAATCGCAATCAGAATCACTGTCACAGCAGTCATCGTCGGAATCACAGCCAGAATCGCTGTCACAACAATCATCATCGGAATCACAATCGCAACAGCCATCATCATTATTGCCATCATATACACTATAATCAGAGTCATCTTTTCCGGTAAATGCAACACTATGAAGCAAATCTTGTTTCTCTGAAGAATCTATTGTTCCATTTTTTGCTGCGTCATTAATTGCAGACCTAAATTTACCTTGAGAAACAAAATCTAAACCTGAATTTGTATTTGGATCTGGTTTATAATTTGAGGGAATGTCAACACCAGCATCTTCCATTTTTTTAATCAAACGTTCAAGAGCCTTATCTTTTGAATCCCCTATATAGTATGCTACTAAAGGGAAAGTTACCAATGGTAAAACTTTGTTATTGGTATTTCTTTTAATCATTTGTTTGGATACATTAGATATCATATTCTTCTTTGTGATATTTTTCGTAAGTTTTAAACAGTTAAAATTTATTTTCATATTAAACATCCTAATAATATTTATAACACCTATTGTAGTATAAAAACAAAATTTTATAATAAAAAACACAATATCTTTACAAATTTAAATGTTATATACAACATTTACTCATATTGCATTTATAAAATATATACATTTTTTACAGTGTAACAATTTCGTTCAAAATTATAGAGAATAAGACAATGTCAAGTTATAATAATGATGGAGGCAAGCAATGCGAAGCATTTCATCAATCAACTTATTTTATAACCATGACAATAAGTACAAACCTAAAAAATTATATGAAAGCAATATCCCACAAAACACCTTTGTGCAAGATTTCTCTAAACAATATTCTATTGCGGCAAAAACATATGCTTACACTTCTCCTAATTTTAAAGCAAAACAGTTAAATGATATTAATTTAATATTAACAGACGAACCTGTTTTGCCAAGAATAAGTGTACAAATACTTAAAAATAATAATTTTCAAGCAAAATCAGGACTTTGTACCGTTTACGAAATCGCATTTCATGACCAAATGCATGATTGGCTGCAAAGAAATCCAGAAATTAAAGATAATGGGTCTTGCGTCAAAGATTATAAGCGTAAATTTGACATATATTGTACGGAAAAAGATTTTATTAAAACATTAGATATGATAAATAAACAATTTGTGGCACCAAAAATCCAAAAACGTTACATCGACAATGCCTTAAATCTTGCACCTATAGGGTATAGACTTTATAACTTAAAAGTCGACACGGGATTTGATTATTCGGACACTCCAGCAAATACTACACAGGAAGAATATGAAAAATTAATAAAAGATATTTCATTCAATGATGTCCAAGAGTATAGTGATAATATCCTAAAAAATTCAGATATTCATGTTGCTCTTTCTGCAAACAGAGAATTTTATAATAAACATGAAGAAGAAATTCAAACACTCCTAATTAACATATTTAATGCGACAAAAAATAACGAGTAGAGTTATTGAGACCATCTCAAATTTTAATGTTCTCCTTTTATATGTTCTACTCTAACATACTTTGTTGGATTTCATTAAAATTCTATCTTTATCATCATTTGAATTGTCATTTTCGCAGATAAACACTTTTAGATTCGTATCTGGATATTCGTAAACATGGATATTCGGTAAATCCAAATGGTCTTTGCCTTCAATTTTTTTGTTATATTTATCAGTTACTTCAATTGGTGTTGCTAGATTTCGGAATGTGATATTATTTTGAGCCAATATCGCACCACTGACATTGTACCCTGGCAATTCAATTTCTCTTAAAGGTATTGGTACCCTTAACTCATCACGCTTACCCTGGGAAAATTGAAAATACATGTCATTTGTTCTGTTGAGATTTATCCGACTAATCACTGAAACCTACACTTTCTAATTTTTGAAAACATATAAAATAGATATTTGCTTTTATTCATAATAAATTTTACAAATATTTACATTGTTAGCAAAAAATATATTTACAGTTTTTCTTTAAAATATGAAAATACAAAAAAATAATATCAATTTTCAAGCAGGACTTACTAAACAGATAAGGAGTGAAATCGCTTCCTCAAACGTCAAACAGATTTCAGACTATATATCGAAAAACGGCATACCTAATGACTTCAAAGAAAATAAATTAATAGCGTGGTGTTCTCTCAAATGTTTAGAAATTATAAAAACCTTGAACAAAGAATACAACTTGCGGCTCGGGCTGCCTAAAGGAATATTTGTCGAAGACTTTCACTTGCTTAATGTTTCAAACCAGCAGTCTGCAGGAGTTACCAACTTCGCTCCATGTCAATTACATTTAAAAAATAAGACTATTTTTCCCGAAAAAACAATTTTCTTCAATGAATTTAAAGGTTTTAATTATTCTGGCGGAAACGAATACTGGGACAGAATAGATTTAACAGCAGATGCAAATTACGATGACAAAATATCTGCCACAGACTTTTTTATGGAAATATTCTTTCACGAATTTGCACACGCTATACACGAAGAAAATTTAATAAAAAGACTCGGGGAAGATAAAACAGTTAAAACAATTAAAAAAACATTAAACCCTGCTAATATAAGGTGCTTTAGAGAGAAAAATGAGAAGCTTCTTAATACAATTTGTGAATATGCGTCCGTAAACCCGTTTGAAGCAGTAGCCTGCGATTTGTCAAAAAGATTTATTGAAAATGTGAATAAGAATAAACTTACAATAGAACAGAATTTTATTTCTAAGAGTCCATACAGGAAACATCATTTCTTCCTGCTGCCATTCACGGATACAGAAACTAACCCGCTTTCTGACTTACTGCGCAAATGCTGGAATGGAAAATTCTAAACCTGTCATGCTATAACTTCATACAGAGCGTTTACCACAGCCGGATCCCATTTAACGCCAGCCTCTTCTTTTATAATTGCAAGCGCTTGGTCTTTTGGCATTGCATCACGGTACGAACGGTCTGATGTCATTGCTGTATATGCATCTGCAACCGCAATAATTCTTGAACCAAACGGGATAGAATTACCCTTCAAGCCCTCAGGCTCGCCTCTGCCGTCCCAGCGTTCTTTATGATAGTGAATATATGGAATAACCTCTGATAAGAAGTTTATGTTCATCAACAGATTTACACCAACATTTGGATGGTTTTGAAGTTTTTCCCATTCTTCCTTGGAAAGCTTGCCCTTATTTGCAAACAAAGATTCCGGAAGAGTAATCTTACCGATATTCTGCAATAAACCTGCATAGTAAATCAAATCCGTTGTCTTTTCATTCAAATTAAGCTGCCTGCATAACTTCTTTGATAAATCAGCAGTGTTCTGTGAATGAGCAACTTTGTACTGGCCTTTTTCATCAACTGCTTTTGCCAGTTTTTCAACAAACGCCTGCTGCTGTATTCCCAAATCGCCTATCAAAGCTGTAAGCTCAGCTCTTTTGTGCTGGAGTTCTTCTGCAAATACAGTATCTTCATTAATCAAAGCTTCTGTTTCTTCAATGGTCTTCTGAAGGTGCATTGATGTTCCAAAAAGCCGGCCGATAGTTTCAAGAAGATTCATATAAGCACGCTTTATCATCTTTTCTTTATAATTTTCTATTACAATTACCCCGACAACATGTGCATTATTATGCATTGGAACAACCGCAATAGATTTCACATCATATTCCTTAAGCTCATACTTAGGAATAAAATTATCAATCTTAGAAACATCTTTAATCTGCACTTTTTCAAGAGTATTGAATGATTTTACCACAATTGATTTATCGTCAGAAGAATATCCTAATTTTTTCGCATAAATATCTTCATCAAAATCAATTGAAGAACCAACAAGCCCTAAAAGCTTATTTTCAAAGGTCAAACCCTTGGTAAATTCACCGGTAAGATAGATATGACAGGCATCTACATCAAGTATCTGCGTAAGAGTTTTGGCTATCGAATTATAAACTACATACTCATCCTGAGAGTTGAAACCTAAAACACAAAGTGTATTATCAAGAGAATAGATTGATATTAATTCTTTAAGCTGTGATTTAAGCCTTGTTGTCTTATCCTTGACATCTTTCCCGATTTTATTAGCCAAATCCTCGGAAATTAAATATTCAGATATAAAGTCGCCAATGTTAAGTGCAAAAATCTCCTCAAGAGGATCATCTTCCATTAAATCAAGAGAGCGGCTGAAAAGTGATGCACCCATTTCTTCTTTATCTGTCATAATTTTCCTTCCTTGTGTACTACGTACGTAACCATTGGTCGGCAGACATTTGTTATAATACAAGTTTATTCAGGTACTACAGGTCTGCCTCTTTCATCAAGCTACCTACTTACTTGTATATTTTATATAACGGCATAATTTTCAAAAACTTTAATGTTTTTTTAAAATTTTATACTTTAGTTGTAGAAAAGTTATACTAACTATTGAAAATTAACGGTTTACACCCTTTACAATACTTAATATTTAATACTCCCCCGATAGAATTATTGATTATATGCCATGCTTAAGTTATTCTTATCAAAGAGAGGCTTCAAGAGGAGAAGGTAATGACTGTTATTGAAAAAATTAACGAAATTAATGACATTATTAAAGAAATTTTTGATTTTACACAGACTAATGAAAAGGTAAAAACTGACTTTGATGAATATCTTGCAACGATAGGGGCAAGAAATATTTCACTAAATCAGATGGAAAAAATCTTTCTGCCATACATTTTTGAACGCAGAATTGACAACAAATCTATTTTAGAAATGTTTAGAGAAGAAAAAGGTTCATCTCCTGCCGTAGAAAGCTTTATAAAGGCTCAGGCCTCAATTTTTGAGATAAAGAAAATACTGAAAAACGGATTCGAGCTCTATAATTTAATAAATGAAAAAACATATAAAGTTCTCTCCTTAACTAAAATGACAAGCTTCCGCGGGATTTATGCAGGACAATACATTGCTGCAAGGATATTTGAACTCGATGGAGAGTATTATCTGATTGAAATTTCAAGCGTTCTTTCTCACTCGCAAAAAGAAGAAGCATGCCGGTATGCAGTTATGAAACTTGTACACACTCCAAGACTTTTATACCTTGATAATCCGGAGAAAGAAGAAGAGATTAAAGCTACAGTCGCTGAAATGTACCAAAAATTTATCAAAACTTTTGATAAAGATATAATTCTTACAACCAATAAGCATGCTGATGACATAATAGGAGCTTTTAATGAAGGCGAAGATGTAGATTTGTCAGATAAAGGCTGTGATATCAGCGAATTCAAATTCTTCCACGTAAAAGAACTGGATAATAATTACTCTAATTTCTTAGAAAATTCAATGGGCGGTTTTGCATCCCACAATCAAACTTACGACGTTGCAGTAATTTTTGATGAGAAAAACGGACTTTATGCAATACCTTTCTTTGAAACTTTCTGCAAAGTTTTTGAAGACAAAAATTCTGTTGAAAATGCAAAAGCCTGCGTTGAATACTTTTTAACAAATGATTCAATCCCGAATACAATTCTTGACAGAGTTTCGACAAAATACCCTAACTTTATGGAAGTTATCAACGAAATTATGGGTACAAATTACAATTACGAAGAACTGATTAAAACGTACAAATCAGAATATCTTAATAATAAGATTTATTCGTCCGCAACAATTCTGTTCTGCTCAAAAGCGTTCTCAGAAATATTTGAATATATTTCAGAACCAAAACCGGCAGCACCTGTTATTACGGAGAAAGTTGGACGAAACGACCCTTGTCCGTGCGGAAGCGGAAAGAAATTCAAAAACTGCTGCGGCGGAGTAAAGGGGTAAATGAAGTTTGGAGGCCTGACGAAATAACTATTCCACTGGATGAAAAGGGGTAAATGAAATTGTGAAGTCTTGACAAACCAACTATTCCACTGGATGAAAAAGGGTAAATGAAAGAAGGCGGGTGACTTAAAAAGTCACCCGCCTTTAAAAAACTTTGTTAAAAACGACTAAGCACGTTTGCTGCCAGTAACAGCAATTTGATGTCTGCCTTTAGCACGTCTTCTGTTCAAAACTTCCTGACCGCCTGGAGTTGCCATTCTAGCTCTAAAACCGCTTACGTGCTGTCTTTTAATCTTTGTTCCTTCTAGTGTACGTCTCATTGTTCTATTCCCTTTTCAGCTAATTTTACTTATGATGTGTTCATGCTATCCAAAACATGATTTTTAGTCAAGTACTACGTACGTAGACCCATTATCGGTGAACAATAACAACTTCATTTACCCCTACCCCCGGATTGTCAAGCTCACGTTTTATATCATCAACAGACACGTGAATAATCGGAGAGTTATCGTCTTTTTTGAGATACACATCTACAATTCCAGACTGAACAATAAATCTTTTGCACAAAATACAGATAAAATTATGTCCGTAAATATACATTGAAGCACCCATACACCTATCCTGACCGGCCTGAATAATAGCATTCTGCTCAGCGTGTATAGAACGGCAGGTTTCGTAACAGGTTCCAGACGGGATATTATTTTTAATACGGTAGCATTCGCCGCGTTCATAGCAAGATTCCACGCCGGAAGGAGTGCCATTATAGCCGGTAGCTTTTATCTTTTTATCTACCCCGACAATAACCGCTCCAACCTGTGCCCTAAGACAATTTGAACGGGATGAGCAAGTCTTCGCCAAATCCAAAAAATAATCTGTCCAAGATTTTATACCCATTTTCTTTTTACCTCCGATTATATTATACATCAAACTTGTAATTCGACGATTAAGGTCCTTTTATCATCTCAAATTATTTTGTAGTTTTGCAGTTTACATGATATAATTTCGGTATGGAAACGAGCGCTGAAATAAAGAAACCGGAGAAAAAGGCTAAGAAGGGGATGACGGCTCAGACCAGATTAATACTGGCAGGTCTGGGAGTCAGCACTGCTTTTATCCTTTTAGCAGCCGGATTTGCAACATACAGCATTACCCAGAATATGAACAGCGCTTATAAAAATTTTGCGCAAGTTTTATCCAAAACCCTTGCAATTGAAGGAGTTGAAGTCACAAAAGAAGTTCCTGAACTCGCAAAATACGATGCCCTCAGAGCTAATTCCGTATCAGTGCTTAACAGTAACGATGATATAGCTTTTATTATATTTAAAGACAACAAGTCAAAAATAATCTATTCCAGCAAAGATGATTATCCTGATCAGGCAGAAAAAGCCAGAATTACAGTCAGCTCTCCGATGGTTGTTAAAAATCTCGGGAATTCTGTTAATGTAGGGTCTGTTACGGTCGGGCTCAGCGGAAGTATTATTGACAGAGTTTCTGCAACATCTAAAACATCTCTTGCAGTTGTTTTTGTTCTAGCATGGCTTGTTATTGTCGGAATCATTTATATGAACTCCTCAATAATTACAAGAGAACTCCGAAAACTTCATCAGGGTGTTAAAAAAATTTCTACCGGCGAATTTGGCTATATGATTGATGACAAAGATGTCGACAGTGAAGTTAAAGAACTATACAGCGCATTCAACGACATGTCGGAACGCCTGAGCAGATACAACGAACAAACAATTGAAAGTCTGACATTTGAACGCAACAAACTTGAATCAGTATTGATGAGTATTGTTAACGGTGTAGTTGTATGCGATAACCACGATAAAGTTATTATGGTTAACAACTACGCAAAAAGACTTTTGGAAGTCGAAGAAGAAGATATTTTGCATACACAAATTCAGCAGTTCTGCGACTCAAGCGGAGAATTCTGTTTTGCAGATAAAATTACACAGTTCAAAGATACCCCGCTTGATGATGACGGTGCTCCGATACCTTTCAATATTGAAATTGACAGAAGAATTCTGAAATGCCTGATTTCTCCGATGTTTACACGCTCAAACTCATATGTCGGATATATTATTGTACTCATTGATGTTACAAAAGATGTTGAGATGGACCAGCTCAGATCTAACTTTATTTCAAATGTTTCTCACGAACTCAGAACACCTGTTACTGTATTAAGAAGTTATATAGATACCCTTTACAGCTATGGTAACGATTTTGATTTCAACACCCAGAGAGAATTTATAGGCGTTATGAATCAGGAAATTATAAGACTTAACAGAATGGTTAATGATATTCTTGATTTTTCACGCTATGAAGCACAGAATGTTAAACTTGAAAAAACTAAGACAGATATAATAGAGATTGTGGAAGATGCAGTAAATCAGGTTCAGGTACTCGCAAAAGAGCACGATTTAACAATTTCTATTATGAAAGAACCGGATTTACCTCAGATATTTGTAAATATAGACAGCATTTCACGTGCGTTTATGAACATTTTATCGAACGCAATAAAATATTCCCCTGATGGCAAGAGGATAAAGGTTCGCGTAGAACGCTCACGTGATGGTGAATATGTTGAAGTAAGCGTTGAAGATCAGGGGCCTGGCATTCCTGATAAAGACCAGAAGAAAGTCTTTGACAGATTTTACAGATGCGAAAATGCAACCCACACTGTTAAAGGTACAGGGCTTGGCCTGCACCTTGTAAAAGTTACTGTTGAAAAACATCACCACGGTCAGGTTTTTGTAAACTCTAAAGAAGGAGAAGGTTCAACATTTGGTTTCAGACTGCCGATTAACCTCCCACAGGAAGAAATTGAAGAATATATCCCTAAAAATCAGCTTCCCGCTGAAAGTGAAGCTTAATTAACTTCTGCCACAAGCTTGTCAATTGATACATCTAGAGCTCTGGCTATATTGTATACAAAATATTTATCACCCAATCAGCCTCTTATACTACAATAAGATTAAAAGGAGCTTATATGATACTAAGAAAAAGTCAGCCCTTTACAGCTCCGTCATTTTCTCCTGATATAAAATATCTTTGCATCATCAGAAAAAACACTATTATCGGAATTGTAGAAATTATTGAACCTGCTGCAATAAATCTCCAGTTAGAAGAGAACATTCCCTGCAGGTTATTAATCCCCACCGGAAGTGTGTACATAGCATCTTTTGTCAGCATAATACTCGGCCAGAGAAATTCCCCCCACGAACCGATAAACGTAAATACCGCAAGCACCGCAAGAGTAGGTTTAACCATCGGGATTACCACTCTTGTAAACATCTGAAAGACATTGCAACCATCAACGATTGCAGCTTCCTCAACTTCTTTCGGAACTTTAATAAATGCCTGACGCATAAGAAATATTCCGAATGCGCTTACAGCAAAAGGCATTACAAGGCCGATATATCCCATAACATTATTCACACTGTCTATAAGATGTAATTTCAACGTAATTATATAAACAGGAAGCATTATTGCTTGAAAAGGTATCATAATTGTTGCAAGAATTGCAAAGAAAAAAAACTTTTTCCCCTTGAAACTCATCCTTGCAAGAGGATAGGCAGCAAGCGATGATAGAACCAGATTTAGTATAACTGTAAGCGCTGCAACAATTACACTATTCCAGAAATATCCCATAAAATTAACCCTGTGCCATACATCAACATAGTTAGCCCAGGTAAAATCAGATGGGATTAAATGCGGAGGGTAAGCAAAGATATCTTCACCAAGACCTTTAAGTGAGGTCGAGGTTAGCCATATAAAAGGAAATATCGACAGCAGCGACGTTATTATTAATATTGTATGTATAAGTGCTTTACCTGTCAGTTTCTTCAGCATTTTTATCCTTCTTAAACATATTTTTAACCTTGTATCTTAATGTTTTCTTTTCAGCATCAACTTCCTGCACTACTTCTTCGATTGTTGTTGCTTCGCTTCCTTCAACAGGTTCCGGAATTGAGTTTACGTAATCAACTGCGCTCTGATATTCGGTTTCTGTTGCAAGCCACTTAAATGATTTTACAAGTGTAAGCGGTTTTGCAGCATCTCCTCTGACTACAAGCTGGAATTTCGTTGCAGCGTTATCAACGTATTTATTTGAAAAACTCGGTATTGCACTCATTTCATCTTCCGGAATCATTTCGCAGAAAATAGAGAATGCTTTTGCTGTAACGATATTTAAGCTGGCCGCGCTGTTAATAAGATTTGCAGGGTTGATTGCACCGATTGGCCCGAGGAGGTTAGAAACCAGCGACGCCATTCTTGCACGAACTTTCATATCAGCGTAATTTCTCAGCAAATCAAATTCACCTGCAATATGTAAACTCAAAATATTCCCCAGAGATGTCACAGGTTTGAGGTTACAAATACCGTCATTAAAACTCAAAGTACCTTTCAATTCAGAAAAATGTGTTGTATCGATTGTTGTAAGCCCGCTTATTACTCCGCCCAGTGCGGTTTGGAAGAGTTGAGACTCTCTTATGTTTTCTGCAATAATCAGGTTTTCGAGCTTGCCGAACGGCCCGAACTGTCCGTTTCTGACATCAAAGCCTACGGTGCCTTTAAGACTTCTCATCTGCTCTTCGTATGTCGCACCTTTGAGTGAAATATCCGTTTCAAAAGCAGCGGTTCCTGAAAGTGTATCCTTCATGCCAGCGGCATCAAGCAGAGCCTTTTCAACATCAATACCGCGTCCTGTAAGCCTTATATTCAGAAGAGAAGTAATCAGATTCATAGAGATATTTCCTCTTACTCTGCCGTCAAAGGCTCTGGTTCTAAGATTTCTTATATTAAATATATTATTAGCAAGTGAAATACCTGCCTGAGTGTTTCTGATATCAATATTTCCAGTAACAATTCTTGCAAAGTTAATTGAACCATTGTAAATAATTACAGGAATATCAGCAGGCTGCGAGCTTGCAGAAGTTTTAGCAGGAGTTTTTGGTGCATATTTTAAAGCCCTCTCACTGACATTCATAACTTTATCAACATTCAGATATTTTGAAGATACATCAAGCTTTGATATTTCAAAATTTGTCGACGGCAGAGTGCTAAAGGTTCCGTTAATCTGCATATCTGAGCCATTGAGCATCAAATCTCTTACAGCAAAATCTGCACTGTGTCCTTTAAAATCCAAATCAGACTGTTTCAATGTAAGAAGCAATTCAGGTATTGAAAGATTTGTAACTTCATATCCGCCTCTTAATCTAGGTGATTTCAATTCACCGAATACAAATGCACGTCCTTTAAGTCCGAATTCTGACTGCGGAAAGGCATAAATATTACCACTCATAGCCTTAGGCATAGTAATCTTTATAAGATTAATTCTGTCACCTGCAATTGTTCCGTCAATACCGAAAATTTCATCCAATTTTACAATTTCGTTGCCATCTTCATCCACGTTAACTGTTCGTTTAAACAGACCTGTTTTTTTAATCTTTATTCTTCCGGGTTTGAAATCGACAACTGACTGAATAGTTGTTGTCAGACCTGCTGTATTTTTAAAATCTACAGGCGTAAGGAAATTTTCCTTGTCGCACATTGCCTGCGCAAAAAGTGTTTGTTTCTGTCTATCTCCGTCAAATGTAAGTTTTACAGGAATAGAGCCTTGAGAGTGAATAAAAGGTTTGAACTCTCTGCCTATGAGTTTAATTAAATCGTCTGTATTTATTGAACCGTTAGTATTAAAATTAATAGATTTTAATTTGTTATAATCAACTATTCCTCCGGAATATTTCAAACTCGATTTATCATTAAACAGAATAGAGTTTTCTTTTATTGTAATGTTATTGTCTGCAACTTCTATGTTAAGTTTTGGGACAGCGATTTTTGAAGCTGTAGAAGGCAGATAAACTCTAAAGTTATCATTATTAATTTTACCTGAGAGTTCTTTTGCTTTTATTAAAAAATCACCGGTTAATTTTTCGTTATAAACACTCATGCTTTTATCAGAAACACTAAGATTATTGAGGCCGAATTTCAGGCCGGCTGTGGCATCTTTAAGTTTTCCTGTAATATTAAGTTTAAGTGTTGCATTTCCTGATTTGAAATTGTAATTCTTTCTCATATCTTCCGGTGCAAATGCGTTAAACAGGGTTGCAAGAGGAAGTTTATCAGCACTTATGTTAATATCTGCAACAGATTTTTCATCAATCTTCCCGTCTATATAAAGCGGAGATCCGCCGATTAAGATACTTGAATTTCTAACATCCAGAATATTATTATCAAGTTTAATATTTATATTACCTTTAGATAAAACTCTGCCAAGATTTCGAACATTCACGCCGCCGTTGCTTACAAGAATTGAACCGAAAGAATTAAGTTTCTTAAAATTCGTTTTTATACGGCAGTCTGCATTTAAGTATCCCTCTGCCCTGAAACCCGCAAGTTCATTTTTAATGTGCAGAGAATCAAGAAATGCTTTTGATAGAATTAGAAGGTCATTAAATTTTATTGTGCCTGTCCTTATAGACATATCAACTTTCGGATGTTTTCCGTAATTTAAATTACCGGCCAAATTAATATACTGATCTTTTACCGGATAAATATTTGTTTCGAGGTTAACACTGCTGCCAAAAGTGTCTGCATGAAGATAACTTTCCGGAAGCTCTAAGTCCGCAACTTTTAATGTTATACCGTCAATATTAAAATGCCCGAATGAAGATAATTGATTACCGTGATTTCTTATCCTTAATTTTGTATCAAGATTAGCTTTCAAATCATAGTTTCTATACATTGTAACAGGGTTTACAAAAGGAATATCGACTCTCTCTGCCGGATCGTCCTCTTTATCGAGTTTTGTTCCAAATTCAGGCAAAAATGTATTAAGATTAACATTTGCAGTAATGTTTTTATTTTCGTCGCTGTATAGTTCTGCATAAGTTTTAACTTTTGCAGTCTTGCCGTTAAAATATCCCAGTACAAGTTCTTCACCTTTAAGGTCAAGATAATGTTTTGACTTCAAATCATTAACCAGAACCCTGTAGTTATGAAGCTTTACAGCAGGGACTTTTATTCTTATCCATTCCGGATTAAATTTTAGGCCTTCTGCTTCTGCCTGAACAGTTTGTTTTCCTTCTTCAAGACGCTGCTCTTTTCCTTCGTTAAGCATATCTTCTACGAGCTGAACAATTTTAAAATTTTCGTTATTTTTAATCTCAAGATTAATAAAAGGTTTTTCTACATCAAGACAGGAAACTTTTACTGTCAATAAAAACAGGCTGGGCAATGCAATCCTTGTTTTAATGCTGTCTGCTGAAAATAAAATTGAATCATCCGGCAGCTTAATTGTAATATTATCCGCTTTTACACCTGCTCCCAGCAATGGAGTTGTTATAATTTTCGGATTTTGAAAATCTATATTTAACTTTGTTTGTTCATTAATTAAATTTTGAACCTCCGTTTTATATTTATTTAAATCAATAACATTTGGAAGAACAAAAAGAAACCCTGCATACATAAGGGCTGCTGAACCTAAAACTGCACTTGCAGTTACCTTTACCCATTTTTTCATATATATCCCCTTTTATAGAAAGTTTATCACAAAATGTTACAAAAGCCCTATTATGTAAAGATTTTGTAATGACTTGACATGTTTTTGCTACAATTAGAGAATGCGAGAGATTATTCATTAGTCGAATGTAGTTAAATTAAGGAAATGCTTATGAAGAGATTTATGATGATGTTATTTACAATGCTGATGTCGCTTGCACCGGCTCAGGCAATGGGTGTTGATGCCTTTATGGACAAATATATCGCCCCGGTGTCCGACGCAGTAGCAGACCTAATCTTCATCCCTATTAAAATTTGCGGCTGCGATGTTCCGTTAATTATTTTCTGGATACTTATTGCAGGATTTTTCTTTACTTTTTATTTTAAAGGAATTTCTATCTGGGGATTTAAACACGCAATTGATGTAATAGCAAAACCATCCGAGAAACATCATGACGGATTTGGTGAAGTTTCATCATTTCAAGCTTTAGCTACAGCATTATCAGGAACAATCGGAATAGGAAGTATAGCAGGTGTTGCCATTTCTATTTCTATAGGCGGACCAGGTGCTGCATTCTGGATTTTTGCAGGTGCACTGCTCGGTATGTCTATTAAATTTGTTGAAGCTACTCTCGCAGTAAAATATAGAAGATTTAACCTTGACGGCTCTGTGTCAGGCGGTCCTATGCACTACATTGCACACGGACTGACCAGAAAGAAAATGCGCTGGCTCGGTCAGCCTCTGTCAGTACTTTATGCAATACTTTGTATTGGAGGCGGTATTACAGGCGGTAATATGATTCAGATTAACCAGACTGCTCACCAGCTTGTATTTATTACAGGAGGAAGCCACAGCTTTTTAGATGGTCATACCTGGCTTGTAGGGCTTGTTGTAGCAATACTTATCGGTATGGTTATTGTGGGAGGTATCAAGAGCATAGCTAAAGTTACAACTATTCTTACACCTACAATGTGTATTCTTTATATTGTTTCAGGACTTATAGTTATTTTTGCTAACTTTATGAACATTCCTCACGCAATAATGCTTATTTTAAAAGAAGCATTCCATCCTACTGCCGTAGCCGGAGGTATTTTCGGAACAATTATTATCGGCTTAAGACGTTCTGTACAATCAAATGAAGCCGGTACAGGTGCTGCTGCCATTGTTTATGCTACAGCACAGACAAAAGAACCTGTATCACAAGGTTTTGTTGCATTGATTGAAACATTTTTAACAGGTGTATTATGCTTGTTCACCTCATTCGCAATAGTTTTCTCAGGCGCATGCACACACGCTGCAAAAGAAATTTCTGGTATTGAACTTGCATCTAATGCTTTCCAATCAGTTATTCCATTCTTCCCGATTATTTTATCTATAATTGCAGTTATGTTCGCCCTCTCTACTCTTATTTCGTGGGCTTATTACGGGCAGAAAGCATGGACTTTCCTTATCGGAGAAGGCAAGAAAAGAGTATTGTTCTTTAACCTTGCTTACTGCTTATTTATTATTATCGGTTCTGCTATGAATGTTAAATCAGTTATTGATATTACTGATGCAATGATGATTGCTCTCTGTGTGCCAAACATTATTGTACTCTATATTCTGGCACCAGAAATTAAACGGGATCTTAAAACATATCTTGTTAAACATAATATGAATTTTATGAAATTCTAATTAACAAAAAAATATTTTTTATCACGACATTTTTGTTGTTAAAACAACAGAAATGTCGTTTTATATGGGTTATAATAAAAATGTAAAGAATGAAATACATAAAAGGAGATAAAACAAAATGACAACACAGCAAGAAGAAAACTTAATCAACCTATTAGACGGATATGTTGAAAAAGGCGGCCACCACTTAAATGTAAACGTATTTAACAGAGATACTTTGTTAGATGCTCAAAAACATCCTGAAAAATATCCGCAATTAACAGTAAGAGTTTCCGGTTACGCAGTAAACTTTATAAAGCTTACTAAAGAACAACAGGATGATGTCATTTCAAGAACATTCCACGGCTCACTAGCTGGATAAATTAGAACAAATATGAGGAGAACTCCTTAAGGACTGTTATCCGTCCAAATCTCTATGTGTATAGCACACTCTTGAACCATTACTTAAATAATAACATGTCTCGGGCTTATATAATAAGCCCTTTTATATTTTTATTACATTATTTTGAATATTTCCAGAGCTAAACTCGTTAATATTGCTCATTGTTGTTTGCAAAATTCTCTGTATAGCTTCACGCGAATTAAAAGCAGTATGCGGAGTAACGATTACATTATCCAGACGGAAGAGCTGAGAATTGATTATTGTCTGTTCAAGAGTAAATTTATCCAGTCTGTTTAGACCGACAATGTAATCAAAATCCGTTATTGTTTCTTCTTTTTCCAGAACGTCAAGCCCTGCACCTGCAATTTGTTTGTTCACGATTGCATCATACAGCGCTTTTGTATCAATAAGTTCTCCGCGTCCTGTATTAACAATTATCGCAGTCTTTTTCATCTTTTTGAAACTCTCTTCATCAAACATATGATAATTGTCTTTTGTAAGCGGAGCGTGAATAGAAATAAAATCTGACTCTTTAAGCAAAGTATCAAAATCCGTATATTTTACTCCGTAATTTTGTTTTAATTCTTCTTTTTCATATTTATCAAATCCGAGAATATTCATGCTAAGACCGTGAGCAATTTTAGCAAAAGCAGAGCCGATAGCTCCAAGCCCAACAATACCTACAGTTTTACCGCATAGTTCAGTTCCTATAAGATTTTCAGGTTTGACACACCCGTTTTTATAATCTGTATACGATTCTGTAACTTTTCTGGCAACATTAAGAAGCAAAGCCAGCGCAAATTCTGCAACAGTAATATTTCCATACCCCGGAGAATTAACAACTGCAATATTGTGTTCTTTACAGTAATCTGTATCAATATGATTAAACCCTACCGAACGCAATGCTATTAATTTAAGATTTTTAAACTGTTCAAGAACTTTTTTGTTAACTCTTGAAGTTGTAAAAACAGAAATTATATCAGCATCCTCGTATTCTTTCTTTATAGGAGAAAGATCATTAAGTGGATTCTGCTCAAGAAAATAAGTATATTTTCCGCCATTATTTTCCTTTAAAAATTCTTCTTCATAATTCTCTACATCAAAGTATACAATTTTCATAATTAACCCCTCATTTATTACCGCCCTTATTATAACGCAAAATGTAATAATTTCATCTGGAACCGATATTAACTTTTTAATATTTTTGTAATAGAATAATAATATGTCGATATGGCAAGGACTCCGTTGGCGAACAGCAAAAGGTGACTAAATGTCACGTTTTGCGTAGAATATAAATCCATATAAGAGATTTGCAAAAAGCCAATGGAGGGGAGCGAGAGCTCCGTTTCGCCTAAGTGAAACTAACTTCCAGCTCGGCAATTGAAAATTTAATAATATGTCGATATGGCGAAATTGGTAGACGCGCATGATTCAGGTTCATGTGGAGAAATCCTTGGGGGTTCGACTCCCCCTATCGACACCATTTAAAAAGAAGGCTCCGGCCTTCTTTTTTCTTTTGTAAATTTTTATGAACATTAACATGCAAAAATATATGTTTGTTCTAACATATACCCAATATATTTTTTACATCACGAGGAAATTTTGCATCGATATTAAGGAGGTTAAAATGAAAATATCACCAATTAGCAGTACTTTATCTAAACCAAATTTTAAAGGACAGTTTGCGTACAACTACAATGAAAGCACATTAAAGAACAATAAGTTGTGGCAAAAAAATTCAAGTGTTGAACAAACTCTGGGAGCTTATCATGTGAATAAAACTTCACAGGCTTATTTCGCAGACCCGATGGAGCCAATTTCCGACGCTATAAAGGAAAGAGCTGATTATATCGTATATGATAACGAACCGGCTTATCCTGAAATCGATGAAGTAAGCAAAAATTATTTCGGAACACAGAGAAACAATTACCGTGATGATTTTGAAGAAGTTAGACAATATTACTACAGAAGAGAAATGGGAGGTTTTGCAGATAAGGCAGATGCAAAATACCAGCAGTGGCAGGCAGCAGAATGTACACGCATGTACGATAATGCAGGCGATTTAAGATACAAAAAGGAAACCGCTGAAGATGAAGTAAAAAACTTAAGTACTAAAAAAGAAAAAATTCTTTCAGGTATTAGCAATACAGAACAAGAACTAAGAGCTCAGCAAGATTTAAAAGTAAATATTGATAAACACATTACTGATTTAGAAAAACTCGAAAAACCTTATAAAGAATTAGGCCAGCTTGCCAGCGATGGTGCTATAAATGAACAAAGTATGTATGGAGCCGCTGCTGTAAGAATGCACAACAAACAAGACAAAACTTTAGAATACGGAAAATACCAGAACACCCCGGAAACATACAAAAACATCACTAGTGAAAAAGACCAAGCTTACAGAATGTCTGAATCTAAAAAAGCATTAAAAGAAGAACATAAGAAACTTCAGGATACAATTGCCGAATTTAAATCAATTCAGGCAGGATGTGCAAAAACTATTAAAAATATGAAAGAATATATTGCAGCTTTAAAAACAGATGTTTCCAGTATTGATAGAAAAGTTGCAGAAAAGAAATCTTTTATAGAAGATTGCAAGGCTAAACTTATTCCGCTCTTTGATGAATTGAAAAACTTCTATGCAAAACAAGGAATTAAGGTAATTAAGAGAGGTTAGTAATTATGAAGATACAAGCAATTAATACAAATACAAATTTCAAAGGTCTTTTTACAGACAAATCAGCACAAAATAACGGCAATTGGCGTATGGAATACCAGCCTTACAGCTGGGAAAGCAATAATACCGGAAAAATGGCAAATAAAGAACGTATAGATATTTATGCAAATATGCTTCCTGATAATGAAGAAATCTATACAAAAAATAAGGGGTATTATGCAGAAACTTCTGGGGATATTCTAGGCACAACATCTTACTATAAAACTTACGATGGCAGAATGCGTAGAACAATTGACGAAATGCCTTCTATGAACAGGGAAGATTCTTTGAAAGTTCTTGACAAAAAACTTGGAAAATTTTTAGAACAAAAACAAGAATTAAGAAAAGAATTCGAAAAACAACTTACAACACGTGATGCAGATGTAACAGATGCAATAAATAAATATAACTACTGGACAAATCAACATCAAGAAGGATACGAATATGGTCAGGGATTGTAGCAAAAGAGTGAAGGCATGTCACGTATGCAAACAGCCAGAAATTACATGGATCAAAATCACGCTGTTGTCAAAAACTCTTTAGACAGCACGGCAGATAATGCAAAAAACTACATCAAACTTATGGGTTCAATTGACGCTGTTAGACAAACAAAAGAAAACGGCCAGAAAGAAATTAAACAGCTTGAAGAACTCAGAAAATCCGGAAAGCTAATCGACATAAGCAGACGTGATATTCCTAATCCTAATGAGGCATTAAAACAGGCGCTTGCAGATATTCGTGCTACTGCAGGAAAATTCCTATGCCTTCCGCATAAACTTATGAGTATGGATGAGATTCTGAAGATTGTAAATCCAAGAAACCTTTCAAGCGGTTATAATAATGAGATTATTAGTCACGTAGAAAAACTCATAAAAAGAACTGTCTAGTTCGGTAATGAAATTTAAATCAATTCCTCCTAATCTTATTTAGGAGGAATTTTTTATGCTAAAAGAATTAACAAATAAAAACTTTAATGATGAGATAAAGACCGGATTGAAGTTTGTCGAATTTTTTGCTCCCTGGTGCGGTTATTGCAAAAAACAGGAAGATGAGCTTAAACAAATGGATAAAGTCTGGATAGGACAAGTTAATACAGATGATAATGCAGAGCTTGCAATGCGTCATGGCGTGCATTCTTTTCCTACATTTCTGGTATTTAATAACGGAAAAGAGGTTGAACGTTTCAGCGGTTTGAGAAAAAAAGAAGATTTGATGAACATTTTAATGAAATATATATAAGGAATTACCTATGAAGAATTTACTAATAATTACAACTAATTATGCAGGCTGCGAATGCGGAGCGCCGCAGTGTAACTGTATCCAAAATACAGGAGTTTATCTTGAAGAATTTGCAGTACCATACCTTGTTTTCCAGAAATCAGACATTAATGTAACTGTTGCAAGTCCGAACGGCAGCCTTTCACCTGTGGATGAAAAATCAATGTCCTGTTCAAATCCAGAAGAATGGGATGATTGCATAAAAGTGCTAAGGGAAACTAAAAAACTTTCTGAAGTTGATTATAAAAATTTTGACGGCGTGTATTTTCCGGGCGGCCACGGCCCTATGTTTGACCTTGCAGAGAACAAAGAAGTTGCAGAAATTGTTGAATACTTTTTCCGGAGCGGCAAACTTGTAAGCGCAGTATGCCACGGTCCTGCTGCTTTTGTTAACACAGATATCGTCAAAGGCAAGCGTGTTACCTGCTTTACTAACGAAGAAGAAGGTATTGTTAAACTTCAAGAGCTTGTTCCTTTTCTTCTTGAAACCTGTCTTATTAATCTAGGCGCGGAATTTGTAGCAGAAAAACCTTGGGCAGAACACGTAGAAGTTGACGGAAATTTAATAACCGGACAGAACCAGAATTCTGCTCTTTTGATTGCCGAAAAAATTATTGAATTTTTCAATAGATAATTTTTATCTATCTGCTTCTTCATATTCTTGCAAAGTCATACCCTCATGCCAGTCATGTTTACATTTTGCCTGTCTTCCTGCAATATCAGTTGTAAGAATATTTGCAGTATTGATTCCATTACAGTGTTTGCAAAATGTATCATAACCCAGTTCAGAATATCCTAATAAAAACTCTATAAATACTTTTTTATCAATATTTTCAGCATTATTCAAATCAAAATAATTGACCGGATTATCTTTTATAATCCCTGCTGTTACAGCAAAAGAAGAAAAGTTACAGTAATAAACCCTGCCGTTTCTTAAATTTCTCCAGGGCTGCAATCCCCAGCACTTGTCAGCTCGCTCTGCAAGTTCTTCATCACTCCAGCGTGAATAATCCTCATTTGCTGGGAAAAATCTGAAAAATTCCTGTTTATCTGCATAATTTCTGTAATCAATTTTATTTTCGTCAAGATATTTGATTAAATTATCTCTAATCGGCTTAAGTCTGGGAACCGCAGCCGTGTAATTATCAAGCAGAAGGATTACATTATATTTCTTCAATATCTTTGTAAGTTTTTCATTCGGAATTAATGTCCCATTAGTTGCAAGCAAAATTTGCCCGATTTGTTTTCCATAATTTTCAGCAAGCCATGCAATATAATCTCCAAGATATTTATACGACAAAGGTTCTCCGCCTGAAATCTGGAAAAATCCAGCCTTATCTACTGATTTAAAATAAATATCTGCCTCTTCTTTTAACTTTTCGAGAGGCACAGAAGCTGGTTCTTTGATAAATGGGGTAAAGTTCAGACAATATTTGCAATTAAGCGTACAAACAGTCGTTGCAATTATACAAGTATCACGAACATAAACTTTATTTGCCGTATATAAAGCATAGATAGATAAGTATTTTTCAAAAAACTCATTTGTATCAAATACAGGTTTTTTCGGATAAAATCGCTTTAAATATTTAGATAAAATACCTATTTCTTTTAATTTTGTATAATGATAATGCGCTATTATTACAGCTTTCTGTTTCCTAAAACTATACTTTATCTCCAGTAAAAGCAACATAAGCTTGACGAACATTTTCCGTTTTGCGTATTTTCGAGGAATTTTTATAAACTCAATCTCTGGATTCAGAAAATTTAAAAATTCGTTTACCGGTTTGTCTATATAATAATGAGTCTGCTCAAAGTCATCACCAATAAATATTAGTTTTGGATTATTTTTAAATTTAATTCCTGATTCTTCAAATTCATGACCTTTATTTTTCCATTTCATAAATTATTTCTCCTTATGTTTAACGCTTTTCTTTATTCTTATTCCAAATATACGTATAATTTTACGTTTGCTATTATTTTGATATTCATTTCGAACCGAAAAAATCCAGCGTAAAATCATAAACAACCTTCCGTTAAATCTCAATAAATGCTGTTTCAAGGTTAAATGTTTAGATGTGAGTTCATAGTTCTTAAAGATTTCAAGCAATAAATCAAAATTTACAGCGTACGGATATTCTCTATTGTATGCGTCATAATCAAAACTTATCCTCGTTATCTTGTCTGTAACAGGTGTTATTGCTTTGTCATTAAGAGAAACTCCTCTTGTACTGAACAAATACAAAATATGAATATCAACATTAGGAAACCTGTTTTTTAACAAATGATAACTGTCAATTAAATCTTTTTGCAAGGTTTCTTCCCTCTTCTCAGGACTTTCTATATAAACAAGTAAAATATTCTTGCTTGCCTCTATTTGATTTAACAAACGTCTGATTCTTCTGTCATATTTTTCTTTTACTTCCGAATAACTTTCATCCAACGGTGTATTTATTTTAAAATCATGATTAAAAACTATATTAGTCCTTGCGTTTTTGTAAATATCATTCGGATGGGTATCAACTCTTTTACCATAACTTGCTAAATCACTCTTATCAAGCCAGTGCTCAAAATTATTGACAAGGATTTTTACTCTGCTTAAAAAATCTGAACCATACAGCCAGTCAAAAGGATAAGAATAATATTGCAGAAAACTTGTCCTAAGAGTTTGTGTACATGAGCAGGCTGCTCCGATAGAAAAAATTAAATCAAACTTACTCTGCATATCCGCTTTATTTTCTATAAAATACTGCCGGTACAGTTTAACATCATTCCTTTTTATACTATCAAACTCGGGAAGCTTACAAGTATTGGAATGCAGGTGTTTTATCGGTGTATCATATATTTTAAAATTTCTTTTTCCTGATTTAATACTTTGATAGAATAGATAATCATCTCCACACCAGACCTTCATATCTTCAGGAATTTCATAAAAATCAGATTTCCTTCCAAAAATCGCAGCCCCCCAGCAGTTTCCTCTAACATCAACCTCCGAAAATTTTATTTCACAATCTTCAGGATAACCGCATATTTCTGACTTTTCCGTTTTATTTATGCTATCTAAGCCTATTAGCCCAATTCCTGAGTTTTGTTTTATAAAATTAAAAATCTGTTCAAAAATATTTTTAGGAAAAATAATATCGTCATTTAATAAACCAATATATTCGAACCGGCTCTCTCTAATACCAAGCTTCCATGCCGGATTGACATAAATATTTTTATCGGTATTAATGACTCTAATTTTTTTGTCCGAAAACATCATTTCTTTACAAGCATTATTTATAATTATAATTTCTCCTACACATGCACTGTTTAATAGTTCATACAACAGCATATTCAAGACATAATTATCCTGCTGTAATGTCGGTATAATAATCGAAAACATCTAAATAACTCCTATAATAAAAAATAAAATGACAAGGGTTTCTATTATTACTGCACTAAGAATAGTGTTAAATAATCCTTTATATTTCCGATATTTTCTTTGATAAACCCTAAAATCATTAAATATACGCTCTATAAAATAATCATTTTCTAAAAATAAATCCATATGGTGCTTCATAACTTCTGAATATATAGCTTTACGAAAATCTAAAGCCATGTCTGTTCTGGTTTTATTTTCAGGCCTTCTATAATGAAACAGAACTTCATTAATTCTGTAAACTTCAACCCCTTTTTCAACAAAAGAAAGCCACAAATCCCAATCTTCACAGCCATATTTCATATAATCTTTGTAACCGCCGATTTCATTAAAATCTTTTTTCCGAAAAAGTGAGGAATTAAATATTTGATTTTCAAAAATAATCTTTCGTTTATCAAACTCTTCCAGTTTCCATAATCCATGCTTTCTGCCAAAAAAGTCAGCCTTACAGTAAACAATACCAACCTTTGGATTGTTGTGCAAAACCCTTGCAGCTTTTTCGACATATTGAGGTTCAATCTTATCATCAGCATCAAGAGGTAAAATATATTCTCCGCTTGATGCTGCTATTGCCATATTTCTCGCACAGCAAACACCGCGGTTAGTTTTTTCATCAAGAAATACTATATTTTTATATTTTTCTGCATACGATTTAATAACTTCACTACTGTTATCAGTTGAACCGTCGTTTATACAAACTATTTCTAGATTTTCGTAAGTCTGCTTCAATGCAGACTCAATAGACTCTCCTACATATTCTGCCTGATTATAGCAGGGAATAATTATTGAAACTTTAGCAACGATCTCATTTTTCATAAAAGTATTCTCTAAATATCATATATCCTATACAATATCATAACATAAATCAAACCATATTATCACATTTTATACTATTTATTTTCTTTTAAAATATAAAGATAATGTTGTAATGAACAATATTAAGAAAAGACTGGGCAGACGGATACAAGAACTTAGGAAATCTAATAAACTTACTCAGGAGCAGCTGGCAGAGAAGATTGAAATCGGCACATCTAATATAAGTTATATTGAAACAGGGAAGTTCTATCCTACACCGGACACTTTAAGTAAAATTGCAAAAGCGCTGAATGTAGAAATCTATGAGCTTTATATGTTCGAGCAATTAAAACCGATTGATGAACTGCGTACAGAACTAATCGGTGCTATCCGCGCAAATGACGATTTAACACGTCTGATGTATAAATTCTATCTGAGCGTTAAATAATCTCTTTACCGACAATCGGCGCAATCTGTTTAATCTGTTTATAAAGAAGATCATACTGCCAGGGATATAATGATTGCGCACCATCACAAACGGCTCTGTCCGGGTCATAGTGGACCTCAATAATTAAGCCGTCACATCCTGCTGCAACAGCAGCACGTGACATAGGTTCAACTTTATCTCTTAACCCGGTAGCATGCGACGGGTCTACGATTATAGGAAGATGGCTTAATCTCTTAATAACCGGTATCGCAGTTAAATCAAGAGTATTTCTTGTATATTTTTCGAAAGTTCTAATCCCCCTTTCACAAAGGATTACCTGATTGTTTCCTCCGGCCATAATATATTCTGCAGACATAAGCCATTCTTCATATGTTGAAGAAAGCCCGCGTTTTAGAATTATCGGTTTATGCGCATGCCCGAGTTCTTTAAGCAGATTGAAATTCTGCATATTTCTTGCGCCAACCTGAAGAATATCAACATATTTTTCAAACATTTCTAGCTGTGATACTTCCATAATCTCAGAAGTTACAGCCATGCCATGGTTATCAGCAACGCTTCTTATAATCTTTAATCCTTCTTCACCAAGTCCTTGAAAAGCGTAAGGGCTTGTTCTAGGTTTAAATGCACCGCCTCTGATAATCTTAACATTGGATTCAGAAAGCTCCTGTGCAGTTTCATCCATCTGGTCGTAAGATTCAATAGTGCAAGGCCCTGCAATCAAACCGGTGTATTTGTCCCCGAACTTAACCCCGTTAACTTCAACAACAGTATCCTTACCCTGACAGGCCCGCGCTGCAAGTTTGTAATTAGTTGATAATTTAATAACCTCATCTACACCATGTAAAAGTTCAAAATCTCTCTGGTCAACTTCTTTTACACCAATAGCATGTACAACAGTTCGTGCTTCTCCATGCGATACACGCGCTTCAAACCCTTTTGATTCTATAAATAACTCTACACGCTTTATATCTTTTTCCGTAGCGTGGCTATTCATTACAACTAGCATTTTTATTCATACCTCCGGTAAATATTATTATATATAAAAAAGATTTTTAATGTTCAAATTTTTTATAAAATATGTTATAATCTGTAGCGTAATGACTATATTTGATGAAAACTTAATTCTGGAAACTATAAACATGATTAAGCTTCACAACTTCGACATACGAACTGTGACGCTTACAATAAGTTTGAGAAACTGTCTTTCCGAAGATGTTAACAAAGTCTGCGACAAAATTAAATACAAACTTGATAAATATGCAGGCAATCTTGTTAAATATGCGAATGATATTGAAAATGATTATTCCATACCTATTGTTAACAAAAGAATAGCAGTGACTCCAATTTCTCTTCTGGGTGAATCGTGCAGCCATAAGGATTATGTTAAAATCGCAAAAACTCTGGATGGCTGCGCTGATAGCCTTGGAATAGATTTTATCGGCGGATTTTCTGCACTAGTTGAAAAAGGTTTCACACAAGGAGATTTAGGACTTATTGAATCAATACCTGAGGCTCTTGCATCAACAAGCAGACTCTGTTCTTCAGTTAATGTTGCAACTTCAAAAGCCGGTATAAACATGGATGCGGTATTAAAAATGGCTGACATTATTAAGCAATCAGCAGAACTCACCGCTGACAAAGACGGACTTGGCGCAGCAAAGCTCGTAGTATTCTGCAACTCGGTAAGTGATAACCCGTTTATGGCAGGCGCATACTGCGGCTACGGAGAACCAGAATGTGCACTCAATATTGGTGTTTCAGGCCCTGGAGTAGTTAGAGCCGCTATTTTGGATTTACATAAAGATGCTGATTTAGGTGTACTTTCTAATAAAATTAAGCAAACTGCATACAAGATTACAACGACAGGTGAACTTGTTGGAAGAAAACTTGCCGAAAAACTCAATGTACCATTTGGCGTAATTGACCTTTCACTTGCCCCGACACCTGCTGTAGGCGACAGTGTTGCACAGATTTTTCAGGCAATGGGTCTTGAGCATGCCGGCGCACACGGAACAACAGCTGCACTGGCAATGCTTAATGATGCAGTTAAAAAAGGCGGAATTATGGCAAGTTCTTACGTAGGCGGATTGTCAGGCGCGTTCATACCTGTATCAGAAGATGCCGGAATGATTGAAGCGGCTGACAAGGGGTATTTAACTTTTGACAAGCTTGAAGCCATGACCTGCGTATGCTCAGTAGGACTTGATATGATTGCTATTCCGGGAGATACACCGGCTTCGACCATTGCAGGTATGATTGCAGATGAGATGGCTATTGGTATGATAAATAAAAAGACTACCGCAGTAAGGCTTATTCCGGCTCCTAACAAAAAAGTGGGAGAAAAAGTCGTATTCGGCGGGCTTCTGGGTGAAGCTCCTATTATGGATGTTAATAAGCTTTCATCCAAAAATTTTGTTGAAAGAGGCGGACGTATTCCAGCCCCTATACATAGTTTGAATAATTAAGGATAGACTAAAGTGGCAACGTTTAAAGACTTAGAAGACAGCTTAAAAAGTTTCATAACAGAAGAACAGTCAGATGCTCACAACATCAGAAATACAACTTTTACAAAGTACAATAATATAAAAATCTGGATGGATAGAGGAAGGTTTCAGGAACCCCATTTCATTGTTCGAATTTCTATCTCAGAAGGTGTATATTCTTTAAATGGATGTACAAAATTAAGCGGCGGACTTGGATATGAAGAAAGACTTGTGATAAAATGGTTTTCACGCATCGGAGTTAAAGATAAACTAAGAGAACTCTGGGGCAGCGACGATAATAACAAAGACAAGAAGAAATAAACAAAATGCAGTATAAGAATTTAGCTGTAAATCCGGTAAGTGTGGTATTGCAGCTTGTCGGAGCAAAGTGGAAAATCTTAATAATACAAGAACTCTTAAAAAAAGAGATGAGATTTGTCGAGTTAAAAAATAAAATCGGCTGTACAGCAAAAGTTCTTACCAATTGTCTTAAAGAGCTTGAAGAAGACGGATTAGTTGTCAGGGAAGAATACGAAGGCCTTCCTCCCAAAGTAGAATATTATCTTACAGATATTGGATACACATTAAGACCCGTAATTGATTCTATGCAAAAATGGGGTAAAGAGTATAAAAGGTTGAGAAAGTTGATGGAAAGGACTGGCTGCTCATTGGATTAGTAATTTGTTCAGAAGGGCTTCTGGAAGTAAGTAATATAGGTTAGTAGTATAGCGGGATGAAGCCCGCCAGGAGGGTATAAAATGGAAATTAAATATCTGGGTCATAGCGCGTTTGAGATTGAAACCGGCGGGAAAAAAATTTTAATAGACCCGTTTCTTGTTTGTGTACCGGATTATAAACCTGAAAACATTTACGACATTTTCGTAACCCATGCACACGGCGACCATCTAGGAAGTGCAATTGAAATTTCACAAAATAGCGGTGCACCGATTACGGCGGTGTACGAACTTGCTAATTACTGCGCCAAGAAAGGTGCAAAAACAAATGACATAGGACTCGGAAGCTGGTGTGAATACAGCTGGGGAAGGGCAGCCGCCGTTCCTGCGTTTCACTCAAGTTCAACTCCGGATGGTATCTATGGCGGCTGCCCTTGCGGATTTATTTTTGAAATAGAGGGTAAAACCATTTACCATGCCGGTGATACAAGTCTTAATTCCGAAATGAAAATGATAGGCGAGATTTATCAGCCTGATGTTGCAATGCTTCCAATCGGCGGGAAATACACTATGGACATTGAACATGCGGTAAAAGCTGCAGGATGGCTTGGTGCAAGCGAGATTATACCTATGCATTACAATACTTTTGATGCAATAAGCGTAGATATTTCTGATTTTGAGCGCCAGATAAGAGAAATTGGCAAAATGCCATTAATTATGCAAATCAAAGCTTAACCTTTTGTTACATAAAAGTCAATTTTTTCCTGTTAATTGTTTTTATATATGTATAGGAATTAATAGGGATTAGGAGATTTAATTATGGCAGTCGGAGCAAGAGATTACATCGACAAGCTGCTTGTCAAAAAATATGCAGACGAAAAAGTTGATAACCATGAAGCAATGGAGTCAATGATTAATCCTGATAAGATGCTGGAGGCAATGAACGATGTTGCAGCAATACAGAGAAACATGTTTATGCTCTCACAAAAACTGTCCTCTGCGTGTTATGCAATAAATGCAAAATCAGCGAGATATCAGAAAAAAGAAATAAGTGAAGGCTAAATATTCTTATCTACAACAACTTTATGAAGCCCTCGCGGATGGTCAACATTTCTTTTAAGTTTTAATGCTGTTTCAAGAGCAAGCTGCTGGCAGATTACGACATTTGCAAACATTTGCTGGATTTCGTTTTCTGAAACAATATTTATATTGCAGTCCGGCTTAACTTCTTCTCCGGCAGGGCCGATTATAACAAGTTTCGGTTTATAATCCTCTTTAATCTTGTTAAGATTAGATACTGAGCGCTTTGATATTTCATCCACCGCAATATAGATAAGCATAGAAGGATTATTCAAAACTGCAACATGTCCGTGCATAAATTCTCCCAGTATTGCTGCACTAATATTTTTATATGATGTTTCTTTAATTTTCAGGGCTGCCTCCTTTGCAAGGGAGTAAGAAATCCCGTCGGCAGTAATTACTATTGTATTTTCTTTTGCAAGAATAGCAGCAAGCTTCTTTATATCTTCGCGCTTTGCGAGAGCCTTATCTACTACGGCCGGAAGGCTGAATAATGATTTTTTATACCCGATAGTTGCGTTATCGCCGTGAATTTTCTCAACGAGCTTTAATGATATCAAAATCAGGCATAACATTTGCGAAGTAAACGATTTTGTTGCAGCAATTCCCTGTTCTGTACCGGCATAGCAGGCAACTTTATAATCGCATAAATTCCAGATTGTAGACTCTTCGTTATTAGTTATGCAAAGTGTGGCGAGATTAGAAAGCTCTTTAACTTTTTGAGCAGACTTAATAGTATCACTCGTTTCACCAGACTGTGTAATAAAAATATAGAGTGTATTTTCATCATGCGGAATAACATTCTTCAAAAGGAATTCGCTTGAATAAATCGCACGTGATTCAATTTTGGAGAATTTTTCCAGCAAATCAACTGCAAATCTCGCACAATGGTATGAAGAACCGCTTGCTACAAGGATAATTTTTGTAATATTATCCGGCAAATCAATCTTAATTTCGCCTGTTTCAGGGTTAATATATTTCATCAAAATATACGGAATGATTTTGGTTTGTTCAATAATCTCTAATTCCATATTTGTTTTTACATTTTTTTTGAACATAAGCTCTCCAATCGTGATTTCAGCATTTTCATTTCTTCGCGCGTAAGAAAAGATGAAAATCTTATAAATTCATACATTGCATCATCATACGAGTACTGCCCTCGCTCAACTTTCTGCATCCACTCTCTAACTTCTTTTGTAATCATAATAGCGTAAACCTCAGTGCTACGCACGTAGACCTATTGTCGGCAGACAACTGCAAACCTCCAGTATTATCTTGCGACTCCTGGTCTGCCTCAGCGCTATTCTCCCTTAGCCCCTTGTGGGATAATGATTGCGGAATCACATCATTCCACATTGCTTTCGGCCTTACCCATACTTCGCCTGTTTCAACAGACTGGTAAACTACCATATCCTCAAGCGTTTCTGAATGCCTGCCCAATGCGATAATTTTATAAACATTACCTTTATAATGTCTATATGTTTTTCCTATTGTTATCTCTTGCATAAGTTGATTATAACATGTTTTTGTAGTTTAACATAAGAGTATAAATAAAAAGAAGGGTGAAAAATATGTACAAAATCGGATTTATAGGCTCTGGCAAAATGGCCGGCGCAATTATTAAAGGACTTATCAAGACAAGTTTTGCAAAGCCGGAAGAATTAATTGCAACACAGGCAGAAACAGAAGGGATTGATGAAAAATCCAGAGAGCTTGGAATAAAAATTATCTTAGATAACAAAGAGCTGGCCCAAAATTCCGAAGTCATATTTATAGCAACAAAGCCAAATCAGGCTGCTGATGTTCTTGAAGAAATAAAACCTTTTATAACTTCTGATAAACTTATTGCTTCTATTGCAGCAGGAGTTACAACAGAAAAACTGGAATCACACCTTCCTGAAAACACAAGGGTAATAAGAATTATGCCAAACACACCGGCACTTGTAGGAGAAGGCATGAGCGGAATGGTTGGCGGAAAACACGCAAAAAAAGAAGATTTAGACTATATTTATAAATTGCTTTCTACCATCGGAAAATGCATTGTCGTTGATGATGAAGCCCAGATTGATATAGTAACAGCAATTTCAGGTTCAGGCCCTGCTTTTTATTACAAAGTAATAAATGAAATAGCAAGAGCCGGCGAAAAACTTGGATTGGATTACGAGAAAGCCTTGTTATTAAGTATTCAAACTGCAATCGGCTCTGCAAAAATGGCATTAAACCGTGAAATTTCTATGGAAGAACTTATCTCTAATGTTGCAACAAAAGGCGGCTGCACGCGTGTTGGAGTTGATTGTATGGATAAATATGATACAGAAAAACTCTTTTACGATGTAATAAAGAGCACAACAGAAAAAGCGTGTGCTTTAGGGAAATAGCTAAGGCTTCATTTCTTCCAAAATATCATCAAAAACGCTCTGCCAGTTTCCTATTGAATGCTGGCGGAATAGTTTTACGCTGTTATACCAGTCGCAAACACTCAAATCTGTATGCCATCTCCAGTTAACTTCGTAAGGAAGAATAACCCAGCATGGAATGCCCATTGCACCTGCAAGATGCGCTAAAGAAGTGTCGTTGCAGATAACAATATCAAGATTGCTGAGTGCAGCAGCTGTTTGGCCGAAATCAATTAAGTCTTTGCCAACATCAATAATTCCATCCAGTTCTTTTGCATCTTCAGAACCCTCAAAAGTCTGGAATGAATAGTATTGCGTATTTTCAACTGCCATAAGCGGTTTAAAAAACTTTGTCGGAATAACTCTATCCTGATCATAATAGGTATTTCCCTGCCATTTTATCCCGACTTTTATCTTATCATTATTAAAATATTTCTTCTTAAATTCCTCTGCAAGCTCTTTATGCGGACGAATATACCCTTCAGGATACGCAAAAACCTTATCTCCCTTTAATCCCAGCAGATACGGAAGACTTAAAAGCGGAGCATGCACATCAAAATTCATATCACATTCAGGAATATACTTATCAATAACAACATCAATACCTAATGGATTATCTCTAAATAGCGGTACAAGCTGTTTTTGCGGTAAGAATAAAAGCTTCCCGCACCTGTTAGCAAGCAGCGGAAGGTATCTGCTGAACATTATTACATCGCCAAACCCGGCTTCGTAATAAACATAAATTGTTTTATTTTTTATATTTTCACCCTTCCAGAGAGTTTCTTTAGTAGCCTTATTCGGATAAGTTTTATTTTGAAGTGCCGTAGCAGTTTCCCTGCAAAGACGGGTTTCAAAGAGTTTCAATCCCTTGTCATAATTCTTTGTACGCATAAGCGCTAGACTCAAAAAGTAATCTGTATCAATATCATTAGGTCTTATTTTCTTACATATTTTTAAAGCAGAAACCGCGTTTTCTGTTTCTCCCTCAATACTGTAGAGGTGGGATAGATTAAACCATGCAAGATAAGAACCCGGATTGATTTTAAGAGCTTTATCGTAGAACTTTATTGCAGCTCTTATATTCTTAGTTTTTTTATTTGCAAGCGCAATATTGAACAGAAGCGAAAAATTATCCGGAAATTTCTCCAGCACTTCTTTTTCTCTTGCAACAATCTGTTTAAACAGACCGGCTCTTACATAAGCCTGAAAAAGAGTTTCATAAAAATAAACATCAGGCTTAATTTCAACAGCTTTTTCAATCCAGTTAATTGCTGAAATTACATCATTCTGCTGAAGTTTCAGCACCCCGAGCAGATTAAAAACTTCTGCATTTTTACCGTCAATAGTCAGAACTTCTTGATAAGCGTTTTCCGCCTCATCAAGACACCCGTCTTGATGATATGTAAAACCAATATTAATTAATTTTTCAACTTCTTGATTTACAACGGACATAAAATTCTCTCTTCCTAAATTGTACCTTTTAAATCAATTTATTTCAAGGAGGTTTCATAACTCGCCATCGCATGATACGAGCTTCTGACCAGAGGCCCTATCTGAAAGTTCTTGAATCCGATTTTGCGCGCAAGTTCTTTTAATTCCTCAAACTCTTCCAGTGTATAATACTTTGCAACAGGAAGGTGCTGTTTTGAAGGTTGAATATATTGCCCGATTGTTATAATATCAACCCCTGCATCATGCAAATCACAAAGAGTTTCTTCTATATCATTTACTCCCTCACCTAGACCTGCCATCAATCCGGATTTTGTCACAATATTTGAATTCTCTTTTACGTACCTTAGAACCTCAATCGAGCGGTCATAATCTCCCTGCGGACGAGCCGTTTTAAATATGGAACGAACTGTTTCAATGTTGTGGTTAAAAACATCCGGATGTGCTTTTATAACAGTATCAAGAGCCCGTTTATCATCTTTAAAATCCGGAGTTAAAATTTCGACTTTCGCATCACAAATTTTTCTTATCTCATCAATACAATTTTTGAAATGCTGTGCACCTCCGTCAGGCAAATCATCACGGGTTACAGAAGTTATAACTGCAAACTTGAGTCCGAGCTCCTTAACAGCCTCCGCAACGTGTTTAGGTTCTTCTAAATCAAGCGGTTCAGGACGAGCCGGAGAAATATTACAATACCTGCAATTTCTGGTACAAACTTTTCCCATTATCAAAAAGGTAGCAGTGTTATGAGAATAACACTCGCTCTTGTTCGGACATCTTGCACCTTCGCATACAGTATTAAGACACTTTGTTTTCAAAATTCTTCGCACAGTCTTTGTTGTTTCTGTGTCAATTATAGGTCGTTTTAAATAATCCGGCAGCATGCTTACCTCCTCCTCCAGAATAACAAAAAGACGGTTTTATTTAAACCGCCTCTGAAAGTAAAATGTATATTTTTGAGTCTTACTTTATACTCTAACTTCTTCTTTAAAATAATCGACCACAGTGTCCATAACATTATCAAAGAAGAAATCCAATTCTTGTGATAATGACATTTCTAAGTTGTTTGATTGTGCTTCTGTGTTAAATCTTGATAACATTTCATTTTCGATACGCATATACTATTAATCCTTTCCTAACTATCGGAGTGTTTTGCTTACAATTTTTATATCGGCATTTTTTTATGAAACTTTAGAGTTCATTTGAATATTGTTACAAATGTTTACACTCAAGCATCAAAATATACGTCCATACAGTGTTTTTAATGCCTGTTACAATATTGTCAAGGATACTTGTAAAAATATGCTTTTTGTATTAGAATTACCTTGTAAAAAAGACTATTTAAGGGGTGTATAAATGAAATTTGTTGCAAATAAAGACGACTTATTAAACGGGATTAAAATTGTAGAAAGAGCAACAGTTGTTAAGGGTTTGCAGCCGGTTCTCGCCAATGTTTTGATAGAAACCGCAGGTACAAATCAAATTAAACTTACTGCAACTGATTTCGACTTGTCTATTATTACACTTATTAATGCTAATGTTGAAACCGAAGGTAAATTCACACTTCCTGCAAAGAAGCTTGTAGAAATTCTTTCAAGACTGAATGATGAACTTATAAACCTTGAATTAAACGGCTCAACTGCAACAATTACAAGTAAAAAATCCAAATTCGATATTATTGGTATTTCAGCAAATGAATTTCCTCAAGTAGAAGAAAACATTGCAGAAACAGACTGTATGGAAATTGAAACACGACCTTTCACAAAAGCTATAAGAGAAGTTGTTTCAGCTGCAGCAGGGTATGAAACAAATAACCTGCTCTCAGGCGTTGTATGCGAAGTTAACCAGAATATTCTGGAAATGGCTGCTACTGACGGTAACAGACTTGCAAGAGTTAGAGAAGTTGTAAAGAATAGCTCAAGCGATGCGGAAAAACCTTTTGAAATGCTTATCTCATCAAAGGTTTTATCTGAGCTTTCAAAGATTTCACTTCTTGCAGAATCTGATACAATAAAAATCTGCAAAGAAATGAAAAAAATCGTAATAACAATTGATAAGACTAAGATTGTTACAAGGTTAATGCAGGGTCAGTTCCCTAAATACAACCAGCTTATTCCGCAAACATTCCCTAAAGAAGCTGTTGTTAATAAAAGTGACTTAATAGCAGCACTCGAAAGAGTTGCAGTTATGGTTAACGAGAAGAATAGTATTGTAAAATTTGAATTTGCAGACAATACTCTAAAACTCTCCGGAGATTCCCCTGATGCAGGTAACTCGCAGGACGAAATTGATATTAAATATATGAGTGAACCGCTTGTTATCGCATTTAACTACAAATTTATTCTTGAATTTTTGAAAATAGCAGAATCCGAAGAAATCTATGTTAAACTCAACAGCAATCTGTCTGCTACAGTCTTTGCGCCGGTTTCTGATGAAGATTACCTGTATCTGGTAATGCCGGTACAGTTGAGAGGATAATAAAAACAGGCGGAATGAAACCCGCCAGAAGGGTACTCAAGGCAGAATTCAAGCGGTGAATATGACAGAAAAGAGTGCCGGTAGGGGAAAAAACAGGTTAGTAGATTGGCGGGATGCACTCCGCCAGAAGGGTGTAAAATGAAAGGGAAAGCTTTTAAGTTCGGTGATAATATTTCAACAGACCATATCGCACCGGGACGTTTGTTCCACCTGCGTTCTGATTTACAAGAATTTGCAAAACATGTGCTTGAAGATGCTGATGAAAATTTTGCAAAGAATATGAATAAAGGAGATTTCGTTGTTGCCGGAAATAACTTCGGTCTTGGCTCTTCCAGAGAACATGCACCGCAAATTATAAAAATTGCCGGCGTTGGAGCTGTTATTGCCAAGTCTTTTGCAAGAATTTTTTACCGCAATGCCATTAACATAGGACTTCTCGCTATAGAATGCGACACTGATGGAATTGATGCCGGAGATGAACTAGATCTGGATATAAAAGCAGGAACTCTCAAAAATCTGACAAAAGGCACAATAACTGCTATTGAACCGCTTCCTGACGTTATGATTAAGCTTCTTAGAGATGGAGGTTTGATTGAACACATAAAAAAACACGGCGATTTAGTTTTAGGATAAAAAGAAAGGTATAAAATGGCTGATAATAAAGAAATTATAAAATGCCCTGCTTGCGGCGAAGATATGGTAAAAGTTTTAATACCTGATTTAAATATTTATGTTGATATTTGTTTAAATGGGTGCGGCGGAATGCTTTTTGACAATAGAGAACTGGAAAAATTTGACGAACCGCATGAAAATATTGATGATATTTTAACTGCAATCAAAGAAAAAAGTTTCAAAGAAGTTGATATCAAAAAGACCAGAATTTGTCCTCTATGCGATATTCCTATGGTTAAATTAGGTGAACAAACTGATGTTGAGATTGATGTCTGCAATATGTGCGGTGCAAAATTTCTTGATAATGGAGAACTACAGAAACTAAGAGCTCTTGCTTCAAAACAGTCGAATGACAATATTATATGGGAAGAATATATGCCAATGCAGATTAAGCAATCTTTAGGTGTACGTGCTGCAACGTGGATTGCAACTAATATAATAAAATCTTAAAAATAAGGGGCGGGTTATTTAAACCCGCCCCTACTCACTTTATTTGTCCTTTACATATATCTTAAATTGATATACAGCGAACTAATTATTAGTGATATTGCAACCACAATAACCCCGTATTTCATAAATCTAAGAAAGAACATTGGATGTCCTTCTTTTGCCGCTGATTCAGAAACGATTACGTTTGCGGCAGCACCAATCATAGTCATGTTACCGCCCAGACATGCTCCGAGAGATAAACACCACCAGAGCGGGGTTGTGTAATCTGCCCCCATTGTTTTTTGAATTTCAACAAGCATAGGGGACATTGTTGCTGTGTAAGGAATATTATCAATAATACCGGATATTATTCCTGAAGCCCATAGGATAAGCATAGAAGCAGCTTCCTGAGAGCCCTGTGTAACACGCAGAATCCATTCTGCCATAAGCTTAATACCACCAGAAGCTTCAACACCGCCGATTATGATAAACAAACCGATAAAGAAGAATATTGTATTCCATTCAACATCTCTTAAAATATCAGTAGGTTTTTCAAAGAGAAGCAGGAAGCTTGCGCCAAGCATAGCTGCAACACAGGTTTCAATATGTGTAATATCATGAGTAACAAAACCAAGAATTACAAGAGCAAGAACAATCATTGAACGAACCATCAAAGGAACATCTGTAATTGTATGAGTATTATCAATATTTGCAGCTTCTTTCATTTTTTCTGCAGTAGTTGCTAATTTTTTTCTAAAGAAAAGTACCATAACAGCTAAAACTGCAATCAGAATAACAGCAACAACAAGTGTAAGGTTGCTTACAAAATCCATAAATGAAAATCCTGCTGCGCTTCCTATAATAATATTTGGCGGGTCACCAATCAATGTTGCAGTACCGCCGATGTTTGAAGCGAATACTTCGGTCAACAGGTAAGGAATCGGATCTATTTCTAATTTTCTTGCAATAGCAAAAGTTATCGGCATAATCAGAATAACTGTTGTTACGTTGTCTAAAAAGGCACTTACTACAGCAGTGAAAATACCCAGTGCAATTAAAATTAATACCGGATGACCTTTTGTCATTTTTAATAGTTCATTTGCCAGATAAGAAAATACTCCGCTTCGTGTTGTAATGTTAACTATAATCATCATAGACACAAGCAGGAATATTACGTTAAAGTCGATGTATTGAACAAAATAAGTAGGGTTAAGTACCCCGTCCAATACTCTTGTCTGGCTGACAAGCCCGAGGAAAATTGTAATACCTGCACCAAGAAGTGCAATAGTAACTTTCGGGATTTTTTCAGTAGCGATAAAGATATACGCTAAGATAAGTAATCCCGCAGATATCAGCACATTGTGCGCTGATACAAAACTGTGAATTAATTCCATATCTTTCTCCTTTTTTTTATACTAATCAACAATATACACTTGAAGGAGGTGCATTCGCGTTGATTTCCGTCTTAAATAAAAGAGCTATTATATATGTATTAAAAATATTTTGTTCTGTATCAACAAATAATAAATTATTACTGAATGCCGGCACTTTTCCACAGTGTAATCCGGAAGAAATGCCATTATCGGAATTAGTGGACGGCAATATAAAATATTCTTCTTTATCGGCACTTACATAAATATCCGGATAAGACATTTGAGGCTGTGCTGAAACACTATTTTGAGAGTATGAAGTATCAGCACTTATATAATTTGTAAGTGAAAATACTAAAAATAAAAAACAAAAAAATATTTTAGCCAGTACTCTCATACAAGAATTTTATCACAAATAAGTATTTAACTATCATAAATTATATATAACAATCCTATAGGTACACATTTGTTTTTATTAGCGGATTTTCTAACTTTAAATCTTTTTTGAATAGCATTAATAAATTTCTGTGACAATATAAGAATCCACAGAGAAGCTGCCGGCTTTACACAAGAACAACTCGCAGAAAAATTAGATATTAGTTGCGGGAGTTTGAGCCGTATTGAAACTGGAAGACAATTTGTTACACAAACTACCCTAGAGAATTTATCAAAGGCATTGAAAGTTTCGGTAAGTGATTTATTTTTATACTCTACACATTCATCAACAAATAATGAGAAAAAAATCGAATTATTACAATATATAGAAACAATGAATAATTATGAAATTGAATATTTTTTGAACCAAATTCAAGTTTATTATAAATTAAAACCACACTTCAAATCTTTTACCTAATCTTCATTTAGCATGTTAATAAATTTAAAAACAAGCTTTCTCTTCTCATAATCTAATTGCTCCAAAAGCTCAGCTGTGTAGTTAAATACTTCTGTATCTTTTACAGTAACATTTGCCTCATCATAGCAAAAAAGTTTTACAATAGGCACATTTAATGTTTCTATGATTTTTATAAGTATGGGATAAGAAGGAAACGTGATACCACGCTCTATACTGGAAAGAGTTTGAAAAGTAATATCAGCCTTTTCAGCAAATTTCATCTGGCTTAGCCCCATTGCCTTACGATATTGACGAACCCTTTTACCAAACTCTTTTTTTAAATTTATCATATTAAAACAATAAGTTAATTTGAAAAGCGCGACAATCAATCTGGCTAGTAATTTCTATATACAATTTATAATTATCTCAATTCTGATGTACAATTAGGACATCTCACAGCTTTTACAGGAATACAAGAATAGCAGTACGGGCATTCCTTTGTCGTTACCTCTTTTTCTGCCTCCTCTTGTTTACAGGCTGCAGCTCTAAGCGTGTTAATTGATTTAATAATTAAGAACACAGCACAGGCAACTATTATAAAGCTTATTACATTATTCAAAAATGCACCATAGTTAATCGTTACTGCTCCGGCAGCCTTTGCTGCATCAAGCGAAGGGTAATGAGTTCCATAAGGATAGATTTGCAGATACAAATTTGAAAAATCGACTTTTCCAAGAATTAAGCCGACAGGAGGCATTATAATATCCTTTACCAGAGAGTCCACAATCTTACCAAATGCCGCACCAATAATTATACCTACAGCCATGTCCAGAACATTGCCGTGTAATATAAATTCCTTTAATTCTTTTCCCCAATTTTTTAACATAAAACTCCTTTCCTAAAAAATAGCGGAAACACTTTTCGTATTTCCGCTATTTTTATCTTTAATTAATGTTTTTTATTATTCTTTAGTAAACTCTGCATCAATTACATCGTCATCTTTTTTATCTTCTGATGCTGCACCTTGAGAGTTTGCTTCACTCTGTGCATCTCCGCCTTCTTTTTGAACAGCTTCATATGCTTTTTGTGAAATTGCAAACATTGTCTGCTGCAGCTCTTCTGATAATTTCTTTAACTCATCAGATGATTTATTTTCATCCAAAGCTTTTTGTAAAGCTTCTCTGTGTTCTGTTAATTTTTTAACATCTTCTTCAGAGATTTTACCTTCAAAGTCTTTTACAATTCTTTCAGAAGAAGAAATCAATGAGTTAGCATTATTTTTGATTTCAGCTTCTTCTTTTTTCTTCTTATCTTCAGAGGCGTTAGCTTCTGCTTCTTTAACCATCTTATCGATATCCTGTTCAGACAGGTTAGAAGAATTTGTAATTGTAATCTTTTGTTCTTTGTTAGTAGCTTTATCCTTAGCAGAAACATTAACAATACCGTTAGCATCGATATCAAATGTAACTTCGATTTGAGGAACTCCTCTCATCGCAGGAGCAATACCTTCAAGTCTAAACATACCTAAAGATTTGTTATCAGAAGCCATTGGTCTTTCACCTTGAAGTACATTTATATCAACAGCAGTCTGGTTATTTTCAGCAGTTGAGAAAACTTGAGATTTACTTACAGGAATTGTAGTGTTACGAGGAACAAGCGCAGTCATAACGCCGCCTAATGTTTCAATACCAAGTGTAAGCGGAGTTACATCAAGAAGAACGATATCTTTAACTTCACCTGCAAGTACACCTGCTTGAACCGCAGCACCAACCGCAACAACCTCATCAGGGTTTACTGACTGGTTAGGTTCTTTACCTGTGTATTCTTTTACTAACTGCTGAACAGCAGGAATACGGGTAGAACCGCCGACAAGAACTACTTCATTAATATCATTCTTGCTTAAACCTGCATCAGATAAAGCTTGTTCAACCGGTTTTTTGCATCTTTCAAGAAGGTCATGAGAAAGTTCTTCAAACTTGGCTCTTGTTAAAGATAATTCCAAGTGTTTAGGACCGTTAGCATCTGCTGTAATATACGGAAGGTTAATAGTTGTTTCAACTACTGATGATAATTCACATTTAGCTTTTTCAGCAGCTTCCTTAATACGCTGCATAGCCTGCTTATCATTAGTTAAGTCCATGCCTTCCTGTTTTTTGAATTCTGCACAAATCCAGTCAATAATCTTTTTATCAAAGTCGTCGCCGCCTAAGTGAGTATCACCGGAAGTTGAAAGAACTTCGTGAACACCATCACCGATTTCAAGTATAGATACATCAAAAGTACCGCCGCCTAAGTCGAATACAAGAACTTTTTCTGATTTATCTTTTTCCAAACCGTAAGCAAGAGCCGCAGCAGTTGGTTCGTTTACGATACGAAGAACATCTAAGCCTGCGATTTTGCCGGCATCTTTTGTTGCCTGTCTTTGAGCATCGTTAAAGTAAGCTGGAACTGTGATTACAGCTGATGTAACTTTTTCGCCAAGATATGCGCTTGCATCGTCTGCTAATTTTCTCAAAATCATTGCAGAAATTTCTTGAGGAGTGTAATCTTTTCCATCTATATTTTTTTTGTAATCTTCGCCCATGTGTCTTTTGATTGAAGCAATAGTTTTATCAGGGTTCAAAATAGCCTGTCTTTTTGCTAATTGACCGACTAATCTTTCACCTGTTTTAGAAAAACCAACGATAGAAGGAGTTGTTCTCATACCTTCTGCGTTTGCTATAACGGTTGGCTTACCGCCTTCCATAACGGCTACAACCGAGTTAGTTGTACCTAAGTCAATACCAATTGTCTTTGCCATAATTTATATCTCCTATAAAATTTTTCTTTCTACATTATTATTAAATCACTGTTTTTGACAAAACCTTAAAAAATAAACAATTTTTTAATATTTCAACCTGAAAGCTTGAATTTTTGATTTGTTTCTGGTTGAATAAAGAAAGATTGACAATTAAATATGCCGATGTGATGGAATTGGTAGACGTGCCAGACTCAAAATCTGGTGTAGGCAACTACGTGCCGGTTCGACCCCGGCCATCGGCATTTTTCTCAGAATAATTCTTCTAAGAGTTCTTCTGGCGGGTCGAACCCAAAGCGAAGCTTTTATCCGGTTCGGCGCGAACGAGCTGAGGCTGTAGTATTTTTGCGAAGTGTAGAAAACACGGCAGCAAAAATACGGAATTGCCGTTACACGCGAGTGAGCAAGACGCCCCGGCCATCGGCATTTTTTACAACATTTACACTGGCGAGATATATATGAGAATACAAGCTGTTACACCAATAGTTAATTTCCGTGCGCAAAACTCCAGACGCACTATACAAAATAATAAATCAGGGACACCATTTCGTGACGGGCTAAGCACTGCCGGCGCCTGGTTTAGCTTTGGAGTAGGCCTTGATTTTATCTCCAGAAAACTCCAATTTTCAAAATCTCCGCTTAAAAACTCGCTTGCCTTAAACGGAATTATAGGAACGGGAGCCGGAGTAGTAGCCGGGGTACAGCATATAAGAAAAAACACTAGCGCGGAATAACATAACCCCAGACAGGCTTACAATCATTTCCGATAAGTGTGATATAAGAAATTCTTTGCTTTTTGCATTTCGGAATTTTCATATAACCGTAGCCGTAAACAATAGAGGAAATATAATAATCTCCGACTTTTTGCTCATATTTATCAATAAATTCTTTCTTAGAAACAATCTTAACCTTGCTATTGTATGCGTTTGAGTAAATGTCACAGAGATATGCAGTACATTCTGATGCTGTAACCTGCAGTGCAGAGCATAAAATTATTAATAATAAAATAAGCTTTCTCATACATTTATGATATCACAAATCCTTTTGTGCTAGAATAACCATGTAAATTAGTTATAGGGGATCCACCCTAACAAGGGATAAATAGGCTAACGGATGTTACTGTGTGCCGGAATATTTACCCCGGAAAGGATAGAAAATGGAAAAGAACAAAGAAACATTGCATGTATTAAGACATTCATGCTCACACATTATGGCACAGGCTGTACAAAAGCTGTTTCCACAGGCAAAGTTGGCTATCGGACCAGCTACAGACGCAGGATTTTACTACGATTTTGACCTAACTGACGGTTATGCGTTCACACAGGATGATTTAGCCAAAATCGAAGAAGAAATGAAAAATATTATTAAGCAAAATCTTACGTTCGAAAAGTACATAATTCCTGATGTGGACAAGCAGATTGCGGAATTTAAGGCAGAAGGCGAAATCTACAAGGCTGAACTTCTTGAAGAACACAGAAACGACAATCCTACGTTGTATTTTACAAAAGACAAAGACGGGAATGTTTTGTTTAACGACCTTTGTGCAGGGCCTCATATTCCGAATACATCATATATAAAAGGAAATGCTATTAAGCTTTTGAAAGTTGCAGGAGCTTACTGGCGCGGTAACGAAAAGAACAAAATGCTCCAGAGAATTTACGCTACAGCTTACTGGAACAAAGAAGATTTGCAGGATTATTTGACATTTATTGAAGAAGCAGAAAAACGCGACCACAGAAAACTCGGAACCCAGCTGGATTTATTCTCTACAAGAGAAGAATTAGGCGGCGGACTTGTTTTGTGGCATCCGAACCTCGCAACTGTGAGAGAACAAATAGAAAATTACTGGAGAGAAGAACATAGAAAACGCGGTTATGTAATCGTTAACACTCCGCAAATCGCAAAATCTAAGCTCTGGGAAATTTCAGGTCACATGGATCACTACAAAGAAAACATGTTCTTTGTTCAAAAAGATGAAGATTCTGACGAACAATTCGTCGTAAAACCGATGAACTGTCCGTTCCATATCCTGATTTATCAGGCAAACAGATATTCTTACCGTTCATTACCTTTAAGAATGGCAGAACTTGGAACTGTTTACAGAAAAGAAAAATCAGGAGCACTTGCAGGTTTAACCCGTGTTCAAGGATTTACACAGGATGATGCTCATATTTTCTGTACTCCTGAACAGCTTGTTGATGAAATTAATGCAATCATTGACTTTGTAGCAGATACTATGGCTATCTTCAAGATGAGTTTCGAAGTTGAACTCTCTACCCGTCCTGAAAGCTTTGTAGGCAAAATTGAAAACTGGAACAAAGCAGAAGCCGGACTTAAAGAAGCTATGGACAGACGAGGCATGAAATACGAAATTAACGAAGGCGACGGTGCTTTCTACGGGCCGAAAATCGACTTTAAGGTTAAAGACGCTATCGGAAGAACCTGGCAGTGTGCAACAATTCAGCTCGATTTCAACCTGCCTGCAAGATTTGATATCAAATATCAGGACAAAGACGGCAGCATGAAAACTCCTATTATGCTTCACAGAGTAATTTTCGGCTCAATGGAGAGATTCCACGGAATCCTGATAGAACATTATGCAGGTGCATTCCCTACATGGCTTGCGCCTACACAGGTTTCCATTGTACCGATTTCAAACGAAAAACACGCAGACTTTGCAGAACAGGTTTACAAAAAAATGCGTGCTGCAGGCATAAGAGTAAAACTTGATGACCGCTCTGAATCAATGAATTACAAAATAAGAGAATCATTACAGGACAAAAAGATTCCTTATGTTTGCGTAATCGGCGACAAAGAAATTGAAGCCGGCGCTGTTGCGGTTAGAAAACGCGGTGTTGGTCAGGTTGGTACAAAATCTGTTGATGAATTTATTTCTGAAATAGAAAAAGAAATCAAAGATCGCGTTTAAGTATAATTACAAAAGGGAGGCGTTTAAAAACGCCTCCCTTTTGTAATGCTGAAAGCAATTTTTTCACACAAAAATACTTTATATAAATAGTAAGATGGATTTAGTAAATGAAACTATTTTTCGTAAAATCAATTGAACCGTTTATAAGCAAGCTGCCGGCTGCAGCGGAGGTTGGCGCAGGTATGCGTTACACACTGCGCGACGCAAAAATCGGTAATAGTCTTTACACAACAGGAATTAACACCTGTTCAGGTTTTGGGCTCCGTGCAGGAGAGCAAAACCTCCTCGGGCATATAAAGCCGGAGGATTTCAATCCTCGAAACTTTGCCGGAGCTTTTGAAAGGCTTGTCAAAGACTTCCAAAATAAATACGGAGAAGTTCGTGCACTCGTATTTGGCGGACGCGAAAGCTCTTTTATAGACCCGAACTGCCGCAGAGCAAGCAACGAAGTTTCTGCAACAATGTGCGATGTTTTGAGTACCAAATGCAATATTCCGGATGAAAACTTTGCCTCAATCATGGGAAAATTTACAAACATCAAAACCAACGACAACATGGCAGTTATTGGAGATAAAGTTTATCTTGCAAATAAAGAATTTGAAAAAGCCGGTCTGTTAAGCGCACCAAAAGACAAAATTGAATCACTCGCAGAAGATATCTATGAAGATGTTTTCATCCCGAAAAGCTTTTTAGTTTAAGACCTTTGGATAATTGTCATTAAAAAATTCTTCAAATCTATCTTCCAGAATTGCCAGTCTTGCTTTCTTCGCAAAATCAATAAGGAATTTGATATTGTGAATAGACATTAATGCCTGAGCAGTTCCTTCACCGCATTTGTATAAATGCCTTAAATAAGCTCTGGAATGATTTTTACAACAGTAACAATCGCAGTTTTCATCAAGAGGACGCGGATCATCCCAGAACTGTGCATTTTTAATCTGTTTTTTACCTTCTGAAGTAAAGAAAGAACCATGCCTTGCGTTTCTGGTAGGAAGTACGCAGTCAAACATGTCCACACCGCGTTTAATACCATCAAGCAAATCTTCAGGAGTTCCGACTCCCATTAAGTATCTTGGTTTGTTATGTGGTAAAAGAGGTGCTGTAAGCTCTACAAAATGGTTCATTGTTTCTTTATCTTCACCAACGCTCAAACCTCCAATTGCATACCCGACAGCGTCAATTGAAGAAACAAAAGCTGCACTTTCGCGTCTTAAATCATCATAGAAAGCTCCCTGACAAATCGGGAAAAGTGCCTGATTTGTTGAAGTTTTTGCTTTGATACATCTTTCAAGCCATCTGTGCGTACGCTCCATAGCTTCTTTTGCAGTATTGTAATCACATCCGAAAGGTGCGCACCAATCGAATGCCATAATTATATCAGCACCGATTGACTGCTGAATTTCCATAGAAATTTCAGGACTGATAAAGTGTTTTTTACCGTCTTTTGGATCTCTGAATTCGACACCTTCCTCGGAAATTTTGCGCAAATGTGCAAGCGAGAATACTTGAAATCCGCCTGAATCAGTTAATACAGGTTTTTGCCAGTTCATCCATCCGTGAATTCCGCCGAACTTTTCTATTAACTTATGTCCGGCGCGCAGATACAAATGATATGAATTTGCGAGAATAATTTGTGCCCCTGTATCATAAAGGTTATTATTCGTAACCAGTTTTACGGTTGAATTTGTTCCAACCGGCATAAATATAGGTGTTTCTATATCACCGTGAGGCGTATGCAAAACACCGGCACGTGCTCCGGTGTTTTTGTCAATATGAATTAAATCATAGCTAAAGTTTGTCATATTTCACCTTGAGGGAGACCTGAAATCTTTATACCGGATAGTAGTCTAACGATTGTCTCCCGACAAATTATCTACGTGCGTAGCACTAGCCTTGATAACGTTCTTCGTCATAAGTAATCATCTCCAGCATAGACTGCCAGTTATCATAAATTTCTTCCGGTTTGAAATATAATCCGATTTCTCTTGCAGCGCTTTCCGGTGAATCAGAAGCGTGTATGATATTATATTCCATAACCTGAGCAAAATCAGCTCTTATAGTTCCCACATCAGCTTTTTGCGGGTCGGTAGCGCCTACAATGTGGCGGACGCTCTGTATAGCTTCGTAACCTTCAATAACCATTGCAACAATAGGGCCGCTTGTAATGTAATGAACAAGCCTGTTGTAGAAAGGTTTGCCCTGATGCTCTGCATAATGTTTAGATGCAAGTTCCGGTGTTACTTGAAGCAGCTTCATTGCGACAATTTTAAAACCTTTGTTTTCAAATCTCTCAATAATTTTACCGATAAAACCTCTTTTTACGCCGTCCGGCTTAATCGCAACGAATGTTCTTTCTTCTGTTTTCATAACCTCTCCTACTTATTCTAACTGGGATTTGTTCCTATTCAATTTTATTAGAGCATAAACAGCGCGAAAATACAAGCCTGTGCCAAAATGCAGAAATCATTAAGTTTTGTTACAAAAAGGCAATTTTCCTGCTTAAAAAAACTTCATGAATATATAAGATATAAGTTTTGGGAAATTTTACAGGTTAATAAGTTAATAGGAAAGGCGGTTATTATGGCTCCTGGTTATGGTATTTCAAGCATAGGCAATTATGCAAACGACCCTTATTTTATGTACGCTTACAATGGATACAACCCTAATTTTATGGGCACTCAGCAATATCCGCAGGCAGCACAGGCAGTTTCTGATGTTCAGGTTCCAGATACAACTGTTGTAACAGACCCGACATTTAAGGGTTCTGACAAATCAGAAGGAAGTTCAAGTAATACAGCATTACTTGTAGGCGGTACAGCAGTAAGTGCTGCGGCTTTAATCTATGCTGCTAAAAAAGGGAACGGAAAAGGTATAAAAGAAGGATTTAAAAATATTTATAACAGCTGGTTCAAAAAAGGAGCAGAAAAAGCTGCTGACAAAATTGACGATGCTGCTGCAAAAATTTCTAATATATTAAAAGACGGTGGAAAAAACCTCAAGGAATACACCATTCAGAAAGACGGCATGTCATTCATTATGAAGGACGGCAAGCCTGTTAAGATTATTACACAAGACAAGAAAGTTATTGACAAAGCAAAAGATGTAACCGACTGGCTGAGTAAAAATCCTTCTGTACGCAGAGAAGTCAACGGTTTAGCACTTTATGGCACAACCCTTCCAAAAGGAGTAAGTCTTGCATACACAAGAGAAATTACTGACGGCAAAAATGTTTACAGAATGCTTGTTGAAAATGGTAAAGTAGTTAAGGCATCAAGCAAAGACAGAGCCGGCAAATGGGTTGATGTTGCAGAAAACCAGTTTGAAGGATTTATCAAAAACCATGCAAAACAGGTTAAGGAAGCTGAAACATTACAGAAAACTCTGCACGGTAAAGATGTCCAAATCCTTAACAAAAAAGGCAAACTTGTTAAACAAAGAGGCAGCGTCCAGTTAAATGTAAGAAACGGCGAAGTTATTTCCGCTAAATTTAACGGCAGAGATTTAAAACCGGAAGAATTAAAGGCTCTTGGCAAAGACTTCAAGACTGAAATCGGACAATTCGGACACGAAGCAGGCTCAAGATACGGACTTTCAAATTACGAATATGTTTACAGACAAAAAGGCGGCCAGACAATAAGGTTTGACAACTCGAGAAGAATAACTAATGTTACTGCTGTGACTCAAAAAGACATTACAAAAAGCGATGCAATTAAAAATTTCTTAGAAAAGAATGACGGTATTAAATCAGAGCTTGAGAACATAGCTTCAACAGGTTCTATATCAAACGGCTACAGACTTGGAAATATGGTTTACAGAGATGATGCAGGGCGCACGTTTGAAATTGCAGGTGACAAGACTAAAGGGCTTAAGCTTAACAAAAAAATTACGCTTTGCGGAAAAACATTCAAAGCCGGCGACTTGATAGACGGCAAGTACCTCGGAGAATGGAGGAAAACAGCAGAAAACGGAAATGCATACGACGCAGTTGCAGCAATGCTATAATCAATAAAAAGGGTTCCAAAAATGGAGCCCTTTTTGTTATAATCCTTTTATGAAAAAGATTTTGCTTTCACTTCTTGATTTAATTTACAAGAAGAAATGTTATTTTTGTTCTTCTTCAAAAACATCTTTAAAGATGTGTCCAAAGTGTTACGAGGAGCTTTCGTTTGCTAAATTTCAGCCTAACAGGATAGTAGAAGGCGTTAATGTATATTCCTGCGGAATTTACGAAAAAACATTACAGAAGCTGATTCGCGGTTTAAAATACCACAAACAAAAAGAGCTTGCCGGCTATCTGGCACAATTTATGTACGAATACTGGTACGGCCTTGGCGACAAGAGAAGTTTTCAGGTAGTTCCTGTGCCTCTGCATAAAAACAGGATAAAAAAACGTAAGTATAACCATATGGAACTTACAGCAGAAGAATTCTGCAAATTGAGCGGTTATACGCCTAATTACGAATTGATTAAAAGGATTAAGGATACAAAACCCCAATATAAACTGACGCGTGCCGAACGTTTAAAAAACCTTGCCGGAGCTTTCGAGATTGACTTAACAAAAGATTTGAAAAAGCCCGTTCTTATTCTGGATGATATTTGCACAACCGGTACAACTTTTGAAGAGATGATTAAGACCTTAAAGGAAAACGGGATTACCGAAATTGTATGCTTGGCTTCTTCCAGCCCTTAATAATAAATGTTGTATATTGAAATATGAAAATAAATATTTTGAATTTTGATAGGCAAAATAGTTCTATCAACAGACAAACCAGCTTTAAAAGAGGGTTACCTTCATGGTTTATTCGCGAAGCAAAAACCGCCAATCCATATCGAATAGAAGCAGAACTAGCTGATAAGGGTATTTCTGCAGATTTTGGAGGAGTGCCAACAGTTGCAATGTGTTGCAAGAAAGTTGTAGAAATTATGGAACATTATGGATTTGAACTCCCTAGCAAATTTTCTTTTGAACCATTAGAATACAAAACACTTGGTACTTACAGTTCTTATCAGGATAAAGTTTGCATAAATTCTAATATGAAAGAATTTCAAGATGTAGTTAAACAAAATCGCCTTGAAGAACGACAAGGAAGTTATCATCCAAGAACCGGCCATTTTTTACAAACTTACCTGCATGAATTCTCCCATGCAGCACATTATAAAAATCTATGTAATAGATTTGGTGATAGCGAAGCAAACAGAATATTCTGGGGATATTTAACAAATAATTCGCCAGCACGAATGATGATAGATCCATTAAATACTACGTTACGTTTTTTAGTCACTAAACCTTTCCTAAAATGGGCGATAGATAAAGTTATCCCTCCAAGAGAAGGATTATACGCTAAATCAGATTTATGCGAATTTATTGCAGAAAAAAATGCAAGAATCATCGCAGAAGACTTAGGAGATAATTTAACTTTAAGATATAATGATAGAATTCCTTTTGAACAATCTCCCGATTATTGGGATCCAACAGAAGAGTGGAAGAATGGAGAATTTGAAACCGTAATAAGTAAAATGTTTAAGTATTTTGATCAAGATATATGGAACGGCGACATTAATAAATTAGATAGCACTCGTAGCATAATGACACATTTTCGTAATTAAAGCATTAAGGGAAAATACACACGCATTTTATCTGATTTAAGGGTTATTTAATTTGGCGGAATAAATGAGTAAAGTGTTGTAAAAAATTGTTCCGGGTTATCATTAATGTACTTGTAACGAGAATAAACTTCGTTCCAGGTACATTTTTTATTATTCATCATTCCATTCAAAACAGACTCTTGAATTTGTTTACCCAGCAGTTTCATTTGTTTATTATCCGCAAGTTTTTCTTTATCAATCTTTTCTAATACATCTCCAATAGTAGTCATATTAACAAAGTAAGTAAGTTCAGCTTTTAATAAATTTGTATTTGATGAATTTATAATAACTTTATTTTTACTCATAAATTCACTACAAGCATTGTTAATCGTTGAGAAAGGATCACCACAAATCCTATTCTTTCCAGAGAAAAATGTCTCATCCAGATGTTTTGTAAGCATTTCTTCTGCTTGTTTTTGACTCATACCTTCCGGCAAAACCGCATCTTTCAACAAGCGTTTTGAAATTGCTTTTGAATTACCAATCAAATAGTCAATATGTGAAGTTACGTTCTGTATAGCTCCTTCCGGAGTGTATCTCATTACATTTCCGGTATCAATGAATGTAAACGGTTTAGATTTATTTTTCAAATCTACAAATATATTACCTGCGTGCGGGTCAGCATGCATAACTTTTTGTCCTTTTTTAGGTACAGAAAGCAATTGCTCAAAAAACACTTTCATATAATTAATATATATATCTTCTGCTTCCTGTTCCGTTAGATTTATTTTATTTTTCTTTAAATATTCTTCCAGTTTATCAAACTGAACTCCGTTTGCTTTTTCCATTACAAAAATATTATTTTTGACAGCCACAGGAGAAACCGTATTGTAATTCACAGCGTACTTGCCGAGAGTTTTTGCGGCTTCTGCTTCAAGCTTCAAGTCAACTTCTTTTGACCAAGCGCTGTAAAGTTCATCTACAAGCTTTCTTTGATAATCGTATTCATCAGGCTTAATCTTATCTTTCACACGCTCAAGTGATTTAAGCATATTTTCTTTGTCTTTTTTTAACTTATCAAGACTTACCCATTTTTTAACCATCTTGATAACAACGTCATTACCTGTCTCATTGTCTTTTGCAAGGAAAGTTTCTGCAATCGTTCCAACACCTAGAGGTTTGTCGCCTTTTAGAGTAAATCGTTTTCCATACGTTTCTGAAACGTATTTCTGCGCCTCTTTTACTGTTCTGGAAGGCGGACAGCTGCTTTTGTATTTGTTTAGAAAATCATTAACCGTATTAATCCCTTTTTCTGCAATATAAGCGGAGCGTTTTTTCCAGAAACCGCCCATTTTACTTTCTTTCGAAGTTTTTTGAATAAGCTCCTCAAGCGGATTTTTGCCATCTCCGACGATATTAATCATTGAACTTATATTGCTCGGCATAGACTGAATCATTTTGGGATAGAAAATATTATACTGTTCAATCTCACGCATTATATTATTCATTTCTTTTTCTTTAATGAGTTCTTTGTTCATAAAAGTTATGCGTTTAAGAGGTTTTGGCACAAGCTCAAGCGCCTCGGTCGCAGGATTAGGTTTTCTGCCGAATAATTTGCGAATAGGCCATGTAAGAGTCATGTATGTTTTACTGAAAAATCCGCGTTTTGTCGCCTGAATTAAATCAGACTGCGTTTGCTTATCCTTGAGATTTGATTTTGCCAAATCTGCAAGTTCACTTAACGGCATTTTTCCCTTAAATTTTTCAATATTTTTGACATTGTCTTTTGCTTTCACGATTGCTTTTTCAACAACATCAATACGTTTATGGAATTTAAACGCCGAGAAGGCGCCAAGCGCAAGCGCAGGCGCCTTTACTAACCAGCTGTTAGAAAGGTGGTCTGCAAAATTGCTGTCTTTATCAGCCTTTTTATTAAATACATATCTTGAAGCAGAATTAATTCCCGCAGCACCTATGATACCCAGTTTGTAAGCATACGCAAGCGGAGCTGCTGCACCGTCAACAAAACCGCTTCCTATATCTCTGAAAACAGTACTTTCTTTTCTTCTTTCTTTCCGCGGTGTGCCGAGAGCGTTAATCCCTTTAAGCACAGGTTTTGTAACCATGCCGGCAAACGCAGAAATTCCAAGTCCTATAAGCGTGCTTATTGTTTCAAATTTTTTATTCTTTACATAAAGGTGCGAATATGCCTGAAGTTTTTTAGCAAACCTGAATGCACCCGCAGCAGACACACCTGTCATTAAATCAATCGCAATTTCTGTGCTGTTTTTCTGCTGGTCATAATATTTATCAAGTTTTTTGTCAATATCAACCGTGTCCTTGCTCAGCCCGAGTCCCGTAACATGGTAAGCCCGGTCAAAAAATTTACCGAGAATCCCCTGCGAATGGTAAATTTGTCCGGCATCACGCGTCTGTTTCATATTTAAAACAACATTATTCGACATAAAATAACCTTCTATATTATATATAAAGTATTTTTCCTGCAAAAAATTGCCTTTTCTGTTATAATTTTCCTATAAATAGAGGTGAGTTATGGAAAAATTTTATACAACAACGGCAATTGATTACGTAAACGGCGCACCGCATATCGGCCACGCCTATGAAAAAATTCTTACAGATGTAATATACAGACATTTTACGCAAAGATGCGATAATACATATTTCCTTACAGGAACAGACGAACACGGGATAAAAATCCAGAAGACTTCTGCTCAAAACGGGGTTTCTCCTAAAGAATTCTGCGATATGAATGCACAGAAGTTCAAAGATGCGTGGAAAGCACTTGATGTTGAATATTCGCAGTTTATCAGAACAACAGATGAACAGCACGAAAAAGTTGTACAAAAAATATTTAAAAAACTCGTTGAAAAAGGCGACATCTATAAGCACGCTTACGAAGGATTATATTGTTCCGGCTGCGAAGCTTTCTTAAGCGAAAAAGACCTTACAGAAGACGGCCTTTGTCCTGACCACCTTAAAAAACCTGAAGTAGTAAAAGAAGAAAACTATTTCTTTAAGCTTACAAAATATAAAGACGCAATCATTAAGCACATAAAAACACACCCAGATTTTATTGTTCCGTCTTTCAGAGCAAACGAAGTTTTGAACCAGCTGGAAAACATTGAAGATATCTCTGTTTCACGTGTTAATTCAAACGTAAGCTGGGGTATTCCTGTTCTTGGTGACGATTCACAGGTAATTTATGTTTGGATAGATGCACTTTCAAATTATATTACTGCAATCGGATATGATCCTGACGGAAGCAGTGAAAAATTTGAAAAATTATGGCCGGCAAATGTTCAGGTAATCGGTAAAGATATCTTGAAATTCCACAGCATTTACTGGCTTGCAATTCTTATGGCTCTGGAACTTCCGCTTCCGGAACATATTCTTGCACACGGCTGGATTACAATCGACCAGACAAAAATGTCAAAATCATTAGGCAACGTAATTTCACCGACAGGCGTACTTGAAGCATTCAATTTAGAAATTCCTGACCCGCTCAGATATTACATGGCAGCTGCTGCACCATGCGGAAAAGACGGAAACTATTCTGACGAAGATTTCAAAGAAAAAGTTAATGCACACCTTGCAAACTCAATGGGAAATCTGCTTAACAGAACGCTTTCAATGCTAGTTAAATATTTCGGAGGCGATATAAAACCTGAATTTTTAGGAAAAAATGAACTCAAAGAAAAAGCACTTGAAACCGTCAAGGCTGTAAAACACCACTTTGATTACTTTGAGGTTCAAGAAGCAGGACAAAAGATTATTGAACTGGTTGATATTACAAACAAATACGTAACTGACAACGCGCCTTGGACTCTTGCAAAAGAAGGGCAAATGGATAAATGCGGAGAAGTTTTGACCAATGTATTACAGGTAATGACAGTGATTTCTTCTCTAATTTACCCCTACTGTCCAAATATTGCAAAAGCAATGGCAGAGCAGTTATCATATGATTTGAATACAAAACTTGATGACATCACCTGCGAAAGCTTGCAAGCAGGACATTTGATAGACAAGGAAAATATTAAACCTGTGTTCTTGAGAATGGACAGCGAACTCGCTGATAAAGGTGCTGCGCACGCTGGAAAATAGTCGGCAGACATCCCATAAAACTACAGGCTATAATAGAAACCACATGTCTGCCTCAAATCTCATACTACTAAATTAAATATTAAAAATGCGAATATTACCGATAAACTTTAATTTCTATAACCGGCCGGCGCGAAACGATTTGAAAACGTCAGGCTATATTAACACCGGTTTGGAAAAAGATGTGTTTATCTCTTTTCGCGCTAACACCTCGGCCGGAAATCCGCTTAGAAAGCTAAAGAAACTAAAGTGCCCGTACTTCGGCGCGGAAATGATTTCCGGAAAAGAGCTTGCCGGAATTGAAAAACGTCTTGACAGCTGCGCCAACATAAAAGAAGTTGTCACTATTCTGAAAAAATACCGGAAATTTATGCTGAAAACGGAAAAAAGGATTTTCAAGCGATTTGAAGAATTTTCAAAAACAAATCCGGACGCACAATTACAGGACTGCTTGAAACTCTGGTATGACGAAGCAATCACAAAACTTAAACTTGATGAATTTAATGTTCTGGATGATGTAGATAAAATTTCGTTAAAACTTTCACCGCAGAATGCACTCGCAGTACATGCAAAAACAACACGCTGCAGGCAGGTCATACTTGAAAACAAAAAGGAAGATACTTTCAAAAGACGCATTCTTCTTGACTCACTTGATGAAATCCAGCCCAAACGCGGCGAAAAGAAAGTTTTTGACGAGTTAAAAGACAGAGCAGTTTATCTTCCGACATCAGTGACAAGCGAAAATGCATTTATAGTAAAGTATGCAGACAGAACACAGCAGGAGATTGCCAAAAGACTTATACGTACATCGTTAGCAACAATAGAACACATAAAACCAAATTCGGAAGAAGGCGAAAACAATATCGCAAACTTTATGCTAACCTCTGCCGGTGCAAACAATCTGCGCTCAAACATGCCGCTTTATAAATTCATTAATATGTTCCCGAATATTCCAAAATATTGCCAGAAACATATCAACCAGATTATTGAATTAATCCATAAAGGACAGCTCAAGGGTAATGAAACCTACCCGTACAAAGTTAAAAATACTCTTGCAAGAGAGTCAAAAGGACGTATTATACTTGACCTCTCTGAATATAAATATACAAGAGAAGACGCTATGGCAGCAGAAAAAAGACATTACAAAAAACAGTTGACTTAGAGCTGCTATCAATTGTTATAATCTTCTAGAGAAGTAAACAAGGGAGATTTAATAAATGAAAAAAAGAATAGCAGTTACCACAGCTTTAATACTGGCTCTTACAGTACCTTCCGCTTTTTCTGCCGGACAATATTCACCTGTATTTGATAAAGTAAACAGCCCTCAGGATGTTAAAAAACTCAATACATCTGAAATGAACATTCTTGCAAAAGATATAAGAACAGCAATATTAAATAAAGTTAATACCACAGGCGGCCATCTCGGGCCTGATTTGGGAATAGTTGAGGCAGCAATTGCCCTGCACTATGTCTTTAATTCCCCTCAGGACAAAATCGTATATGATGTTTCACACCAGATATACCCGCACAAAATCCTAACAGGACGTAAAGATGCTTTTGTTAATCCGCTTGCACATCCTGAGATTACAGGATATTCTAATCCTAACGAGAGCCCGCATGACAATTTTATTTTAGGACACACGTCAACCTCATTAAGCCTCGCTTCCGGCATGGCAAAAGCAAGAGATTTGAAAAAGGAAAAATATAACGTTGTTGCACTAATCGGAGACGGCTCATTATCAGGCGGAGAAGCGCTTGAAGGTTTGAGCAACGCGGCAGTGCTTAATTCTAATATGATTATTATTGTAAACGATAATTCTATGGCCATTGCACCAGTAGAAGGCGGAATTTATAACAGTCTTGCAATTCTAAGAGAAACAAAAGGACAGGCAAAAGATAATATATTTAAGTCAATGGGCTATGATTATTATTATGTAGAAGATGGAAACAACGTTGAGAGCCTTATCAAAACCTTTACAAAGGTAAAAGACTCCAATAAGCCGGTAGTCGTACATATTCATACCCTTAAAGGCAAAGGATATGAACCCGCAGAACAGGATAAAGAAACTTATCACTGGCAGCTTCCGGGATTTATAGAAAGAGCAGGTAAAGTTCAGCCAAAAGTTGAAACCTATAACACAATTACAAATGATTTTATTTTGAGCAAAAAGAAAAAAGACTCGTCTGTAATTGCTGTATCTCCTGCAACCCCTGGAGCAACAGGAATGACAAAAGAGTTTAGAAAACAAATGGGCGCAAATTACACAGATGTGGGAATTGCAGAACAACACGCTGTAGGATATGTGTCAGGACTAGCTTCAAACGGAGCAAAACCAATTCTGGAAGTCATGAGCTCATTCATCCAGAGAACTTATGACCAGCTTTCCCAAGATTTTGCTATCAACAAAGCAGCAGCAACCATTCTTGTTTTCGGAGGCGGAATCTCGGGTACTGATGTTACACACCTCGGAATTTTCGATATACCTTTAATTAGCAATATCCCTAATATTGTGTATCTTGCACCTACTAACAAAGAAGAATATTTAGGTATGCTTAACTGGGCGATTGAACAGAAAGATTACCCTGTTGCAATAAGAGTACCTTCTGGAAAAGTAATTAAAACCGGAAGGGCTGATAAAACAAATTATTCAGACCTGAATAAATTTAAAATTGAAAACAAAGGCGATACAATTGCAATTATTGCAGCTGGTAACTTTTATAAACTCGGAAAGGAAGTTCAGGAAAAACTTAAAAAAGAACAAAATATAAATGCGACTTTAATCAACCCGGTGTATCTTTCAGGCATAGATAAACAGGCATTGGAAGATTTAAAGAAAAATCACAGACTTGTAATAACACTTGAAGACGGCTGCCTTGCAGGAGGTTACGGAGAAAAAATCAGCAGATATTATGCAAATTCCGGCATGAAAGTCCTAAACTTCGGAGCTAATAAAGAGTTTACAGACCGTGTACCGCTTGAAGAGTTGTATAAGAAATACCATTTAACAAGTGATTTAATCGTTGAAGATATTATGAATACAAAATAATAAAAAAGACATCCAAAAGGATGTCTTTTTTATTGACTTATTTATACTTTTTTTCTTATATCATCAAAATATTTTATAACCCTGCAAGGATTACCCGCAGCAACGCAATTATCCGGAATAGAGCGATTTACAACACTGCCGGCACCGATTATACTATTTTTGCCAATTGTTACACCCGGAAGAATTATTGCGCCTCCGCCGATCCATGCCCCGTCTTTTATTTCCACTGAATCTGCACAGGTATTATAATAAATTGGATTATCAGCATCCCTTTCAATAATATACCTGTCTTCTGGAAGTATTGGATGATATGCAGTATAAATTTGAACATTCGGAGCAAACATAATACAGTTTCCTATTTTAATTTGTTCATTGTCAATAAAAATACAGTTCGGCCCTATAATAACATCACTGCCGATAGAAATCTTTTTACCGTATTCACAATGAAAGCGCTCGCCAACAAAAACATTACTGCCTATTGCATCAAATAATTGTTTAAGAATATGCTGTTTTCTCTTATTATCATTATAATCCGCAGCTTCATATTCTTTCATCAAAGCTCTTGCCTTTGTTCTCATCTCACATAATTCTTCAGATGCAGTTTCAATATATTTATACTTATTATGCATATTTTCCCCTCCCTGTTAAAAAATAGCATAAATTTCGAGTTTTGAACATTGACTTTTATTGATAAAATATTTTACAATTTAACTCTGTTTGTTCCGGCTGCATTTCAATTGTTTACGAAAGGAATAAAATATGGATAAAAATACAACGATAAGATTAATATATCCTCAGTGGCAGGGAGGAAATATTGCCGGTTTGATAAGCGAACTTGAACCAGATGACGCTTCTAGAGGTTATATGTTAGGTGCGTATATGTTAAATTTTTTAGCTCCTGAAACAAAAAATAAAACCCTTACCGTTCCAATATCCAATGATATAAATAGAGTAGAAGAAAATGGAATATTAAGCTATAGAGAAATTTTAAACCAAACAAAAGCTGCATTAAACTTAATAGAAAAAGAAAACCCCGGCAAAATCGTAACCCTTGGCGGTGACTGTTCTGTAAGCGTTGTTCCATTTACATATCTTGCACGTAAATACAATAATGATGTTGCAATGGTTTGGATTGATGCGCATCCTGATATTACCCTCCCTGATGATAAAACATACAACGGATATCATGCAATGGCAGTAACAGCCATTATGGGCAGAGGAAACAAAAAATTAGTTTCAGAACTCCCAGCCCAAATAAGTGCCGATAAAATTTTATTTGTTGGAATAAGAGATTGGGAAAGACAGGAGATTAAAGATAGACAGCAGGAATATGGTATAAAACATTTAACACCTGATGAAGTAAAAATAGACAGTACAAAAGTTATAGACTGGCTTAAATCTACAGGAGCAAAACATGTAGTAATACATTTTGATATGGATGTTTTAGACCCGAATGAAATAATTGCAGCTGTAGGAGTTGTACCAAACGGAATTAAAATGGATGAAGCGGCAAGAGTTATCAATGATATTTCAAAGGAATTTAATCTAATAGGATTAACCGTTGCTGAACCTGTGCCAAGAACTGCTATTAAATTAAAAAATATGCTGAATAAATTGCCGATTTAATTGAAATTGTAAAATAACAATAAATTTGAGAAATTACCTCAGTTGGTTTGAAAAAATATTAAATGTAATTATGTAAGTGCTATAATCATATTGCAAAAATGAAAATAAAAGTTGCGGAGTTAGTTTGCTTGAATACACCTAGAATAGAAACAGAACGCTTAATTTTAAGGAAATTTACAGATAAAGATATAAAAGCACTTTTTCTTATTTTGAAAGATGAAGATGTTAATAGATTTTTACCCTGGTATCCAGTAAAAGATTTGGAAGAAACGAAAAGGTTCTACGAAGAAAGATATGTTTCAAAATATCTTCAGCCGCAAGGGTATGCGTATGCTATTTGTTTAAAAGAAAATAATTTTCCAATAGGATATATCAAGGTTGATATGGCAGAACATCATGATTTTGGCTATGGATTGCGTAAAGAATTTTGGCACAATGGTTATGTAACAGAAGCAGGAAAGGCACTTGTGGTACAGATAAAAAAAGACGGGCTTCCATATATTACAGCAACGCATGACAAAAATAATCCGAGAAGCGGCAATGTTATGAAAAAGATAGGTATGAAATACTGTTATTCATACGAAGAACAGTGGCAGCCAAAAAATTTTCCTGTTATATTCAGAATGTACCAGCTTAACTTTGATGGGAATACTGATTTTATATATAAAAAATATTGGAATGAGTCTACAAAACATTTTATTGAGCAATTTTAATTTGATTTAAATATGAATATGGGTAGTTTTATATATGATTGTACAAATAATGTATAAAGATAAAAAAGCTATTTAGAATTCTCAAATTTGATGTTATTTTTGAAATTTGCGATGTAATTATTACTAGTATTAGATTTTGCTAATTTTTATACTTAACGATTTTATTGAGTTTGAGCCAAATCAAACATATATAATCTCTGCTTCCGACCTGTCTGTTTGTATTCATTTTATATGTTATTTTACATCCGACTTCCTAAATGAGATTTCCGGCTTAGATAAAAATTCCAAAAATCTCAAACTGGCTGTTATTCTCAAAGCGGACGTGAAAATATAGAAATGAATTATAAATTCAAAAAAAATAGACCTGAGTAAAACTCTGTCTATTTTTTATGGGCCCGGAGGGATTCGAACCCACGACCAAAGGATTATGAGTCTTTTGGTTAATAAAAACTGCAAAAAACTATAAATCTTTATAATCTATCAATGCTTGAGTTACAGACTCTATTGTTTTATAATTATTTTGTAAATTATTATATTTTTTTATGAAATTAACGACAAAATAACGACATTTTTGAGGTTAAATATGCATGAAATTAAAAAAAGAGTTAAAAAGGATGGTAAAATTTCATATACAGCTTGCATAAGAGTAAAAGGTTATCCAACTATGAGTGCAACTTTTGCTAAAAAGTCACTTGCGGAAAGGTGGATTGCAGAAAATGAAATTCCTATGAAGACAGGAAGGCATATAAAAAGTTTTGAATCTAAAAACCATACTATGGCAGAACTTATTGATAGATACCTTGAAAATGAATTGTTAGAACGTAAATCTGACCAAGATAAATATAGGATGCATTTAAATTGGTGGAAGTCACAAATTGGTGCATACTACTTAAATAGCATTGATAATATTATGCTAACTGAATATAGGGATAAACTTTCTAAAGAAAAGTGTTTAATTCCTAGAAAGGGAATGGAAGCAAAGAAAAGTGATAAAACTCGTTCTAATGCTACTGTTAATCGTTATATGGCAAGTTTATCAACTGTTCTTAGTATTGCAGTAAAAGAATATGGCTGGCTTGAAGAAAATCCAATGCTAAAAGTAGTCAAAAAGAAGGAGTCACGAGGTAGGGTTAGATTTTTAGAAGAAAAAGAAGTTGCTAGATTGTTGGCAGAAAGTAAAAAACAATCCTATGAATTATATTTATGTGTGTTGATAGCTTTATCTACTGGTGCAAGGTATAGTGAAATTACCAATTTAACTTGGAAAAATGTAGATATGATACATAGACAATTTCATTTTCTTGATACTAAAAATGGTGAAGATAGAGGTGTTGCGATTACTAGTGACGTTTATAATGAATTGAAACAATTTAAAAAAATACAGAATATTAAATCTGATAAGGTGTTTGCAACAAAAGATGGTAAAACCGTTATTTATTTAAGAGGTCAATTCGAAAAAGCTTTAAAGCTTGCAAAAATAAATGACTTTCATTTTCATGATTTAAGACATACCGCTGCAAGTTATCTTGCAAAAGGGGGTGCAAGTTTGTTGGAAATTGCAACAATATTAGGACATAAAACTTTGCAAATGGTTCAACGGTATGCACATTTAACCAAAAACCATACAGCAACTGTTCTAGAAAATATGAACAAAGAGATGTTTAAAAGTTTAGTAGGAAATGGAGGCGAATTTAAATAGAAAGTACCCCATACATTTTTTTATAAACCATTTTCTTTTATTCTCACATGTTATTGATGTAAAGACTAGTATGTATATTTGAGGTATAATGCAGATATGAAAACTTTAGAAAACCTTTTGGATGAATGCAATATTATTGAATATAAGGAAAGAGTAAGCGAAGGTTTATATAAATCTATTTCAGCTTTGTCAAATACAGATGGCGGATGTATACTTATTGGTGTTGATGATAATAAGAACGTCAAAGGTATTGATTTATCTAATGGTAGCCAAGAAAGTATAGTTAATAAAATTGTTGATTCAACAGGCATTCAACCAAAAGTAAATGTTGAATGTATTGATGGAAAAAATGTTTTAAATATTATTGTCGAAAAATCTTCAATACCAATAGCATACAAAAATAAATATTATAAAAGAGTTGGTAACACTACAAGAGAGGCAAATAGGGAAGAATTAAGGAAACTTCTATTAAAAGATGCTAGCTGGGATTCTTTAACTAATAATTTTACCATTGATGATATCAATGTAAGTACTGTGGCAGAATTTGTTAGTTTAGCAATTAACAAAGGACGATTGTCTGAAGAAGCAAAGACGCTTAATGTGATAGAACTTTTAACACAACTTGACCTTATCATTGACGGTAAGTTTACCAATGGTGCAATATTATTATTTGGTAAAAATCCACAAAGTTTATTGCCAACTGCATGTATAAGAATAGGTTTATTTAAAGGGAACGATGAATCAATAATCCTGAGTGATAAGAATATTGTAGGTAATTTATTTGAACAAATAAAAGGTGTCGATTTGGCATTAAAAATGTTTACTAATATGAGAGCTCAGATAAAAGGTTTTCAAAGGGAAGATATTTGGGACTACCCATTAACAGCATTAAGAGAAGCGGCATTAAATGCTATTATCCACAAAAATTATTTTGATTATAGTTCTGCAATACAGATTAAAGTTTTTGGAGATAACATTTGGTTTTATAATTCAGGAGACTTATTTGGGGGATTAACAATAGACAAATTGAGAGAATCCCATACATCTAAATCAAGGAATCCATTAATTATGAAAATTATTTATATGGCGGGATATGTTGAACAGTTTGGCACTGGTATAAGACGTATGATTATGGCTTGTCTAAGACAAGGCATACCAGCCCCTACTTTTGAAATATCACAAGGTGGTTTCATATTGCGAATGTACAAACAATATCCAAGTTTGAATGAGAGACAAAATAACGCAATTAAGTATGTTGTTGAAAATGGATATATTTCAACCAAAATTTATCAAGAGATTACTGGTGCCTCAAGAACACAAACGAGAAGGGATATCCTCATGTTATGTGATAAGAATATTTTTATGTCAGAAGGTGAAAATAAAGAGCTTGTCTATAAATTGAAAATACAACATTAAGTTTTATAACAAAATTGGCATGGTACAGTAATGGCACAGTGGCATTTCTTTCAAGTGCTTGTGTTTACTGCATTATTACTGAAATATTTTTTTATATGGTACAGTCATGGTATAGTGAAGAAGAAAAGGGTAGATAAATTTCTACCCTAGTATCTTGTTCTTTTGTATTTTTCTAAAAATTTAGGATTCTCATCAACGTAAGTAAAAATAAAATCCTTGTTACATTTATGAATTTCTTTTAAACTTTTTTTGGAAACTATTCTTTTTCCATTTTTTAAAACTTTCACTAGACTTGTATTTAATGTTAAGTGGTAATCCTGCAGTGCTTCAATTATTCTTTCATAAAAATTACGATAATTTGAAGAGGTTCGTTTACGAACAATGTTTTTGGGAACAAGAATAACTGGCTTATTGTGGAAATGAGGTAACAGAGCTTTTCTCCTTATCCACTGTTTTGTTTCTTGTGACCAGAAAAAACCACTCCGTGTTTCTTGAACAGGAATTTGTAATCTTTTGCATTCTTCTTCTGTGTATTCGATAAGCATTCCTCTAATAATATTAGTTACAATATCTGATATTTTATCTGAACCAATACCAGGTATGAGTAATTCACAATCCGATAAATCTTTTAAATGTCCAGTTGCTACCGCTTTGCTCTTTTTTAATTTTTTCAAAAGAATTAGCGCCTGCTCATCACCTATACCACAGCCATCTGGCATGTTACTAGACACTCCAAAATGCGTTTCGTTTGGTTCTCTAAGTCTACCTAGTAAGTACAAAGCCCTGTTATCATCATTATTACGTATTGCTAGAAGAACTTCTTCAAAAAAATCCACGATAAGATTATTGGCTTCTGCAAACCAAGCGCCCTTTTGATTTCTTAATACTAGAGGGTCTATATATAATTCTACATCAGTATTAAGAGGAATATTAACAAACCCTAGCTTATCTTCATCCTGTTTTAACTTAAAAAAATTTTTAAAATCAATTGTCATCATTTTCTCCTTATTTAAATCTACTCTTGCAAACATTAAAAAAGCTCCGACAAGCTTTTAAGATTAAGGAAGGAAGTTGTTAACTTACCTTCCCATAACCTACTCCTATTTCTTTTTCTTTATTGTTTCAGAAACGGTTGTTTTAGGATGTTTAATTGCAACATCTTTTTTTACAAATTGACCTGTAATAGCACTTCTGTATCGCTTTGCCATCCGATATTTACCTTTCTTTTTTGTACCAGAACCCGACACGTTCTTTGGGTGATACGCTTTATTAAAGCTTTTAGACAAGCAAAACAAGAGGAGTAATTAAATTATTACTTCCGGTTGTAATCATATTTTTTTTGAGGTAAATTGTATTTATGAATATTTATGGAATCTCTTGTTTGAGTTATGCTCTTTCATTAGATTCTTTTTTTTACCTCGGTTTTATAATCTTTTTACCTTTTACCTCCCGTTTATCATTTTTAGAGCCTTTTGACTCTACACATGTATTATAAACGGTGTTTTCACTTTTCTCAATAATTGTTATACTTACACGTTTTATGGAATAAGTAATTCTAAAGGCCTTGAAGTAATTGAGTTTCAAGGACTCATTTTGAATTGTTAAAATGTAAATTTTTGTAACAATTGTTAATTTTTTAGCATGCAAAGCATGTTAAATTAATTTGTTTATGGCTTATGAGTTTTTATTAAGTATATTTTATAACTAATTTTCTTTAATTGTTCCAACTTTTCTACCATACCTGTCATATTTTGTTATTGTCCCATTAGAAGAGCGTTTGTAGGTTGCAGTTTTTTGTCCATAGCGATTTCTCTCGACTGTTGTATTACCTGTTGTTTTATAGGTTGAGATTTTACGACCATATTTATCTTTTAAGGTGTATGTATTAGAACTTGCGTAACATACGCTAGTGCATATTAATATAGATAAAATTAAACTAAAAAATTTTTTCATATAAAATTTCTCCAGAGTTATTAGTTTATTCTAAGTTTAATCTAATTTTCAGATTGTAAGAGTTAATAAATTAACGTTTTACAAGCTTTCATTACTGTCTCATAATCTTCATTGTTTTTCTGCAAAAATACTGGAGACATTGATAATGTGTAGTATTCGGTGTTAAGAAAAACTTGTTGAAAATATTTTTTCATTTTTAAATATTCAGTAAGAGAAGTTTTATCACTATCTACATGAAATGTTAAAGTTAGTGGCTCATCTTCTTTTATGCTAATACTAGGTATCATAGGTTTTCCAGAATCATGATTTGGAATCAACATAGGCATAACATCATCAATTGTTAGATTATGCTTGAGAGAATCTATACATCTTACTCTCCATCCTTCAACTGGTTTAACCGATTCTAATTTAACAAAATATTTGTTTCGTTCCATACTAGATGAAACATAAAATTTACCATATTTTGAACTATCATATATAAAATTTAAAGGTTGAGACATATATAAATTAACTAGTATAATAATACTTAAAATTGATGATATAATTATAGCTTTTTTCATAAAATACTCCTTTTATGATTTTTCCCTTACGTAAACTGAAAGGTTACTTTTTTGTATTATCAAGAATATTAATATTGTAGAATTTAGCATTCTTTGTAATCTCATCATCAAAATCAGATATACAAATAGGAATCGTTTTTATCTCTTGACGATTCAAAGGAATGTCTATCATATATGATTTTAATAAATTTAAAGAATTGTCATAAAATGAAAAATTTATAAAAACTTTCCCCGGTTTATTAAGTAAATTTTTAATTGTCAAAAAGGCATAAGTATCATAATATGAAAGTTTTGTATTGATATTTCTATAAAAATATTCATCCTGTTGAGATGTATCATCACTTCCAAAAATTCTAACTAAGTCTATTGAGTATGAATCAATTTCATTTGGAAGTTTTTTAAAAGTACTTATTTGAATAGGAATTTCTTGGAGACCTACATTTATATCTCCAATGTTTAGAACATTAGGACTATGTTTAATTTCTTTTTTTGCTTTATTGAAAAACTCAAAATGAAGAGCAATATATTTATCTTGTTTTTGTGAAGAATTTTCCAATTCTGTTAATATAAAGGTGTTAATATCCAATATTTTTGCTTCTTTTATGGTGTCTTTAGCATTTTTAAAGTCTTCAAACTTCTCGTTATATTCATTTTTTAGATTAGGATTATAAAATAATATCTTTTTATAATTTTCATTAGCTTGTACTACATTTATGGATAATAATATTAAAGTTATTACGATAATCTTTTTTATCATATTTCCTCCTTATTCAAAACCGCCATTAATATTTGTGATAATAGGATATGTGTTATATCTTGGATAGATTCGTAATTTTAAACCAGAAGAACAAGTTGCAATACTATAATTACCTTTAATTTGTGATATTAAATAAGAATCTTTTAATTCTCTTCCAGAAGTTTGGATAGCTTCTCCAATATTTACAATCTCCGAACAATTCCATCCGTATGTATTCTGTGCATGCCAGGCTACATCAGCATACTGTAAGTTTTCACTTTTCATTTCTGAATGGTAGTCACTTGGACTCATTGTATTATAAACAGAATCATTCATATTGGTATTATTATTTTTATAACTGTCATTTGCTTTCCAAGTAAAAATGCCAAATAAAAATAATATAAATATGAATACAATAAATCCTTTATTATTCATAGATTACACCTTTTTTATTTATCCTTGTAGCCAAAATATTCTTTATAAACTCCTATAGTTTTTCCAGAAGTTGCAGAATTTATATTAACAAATTTTGCTTGAGGATTTCTTGCTTGTGTATATTTTAAGAAAAAAAGAGCAATACTTTCTTTATCATCTATATATGCATTTCTCCAAGCATACTCATTAACATATACTTCTTGTAATGAAGCATTTGCTTTATAGCATAAATTATTTTGAATACATTCATTCATCATTCTGTTTGTTTTTTCCATATTATTTTCAGCATTAACAGAGAGACAAAAAGAGAGTATTACAACTAAAAAAAATATTTTTTTCATATAAACCTTTCGTAGATAATAAAGTTCAATGTAGATTTATTTTTTATTACAAATAAAGTTTGATTTAATTTTACTAAAATATGACTTTATTTTCAACTATATATTAAGTTTGATTTTATTCATTTCATACATCAAATATTATAGATTTTAAGTTGAGGTAGATATGGATAAAAAGAAATTATTAGGTCGTAGGCTAAGAGAATTGAGAAAGCGTAAAGGTATTAACCAGGAACAATTAGCAGAAATGATTTCTGTTGAACCTGCGACAATAAGTAATATTGAAAATGGTAAAAATTATCCATCTATGACGAATTTAGAAAACATTGTATCTATACTAGAAAGCTCTTTTCAAGAAGTTTTTGATTTTGAACATAAAAATAGTAATGAAAGTTTAATAAAACAAATTAATTTTGCTCTAAAAAATAATCCAGACAAGGTGGAAACTTTTTACAAGATTATAATGGCATTAACTAAATAGACAGATAGAATTTTATATTAATGGTGATTTAAGGGGCTGTTCTTTAAGTTCTGGTATGAACTCTTATAACACTACAGAAATTTTAATAAAAAGGATTATTTATGCAAGAAGATTTACTAGATAAATATTTAGATGATAATTTTTTTAAAGATATGATTGATGATTTTTGTAGTATGAATGTAGAAAAATATTTAAATAATTACTTACAAAATTTAATTAAATTCATTTATAAAATTACAGACCTAGAATCTAAATTTAAACTTATGAAAGAAGATGAATTTATAACGCTATATAATTGTACTAATGTTGGTAGAAAAAAATCTGTTAAATACAAAAAGTTTAAGGATATCTCTCTTAATACAATTCCTCTTTTACGCCTCAATTTACTAATAGCTGAGCTTGTAATTTATATTCAATCAATTAAAAAATCGTATAATATTCCTTTAAATCTATACGCAAGCTTTGATGTTAGTGAATTTATTATGTACATATTAAAAATACAAATCAGTGATGTTTTGGAGTATGCGACTAAACAAGAAGTTATAAATTCGTTTAATGATAATGTAGAATACTATAGAATGTTTGAAAAAGTTAGAAGCAAAATGAATGATTATTGGTTATGGATATTTATATATGATATGTTAAAACAAACGTGCTTATTACCTTTAAAAAATATGTCCGAATTATCAAGAATGTTTGCCTGGGAATCTTTTAAAATCAGTGAAAATAAGCCATGTATATATGAAGATGATGAAAAATTATTAAAAGAGCAAAAGGAATTATCAAAACAGAAAAATAAAGAAAAAAGAACTGCACATAATGCATATACAAGAGAAGAAGTGCTTATTATTTATAAAGCAAGAAAAACCTATAAGACTGTTGTAAATATGTATAAGTTAAGTAAATTTATTGTTAATGTATTAAATGAAGAATTAAATTATAATAGTGCATTAAATAATCTTGAAAAAATGCCTCTTGATGAAGAAATTGCAGTTTTTCGACAAGCTATAGAACAAGTTTATACTTGCAAAAAAAATTGTAAAAATTGTGAGTATAAAAAATCTAGTAAATGTCAAAATATTGATTCTAAAGAAGTTTTATATAATTTAAAAATCTTTGCAAATAAACATTTATCAATAATTTATAATAGCTTGTTTAATAATAAAAATTCTGTTAAGGAGATTGCAAAGTATCTTGATACAACAAAAAAACAAGATTTTGCTTTAGAAATTATAAAAGGATTATATCCATTTTTTGCGGATAAATCAAACAAAACTATTTCTAATATATTTTCTTCAAATGTTGCAATAGATACTAAGCAAGAATATTTTGAGCAATTTAAAGAATCTTTTTATGAAAAACAAAATATACAAAAAGAAAATAATACAATAATTACTGCATTAAATACTATTGGAGATGCTTTTGAATTATATATTAAAGAACCAACAGAAGATAAGAAAGTGTTTCTAATGATGAATATAAAACAAGTTCAAATGAGTTTAAATTTTTAAAAAAAATCCCGAGCAAGATTTTGAATAGGATTTTCTCGTTAATAGTTAAAAAATTGTTATGATGAGCACATAAGGTTGAGAAAAATAAAAAACTCAAACAAACCTTTAGAAAATTTGACGATGCGCATCAAAAATTTTCGTCCAACCGTCCCTGTAAAAGTACATCAACTGGGTTTACTACGGTTGGTTTGTGATGAAAATTTGATGTACACAAAGGAGTTTCAGTATGGAATATTTACAAACAGACTTAATTCCTGTCTCTAAATGGAATGAATATTATGAATACCCAACAGTTGGGGCAATAAGACAATTAATATTTTATAACACAGATGATTTTGAAACTAAAGTTGTTAGAAAAATTGGTAAACGTTTATATCTAAAGGTTTCAGAATTTCATAAATGGGTAGAGTATACAAATGGAAAGGTGGCATAATATGAGAAATTTAGAAACCATAGCGGATAATCTAAAGGTCGAAAATAGATTTATTCATTTTGATAAAGATAAACAGCCTATTAGTTATATAACATTAAAACCGATATCGATAAAAAAAGAAGGTAATTTTATGAACTATAAAAAAGCTCTAGAAGGTCTTAAAAATAGCTCTAAAATCAAAGGAATTGGTTTTGTGTTAGGTAATACACCAAAAGGTAATTTTTGTGGGTTAGATATTGATAATTGTATTGATTCAAACGGTGTTTTATCAGAAGAGGTACAGAAAATTATTGATATACTTGATACTTATGCAGAGATTTCACCAAGTGGTAAAGGGGTGCATTGTATATTTTTTGCAAGAAAGCAGGGTAATATTTGTAAAAAATATTTTAAGTATTGGTGTAAATGTATGGAAATTTATGATAAAGACCGCTATTTTACTTTAACAGGAATTGCTATAAATGATAAGAATGTAGAATATAGACAAAAAGAATGTGATTTTATTTATGAAAAGTATTTTTCAAACTCTTTCGATAGTAAAAAAGGTTTATTAAAAAATACATATACGCATGCCAGTAGTAAAGAGCCGTTAAATTTAGTTTTTGCACTCGAAAATGATAGAGTTTTAAATTCATACTGGCATGGTAATAGACCATTAAAGAGTGAAAGTGAAAATGATTTTGCATTATTGGGTAAGATTTTATTTTGGGTCGGATATGAAAATCCAGATGTTGCAATACAACATTTTCTAGAAAGTCCATATTTTAAACAAAAAGATGAAAAACATCTTAAAAAAGTTTTAGATACTAATTATTTGATAAGAACTGTAGAAAAAATTATTAATTTAAATGTTGAGGTAGTACATGAGTAAATATAATCCTGTATATAATACAATTTGGACAAGTAATAAATTTATTAAATTAACATTAAAAGAAAAATTTATCTTTTTGTATCTATTAACTAATGAAAGAATAACTCAAACAGGTATATATACAATAGCTCCTAAACATATTGCTTGTGATACAGAGATAAATTTACAAGAAGTTGATTCTATTCTAGAAACTCTTGAAGCAAACAAACTAATAAAATTCTGGCATGAAGATAATTTAATTTTTATAATTGATAATTTTAAATTTGCTAGAAATACAATTAGAAATGCTTTAATACTAACTAAAACAATCGAAGCTCAAAAGAATTTGCATAAAAATGAAGAACTTTGGCAATTATTCGAAGATAAATACCATGCAGAGTTAGAAGTTATTAATCAAGCATTAATGAATCAACAATCTAATAAGAATAATAGTTTACATAATAATCACAATAAAATATATGAAGGGGGTGTATAATGAAATATGTTGTACATTATTGTAAAAATCCCTTATGTGATAACTGTTGGATGGATGAAGATTTGACAAATGCTAAAAGTAGACCACCAAAGTGGAAATATTGTCCCAATTGTGTGAAAATTGGTTATACTAATCCTGGTAAACCAATTCTTAAACAATACCAAAAGAAAAAGATTGAGCTTATGAATAAAGCCAAAAAAAGAAAGAAAGATGTATAATTAAGTTATTATAAATTTGTAAAAACCTTAGACTTTTTAGTTTAAGGTTTTTATGTTTTGTTATTATGATTAAATTTTATATAAACTAGTGTATTACGAGTTTTTGTATATTTTTGTATTTTTAACGACAAAATAACGACATTTTAATAAACTTTTGTTCTAATTTGCATTAAAAAAGAGAGCTGAAACGCTCTCTATACTTTAAATTGGGCCCGGAGGGATTCGAACCCACGACCAAAGGATTATGAGTCCTCTGCGCTACCGCTGCGCCACAGGCCCGTGGCGTTACAAAACCTATACTACCAACTAAACACTAAAAAATCAAGTCGTTATTCTAACAATCCTTTTCATACAACAAATGGCATAATTGGGATGTTACTATTATCAAGGATTATGTAAAAACCACTCGTAAAATTATTTTTGTGCTACAATATACTTAGGAAACTTTTCCGTTTGGAGTTCGGGGATAGGTAGAAGAAAGGTATAAACGAGGTGCTCAAAAGGCTGGTAGCCTGTTCAAAAGGAACGCCAATAGGAATAAAATAGGTTAGTAGTTGGTCGGAATGCGTTCCGCCAGAAAGGTATAAAAGATGGCACAAGGGTATGACGCTAGTAATATACGTGTATTAGAAGGTTTGGAAGCTGTAAGAATGCGTCCCGGCATGTACATAGGTTCAACTTCACAAAGAGGTCTGCACCACTGTATTTATGAAATTGTTGATAACTCTATCGACGAATCTCTCGCCGGATATTGTACAGAAATACACGTTACAATACACAAGGACAATAGCGTAACCGTTGAAGATAACGGCCGCGGCATCCCTGTTGACATTAAACCTGAAACAGGAAAATCTGCTCTTGAAATTGTTCACACTGTACTTCACGCCGGCGGAAAATTCGGTGACGGCGGTTACAAAGTATCAGGCGGACTTCACGGCGTTGGCGCTTCTGTTGTTAACGCGCTTTCTGAAAAAATGGTTGTTGAAGTTTCACGTGCCGGATATGTTTGGCGTCAATCTTATTTAAGAGGAGAACCAACAGGCCCTGTTGAAAAAACTGTGCCGACTACAAAAACCGGAACTAAATCAACTTTCTGGTTAGACCCTGAAATATTTACAGAAACCACTGAAATCGATGTTGATATAGTCGCTACGCGTTTTAGAGAAATGGCTTTCTTAAACAAAGGACTTAAAATTATACTTCACGATGAAAAAGATACAGGAAAAGATGAAACTTTCCACTATGAAGGAGGTATCGCAAGTTATGTTGCTTTCTTGAATCATAACAGAACTGTAATGTTTGATGAACCTATATACATGGAAAAAATCATCGACAAAATTAAAGTTGAAGTTGCAATGCAGTACACAGATTCCTATAACGAATCTATCCTCTCATTCGCCAACAACATCAACACCCATCAGGGCGGAACTCACTTAACAGGTTTCCGTAACGCAATTACACGTGTTCTAAACGATTACGCAAGAACAAATAAAATCCTTAAAGACTCGGAACAAAACCTTTCTGGAGATGACGTAAGAGAAGGTTTGACAGCTATTGTTTCAGTTAAAATCGAAAACCCTGAATTTGAAGGGCAGACAAAAGAAAAACTCGGGAACTCGGAAGTTATGCCTGCTGTTCAGGATGTTGTAAAAGAAAAGTTACAGGAATGGCTCGAATTTAACCCGAAACTTGCAAAGCTTATTATAGAAAAAACACTTCAAGCTCAGAGAGCGCGTGAAGCTGCACGTAAGGCAAGAGAACTTACAAGAAGAAAATCTGTTCTTGAGAACTCTACACTTCCGGGGAAGCTCGCCGACTGTTCTAACAGAGAGCCGGAAAAATGCGAAATTTACATCGTTGAGGGTGATTCTGCAGGCGGTTCTGCAAAACAAGGCAGAAACAGAATGTTTCAGGCAATTTTGCCTTTGAAAGGTAAAATTCTTAACGTTGAAAAAGCAAGATTAGATAAAATTTATGCAAATAATGAAATTCAATCAATGGTACAAGCTTTTGGTATTACAATTAGCAAAAACGAAGAAGAATTTAACCTTGAAAAACTTCGTTATCACAAGATTATCATCATGACCGATGCTGATGTTGACGGTGCACATATTAGAACTCTGTTATTAACATTCTTCTTTAGATATGCAAAACCGCTTATTGAAAACGGCTATGTTTATATCGCACAGCCGCCGTTGTTCAAAGTTACTCAAGGCAAGACTTCTGAGTATCTTTATGATGAACATGCGCTTGATAAAATGCTTAAAGAACGCGGTATTAAATCTTTGAGTTTGTCTGACAAGACAAAAACAAAAGTTAAATCAGGCGACGAACTGCTGACACTTTTATCTAACATGTCAACATTCTACAAATCTTACAACAACCCGATTTTGAACATCATTCCGGCTGTTGTTTTAAGAGGCTTAATACGTTCTGATGTTAAGCCGGAAGATTTTGAAGATCAGGCTAAAATGAATGAAGTTATCGCATATCTTTCACATTATTTGAAAGATCATGCTGAAAACTACAACATTGAAGAGGCTAAGAATTATGAAGTTTCTCTAAAATATAACCCTGAGAATGCAAAATATTCTATCCAGCTTGATTTGTTTGAAAATGAGCATGAATTTATTACTTCAAACATAATTAAGAGTAATGAGTTCAAGAGATTAAAAAATTCTTATCCTCTGATTCGTGATTTCTTGATTGAAGAAGAAAAAATGCTTATTCTTGAAACCGAAAACGGCGAAGTTGAGATTACCTCGTTTGAACAGCTCCAGAAGCTTGTTGACGACAGAGGTCAGAAAGGCTTAACTATTCAGCGTTTCAAAGGTCTTGGAGAAATGATGCCGCAGCAGTTATGGGAAACTACTATGGATCCTGAAACAAGAACTTTACTAAAAGTTAATATTGAGGATGCTATGATGTGCGACCAGCTGTTTGATATTCTTATGGGCGATAAGGTTGAGCCTAGAAGAGATTTCATCGAGTCAAATGCTGTTTATGCAACCAATATTGATACATAGTGAGGTTTAAATGAGAACTGTTATAATAGGCGGAGGAGCATGCGGAGCTAGCGCAGCTGCCAGAATCAGAAGGCTTGATGAATCTGCTGAAATTATTGTGCTGGAAAAAACCGGTGAAATTTCTATTGCAAATTGCGGGCTTCCATATTATACATCAGGTGTGATTAATGACAGAGAAAAAATGCTCGTTTCTTCACCTGAAAAATTTAGAGAATGGTTCAATATTAATGTTAAGTTAAATACAGAAGTTATAAATATTAATCCTGAAGAAAAATTTGTAGAAACTGCAGATGGTGAAAAAATAAATTATAACAAGCTTGTACTTGCTCAGGGAGCAAAACCTTTTGTTCCGCCTATTGAGGGAATACCTGAGGAAAAAGTTTTTACTGTAAGAACATTATTTGATGCAGATAATATCAAAAGTTATATAAAGGAAAAAGGCGTTCGGAAAGCTATTGTAATTGGCGGTGGTTTTATCGGAGTAGAGATGGCAGAAAATCTCAATGAAATGGGATTAGAAACAACTCTAATTGAACAACAAAATCAAATTCTTGCACCTGTAGATTACGAAATTGCAGCATTTTTACACAATGAAATGCGTGATAGAGGTGTTGAACTTGTATTATCTGATGGTGTTAAGAAGTTTAATGATAATAAAGTTATATTGAATTCTTCCAGAGAAATTGAATTTGATATTATCATTATGGCGATTGGCGTGCGTCCGGAAATTACACTTGCTAAAAACGCAGGTCTGGAAACGGCCAGAGGTATAATTGTTAATGAAAATTTACAGACTTCAAATCCTGACATTTACGCAGGCGGGGACGGGGTTGAAATCAAAGATTTTGTTACCGGAGAAAATACTCTAATACCGCTTGCAGGGCCTGCAAACAGACAGGGAAGAATTATTGCAGATAATATATGCGGAATAGAATCTGCATACAAAAATTCGCAGGGTACTTCGGTCCTAAAAGTTTTTGATTTAACTGCTGCAAGTGTTGGCAATAATGAAAAGCAGCTTAAATCTAAAAATATTCCTTATTGGAAGACCTTTGTGTTCTCAAAAGACCATGCCGGCTATTATCCGGGGGCGGTAGAAGTTTTATATAAATTACTTTTTTCTCCTGATGGTAAAATTCTTGGTGCACAGGGAGTCGGCCTTGATGGTGTTGAAAAAAGAATTGATGTAATTTCCTCAATTATGAGAAATGGCGGTAAAATTCAGGAGCTTTTAGATAGTGAACTCTGTTATGCACCGCCGTATTCTTCTGCGAAAGATGCGGTGAATATATTAGGCATGAATGCTGATAATATTTTGCGCGGGCTTCTCAAACCTGCTTACTTTGAAGATTTGGAAAATAGTTATTTAATTGATGTAAGACAAAGAGAGATTTTTGAAATCAGCACAATTGAGGGTGCTGTAAATATTCCGATTGCTCAATTAAGAAATAGAATTAATGAAGTTCCGCGTGATAAGAAAGTAATATTGTTCTGTAATACAGGATATACCAGCTACAATGCTTCCCGAATTTTAATTCAGAATGGATTTAACAATGTTTATTCTTTATGCGGCGGAATTAGCTTGTACAAAGAACTTGTAAAAGATAAGAAAGGTATACTAACTATGCCGCAAAGAGTTGCAACACATGCAGCAGTGTCTAATTCTGCTGATGTAATTAAAGTTGATGCTTCCGGTCTGCAATGTCCCGGGCCGATTATGAAGGTTGCTTCTAAGATAGCAGAACTGAATGAAGGAAGCATTATTGAAGTTACTTCCACCGACAGAGGTTTTAAATCTGATATTGGTGCCTGGTGCAAAACGACAGGCAATTCTCTTTTGGATTTGAAAACAGAGAAAAAAGTTATTACAGCACTCATTCAAAAAGGCGGAAAGCCGGCTGTTATTGAAAATTCTTCGGGAAACGGACAGACGATTGTAGTATTTTCGAATGATTTAGACAAAGCATTAGCAGCATTGATTATAGCAAACGGGGCTAAAGCTGCCGGCAAAGATGTCACATTATTTTTCACGTTCTGGGGGTTAAATATTTTAAGGAAACCTCAGATCAGGGTTAAAAAAGGGATAATCGACAAAATGTTCGGGCTTATGATGCCGGAAGGCGCTGAAAAACTTACTTTATCAAAAATGAATATGCTCGGAGCAGGTTCATTAATGATGAAGTGGGTTATGAAGCAGAAAAATGTTTCAACCTTAAATGAACTTTTAACTCAAGCTAGAGAAGCCGGTATTAAATTTATAGCTTGCAACATGTCAATGGATGTTATGGGAATAAAGCCGGAAGAACTTATTGACGGAGTTGAAATTGGAGGTGTTGCAAAATATATAGAAGAAAGCAGCTATTCTAACTCTAATTTGTTTATATAATTTGTGCTATAATTACTGGTATGAAAAGATTTGCAAAAAGAGCTTTTATCTGGAGCGGAGTAACCGTTTTAATACTTGCAGGAACAGCAGCAGCTTCCTATCTGTGGATTTTACCGGCCGTAGTATCAAGCAGCTGGGCCAACAACATTGTTACAAAAGAAACTAATAAGTTTCTGGGAGCAGAATTAAAAATTACAAATCCTAAACTAAGCACAGGATTAAATCCAAAAATAGGATTCACACTTGCTGAACTTAGTTTATCTAAGAATAATAAAGAACTTTTAAATCTTAAAAACATCGACACAGCATTTTCTTTTCAGGATATTTTTGCCAAACGTCTGATCGTAGAGAAACTTCTTGCTGAAAATGTTTACGTAAACGCTTCTGGTCTGGTTGAGCTATTCCCGCAGCAGGAACAAAAAGAACAGAAAAAAAGCGGCTTTAGCATTGATATTTTTTCAGCAGTTCTGGGTGTAAAAAATTGTCTAATAACATATGATACCTCTGATTTTGGAATAAAATTCGATGCAAAAAATGTTCTTTTAGACAGACGAAAAAATAATTCAGTTTATCCGCTGCATTTTGATTTCGACTTTGAGATGACAAAGGGCAAAGAAAAAATTACTGTTTCTGCTGATGACAAGGACAGAATTTACATGGGCGGAGGCGAGCTTCATGTTGATAAGTTCCCTATTGTAATCGACAAATCAACTATTATTATTGATGCTTTCGGCTCTAGAAAAACAGGGCTTGAACTTAACATTGCATCAAAAAACTTCTCTGCGCGAGATATTTTTAACATAGTAACATCCAATATAATTATTCCAAACGGTAAGGAGCTTCTGGCGCCGATTCAAGATGTTAAGGGAAGTGTAGATTTTAATCTGCATTTAGCTAAAAACACTATACGCGGTGATGTTAACGTAAACGAATCCGAATTTAAGATTAAAGACCTGCTTGGTATGCCTGTGAAGATTACACAAGGGCTTGTCGAAATCGGAAATACAACCATTACACTAAAAGATTTCAAAGGTTTTTACAATAACAAAAAAGAAAACAGCCTTGTTATGTCGGGCAGTATAAAGGATTACTGGAAAACATGCGATACTGAAATTGTTTCGGATATTTTTGTAAACGACGATTTCTTTAAAAATTATATTTCAAAAATGCTGGGTGCTCCGATTTCGCTTGTCGGTGACGCCGGCTCAAGGCTAACACTCACATCGAAAAACGGTTCTTGTGATGTTGTATGGTATTTCCTTCTTAATGAGGGAGAAGGCTTCAAGTTAGGCGACCAATCAATGGTCTTGAAGGATTACAAAACATTGTTCAAGGTTGATTTGAGCGTTGTAAAAAACATTTTAAAAATTAATACTATTGATTATTACATTACTAACGAGCTGAAACAAGGACTCACACCTGTTCTTGCCATCAAGGGTAATCTTGATATGGCTGATAATATGAAAATGCTGGATATTCATCTTAATATTCCGCGTCCGCTTCCAAGTGAATTTTTGAACTTCCTCGCATGCCAGAAAATATTCAAGAAAGGTACGGTTTCAGGAGAAATCAGTATTGATAACTCTGGAGCATTCCCTAAAATGGATGGTGTAATAAGCTTTGACAAAGTATTTATTCCGGCACAGAGATTATATATCAAGTCAGCAAAAGTCGGTGCTAAAGGCGACAAGCTCGGAGCAATTGCAGAAGGCAGATATAAACGTACAAAATATGATTTTAACGGATATATTGTAAACGATTTACGCCTTCCTATTGTGGTCAAAAGCGTAAACCTGACATTAGATAATGTCGATATAGAAAAATTACTCGCAGTAAACAGTTCTCAAACGACTCAAAAAACAACCGAACAGGTACTTGATGCAGATAAACAGACAACTGACAGTGATGATGTTCCAACATTTACAAAGGGATTAATCATTGTTGAAAAATGTATGCTTCATCTTGATAAGGGTAAATACAAGGAGGTCAATTTTGGCAATCTGCACGCCAATTTAACGCTTGATAAGGATGGTGTTTTACAGGTTCAGTCAAATAAATTTGATATTGCAGAAGGTATTTCTACTCTTAAAGTTAAAGCAGATTTAATAAAAAAACAATATTATTTAAGGCTCGGAATTAAAGATGTAAATTCTGATGTAATGGCATCAGCAGTTTTGGGACTTCCGCGGGAAATTTCCGGCAAGGCCAGAGGTTTGATAGAAATCAGCTCTGATGAGAGTTTGAAACTTAACGGCGAAATTAAATTTGATATCCAGAATGGAACAATTGAAAAAGTCGGATATGTTGAGTATATCCTGAAAGCAGCGTCGCTCTTTAGAAATCCGCTTGCAATGATTTCTCCGGCAACATTCGGTGATTTAGTAAATATTCCGAACGGGGATTTCGATGTAATTAAAGGTGAAATGAAGATTAAGGACAATGTCGTTCAGAGAATGATGATAAAATCTTCTGCAAAACAATTGAGTTCATTTATCATCGGACGATATGATTTAATGACTAATGATGCATCTCTTAGAATTTATACCAAAATGTCTAACAAAGGCGAGGGTTTTGCAGGATTTTTGAGAAACATTTCATTAAACAGTATCGCAAACAGAATTTCTGCTAGCGGAAGAAATGACAGCAACTATTACGCGGCAGAGCTTTCACAGCTTCCGCCAATTAATGCTGACGAAAAGGATTGTCAGGTATTCTTGACAACGGTTGACGGTGATGTGATTAACTTTAACTTCCTGTCATCTTTGAAAAGAATTAAGTAAAAATTAACAAAATTAAGAGAGTAATTTTCGCATTTGTACTTCAAATTTTTTCTTTCCTCCATTAGAAGGATGGCGGATAGCCGTTTCGAATTCCAAAAGGTTTGCAGCTATATTTCCAATTGGAATAACCTTGGCATTTTTAAAAAGTTTTAAAAATGCATCCAAAATATCTCGTGTTGAATTTAATTCGTTTTGCACAGGTTTTCTGTTGGATAGTAGTTGGTCTTTTTTGTGAGGATGGAAAGGAAATGCATTCCATAAAACAAAATCTGTTGTTTTAAGCTTTTTGCTGCTGTTCAAGAAACTCCAGACTATTGTAGCAGTAGGCTCTGTAAAACCATCTCTTTGAATTGTTTTAGCCTTTCTTTTTTCTTTTAATTTATCTTTACAGGAACTTCTTTCCATGTCATGAAGATTATATTTTTTAAATATTCTCTCAGAAGTCATGGGAATTCCGGAAAAATGACATCCTTGATATCCCGGTGCTTCTGCAATTAAAACATATTTTACATTTTTTCTTGATGTAAGATAATTTTTAAGATTTTGACACCTTATTTTAACAGCATTATTATCCAAATCATATGTTTCGTCAAAATCTTTCCAAGGATTAAATACATTTGTCATTTTCTCATGTCTTTTTAATATTTCAATAAAATTTTCAACAGTACTTTCATTTATGTTATTCATATTTTAATCCTTTCTATATATGTTAGTGTATTATTTTTATGGTAGTATGTCTATAGTGTTTTAGATAAATAAATTTACTGATTAACAAAGGATAAATATGAATATATTAGGTTATTTGAAGGCGGTACACGCGCAAAGACAAATTAATAAACTTGCACGCAAATACAAAAATAAAAAGATTGTAATTTATGGTGCTGGTGAATATTTTCAAATTTTAAAAAATAATTTTGATTTATCTAATTTAAATATTGTCGGCATTGCTGATAAAAAATTTGAAACTTCAAAAGATTCTAATCCGACTCAATACCTAGCTCTTGCGCCGGAAGAATTGAAAGAGTTTGATTTGGATGTAATTTTAGTTGCACTCTATGATGATACAAGTTTGTGTGATTATTTAGAATATCAATTACTTATAAATACTGAAAACGAAGGCAAGCCCGTCCGTTCTATAGTTGAACCGACAATTTTATACACAATTAAAGTTTTATTAGGTAAATAATGGAAAAATCAGTTTTAATAAAAAGATTAAAGAACAAATTTAAATCAAAAGAAGAAAAGCTTAAGAATTATTATAAAAAGAGTTATCATACTTATCAATTTTTAAAAGATATAGCAGATACCAAAACACTTAAACCTTGCAAAGGCAAATTAAGAGAATATCAACTAAGAACGCTTGATTTCGCAAAAAGTTGGTTTACAAAGTTTGAAAAATTTGATGTAAAATACTTTCTGATAAGTGGAAATCTTCTTGGTGCCTTCAGAAACAAAGGTTTTATTCCTTGGGATGATGATATTGATATCGGAATGCTTAGAGATGATTTTGACAAACTTATAGAGCATTTACGAAAAAACTGTTTAGAAGTTGATGTTAGCAAAATTTATTATTCTAAAAAGAACAGAAGTTTTGTTATTAATGAATTTATTAAAAAGAACCCAAATCAGATGGCTTTTGCTGTTTTTCCAACTCACCTGCAAATATTGCAAGGTAACAATATGAAAAATCTTATGACATTAGATATTCATCCTTATGATTTTTATGCTGATGATTACACAGAAGAAGAAATTAAAAAAGATATGGATTTAATTAAGCGTCAAAAAAATAAAATAGATAATTTTGCTGAGCTTAATAAATATCTAAAAGAATTAAGATTAAATAACAATAGAATAGGTGTAAAATCAAACAAAATATATTATGGCTATGACAACTACGACATTACATTTTTACCTTTTACGGATTGGTATAAGACAGGTGAGATTTTACCTGTAAAAAAAGCTGATTACGAAGATACGCAATGTTATATACCAAATATTCCTGAAAAGTCTTTGTTGATTAATTATGGAAAAGATTATATGTCTATGCCCCAAAAAATTATGTTCAAATCACATATTGGTTATAGAGAAGCTTGTGATATTGCTAAATTTAGTCTTGATAAACAAGTAATGATTAAAAAGGTAGAACGCAAATTTAGATTCACAAAAGAGAAAAAATACAAAGAATTATACAAAAAAACTAAACCGTTAGCAGATTTAATGCTTGATATAGTTGACATAAAAACAGTGAAGCCTTGTCAAGAAAAACAACTTAGACAGTTTCAGCTTGATTGTGTTGAATTTGCAAAAAAAATGACAGATTTTTTTGATACGCATAATTTAGAATACTTTATAACATCAGGAACATTAATCGGTGTTGTTAGGCACGGCGGTTTTGTACCTTGGGATGATGATTTTGACGTAGGAATGATGCGCAAGGATTATGAAAGATTAAAATTAATTTTAAAAGATAATTTTAAAGCAATTGATATTTCTAAGATTTCTGTTTCAAAGGGCAATTCCATTCAGGTTATTGACTCAGCCTTAAAAAACAGCAGCGGCGAAATTTTATTCTATGCAGGACCTAAATACATTCAAATTTATCAAGGTGAAAGTTTCAAAAATTGCAGATTAATTGAAGTATTCCCGCACGAATACTACAAAGACAACTACACTTTGGCTGAACATAAAAAATATATATCAAAAATAAAAAACCAACTTGGTTTAATTGATTCCTGGAAAGATATGACTGATTTTCTAAATTTAGAAATCGAAAACAACAAAAATATAGTAGAAAAAAGTAGTTTTATATATTATGGTGTAGATAGTCTTGGAAGTTATATCGTAAATCCAACCGGTCCAATGAGCCAAGATATGATATTCCCGCGCAAAAGAGTAAAATTTGAAGATTTTGAATTTTGGGCACCAAATAATCCTGATGGGTATATAAAGGTTCAATACCCTGATTATTGGAATTTCCCTTCCAATTTTTCCATTGCACCATTATTAGAAATAAAAACGAAACACAAATTTTAGAAATTTATGTTTTAATCTTTTTATAATCATATATTTGATTTTTTTATCACCGCTACTGTTTTGTTTGTATTTATTTGTAACAAAACCATAAGAATCAAACTTCCATCTAATATTGCGTTTGATAACTTTTGCAGGATTACCTGCAATAATACAGCCTTCCTCTTCAAATTTTTTGTTTACCAAAGAACAAGCTCCAACTACGCAATTTGAAGGAATTTGTGCCCCTTTAATCAAAGTTACTCTTTGAGCAATCCAAACATCATCACCAATTATAACATCTTGAGGTTCATTATAAGGCAATTTTTCACCCGCATTAAATATTGAATGTCCGTCAGAAGTTCTAATTGTAAGCTTTCTCCCCAATTGAGCTCTTTTACCTATTACAAGTTTATGCGGTTTAAAACGTTCATTGTTATTAACAATTACATTGAAATTTGGTTGATTTAGCCAAATACCTTCATCAATAAAACAACGTCCCCAGCTGCTAACATAAATACTGGCTTTGTTTACTTTAATAGGTGTCTTTTTAATTATGCAAACTGCATTTTCACCAGCTAATTCTATATTTGTATCTTTAAAAGATATTGGCAATTCAATTTCTAAATAGTTATTAACACCATGAATTGAAACATTTAAACCATCTAGCTTTCTCTTTAATCTTTTCTTCCTACCGTTATATGTAACATAGATTTTGTTATTTTTACCTTGCATTTTATATGGAAATAAATTATTGATAATATTAAATAAATTTTTAAACATTGTTTATTCCTTTACACATACATCCAGTGGAAAGTGATTGTCTGCTTTGTCTTTTAATTTTTCGTAATTTGCATAAATTCTATCTTTTAATGATGAAGAAGAAACACCTTTACCATAAGGGAAATAGACAACGGTTACCCCCATATCTTTTAGGTAATCGTATTTGCCTGTCCAATCGTCACCTACTACAAAAATATCAAAATTCAGTTTTTTAACCTTATCCCTATGGTCTAGGCTGTGTTGAGGAATTACAATATCAGGATATTTAATCGCCTTCATCAACGCGATTCGTTCCTCAAACGGAATAATCGGTTCAGATTTGTAGCTAGCAACAAGTTCATCGGTGTTGACACCAACAATAAGAATATCGCCCAAAGCTCGCGCGTATTCAATCATCTTGAGATGATTGATGTGCAGCATGTCAAATGTACCTGATGTGTAAACTACTGTTCTATTTCCTATCATAGATTTATCCTTTTAGTATCCAATATTGAGCGTTTGTTTCTTCTCTTGCACCAGATTTATTATCAAGCAATAAATCTGTTTTAATAATATTAAAAGCATTTGTTTTAAAGTATTCTTCATATTCTTGTTTTGTTCGATATATTGCGCTGTAATCAGTTTTTAAATCTTTTGACTCGAATTTATTAAGGGTCAAACGACCTTCCATTAGACTAATGGATTCCTGAATATATAAATATTCAGGAGAAACTTGCCTAAATGCTTTAAAAATATTTGAAATATTTTCATCATTAATATACATTAAAACACCTGTACAAATTATCAAATTAAATCTTGATGTTAATATATCTTTATCTAAATTCAGAATCGAATTGTTATAAAATTTTACATTAGAAAAATTTGTAAATTTTTTAGAAGCATAATTAATAAAACCTTCTGAAAAATCTACTCCAACGTAATATTCAAACTTATTTTGCAAATTCTCAGCCCAACGACCAATCCCGCAGCCTATATCTAAAATTCCTGGATTTTGGATTTTTTCAATGATTTTTTCAACTATTCTTTTTTCATTTTCGTTCCTTATATTCTGTTCAGAACCGGTATTATCAGAGCCAAGCAGAACTGTTTGCAAATTATTAATATTATTTGCTCTTTTTTGCCAAAATTCTTTTGTTGAATTATTATCTATATTTATTTTATCAGTATAAACTCTTGTTTGCATGTAATTCTTCTTTCACCTTTTCTAAAACTTCCAGACAGTGATTAATTTCATCCAGACCAACCGCACCATAATTTCCTATTCGGAAAAGTTTCGTCTTTAACTCCCCGCCTGACGGTGCAATTTCAACATTGTATTTTTCACGCATTATTTTGACAATCAAACTTGCATCAAAATCGTTTGTCATAACTGCAGTTACACAATTTGCAGAATTTTTAGCTAAACATTTAAATCCAAGCTTTTCAAGTCCAATACGCAAATATTCAGTATGTTCTCTATATCTTGCTCTAAAGTTTTCTAAACCTTCGCTTCTAATTTTTTCAAGCCTTTTCTGCAATTGATTAACCAAACTAACTGCCGGTGTAAAAGGTGTTTGGTTTCTTTTGTAATTATTAACATAATCAAATATATCAAAATAAAAAGTTCTTAAATTTGCTTTTTCTGCATATTTCAGTGCTTTTTGAGAAACAGACATAAATCCCAGTCCCGGAGGCAATGCAAAAGCTTTCTGTGAAGCAGAAATTGCAACATCAACTCCCCACTCATCCGTTAAAAATTCATCCGTAAGAAGTCCGCTTACACAATCAACTATAAACAATATATTCGGATATTTTTTTAAAAGATTGCCAATTGCCCTAATATCGGTTAAAGCGCCGGATGATGTTTCATTCAGTGTTGCAAAAAAAGCCTTTACATTAGAATTTTTATCAAGATATTTTTCTATGACATTAATATCAGGGCTTAATCCAAATTCAAAAGGAATTTCTATTGCATTAATTCTATGTTTTTGACAAATATCACCCCATCGCTTTCCAAAAGAACCGGCATTTATATATAGTACAGAATCATTTGCAGATAAAAAATTAGTTACAGCGGCTTCCATTGCGCCAGTTCCTGAGGAAGAAAATACAACAACAGGATTTTTTGTCTGAAAAACATACTTTAAGCCCGAAAAAATTTGTTCCCATTTTTGAGAATAATCTTCTGTGCGCATGTACTCCAATGGCTCGGATGCAATATCTAATATTTCACGCTCTACTTCTGTCGGTCCTAAAACCATTAATAACTTCTTTTGCATGACACTATTCTAGCACAGTTCTCCGGTTATGTCTTGAATAATATTTTCTGCACAATAATTATTTTTAAGCTGCACTTCTTCCATTATCTTTATACGTAAATCATACTTATAGTCATTTTTCTTTATTAAAACATCATCAAAAGTTTTATACATTTCTTCAAGATTATTAACTCTATAATATCCGGTGCATATTTTTTTTACAGTTTCATTACGTTCCGCACTTTCACTAGAAAACAAATGTATGATAGGAGAACCAGTCAATAAATATTCCGTTAAAAACGAACCTGAATCGGTAATCATAGCGTAAGAATCATTGAATAAATCTAAATAATCGCCTTCATCCCATATTTTTGCAAAATTTCCCCAGTCTGCATAATACGCATCTGCTTCTTCTTTTGTCATATATCCGGATGTAAACAGAAATCTATATAATGCAGGGTGCGGCTTAAATACCCAGCTTAACCCTTTATGTTTTTTTGCGTATTCTAATATTTCTCTTCCGCTCCAATCAAAAGTAGAGTACCTTATGTTATTACCGCAAACAGTCCAATGCGGCGCATAAATTAAATATTTCTTTTCATGTTTTTTGGTATCCAAATAAAAATAATCCAGCTGCGGGTGTCCGGCAACAGATAAATTTGCACCGTGATTAGACATTTTGGAAGCATAAGCATTTTTTACAGAATCATTGATTATATAATGCCGATAGAGATATCTATGAAATCGCAAATCATATTCAAAAAAGAATTTATCCGAATCCGTTAAAAAATATGGTATATAATATGTTAAAGCAAACTTTGAACATACAACAGGGCCTTGAGTCCTTTCTACATACCAGGGATGGGAATAAAAAATTAAATCCGGTTCAAAAATTTCAAATGGTATAAACTTATTATTGCCGATATCAAACCCAAGCTCAACATTCATGCCACGTTTTTTAAAAAACTGATAATTTTTTAACACGTCCTTTGAATCTTGAAAATTAGCATTATTTTCTTGTGCACAATTTTTTGTTACTACTATTAATGGTTCAAATCGTTCATCTTTTAACATCAAGTCGTAGACGGATTGAGATTTCCAACGAGAAGAATCATAAACATAAAATAAAACCTTTAGTTTCTTTTTGTTTTTTAATCGCTGTTTTACAAGCGGTATGTTTCGCTTAATATACGCACAATTTTGTGCAACCTTCATGTTGTAAAAAAATTTTTGACCAAAACCAAGAATATTACCAATTTTTTCGTAGTCTATATACATTAAAGCTCCGCTTTTTTGCTTTTTCTTTTGAGAACCTTTGCCTGATATTTCGGGTCATACTGGAATTTGTATCCGTTAATAAAACTTTTCACAACAGCCTTAGAAAAAGTTCCTCTTGCAGACCAGTATGATGTATGAGCAAAAGCAAATAACCTTTTGCTCCAGACACTTGAATCATCATAAATAACACCGGAAGGATTTTCTATCTGCATATCCAGTCTGTCTTGAATTTCGTTAACTGTAAGGTTTCTGCTTGTCGGAAAACCAAGCGGGTCTTCTCTAAAATTAACTGTTATCCAGAAAATTCCGTTCTCAAAAATATACTTTGTCATTAATTTGTTATAATAATTAAGCTCATACTCAGAATCAGCGAGGTCTGAATAAAAAAGAACAAGCGGACTTGCAAAGTTCACAATACCTTTGAGCCTGTTATCAGGCGCACAGGCGAGCTCTGTCTGTTCATCAAGTTTTAAATAATTAGCCTTAAGCTTTTCCCTATCCTGATTTAAAATTATCTGACCTGTTTCAGAAACAGTTCCAATACCTGCATAACTATAAGAAAGAGCAGAAATACAGGTGTTTTTCTTTGGATTTTCTCTTACATATGCAAGAAACTCATCATCCATTTTCAAGCTCTCAAATAATTTTTCCGGATTTATATATCTTAGTTTGTTGAATAAGTATTCATATGTAATAAAAGTGCCCGCTGAATATCCGTAAAGAATAACATCATTGCCTTCTGCACTCTGTTCTTTAACATAAGTATTCAGCTCCTCTAATATCGGAACCATATTATGCGATTTCTGAACCCATATTGCATCGTGCATATATTGAGCAATAAGGCTTCTGGCAATATAGGCACCTGTAGAGCTTATTGCTTTTGAAACGTCAAGCTGGCTTTTTACAAAAGCTAAATCTTTTTCACTCTTATCTCCCCAGAAAAATATCACAGGCTCCGCTTCAACATTCAAACCGCCCAGTGATGAATAATATTTCTTAATAGCAGAATTTTTTTCAAACTTTTTCCTGAGAACCGGATGAAGTTTCCTGACACCTTCTTCATACCAGTTCTTCATCTTCTCATCATTGTTGTTAGAACCGTTTATATAAATAAAACTTACATCATTTACCGCAAATGCTGGTGCAAAAAATAACAAACATAAAAATACTATCAAAATCTTTTTCATAATGTTAGTTTATCATTATTACGATAATAATTCAAAATGATTTTTGTTGTACTCTATTAAACCTTCTTTTTGAAGCTTTGATAATTCAAAACTCATTGCGCTCCTGTCAACATTCAAATAATCCGCCAAATCCTGACGGTTAAAATGTATATCAAAACTGTTTGAATGTCTTTTCTGAGCTTCATTAGAAAGATAAGTCAAAAGCTTGTCACGGATAGTTTTTTGCGAAACATTCTCAATTTTTTGTATAAGTTCAATGTTCTCTTTAGACAAAATCTGAAACAGGTTATTAATTAAAACTTTATGTCTTGTACACGCATTCTGGCACATAGATGTACATTTTTCATAACTCAAAACTAACACAAGTGTATCTTTGATTGCGATTGCATCTACGCTTGATTCAACATCTTTTGAGCCGACAAAAGAGAGCGCAAGATTATCGTTGCGTGAAAGTCTGGAAATTATAATTCTTCTTCCCCAGTAAGAGTCTTTTTCAATATTAACTTCGCCGTCCAAAATCAGGTATATATTTGCAATCATATCACCCTGACGAATAATCATCTCATCCTTTTCGTAACGGCGTATTCTGGCATTAAAGCACTCCAGCAGACCGCGGAGTTCCTCGTCATTCATACCGTAAAAAACCGGAGAATTTTTTATTTGATTATAATACTTTTCCAAACGTTCCATATTCTTTATTGTAATACAAAAAGCTTATTTTGCTGCAGGAAAATACATTGATTATCACATATTTCTTTTGTACAATAAAGCCTGTAATTATGATTTACTTAGACGCCGGAACAACATACTCAAAAATAATATCAGATGAAAAGCTTTTTGAAGACGAAATATGTGAAAAAGACGGAAAGCATTATTTCATACTGCCTTCAAATATTATAAAATCCAAAAACCTTACTCCGGAACGTTCCTGCGGACACATGGCAAACGCAAGCGAGAACGAAATTATTGCACTGGCGCAAGGAGCCAAAAAAAATCCCGAAGTAAGAGAGGCAAAAGAAGCAACAATTCTTGATTTGGGAAGCAGAGATGCTAAGTGGATTAAATTCAGACACGGAAAATTTCACGATATGGACTGGAATACATCCTGCGCAAGCTCTACCGGCGCAACGGTTGAAATGCTCTTAAAATTCTACAGTGTTAAACCAGATGAATTAAAATTTACACCGGAAAAATTTGCAGTAACCTGCGGAATTTTCGGGATGGAAAAAATTATGGACTCAATATCCTCAGGCGCAAAACCTTCAGAAGCAATCTCAAAATTCGTACACGGTATAGGTTTTAATGCGTGGAATTTCTGCAAAAAACCTGAAAAAATCTATTTATCCGGCGGTTTTTGCGAAAACAAATGTCTGGTTGATTCGCTGAAAAACTACTGCGAAGTGACTCCGCTCGGCAGGTTTGTCCTGTGCGAAGGTTTGATATGTTGATAATCCATAAGATTTACGCTATACTCTAGATGTATGAATAAGCGTGTGAAGAAACTCTCTCTTGCCATATACTGGCATATGCATCAACCGGTTTACGAACTCGAAGGCACGTATCTGATGCCGTGGGTCAGACTTCATGCAGTAAAAGATTATCTCGATATGGTTTTAATTCTGGAAAAGTTTCCAAAATTAAAACTTAATTTTAATATTGTTCCCGCACTTCTGGACGCTATTCTGGATTATACAGAAAACGGATACCACGATATTCATTCCGAACTCACCGTTTCTGATACAGAAAATTTAACAGACGAAGAAAAAGCGTTTATATTAAATAATTTTTTCAGTTCAAAATACGAAACAATGATTTACAGAAGCGAGAATTACAAAGAACTGTATCAAAAACGTTTTGCAAAAGATGTTGCTGCAATAGAAGATTTTTCTGCACAGGAATTTTCTGATTTAATGGCGCTTTTCAACCTTGTATGGATTGACCCTGTTCATTTTGAAAGATATCCAAGACTTCAAGAGCTATGGGAAAAACAAAATGGATATACACAGCAGGACAGAGTTGAAATTATTGATATACAGAAACAAATTATACGAGAAATTATACCTGCGTATAAAAAGTATATTCAGACAGGAAGAATTGAACTCACTACAAGCCCTTATTACCACTCAATCCTGCCGATTTTGATAGATGTAAAAAGTTCAACAAAAAATGTTATTACAATAGAAGGACTTCCTCAGTCATTAGGAATGCTTGATGATGCAAAATATCAGATAAAAAGCGGACTGGACAGAATTGAAGAAGTTTTTGGAGTGCGGCCGAAAGGTATGTGGCCGCCTGAACTGTGTCTGGGGCCTAAAACTCTTAACCTGCTTGCAAAAGAAGGTATTGAATGGACTATTTCGGACGAAGGAGTCCTTGCTAACTCAATAAACTTTGATTTTATCAGAGATTTTAAAGGAAATTTAAACGACCCGTACCACCTTTTAAAGGTTTACAGCTACGAAACAAAAGAAAAAGAAATTGATATCATTTTCCGCGACAGATCTATTCCTAATCTTATAAACTTTGAGTATGCAGGAATAAATTCTCAAATGGCTGCCGGTGATTTGTATGAAAAAATCAAAATGATACAAAACAAACTTCTTGTTTCGCCTGACGAAACACACCTGCTTACAATAGCGTCTGACTGCGAAAACTGCTGGGAAAATTACCAGAATGACGGAAGAGATTTTCTTGAAAATATTTATTCAATGATTGAAAACGATGAAACGCTTGAAACTGTTCTTATAAGCGATTATATTAGAGAAGACAAGCATAAAAAAAGCTTAAAGAAAATTTTTTCAGGTTCCTGGATAGACAAAACTTTCCAGTTCTGGATTGGAGAGCCGGAGAAAAATAAAGCTTGGGCTTATTTGAAAAAGACAAAGGATGATTTCGATAACTATGTTAAAGAAAACAGCTCCAATCCTAATATTAATAAGGCAAAACGCGAATTACTTATTGCAGAAGGCAGTGACTGGTTCTGGTGGTACGGAGAACCAAATAACTCAGGTCAGGACTTTGTTTTTGACTACATGTTCAGAGAACGTTTAAAAAATGTGTACATTATATTAGGCATTAATTATCCCGAATATCTGGATAAAACCCTGATAACTACTATAGAAGTACCTTTCAGACATCCTAAAAGAAATATTACTCCGAGGATGGATGGTTTAAACAGAAGTTCTGATGACTGGTATAATTCAGGTTCGCTCAGCATGCTTGACGGGCCGGTGTTTAGAGAAAATAAGAATGTTGATAAGATTAATTTCGGCTGTGACAAAGACAATATTTATTTCAGACTGCATGTAAATAAGGGGTCGGGCGAAATAAGTTTTGTTGACAGGATTAATCAGTTTTATATTTACACAAGAAATGCTTCAAGGGTTGGCGACAGAGCATATATAAGGCTTATCAGCAAAACAGACAATCCTTATCCGATTTTGCTGGAGAAGTTTGAACACGAACTTGCGCTTACGCTTGTGAAAGATACTTTGTATCCTCCAAGATTAACTGCGGTTCTGCATCCAAATATGTGGACTCTTGATAATCCTGAAGGAATAACAATTGTTTACGAAGATGTTATTGATGTTTGTATTCCTTTTGATAAATTGGGAATTGAACCGGGTGAAACTGTTGAATTTTTTATGGCAAATACTGATTCTGGAGTAAAGAATACTTATATTCCGCAGGAAATTCTGCTATCCATGACAAGAGTGCCAGGCACATAGACCAACTGTCAGGCGACAAATGTGTTCTGTCAAATGTATGTTAATTTTCCAAATCGCCTTCAGTCGCATAAATTTATGCCAAACTATAAAATAAAAGAACGCCAAACTATAAAATGAAACATTGCCAAACTATAAAATAAATGTTATAATTAAAACATGAAAAAATACAGAGCAAGAATTTCAGACAAAATTTTATCTAAAAAATTATCAAGCAAAGGGGCTGTATTAATAGAAGGAGCAAAGTGGTGCGGAAAAACTACTACTGCATCACAAGTCGCGAAAAGTATTTTAAAAATGCAGGATCCTGCAGAAAGAGAACAGAATATAAGAATGTCTGAAATTAATCCATCAAGACTGCTTGCAGGTAAAACCCCGCGCCTTATTGACGAATGGCAGCTTGCTCCAAAATTATGGGATGCAATAAGGTATGAAGTTGACGAACGCGACGAGTTTAATCAATTTATACTGACAGGTTCAGCAGTTCCTGCCGACTTTTCAGAAATTTCCCATACCGGCACCGGAAGAATATCCAGAATGTTAATGCGTCCGATGTCACTTTATGAATCAGGGGACAGTTCGGGTAGTATTTCTTTAGAAAAACTTTTCCAAGGCAGTGCAGAAATTGATTGTGAAAATAATCTTGATATAGAACAAATTGCTTATCTAATTTGCAGAGGCGGATGGCCTAAATCTATAGGACAAAAAAGGGAAATAGCATTGCAGCAGGCAATTGATTATTACGATTCTGTTATTAATAATGACATATCGCGCGTAGATAATGTTAAAAGAAATCCTGAAAAAACCAAAAGGTTATTGCGCTCATATGCTCGTTCAATCGGCACTCAAAGTAAAATTTCTTCTCTTTCACAAGACGTTAATCCTTCCGGTGACAGTGAAATAGCATCAAATCCTACGATAATGGATTATATAGAAGCATTAAAGAAAATTTTTGTATTGGAAGATTCAAGAGCGTGGAATCCGAACTTACGTTCTAAAACAGCAATCAGGACTTCTGATACAAGATATTTTACCGACCCGTCTATCGCAGCAGCAGCAATGGAATTAGGGCCGGATGATTTGATTAATGATTTAAATACAATGGGATTTTTCTTTGAAAATTTATGTATCAGAGATTTAAGAATATATGCAGACGCATTAGACGGCACTGTATATCATTACCGTGACAAAAACGGACTTGAATGCGATGCTGTGATACATTTAAGAGGAGGAGCTTACGGACTGGCAGAAATAAAACTTGGCGGAGAAAAGCTCATTCAAGAAGGTATTGCAACTCTTAATAAATTAGAATCAAATATAGATATATCAAACATGAAAGCTCCTGCTTTTAAAATGGTACTCACAGGAGTTGGAAAATATGCTTACAATCAAGATGGCGTTTTTATTATTCCTATTGGATGTTTGGGAGTGTAAAAGTTGATTTATTTGGTTTAATATGTATTATTGTAATAGATAGCGGGGGTTTATTGTGATAAATGTTTGTCTGGCTTGTGATGATAATTATGCAAAATATGCAGGTGTTGTAATTGCATCTATACTGGACAGTGCTAATCCTGATGATTCTTTGTGTTTTTATATACTTGACGGTGGAATCAAATCAAAAAATAAAGATAAAATCCTTGCTTTAAAAGATATAAAGGATTGTGAAATTAAGTTTGTTCCTATTGATAACAGCCTTTTTACAGATTATATGGATGTGAGAACACACGAGTATATTTCAATCCCAACATTTTACAGACTCAAGCTCCCGACTTTGCTTCCGAATGTTAAACGAGTAATCTATTTTGACTGTGACTTTGTTGTAACAAGCAGTCTTGCAAAGCTATTCAACGTTAACATGGGGGATTACCCGATTGCAGGCGTCAAAGACATTAGCAAAAAACTTACTAAAATTAATCCTAATTATGTTAATGCAGGAATGCTGGTTATGGATATCACTAACCTTAAAAAAGCAGGAGCAGAAGAAATTTTCCTCAACTGGACAAAAGAACATTTTGACACAATTAAATTAGGTGATCAGGAGATTATAAACGAAGCTTTAAAAGGTAAAATAATGCTTGTTGAAGATGAATGGAATGTTCAATCCAGCAACTTTACAAATCGCTCAAGCTACACCAGAACTCCGAAAGCTATCCATTTTGTAGCAAAGAAAAAACCCTGGCATTATGCATCTTTTAGCGTTCACAGACCGCTTTATTTCAAGTATTTACAGCTAACTCCTTGGAAATTAAGCGAAAAAGATTTAAAACACTGGACACACGATAACCAGATTGCATCGCTGATTGAGTATGTAAAATACAGACCTTTATTCTTATTCAGACCGAGATTTTACGAAGCTTTATTTGAAACCTATATTAAGCCTTGTTTTGAATACAAAAAACCTGTAATAAAGTCCAACACCTTTATTGTTTGGGAACCGTGTTCAAAGAGCCATTCAGAAGTTGTTCCGGGTTATGTCAAATATCTGCTTGATTTGGGTTATCACGTTTCTGTTATAGTAAACCCTCAGCACTACAAAGGCGGGTTGTTTTCAAGGTTTGAAGATAAAAACCTTACTTTAAACAAAATGTCACGCAAAGAGGTAAAAGAATTTTTCCGGAAAAATAATCTGAAAGATGTTTCCGGCGTTCTTGTCACAACATCAGGAAAACTATGTGACAGCATTCATTACGAACAATGCTATGAGAGTTTTAATCCTGAGGCTGACAAGTCAAAACTGTTTTTTGTAGAACATGAAGTTAAACACTCTGTTGATGCCGGAACCTGGAGAGAAGATATCATTACATTGAGAAAACTTAATTATAAAGAAGCAGACTCAGTTGTAGTTAATCCGCACTATTTCGGAGAAGTAAAACTAACGCCTAAAAACAGTGATATAGTTAACTTTGTCACTGTTGGCGCAATTCAGGGCAAAAAGAAAAATAACGACCTTATTATAAATTCTGTAAAAGAATTGCATGAAAAAGGAATACATAATTTCAAGATAACTGTAATCGGAAAAGGACATTTGAAAAAGCTTCCAAAAGAATTACAGCAATATTTTGATATCAAAGGCAGGCTTCCATTTGATAAAATGTATGACGAGATAGAAAAAGCCGATTTTCTTATAACATCTTATGACGAAACAAAACCAGGCCATATAAGATATAACACAACCGGAACAAGCGGAAATTTTCAGCTTGTATACGGATTTGCAAAACCTTGTATTATTATTGAAAGTTTCGGGCCGATTAACGGGTTTGATAGTTCAAATTCTATTTTGTACAAAACAGACAGTGAATTTGCAAATGCTCTTCAAAAAGGAATTGAGATGAGTTCTGAAAAATATTCCGAACTGCAAAAGAATTTAAAAGCTTATGCTGACAAACTTTATGAAAATTCTAAAGAAAATTTACGTAAACTTATAACCACGAAGGGCGGAATAAATGAATAAAATTCCTGTTGTATTTACTTTTGATAAAAGAATAATTTTAGGTGCAGCAGTTACAATAAAAAGTCTTATTGACACAGCAAAGCCTGAAACTGAATACGATATTTATGTTTATCATCCTGATATTGATGATAAAACTGCTCAGGAATTTGCCAAAATGTGCGAAGGTACTAAACACTCTATAACTTTTGAATATATTTCAAAAGAAAAATTTAAAGACGCGCCGATTAATAAAAACGGAAGCTGGACAGAAATTGTATATTACAGGCTTCTTATACCGGAACTTCTGCCTCAATATGATAAAGTAATCTATGCTGACACGGATGTTTTATTCAAAGGCGATCTGACAGAAGCTTATAATATTGATCTGAAGGATTACGAATGCGCAGCAGTGGCTATGGAGCCGAATAACGAAAATATGCTCTGTCACAAGTATTTTCCGGAAAATAAAAATGAATTGACTTATATTTCAAGTTTTATTATTTTCAATTCAAAGAAAATGCGCGAGGAAAATTTCGTATCACGTGTATTTGATATTATAAAAACCTTTAACACAAGATTGAAGTTCTTTGACTTGGATACTCTAAATCTTGCCTGTGATAAGATTTACAGCCTTCCTTACCGCTACGGAGTATTCCAGAGCCTGTATTATACTGATGACTGGTCTACGTCTGAAGAGTATAAATTCTTAAAAAATGTTTATTCAGATGATACTTTAAAACATGAGGTTAAAAACGTAATAATGCTGCATTATGCAGGAAATCCGGGTAAACCATGGAGAAGAAAGTATATTCCGGAGGATTATAAGGCATTCATTGAAAGAATTCCGAAAACTCTCAAAAAATATACGTTTAGAGATTTGAGAAAAAGATTATTCAGCAAAGTATGAACAAATTAAAAAACAGCATTTTTAAAATATTAATTGAACTTTTTATCTTTGATAAAGTCAAGCGCTCAAAAATCAAAGCACGCTGGGCTAAACGGTATTTGGAAAAATATATTGAGGTTCAGGCAGAGGGACAATTGCCTGCAGATGAAAGTCATTTACCCATTTGGCAGTACTGGCATCAGGGTAAAGAAAACGCGCCTGAATTAATTCAAAGATGCTTTGAAAGTGTTCAAAAATATGAGGGCGATAGAAAAATCAATATTCTTTCTTTTGACACAATCAAAGATTATGTAGAACTCCCTCAGAGATACTATGACCTTGTAAGCTCCGGCAAAATGCCTGTTGCACTGTTTAGTGATATCTTGAGGATGTATCTTCTCACTCAATACGGCGGCGTTTGGATAGATTCAACTATTCTTTTAACAGATAAAATACCGCAGGAAATTATCGACTCGAGTTTTTGCGTGGTCAGAAAAGACCCTGAAAAAGACAATCAGGAAAACAAAATGTCCTGTTATTTTATCCGTGCAGATAAGAACAGCCCTAATTTAAACGCTATAAAAAGGACATTAGAAAATTACTGGGCCGAAAACGATTTCATGATTAATTATTTTATGTTTGAACATATTTCAACAATGCTTTCTGACAAAACTCCTGAACTTAAAGCAGAATGGGATAAAATGCCTTATCTTGACGGAGAAATTTGCGGAAAACTTCAAACAATTATGGATAAAAATTTTAGTCAGGAAGAGTTTAATGAATTAAAATCCGAAACTTTCATGCATAAACTTACGTACAAAAAACAACCATCTAAAGAGTTTTGGGAAAGAATTAACTCCTAACTTTTATAAATAGTTTTTCCACAAATTAATAACTGTGCATTCTTACCAAATTTAACACGAAGAAATTTTTCTCTTAATTTCTTTAATCTTTTTAAAAATATTAAAATTTGAGCCTTAATATTACTCTTAAAATAAAATTTTGTCATACCTTTGTAAAAAATATCCATTTTATCATATTCAATCCTATTAATATAACTGTCTGAATGTATACGCCACATTGTCAGTTTTTTGTCTAAATAATAAAATTTTGTCTTTTGTGATATTTGAACCCAAAGCCACCAATCCAGCAGTGCAGGAATTGGAGTATTAAAATCGCATCCATCAATTAATTCTTTCCTCAACATTACAATTGAAAAAGTACAAATCCAATTCTGTTTTAGTAAATCTAAAGATAAATCAGATTTTCGGTATTTTCGTCTAAAATATTTATGAAAATCCGTTTTATCAACTCCTTTACCTTCAAATGACTCAAAATCTGAATATATAAATTCAGTTTCAGGATTATTTTCTATTACTTTTATTTTTTCTTCAAGATATTCCGGCATATATTTATCATCAGATTCAAGAAAAGATATCCATTCTCCGTTTGCTTTAGAAATACCAAGTTTTAATGTTTCAGGAAGCCCTCTGTTAAGACCATTCTCATGTTGATATAATTTTATTCTGTTATCTTGTTCACAATAGGATTTTATTACTTCCACAGAATTATCTGTAGAACCATCATCAACAATAATTAATTCCCAATTTTCATATGTTTGATTAATAACACTTTCAATCGTGTCTTTTATATAATCTTCATAGTTGTAACTTGCTGTTATTATTGAAACTAAGTGTTTATTGTACATTTATCCCCCTATTGCATCATTAAAATCCATTTTCAGATAATCTTTGAAGCGCTTATATAAATCATCACCGCATTTGTCTAATAAATTCTGCTTTTTATAATATTCAAAAATTATCGGAATTAAATTTATATATTTAAAAGGTTCTTTGTCTGTATAAATAATAGAACCGGCCCTTTGAAAGTAGTTATAAAACGGCTTATCTATGTAGTATCCGGTTTTAACCCAGGGAGAATACATCATCCAAAAAACATTATCCTCATAATTGTATCCTTTTGGGAAAATACATTCTTTCTCTTTTATAATTGATGCTTTAAAAATCTTAGACCAGACTGTTACAGGAGTTTTTCTGATTTTTTTGTAATTCATTTTCTGAAATCCCTTCAGAGGCAGTTTCTGAATCTCAGTTTTTCCATCCTCATAAACTTTTTGCGAGCCAAAACAGACAAAATCAGTCTTATACTTTTCAATTGCGCTATACGCTTCTTCAAAAGCAGTTTCCTCTATCCAATCATCGCTGTCAACAAAAGCTATATATGGTGCGGAAGCGTAATCTAAACCTTTGTTCCTCGCATCTGAAAGACCTCCGTTTTCTTTGTTAACAATTATAATCTGAGAAGAATATTCCTTTAATATATTTATAGAATTATCAGTAGAACCATCGTTAACACAAATAATTTCCACATCCTTAAGAGTCTGGTTTATTATACTATCCAAGCATCGTTCCAAATATTTTTCAACATTATAAACAGGTACAATAACAGATATTACAGGCATTTGAATACCTTCTTTATTTTATAAATTCTATGCTGCCACATTGCTCTGGAAAACGAAACCTGATTCTTATTATTTATATTTTCTTTGTACTTTTCAATATTCGCTATAAAATATTGCGGAAAAATATTAGACATCTCCAGATTAGCAAAAATATCACCGCGCTCTAAGATATCTTCATTATTCTGAATCTTTTCAAGCAATAGTTTATTATTATTTTTATTAACCGTATTTACCTGCTGCTCTACTATAGAATGCATCTTATACCTGACATTCTCTAAATTTCCAATATAACTAAAATGCCACCCGCCGTTTTTTATCTTTTTTCCCTTAACAAATCTCAAATAAGTAGGCAGTCCGTATTTTGAATACAAACAATATTTTTTATCTTTTTCTTTAATCTTTTTTTGAGGGTTGATTAACTCTTTGTACCTGCAAATTTTCGGACTTCTGCAAAACGGAATAGTAACATAAATAGAATTATAGCTAAATCCGAATCTTAGCTGCATTAGAGAACATATCCCTTTTTTATATTTTTTGACTGCTTCAGGATTTGGTATCTCATCACAGTCGGAAATTATGATTACATCATCAGGTTTACAATCTTTCAAACCACGCATTATTGCATCTCTCTGATAATTCTCATAGAGCCATTTGTTTCCGTCAGAACTTGTTTCAGAATTCTCTAAATCTGGAAAATCATTTACTTTTATATAAATAATTTTGTCCAAAAATTTGGCAAATCTATCCTTGTTTTGCTCAAAAATGTATTCTTTATGCCTCCCTGTATGGGTTTTATCAGCTTCTGTTATAACAAAATAATCTACTGTATCGTATAAAACATTCAGCCTTATTTCAAGAACATCTAATTCATTAAAAAATGGAAAGCAATCGTATATCATAACACTCATTTACATAAAAAGTAATACATGTAATTACCCAAAATAATAACATAAGTTTATCATTTTGTTAATACATCTGACGAATAAATAATTATTATTCGTTACATATATTGTTTATAGATAGTCATATGTATTTTATTTTAATTAAAGGTAATAGGTTTATTGATTATGTCAAATGTTGATAAATTATATGTAGGCAGAGTTATCCGTCAAAAGAGAAAAGATTTAGGCTTAAAACAGTCTGAATTAGCAGAAATGGTTGGGATTTCAGAAAAACATTTGAGTAAAATCGAAACCGGTAAAAATTATCCTGCTTTAGATAATTTTTTCAAAATGACAGAAATATTGAAGCTGTCACTAAAAGATTTTGTATCTGAAGGTATTGATATGGCAGATATTTCATCAAACAAAAATAAATTGAAAATGATTGTTAATATTGCAACAGAACAGCAAGTCAATATGTATTTAGACATGATTGAAGTTATCAATCATCACATCAAGTAGTCATAGAAAGAGCACTTTTTAATAATGAATAAAACTGTAATTATAACACCTGCATTTAATAAATTTGAGATGGCTACAAAACCATTTCTTCAATCTTTATACCAATATACTGACGAAAATTCTTTTGATTTGATTATCATTGATAACGGCTCAACCGACGGAACTGTTGAATATCTGGAAAATTTTGCAAAAGAACATTCAAATATCAGACTTATACTCAACAAAGAAAATTTAGGGTATTCAAAAGCAAACAATCAAGGAATTAATCTTGCGTTGGAAGGTAATTACAAATACATAGGTCTTTTAAATAATGATATTTTGTTTACTCCGGATTGGCTTAAAAATACTCTTGAAGTTTTTGAACTTGATAAACAGCTTGGTATGGTTTCACCACGTGATGCAGGCAGACCAAAAATATTTAAAAAGAAATTAACTTCTGATAATTATATTAGTCACTATGAGAATTATTTGAAATGTTTTAAAAAGCCATTTAAATATATGCTTGAGCCTCTTTTCAGCTGTGTTATTGTAAAGCGCGAAGTTATTGAAAAAATCGGCTTGATGGATGAAAATTTCACACCTGCATTCTGGGAAGACCAGGATTATTGTCTGAGAGCATTGTATGCAGGATTTAGTCTTGCAACTTCAAATATTTCTTTTGTATTCCATAACCACAGCACAACAAGTTCTGGTGTTAACTCAGATGTATATAAACGCAATGAACAGTATTTCTACCAAAAGCATCCGCTTGGTAAATGGATTTGGGAACACAAGCGTTCTAATGTTATAAAAGATTTAAAAAGATATTTTGTAGAAAGTATGGAGTAATCTCTTGTTCAAAAAACAATATACTGCACGTTGGATTGAATATAATATTTTAGGGATAAAGTTTAAAATTAAATCAAAACCTGAGCATATAGACACGGTTAATCTTGTTCTCGAAAGTAATTACGGCATAGGAAACCGTATTTTTGCAATCATCAATGCTCTTGAATATTATTCTCCAAAAAGAATTAATTTTTTCTGGGATAATAAAGGCTGGGTAAATGAATCTTTTTATTCTTTATTCAAACAAAATTTTCCGTGTGAGATAGTTGAATACAATTCTATAGAAGAATGCAAAGGCTGGACAAATTCAGAAAACGAAAGAACTATCCATTTTCCTCAGGCAAGTCTTATAACAGAAGATTTGGTTGAAAGAACTTTAGCAAAAAATAATATATCCTCAGATGTTGTTAATAAATTTAAGAAATATTTTCAAATGCTCGAGCCTTCAGACAAGGTTAAAGAACGCATAAATAGTTTATCATTACCTGAAAATTACACAGCGCTGCAAGTGAGAAATGCGCCTGATTGGGATGATTACGGACGAAATGAAAATTTACAATTATTTCTTGATGAAATTAAAACTTTTCCAAAAGATACAATATTTTATTTATCTGCAATGAATAAAGACATATCGGATTTTATAAAAAATAATTCTGATTATAAAATATGTGAACTCATTGAGAAAAACTATAAATCAATGTATGATGCTATTACAGATTTGTACATAATGTCAAAAGCAGTCAGTGGAATTTATTCTTACGGTTCAACATTTGGCGAGCTGGCGTGGTGGCTTGCAGATAAAGAACAAAAATTTACAATTGTTGGCTCTAGTAAAAACTGGAGATAGATTTGTAAATATAAAATATTTTAAAATAATACTTTACAATTTTACCTAATAGATCTATAATTGTTAAAATATGAATTATATCAAATATAAAATATTCAATATAAAAAAATATGTTAAAAAATATCTTAAACAAAAAGAAATAGATAATTTAAAACTTATAATAACTCTTCTTGTTAAAGATGAAGAAGATATATTAGAAACTAATATTCGTTTTCACAAAGCAATGGGAGCTGATGGTTTTATTGTAACAAGCCATAATTCTACTGACCGAACAAATGAAATACTTGAAAAATTAAAACAGGAAGGTATTATTCTAGAAATAATTTATGAAACTGATCCTGCATATAATCAGGTTATGTTTGTTGATAGAATGATAAAAATTGCAAAACGTAAATATAAAGCAGATTGGATAATAAATGCTGACGCCGATGAATTTTACTATTCAAAAGATTTAAATCTAAAGAAAAGTATAATAAAGTATAAAAAAACTAATGTTAATGTTCTTAAAGTAGATTCCACATTCTACTATCCTGATAATAGAGAAGATTTTTTAAGATCACCTTATTTCGTAACACGACCTTTTCTCAAATACGTAGCAGAAAAACTAGATATAACTAATAAACCAGAATTTAAAGGTTTTATTGGCTCAAATGGATGCACTAAAGTAATACACAAAACTAAGGGATATAAAAGAATTGTTATAGGAAATCATGATATTAAAATGAGATATAAGGTTTGTGTAGAACCCGCAGATATTGTTTTATATCATTATACTATCAGAAATTACAATGAATCTATAAAAAAAGTTAAAAGATATAAAGAATCTTTAAAACTTATAGGTAAAGGTTTTGGTGTCCATATGAGAAAAATTATTCAAGAATATGAATCAGGTGAATTGAAAAAAAATTATGACAAATTATACAATGAAAATATGAAAAAATTTTTAATAGAGCAAGGTGTTGTAACTATTGACAGGTCTATACCTAATTTTTTGGAGCAAATTCATTTATAAAAAATAAATTCGATTTGTTTATTAGTCTTGATGAAGACTGTGTTTGTACTAGTTATTTAAGAAAAAATAATCTCCAATTTTTTCTCTATTATTCGATTGGCTTACACATGCTTCGTTTGAAAAAATCCTGACATTCATTTTGATTAATACGAAAATAAATCTACTGATTTTTATCATTACCACGATTTTGCTCCAAGAGTTCCGCTTGATGAAAGCTATCCGGATGTTAAGGCAAAATATGACAGAAGAATTAAAAGGTTATATAAACATATAAATAAATATATTTTAACAGATATAAGGTTTTAACAAACGAAGTTCTCAAAATGCATTAAACAGATTAAATAATAAATTTCCAAATAAAAATTTAAACATTTTAGTTTTAAAAAATAATTTTAACCATACTTCCAATAAAATAGAAAACAATGTACCAATAATAATATTACAAAATACATTTATAATATTGTAAGTGAAGATAAGAGTACACCAATAAAAATCTGTATGGGAAATGGTGAAATTTCAACATCAATTTTTAAGCAATATCATCTTAAAAATCTCCGGATACATAAAATATATAAATTAATTTATCACAATACAGTGAATTTAATACCTTTAAAAAAGTAAGAAAATTAGTAAGAAATAATTTAATAAATTAAATACTTATCCAAAATATTTTTAATTGACTTTTTAAAGCTTTGCATAGAAAAATATTTATCATAGATTTCTCTGGAATTGGCAGCTATAGCAGTATATTTTTCTTTATTTTCTGCTATATCCGATAAAATTTTTGATAAATTTTGAGGTTTTTGATTATCAAAGATAATAGCATTTTTATTGTTTTCGCACAACAGAGCCTGTCCTATTGCTTTTGATATAACAGAAATTTTACTGAACATAAATCCGTGAGTAACAACTATAGGTAAAGGATCCTGAACAGAAGTACAAACAATACAATCACTCATATTATAATACTCAAATAACTCTTTTTGAGGTATATTTGGAATATATTCTACTTCTTTTATACCGGATGTCATTATATTTAATTCAGTTTCATAAACAAAGTCTTCTTTTTGAAGAGGCGAACCTATTATATAAAACTTACATTTTTCTCTAAGTTTTTCCGGCATCATTTTTATAGCCTGTGCAAAAAGTTTTTGATTTTTCCTCTTATTTAAAGTTCCTATACATAAAAATATCACTTTTTCTTTGCTACAGGGATATACAGGCATTATTATGTCATCAAGTCCATACATTAGCAATTGGGTTTTTGCATTCTTGTCAATATTTTTTATAGATTTTTCAACAAGAGGACTTACACATAAAATTAAATCAGAAACTCTGATGCCTAACTTTGGCAGCATAGCATCTTTTTTATGAATTTCATGAGTATACCAGATTATAGGAGTTTTAATAAAATTTCTACATACATACAGACATAACATTATTTCATTTGAAAGTGAAGATACCAGTATTAAGTTAAATTTATTGCAAAATTCAACAAAATTTTCTTTTTTAGATGGTAAATCAGATATATAAAATACATTACCATATTTATCAAATTCTTCTTTCAAATCTCCATTAGACGGACCTACTATATAAATATTTGCATCATATATTTCTTTTAGTTTTTTACATAAATCTAACGTAACTTTTGGTGCACCTGTATTTGAAAAATCATGAGTTATAACCATTATATTAGGTTTATTATTTTCTTGTACATTTATGGTATTGTTATTATTGCAATTATCTAAAAAATACAAATTATCTCTATTAAAAATAACCTTCCTCATGTGATTTCTAAACAATTTAAGCTGAAAAACATCATCTGGCATTTTTGGCAAAAATTCCAAGAGATAAAGAATCTTTTTTAAAAAAATCTTCATAATATTAACCCTACTGTAATAAATCAATTATACTATAAACATAAGTTATATGTTCAAAACTATGTAGAAAAAATGTTCATAACTTTGAGTTTTCTACATCTTTTTTATTTAATTTTATTTTTCTGCATAATTTATGTTCAAAGATGTTCAAAACTTTCGACTTTTCTACAATCTTTCTACATTTTTTTGAACATGAAAAACTCAGTATTCATAATACTTTCAGATAGTTTTGAACAAATAATTTGAGCTTATTATGATGATTATTATTTTATATATATAATTAAATAATAATAATTAATATAATAAATAAAATGTCAAAAACTTTTAGAAAACTCTATATGAACAAGTACTTAAAACTCCAACAGGATTGTTAGTTAAAAAAGCACTTTTCTGATATGCACTGTTTGCGTTCTGAATAACTATAGCTTCTCTTGTATCATAACCTTTTTTTAAAGAACTTTTAACAATATCAGTAGAAGAAAGTTCAGAGGAAGAAAAAGGTGTAACATCCAGAGGCATTTTTTCAGAAGCCAAATCATCAGATAATTTAGCTAAATCATTTTCATAAGCACTTTGTGTTGAAACATTTCCATAAACATTTCTAGCCTGAGGTTTTCCTTCAAAATACGTACGAGAAAATACCTCTGATGAAGTTTCTTTGTCATTATCTACTTTATCATAAGGTGTATGTGAATTTATTGTAATTGTTTTTGGCGTAAACGGCGACGTCAGCTGTCCATATACAGTCGTCGGCGAATACGGCGATAGACCTTCAATACTCATTGGTATCCCTGTGAATTGCTGTCATTAATATACTTATATACACCTATTATATAACATGTGCCATACTACCAAAAGTGTATTTTTTGACAAAATTTACAATTCTTCACAAAAATATGAGGCTGAAAATTCATTTCCTGTTAACTGCTTAATAAGCTCATATTCTTCTATAGAAGCACCATACCTGAAAATATTTTTATCCATAAACTCTGCTGATTTATAGTTTTCAGTTATGTTTCCAAGAACTGATTTCAAATAATTATATATCTGAACTTTCATCAAGTTTGCTCTGAAATAATTCTGGTAATATGCCGGATGTGAAAGATAATGCGGTATTGAAGCCCATTCATTATCCTGCTCATTCTCTCTATTTAAATATTTTTTACTCAAATTTTGCCATAATTCAGCAGGATTTTGTTCAGGATTAGTGTAAATTTCACGCTCAAAATCTATAATCAAAAGACTTTTTGCAACAAAAGAAGCTTCATCTTCTTTGTGTGTCATCTTAAATCTTTCTAAGAGCTCATCAGGAACGATTTTATCAAGTACATTTTCAATTTTGATAATATCACCCATCATCATGGCAATCGCCTCTGTAACGGCCGGAGAAGATGCTTTCCTGTCTAAAAACGGAAGCTCTGTAGAAATTCCTAAATCATAAACACAATGACCTAACTCGTGATTTAAAGTATCAAGACTCGTCACATTGTTAATAAGATTTGCAAGTATTCTGGAATCTTTTCCGGCTTCTACTCCAAAACAAAATCCGTGAGTATTTTTTCCTTTTCTGGCAAACAAATCAAGAGTAATCTTGCCTTCTTTTTCAAGTTTTTCGATGTCGTAACCCATGTTTTTGTACATTGTTTTGGAAATCGATACAATATCTTGATTTATTAAAACTTCATTTACCCCCTTTTCATCCGGCGGAGTAGCTTGGCTTGAAGCCTCCAGAATTTCATTTACCCCCTTTTCATCCGGCGGAGTAGCTTGGCTTGAAGCCTCCAGAATTTCATTTACCCCCTTTTCAGGATTGTTGTTAAGAAGCAAACCATAGTGATAATTTTCAAGTTTTTCAACTCCGAAAAACTCTTTTAATTCCTTTTGTTTCTTTTCTAAAATCTCTTTAATTTTTCCGCTCGCATTTGTGTAAACCTCGTCAATCAATTTGTTCAAAAATTCCAAATCAACATCGTAATCTTCTTTGAGCTTGTATTCAAAATAAGTTCCATAACCCTTATTTTTTGCATATTCGTTTCTCATTTTTACAAACTCAATCATATCTTCTGCAATTAAATCCGCACCTTTAATTTTAGCGTCGTACGCTTTTTTCCTTAAATCAGGGTTAGTTTCTGTCTGCATAATTTTAAAAATCTCAGGTTTAGAAACTTCTTTACCGTCGATTTTCGGGATGTAAGAATTATATTTCTGCGCAATTTCATTTTCTTTTTTTCTAAGCGCTTTTAATTCTTCTCCGGTATTAAGTTCTTCATCAAATTCTTTAAGCAGCTCTTTAAGCTGTTTTTGTTCATGTTTTGATAATTCGTCTTTATTTATTGCCAGAAATTTATTGTACCAATCTCTGTTCTGAAAAACCTTAGAATATTCATCCTGCGCTTCTTCGTATCTTTTCAAGTTTTCAGCCGTAGAATTTGTGTAAAAATCCCAGCATGATTTTTCAAGGTTAATTGAAACCCGCTCTAATTCTTTGCAAAATTTATCCCTAATATTAATAAACATAATAATCTCCCTTTTTATATATTATAGACCCAAATAGTTTATTGTAGTAAAATATTATTGTAAATTTAAATGGAAGGTTATTAAATATGGTAAACAAACTTATTAAAGAAGACACAAAAATGTTCTTAACCGGAAATGAAGTTCTCGCGTACGCTGCTAATTCTGCAGAAGCTGAATTTATGTATGGCTATCCAATAACACCTCAGAATGAAATCATGCATACATGGTGTAAATTGCTTCCAAAAACAGGAGCGGGATTTTTGCAGACAGAAGATGAAATTTCAGCAGGTTTTTCAACAATCGGCGGAATTTTAGCCGGAAAACGGGCATTCACTGCAACAGCAGGCCCGGGTAATGTAATCATGCAGGATGCACAGTCAATGGCAGAAATGATGAGAATACCATTTGTTTGCGCTGTAATGCAAAGAGGCGGACCTTCCACTGCTACAGTTATTTACGCGCAGCAAGAAACAAGATTAACCTGCTTCGGCGGAAACGGTGAAGGGTTTAGAATTGTTTATTCTACTGCCGGACATCAGGATTTGTACGATTATATGATTAAAGCATTTAACACAGCCTGGAAATACAGATTCCCGACCTACGTTCTTGCTGACGGATATCAAGGTAAAATGAGAGAACCTGTAATGTTATATGATCCTGCTTCACGCGGTATTAACATGGTTCCTACAACAAAAGCTCTGCTTGGCGAAGGCGAAATTGGAGTTGACAGAAAATCAGTTCACCTCAGAAACACATACAATATGGAAGAAGAACTTATGGAAGTTCTTGAAGGATACAAAGCTGATTACGAAAAAATGTCAGAAGAAGTTCAGGAATGGGAAGAATACAAAGCAGAAGATGCTGAAATTCTTGTTATTGCTCACGGTATAGTTGCACGTTCTGCAAGAACCGCAATTGATGAACTTAGAGAAAAAGGAATTAAAGCAGGTTTGTTCAGACCGATAACAATAAGACCTCTTGCTGTAAAACCTTTGAGAGCTGCAGTTAAGCGTGCAAAACAAATTTTGTTTACAGAATCTGCAAACGGCCAGCTTGCTCAAATGGTTCTTGAACAGCTTTACGGCTTAACAACGCCATATTCTACACTATATAAAATGGGCGTAGGTGTTACAGGCGATGATATTGTTAACAAAGTAGAAGAAATTGCAGTTAAGGAGGTAATATAAAATGTCAGAAATATTAACACTTCCTCCAAAATTACCAAAATCTCAGAATGCTGAGGTTGGAGCAAGTAAATTTTGTCCCGGATGCGGACACGGTATAACACTAAAAGCGTTAGCAAAAGCTATAGATGAACTCGGCATTCAGCAGAAAACGGTTTTCGGCTGTGATATAGGATGTTCTCTTTTAGCGTGGAATTACATGGATTTAGATACGGTTCAAACCCACCATGGCAGAACAACACCTGTAATCTACGGCTTCACAAGAGCAAATCCGGATGCAATCGGTATTGCATATATGGGCGACGGCGGCGGATTGGCAATTGGTTCCCAACACCTTGTAAACGCATCTGTAAGAGGCGAAAAAATGATGATTATTGTAGTTAATAATACAAACTACGGTATGACAGGCGGACAAATGTCACCTACAACAATGCCGGGACAAAAAACAGAAACAACTCCTTACGGCAGAGATTGCGATGTTACAGGAAAACCTGCAAAAGGTGCTGAAATGGTTGCAGCTATTGCTGACCCGAATAAATCTTTTGTTGCACGTTCTTCTGTTTCAAATATGATGAAACTTAAACAAACCTTTGTTAAAGGTTTAAAGAATGTACAAAACGGCGGTTTTTCTTTTGTAGAAGTTCTTTCAATCTGTCCTCTAAACTGGAGAACAAACAATGTTGATACGTTTGGAAGATTACAGCAGATGGAAGAATTTTTCGAGGTTAAAGAATTTTTGAATCCTGAGGGGGTGTAAAATGTCAAGAACAAAAATAGTTTTAGCCGGAGAAGGCGGACAAGGTGTTCAATCTATTGCAAAAATCCTTGTAGAAGCTGGTTACGAAGCAGGAAAGCAAATACTTTACATCCCGAATTTTGGTGTTGAACAAAGAGGTGGTGTTTCTATTGCCTTCTGCCAGATAGCTGATGAAAGAATCGGCGAGCCGAGATTTTCAAAGGGTGATATTATAATTATGCTTTCAGACAGAGCTATTGACAGATGTACTGCTTATGTAAGTGAAAACTCAACTGTTGTTTATGATACATCTGTATGTACAAAAAAGCCTGAATGCAAATGCAAAGAGATAATCGGGGTTGATGCAAACAGGATTGCAAATGAAAAACTTAGCGCAAGAGTGTTTAATATAATAATATTAGGTGTTCTGCTTGCTGCGACTAATGTTTTGAAACTGGACGATATTAAGAACGCTATGGAAATGGCTTTGGGTAAAAAATTTGATGCCAAACCGGAACTCAGAGAATTAAATTACAAAGCGTTAGAAATGGGCATGTTTCTTATCAAAGAAAGAGCAGGTGTTTAATGGATAAAGAATACAAAGGTTACAAAATAGAAGGCGTCGGCAAAGGAAAAGCGGATTATTATGTATATACAGACCTTTGCAAAGGCTGCGGTTTATGTATAGCAAAATGCCCTATGAATAAAGCAGGCAAAAAATGTCTGCAATGGTCAAAGGAAGTTGGTTTGTATCAGACACCTGCAGTTGCGCCGGACCCTGAAATCTGCATTGCTTGCGGACAGTGCGAAATGACCTGTCCTGACAGCGCAATAAGAATAGAAAGAAAGGGATAAATGATGTTAAAAGCGGGACATTTGCCCCGCTTTTTTATCTTTATACCGCTGGAGGAGCTTGACTTGAAGCCCCCAATATTTCATTTACCCCCTAACCTATAACCGGTGCAACAAATGTTCTTGCTGCTAAATCTTTATCAAGCATTAATAATGCTTTTTTATCATCTCCGATTAATCTCAAAGTAGCTAAAACACCGCCTACATTTGCTTCTTCTTCAACCTGTTCTTTGATATACCAGTCAAGAAGGTGCATTGCAGCTCTGTCTTTAACTTCTTCCGCAACATCAGCAAGAGCATTAATTCTTGAGGTTACATATTCTTCGTGTCTTAAAACATGTTCAAAAACTTCAAGAGGAGTAGTTCCTTCAATAACAGGTTTTTCGATTGCTCTCAATTCAACCTTGCCGCCTCTGTCGTTTAAGTAATTAATCATTCCGACAGCGTGGGCTCTTTCTTCCTGAACCTGAACATCAAACCAGTTTACAAAACCCTGTAAATTTAATTCCTGAAAATAGATTTTCATTGCGTGATAAAGATACTCAGAGAAGAGTTCTTTATTAATCTGGTCGTTAAATGCTTCTTGTAATTTTTCATTAATCATTTTTTGTACCCTCCATATTTTTATTATATTATTATAATATTGTATGCCAAAAATTTTATCATTTCTTATCATAATTATATTTATCTGGGCGTTTTTTATTGAACCCCATCTGCTTGTTGTAAAGCATTATCAAGTTGACTCTTTGAAAGGAATAAGGATTGTTTTTGCAAGCGACTTTCACATTTCAAAATTCGACCGGGGAAGACTGAAACGTGTTGTAAAGCTTATAAATGAGCAAAATCCTGATATTGTTATTTTTGGCGGTGATTTTATAAAAGGTCATGACGGCAAAAATACTCTTGCTATAGAAGAACAGACTAAAATATTTAAAGCTATTAATTCACCTGTTGTAACCGTGCTTGGAAATCATGACGGCTGGTATGACAGGGAAAAAGTTGCACGTGTTCTTAATGAAAGCGGAATTAAAGTCTTAGAAAATAGTAATACAAAACTAAAAGGTATTTATATTTCAGGTCTGGAAGATTTACAGACCGGCTCTCCTGATATTAATAAAGCGCTTGACGGAACCGCATCTCCCGGAATTTTAGTTACTCACAGCCCTGATGTTTATTATGATGTAAAAGAAAAAGTTGATTTAATTCTGGCAGGTCATACTCATGGCGGTCAGGTAAGTTTTCCTATAATCGGCGCACCGGTTGTGCCCTCTGAATACGGTGCAAAATTTGCAAGACGGGTTATAAAAGAAACCGATAATTTGATGATAATTACAAAAGGTATAGGAACAAGCATTCTGCCAATCCGGTTTGGCTCTATACCGGAAATTGTCGTGATTAATTAGGAATGCGGATGGGCTGATTCGTAAACATCTTTCATGTGTTTCATAGAAATATGTGTGTAAATCTGCGTATTGGAAATTCCTGCATGTCCGAGTAACTCCTGCACAACCCTCAAGTCAGCACCGTTTTCAATAAGCTTTGTTGCAAAACTGTGACGGAAAACGTGAGGTGTAACTTTTTTAGGAAGTTCTATTTTTTCCACAATTTCATTGATAACTTTTCTTATTGTCTTATTTTGAAGTCTGTAACCTGTGTTATTTATAAACAGCGGAGAATCATCATTGATATCTCCAATATCATATCCCGGTGCAAGAAGCTGTCTGGCTGATTTTATGTACTGAACAAGATATCCTTTTGCCCTGTCAGACATAAGCACAATACGTTCTTTTGCGCCTTTTCCGAAAACTCTTATTTCGTTTTCTTCAATATTCAAATCCCCGAAATTAAGATTGCTGAGCTCTGAAACTCTCATTCCGGTTGCCCATAAAAGTTCTAGTATAACCCTGTTTCTAAATCCTGCCGGCGTGTCAATTTTAACGTTATTTAGTATCTGCTCTACTTCCTCAGGTGTTAGAAATTTCGGAAGTGACTTTGGTCTTTTCGGGGCGGATAAAGAGATTGCAGGGTCGGAGTCAATGTATCTTTCACGAAACAAAAATTTGTAAAATGTACGTATTGCAGCAACTTTTCTCGCAATAGTTGTCTTCTTATAATCAAATCTCTGAATAAAATGCAAATATTCACGCAGCTTATTAAAATCAGCGTTAACACAGCTCGTACCGTTTAACCAGAGAATAAAGCTTACAATGTCAGAATTGTATGCGCTTAGAGTGTGGTCTGAAAAGTTTTTTTCTACACTCAAATACGTTTTGAAAGATTCAATATATTCTTTTTCCCTGCTGTCCATGTTTGCATTTACCCTGCAACTATTATACAATATTTGTACTAAAGTTTGAAGCGGTACATATGAATATTTTTAAGACTTTCGAAACATTTTTAAAAGAACCCCTGAGCATATTGAGGGATAATTTTGTACAAATTGTTAGTATTCAGACAGAAAATATTTTTGAACATAAGCCGTCGATTGATGTTAGTTTTTTGAAGAATAAAGCGCAGATTACGGTGGTAAATAATGAAAAAGTCTATAAGTTACTTTCTCTTGTGACACACAGAGCGGGGGTAAAAGAAAAAGAAAGGGTGATAAATGATAAATAAACTTAATGCAGAATTTATCATAAGTGCTGAAAAACTTTCACAGTGTCCGGATTTTTCTCTTCCGGAATTTCCGCTTCTGGGGCGATCAAATGTGGGTAAATCATCTTTTATTAACGCGCTTGCAAACAACAAAAAACTTGCAAAAACTTCTAATACACCCGGAAAAACAAGATTAATTAATTTCTTTAATTTTGCTGATACTTTTACAATAGCAGACCTTCCGGGATATGGTTATGCAAAGGTTTCCAAAGAGGCTCAGGCAAGATGGCAGAAATATCTTGAAGAATACCTTCTTAACAGAAAACAGATAAAATCATTAATACAATTTATCGATGCAAGGCATGATGTTCAAAAGAACGATTACCAGATGCGCGAGTGGGTTGAAAATTATAACCTCCCGATATTTACAGTTGCAACCAAGATTGACTATGTTCCAAAAGGCAAACAGCAGGCAGTTATTGCCAAAATTAAGAAAAGTCTTTCGGGAGATGTAATACCTTTCAGCTCTGCTGATAGAAGATATTGTGAAAATATGATTGAATATTTAAACAATTTGTGCCAATAATAAATATAGTTTTGAAAGTTTAGAGGGAATGGTGTTTTGTTTAAACCTGCTGACAAATCTGAGTTAAATCAAGTTTCTTTAACAGGGTTAAGAGGTATAGTTCTTTTAGGACTTCTTATTGAAGCGCCGAGATCTCTCAAGGAAATAAGAGAAATTTTTACAGACCTGAATATTTTTGAACCTGAACATTCTGATGATATTCTGAGAATTGATATTAATACTTTAAAAGCTTCCGGATGTGAGATTACAAAAGCAAATGCAAAAACAGGTTTTAAATATAGACTGCTTAAGCATCCTTTTTCACTAAATATTTTAAAGGATGAAATTCATGTTATTAAAAAAGCTTACAAAAAAATTAAAGACAGTTCTAATATTGAATTGATACTAAAATATGATGAACTTTTCAAAAAATTAGCCGAATATATTGATGACAGTGAGGCAAAAGAAACTCTGCGCGGACTTTCTGTGCTCAAAACATTTGATACAGAATTTATTCAGGATTTGATTGAAGATTGCAGGCAGAATAGAACTTTGAGATTGTCTTACCGGACACCTCAGGCAAAAGATGACTCGCAGAAAGAAGTTTGTGCACATAGAATTGTTTTCCAGAATGATAAGATTTATCTCTACGGCTTTGATTTGATAAGAAAGAAATCTGTAGTACTCAATATAAAAAGAATAGGTGCAATATTAGCAAGATTTTCCGGCAGCAGCAAGGTTGAAATTGAATATACTACTGTGAAATTCTTCCTGAAAAATTTTGGAGTTACAGGCATAGAAGAAAATGAAGTAATATTAGAAAATCGTGATGACGGATATATTATAGAGGGCAGATATTATAATGATTTTCTTGCAGCGCAGAGAATTTTGTCTTTCGGCGCAAACTGTACTGTGCTTGAGCCGCAAGAGTTTAGAGAAAAAATTATTCAAAAGCTGATAAATATGAGGAATGTTTATAATGAATAAGATTTCTATTAAAAAAAATCTATCCTCAATGCAGGTTTTAAAAACTTTGCAAGTTCTGCTTCAAGGTAATTTTACCATGCAGGAACTTATTGAAAGGCTAAATAAGAGTGAAGAAGAGCCTGTATTTAATAACAGTGTAATAAGCAAATATATAAATACTTGCAGATATTGCGGAATTAATATATTGAAAATTCATAACAGATATTTTGTTGCGAGCATGCCTTTTGGTCTTGAGCTTACAAGCGGTGACATAGGTCTGCTTGAAAGACTTCAAAATATTATAAGAGAAAACATGTCGAGCAAGTACAATAAGATTTTTGATAATTTTATTGATAAGCTGAATAGATTTTCAAACAAAGGTATTGCAAGAGTTGATAAGGAAACATATCATATTTCTGCAGAACTCTTTGAACATGCAATTAAAGATAAAAGAAAAGTTCGTTTGATGTTTAAAAATAAATCTATTCTTGATTGCATTCCGCTTAATATAGCTGAGAATAAAGGAAAAACATTTTTTCATGTAATGTGTAAAAATAAAGACAAAATGGTTGATACAGAAAGGATTTCCGGAATAGAAGTTCTAAGTGAAAAATTTGTTAAGAGCTTTAGTGAACAGGTAGTTGTATTTAAATTAAGCGGTGCTCTTGCGCCGGGTTATCATTTACGCGAGAATGAAAGTGTAATAAAAGCTTATGATGGTGAGAGTGTTACAATCTCAAACCACAACGAAAGTAAAGAGATTTTGTTATCAAGATTATTGAGATATGGTGCTCAATGCGAAATCATGAACCCGAAATCTTATCGAGAAGAAATGATACAAATTCTTGAATCAGCATTGAGTAATTACAGTGAGTAAATTATGATTCTTCTAACTATTGATATAGGTAATACAAATATTACTCTCGGAGTTTTTGAGGACGAGAGTATTCTTGAAACTTTCAGACTGCCTTCGGATAAAGAGCTTCCGCAGGAAGAATATGAAATATTACTGCATACTCTGTTTAAAAAATACAAAATCACTGCATGTATAATAGCCTCTGTTGTAGATGAATTAACAAGAACTCTGAAACATGCAGCAGATAATGTTTTTCATCTAAATTCAATAGTTCTTACGAATAAATTGAATTTAGGAATTAATTTAAAACTAAAAAATCCGAGAGAAGCCGGAGCTGACAGGATAGCAAATGCCTGCGGCGCATATATGCTGTATTCTAAGCCTGCAATAATTGTAGATATAGGAACTGCAACAACATTTGATATATTGGATAAAAACGGGGACTTTTTGGGCGGTGTGATTATGCCTGGACCGAATTTACAGTTTCGGGCTCTGAATAAGAGTACATCAAAACTTCCTAAGATAGATGCAAATACTGTAGATAAGGCTATTGGGAATAACACAGCTGATGCGATTTTGTCCGGAGTAATCAGAGGTTCTGCCTGCGCCATAGAAGGTTTGATAGAGCAGTGTGAAGCTGAACTTGGTGACAGGGCAGTTATTATTGCAACGGGAGGATATTCCTCTTTGATTTCTAAATACATGAACAGGCAGTTTGATTTTGTTAATCCTTATTTAACTCTGGAAGGCCTGAGATTTTTATATGAATTAAACAAAGATAAATAAAAGGCGGTAATTTTATTACCGCCTTTTCATATGGATTAATATCTAGCTAAATATCTGTCGATTTCCCACTGGGAAACATAGGTTCTAAAAGAATCCCATTCAATATCTTTTGCAGTCATAAATTCTTCTACTATATGGTCACCTAAAGCTGTTTTTGCTATCAACGATTTATCCATATAATACAAAGCTTCTTTTAAGCTTCCCGGAAGAGATTCAATTCTCATTTTCTTTCTTTCTTTGTCAGAAAGTTTGTATATGTTAGCTTCTACCGGTTTAGGCGGTTCAATTTTATTTCTAACGCCGTCTAAGCAGGCAGCAAGAATTGTTGCGAATGCTAAGTACGGGTTGCAGCTAGGGTCTGGTGAACGGAGTTCAACACGCGTTGACATACCGCGTTTTGCCGGAACTCTTAAAAGAGCGCTTCTGTTAGCGAGCGACCATGCCATGTAAACCGGTGCTTCGTAACCCGGAACGAGTCGTTTGTAGCTATTAACTGTCGGGTTAAGTATTGCTGTTATGCTTTTAACGTGTTTTAAAATACCGCCGATTGCGTATTTTGCTGTATCAGAAAGCTGGTATTCAGCGTTTTCATCGTAGAAAGCGTTTTTTCCGTCTTTAAATAACGAAATGTTGCAGTGCATTCCAGAGCCATTGATACCGTAAACAGGTTTTGGCATAAATGTTGCGTGCAAACCATATTGTGCAGCAACAGCTTTAACAGCAACTCTGAAAGTAGCAACATTATCAGCAGTTGTTAGAATATCAGAGTATTTGAAATCAACTTCGTGCTGCCCGTCAGCAACTTCATGGTGAGAAGCTTCTATATCAAAATCCATTTCTTGAAGAGTGCTTACGATATCAGCACGTACAGCTTCTCCTAAATCATCCGGTCCTACATCGTAATAACCTGCTCTATCGTGTGTTTTGGTTGTAATATGTCCATCGTCATCTTTTTCAAATAAGAAAAATTCAGCTTCAGGCCCTACATTCATTGAGAAACCAAGCTTTTGAGCTTCTGCCATAAGTCTTTTCAGGTTGCATCTAGGACATCCTTCAAAAGGTGTTCCGTCAGAATTGTATATATCACAAATCAATCTGGCAGAATTTTTCCCTTCATGTTCCTGCCACGGTAGAATCTGGAAAGTGTTTTTATCAGGATAGAAAAACATGTCAGATGTTTCAATGTTTCTAAAGCCCTTAATAGATGAACCGTCAAGCATAATTTCATTATTAAGCACTCTGTCAATGTGCTCCGAAGGAACAGCCATATTTTTAACCTGTCCGTTTATGTCAACGAACTGTAATTTGATGAATTGAACATTGTACTCAGTTATGAGTCTTTTAATGTCGGCATCTGTGTAGCTTGCGCCGTTTAATGGCTGGTGATGAAATTCCATACGCTTCCTCCGTTCTTAATAATTGTATGTTTAACACTCAAGTAATGTTATCATTTTTTTTTATTATAGGTCAATAGCTTTAATATTAAGAATTTATAAAGCAAAAAATATTTTTACGCTTTTTATAACAGTATGAATTTAAGCCATATTCCTGCAAATATAAAAAATTCATCTTTCCCGCTTACCCGCATAAATCCCCAGCATGTTGAGGGTATTCAAAAGGGTATTCCGCTTTTTGACGGAGTTGGGATTAAGGATATTGCTTTTATTACTAAAAGGTTTGAAACTCTTAATCTTTTCAGAGGGTGTAATTTAGGGTGCTCACACTGCCTTAAGGATGCAAAGCCGCTGAAAAACGGCACAATTTTATTTGAGGATTTAGTAAGGTTTCTTGACGGGTTTAAGGCGCTGAATGAGCGATTGGGGTTCAATGTTTTTCAGGGAAACAAGTATGTTAATATAATTGATGACTCTAATCCTTCTGATATTCCGATTAGGGGTAAAAGCAGGAACCACAGTGTTAATGAAGCTTTAAAGATGATTTATGAAAAAATCAATCTTCCTTCAATTTTTGTTACTTCCGGCTGGAATAGTGCATCTAAATATTCTCAGCAGAATTCGGAAGAACTTGCCGGCATGATTGAAAAAAAACCAGATTTTGTTAAATCAGTTGAGGTTTCTATTAATCCTTTTTCTGGGATTATGGAAAAATCGCGGGAGGCTTTGAGAGAGAATAATCAGAGCAGGGCAGAATTTTTCAGAAATGTTTATACAGACAGGATGGCGAATGCTTTAAAGGTGTTTTTAAAACTTTTTGGAACTGGAAAGGCGAGCATAATATACAGGCATGCACCGGATTACAAAGGCAATGAGCTTGTAGGAGAGAGCGAAACAAGACGTTTGTATGAGGAAATTTATTCCAAACTCGAAAAAATGACAGGTTCTGCGCTTGAAAATATTCCTTACTTAAGACCGGAAAACCTTACCAGTTTTGATAAATCGCATTTGATTGAGTCAAGCGGACGCGGAAGAAGATTTTTTCCTCAGGATAGGAATTTAAAAGAGCAGCAAGAGTTAATTGATGAGGCTTTGGAATTGGAGATGATGAGCCCTGATGAGCGAAGTAAAGAACTGCTTGACTGCGCTGTTAAATGCGTAGATATTGACGGAAAAGTTTACGCAACCATGCCGGCTTCTAAGGTTGAATATATTTCTGCACCTATTGAGCTGACTGTTCCAACTAATATAAGACTGAATTATGAGAACAAATCGGCTGTTCCTCCTGTATTCAGCGATATTTAAATTCGTTTTACATTCAGGTTTTTGGCCTTGAGTTTGAAAATTTCATCAGAAATATTTTCAAAAGCGTAATCCAGTTCCGGTGAATAATCGAACTCAAAATCCTTCACAAGCTCAAGCGCCTGAGAGTTCTCTGAATTCAGAATTTTTTCAAGAATAGGAATACCAAAATTATCTCTCTGGTTGTAATCTATATCTTTTGTCTTTCTCAATTTTTCAATCACTTTGTTATAAGCTTTCTGATTTTTTTCATTCGGAACAATGTCAAAAAACTTTGTAAGCAGAGTGTTACCTGTCATATCAACTTTGTAATTCATACAGCTTGTGTCACCGAACTCTTTTATAACAGACAAATACTGCGCCGGTTCGGTTTCGGGTCTATATTTTGCGAGAAGCAAAAGAAATCTGTTTATTTCCTGTTGTTCAACTTCGTGGTATATTTTTTTTCCGATGTAATTTATGGTGTCTATATCTATGTGTGTGTTAAGCCCATATTCTTTTGAAACCGAGCGTATAACCTTGTTATTTTTGAAATATTTTCCGCCCTGCAATGAGCGAGTTGTTTATAATCTTGTGTCTTTTGTCAACAATGTTGGTAGTTTTCTTGAGAACAATCTCGTATTTGTCAGCGCATTTTTCAATTTCCGGAACATACGGTAAATTGTTGAGACCTAATCTTGTCAATTTTTTGCGGCTCGCATGTAACCCTCTGTATGAAAGATTATCCGGCCTTGTTACGTTTCCTATTCTCATTTTAAAAACCTCTTAATCTTTCCGCAGTCGAGTTCTCTAACTTTTACAGGCGGTATAAATCCGGGTTTGAATTTTTTTGAGTTTAATCTGTCTACCAGAACTCTCAGTTTTTGTTCTATCCCGAAATCTACCGAGTCAGAAGCTTCTACTTTTTGCACCATTTCTAAAATTGAGGCTTTATCTTCCGGTTCAAACCTATCGAGGTTAGAATTTCTTACTATTGTTGAAATAGTTTTCTTTATTCCTTCTACAAAATTTGTATGTTGTTCTTCTGAAAGTATTCCCTGTTTTGGAGCAAATTTTTTCATTCTGTTTGCACAGATAAGTGTCATCACAGGGTCTTTGAGTTCTTCCATCTGCTGAATTTCGTTTCTTAACATCTTGCTGTCAGCCTGACACTCGGGTGAGAGATTTTTTCTCAATTCCTGTGCTGTTTTTTCATCACCGAAAAATTCCATAACATTGTGTTCGGAAGCGTTCTGGATAGCGCAGGTGAATTTTGAGAAGAAACCTGCTGCCTTTGTGCTTATTTGATTATCAATTTCAGGATAAGTCATACTCTGGATAAGTTTTTCTTCCTCATACCGGCGCCGCAATTCTCTCAAGCGCTGAAGCTCACGAAGTTCTGCTTCTCTGTGTTCGTTTGATTTGAAACTTAGTATATTAATTCTGTTTATTATCATATTTACCTTTCCTTATGAATAAAATCCGTAATTTGAAGCTTCTCTGAGCCTTTGTTCAGTTTCCACATTTTTTAATTCTTCTATTCTTGCATCAATTACTTCATTAGGAAGCATGCCGTGTTTTAGCAGTACCGGAAACAGAAATTCTGAACGGTAGCTCTTATTCCAATTATCAGTGTATACAAGAATTTCTTTAGATAGTTTGTCTTTATTAGCATTAAAAAATGGTGAAGCTGATAATTTTTGTAAAACCTTGTCCAAATAGCCGCCTTCGCTAAGCACATTTTCAATTTGAGGAAAGCTGAAATTAAGATTTAAAGCTTTATTTTTAAAATTTTTATCAGCGATATTGCTGCAGGCATCGTCCAGCTCTTCAGAGTATGGAAACTTATAATCTTTTACAAGTTCAAGGGCTGCAAAGTTTTCCGCATTAAGAATTTTTTCAAGCACCGAAATTCCGAAACTATCCTTCTGATTATAGATTATGCCCTTCATGTTTTTCATTTTGTCTAAAATTTGGTTATACTCATTCTGATTATCCGCATCAGGGATAATATCAAAAAATCTGGTTAACAGCGTGTCTCCTTGTTCATTGATTTTGTAATTAAAACAGTCGCCGTTTGTGAAATTTTCTTTAATTTTATCATCATTTAGTATACTGAGTATTCCTTTTGGGGTATCGATTGTATACTTAGTCATAACCATTCTGAAATCATTATTTCCTTTTTTCATAAGCTCTTCTGCGAGCTTATAATTATCTTTTTCATAAAATTCATGCTGTTTGGTTACTCGTCCGGCGAGCTTGTTGTTTTCTATCCTGTCACCGGCTTGAATTTCTCCTGTGTATCTGATTCTTGGAACAATTCTGCTTATAAGATACGAAGCTATAGAAAGAACCGGAATGCTGCATCCTGCTGCAAAAGGCCACCATAAAGCAGCGTCAGTTTTTACCAGTGAAAGTGCACGTAATAATCCTACAATAAGTGTACCTGCAGCGCCGACTAATCCTCCTGCTAAACCGGTTAATGTGCTTATAGCTTCAATATCTTCTCTGTAAAATTCTTTGAAATCATAATGTCTTTTTGACTTCAAAGTAACTTCTGCTCTGTCAATACAATCTTTTATTGACGCATTTTTTAAAAGTGCTTCTTTTGTTGTGCCCAGTCGCTTTAAAGTCTTGGGATTGACATGGAGGGCTTGAAAGCTTTGACAATTATATTGTGAGTAAATTCTCATTTTCTATCTCCACCTGTTATATCTGTCTTCACGTTCAGCAATCATTCTGTCATATGCATCTTTTGGAAGCAGGTTTTCATCCTGAAGTTTTCTGAACAGAACATTTGCCAGAAAACTGCCTCTGCAGTTTGTGGAAGCAAAATCAATCATTTCTCTTACAAGTTTTTCTTTTCTGCAGAAAGGTGAGTTCAATTCTTCAAAAGCAGCATCAAGCGCATCAGGTGATTGATTTTTCAAAGCCTCAAAAACATGAGGAAATTTAATGTTCAGATTTTTAACTTTTCTTTTGAATGTATCATTTTGGATATTTTCGTAAGCGTAATCAAGCTCTCTTAAATATTCAAATTCAAAATTTCTAACAAGTTCAAGAGCTTTAGTGTTTTCAGAGTTTATGATTTTTTCAAGAACAGAAATACCGTTTTCATCAATCTGATTGTAATCAATATTTTTCATACTCTTCATAGATTGCAGGATTTCGTCATAATCCTTTTGATTTTCTTCTGTAGGAATAATGTCAAAGAATTTATTTAAGAGGGATGTTTGCCCTATTTTGTAATTAAAGCAGTCGCCGTTTGAAAACTCATTTTTAATCACAGGGTCTTTCAGAATATTGAGAATATTTTTTGTATTGTCGAGTTCATTAATATTATATTTTTTGACTGATCTGCTAAAGCGGCCAAAATCTTCATCCTGAATTTCTTTAGTCATATTCTGGATTACACCATGCCAGTTATCTTTATCAATCCGGTATTCTTTAGATTTTGTACCTGTAAGTTGTGTTTCACCCAGAGCATTATGAGTTATTCCCTTTCCACCCTGCACAGTGTATTCGTAAGTTGGTTTGTTGCGATATAAAATAGTTCCCATTGTATATAGAAGAGGGCCGCCGAACATTCCGCCGAGCATTGGCAGCGCTGACTCTATGGCTGTTATGTCTTTATTCTTCATACACATATACATTGAGATAAAAAATCCTATTGTTCCGCCTATTGCGGATGATAGCATTCCACCCAGAGCCGTAATAATAAAATCAAGGTTTTTATGGCCGTTAACTTTGCCTCTTTTAATAAGTACTTCATATTTTTTTGCACATTCTTTAATTTCCGGTATTTTTAACAAAGCGTCTTCAGTGCATTCAAGTCCTTTTAAGGCTTTCTTGCTAACGTGAAGCCCTCTGAAATTCTGAGTTTGCGGGGATTGTACAGGTGATATATTCATTTTTACAGCCTTTCATTTTCTTCAAAAACTTCCATTACCTGCATAACGCCGGCTGATGCGCCGTAACGACGGGTATTGCTGTGATAGAAGTCAAGCAAGTTTTTTACTTCTTTATTTTTGTCGCATAGCGGTGAGTCAAATTCTTTTATAGCAATCTTTAATGCTTTAGCAGAGTCTATTCTTACAGCGTCAATCGCGTGTGTAAATTTTATTTTCAGGTCTTTGACACTAAGTTTAAAATTTTCGTCTGAAATATTTTCATACGCAGAGTCCAGTTCCGGAGAGTATTCAAATTCAAAATCCTTAACCAGATTAAGCGCTTTTCTGTTCTCTGCATTAAGAATTTTTTCCAGTACAGAAATCCCGAAGCTGTCTTTCTGATTGAAATTGATTTTTTTCATATCTTTCATACTATCAAGGATTTTGTTGTAATCTTTTTGATTTTCTTCTGTTGGAATAATGTCAAAAAACTTTGTTAAAAGCGTGTTATCATCTGCATCAACGCTGAAATTAAAATGCTCGCCGTCTTTGAATTCTTCTTTAATTTTTTTGTCTTTTAAGATAGATATCACATCATCGGAATGGTAATTATCAAGAAGATCCAAAAACTTGTCATAATCGTTTTTCTCAATGTCTTCACCAAGCGAATGAACATCTCTTATGTCACGTTTGTCAGCAACAATAAATTCTCTTGATAATGTTCCGCCCAGTACATGTTTTCCGAACTGATTATCGGATATTTTTTTGCCGGCCTGAATTGAATACTGATAAGAAGGTTTATTATGGTACAGGTAAGTTCCTAATAGAAATAGGGCCGGCGGAATTGTTAATCCTGCAAGTACAGGTAAAAAAGCGGCTTCTGCGCCTGCACCGGTAATACTGATTAAACCGATTCCTCCGCCAATCACACTTGAAACAGATGCCCATACTGCTGTAATAAATTTATCGTAAGGTTTTGTAATATTAATTTTTTTACGTTTAAGCAGAACTTCATACTTATCAGCGCATTCTTTGATTGAACGATTGTTGAGTATATCGGCTGTACGGCAGTTAAGCTCTTTCAGGGCGTTCCTGTCTGCGTGTAAAGCGCGGAAGTTTTGGTTATAATTGTTTTGTATTTTTTGAATTTGCATTTAAATCCTTCCTTTTGCAGTGAATGCACGCATAAGAATTTCCGGCTGAATGTTAATACGCTTTTTAATCGCCTGAGTGATTACTTTATCGATTGTATCGGCTATATTACCTATAGAAAATCCTTCTGATAAACTTGCCAGTTTTTCGAAATGCGAATGATTGAGAGAATTTTCAAGTATCGGCAAATCTTTAAGAAGCTTGGTAAACAGATTTACTCTTGAAGAGAAATCCGGGTTTCCGACATGGATTATTGTTCCCATTCTTCTCGGGTTGCCTGTAATTTCCTGATTAACCATATTAATATGGTTTGTTGCAGCCACAAGTATTATTCCGCTTGCAGCAGCGGTGTTCATAAGGTCTTTGTATGTATTTACTTCTTCAACCTGATGTCTTTCTGCAGAGCGCGGGAAGAATTTTTCTGCCTCATCAAAGAAAAGCATTACAGGTTTCTTGATTATTTTTGCTTCAAGTGCAAGACGGTTGAAAATGTCTGTAACGTTTCTTGCGACACCGTGTATGTACTCATTTCCTTCCTGAGAATAATTCATCTTGTAAAGCGGAACGTCCATTTGTCTTGCAAGAGTTTCCACAATTGTGGTTTTACCTGTGCCTGGAGGGCCTTCAAGAATTACCCCGCCAGGGAGGCTTCTTTTGTTAGCAATGAGCGCTGCGCGGACTTCCGGACGCCAGATATCAATAATGTTTTCTTCAAGTTGTTTTTTGACATCTTCCATGCCGCCTAGCTCGTCAAGAGATTGAAAATCCCATTCGTTATATTGGTGCGGCTTAAGTCCCGCCTTGTTGCAAAATTCGCCCATTAAGCGCTTATTGTGGTCGTCAAAACATTCTTTTATGCATTCGTCAAAAGCTTTACCGGTAAGGATTGTTTCACGTTTAGCGTCAGTAAGTACAGAAACAATTGACGACATTGAACTTCCGTCAAATTCTTTTTCAGCCTTTTCAAGAAATTCTCTGTTTTCGCTTAATTCCTTTGTGAAAGGTGTTTTTGCAAGTTCTTTTTTGATTACGTCAATGCGGGCTTCTGTGTCAGGGTTTGAAAAGCCAATCCAGTTTCCTAATCTTCCGCGGCGCCTCAGGGCCGGGTCAACACCTTCAAGGTCGTTTGTTGCAGCAATAAGAATGTAACCTTTGGAGGCAGGATTATTAAATTCCTGTAAAAGTGTGTCTGTAACTTCCTGCTTGTGGCTTGCAGTATTACCGTCGCGTGCTTCCCCCATTGAATCAAATTCATCAAAGAACCAGACTGACATTTCGCCGGTTGCTGCGTATTTGTCGTTAAGCTGTTTTGCCATTTCTCTTATACGTCTGCTTACTTCGTGAATATAAGAACTTGCAACATCGGAAAGTTTTGTTTCATAGAAAGGTAGTCCGAGTTCTCTTGCAAGAACTTTTGCTGTCAAAGTTTTACCGTTTCCTGCCGGACCGTAAAAAATTGCTCCGTCAGGAATGGCGCTGTTTCCTAAATGTTCGCGAAGTTTGTCAAGGTTCTTGAATGGTTCTATATATAATTTATTAAGCTTATTCTTTATATCAGGCATTCCGCCAAGTTCATCAAGCTTCATTATCTCGCCTGCTTCAACAGGAATGCGCTTAAATTCAGGAGTGTCATACATTGTTGTTCTATTATACTCGTCTATAGGACAAATACCGGCCTGTTTCGTGAATTCTGCAAGTTCTTCTCTGATGGTTTCTGGCTCAATTTCGTATTTATGATTTGATACAGATGTTCTTGCGCTTTCTTCAAGTACTTTTTCAATGTCTGCGTATTTGAAACCTTCTGTTTTAAGCCCTATTTCTTCAATCATTTCTTCTGTATTTAAATTTTTGAATAGATATTTGTCTTTAAAATACTGTGAAAGATATTCTTTTCTATCTTTCAAGTCAGGAATTTTAAGTTCAAGCACTTTGTCAAAAACTTCCGGACTCAGAAATTTAGAATCAATGTCGCATTTTTTATCTGCTGTTGCAACAAGAAGAGCGCCTCTATCACCGCAATTTTCTATTGAGAGAAGAAAATTCTTTTTATCAAGATCACAGTTTGCACCTGTTGTAAAGAACTTGTCAAAACCTCTTATTAATATTATTGTTTTCTTCCCGTTATTCTTATATTCGGTTTCAATGTCTTTAAGCATCGGTTTTAATTCCTGAGGCGTAAATAATTGCAGAACCGGCATTTTAGTTTCGTTTGCAAGAGCTTTTACAATATTGACTGTATCTTCGGCGGTTTCAATTAAAACTCCGTTTGGAATATCAATGTCATTGGCTTTTAAAGTAACATTTACAGACTGCTCGTTGAGAGGGATAATTATGTTTTCTCTTAATTCATTTTTTATTTTGTCCATCCCGATGATTTCGTCAATGGTTTTCGGGGCATTTTCTGTAATTTCCAGAACAGGATAGTTTTTGTATGAAGAAGGTAGTTTATATTTTTCTTCTTTTACTTTCTGCTGTTGAGGGTCTTCTTGAGCGGTTGGAATTTCTTCATAATCCCCTTTTTCACCCTGATACGGTCATTTACCCCTTTTTCACCCTGCGGAGTAGTTTGATTTAAGCCCTCCATACGGTCATTTACCCCTTTTTCACCCTGCGGAGTAGTTTGATTTGAGCCCTCCAAACGGTCATCCTCCATTTCTTCAAAAGCGTCAAAGTAATCTGTTTTAGGCGGAGTAGTTTGATTTGAGTCCTCCAAACGATTATTTACCCCTTTAATCGGCTGCATCTGAGCCGGTTTTACTTTTACAGGGTCATCCATAAAAATTTTAGCAGAAACAGTTTTTGCATCAGTGTTAGCAGTTTGAGCACGGAGTTCTTCATAATAGAGTCCTCCCCTAGATCTTAGAAGGGTCTCCATTTTGTGACTTACTACTATATCAAGTGCTGTCTTTCCATTAGCCGCGAGATTAACATACTTTCTGCTGTTTTCAGGCTTTGCAAGAAGATAATTTACTGCAGTTATATAATCTCGTTCTACCAGATAATGAAAAAATGGAATTCTGTCGCCCGAAGGATTATTCCAGTCTATTGCTCTATCATCTGCATTTATCATTCCTTTGCGCAAAGCAAGCAGACATTCTTGTTCCGTTTCATTTGCGCGTACTTCTGTAATTCTGTTTGAAGCTTGAAAAACCGGTTGTTTTATTTGCACAATATGATGTGCATTAGAGTGTAATGTAATGTTCATTTAAATTCCTTTTTGGCTAGTGCTGTTTAACACAAAACTGCTAAATAAAAAATTTGCTGTATTAACTATTATCCTTTACGAATTGTAACAAATAGTGGAAATAATTTTTTTTATTGATTAGAATATCTATTGGGTATAGATAGAGGGGAATTTTTTAAAATGAATGCTAATAAAGTACTTTTACCTAATGATGTAAGAAAACTTTTAAATGTTGATAATAAAGAGATAGTTGAATTATGTAAAAAAACTTCAGTTACCCCGAGAAAAGACCATAAAGGTCAAATATATTTTTCAGTAGATGAAGTTAAGAAATTAAGAAATGCTAAATCATCAGTGATTACAGGAATGAATGAAAAGAAAGCGACATTACCCGTTATGACAAAACCAAACTCACAGGCCGTAGTTAACGGTTTATTGGAAACCCTCAACAAGATGGAAAATAATATTACTACATCAATGACAAAGCTTATCGATGAAAAGCTTGAAGGTATGGACGATGTAGTGTTAGAGCTTGTAAGATGCAAGACTGAAAACGAAAATTTGAAAAATAAAGTTAATGAGCTGAACAAAGAAAACTTTAAATTAAAGAATGTTTTAAACAGCTTTAAACCTCTTCTATGCGGATTCTATATTAAAAAAGAAGAAGATGCGAATTTTATGTTGTAAGCAAAAGTTAGTAGTATGACGGGATGAAGCCCGCCAGTAGGGTGTCAGGCGCACGCAAAGCCGGTAGTCAGTTCAAAAGGGCTTCTGGGGAAGGTAAAAACAGATTAGTAATGAAGCGGGATGAAGCCCGCCAATAGGGTGAAAAACATGGCAGTAAAAGAGAAAGAAGAAGTAAATACATCTGATGAAAGAGCAAAAGCGCTTAAGCTTGCAATCGACAAGATAGAAAAAGATTTTGGTAAAGGTGCCATAATGAAGCTTGGCGACAAACCTGCTGTAAGTGTTGAAACTATACCTACAGGCGCATTAGCACTTGACGTAGCGCTCGGTGTCGGCGGTATTCCGCGCGGCCGTATTATAGAAATCTACGGGCCTGAATCTTCCGGTAAAACAACGCTTGCACAGCACATTGTTGCAGAATGCCAGAAAAGAGGCGGTATTGCTGCTTTCGTTGATGCTGAACACGCACTTGACCCTGAATACGCTAGAAATCTAGGCGTTAATGTTGATGAACTTCTTATTTCTCAGCCTGATACAGGCGAACAAGCTCTTGATATTACAGAAGAACTTGTACGCTCAGGTGCTGTTGATGTAATCGTTGTTGACTCTGTTGCTGCACTTGTTCCAAAAGCTGAAATAGAAGGCTCTATGGAAGACCAGCAGATGGGCTTGCAGGCCAGATTAATGTCAAAAGCTTTAAGAAAACTTACAGGTATAATAGGAAAAACAAGAACAACAGTTATTTTTATTAACCAGTTAAGACAAAAAATCGGTGTTATGTACGGTAATCCTGAAACAACTACAGGCGGTAATGCACTTAAGTATTATGCATCTGTCCGTTTGGAAATCAAACGTGTAGAAGGTTTGAAGGGTGACGGAGAAGACATCGGAAACCATGTCAGAGTTCGTATTTTGAAAAACAAGGTTGCACCTCCTTTCAGAACCGCAGAATTTGACATTATATTCGGAAAGGGTATTTGCAAAATAGGAAATATTCTGGATGTAGCTGTTGATTTGGATATTGTTAAAAAAGCAGGCTCCTGGTTCAGCTTTAATGATGATAAGCTCGGACAGGGACGTGATAAAGCAAAAGAATTTCTTGCTGCAAATCCTGAAATTTTAAATCAGGTAGAAACTCTTGTAAGAGAAAAATTGTCCGCAAACGAATAGAATGACACTAATTTTTACCTGACAACTTGTTTACGTGCGTAGTAGTTGACAAAGTTGTTTTATTGTGGTATAAAATTAGTGGGGTAAATGTATATTTTTGAGTCTTGCACACACTGCAAGACTTTCCTTTTTTTAGTTTAACACAGTTTAACTCTTCTCTACCCTCGCTCGGCAGCCTTCATCCGCACTGTCAATAAGCCCGTCGTAATCATTATCTATTCCGTCTGAGCAAGAACCTACCGAATCAAAACTTTCAGCTTTTGGATAATATTTCAGCCATTTGTCAGGAATTTTATCCCAGAGATACAGAAAAAAGCTTTTATAAAACTTTGCAGCCTCAGGATTTGCAAGAATTATAAAATTCTCGTCATTTCTGTTTTCACCGCTGTAAGAGAAATTCATTGAACCGAGAAGCAGGTATTTGTCATCAATTATCATGGTTTTTGAATGCATTTTTCCGGCGTAATTCTCTATCTTTACAGGGACTCCGTTTTCTCTTAAATCCTTTACCCTCGAGTGTCTGGCAGAAGCGTTGAGCGCGTCTGCAATAATTCTTACATCAATGCCGCGTTTTTTAGCACTGATAAGCTCTTCTATTATTCTGTTTTCTATTACAATAAATGCCGGAATGTAAATGTAATTCTTTGCACCTTTTATAAGCGGTAAAACACCGTTTGTTATGGTTTTATCCTGAGGTGAAAAATAAATATTAGAGGTTTTATTCATTGATGTTTTTACAGAATGAAATCTGCCTTCGTACATTTGTTCAAATTCTCTCCGGTAAATATTTGCAGCTTCTTCTGAATTTATAACAACCACTGCGTTTGAATTGTAGCCGGACATATCTGTATGTGAAAGGTTTGCAGAACCTGTGATTACGGTTTTATTATCAAATATGTAAAATTTATTGTGCATGATAAAAGAAGCTTCTTTAGAATTTCTGTCACTTTGCGTATTTTGTATTAGTTTAGCAAGATTTAAGGTATTTTCGTAAATATTATTACCTTTGCTGTCCATATCATGTACCAGCCGGATTTTAACTCCTCTCTGCTGTGCATTTTTAATTGCCTGTTCAATTGCCGGTACTGATGAATATCCGTAGATTGCTATGTCTATTGAACTCTGGGCTTGGTTAATATTACTCAGGATTTCCTTGCAAATATTGCTTGAGCATTTTCTGTCCGGTTTGAGCTTTTGTGTGAAATCGGTGAGTAAGAGTTTGAAATCCTTAAGTTCAATTGTTGTTGTGTGTTCTGTCTTTTTTTCAGTGTGTTTCTTCTTCTTCTTGTATCCCCCTTTAATAACAATATAGTTTTCCGGTATAAAATCAGGTGAGATTGGATAGACTTTGTCAGTTTCAAGGTTTAGTATCCGGTAATTTGTGCGCTTTACGGTTTTAATTACTTTTTCAGAAGCTTTCGAGTTAACAAATCTGCCGTCTTTGATGCAGTAAGGCGAGTTCATAAATATAGAACGGTAGTTAAATTTATGATAAATAATTTCGCTGCCGTAGATATTAATCTTTCTTCCTTCAAGAATATTTCTTGCCCAGTATTTACCAAGGTTTCCTGTGACGAACGCTTCTTCTTCACTTAGGTTAAGTTTTGAAGCAAGCTCTTTATTTCTTGAGCTGAAATACGGGTCAAAACTTTCCAGACCTTTTACTTTGAAAATTTCTCCGTTATCAAGAATAAATTCTGTTGGAGAAATAACTTCACGAACATAGTATTCTTTTTCTTTCGGATGCAAAAATATAAGAAAAAGAACAAACAGAAAAATTAAAATGATTATACAGACGATTTTTCTTCGCATTTTGAGAGATCTCTATAATTTACAATTTCAAACCCGAGGTTCTCAATTTTTTCTTTCAACTTCAGGTTTTTTGTTATTTGAAATTCTACAAAATGATTATCAATAGTTCCGTCCTCGTATCTGCACGGATGTATTAAGGCTTCTGCTGTGAATTTGTCATACTTAATAGCCATAAGCCCGTATGATATTGCAAGGCTGTTCATCATAGAAGTGTATGTAACGCCTATAAGGTAATCATTTGTGTTGAGTTCATACTTTTGCACATTACTCTCATTAATCAATGTAAAAAAGTTCAGCAGTGCAACTTTTATTAAATTAATAGGATATTTTAAAGTCAGGTGTCTGAAAACATCCGGAATAATGTACGGCTGTTCATACTGTGTTCTTATTTGTTTAATTCCGTATTCTTGTGCCAGCTTACACACGAGTTCAAAAATTCTCGGGATTGAATGCGTATGTACGTGAGAATCAATGTGTGTAACTTCTGTAACATTCATTATTTCTTCGATTTGTGCCCTGAATTCTTTTTCAAGCTGCTCCATAAATACTTTATCTTTAACGTTCAAAGATTTCAAAAGAAGCATTCCAAAAGAGTTATTAAAATTTCCTTCTTTATCTGTTAATCTGTCCAGATTTAAGCATAGAGATTTGCCTTCAATAATATTGAGATGAACTCCGACTCCAAGATTAGGGCAGGCAGGAATAACGTTTTTCCATGCTTCTTGAAAAGCATCTCCGTTAGCTACAAGACTTGCGCTTTTTAAAATACCGGAAGAGTATCCTTCCAGTACGGCTCTGTTAAAAGCTTCGCTCATACCGAAATCATCGGCATTTAATATAAATTTTTTATCTGACATGCGCATCCTTTTTCTATTATGTTTATTGTATTATAATTTCAAGAGGAATACAATGAGCGAAAACAAATCAAAACTTGCAATAATAGTTCCATGCTACAACGAAGAACTCGTTGTTAAGTCAACTGTAGAAACACTTTTAGGAGTTCTTGACAGTATAATTGCAAAAGGAAAAATCTCTCCGGAAAGTTATATTTACCTTGTTGATGACGGCTCGAAAGACTGCACGTGGGAGATTATAGAAAATCTGCACAATATATATGGCAGTCGTGTAAAAGCAGTGAAATTTATAAGAAACTACGGAAATCAGAAAGCTTTGATAGCAGGGCTTCTCGGGGTTAAAAAAATCGGCTGTGACTGTGTTGTTTCTATTGATGCGGATTTGCAGCAGGATGAGAATGTTATTGAAACTTTTATAGATGAATATCATAAGGGTGCAGATATTGTGTCAGGAATTCGAAATGATAGAAAGACAGACTCTTTCTTCAAAAAATATACGGCACTTTGTTTTTACAAGCTAATGAATTTACTGGGCGTAAAAATTCCGCCTAATCACTCGGATTATAGACTTGTAAGTTTCAGGGGGCTTGAGATATTAGAAAAGTATTCTGAATCCGGATTATTTTTGCGCGGTTTTTTTCATGAAATCGGTTTAAAAACCTCTTATGTTCATTTTGATGTAAAACAGCGGAAAGCCGGATGTTCTAAGTTTAATTTCTTTTCGCTTACAAGTCTGGCATTGAACGGAATAACTTCTTTTAGTATTGTGCCTTTACGCATAATAGCAGTAACTGGAGTTTTGACGATGTTAGGAAGCTTTTTGCTTGCTATGGAAGTTGTTTTTGAAAAATACTTCTTTCACGATACACCGAGCGGATGGGCAACTCTGGTTGTGCTTCTGGCATTTTTTGGCGGTCTGGAAATTTTTTGTCTGGGCATAATTGGTGAATATATTGGGCAGATATTTAATGAAGTTAAGGGCAGACCTAGATATATTAAAGAAACAGAGCTCTTATAGAGCTCTTAGATGTTATCTGCCAGAAATCTAAAAAAATTTTGTCAAACTTGATGTCCAAATTAAAAAGTAAATTTTTGGGCATTTTTGAATTGTCCTAAAATGTTTCCGACTTGCGAAACATTTTTTTTAATACTAGCACTATTATTGATTTTATGCAAGGTTATGACAAAATAATGCAGAAAGCTATAGGTCAGGTCATCTATAAAGAGAGAAAGCGCAGGAATTTAAAGTTTACTATTTTCTGTTATGAGAATGATATTTCTAAAACAACTCTTTATATGATAGAGCAGGGCAAAAATAGGACATATTCAACTAATTTATTCAGGATAGTTCAGGCTCTTGGTTTAAGTTTTGAAGAATTTGGCAGGCTGCTTAAAGAGGAGCTTCCGGATGGTTTTGGCGAACAGCAGGAATAGTTTTGTTACCAGAAGATATATGGTATTTTTTAGAACGCGTTTTTTTATACTTTTCCTTACTTAATAAGCTGGTATTTCAGGTTAATATAATTTTACAATTTGAAAAGATTTTCTTGATAAGATATTATTATATTGAAGGATTGTGCGCGGGGAGATATGGAAAATAATTATTTTGCACTTTTAGCTAATGATGTGAAGAAGTTATGGAACGGTTTAGACGGGAACCAGAAACTTGGAATGCTTGCACTGATTGTCGTTACGATTGTTGCGGCAACTTTTTTCTTATCAAAAGCAATGGAGCCGGATTGGGTAGTATTATATTCAGATTTGAACGAAGTCAATGCAATAAGCATAGTTGAAAGTATGAAAAAAAACGGATACCAGTATAAGGTTTCCGAAGATCATAAAACAATTTTAGTACCGTCTAATGTACGTGATGATATGCGCGTTTTCGTAGCAGAAAATGATTTAATAAAGGACGGCAGCGGCGGGTTTGAGCTACTGGATGATATGCAGCTTGGCTCTACAGATTTTAAAAACAAGTTAACAAAACAGAGAATTTTTCAGGGAGAATTAACCCGTTCCATAGAAAAAATTCAGGGTGTTAAATATGCAAGAGTTCAGCTTGCTGAACCTGAGCGTTCCATATTTGATGATAATGATGAAAAACCGACTGCATCAGTAGTTCTTGTGCTTGAACCGGGTTATAAAATTAAGAGCTCTCAGGTTAAAGCGATTAAAAATCTTGTTGCTTATGCAGTTCCGAGAATGACTCCTGAGCAGGTGTTTATTACTGACCAAAATGGAAACAGCCTTTCGGATGAAACTTCTAAAAACTCAACTGATATGGAGAGTTTCAAGAGTAATCTTGAAAAAGACACAGCTAAAAAAGTTTCTGACGTTCTGGAGAAAATTGTCGGAAAAGGAAATGTTTCAGTTCAGGTTAACGCAGATATAGATTTCAACTCTGCAAAATCGACTATTGAAAGCTATATTCCGGTTAATGATAAGGGCGAAGGCGTAATTACAAGTTCTCAAACAGAGGTCGAAACTTATGAAAATCCTAACAATGTGCCTAATCCAAATAACGTTAACCAGCGCAATCTGAATTATTCAAAACAAAAAACAGCAGTGAATTATAGCGTTTCTAAAGAGGTTAAACAGGTTGTATATGCACCAGGTACAATAAAACGTCTTTCCATTGCAGTTGCGGTTAATAAGATTTTAACAGAATCTGAAAAAGAAGAGCTTAAAAACCTTGTTCTTTCTGCTTCCGGCGTCGATTATTCACGCGGAGATGTAATTTCAGTTTCAGGACTTCAATTTGAAGGCGCTACGATTGATAAGAAAGCTCAAGAAGATTTTGCAGAACAGTATCAGAAGGAACAGATGTTCTACTTTATAACATCTTCTGTAATACCTCTTATCATTGTTCTAATTCTTGGATGTTTTGCACTGTACATATTGAAAAACTTTATATCAAAGATGCCTTCTGCAAAACGTCAGGATCGTGTAGTACAGCAGGAAGAAATTGTTACTGAGAAACCAGATGAGGTCGAACAGGAAGAGGAACTGCCGCGTATAGAATTGAGCAAAAAAGAGATTAAATCTCAAAAAGAGCAGAGTATAAATGAATTGAACGAGGCGGTAATGGCATCTCCAGAGGATGCTGCCAAGCTTCTGACATCGTTTATAAAGGATTAGAGGGGCCGGGCGCCCATCCAACCGGTAGTTCGTTTAGAACAAATGTCGGGGGTAAATAACAGATTAGTAGATTGACGATTGAGGCAGGGGTAAATATAATTGGTGCCCTACCGGTTGGTAAATCCACCAGAAGGGCTTCAGGTAGATATAAGATTAGTTAGTAGAGGAGCGGGATGAAGCCCGCCCAAAGGTTATAAAAAATGGGTATAGAAGAAATAAAAAAAGCTAAAGAAGAGGCAAAGAAGACGATAACGCGTCCGAGCCAGAAGGTTGCGGCACTTTTGATTGCTTTAGGTCCGGCAACTGCTTCTGAAATACTTAAAAATATAAAAGACGAGGATTTGCTTGAGCAGATAACTCTTGATATTGCTAATCTTGGTAAGATTTCTGATGAAGATTTGAATGACGTACTCAACGAATTTAAGACAGTTTTTCAGGCACGCAATTACATTGCTCAGGGCGGCATAAGCTATGCAAAACAGCTTCTTGCCCAGACTTATGGCGAAGCCGAAGCATCCAAACTTCTTGATAAAGTTAACTCAATGGTTAATACAAACCCGTTTTATTTTCTTAACGAAGCTGATCCTTCACAGCTTGCGAATACCTTTGCCTCAGAAAATCCTCAGCTTCTGGCTTTAATACTTGCGTATTTAAGACCGGAATTAGCTGCACAGGTTCTTGCATTCCTTCCTCCTGATATTCAGGCAGTTGTATCTATGCGCATTGCGGACATGACTCCTACAAATCCGGAAATTCTTTCCACCATAGAAGATATTGTAGAGCGCAAATTCTCAGCACTCCTTGTTCAGGACTTCTCAAATGCGGGCGGTGTAGAATCTCTTGCAAACATTTTGAACTGCTGCGACAGAGGTACAGAAAAGAATATTATGGAATGGCTTGATATTGAAAACCAGCAGATGGCTCAGGAAGTCCGCGACCTTATGTTTGTATTCGAAGATATTATTATCCTTGACGACAGAGCTATTCAAAGGCTGCTTAGAGAAATCGATACTAAACAGCTTGCACTTGCTCTCAAGGGTACAAAAGATGAGATTAAGGACAAGATATTCAAAAATATGTCTGAGAGGGCAAGGCAAATGCTTACGGATGATATGGAATATCTCGGTCCTGTTAGAGCAAAAGAGGTTCAGGAAGCTCAAACAGGTATTGTTAATTCCATTAGAAATCTTGAAGCAACAGGTGAAATCACTATTACGCGTGCAAGTGTTGAGGATGAATTAATTGAGTAGCAGCAGGATAAAATCAGACGAAATTCAGATGGGTGATAACTACGTCCTGCCAATAGAGCAGACACGCGTTACACGCCAGCAGGCAAAGGTTCAGCAGATAATTGATGAAACTGATGCAAAAGCACGTCAGATTATTGATAATGCTGAAACTAAATCTCAAGTTGTTATTCAGGCTGCTAACACCGAGGCTGAGAGTATAATTGCTAATGCCAAAAAGAAAGCCGAGCAGGAGTACGACAAAATAAAAGAGCAGGCTTATCAGGAAGGGTTTAAGAAAGGTGAGCAGGACGGCTTATATAAGTTTCAAAATGATGCTCAAGAGGCTCTTAAATCTCTGGATACACTTTCTTCAAGCTCGTATGAGATTAAGAAAAATATCATTGACTCAGCTTCGCGTGATATTGTGGATCTTGTAATCGCTATTGCAGATAAAGTCTGCCACCAGAAGTTTGATATAAATGTGCTTTACAAGATTACCCTTGATGCGATAAAACAATTAAACGACAAAGAAAATATAACTATTATAGTTAATCCGGCGCTTGTTAATAATATAAACAAACTGGCAGACAAATTTAGGGAAGCTATTCCAAATCTCCAGTCACTAAAAATACTGGAGGATAACTCTCTTTCTGCGGACGGTGTAATTGTTGAAACTCCTGATACAAGATTGGATTCAAGGGTTTCGGTTCAAATAGCAGAGATTGCTGCAAAAATGCTTACAGGTTCGGGAGATGGATTGGAACAAAAATAAATATCTTGACATAATCAAAGAAACTCAGACGATTAAGGAGATTGGAAAGATTACCGAGATTATCGGGCTTACTATTGAATCTGACGGGCCAAAATCTTCTATCGGTGATTTATGTTATATTTATAACAATTATAATGATACACCTACAATGGCAGAGGTCGTAGGTTTTAAGCGCGACAAAATCCTTCTTATGCCTCTTGCTTCTCCTGACGGAATACATCCTGGTGCGCTTGTTGTGAACACGGGCGGAGCTATGAAAATAGGCGTTGGAAATCAGCTTATCGGAAGAGTTCTGGATGGGCTTGGCAGACCAATTGATACTCTAGGCGATATAAGGTTTTCGGAATACCGCTCTACAATGGCAGATGCTATTAATCCTTTAAAAAGAAAACGGATTTCCGAGCCGCTGTCACTTGGAATAAAATCAATAGATGGATTTATGACTGTCGGAAAAGGACAGAGAATGGGGGTTTTTGCAGGTTCAGGCGTCGGGAAAAGTACTACAATCGGTATGATGGCAAAGAATACTTCTGCTGATTTAAACGTAATTGCATTGATTGGTGAGCGCGGACGTGAGGTTAAGGAATTTATTGAAGAGATTTTAGGCGCAGAAGGAATGAAGCGTTCGATTGTAATTGCAGCAACTTCTGAACAGCCGTCACTGGTTAAGATTAAAGCGGCTTTTGTTGCGACTTCAATTGCAGAGTATTTTCGTGATAAAGGTCTGGATGTTTTGTTTATGCTGGATAGTGTAACACGTATTGCAATGGCTCAGAGAGAAGTCGGACTTGCAATTGGTGAACCTCCTGCTACAAGAGGTTATACACCTTCTGTGTTTGCGCTTATGCCAAAACTTATGGAAAGAGCAGGTACAAATGAGGTTGGTACAATTACAGGGCTTTATACGGTACTTGTTGAAGGTGATGATTTTAACGAGCCTATTTCTGATACTGCAAGAAGTATTCTTGACGGTCACATAATGCTTTCAAGGGATTTGGCGCACAAAAATCATTATCCGGCAGTTGATGTTCTGCAATCATTGAGCAGGGTTATGGGTGATGTGACCTCAAAAGAACACAGAGCTGCCGCAGGTTATCTTAGAAATCTGCTTGCTGTCCATAGAAAGAATGAGGATTTGATTAATATTGGTGCGTACGTAAAAGGCTCTGACCCTGTGTGCGACAAAGCGATTGAGATGATGGGAGATATTAATAATTTCTTATTGCAGTCCACTGATGATAAGATTGAATATGAAGATACGATTAATCAGCTGATACAGCTTGCAGGCGTTCAACAATAGTTAGTTTATCTGCCGTAATATTTAGCATTCCAGCCGGAATATCTTTATTGGTTCCGTGGTAATCGCTCCCGCCTGAGATTAGCAAATTATTTTCGTTGGCACACTTTAAAAGAAATTCTGTTTCTTGTGTGTTGTATCTGGAATAATAGCATTCAAGCCCTTGAATACCGCATTCAATCATGATTTTAAGTCTTGGAAGAAATTCCTCTGCGCTCATATGGCTTTCGCCCTCACCGCCAAGAGGATGTGCCCAAACCGGTACTCCGCCGGCAGAAATTATTGCATTGATTGCTTCAATACCGTCAAAACGTGTGTTTCCGGTTTTGCACGAGTCAAGATATTTTTTCATCGCAGAAACATTGTCTTCTGCTAATCCTCTTTTTACAAGAATGTTTGCAAGATGCGTTTTTACAACACTTTTTCTGGTATAAAGCCAGTCAAGCTCTTCCGGTGTAAATTCAAAATTATGAACCTCTTTCAGGTACTTAATCCGTGTTTCAAGTTTCTGTCTGCGTAATTTTTTCCCTTTTTCAATAAGCGCATTGAGTTCCGGATTATTAATATCTATCCCGTAGCCGAGAATATGACATTTTATATCTTTGCATTTTGATGTGAGTTCAATCCCGCGTATAAATTCAAAATTTTCTAATTGCCTGCATCCTTCAACTGTATCATGGTCAGTGAGCGCAAAAATGTCTACTCCCGCATCTTTCAATATTTTAGGGAGTTCAAGTGCGTTGTCGCTTCCGTCGGAACAGTTGGAGTGTATGTGTAAATCAGCTTTCATATTATTAATTATACATCAAGCTGATATGCATTTAATTACTTGTTTTAATCTTGTAATATGTTATCATGGTAATATGTATTCTAATTTGCGGTATAGAAAATTCCTATAAAAAAGCGGGGTTCTAAGTAATAGATTTCCCGCATAATTGTAATTTGTGAATCAACAAGCATGTGAAGATGCTTGTTTTGTTGTGACAGTTAGAAATGAGGAATTTTAAACATGAAAAATATTTCTGAAATACAAAATATTATTAAAAACGAAGAAAGATTATGTATTTTTATAGATTACAACACACTTGCAGAGAATTTAGAGCGAATGTATGCTTCTGATGCTCGTGAAAGCAGAGGTTTACGAATTGTTCGTAATTTTTTGAATTGTCCGTTTTTGCAAATTTATGTAATTGTAAAAAAGAATACTCCTAAAAAAGCGGTTAATTATGTAAAAACAAAATTTCCGGAAATTAATATCATACATTATGAAAAGGAAACGTTTGAACAGCTTTGTTCAGAAATTGACAGTAATTATGAATTCTTGTATGTCGGTAATAATGAAGATGTAATAAATATGGATAGATTTCAAAATGGGTACACTATTTCTTTAAGCTATTCATTGAAACAAACTTGTAAAACAGTTCATTTTCAGTTAAGCATTGAAGAGTTGGCAGAATTGCTCTTGGAAACAAATAATATATGTTTATAAAAACAACCGGACGGTATTTGAACTGTCCGGTTATTTTAATTCTTCAATAATCCTCTCAAATTTCATACTTCTTGAGGCTTTCAAGAAAAGCTGCACTTTTGTATCTTTGTTTTTTATGTAATCTACTGCTTGTTCTATTGTTTCAAAATGTTTTGCGGGACAGTTTGTAACTCCATCTGTAATATATTTTGAAAGTTTCCCAATGGATAAAATTTCTGCATCCTGTCTGAGATTTTTGTGGGAATTAATATACTTGCCAAGCTCACTGTGGTACTTAATTTCATCCTCTCCAAGCTCGCCCATGTCACCTAAAATAACAACGGGCTTTTCGTATAGTTCAAAAATAGTATCGATAAAAGCGCGCATTGACTCGGGGTTTGCATTGTAACTGTCATTAATAATCTCAAACCCGCCTGCATTTACTGCTTCCCATCGTTTTTCTATCGGTGCGTATTTTTTCAGACCTGATTGAATTTCATTTACTTTCATTCTCAGTGCTAAACCGGTATTTATTGCACTTAAAGCGTTTTCTATGTTGTAATCTCCCCCGACATTCAGTTCATAAATATTTCCATAATATTCAAATTTCGAATAATGTGTATCTTTTTCAAGGATTTTGACATCTTTGATTGAGTAGAAAATCTTTTTTCCGCTGAATTGTACCGTCTTTTTTATTAATTCATCGTCGTGTGCAATGAAGATATTTCCTCTCTGATATTTCACAATTTCGCACTTGGCTTTTGCAATGTTTTCACGGGAACCAAGCCGCCCAATATGCGCAGTTCCGACATTTGAGATGATTGTAATATCAGGCTCTGCATATTTAGAGAGCAATTCGATTTCGCCTAAACCTCTCATACCCATTTCAAGTACAAGGATTTCCGTATCATCCGGCGCTTCAAAAATTGTCTGGCAAAATCCTATTTCGTTATTGTGGTTAAGAGGTGTTTTAAAGGTTCTGAATTTTTCTGAGAGAACTGATGCAGCAAGCTCTTTTGTTGTTGTTTTTCCTGAACTGCCTGTTATTGCAACAACGGTAAAATTTAGTTTTTTTCTTCTGTAATTTGCAAGCTGTAAATATGCGGTAAGTGTATCTTTAACCTGCAGAGTTCCGTTATCTCCTGTACAAAATGCGCCGATTGCCCCTTTCTCAAAAGCCTGATTAATAAACTTTTCCCCGTCAAAACTTGCGCCTTTGAGAGGAAGGTAGAAATCACCTTTCTGAATTGTTCTTGTGTCAGTGGAAATTTTTACATCTAAATCTTTATCAACTTCGGCTAAAACTTTAGCACCGGTCGCTTCAATTAATTCTTTAATCTTCATATTTTTCACCATTTGGGCGGAGTGCATTCCGCTGTGCTACTAAATTATTTTGTTTTGCTAAGCACTCCTTTTGAACAGACTATCAATTGGAAGGGTGCGTAACATTTTACCTTCATTCTATTATACCATTATTTACCCCTTTGGGTTACAATAAATATATGAATATTTTGGAAGAATTTGATACTATAGCAGCACCAGCAACACCTATGGGTGCAGGCGGAGTAGGTGTTATAAGGATTTCCGGCGAAAAAGCTTTTGATATTATTCGTAAGATATTTTCAAATGCGAATTTTGAACCGCGGAGATTTCAGTATGGCTGGATTAGTGACGGTGATATACGTATAGACAGTGTTATTGTACTTCCTTTTTTTGCACCAAACAGCTACACAGGAGAAAATGTTGTAGAAATTCAGTGCCACGGCGGTGTGCAGGTTGTTAGAAATATTCTTAATCTAGTTTTGAAAAACGGAGCAAGACTTGCTGAAAAAGGAGAGTTTACGAAACGTGCGTTTTTGAACAAACGTATGGATCTATCTCAGGCTGAGTCGGTTGCAGATATTATTCATTCCAAGACTTCTGATTTTGCAAAAATTTCTATGAAAAATCTTTCAGGAGTTCTTAAAGAAAAAGTTAATGATATCAGAAATGATATTTTTGAGGTTCTATCAAAAATTACCGCAGGAATTGATTTTCCGGAAGATGTCAGAGAACCTGAGTATTCTTATTTAATAGAGAGTTTTGACAGTATTATTAAACAGATTGATTCCGTTCTTGCCGGAGCTGATACATCCAATATTTTTCGTCAGGGAGCTTCTGTTGCGATTGTAGGCAAACCTAATGTCGGAAAATCATCGCTTTTTAATGCCCTATTAAACCTTGACAGAGCAATAGTAACGGATATTGCAGGGACGACAAGAGATGTTTTGAGAGAAACTCTTGATTTGGGAATTCCAGTAACTCTTGTTGATACTGCAGGTATAAGAGAAGATGAAGAAGTTTCTAAGGTTGAAAAAATCGGTATAGAGTATTCAAAGCAGTCACTTGATGAAGCGGATTTAGTTCTGTTTGTTTATGATGCTTCAAAAGGTCTGGATAATGATGATAAAGAAGTTTTGGAACTATTGAAGGATAAGAAGCATATTGTAATTGCAAATAAGGCTGATTTAGTTAATCAAAAACCTGAAAATGCTCTTTGTATATCTGCTCTTACGGGTGAAGGTGTTGCGGAGTTGAAAAACCTGCTCAGGCAGAAAGTCTGTGATATTGAGCCTGAGAGCTTAGAATTTGTTACAAATACACGTCAGCAGGAATGTCTGAAAAAAGCCCGTGCTTCAGTAGAACAGGCGCTTCTGGCTGCACAGCTTAACGAACTGCAGGATTTGATTTCAATTGATGTAAAATCAGCTGTACTTGCACTGGACGAGCTTACTGGCGAATTAATAACTGATAATATTCTGGATAATATCTTTGAACATTTCTGTATAGGCAAGTAGGTACTACGTACGTAGACCAATGGTCGGTTTTTATTTCTTAAAGAATCCTTTAACCTTATCGTAGCAATTAATTCCGAAATCTTTTACGGCTGCACACGCTTTATAGCAGGGTTCTGCAACCTTTTCAACATACTTTTTGATATTCTGGTTTTTAATTTTAGCAATAAAACCTGACTTGTGAGCATAGCCCAAACCGCCAGCAATCAGAGCTCCTAAAACAGCTATTGATGCAAGTGTAGAACATGCTGATGAGTCATCATCGTCACGGCCTCTAAAATTAACTGTATCTGTCTGTGGTGTTTGTATCTTTATTCTATCCATTCTTGATGGATTAATATTACGTTTTCCGATACTTCCTGCGGTTTCGCCTCCGCAAAATGAAACATTATTCATAACACTACACCTTTCTATATCATGAAAAACTTTCTGATATAAAAAATTGCGTTTTTGTTACAAATGTTTACATAACCGATTTGAAAAACTTAAAACTTGTGATAATTGAAATTTATTTTACGGCTTGCTTTTTTATTAATTTATTATGCCATCTTTAATCATTTGGTTACGTATATCTCTTTTTGTTTGAAATTCTGAATCCTGGTCAAAGAATTTCCTTTTGATAAGCATAACTCCAGGTGCAAGTATTCCAAGGGCAAAAATAGAAGTTCCTATATTTGTTATTATTGAACATCTTTTTAATTTTTTTACTTTTTTAAAGAATTTTTCTGTATTTTCTCCTTTTTGGGCAGCTTCTTTATATTGCTCATAAAGCTTATTGAGATCTTTTTTGAGGGTTTCAATTTTTTCTAAATCAATATAAGCTCTTGTATCAATCTTATCAGTATTTTTATATGAAACTATAATGTCAGACTGTTTTGCAATTTTTACGATTGCATTGTTTGGGTTTTTGTGCAGAAAATCATACAATTCTATAGGGTCTTTTTTTATTTTATCAAAAGCATCTAAGCTGGACTTTATTGTGCCGTCTTTAAAAATTTGTTTGATGTAGTTGTTTTCAAGTACTCTGGCATCCAAAGCAATATTCCGGTTGTGTTTTTTCATTGCGTTATTCTCAAGAAATTTTTGAATTTTTCCTCCAGCATAATATAAAAAACATAAAGAAAAAGCTTCCTTTATAGCATATCCAATAAATTCTTGTGGATTTCTTGAGTCCAATAATCTTTCTGAAGTAATTGCTCCATCAACAATCCACATATTTTTTACAGAATTATATGCTAAACTTTCTGTCATAGAACCCAATGACTTGAAAGATGGAGAAGCTGTATTTTTTTGTTTTTTCTCAAGTTTTTTAAATTTCTAGCATCGTATTTTGAATCTAGCCCATAGATATTAAACACTGTCTTATCAAATAACCATTTGTATATAGGAACTCCTCCAAGCCAGACAATTTCAGTCCCAACTTCATCAATAAATCTATCATATCCTTCTTCCTGACCGGTTATAAAAGAACCTGAGGTCATACCAAGGCTGGAAAAGCTATCTTTCACAGCAAGTGGAACAATAGAGTTTTCGCTACCTAAAATAGAATATATTTTTGCTATATTTATCGACATACTACCTAATCTAAATCAGCTACATATATGAATATAAACCACACAAAAAAATTTTTGACTGTAAATATAAATATTTTTACGAAATTTAACTTTTGGGGGTTTCTACATAATCGAATTGCGTTTGTTTTCAAGCTGTTTCTGGATACACTTCTGTGAAATAATGTCCCTGCTTGCTTCCGGTAAATTAATGAAAAAGAACGAAGCTTTTAGTATATTATCTTCATCATCAGTTCTAATATATTTTGCACTGGTTTTAATACTTTTAGGCGGAAGCAGAATATCTAAAGTTACACTTTCAGGAATTTTTATATCTTTATCAAGCTCAAGGCGTATTCCATTTGCAGAAATATCATAAATTTTTGCAGGGATTACATTTCCAGCAAAGCGCAGAAGGACATCTCCTGCCATTCTTACTCTGAAATATTCTCTATTCTGCTGATATTCCATACCGTCAGGCAGGTCTATTGTGAAGTATACATAAGAATCTTTATTTTCTACAAATTTTAAAGTTGTATTTGTTTTGTAGAGCCCCTCTTCACATACTATGCTGAGCGAAATCTCCTGTGGAGTTTTGATGTACAAAGGCATCTCAACTTTTGCGCTTGCATAAATCTCACGGCCGTTAATATTCTTTATAGCAGCCTTAGCGCAGTGCGAAATATCGCAATTGTCACGATAAATTATTTTTATGTATTTAATGTTGTTGAGGTTGAATGCCATTTAATTATTATTAACTCCAGAAGCTTGTATGTACATATTTAGGCTTTTTTATAAATTCATTATAACATATTTTTAATTTTCTTCTCACCCATGCGTCTTATTTTACCTGTTACAGGCATGTCGCGGAATGCTCTGTCGTGCAACCCTCCTATTGACCAGAGTATTGCTGTATAACCGTTTTCAGAAGGAGCATCATAAGCGTATTTATCGTTCAGATAAATGGCTGTCCGGAGAGCTTCTTCCGGCTCAGGCGACCATTCCAAAATCTTTTTCGCCCAGAACATTCTCAAATAAGGGTGTATGCTTCCTGTATTTACAAGCGACTGCTGAATTTTATTCCAGTTTTCGTCTGCTGTTTGAGCATTTTCAAATTCTTCTCTGGAATAATTATGTATCCTGAGGTCTGAACCATGAGCCCTCAGGCTCATAAGCGCCCAGTCGGGGATATCATCAAAGCCTTTGTAATTTTTTGCATAAAGGCAAAAATTACTGCTCAGCTCGCGGCGTACTATTAGTTCTTCCAGAAAAGCTTCTTTGTTTACACTGTCTGTATCTGATTTTAGAACTTCTATAGCAGCTCTCTGAGGTGAAAGAAATCCCCAGTTGAAGTATCTGGAAAGCCTTGATGTCACATATTCATTGTTTCTGTACTCCGCATATTTGTCCAGTTTTGTTTCAATAAACTCTTGCAGAACTTTGAAACCTTCATTATCGGGTGCTTCTTCAAAATCAGTCAGAAATTCCGAAATATGAAAATAAATTTTTCTCCTGAGTGTCTGTGCACTGTATTCTTTATGGTCACTCACAAATCTTGCCGGAACAATGTTTAATCCATCAACTTCAATACACTCCTCCTTCGGTTGTAACAGCGGGTTAAAGTCACGGATTATGGTTTGGATTTTATTATCTGTAATAAAATCATCAACTTCTGCTTGAGAAGTAAAAACACGGTAATTTTTGAATTTTTTCAGCATAAGATTGAAATTTCTGTCAAAAAATTCCTGTTTGCCTTTAATTTCAAAAACAGGCTTGAGGAAAATAACAATATGTTCATTATTTTGAGCAAACTTGAGTACAAAATTATCTTCAAAACGAAAATTCCTTGTAATTACGCACGCTGCCGGCTGTGTAATTACTTTGTTATTGAACACTCTGGCGGGGTTAACTCCGGCTTCTTTATAAAGAGTTTCAGGAATATAGTTAAGCATTGTATATTTTTTTATCATAACCGGAATTTTAGTTTACTTTACGCCTGTATACATCCTGAACCTGAGTGGATTTTTATAGTATAATAATTTTTATGAAGGGTATAATTTTTGATTTTAACGGAACACTTTACTGGGATTCACAACTTCACTATGATGCGTGGATAGAGTATTCTAAAATCCTTAGAGGTACATCTTTTACAAAAGAAGAAATGCGTGACAAAATGTTCGGGCATACCAATGCTGATATTATTGAATATGCAATTGGACGCAAGCCTTCTGTTGAAATGGTTGAAAAATATGCAAAAGAAAAAGAAGCACTCTATAGAAAAAGATGTTTGGTTGATAAAGAAAATTTTAAACTTGCCCCGGGAGCTGCTGCATTTTTAGATTTTTTGAAAGAAAACAATATTCCCATGACTATTGCAACAATGTCAGAATGGGACAATGTAGAGTTTTATATAAAGGAATTCAAACTTGCAAAATGGTTTGATGTTGATAAAATTGTTTATTCAAACGGCAAAATTCCCGGAAAACCTGCTCCGGATATTTTCCTGATTGCCGCCGGCAAAATCGGCCTTAACCCGAAAGATTGTGTTGTATTTGAAGATGCAATCGCGGGAATTAATGCTGCAAAAGCGGCCGGAATCGGTAAAATAATTGCAGTAGATTCAATTGAACCAATTGAATTTTACCGTGATATTGACGGTCTTTCAGGTATTATAACAAGCTTTGATGAAGTTGATAAATCTATGTTTGAAATACCATCAGTTATTTAATAATCTTCCAATTAGATTTATAACTCCCATTCCTGCTGCAAAACCGAGCCCTATGCCTGCACCTGCTGCAAAAGAGTTTCCGCAGGGAGGAAAGCCAAAGCCGAAACACCCCGGTGAAAAACTCGTGTAACTGTTGTAACAGCCCCACGGACTTAGACTATTACTATACATACGCACAGAATGACCGTTAGCGTTTATAGTTGTATTCGAAATTGTGCCAAATCCAAACATAATAATATCCTCTATATATAAAAGGATACTTACAGAAAATAATTGACCGTTTTGTAATAAAAATTTACAATTTGTTCTTTACGATTATTTTTAGTGCCGGCGTTTCTTTTGTGTCATTGCCGTAGTGAGAGAAAATTATTTTACCCGGATGTGAAATATGTATAAACGGCTTGATATATTCCGGATTTACAGAAGCAGGCTTATACGAGTATTTGTAAAATGACTGCTCTGTATCATTGAGAAGTAAAACATTGATTTTTTCGAAGAATTTTTTGTTAATTGTAATCTCATTATTCTTGAATTCTGAAACTTTAATAATCTTGTATTCAGGATAAAGTTTCTGGATTTCTTCTTGCGTAAGAAGCTCAGATACAAATTTTTTATCTTGATATTTATATTTATAAAATTTGAGTTCTTGAGAATTAATCCCTATGAATTCTCCATCATGAACAAAACCTATATTAATTTCAGGGCCGATTGCAAGCTTGCCGTCCTGATAATAATACTCGCAGAAACCTCCTGAACCTATAAAGCTTTTATTTGTAATCTGAATGTCGTCTTCTGTTTCAGGCATAAGTGTCCAGATTGATTTTTGAGGGTTATAAAAAATAGTCTGTTTTTCTGTAATATAGTTGTACGCTGATGCAGCGGAAATGCTTATTAATACTGCCATTAATGCAATAACCAGATTTTTCATAAAAAACTCTCCTTTTATGCTTATCATATCATGATAAAATAATATTATGTTAAAGAAAATAGTAATTTGTCTAATACGTATTTATCAAAAAATATCTTCATACACACCTCCGAGATGCAGGTTTTATCCTACATGTTCAGAGTATACAAAACAGGCAATAGAAAGGTTCGGGCTTCTTAAAGGCGGCTTGCTCGGAGTGAAAAGAATTTGCAAATGTCATCCGCTTAATGAAGGCGGAATTGATCTTTTACAACCAGTGGACGGTGAACAGACGTTAGAAGCACAAGAGGAAATAAGCATTACCGGTTCACCTCAATCGTAAAACTACAAGTTAAAGAGTAAAATCTTATGAGCAGAATAATTATTTTTTCAGGTAAACAATATTCAGGCAAAGACACCGCAGCAAAGATTTTAATGGACGCGATGCCCGATTATAAGCGCTGCGCAATGGGTGATATTATTAAAATTGAGTACGGAAAACACCACGGGCTTAGTTTTGAAGAGATTGAGCAGAACAAATCTCAGTACCGTCAGGGCTTAATTGATTTAGGCAATTGGGGAAGGGCTCAGAGTCCTGATTACTGGCTTACAAAGATTATTGAGCAGGAAGGTAATCTTGTTGTAACTGATGTGCGCATTAAGCACGAATATGAGGTTTTCAAAGCAGCAGGTGCAATATCAATCAGGGTTGAGGCTTCAAGAGAAATCAGAGAAGCGAGAGGCGGTAAGCTTGTCGGTGAAAATGACGTTACTGAAGTTGATCTGGATAATATTCAGGATTGGGATTATATAATCGACAATAACAAGGATTACGAAACATTGCGTAAAAATGTTCTAGAAATTGTTGAAAAATTGCGTTAAGCATTCATTACCTCCTTTGGTTTTCTGGGGTTAAAAACTTTATCAGCAGCGCTTCCTATCTGGCTTAATCCGGCACTGGCAATAGAGCCGTAAATCATACTCTGCACTCCGGAGAAGAGCATAGCGGTTAAGGCCATTGATGCGCCTATACCGGCCACAGCAGGGAAGCCTAATGTCAGAGCTCTGGAAAGGCGATCCTCTTTGGTATCAGCAGTTCCTACAGCAATTCCGCTTAGTCCTATCATACCGATACCTGTAAGTATATCTGTCGGAGCACCGCCGAGTACAAGATCTCTTTTCTTATCAAAGTATTCTACACATTCACTGTGATTTGCTTTATTAAGACGCTTACCGGTTTTCTTAAGGCCGTCTTCAAGCAGTGTTTTTTCTTCTTTGCTGATATGAGGTGATAAAATATCAATAGCTTCATGATATTTGCCCTTAATGCCCTTACCGTCACCAACAAGTGTATCTACAGCTTTTTTGCCGTCCTGTTCAAATTTATTACGGCTAGGCATAAGCATATCTTCTGCCCAGAACGACATATTATCTTTTATGTGCTGAACATTATGTTTAAAGCTGCCGGCTTGTTTAGGCCCTTCAAACTTCTTGAAGTAGTCATTAAAGAGCTTGTTTCTAAAATCTTGTTCAAGATTTGCCATAGCTTTTTCCTGAAGGTCTAAGCGTTCTGAGGTTCGCGTTCTGGAAAAATATTCTTTTGACTGCATTATTTCCTGAAGTTTAGCATCAAGCGACTTCTGTTCTGCCGGAGAAAGTTTTGCTCTGTAGTTGTATATCAGAGAATCAAGTTCATCCATGTTTTTAGAAGCCTTTTTGTATTTTCCGTATACAGTTCTTTTACTAATACTGTCAAACCAGTTTGTTATAGAGTTATGAACATTTGACATAACTTTTCTAAAACCGGAATCGCATTTTTGGAGAACCTTCCGTGTTTTTTCATTTTTGACACCATTAAATTTCTCTGCTGTGCAGAGCCATTTGAAACCAATGTCTTTTGAGGCGTTAATTGTGTTTGTAAACTGGAAGAAATCTGCAATTCCTTTTAAACCTCTTTCAGTAGCTCTGTAGAATTTGCCTTTGATAAAATCATTTTTGTTCTTTTGAACATTTGCACCTGCTTTGTGTGACCAATTTTTCAGTTTGTTAACAAATCTACCGGAGAATTTAGGGTTAAAAAGTGCAATGAGTGCTGATAATACAAGCACTGTACTTCCGGCAGTGATAGCGGTTTTATGTGATTTTTTCTTCTCTTCATCTTTCGGTTCTTTAACGAAGCTGTCAACGGTGTTGTTGATAACCGTTTCAACTTTTTCAATCGGTTTTGTTATAATCTCCGGAGCAGCCGGCGAAGTTCCGCGGAAATTTGCATTTTGCGGATACTGATAACTATTCAAACCGTTATGTATGCCAAAAGACATAATAATATTACCTTCTAAACCTGCTACATTAATATAAAGTATATTTTCTTATAAAAATTGCTGTGTGAACCTGTTTTATTAAGACATGTTAAGGTTATAATTATAATATGGAAAAAGGATTTACAAGAATATTCTGGCAGGCTCTCTGTGTAGGCTTGTTAACAGGGCTTGTGATTGTACTTTTCAGACTCGGGATAGAAAATATGTTTGAGTTTGTAATGGTGCATTTTTATGCTGCCCCTCTTTTGTTTTTATTAATAACTACACTTGGCGGACTTGCGGCAGGATTTGTGGTTTACAAATTTGCTCCTGAAACCTCGGGAAGCGGTATTCCTTATGTTAAAATATCTCTTTTGAAAAGCGGAAGGCTTATAAGAGTAAGAACAATTTTTGTTAAATTTATAGCCGGCGTACTTGGTATTGGAACCGGACTTTCTCTGGGGAGAGAAGGCCCGAGTGTTCAGCTGGGCGCAGGTGCGGGGTCTTTTATCGGTAAAATTTTTAAGCTTGATGAACACAATAGAGATAAGCTTATTGCTTCCGGTGCAGGAGCGGCAATAGGCGCGACTTTTAATGCTCCTATTGCAGGAACTCTTTTTGTACTGGAGGAATTAATTCACAGATTTACGCCTTCAATGCTTTTTCCAACGCTTGTTGCAACAGTCGTTTCTGCAAGTGTAGCAAGACATTTTCTGGGAGCAAATCCTTCTTTTAATACTGCTCTTCCGCATATTACGATGGAGGGAAGTATACTGCCTGTGTGTATTGTGCTGGGGATTCTGGCGGGAGTTTTCGGGGTGCTGTTTTCCAAAACAATTTTTTTCTTTAATAATTTTTATTCAAGAATAAAAATTCCTAATTATATAAAACCGGCTCTGGCAGGTTTTTTAACAGGACTTGCAGGGCTCTTTCTGCCTTATATTTTATCTTCTGGTAATGGAAGCGTAGAAATGCTTTTTAAAGGTGAACTGCCAATAGTTCTTGTTTGTACAATATTTTGTGCAAAATTTATAATTACCCCTCTTTGTTTTGGCTCAGGCGCAGCTGGCGGAATATTTCTTCCTATGTTAATGCTGGGTTCTTTTCTGGGGTATATAACGGGATTTGGTGCAAACCTTCTCGGTGCGGAGGTTAATCTTGTTGCGATATCTTCACTGGGTATGGCGGGATTTTTGGCTTCTGTGTCAAGAACTCCTCTTACAGCTGTGGTTATGGTGTTTGAAATGACCGGAGGGTATGAATGTATACTTCCGCTTATGCTTACGGCTGCGATTGCAGATATGGTTGCGGAAAAGATGAAACATAAGCCTATTTATACAGAGCTTGCTGCGTGGCAGATTGTACATAAGGGGAAATAATACGGCCATTTTGTCTACGTGCGGGGGGGGGGGGTAAATTGCGGTGAACCCGTAAGTGTAAAAAATGTTCACCGACCATAGGTCTACGTGCGCGGGGTAAAACTATAGATGTTGGCGGAGGTACCTAAAGGCGGGTTTAGCATAATACTTTACACTGGCAGCCTTGCTTGACTAGCCGCCCATAGGTCTACATACGTAGTATTACCAGAAGGCGCGGGGCATCATGCGTTTGTATACCCAGATTTCGACTCCGTCATGCCTCAGTCCGAATTCTTGCGCAAGTCTTTCATCTACTCCGATTGCACGGATTGGCAGATTAAGCTTTTCGGCAGCCGTTTTGAGCTTGTTATAACCATTTATAATATCTTCTTTTGTTGTTTCATCACCGAAATGTGTGTTAGATATTAAACCTGTGAAACTGAATTTTCCGGTTCCGCGGGTAAACTCAACATATTCAATAATATTATCAACTGTCGAGGTTTCAAACTTGGCAGTATTCACTACAAGATAAATTTGTAAATTTTCTTCTTCGCCAATTCCTGTCAGAATATCCAGAATATCAAGTCCGCCAGCTCCATAGCCGACATCAATAATTATATCTCCGTCCTGCGCAAGACAATTTATTTGAGCCGGTGTTACGTAACTAGCAGCTTCTCCGAGTCCGAAATTATCAGGCTGTGTTATAACATTAATTCCCATTTCTCTGAGTTCTCCTGCAATCGGCCGGAGTGTGTAAGCAGGTTCAACCGAGTCTAAATCTACAAGTGTAACAGGTTTTCCTGCCGCAGAAAACTGACGCGCCCTGTTAAGAGAAGTTTCTGACTTCCCGCTGGCGTATGCTCCTGCAAATACCTCTATAATTCTATCAGACATGCTGTCCCTCCACTAAAACATACAGCTTGCTTCCGCAGGAGTAAGCTTGATTTCTTTTACCTGCTTTTTATCACAAGGTATAATGAATGTTATTTTTCCGTCTGAAGCTTTTTTGTCTTTTTTCATTATTTCAATGATTTTTTCTACAGGAAAACTCTTGTCCAGAGGCTTAAATCCGTATTTTTCCAGAAGCTCTTTTGACAGCCTGTAATAGGAATAACTTATGTACTCGTGATTATATGCCCATTCGATTATAAAAAACATTCCATAAACGACTGCCTCACCGTGGGTATATTTTTTGTATTTTGTAATCGTTTCCAGAGCATGCGCTAACGTATGTCCGAAGTTAAGAACTTTTCTGAGCCCGCCTTCTTTTTCATCCTGATTAACTACTGCAATCTTCAGGTTAAGACAGTATTCAATCATCCTTATAATTGTTAAAGGCTCTTTCTGCATAATCTTTTCACATCCGAGAGTAAGAAATTCAAATAAATATAAAGCAGTTTGATATCCGCAGTTATTTTCAATAAAAGCGTACTTAAGCACCTCGCCAAGACCTGACATAAATTGTCTTTTATCAAGCGTGTTCAGGAAATTAATGTTTATAAACACGGCTTTTGGCTGATAAAAAGTTCCGATAATATTTTTTGCTTCTGCTAAATCAATAGCTGTTTTTCCGCCAACAGAAGAGTCTACTGCTGATAAAAGTGTTGTCGGAACCTGAATAAAATCAATTCCTCTCATATAAGTTGAAGCTGCAAATCCGGTTAAATCACCTGCAACGCCTCCACCTACCGCAACCATAGCGTCTTTTCTTGTGAGGCCTAATTCAGCTGCTTTTTCAATAATTTTAAGATAGTTTTTGTAATTTTTTTCCTTTTCACCGTCTTTGAGAATAAAAAGCTCATCCTCTGAGAAGTTCAGCCTTGTGTAATAGAGGTCGTAAACCTTTTTAGAGATTACAATCAGGCGTTTTTGACCTTTCGTAGCCTCATCAATCCCGCGGTTAAGTTTCTCAAAACTGTTATCGGAAATTTCAATTAGATAATTTTTTCCGTTATCTATATTAACTTGCAGAGTTTGTTTCATTTATTATAAACCTTACGATTTCATCTTCGCTTAAAGAGCTTGTATCTACTGTGAAATGAGCTCTTTTATAATTTTCTTCTCTTTTTTTTAGCATATTTTCAAGAATCTGTCTTGGATTTTCTCTCTGGAGAAGCGGTCTTGTAGAGTCTTGTGATATCCTGTAATAAAGTATATCAAGGTCTGATTTTAAATAAAATACCTTGCCGAATTTTAGTAATGTAGCGCGGTTATCAGGATTTTCAAATGAGCCGCCACCAATTGAAATAATCCGGTTTTTACCAGTACAGACCATTTTAATTGTATCATATTCAAGTTTTCTGAAATAATCTTCGGAAAATTTCTCGAATATTTCATTTATTGTCATACCCTGAGTTTTTTCGATAATGCTGTCAGTGTCATAAAGAGAATAACCGTCAAGTTTTTCTGCTAGAAGGGTGCCTATAGTAGTCTTTCCGCTTGCAGGCATTCCGACAAGAACGATATTATGAGTCATAATGCGCCTTCATCTCCACGAAGTTATCTCCTCCGTATTTAGCAAGCATTTCATCGACGAGAATAATTGCAACTCTTGCTTCTGCAACCACTGCACAGGCTGGAACCGCACAGGTATCGGAACGTTCAAAATGAGCACTTGCTGGCTGCATATCTTTAATGTCCACCGTTGCAAGAGCTTTTCTCATTGTAGGGATTGCTTTCATTGTGCCTTTGATAACGAGTGCTTCTCCGTTTGTCATTCCGCCTTCAAGCCCTCCGGCATTGTTGGTGTGTCTGTATGTAAGCTTGTTTTTTACAAAGATTTCATCATGCATCTGTGAGCCTCTAAGTGAAGCAGCATCAACTCCTGCCCCGACTTCAACAGCCTTTACAGCAGGAATACTCATAACCGCTTGAGCTAATCTTCCGTCCAATGCTTTATCCCAGTGTACATAAGAGCCTAAGCCGACTGGAAGATTTCCGAAAATTACCTCAAATTTTCCGCCTAAAGTGTCACCCGCCTGAGCTGCTTCGTCAATAGCGTTGCGCATTCTATCTGCTGTTAAATCATCTGCGCATCGTACATCTGATTTCTCTGCTTTTTCTTTAATAAGAGTATATGTTTTCGGATAAAAGTCCAGTTTTACATTCCCGATTTGCACAACATGAGAAAATCCCATAATTCCAAACTCTTTTAAGATTTGTTTTGCAACAGAGCCTACAGCAACTTCTATTGCAGTCTTTCTGGCGCTTGAACGTTCAAGTACATCTCTAAGGTCAGTAAAATTATATTTCTTGGCTCCTGCAAAATCAGCATGCCCCGGACGAACAGTTGTGAAAGCTTTAGCTTCAATCTTTTTAACAGTTTCCTGTGCAGGATAATCCTGATGTTCAACATTCATTACATCCTGCCAGTTTTCAAAATCTTTGTTTTTAATTTCCAGACAAATTGGTGCGCCTGTAGATTTTCCAAATCTTACTCCTGATTTAATCTCTACAGTATCTTTTTCAATTTTCATTCTTCCGCCGCGTCCGTATCCAATCTGACGGCGTGCTAAATCTTCATTAATAACAGATGCCTTAATACGAAACCCTGCCGGAACACCTTCTATAATGGCGTTCAAGCATTTGCCGTGGCTTTCTCCCGATGTTAAAAATCTAAATTTTTCCATGCTATTATTATACAACAAAAAGACGCCCCGTTGCGGAGCGTCTTTCTGGATTATAAATCTGTATGGCTCGGTGACATTTTAATATCGTGGTGATATCTTTCAATATTGTCCTGAGCAGGGTCTATATAAGAATAGCAGCCCTTCATAAATCTTACAAATTTGTTGTGTTTTTGTTCGTATAACGGTTCACAAGGTTCGCCTGCCACACGATTTTTCTGCATTAATGCCTGTTCTGCAACAGCTTCTGAATATCCATTATTGATAAGGTATTCAGGGCTGGTCTGCTGTTCAAGAGTGATATCTGCTCTTGCGCTGATACATAAAGCTGTGAATAAAGCTAAAACTAAAAATAAATTTCTTCTCATAACACCCATTCTTATTTAACTGAACTATATGATTCCATTATAATATTTTCTAATGAATTAATCAAGTCGGCTTCCGGAACTCTTGCTATAATTTCTCCTTTTTTGAAAATATATCCTTCCTTAATTGCTCCTGCTATTCCGAAATCAGCATGTCTGGCTTCTCCAGGGCCGTTAACCGGACAGCCCATGACTGCAATCGTGATAGGCAAATCCAAATTTTTGAAACGTTCTTCAACCTGTTTTGCCAGTCCGATTAAATCAATCTGTGTTCTTCCGCAGGTAGGGCAGGATATGAAGTTAACGCCTTTTTGTCTTAAGTTCATGGCTTTTAAAATACCAAAACCGGCATGCACTTCTTCTACGGGATTTTCTGTTAAAGAAACCCTTATTGTATCGCCTATTCCCTCGCTAAGCAGTGTGCCGAGCCCTACTGATGATTTGATTAATCCCATTTTCAGCGTGCCTGCTTCTGTTACGCCAAGATGTAGAGGGTAATCAACTTTTGAGGCAATTGAGCGGTAAGCTTCTATTGTAGTCATTACGTCTGAAGACTTTAAGGAAATTTTTGTGTTATAAAAATTCAAATCTTCAAGAATTTCTACGTGCCTTAGTGCGCTCAAAACCATTTTTTCAGAAAGCGGAATATCCATTTCCGAGAATTCTTTCTCTAAAGAGCCGGCGTTTATTCCTATTCTTATAGGTACTTCGTGTGCTTTTGCCGCTTCGACAACCTTAATTGTATGCTCTTTTTTCCCAATATTTCCAGGGTTAATTCTTAATGCGTGTATTCCGTTTTCAATACAGGTCAAAGCCAATCTGTAATCAAAATGAATATCTGCAACCAGTGGAACAGGTGATTTTTTCACAATATCTTTTATAGATGCTGCAGCGTCTTTGTTAAGCACTGCAAGCCTTACAATTTCGCATCCTGCCGATGCTAATTCGCTTATCTGGTCGAGAGTTGAAGCAGCATCTCTTGTGTCTGTATTGCACATTGACTGCACTGAAATCGGGGCATCACCGCCAATTTTTATATTTCCTATTGAAATTTGTTTTGATTTTCTTCTGTTTATCATAAGATAATTGTATACCAAACATAGGAGAATTTATATGAAAATAGCTGTAATCTCAGATATTCATGGCAATATGGAAGCGGTTGAAGCCGTTATGCAGGATATTGAAGCAAAGAATTGCGACAAAATTTTTATCCTCGGTGATTATGCAATGGCAGGACCTGAACCGCAGAGCACTGTTGAGTATTTTATGAATAAAAAGTCAGATTCAAGGTTTACTATGATTCAGGGAAATACAGATTTGATGATTGCAGATTATAATGATGAACTCTACAGAACTTTAAAAGAAAAAGCGCCTGTGATGGCAGAAGCTTTAAAGAGTGATGCTCAGCTTCTTAACCCTGTAGAAAAAGAATTTCTTAAAAATCTTCCTATTCAAAAAGAAGTTAAGGCAGGAGGGGTTAAATTCCTGCTTGTACACGGTTCACCGAGAAAGAACAATGAAGACATTCTTCCGGATACTCCGTTAAGCGAAGTTGAAAAAATGCTTGAAAATGTTGAAGCTGATGTTGTTCTATGCGGGCATACGCATATTCCATGCGGGTTTCAGACTGAATCGAGGAAAACAGTTGTGAATGCAGGAAGTATCGGACGTACATTTTTTGTTGAGCCGAACTCGTATCCTAAGGCCTGCTATTTGATTATAGAAGTGGATAACGGAAGCTGTGTATTCCAGCATCAATTTGTTGAATATGATAAAGAACAGGCTTCTGAAAAACTAGCAGCAAGAGAGTTTGAAGGTGCGGATAAACTTGCCGGAATGCTGATTAATCCGGAAATCAGGCACTTTTAGATTAGTGATGAAATTTCGTTAGAATTTCTTTCACCTGCATAGCAAGATCTGCTTGATCAAAATTATCTTTTGAGATGTAATGCGCTATAGAAAGCTTGTTAAGACGTTTTCTTGCCTGATTTTCCGGAAGTGAGCTTATTACTATGATAGGAATATCAGCATACATTTCGTCGTTTCTTAAGCGTTCAATAAACTCATAACCATCAATCTTAGGCATTGTAAGGTCTGTTATGATTAAGTCATAGTGTGTAAGTTTTAGTTTAACAAGTGCCTCATCTGCATCAAGAACAGTATCTACCATGTAACCTATGTTTAAAAGTATGTTTTTAACCATTGTTCTTGTTGTTACAGAATCATCTACGATTAATATTCTCTTGTATGACAGTACATCTGATGTCAGCAGTTCCTGGTTATTGGCAGAAATCATGGCTTTATTAAAGTCATAATGCATAATGTCCTGCATATTTAATATTAAACATAACTCGCCAGAGGCAAGGTTGGTAATGCCGGATATGTTTTTAACTTTATATAGCGGAGGTGATAATTTTTTCTGGAGAATATCCTGATCGCCCAGAAGTTTGTCAACAACAAGCCCAATAGTTTTATCGTCAGCTTCAATGATGAGGATAGTTTCTTTTTCATTTCTTGGTGCAGGTGCAAGCTCAAGTATATCGGATAGATAGTAAAGCGGAATTATATTACCGTTAAACAGGATTGAACGTACCCCGTTGTTTGTCTTAATTTCATTCTGGTTTTTAAGGATAAATGTTGTAATAACCTGAATTGGTATTGCAAAAGTCTGGCCTGAGATTTGTACAAGAAATACTCTTAACGTAGTTAATGTTACCGGAATTTCAATATGTACACAGCTTCCCTTGCCAAATTCTGATATTACTTTGACCTTACCATTCAGCTGTGAGATTTTTGTCTTAACAACATCAAGCCCTATACCTCTGCCTGAAATACTTGTGATTGAATCGCCAGTCGTAAAGCCGGGCCAGAATATGATATTCATAATGGCTTCGTCAGTCATTGAATCTATATCGTCTTGAGTTAAAAATCCTCTTGATACTGCTCTGTCTTTAATTTTTTCAAGGTTAAAGCCCTGACCGTCATCAACTACATCTATGATAACCTTGTTATCATCCTGTTTGGCAGAAAGAAGGATTTTGCCAACTGGACTCTTGCCGTTTGCAATTCTTTCTTCTTTGGACTCGATACCGTGGTCAATCGCATTACGCAGGATATGGATTAGAGGAGTTTTGATTTCTTCAATAATCTTTTTGTCTGCACAGGTATCTTTACCTTCAATCTCAAAGTCTATATCCTTGCCTTTCTCGTTAGCGATATCTCTAACCATTCTTGAAAACGAGTTAAATACTGTAGAAATAGGAAGTACACGGATATTTTTTACCATTGATTCCATTTCATCAATGATTAAACGCATTTTCATATCATCTTCTTTTGAGGCGCGGTAGAGTGAATTTAAGTCATAAATCGTTCTTGATACATTCTGTGTTATATCCAGAAGAAGTGAGAAAACCTGTTTTACAAATACTCCGGTGTACTGGTCTGTATTTCCGCTTTGAAGGTATTTTCTGTTGTAATATCTCAGATAGTTTGATGTTTTTAGTAAATCCTTCTGGCAAGCTTCATTTGCATTTTTGATGGAATCTATTTTCTCTAGATTTTTTTCTGTTTTAATCTTGGTAATAATCAGTTCGCCGAGCTGGTTAACGAGCAGGTCAAGTTTCTGGGCATTAACGTGCAGGGTTTTAATTTCTGTAGATGCGTTTGATTTATTGGCGGATGATGTCTGAGTTGAGAGGCTCTTAATCTCGCTTACGCCCGTATCTTTTTTATAATTAAGTTCCAGAAGCTGTTTCATAATCTCCAGCTGCTGCAATATCAAATCATTATCAATATTCTCATTTGGTGAAGCGCAATACTCAACAGCACCTTTTAATGTCATCATCATTTGCTCTTCAAGCTGTACAGAGTTTTCGGAAATAAAATCTAATATGTCATTGATAACATTAATAATTTCAATAATGTTCTGGTCATCAATACCTTCTTTAAGCTGTGCAATATCGTCTTTAATTTCTTTTGCATAGATACTGCTTCCCTGAAGCATGCTGATTTTTTCTGCAATATCAAAGAAAGTAAGCCCGCCTTCTTCTGTTTCAATACAGGAGGTTGTAAACTTTGCTGCAGCGGAGCTAAGTTCGTTTCTGAGCTCCAAAATTTCGCTTATTGTAAAGGTATTGGTTGCATTCATTACAAAATCAAGTTTTGCAAGAATGTTCTCCAGAGAAGTTTTTACTTCATATAGATTGGAGTTCTTGAAAAATTCATAAATCTTTTCTACTTCCTCTTTAAGAATTACAATATCCTGTGATTCTTCTTCCGGAACAATACTGTCAATGATTTCAAAACACGCATTGAATGAAGAGTTAATTTCTTCCTGATACTGAGAAAGGCCGGAACTTTCTTCTCTGGGAGCCATTCCTGCCTCTGCAATAGTTTCATTCTGTCTAAAAGTTTGCTCATTCATTTCTATGTCAAGAATATACTCAAGGTTGGAAAGAGTGGCTGTAAATTCTTCGTCAATAATCTCCCTGCCGTTTTTGATTGATTCCTGCAGATATCTTGACGCTGTTTCGAGAGAACGCGACATTAAGTTTATTATATCTTTGTCCAGCACGAACTGGTCATTGTTAACAGCATCAAAGATATCTTCCATTTTATGAAAAATACCCTGTATATTGTTAAATCCTACCATCCTTACTGCACCTTTAAGGCTGTGCAAATCTCTGTAGATAGAGCCTATCAAATCTTTGTTGGCAGGAGTATCTTCAAGGGAAAAAAGATTGTTAAACAATCTTTCAAGTATTTCTTCTGATTCACCTTGAAAGATTGCCAGCATCTCTTTATTATTTTTGTTATTGTCGTTTCCCAGAAAGTCCATATATTCCCGTTAGTTTTCCATTGCGGAAGTTTTCATGTCATATGACATTGTATTAAGCTTTGCAATTCTCTCAGAATTAGCTACCATTGTTTGATTAAGATTCTCTGCAATAGTAGAGTTTGCTTCATCTATAGCATTCAGACGTTCAAGAATATCGCTCTGTTTTTTAGCATTCTGGTTAAGCATTTCTAGTGAGTCAAGGATTTCCTTAATCAGTGTTAACAGTGTTTCTGAATTTGAGGAAACGATGTTGATATCTTTAACCACAGACTCAATTTCTTTCGAACCTTCTTCTGTTGCCATTACGGTTGAGTTAGTTGTGCACTGAATGTTATTTGTAAGAGAAGAAATCTTTGTGATAGCCTGTTTTGATTCGTCTGCAAGTTTTCTGATTTCACCGGCAACAACCGCAAAACCTTTACCGTGTTCGCCGGCTCTTGCAGCTTCTACTGCTGCGTTAAGCGCAAGCATGTTTGTTTGTTCTGCGATATCATCAACTACGCTTATCGTGCTGCCAATTTGCTGTGAATGTTCGGAAAGTTCAAGGATAAGCTCTGCAATCATTTGTATTTTTTGTCTTAGGACAAGCATTTTATCTGCATTAGAAGAGATTGACTCGTGTTCTTTTTGTGAAAAATTAATAGATTGATTAACCTGCTTTTCAGCATTTTTCGTAGTTGTGTAGTAATCTTCAGAAAGCCCTTTAAGTTTTTCGATTAATGAAGATATAGTCTTTGTATTGCCGGCAAGGTCTTCAAACATACGTTTCTGGGTGTTAACGGTTTCCATAAACTCGGATGTTGTTTCTGCAAGCGAGTTTGATTGAACTGTCATTGCCTGACGGATAGATTTGGATATCCATTGCTTGGTTACAAAGTGGACTGAAAAATTAAGTAATATAACTATTATCAAAAAAACAAGTGTGTCATACGGCGCAGCATGATTGAGTTTTGCAAAAAGCACAAACAATATGCAGGCTATTATAAATACGATTAAGTCTAATAAACATTTGATATTAAACTTTTGTTTCAATCCGAAATTAAATTCATTAACCACTTCTTCTCTCCTATAGTTTTTTTGGGCAATTTATTATATAATTATTTTATACTAAAATAGACAAAATTGGAATATATGAATATATGGCTGCAAAGATTTTATTGGTAGAAGATAGTGATACCCAGCTAAAGTTTCTGAGAGATGGGCTTGTAGCAAACGGGTTTGAGGTAGAAACTGCTACAAACGGCGGTGAAGGTTACAAGAAGATTTTTGAATATGTGCCGGACATTGTTGTGTCTGATATTATGATGCCTGTAATTGACGGTTATCAGCTTTGCAGAATGATAAAAAATGTTGATGAAATCAAGAAAATTCCGGTAATTCTTCTTACTGTTCTTGACAAAAAAATTGACAGTTTTTGGGGTAAAAAAGCCGGTGCACAGCTATTTGTGTCTAAATCAATAGACATGAATGAGCTTGTAAGAAATATTAAGGCAACGCTCAGACGTTATCCGTTGAGTGATGAGTATAAAGCTGCCTTGACTTCAAAGTCTTCTCCTGATTCTGCTCAGGCAAGGCTGAATGTAATTTTGAACGACTTATTGCTTAAGTCTGTTTTTGCTAATGAGTTTCGTAATCTGAGCGACTTTATGAATTATGAAAGAGTGCTCGTAGAAAAACTTTTCAACCTCGTGAGCTCTTTTGTTGAATACAGTGTCGCAGGTGTATTTTTTGCATCTCCTGACGACTTTGCAGAAAATATTTTATACATTGATACACTTGGTAAAAACCTTCCCAAAAGTCTGCTTTCTGATATACAGTACGACTTTTTCAGAAAGATGGAAGAGCACAGAACTATGCAGAATTCTAAGTTCGAAGTAGTAAGAATGCTTCTGGGCAAGGAACTTGATTATAAATTCACTGACCTGACTTCTAAAATCATCATCCCGCTGGTTTTCGACAAAAAACTAATCGGCGGCATCTGCTTCTATACCCGTCAGGATATGGATTATGCATCATTCAGGTATTTCGATATTATGATTAGCGAACTTCTCGCTATATTCAAAATGAAATATCAGTATACAGAAAAAGAGTTCATGTCTGTTCTTGACGGCCTCACCGGACTTTATAACAGAAGACAGTTTGAACTCAGTTTGGAACAGGAGCATAATCGTTCAAAACGCCACCCTTCTGATTTCAGTCTTGCTATTCTTGATATTGACTTCTTCAAAAAGGTTAATGATACATACGGCCACCAGTATGGAGATTATGTGCTTAAAACAGTTGCGGATTTAATGAAATCAGCTTTTAGAAAAACGGACCTTCTTTATAGATACGGCGGAGAAGAAATGGTTATGATTATGCCGGAAACCAATATCGAAGGGGCAATAATTCCTGTACAGCGGCTTAGAAGAATGGTTGAAGAGTACGACTTTGAGTATAATGGTGTTAAGGCTAAAGTTACTGTAAGCATGGGACTTACGATGAATTATCAGGAATTTAGCTCTCCTGCTGAAATCCTGAAATCTGCTGACGAAGCATTATATCAGGCAAAAGAAAGCGGAAGAAACAGGGTTGTATTACATGAGCAGCAATAATTATTTAGAGCAGAAAAAAAATACTCATCTTTATTTTAGGATAGGCGAAAACAAGTACGCGGTTAATTCGGATAATGTACTTGAAATTATGAAACTGCCTGCTCTGGATTATCCGCAGAAACTGCCTAATAATATTATTGGACTTCTTAAATATAACAATTTTGTTATCAATGTTATAGATATACGTTTCTTCTTGAATATTGAAGTTCCGCCATACAGTATTCACAATGAACTTCTGATTATTAAGACGGACGAAGTTATATTCGGTATTGTGACTGATAAAGTTCTTGGTATACTTCCTTTTGACGCTGCTCAGGTTGATGCTATACCTTTTGTTGACAACAAAATGGTGATTGAATCACTTTATAAATTTAATCAGGAAACAATATTTATTATAAATATTTATGCCATAGAAAATCTTTTGAAACAGCATGATGCAGGACGTGAAGCAGATATTTTATCGCTGTTTCCTCAGGATGATGAATCAAAAAGCATAATGACCAAACGCACTCTTGATATTGCGAGCAAATCAAGTTTGAAGCTTGCATCAGGAGAATTGCATGCAAAAAATAAGTACATCTCTTTTAACCTTGATAACGATTCTTATTGCATAGAATTAAGCTATGTAAAGGAAGTTTTGAAAGATACTTCAATAACTCATGTTCCCGGTACTCCCGACTTTATTGAAGGAATTATGAATCTTAGAGGCGATTATATTACTGTATTAAATTTGAAAAAATTTCTGAGTTTAAATACAAATTATAATAAAGACAAAAATCCGGTTATTATTGTAAAATGCAATGAGCTTAAACTGGCTCTGCTAATTGATAGGATTAACGAGCTGTTTGAGTTTCAGGAAGATGATCTCTGGGAACAGAGCGAGAGTTATTTTTCAAACGAGTTTATCTACAATGAAACATTATATACGGTTTTGAATGTTGACAGGATAACTTCGGACAAAAAAATTATAATTACAGATATGTAATTTAAATGATGTATAGGTAGTTTTAGTATATTATGATAGAATACTAGATATGAAGCAGTATAAGAAGAGAACGGTGGCTTTAGTTCTGGCTTCAGTGGTTACGGTAGTTGGAGCTTTTGGCGCAGAGAATTATAAAAACAGCCTTATGTCGCTTAAATTTGATGAAGGCTCGGATAAGTCTGTCAAAATGACACTGCTTACAAAACAGAGATATGACAATAATATAAATATTATAAAAAAAGATGCCGTTACGTATGTTGTAACCCTGCCGGAAACTGACAGTCAGGTAAATTCAGACTATGAACTTGGCGATAATGTCGAAAGTGTTGATATTAAGACTCTTCCTTATACGAAATCTAAAACCGGCGGAACACGAATTACTGTAAAATTAACTGAAAATATACCTCTGTTTACAAAAACTTCTTTATATTTACCAGCTGATTCACAGGGTCAGCTTGAAACTGCTTTAGTAACTGAACCTGCTCCGCCGGTAAAAACACCCGAGCCGAAACCGGAGCCAGTACGCAGAGAACCGGTGAATACAATACATTCCGGAAGCGGTGTTGACCAAACTTCTGCTGTAGATATTAACAAAAGCGTTAAACAATTCCAGCCGTCAAAACCGGCTGCCCCTGCTGTCGAAAAGCCTGTAGAGATAAATCAGGAAGAGGAAAAAACTGACAGGACAAAAGAGGTTATGAACTGGCTTCTCGGTATTGCGCTTGTAATAGTTGCTTCTGTATATCTTTTTCTTAAAGCGAAAGATAAAATTGCCGATATTACAGGTGAGCAAACAAAACTTGATTTGTCTGATGAACCGAAAACAGAAAAGAAGAAAAAGCCTGAAAAGATTAATACTGCAATAAAGAATTTAGACCGAAAATATTCAAATCCGGTTAAGATGCCTGTAACCCCTCCTCCTCAAGCAGCTTCTGCAGCGGAAGATGAACCTGAAATGGAACCGGAAGTAGAAACTACTGTTGTTGATTTGGATGAATTGCTTCAGGAAAAGAATAAAGTTGTAGAACAGGCTGCGGAACCGGAAGATGAGGAAGAGGAAAATACTGCTCTGGAAGAGTTTTTGAGTGCTTACAATTTTGATGATGAAGCATCGGAAGAGGAAGATGAAAAAGAAAGCTTTAATGAAGAACTTTATGACAAATGCATTAACGATAAAAATCTGGAATTTTCCAAAGATGATGTAGAAAGAATAGAAACACTTATTAATTCTGAGATTAGCGATGATGCAATGAGGAATGCATCAGAATTCCTTGAATCATCAGAAAAAGATAAAAAACCGTCACCGCTTGAACTTCTGGAGAAATTTGTAACTGTATATGCTGTACAGCAAAATGTATCTTTTACAAAAGACGATGTTGATGCTCTTAATAAATTAATTAATGTAGAGATTGATAATAGTTTTATTACTGATTTGCGTACAGACCCTGACAGAATGAGAGAAATGCAGGATGAGATTGCAAAACAAAAATCCAAACCTCATAAAACTTCTGAACTTTTAACACTGAATGTAAAAGATATGCTTCCTGATCTTTCTGAAGCATTGAAAAAACAAGGAGGACGCAGGATTGAATCAGAGGTTAAACCTCAGGTTGTCTATTTCAGTGAAGGGTATGATGTAAGTACATTAAAATTAAATGATGCACTGCCGGATTTGTCAAAAGAAATTGATAATGATGAAGCCTATAAAGCAAGACCTTCTGATGAAATTGAGCTTGTAGACACAAGCTATGAGGTTCAGAAAATGTCTATAGCAGGCGAGCTGCCTGATTTGACAGATGTGCTAAAAAATCCTGAAAAATATGAAACACCAGAACCCGAACCGGAAGAAGTTGATGAAGATGCTCTGTTGAGGAATATAACTAACGTAACATTTAAGCCGTTTGATGACGGGACACGTGAATTTGAAGTGCTTAATGATTTTGATGACAGTAATGCACCTTCTGTGTCTGATATGCAGGAAGAGTTTAATCAGCTCGGAGATAATTTTGAGATAATTAATCAGGAAGAGGAAATACCGCTTGCAGAAGAAAACGACAATGATGATTTTGAAGCATTGTATGATAATAATAATTACGTTGATTTGGATAAAGACTTAGATGCAATATCTGAAGATGATGCTGTTCTTGAAGAACCTTCAGATGCAGCCAAGCTTCTTGAAATGATAAAAGATATGGAAGAGAAAAAGAAATCAAAAGAGGCTGCTCCAAAACCGGAAGTAAAACCCGCAGAGAAACAGGAAATTAAGAAAGAAAAGCCGATTAATGCACCTGAATTTTGTATACTTGACGGCGAAAGGTTCTCAATATTGAACGTATCTTATTTTACAGATAAAATGGGCTGCTATCTTGCTAAAAATGAGCAGGGATACTGTATTATCGGGTTTGTAGGCGATAGAGTATTTAAGATTAAACATTATGAGAAACTCAATGTTGAAAAACTCCAGTCAAGAGTTAGTGAAAAGCTGGACGATGGCACTCTGCGCTATATTGTAAGAATAGGCATACATAAGTTTATTATGAATGTTAAAAAGGATGATATGGAGTTTGTAATGGATTTATGCTAAAAAAACTGCTAATCCTGCTTTTAATTCCATTTATTTTATGCGCCTGTGAAAAGAATACAAAGGAAGAAATAACATTTTCTTCGTGGGGGTCTGTTACAGAAGTACGGATTATTAATAAAATAATTTCGGATTTCGAGCATGAAAATCCTGATATAAAAGTAAATTTTCTTCACATTCCGCAGAATTATTTTCAGAAAATTCACCTGTTATTTGCTTCATCTCAGGCGCCTGATGTAATATTTATTAATAATTTGTACCTGCCTGTATACGCATCCAGACTTGAAGATTTATCAAATTTTGCAGCGAAAAACAGCTATTATCCGGAGAGCTTAAGAGCATTGAGTTACAATGGCAGACTCCTTGCAATACCGAGAGATGTTTCTACGCTTGTATTTTATAGGAACCGTGATTTAATCAGTACAACTCCTGTAAATTTAGATGAGTTCATGCAGGTTTTGAAATCCGCACCGGAGTATGGTGTGAGTTATGAGCGTAATGTTTATTATATGTTTCCTTATGTAATGACAATGGGTGAAGATATTTATAATCCTGATAAATCTTTGCAGTTTTATACAAATCTTGAGGGCCGTTTTGCTCCAACTCCGGCGGATATTGGAAGCTTAACTCAGGCTCAGATGTTTTTAGATGGAAAAATTGGACTTTATTTATCCGGCAGGTGGATGTATCCAAAAATTAGTGAAAAGGCAGATTTCGACTGGGATGTGATAACTTTTCCCGGAATTGTTCCGCTCGATGCTTCGGGCTGGGCTATTTCTGCTGATTCTAAGCATAAAGAGCAGGCGCAAAAGTTTGTTAACTATCTATCTTCGCCGAAAAGCAGCGAATATTTTCTAAATACAGGACTTGTTGTACCTGCAAGGATTGAAACTTCCAAAAAGATTGATAACAAAGTTTTTCTTGATGCGATTGCCGGAGCACGCGCAATACAGGTTGATAAAGATTACAGAAAAACAATCGATAAGATGAATAAACAGTTTTATTCATCAATGGAATAATCAAAATCTATGTCTTTCATTAATTGTCCAACAGAAATATTTAAAAGGGCAGCAACTTTGATAATGGTTGATAATTTGATGTCGTTTACACCGTTTTCGATTCTGCTCCAGGTTGCAGTTGATAAGCCGCCTCTTGTCATGACAAAATTATTCAACGATTTACAGCTTTTAAGTCTAAGCTCTTTTACACGTTTTCCAAACTTAATAGAATTGTCATAAGTTTTCTGTTGCATATATGTAATGTTACGTGTAGTATAAGAATAATTCATTACACATGTGTAATGCTCGGAGTAATAAATGAATAAAGAGAATGATATAAATCTTGAAAAGATTATTATGATGGCAGAAACTACTTATAAAAAGGCAATGATGCTTAATAGATATTGTAAGGCATATGAGTACAGTGATGGGATTTATGAAATCTCTCCAATAATCCAAGATATAGAAAATAATATTGATAAAATTCTTATAAGACTAAGAGTCTTAAATGGCGAATTTATTGAATAATAACTTTTTACCTTAAAAAATTTGTTATTAATCTTTTTGCTTTACAAAAGAAACAGGAGTCTTTTTTGTGAAACTCTTTTATAGAAGAAATTTCGTAAGGTTCCGGCTGTATTGTTCTTTTGTATTCGACCTTAGGAATTCCAAGAAGCATTACATAAACAGGTGTATAGCCGGCAGGGATTTCAAGCATTTCGCAGATTTCCGGCATCAGTTTAATACAAAGTTCTGCATATCCGCACCAGCAGGTTCCAACTCCGAGATGCTGAGCATAAAGCTCTATATAACTTAGTGCAATAATCGGGTCGACAGAGGCACAAGGAGCATTAATCGGACTGGAAACTACAACCATATGAGGTGCTCCGCGAAAAATTACATCTTCGCCTGCCAAAAAAGCGTTTTTGTAACGTTCAAATTTGTTAACAAGCGGAGAAAACGCCTGACTTGTTAAAATTTTTATAACTTTATCATTAACTTTTTTGCGAAGTTCGTCCATTGCTGATTTTTTTTCAACAATAGAAAAATGAAGAGCGTGTGAGTTACATCCTGTCGGAATATATGGAAGCATTTCTTTCAGCTTATTCATTGTATCTTCCGGAATTTCTTCGTCTTTATATTGTCTTACACTTCTTCTTGATTTAATAAGTGTTAAAAGGTCGTCATAGTTTACAGACTCGCTGTTTTCAGGATTCCTGCCGTTAAACGAAAGTGCTCCGGTCGGGCAGATTGCAAGACAGTGCTGGCATTGAAGGCAGCGGCTTTCATCGTCCATCTTTGGAAATTTTTCATCGTCAAAACTTATACATTTCGAAACGCAGTCACTTATGCAAAGACCGCAGTGTATACATTTTTCTTTATCAATATTGATAGTATTCATAAATTAATTCTCCCTGATTGACTGAGAAATAAATTAGTTGTTTAATTACATTATGTTAATACAGATCTTAACAAAAATAAATAGCCTGAATGAATTTATATTTGCACCGGTGGATAATTTCATTGAAAAGCTTCCGCTTGCAGACTGGGCTCTTGATGCAATATGCGACAGTATACATTTAATACCTTTTTTGTTTTTTGTTTTTCTGTTGATAGAGATTTTGGAATTTTATTATGCGGATAAAATTAACTCGGCCCTAAAGAAGACCGGCAGAGGTGCTGTTCTTGTCGGGGCTTTAGCTGCGATATTTCCACAGTGCGGGTTTTCGGTAATCGCAAGCAGCCTCTATGTAAAGCGTATTATTTCAATCGGAACGCTCATTGCGGTTTATCTTTCGACTTCTGATGAAACTATACCGATATTGCTTGCAACGCCTTCCAAAGCATATATGATAATCCCAATTGTCTGGATAAAGCTGTTTATTGCAGTTTTGATGGGATATTTTATAGACTTTGTTTTGGGTAACAGAATTCAAACTGTTGCAGATAGTGCTGTAAATCAAACAGAAGTCGGCTGCTGTCATCATGATATTGAACACGGAAGCAAGCGCGAGCTCATTATACACCCGATTTTGCATACAATAAATATTTGGGGGGTTATATTAGTTATAACCTTAATTTTAAACTATTGCCTTTCTAATGTTGAAATAACGCGATTAATAAACGGCGGAAAATTTATACAGCCTGCTGCAGCTGCGTTAGTAGGACTTATTCCTAATTGTGCTATATCAATCGGATTAACAATGATGCTTATAAAAGGAACTATTTCATTTGGGGCTGTTATAAGCGGTCTGCTTGCAAATTCAGGGCTGGGGCTTCTGGTTCTGCTTAAAAATAATGATTTTAAAGATACCTTAAGAATTATTTTTATACTTCTTTTGATAAGTATTGTTTCCGGCATGGCAATAAATTTTTTCACCGGTTTTTACTAGTATATGAAAGTTACCCTGCAAAATAATTATAGTTATACTTATCCGATGAAAAAGCCGGTATTCCAGAGCGCTTCAGGTGATTTTGGAAAAGCTGTGGGAGATGTTTTCCAGAAAGAAACTATATCTGAAACTGCCAGAAATAACCTTATTGATAAACTTAGACTTGCGATAAAAGAAATTATTAAGCCGAAAAACTTTATGGGGCGTGGATTTAACGGAACGGTCTATCAAATTGATAAAAATTTTGCGATGAAGATTAAAAATTATGCTAAACCTTCACTGGAAACTTCGGATTTAGTAATAAAAAAAGGAAAAAATATTTTCAAAAACTTAAAAACTTATTATGGAGAAGAAGTTCTACAAATTGGCGACTTGAAGATTTTGAGAAATCTTGGCAAACACACTCCTGCGGGAGTCCCTCCTGAAAAGCTGAAAGATTTGAAAAGTCTTGAAGAAATTTATAAATATTATCAGAAAGAATATCTTCCTTTGTTTGCAAAAGTTCCTCAAAAAAGCTACGACGCAGTTGCAGAGGATTTTGCACGCTTAAATAAAATGAAATATTCTGCGGGTGAATATTGTACTTTTGACTCAAAAAATCCCGGAAATATTCTTCTTGCCGGGGATGAATTAAAACTTACCGACGAGATAAATTCAATCAATATGAGCGATACTAACTCTGTTGGTAAGCTGATGGAGCTTATGCTCTATAAGATATCCAGTCTTGATAGTATTAGAAGCTACGGTGATAATACGGAAGAAGCAAAGCAAATATTGCGTAAAATACTTATCGCATCTGAGAAAGCAAACCTTCCTTATGATACAAGGGAAAGGGATAGAGTGGTCTGGGACGGTGTTTTTAAAAATGCTGAAATTAATGAAGATGTTGATGATTTTATTCAGAACCTTGAGATTATACGCGGCAGAAACCCAAGACTTTCAAAGCGGATACCTGAGGTAGAAAAATACGTAGACCGTGCTTTTTGTCCTTCGTTCAAAGGCAGGTCAAGGGAGCTGGAAAAAGTTCTGGATAATGTTGTAGGAAAACCTGAAATTTCCGAAAAAGAGAAAAACCTTATTATCGAAAAAATAAAAAATGCTCTTCAGGATATCTTAATTCCGTCAAGATTTATAGAAGAAGGCACTCACAATGCAGTGTATAAAATTACGACTAAATATGCAGCCCGTGTTCCAGTGAATACTCAAATTACTCCTTCAACTCTCGGTGAGGGATTTGAGTGGGGTAAAGGTATTTTTAGCAGAATGAGAAATTATTATGGCGAACCAATACTTCAGGCGGGAAAATTTCAAATACTTCACAATATAGGTTTTCAGATGCCGGCCGGTATTCCGGAACATTTAAGTAAAACTATGAGCGAGCACCAGCAAAAAAAATATTATATTGAAAAATATCTGCCAAAGTTTGCTTCAATTTCACAATACAATTATAATCAAATTGCCAGAGATCTTGCCATATTAAACGAAATGCGTTTTGGGCCGCGAAGTTTCGGGCTTTTTGATTCTCTCAATCCGAACAATATTGTTTACGGCAAAAAATCTCTTCTGCTTGTAGATGAGATTGAAACACTTTGTGATAAACCATATTCTAATACTACGGCAAAACTTCTTGAGGTGTTTATTAATAGAGCAACAAAAGATAGGGAAGCTCCTGATGCTGGAGAAAAAGTTAAACTTGTAAGAAAGATTTTTAAAAAGACTTTAATCGCCGGCATGTACGCTGACTTGCTCCATGCTGATTCAAAAGAGGATTGCAGAAACTGGGAGATTGCTTTAAGAAAATGCCAGATAAAAACTCCTTTATTTGAAATTATCAATAAAATGGAGCAAATAGGCGCAATGCCTTTTGATATGGATGAAAAAATTACTATTGCGCGCAGATATATTGATACGCTTTTTTCTGTAAATCCTACAAATATATGATGCTAAAAATTTTTTTAAGCACTATTATGTTATTTGTGGGAGAGTGTATAAATGTTAAACCAAGTTCTAATCAAGCAGCCATCACTTATTTCCGGTTCTATAACAAAGAATTGGACCGAACAGGCTATCGAATGCTACAAGCTTAACGGAAATTGCAGCGAATGTTCAATCAGAAAAGCTCATTATTCTTTTGACTGCCAGATGCCAAAAGTTGTTGAAATACTTAAGTTAATGAATGGCGATCCTGATTTGGATTAAAATTTAGATCCGAGTTTTTCGAGTGAAATAACATCATCAAAATCTTTGCGTATTTTGGTTGTCATACTCTCTTCTGCTTCGTAGCCGAGAGTGATAATTGTGGAGAGTATCTGCCCATCTCCCAGACCCAATTTCTGTTTGACTTCGTGGTATGTATCTTGTTCAATACCTGTAATTTCATTTCCCATAGCACCTATTATGCAGGATTTAATTCCAAGTGATTCAGCCTCCAGCATCATATAAGAAATCGGATAGATTACCTGTTCCATTGTTCTTATGAGCAGGCCGTTTTCTCCCTGCAGCGCCGGATTTAACCCCGGATTTTTAATATGGGTGATTTTTGCTTCTTCCCACGCATTAACATCTGCGACACAGACGATAAGAGCATCGGCGTTTTTGACATGAGCCTGCCCGAGAGAAAGTTTAGATAGAAGCTCTTTATTTTCTTCAGACTTAATCAGGATAAATTTCCACGATTGAACGTTCATCCACGAAGGAGCAAGCCTGCCTGCTTCAAGAATTTTTCTTAAATCTTCATCAGAAATGTGTTTTTCTGAATATTTTCTAACACTCTTGCGTGATTTGATTAAGTCTAACATATTTGCTCTCCTGTATTTTTATTATATTATAGATTTTACCACGAACTTGGAATTTAAATAGCAATGGTTTCCACGGAAAAGATTTTACATTTACGTACAATAAAGAAAGAGTATATTACAGCTGAAAAACTAAATCGCTTCAGAGCGAAAATACCGGATGGCGAAAGGCGCATTGGTTCACTTCCGTATGATTGGATTAAGCGTATTGAAAAAGATAAGATTTCGGATATTACCCGCAGTGCCTGTGATGTGTTTGAGAAATTTTCTATAGAAATTGAAGATATTTCAAACAGGTATACCGGAAAGGTAGATAAGTTAGAAAATTTAAAACAGGCTCAGTCAGCACTGCTTCAATCTTTACAAAAAATTCTGAAGCGTGATGATATTGATATTACTTATGTTGGGAGCGGCTCATTAAAACATTGTCAGAGGCTCAATGTAGGAAAATATTCATATGCAATTTCTACTTTTAAGAGCGAAAAATCTGCTAATCGTTTATTCAGTGATTATTTTTGCAGGGGGCACGGGAAAGGGAACGAACCACAGAGTTTATTTACCCTTTTTAAAAGGGGATCACATGGCCGATTTGTAAAACCCTTTCTTGCAAATCTTTCCGGAATGTATGATGCAGGCGGATACATTCTTTCAAAATTTATTGATGAGAACCATCCTCCAAAAACTGAACTGGGCACTTTTCTTGCAGAGCGGGCTTTCGTGTATAATACCGACCCTAATATAATCCGCGGGATAAGCATAGAATCTGGAGGATGTATTTATAATAAGAAATATATTAAAGATGCAAAACTAAGAGCTCTGTGGACAAAGTTTGCGGGGATTTTAGACGGTAATATAAGATTGCTCAAAGAAAATAAATCTGCTGTTAAAATCCAAGGTTTTATGTTACAGGGAAAAGAATTGAATGCTGTTTCTATGGAGGAACGCAGAGCTGCAGCAAAGCTTGCCAGAAGCTTGAATAAGATTAAAAAACTTAAGGCACAGCAGGGGTATGATGAAGTCAAAGAGCTATTGAAAAAAGATTTTGTAGACCTGTTCCCGTATGACGAACACAGTGTTGAATTTGGAAGAATGATTTCCTGGTATCCGGCACTTCTGGCAAAGGAGCTGGGTATAAATAATGTACCTGATTTTGAAGATATGACTGCAATTTCAGCAGACCATTTTGATAAAGTAAAAATAAGGTTTGCAGACTATTATCCAAAATCTCAAATTGTTGAATGGCTGAAAGAAAATTATGATTATGAGCGCGAAAGAAACCTGCTCAAAATATTTAGAGAACAGTATGATATTGAGGATGAAGTTAGAGAAATGGAACGCCAGTTCTCTAACCCTCTGCCAGAACAATAGTAAAATCACTTCCTACAGAGAAAGTTTCAGTAGGGTCATAAATGAACTGCATATTGTTAAGTTCGGGCATTTTCTTCTGCAGCCAGTTTAAGAAATCAATAGTTACATCATTTTTATTGGCAACGAACCTTGTATGTGAAAGGTGCGTTATCTTCAGCATATTAACTTCAAAACCAAGCTCGCTTAATTTTTCTTTCATAGCCTGAGCTTCTTCTTCCTTTCTCGGAGAATACATAATTCCAGCCTTGAATTTTGTACCGTCAAGCGTAGGTTTATCTCTATAAATCATCCTGTTTATAACTTCCTGCGTTTTTTTCGGATCTAAAATCCAATAGCTTATATATCCTCTCTGGTTTGGTGCACCAGGAAGAGTCGCAATTTCTATCTTATTTTCATCAACGCTTCTTGCAAAAGCAGCGTACTGTGAGAGTTCATAGAAACTCATATCAGTTTTAATATATGTATTGCAAACATTTAGCACTTCTGGAATTTTTGTAATGACCTGAGGTGAATGAAGTTTTTCAAATAAACTTCTCATAAACCATTGCTGGCGCTGTGTTCTTCCAATATCACCAAGACCGTCTTTTCTGTATCTTAGGTAACCTACAGCCTGCTTTCCGTTTAGAACGGTGTTGCCTTTGTCTAAATTAATATGAAGCTTGCCGGCATAATCATGGTATTTCATTGGTTTTTCTACATAAATCGGAATACCGCCTAATGCATCAACTACTTTTTCAACTGCTTCGTCGTGTACGATTATATATTTATCAATCTTTATTCCAAAAGTTTCTTTAAGAGTCTTTTTAACAAGGTTTATGCCTCCCAGAGCGTGAGCAGAGTTAATCTTTTGAACGCCTTTGTTATCAGGAAGGTAAACTTTGCTGTCGCGCGGGATGGATATTGCATTTATAGAATGTGTTTTCGGGTCAATATTAACTATAATAATTGTATCTGAACGTGTTCCTTCCCAGATATCAGAACCTTCACCGTTAGAATCAACGCCGAGCAGCAAAATGTTCTGTCTTCTTGGAGAAAACGGGGTTTCAAAATTCTTTTTTTCTTTTTTATAAAACTTAAAAAATCCGCTTGCATTGTCAGCCTGTTCGGTACTTATTTTGTCAAGTATATAACTGTTTTCAACAACAGTTACACAGACTATAACCGCACATAAAACAGCAAGAACTACTGTGAAAAGAAGTTTGGTAAAATTAGAACTTTCTTCTTTTTCTGCACGAATGTTTTTTAAAAATGCTTTGTATTCTTCTTCTTGATTTTCGTTGTTATTTGCTATCTTCATTTTAAACGTTCTCTGAATTACCCCATTAAAAATTATATTTTAAGCACATGTTAAAATCAATTATTGAAACGTAAATATTTTTAAAGTAAAACGATTATATGAAAAAGAAGATTTTGTTTATAAATTTTGGCGGCCTCGGAGATGAGATTTTATTTTTGCCAACGATTATTTCTACCAAAAAAGAGTTTCCGGACTCTGAAATCACACTTGCGCTCGAACCGAGAAGCAAGGGAATTTTGAGCCTTACGGATATTATTGATGAAACTCTGTTTGCAGATATAAAAGGCAGAAATAAATATATTGAACTTTTCAATCTTCTGCGGAGGATTTGGACTAAAAAGTTTGATATAGTTGTTTCATCGGGTTCAAACAAATTTATTTCAATCTTTTTATTTATGACCTTTATAAAGGAACGCATCGGTTACAACTCCGGCAGACTAAGCGAAAAACTTTTGACTCATGCAGTCCGGTTAAATAAAAACCAGTATGCAGCAAAGATGTATCACGATTTGGTTAAGCCTTTGACAGATAATATAACAGAGCTTCCGGAGATTAATATTGAACCGCGGAAGACGGAGCCGGATACTGTTTTAATTCATCCTGGTGTAAGTCTTTTGAGTGTTAAAAAAGGTATGATAAAAACTATTCCTGCTGAGAAGTGGGCAGAGGTTGTGGAAAAACTTGCGGATGCCGGTAAAAAAGTTGTTGTAGCCGGAGGCCCTGATGATAAGCAGGTTATTGAAACTATTGAACGTATTGTACCCTGCGAAAAGTATTTGAATATGTACGGCAAAACCCGTAACCTGAAGGAACTTGCAGAAATGATTTCTTCTGCGGAAATATTTCTCTGTTCTGACTCTGCACCTTTGCATGTTGCAGCAGCTCTCGGGGTAAAAACTTATGTGATTTTTGGTTCGACTGATGATAAAAAATTAATTCCTGATAACGGGAAAGTTATTCCGATTAAGGCAAAATGTGATTGTCCGCTTCGACCGTGTTTATGGGAAAGAAGACAGACAACATGCGAAAGTTTGGAATGTTTAAATATCAGTGCGGAGGAAATCGTAAAAACTGTATTGATGTAACAGGCAAATTTTAATATATAAGATGGGAAATATTAAATTACTATTAAATACAATGCGTAAATTTACGCCTGAAGGTCAGGCGAAGATTTTCAGTGCTCTCAGGAAAACAAATCCGGATTATGAGGAAATAAACAAACTTTCTATGAGTCTTAGGGGGGATGTTGTTCAAAAGGGCGAGTCTTCAAAAGACATTATTGCAGAGAGCCTTAGTTACTTCATGCAAAACGGAGCCAGGGAATGTAATATTATGCCGCTTGCAAACGAGCTCAATCAGGTAACACAAATCATTCAAAGCGGCATGTCGATTACAAAATTTGCTCAGATTTTTAGCTCAAGAAAAACCGGATTGTACAATTTTGCAAAGAAAGATTTACAGGATAAAAATCTTGCAGAAGAAATAAAAAACTTTAATCCGACTGGAAATCTGGAAGCTGATGCTCAGACTTTCGCCTCATTTCTGAGCAGATTTAATCAGAAAATCGGAAATACAAAGTATAGTTTTGTTTATTTTGATAAAACGAAGAACAAAGACTTGAGATACGTACAAGCAGCTTATAATGAATTACAAACTTGTGCTGATAAATTCTTAAAATTTACAAAATTAATAATTCCAGAAACAGAAGCCCCGGAAGTCAGGAAGCTGGAAAGATTTTTGAAACAACAGTATAAGTTTGACTACATTCACCTTGAAAATGCAGAGTCAGCCGAAAAAGTCAAAAATGCCCTTGAAATTGCAAAACAGAAAAAACTGCCGATTCCGCATAATATTGTCGTAACTCCTTATTCTTTTCAAGGTCTGGTGAATGGGGTTAACCGTCTGGGCAGTGATTTGAAAACAACAGTTTATATTATGGCTGAACCTTCACGAAAGACCCACTATAAAATATTTAAAAGTCTTCCCCAAAAAACAAAAGAAGTAGATATATTTCTCGCTGAAAATTTGTGGTATGCATTAAAAATGTATTCAACAGACAAACCGGAACATACAATTATGCACGAATTTATGCATTCCAAAAACCCGCTGCTCTTATGCAACAAAAAAATACCTAAAGCATATAAAGAAGTCGTTGATAATCTTTCTAAATATGCGAAGGATTCATTTAATAAAATGAATGATGAAGTAAGAAACGAGCTGTTGACCAAAGAAGTTTTTGAAGGGCTGAACAAAAAAGAAAAAGAGCTGTTGAATATTTTAAGTTAAACTTTTGTGCTAAAATAATATAAATATTAAAGGGAAAATATTTATGAAAACAGAAGTTAAAGGTTTAGAGTTTGATCCGGGATTTGCACCATATATTATGGCGTTTAGAGGTACGGTTGAATATCTCTATATGGATATTAACAGGTTTAAAAACCTCTCCCAGAGAAAGATGAAATTCAGGCAGTATTATAAAAAATTTCTGGAACTTTTTAATAATAATCTTGGTTTTTATGTTGGCTGTCTTATGTGGGCTGCTTATATTAAAACACAGCCGGAGCAGGATATTCTTAACAATAATTGTCTGGACGGCGAGTATAATGAAGAAGAAAATGTTTCCGATGTTGATTTTATGATTAAATTCCTTGAACTTCTGCCAAAAGATATGAAATACTTCCTCGGGATGAATTATGAAATTAATCCGGAAGATTTAAAGATTTTAGAAATGTACAAAGAGTTTTTAACCATCAATAAAGGTTTTGTAAACTCTAAAAAGAATACTGATATTCTTCTTCCTTCCGGCATGAAGACTGACGGGGCGGAAAATTTTAAGGACAAGATTGATGAGGTTTTGAAAATAGAAGATTTGTCAAAACTTCTTGAATATAAGGATTTGATATGTCAAATATAATTAATGTTGCACGCGGATTTGAAAAAGCCGATTTAGTTATTAAAAATGCAAATATCGTAAATGTTCTTTCAGAAGAAATTCATAAGGCTGATATTGCAATCAAAGATGGCATTATAGCCGGTATCGGCGAAAACTATTCCGGAGAAAAAGAAATTGACATACAAGGTGCGTACGTCACTCCTTCTTTTATTGACGGTCACGTTCATCTTGAAAGCACAATGATGCTTCCGTCTGAGTTTGCAAAAGTTGCGCTTCCGGCAGGTACTACAACGGTTATCATTGACCCGCATGAAATTTCAAATGTACTGGGGCTTCACGGCATTAGCTTTATGCACGAGGCTGTTAAAAATCTGCCTCTGGATGTTTATACAATGCTTCCGTCCTGTGTGCCGGCAACTCCGTTTGAAACATCAGGTTTTGACTTGAACAGCTATGATTTGTCACTTTTGATTGATAAACCGTGGGTGCTCGGCCTCGCTGAGATGATGAATTTTCCGGGTGTTCTAAATCAGGACAACAATGTTATGGCAAAACTTGAACTTGCTAAATCAAGAGGTAAATGTATAGACGGACATGCGCCTTATTTGCACGGCAAGGATTTATGCGCATATATTGCAAGCGGAGTTAAGTCCGACCATGAATGCACAACGCCTGATGAGGCAGTCGAAAAACTTAGGCTGGGTATGTATGTTATGGTAAGGGAAGGTACAGCGGCTAAAGATTTGGACGCTTTGATGCCTGTCTTGAAAACCTGCAACACCAGAAAGTGTATTTTTGTAACTGATGACAGACATCCTGCTGATTTAAAAGAGCATATAAACGGAATGGTAAGACGTGCTGTAGAAGCCGGAGTTGACCCTGTTAAAGCCATTCAGATAGCAAGTTTAAACACAGCAGAATATTTCGGGCTGAAAAACCTTGGTGCAATTGCTCCGGGGTATAAAGCTGATTTGCTTATTCTGCCTGATTTGAAAACTTTTAAACCTGATTTGGTTATTAAAAACGGTGTTGTTGCAGCAGAAAATGGAAAATTAATAGCTGAACTTCCTGAAAATGAAGCACTTGCAGTGAGAAACTCGGTTAATGTAAGATGGATTACGCCGGAGGATTTCAGGATAGAAGCTAATGGCTCTAAAGTTACAGCTCTTGAAGTTATACCGCACCAGCTTATTACAAAATCCGTTGTTTCAGAAGTGAAGATTGAAGACGGAAATGCAGTAAGTAATATTGATAACGATACTTTGAAAATATGTGTAATTGAAAGACACAGAGCTACAGGCAATATTGGAAAAGGGTTTGTAAAAGGGTTTAATCTGAAATGCGGCGCAATTGCCTCTACGGTTGCGCACGATTCTCATAATATGATTGTTATTGGTACAAACGATGCTGATATGTATGCTGCAGCGGTTGCATTGATTAAGTGCAAGGGCGGTAAAGTAGTTGTAAAAGACGGAGAGGTTATCTCTGAATTGCCGCTTCCGATAGCCGGCTTGATGTCAGACAGGAATTTTGATTACGTTGTTAATAAGTGTGAAGAACTCAATAAGACTGCGCATTCAATAGGCTGCAGGATTGAAGATCCGTTTATGACCATGGGATTTTTGTCATTGCCTGTAATTCCTGAATTGAAAGTAACTGATAAAGGTGTGTTTGACACAAATAAGTTTGATTTTATTGATATTTTTGAAAAAGCCCTTGTAATGAAATAGTTTATTCTTTATCAAGATTTTTAAGAGCGTATTCGCAGCATTGCTGAACCAGTTTGTTCAAAGATACACCTTGATTTTGCGCAACAGTTTGAAGTTCCTGCACGAGCTCTTTCGGCAGCCTGAAGGTTTTATTAACTGTTTCTGGTTTCTGAACTTTAAACATATTGCACCTTTTTATGTATTCTAAGTGCAAATTTAAAATATTTATATACCCTATTTACGCACATAAAAAGTTAGTGCAAAAAATAAGTGCTTGTGATACAATATCTATATCAAATATTATTGATGTCGGAAAAACGTAATTCTGGCAAAGGCAGGAATTTTTTACACTTTAAAAACCTGCCTCTTTTTTTTTAAATTACATTGCATTGACCCTCTATTTCCTTTCATTTATAATAATTCCATTATGAAATATAGAGAAAATGTACGTAACTTTTGCATTATTGCACATATAGACCACGGAAAATCAACTTTAGCCGATAGATTGCTGGAAGCAACAGGCACAATTGCCCAACGCGATATGCAGGCACAGCTTCTTGATACAATGGATATCGAACGCGAACGCGGGATTACGATTAAGCTGAATGCCGCAAGAATGAATTACAAAGCTAAAGATGGCAAAGATTATATCTTTAATCTTATCGATACACCGGGTCACGTTGATTTCTCGTACGAAGTTTCACGTTCGCTCGCTGCGTGCGAAGGTGCACTTTTGATAGTGGACGCAACGCAGGGTGTTGAAGCTCAAACGCTTGCTAATGTTTATATGGCAATCGAGCAGAATTTGGAGATTATTCCTGTAATTAACAAAATTGACCTTCCTTCTGCTGATGTGGACAGAGTTAAGGAAGAAATTGAAGAAATACTCGGCATTGATACCTCAATGGCAATCCCTGTGAGTGCAAAAACAGGGCTTAACATAGGTGAAGTTCTTGAGGCAGTCGTAAAATTTGTGCCGCCTCCGGTTGATACAAGCGAAAAACCTTTACGTGCACTCGTTTTTGACAGCGCATACGACCCGTATCTTGGAACATTATGTTTCTTTAAGATTATGGACGGAAAAATGAAGCTCGGTGATAAAGTTAAATTTATGGCCTCAGGCAAAGAATATGAAATTGTCGAACTTGGATATCTTACTCCGCACAGGGTTCAGGTTGAAGAACTTGTATGCGGCGACGTAGGATATTTTGCAGGTTCAATCAAAGAGATTACACGATTTGTAGGTGATACAGTAACGCTTGTTGATGCTCCAGCAGATGAACCTTTACCGGGTTACAAAGAAGCTCTTGCTATGGTGTTCTCAGGACTTTATCCGGTTGACAATGAGGACTATCATGAACTCAAAGAAGCTCTGGAAAAACTTAAGCTGAGTGACAGCTCAATTACTTTTGAGCCGGAAACATCCAGCGCTCTCGGGTTTGGGTTTAGATGCGGTTTTCTGGGTATGCTCCATATGGAAATCGCACAGGAAAGACTGGAAAGAGAATACGACCTTTCTATCGTAACTACTGCGCCGTCTGTAGTTTATAAGGTGCATAAGACTAACGGCGAGGTTGTGGAAATTGATAACCCTGCTAACCTTCCTGCTGCGCAATATCGCGATTATATAGAAGAACCGTATGTGAAAGTTTCTATTATTACTCCAAACGATTATGTAGGTACGCTGATGGATTTGTGCCAGACAAAACGCGGTATTTTTATTAACATGAACTATCTTGATAAAGTCCGTGTCGATTTGATTTATCATTTACCGCTGAGTGAAGTTATTACAGATTTCTACGACCAGCTTAAATCTCGCTCAAAAGGCTATGCAAGTTTGGATTACGAATTTGAAGATTACAAACGCTCAAAACTTATCAAACTTGATGTAATGCTTGCAGGAGAAGTGGTTGATGCACTTTCTGTAATCTGCCATGAGGATAACGCGTATTATATCGGGCAGAAGCTTACAGAGAAATTAAAAACCATTATTCCGCGCCAGATGTTCGAAGTTCCTATTCAGGCTGCAATCGGCGGCAGAGTAATCGCAAGAACAAATATCAAAGCTCTTAGAAAAAGTGTACTTGATAAATGTTACGGCGGTGATATCTCGCGTAAGCGCAAGCTTCTGGAAAAACAGAAAAAAGGTAAAAAGCGTATGAAAGCTATCGGACGCGTAGAAGTTCCGCAGGAAGCTTTCATGGCTGTGCTGAGCCTCGAAGAAGAATAAAAAATTATTTCTTGATAATATAATTCGGAGTACTGTCCTTTGTAAAGTTCAGCAGATTTGTGTGGGAATCGTGTACTTTTGCGTTGAATTTATATTTTAATGCTTTTTTCAGCGGATTTGTATGCCCCTGTGCGCTGACAAATTTAGACAGCAATGGTGAAATACTGCTAATCATTTTATGTATATCCTTTCGGGTAGTGTATAAATCCTCCCCTCTAAAGAGGTGTTCTTTTATTTTAATCAAAAAAAATAAAATGTAAAGATTTTTTAAAAAATCTAAGCTTACTGGTCGAAAGAGTATGTATTTAGTATACCCGTTGCGTGACGTCTTGGTTTATGTTATCCTTTAGGAAAATGAATAGTATAAACATTATAATAAGGAGCGCGTATGATTTCAGTAAACGATTTAAAGAATGGCTTGACACTTGAGCTTGATAACGGCTTGTGGAGCGTTGTTGAATTTTTACACGTAAAACCTGGTAAAGGTGCAGCTTTCGTTAGAACTAAGCTTAAAAACGTAGAAAGCGGAAACGTTATAGAAAAAACTTTTAGAGCCGGTGAAAAAGTTGCTAAAGCCATGCTTGACCGTAGAGAAATGCAATACTTATATAAAGAAGGTAAAGATTACGTTATGATGGATAACGAAACCTATGAACAGATTCAATTGACAGAAGATCAGGTTGGCGATGGTATAAAATACCTTAAGGAAAACATGATTGTTCAGGTTCTTAAACATGATACAAGAATTATTGGTGTTGATATTCCGGCACACGTTGAGTTGGAAGTTGTTGATACTCCGCCGGCTGAAAAGGGCAATACTGCTCAGGGCGGTACAAAACCTGCTACACTTGAAACAGGTGCTGTAGTTCAGGTTCCGTTCTTTGTTTCTAACGGTGATGTAATCAGAGTCGACACCAGAAGCAACGAATATTTGGATAGATGCTAGAGCGTCTTTAGTCGAGAAACTAAAAAGGAAAAGATTATGAAGTTTGAATCAGATTATATAGAAAAATTAGCAAAAATAATTGCAGATAACGGCTTGACAGAAATTTCGCTGGAAGACGGCGAACAGGCAATTACAATCAGAAAAGATTTACCGGAAGTTAATATGTTAGCATCTGCACCGGCAGCAATGCCTGCTGCTGTTCCAGCTGCTGTACCGGCTTCTTCTCCTGCTGCTGAAGCAAAACCTGCGGAAGCAAAAGGAAAAGCTATAACTTCGCCTATGGTAGGTACTTTCTATGCAGCATCTTCTCCGGAAGCTGCACCGTTTGTCGAGGTTGGGTCTACTGTTAATGTCGGTGACGTTGTTTGTATTATTGAAGCAATGAAATTGATGAATGAAATTAAGTCAGAACAGGCTGGAAAAGTTGTTCAAATCTGTGTTAAAAACGGTGACCCTATTGAATTCGGTCAAGTTTTAATGTATGTGGAATAGAGTTTAACGATTGAGAAGTTTAGGAGTTGAGAACAGATTATGTCTCAACTTTTAAACTATAGGGAATTAAATATGTTTAAAAGAGTATTAATAGCAAATAGAGGTGAAATAGCAGTAAGAGTTATAAGAGCGTGCAGGGAGCTTGGTATCCCTACTGTTGCAGTGTATTCACAGGCTGATGCAAAATCTCTTCATGTAAGACTTGCAACAGACGCATATTGTATAGGTCCTGCTCCGAGTGCGCAGAGCTATTTAAGCATTCCTGCAATCATTTCTACAGCGTTAATGACAGGATGTGATGCAATTCATCCGGGGTACGGTTTTATGTCTGAAAGAGCAGATTTTGTTGATATTTGTACCGAGCACGGTATAAAATTCATCGGGCCTTCTGCTGACTCTATGAGAAAAATGGGTGACAAGGCAACTGCAAGAAAGACAATGATTGAAAATGATGTTCCTGTAACTCCGGGTACAGGTCTTTTGGAATCATTAGAGCAGGCAAGGGAATTTGCTCATAAGGCAGGTTATCCGATTATCCTGAAAGCTACTGCCGGCGGCGGCGGAAAGGGTATGAGAATTGTTCGAAGCGATGATGAGTTAGAATCAAATATGAACCTTTGCCAGATGGAAGCAGAAAAATTCTTTGGCAATCCGGGGATTTATGCAGAAAAATTCTTAGAAAATCCTAGACATATTGAGGTTCAAATACTTGGTGATTCATTTGGCAACGTAATTCACCTTGGCGAAAGAGATTGTTCAATTCAAAGACGTCATCAGAAACTTTTGGAAGAAGCTCCTTCTCCGGCTATTGACGAAAAGACAAGAAAAGAAATGGGTGCTGCTGCTGTTCGTGCTGCTAAGGCTATCGGATATGAAGGTGCAGGAACCTGCGAATTTCTTCTTGACCACGACGGCAAATGGTATTTTATGGAGATGAATACAAGGGTTCAGGTTGAACATTGTGTTACTGAAATGATTTCTCAGATTGATATTGTAAGAGAACAGATACTCGTAGCTTCCGGTAAGAAGCTTGGTTACACTCAGGACGATGTACTGTTGAGGGGACATGCAATTGAGTGCCGTATTAATGCTGAGGATCCTGATCATGACTTTATGCCGTGCCCTGGAAAAATTGACGGATATTTTGCTCCGGGAGGATTTGGCATAAGAGTTGATTCTCATGTGTATCCGGGATATTCAATTCCGCCTTATTATGATTCAATGATTGGAAAATTAATCTGCTGGGGTGAAAATAGAAACGAAGCCAGACGCAGAATGTATCAGGCATTGAAAGAGTATGTTGTGACTGGTATTAAAACTACAATACCTTTCCATCAGCAGATTGTAGAAGACGAAGTCTTTATGAGCGGAAACTTTAATACCGGATTTATTGAAGATTTCTACAAACGTCAGGGCAAAGAATTTAAATCTGAATAAAAAATTAACGGGTGAGATATTTATCTCACCCGTTAATTACAAGTTTCTGTTTGACTAATAATATTAAAACCGTCTTTATCGTACTTGTATTCTACTGTCATTTTTTTGCCATTAATGTCAGTTCGAACTTTTTTGGTTATTGAACCGCTTTTGTTATTGAATTTTTCTACATTGTTAGTTTTGATGTTTTCAACGGGTCTGGTTTGCGGCTGGTGTGTTTTTTGTGAAACCGGCATTTGTTCATTCGTTGGTACCGGAGTTTGTTCTCCTGATTGAGGCTTTGTAGCGGTTTTAGCTTTTATACTCATCTTGGCGGCGCATTGTCTGATACCCAGCAATGCCAAAATAGATACGCCGGTTTCAACCCCGCCATCCATTGCTTTTTCCATCGCTTGAACCGCTTCTTCGTGTGTTTTTGCATTGTAATATTCTTTTTTCCTTCAAGAACTTTACTTATGCCTTTGTAAGCAGTATATGTACCAAGAGCAGCTCCGGCGGTTAAGGCTATAGCAGGGCCTACTCCAGGAATTGCGGCAACAGCAGCAACTCCTGCAATTGTACTTGCAGGAGTTAAAGTTCTTGTTAAGCTAAAACCATTTTCATCGCAAAACATCCCTTTTACGAAGTTTTTTGCACTTTTTAAACCTATTTTGCCAATTTCTTCCCAGGATAATTCTGCCCTGCCATACAACCTGAATAATCCCATAACTTGTTTTTTGATGTGTCAACTTCTTTTGCAACTTTCTGCAGATACTCATTTTTAATAGAGTTCAAGACAACAGGGAAAAGTTGGAACAGATTTATAAAATCATGAGAGATTTAATCGATTAATTGCATGAAATTTCTGGGGGAGTTATAATTAATTTATATTCTATGCGGATGTAATTCAGTGGTAGAATGCAACCTTCCCAAGGTTGACGTCGCGGGTTCGAGTCCCGTCGTCCGCTAATAAAAAAGAGTCACGAAAGCGGCTCTTTTTTATTTGAATTAGCAAAATATATTATATTTTTACGTTTAGTTTGAGAAAACAACCAGTTTGAGAATTTCGGGCAACGTTATTTTTTCATTTCTAAGTTGGAAATTTCATTTTTGAAGTCGGTGTAAAATAACATATAAAATGAATACAAACAGACAGGTCGGAATTTTAGGCAAGATAAGTCGGAAACAAAGATTATATATGTTTGAATTTTTTCGAAACCTGAATATGTGGAACTTATATGGCTCAAATTCAATATAATCGTTAATTATAAAAATCGGTAAAATCTAATACTGCAAACAATTACATCGCAAATTTCAAAAATAACATCAAATTTGAGAATTTCTCATAGAAAATATTAATTTTACAAATCTGCGGAACCAATTTCTTGAAACTTGCGGAACCCAAACTACAATCAAATCACTACAATATTTGTATTTCTCATATTTTTTATTCTTACACCGTTGAGAATTTTTCTCAAAATATATGAGAGTCAATACCCACTCAATTTGTTCCGCCATTAGTTTTTCATTTTTTCGCTTAACTTGGATGTAAATCATCTGGAATATCCTCCATGTTTTTACAATTATTACAAACTCGTCCATCTCCTATTGTATGCCAATAATTGGACAGATAAAGGCTGAATGATAAAGTATCCACTAGAGGGGAAGTATGTTGAAAAAAAATTTATTTTAAGGTTTAATAGTAAAAAAGGATTTAACAATGCGTATAAATTTTAATACCAATCAATTACAACAAAATCATACAAATTTTAAATCGAAACTTCCAAGTGTGAATGCAACTTATAATATTGATAAAGTTTATGCAAAATTCATACCTGATTACTGGCAAGAATTTGCAAGAGATAGTCTTTCTATTACCCATTATTGCAGAGATAAAGCTATAGCAGAATCTCCATTAAAAGAAACATTAGAAAAGCTTTATAACAATTTTGATAATAATATTTTGTCTCTAAGCTGCATAAAAAAACAGATAAACTCAAAAAAATACACTGATGAATTTGTTTTCCGATTATATAAAAATACGGATGAATTTTTAAAAGACTCTAAAAGTATTGATGATTTTAATACGTCAAAAAACTACTTGAATAGAGAAATAAGAGTAAAAGAAGTACTTTCAGGTAATTATTCCATAGAAATTAATGGTTCAGCAAAAATATATGAAAAAAAATATGATGATAAGGATGTATTACATAAAAATGTTGTTGATGTCTTAACAAAAGTATTGAATGATATTGTAAAACCTCAAACTGATGCACATAGAGCTATATATAACACATATAACAGTCGGGATGAAGAGATTTTTTTAAAAGCTTTTAGAGAACAATAAATGTTTTTATAACTAATATTCCTATGTGAACAAATTATAATTTTTTTTAGATTTCGAATAATCAAAACTACTTGTTAAAATTTCTCAAACTAAGTGTTCATTTGCATATATTTTTAGGAGTTTTAAATCTGTATGAATATTAATGCTGGCAACAGACAACAACTTGTTTTTAATGGTTATGATGTAATGCCTCTGAAAGGGATTTATATGCAAGGGCTTGTAAGCCCTGCCGAGCTTCAGATTTTTAAAGAAATGAAATCAATATCTGCAAAAGAGGGATTTGATTTATTTGTTAACCAGAATAATCATTCAATAACAACAAAGCAGAATACTAAAATACAGAAAGACAATAAACTTTCGATATGGGCGCAAGACAATAAAGCTTTTATAAAAAATAAAATCGGCAAGGTTTTGCTATGGAATTCAAAAGAACCTGTTTTTAACAATATCGCACCTTTCAATGATTATAAAATTGATGCAGGACGATATATACCAAGAGGCGGCAATTATTATCTGGGTTATAAACCAGGAGGCGAAAAGTGGCTTTTAATAAATAGTATGTCGATTACCGATGAAAAGTCTTTTGAAACGTTTGGCGATACTCCTACAAAGAAGCATTTGTGCGAGCTCTTTGATGTAAAACCTGAGAATATTTATGTAATAAACGAATTTACAAGCGACCTTGATGAATACGTTAGACCTATAAGGTTTCCGTATATTCTGGTAAATGATTATTCGGCTTCTTTAAAAAATATTGAAAAGATGCGGGATAAATTTATTGACTCTGCTGAAACGTATGAAAAATTGAAATCTTATATTACAAGTCAAATGAAAAATGAAAATGAAAATCCTTTTTGTGAATCATGCGATGAAAGATGCCAAAAGTTAAAGCAATTCGGGTTTAAACCAATTAAGATAGCTGGAAAATATGCAGATGATATTAATTTTATGAATGCATTAGCTTTTGAGAATTCAAACGGCAAACTGTTATATATAACTAATTCAACGAAACATTCAACTCCTGACCTCGAGTATCTGGAAACACTCTTTGAAAAAGATTTGAGGGGGCACATTGAAAATATTGCGGATATTTACTTTGTATCCGGCGGGAAAAGAGAAGAAGCGCAGGAATTTTTCTCAAGAGGATTTGCAAAGGGGAATGTAATAATGGATGTTCTGGCGAACCGTCTTGGCGGTATACATTGTATGTGCTCAGAAATCCCTAATTTTGATATATTTACCACGAGTTCCTCTAAATAGTTGATGTGTTTTTTCCCTGAATAAGCTACGATAAGTTAGGACTATAATAAGCGTTTTTCTTAGGGAAATGTAAGTATGATAAATTCAGTATTTTTTGATGAATTATATAAACAGTTTGCATGGTTCGATTCCGTGTTTACTCCGGTTGTCAAAAACTGCAGCAGTGAATTTTTCTATGACGGATTTGAATACAAGCTCGCTTCAATAAGTACGAATATGAATGTTCTTTCTCAGAACGAAACCTTTTTTGTTACGAAAGTTAAGATAAACGCTAAAAACGATGTTTATATAAGAATTTCACAGGATGCTATAAATGTAATTCTGGATAAAGTTCTTGGTAAAAACAACAGAAGGTTTGATCTCTCAGAGGTCTCAGAGCTGGAAGCTAGAATTATTACATCATTCAATGACTTTTTGTACGAAACGCTGGCACCTAATTTTACGATTGAACCGCACAGAAGGTATAACGAAATACTTCATCTTACGTATTTTGTTAAGAGCGAAATTTCTGATACGGCGGCAAAGTTTATAATATCTGTGCCTAAAGAAATCCTTAATCCTCAGACTCTGGAAGCTAAAGAGCCGAGATTTGAGGATAAAGATTTTGCAAACAGCCTTGTTGATGTAAATCTTGTTCTGGGAACTACAACCTTTCCGGTTGCAGATATTAAAAAACTTGATGTTGGAGATATTGTTGTTTTTGAGAACAGCAATTCTTCAGAAATGACTCTGGTATGCAGTAATATTGTACAAAAATTTCAGGTCAAACCTAATATTAAAATTATAGAACCGTATGATACCGGCGGAGGAGATGGTATGGAAGATAATACAAATACTAATTTATGGGATAGTATTCAAGTCGATATGTCGGCTGAATTTGATAAAGTGAAAGTCACTCTCGGAGAACTTAAGAGTATTGAAGAAGGGTTAATAGTTGATTTGTGCTCTGTTTATGACAATAAAGTTTCTCTAAAGGTTGGTGGAAAAGTTGTTGCAGCCGGAGAGCTTGTTATCATAAACGACAGATTTGGCGTAAGAATAGAGAAGGTTAACGACTCATCTTCTTCGGAGCCTGTTGATGAACATACGGAAGCTGCACCGGATGATGAAGCTCCGGCAGAAGATTTCGACTACAGCGATTTTGAAGTTGAAGAGAACCAGTAAAATTTGACTTCACAAAAAACGGAGTTAAAAAATAAATAGAGGATTGTGTCATGGGATATTTAGCAAATTTTATGGTATATACACTTGCGATGATAGGTGTAATTGCGATTGCGCTTATTGTTTTTAAGAATGCAAATTCCTTCGGCGGTGCAGGGAAATCTAAGCACCTTAAGGTTATTGATACTCTTTCAATTGCGCCGAGAAAGACATTATACGTTGTTTCAACCGGAAGAGAAAAGTTTCTTATTGCTGGTGATGTCGGAAATACGACATTGATTTCAAAATTAGAAACTTCAGCGAAAGAAATTGAACCGGCTGTTTGTGAAACAAATGATTTCAAAGAAACTATGGCGAGTTTGTCCAAAGCAAAGTCAAGCTATATGGATAAATCAAATATTGGAATAAAATCAAGTCTGTTATCTCAAAGCAGGCAGGAACACTCTGTACTGAAAAATTTGGCAGAGAGAATGAGGTAAATTTACCCCTGAAGGAGAAATTATGAATTCAGTAATACAAGATATGAATCCGGTTTTACAAATGCTTACGGTAATGTCGCTGTTCTCGCTTCTGCCGTTCGTTTTTTGCTGTATGACCTGCTTTTTAAGATTTACGATTGTATTTTCGCTTCTTAAAACAGCAATGGGCGTTCAGGTTCCGCCGGCAATTGTTACAATCGGTTTATGTATGATTTTGACTTTTTATACAATGGGAGGGGTGTTCCAACAAATGTATGAGCGTGGGTCAATTCCTTACCAGAAAAATCAAAATCTCATTGCAGCTATTGATGAGGGCTCTAAACCGCTTAAAGAATTTATGATGAAACAGACAAGAGAAACTGATCTGGCGTTCTTTGTCGAGCTTAAGCACAAGACTCCGCCTAAGTCTCCGGAAGATATTACAATCTGGGAAGTTGCTCCGGCGTATATTTTGAGCGAACTCAAAACAGCATTTGAAATCGGGTTTATTGTGTTTGTTCCGTTCATTGTGCTTGACCTTGTTGTTGCAAACATACTTCTTGCATTAGGTATGTTCATGCTGTCGCCAACAATTATTTCTCTTCCGTTTAAGCTGTTAATATTTATTGCGGTAGACGGCTGGGCCCTGATAGTTCAAGGGCTGGTGCAGAGTTATAACTAGTGCTGCGCACGAGTTTAAAAAGCAGGATTACACGACAAAAATTAAAAGGGTTAAAAAAATGGAAATGTTAACTGAATATCTAGCAAAAGGTTTTATGGTAATGCTGTCAATATCTATGCCCTGTGTATTAACTGCGGCGGCAATCGGTCTGGTTGTCGGTATTATTCAGGCAGTTACACAGGTTCAGGAACAGACGATTGCCGCCGCTCCTAAGATTTTTGCGGTTTTCCTTGTTATTGTTATCGGCGGTATGGGGTTTATAAAACTGCTTACAAACCTCTTTTCTGATGGAATGGCGCTTGCGTTTAACGGAATTTCTAAAAATGACAGCTTTGTACTTCCTGCAGATTATTACAAGTACACAACTCCTTTTGAGGGAGAAATGAAAGATAAATTCAAAAATCAGTCCGATTTTAACGATATAATGAAAAACCCGGGTAAAGTTCCTTATATTGATAAAAATCAGAAGATTAAATACGGCACTGCACCAAGAGCTCCGATGCCGAAAGCTAATTTTGTAGAAACAAATAAAATCTTAGGCAGATAATGAAAAAAATTGTGTTCTTATTATGTTTACTAATTCTTCCGGCACAGGCGTTTGAGGACTGTGTAATTTCTACTGACGAAAAGTTAACCGATATAAGTATAGAACAGAACGATATAATTGATGTTTATCCGATTTTTACAATAATGAATGAAAAGAATACTCTTTTTGTCCATCCCTTAAAAGCTGGTAAGACGAGGTTTTGCGTTTTAAAAAACGGGAAACAGAAAGTTATGTTTAATGTGGAAGTTACGGACGAAACAACTACAATCGGTGAGGTTGATGGTTTTGAAATCCTCGGGCTTGATATCCCGCCGGAAGTTGAGGAAGCGGAGCTTATGAGGGATTTACCGACTCCGCCGGTATTGAGGGAATAATTATGGATCAGTTAATACAACAGATGGCAATATTATTTCCTGAATTTGACCGCTGGTTTTCGGCCGGATTTATTGTGTTTGCGCGGCTTCTTGGTTTTATCAGGTTTGCGCCTATATTTAACAGAAAAGAAATTGCCGGTCTTGTAAAACTTGCGTTTGTATTCATTTTAACTATAATGCTGACTCCGCTTTTAAAACCGGGAGTTCCTCCGGCAGGAATTTCACCTCTGCTTCTCTTGCTTTTGAATTTTGCTGTAGGGGCAATCATCGGGTATATTGCACAGCTGCTTATTCTGGCAATCGAGGCGGGGGGTGATATGATTAATACACAGATGGGGCTCTCCTCTGCAATGGTTATGGATCCTACTACAAACAGCCAGACTTCTATTTTAAGCCGTATTATTACACTTCTCGGACTTATAATATTTATAGAACTGGGCGGGTTTTACTGGCTGATAAATGCGCTTATAAGAAGCTTTGAGATTTTTCCTATTTATGCTGTGAGCATTCCTCTTGAGAAGATTATCAATATGGATTATCTGGTTACAACGACTTCGAATGTCTTGTACATGGGGCTTCAAATTGCTTCTCCTGTTCTTCTTGCAACACTCGGACAGGATATCATACTGGGTGTAATTTCAAAGACTGCACCGCAGGTTAACGTGTTCCAGCTAAGTTTCCTGTTTAAACCTGTTTTCGGCGCTGCGATAATGATTTGGATTTTACCTATGCTTATTAATGTAATATCAGATTTCTTTATTTCTTTTTCGAAAATTTATTAAAGCTCAAAATACTCTGCTTTGTCCAGCATACGCTCATCACGGTAATAACTGTTGTAAAGTTTTGCTCTTTTTATAATGTTATACCACTGGTTGTAATTTTCCATAAAATCGTCTTTGTCTTTATTCATGTAATGAATCGTAACAATCCCTTCGTAACCTCTTGTTACTCTAAAAAATTCACATTGGGCCTGTATTTTGCCGTAATTTTTTGTACATCTTCCGACAATTGCGTCATTATCGGTTAATCTTAAAGTCTTGTACCCTGCCGTAGGATTTGCTTTAAGCAGTTTAGCTGTACTATTTGTGAGAAAAACGCTTATAGGATATGTTGATTGATTATAAGAGTGCACGACAACTGATTTTGTCCAGTTGTTACTTCCCTGTCCCGCTGGAACATATTGCAAAATAGCTTCAAGCCCGACTTTTTTGTAATAAGCTTTGACCCAGTTTTCCCGGTCAGGAAACTTTATTATTATTGTTTCATAGGCGAACACCATAAGCGTAGAAAGCAGAAACAGGGAGCTAAATAAAAGGACTTTTTTCATCAGCTAAAACTCCTTCAATACCCGTAATCTTTCTTAAAAGTTCCGGTGCAAAAATTTCACTTTCAAAGTGTCCGATATCAAAGACAACTGTTTTTGCATCAAGTGCTGTATGGAATTTAACATCACCGGTAACAAAAGCATCAGTATCTCCGATAAATTCAGAGCCTGAGCCGGCGCAAAAACCGATTGTTTTTACGGTTTTTGCGCCGCAGTTGTTCACATATCTCAAACGAGGTGATATTGTTAGCAGCCTGTTGCGCAAATCTTCAACCGTGATTGGTTCTTCAAGTTCTACTATTCTTTGGAAACCTGCGTTGCGTGTTTTTTTGAAGCCGAGTTTTTCAATCAGCGTATCAGTCGTACCGCCTTCTGCTATATCCAGATTAGTGTGTGCTGAATAGATGTTAATTTGTTTGTACCACAAAGGTACATAAAACAGCGGGTGGTGCGAAATTATCATATCACAGCCGGAATTTAGCGCCTGATTTACAACATCGTCGGTGACTGTAAGCGCGAAGATGATTTTTTTTATATTCGGTTCTGAAAGTTCGACCCCCCAGCCGCTGCAATCCCAGCTCTCCTGAGTTTCAAGCGGAGCAAACTTTTCTATTTTACGGACAATATCATATTTATTCAAAGATTTCCTCCAAAATACGCTGCGCTATGTTTTCTTTGGTGTCTTTTTCAATATGTTTTATATTAAGCGATTTGTCAATTATGTAAACTTCGTTTTCATCAGTATTAAATCCGATGTCTTTTCTTGAAATATCGTTTGCGATAAGAAAATCACAACCTTTTTTCTGGATTTTTGCTTTAGCATTCTCAAGCAGGTTTTCACTCTCTGCACAGAACCCTGCTACGCAGGTAGACCTAGCGCAACTAATTTCTTTTAAAATATCAGGGTTTTCAACCAGTTTAAGCTCCAGCACTCCACCCTGTTTTTTTATCTTATTCTCTGCACAATTTTCTACTCTGTAATCTGAAACAGCTGCTGCCATAATTACACAATCCTGACCGGATAAATTTTCTTTTACAGCTTTTTCCATTTCAAGAGCGGTTTCAGTGACAATATTCTTGTAAGGCTTATCAGCTTTAAAGGTTGAAACAAGTGTTACATCAGCGCCCATTCTATATGCATTATCAGCAAGTGCAAGTCCCATTTTGCCTGATGATGCATTGGTAATATACCTCACAGGGTCAATTTTTTCACGTGTTCCGCCTGCTGTAATGAGGATTTTTTTACCCTTTAATTTTTTGTTCTCACTGAAAATTTCTACTGTTCTGTCAAAAATTTCTTCCGGCTCTTTCATTCTGCCTACACCGTTTGTCCCGCAGGCCAGAAACCCAGTTTCAGGTTCGATAATATGATAACCGTGCTTTTTTAGTCTAGACATATTTTCCTGAACAAACGGATTGTTCCACATATTTTCGTTCATTGCGGGCGCAATAAGAATTGGTTTTGAAAAAGCACATGCCGTCGAGAGCAAAAGGTTATCGCACATACCATTTGCGAGTTTGCCGATAGTATTAGCGCTCGCAGGTGCAATAACAAAAATATCTGCTTCTGTAAGCGCAATATGCTCTGGTTTATATTCGTCTATTTCAAAATTGTCAACGTAGACTTCATTATTTGAGAGTGTTTGAAGTGTCAGCTTTGTAACAAAATTAAGCGCATTCGGCGTTAGAACGACCCTGACATTTGCTCCTGCTTTTCTATAAAGTCTGATAAGCGTACAAATTTTGTAAGCTGCAATTCCGCCTGTAATCCCTATCAATATGTTTTTATTCTCTAACATACAGATATTATAACATGGTATAATTAATCTATGATATCCGTTGACGAAAAATATATGCGTATGTGTTTTGCACTTGCTAAAAAAGGTTACGGCAAGGTTGCACCTAATCCCATGGTCGGATGTGTTGTTCTTGATAGAGTTGGAAATCTAATATCAAAAGGATACCACAAAAAATACGGTGAAAACCACGCAGAACGCGACGCATTGCTTAAATTGAAAAATAATGAAGCAGAAGGCGGAACTCTTTATGTAAATCTGGAGCCATGCTCGCATTTTGGCAAGACTCCGCCTTGTGTTGACTTAATAATTAAGCACAAACTCAAAAGAGTTGTAATCGGAATGAAGGATGTTAATCCAAAAGTTGACGGGATTACAAAGCTTAAAAACGCAGGGATTGAAGTTGACTTCGTTCTGGAGGAAGAAGCACGGTTTTTAAATAGAATGTTTATCAAAACAATGACAGAAAAAATGCCGTATGTTGTTTTGAAAACAGCTTCAACAATGGATGGAAAGATTGCTTCAAAAACAGGTTCTTCAAAGTGGATAACCTCAGAAACTGCACGTAAAGAAGTTTATAGGATGCGCAAAGAATTTGATTGTATTATGACAAGTTCAAACACAGTAATTGCGGATAATCCATCTATGCAGCATAACTTTAAATGTATTCTGGATAAGGATTTGCGCACCCCAAAAGACGCAAAGATTTATCAGCAGGGGGAAATTTATATTGCCTCAAAGGAAAATACTCCGCTAAAGGACAAGCAGCTTGATATTGAAGCTGTTTTGAAAAATCTTTATTCAAAGGGGATTTATTCTGTCTTTGTCGAATGCGGAGGTACGCTTGCAGGCTCTATGTTAAAAGATAATCTCATAGATGAAGTTTACCAGTTTATAGCCCCCAAAATATTGAATGACAACAACGGTTTAAGCTGTTTCAACGGTGCTGATATAAAAGAAATTTCGCAGGCAAAAAATCTCAAAATATATGAGTTAAAACAAATTGAAAAAGACATTCTAATAAAGGCTATTGTACTTTAAAGTCATGTGCGTATTCAGGGCGCTGATTTGCAAATCCTGCCTGCTGGTCGTCAGATTCAATTCTTCTTCTTTCAAGCTGTAATTGTCCGTTTTTAACGATTTCCTGAAGCTGGCCTAAATTTTGTTCGAGGTTTGTCAAAACCTGTTCAGCATAAATATTTGCGCCGTCTTTAATCCTGACAGCTTCGTCGCTTGCCTGAATTCTGAGATTTTCGGCTTCATCCATAGCCTTGCGTTTAATCTCTTCACAGTCAGTAATAACCTGTTCTTTAATCTTTTCTGCTTCTCTTTGAACAGCTTTAAGCAAATCTGATTCACTAAGCAGTCTGTTTGCTTCTGCCTGAGCATCAGCAACAACTTTTTCAGCTCTCTGCTGTGCTTCATACTGCATTTCATCTTTGCGTCTTAAGAGAGCTCTTGCTTCTTTAATTTCATCAGGAAGAGCTGCATATAATTTGTCCAAGATGTTTGTTACAGTATCTTTCTTAACAACAGAGAAACCTAAAAGCGGAAACCCTTTGTTATCAAGTGCTTCTTCTAGTTCGTTCATTAAACCGTATATAACATCTTGCTGTGAATTCATTTTTTGCTCCGTAATTTTATGATAGTCAACAAAATTGTACAACAAACGGGAAACAAAAGTCAACGCATGTTTTTAACTATTCTAGAGCCTGTTGGATAGAATGAATATCTTGTTCTATTGTCATAATAATACCGTTTATCAGCTTATTTACTTCTGTAATGTTGACTATAACCAGATTTTTGTCAAGAAAAAATGTTCTTGCAATAAGCTTTGTAAGAAGTCCGTAACATAAAACTGAATTATAGCGTTGAATATCAGTTTTTGTTTTAAGCATTCTTTTATAAGTATCAGGAAGTGTTGCATAAATACAGCACATAATATCATCTATTCTTGTCTTTTTTATAAGCTTCCAATGTGAAAAAGTAAAGGTTGCTTCAAAATTTATAATTTTTTGTAATTTTTTTAAATAATCTTTTAATGCGACTATATCTGCCATGTCATTACCCTCAATTCTATACTTATTATATGCGAAATTTTTCAAAATAACAATATGTATGATAAGATTGGTGTATGAAAGAAATAATAATTTCACCTTCAATATTATCAGCAGACTTTGCAAACCTCAAGCAAGAGGTTGATTCAGCAGCACAGGCCGGTGCACCGTGGATACATGTTGATGTTATGGACGGTCACTTTGTACCTAATATAACAATTGGTGTTCCGGTGGTTAAGTCTTTGAGAAAAGCAACAGACCTTGTGCTTGATACGCATTTGATGATTGAAAACCCTGAAAAATTTGTAAAACCTTTTGCAGAGGCCGGCTCTGATATACTTACATTCCATTATGAAGCGTGCTCTGATATCAGCCATGCGGAAGCCGTAATTTCTTTAATTAAGTCTTTCGGAGTTAAAGCTGGTGTTTCAATTAAGCCGGCTACTGCACCGGAGAAGATTTTCCCTCTGCTTGATAAAGTTGATCTGGTTCTTGTAATGACTGTAGAACCGGGATTCGGCGGTCAGGAATTTATGCATGACTGTGCTATGAAGATACCGGTTATTAAAGCTAATGCGCCTGAGAACATTATTATACAGGTTGACGGCGGGATAAATAATTTAACTTCAAAGATATGTACTTCGCTCGGTGCAAATTCACTTGTTGCCGGAAGCTACATTTTCAACCACCATGATTATAAGAGTGCTGTAGAAAGTTTGTATTAATCTTGTTAACTTATTCCATTTTTTGTAAATAGGTTTTAGAATAGCTTTATGGAAAATATTTTAGAGATAAAGAAATTAAATCTGTTTTTTGATAAATATCAGGCGCTGTACAATGTTGATTTAACTCTTAAAAAAGGAGTCATGGAAGCTCTGGTCGGGGAATCCGGATGCGGAAAGAGTATGACAGCAATGTCTATAATGCGTCTTTTGCCGAAAACTGCGCAAATAAAAAGCGGTGAGATTTATTTTAAAGGTGAAAATCTGCTTTTGTACAAAGAAAAACAAATGCGAGAACTTCGCGGCAACAGAATTGCACTAATTCCTCAAGACCCTATGACCTCTCTAAACCCGCTTTATACAGTTGGAAACCAGCTGGTTGAAGCAATAAGAGCTCATAGTCATGTTTCTGAGCGTCAGGCTCTGAGAAAAGCGAGGGAAGTTATGGATATGGTCTGCATTCCGGATGCGGACAGGAAACTTAAATTCTATCCCCATGAATTTTCAGGCGGTATGAAACAAAGAATTATTATTGCAATGGCGCTTGCCTGTCAGGCTGAACTTATTATTGCAGATGAACCGACTACTGCTCTTGATGTTACTATCCAAAAACAGATTATGGATTTGCTTGATGATATTAAAAAAGAATTCGGCACTACAATTTTGCTGATTTCTCATGACCTTGCTCTCGTGAGTAATTATGCTGATAATATTTCGGTAATGTATTCAGGCCATATAGTAGAAAAAGCTCCGGCAAAAGATTTCTTTAGAAAACCTCTGCATCCATACTCGATTGCGCTTCTTGATTCGCTTCCGACGCGTAATCCTGCACTTAAGCTGAGAACTATTGAAGGCTCGCCGCCGAGTATTCAGGAAGAAATTTTCGGGTGCAAGTTCCATCCCCGCTGCTGTTACTATAAGGCTGGTGTCTGCGATGTAAAAGAACCTGTTTTGACCGAGAGAAACGTTTATCATTTTTCGGCCTGTTTTATCAAATAAATGCAGGATAAAATCGGCTAAAAACATGTTATAATGTAAGTATCGAGGTCTTTATATGCGAAAACTCTGCTGTCTAATTTTAAGTGCTTCTATACTTGCAGTATGCGTGTGCGGCTGTACCAAAAAGCCTGCTGCGTCGATTGTTAAATCACAGAGAAGGTTTGCAAAATACATTGAACCTCAAGATAAACATCAGACAGGCGTTGTTGATTTGTCAGAAGGTCCTAGAATTCGTTATGAAGCAGATTTTGGCCCAAAATCTCCTGAGTTTGACTTCAAGATAAAAAATCCTTATTAAAGATATTATGGAAGATATAAAAAACAGGAAATATGTTGCACGGCTTGTTTATGCAGTGCTTACCGAAAGAAAAACAGCCAGAGAGGCTATACTTTTGTTTCCTGAAACAAAAGACAAGAGTATTGAATGCGCGTATCACGCTCTGGTTCATTTTGAGGCGGATGAGGATTTGAGATACAGAGATTTTGATTATCGCGAAGAACAGGATGACTATCTGGAATTTATTGCACAGACTCTTGCAGAAGGAAAATCTCTGCCGCGGAATATAATCGCGGATTATGAACCCTATTATCACGGAGTTTCACGCAGGTGGGAAAACGGCACAAAAGGGTTCTGGAAAGAATTTTTAAGATTTATAAATTTATGATTTTTACCACTTGCACAGATTTATTTTTGTGCGAGAATAAATTATGGACATTAAGTGTAAATTTAACCCTAATTATTTTTATAATTATCCCGATGCCCAAAGAAGGGCGGAAATACAATTCTGCAGAGCGTATCGACCTGCGCCTGAGATAATGCAGAAGAGTGTGGACAAATTTGTGAAAAGACCGGCTGACGCGAAGTGCGCTGCCGGTCTTTTGAGCATTAAGCCCAAAACACAGACAATTCTTACACGGATAAAAAATTATTCTAAGAACTATGTAAAAAATGTTAAACATACATATGAACATAAAGTAGTGTTTGCGCTTGTTGAAAGAGAACTTTTCGGTAAAAATACGATTGACAGTATTACACACGATGCAGATAAGATGATCCTTTATCTTTTAGGATTTCCAAAATCTTTTGTTTCAGATTTTCACCGCAAACACTCCGAACATCATCCAGAGAGCGGGAAAAAAATGAACCTCAGAAGTATGCTTTGTGATAATATTGCTTCATCTCCCGAGTTTAAACCGGAAAAGAAACGTTCGCTCAGAGAACATTTTAATACCAGTGAACAGCTTCAGAGCGTAGATGGACTTAAAGATGTTCTTGAAAGATATCATTACGGAGAAGATTTAAACTTTAAAAAGATTAATGCAGACAAAAATGCAAATTATACAGGAAATATAGCAGCAGCTTTTGTCGGTATTTGCAAACTTTTTCTACTCAGCCTTCTTTAATTGAGCCCAGATTGTCGGATTTGTAGTTTCAGAATCCATAACGTCTATTATTCTGTAATAAGGTACTCCTGCTGTTGAAATGTGCTCTACTCCGTTAAAATTCTTCTGGTTATTAACCCCGAAATGACCTGAGATTATTGCTTTAACATTTTTATGTCCCGCAAGAACTTTAAGATAGTTTTCCGGCTTGAATGTATAATAGCTTTCCTTTTCAGCAGGCGGGATTATAGGAAAATGCTGGAGAATTATTACATTGTTTTCCGGATATTTTGCTAATTCTGTGTCAAGCCAGGCAAGCACATCTTCTTTATAATACCCGTTTGTACCCGGAATAACGTCTTTTGCTCCGTCAGCGACAATAAAGATAACTCCGTTCTTTTCAAAGGTATAATTTGGCTTTTCCGGTTTGTATTTCTTTATCTGTTTTCTTAGAATTTTTGTATATTCAACTTTGCTCATACTCTTGAGCTTGTTAACATCTCTGTCGCCTATAACAATATAAAACGGACAATTAAGCTTTTTAGCTTCCTTTAGAAAAGCTTCGAGTTCTTCCTGCGAAGGCTTGTCTATGTTATCGCCTGTGAATACAGCAAATTCAACTCTTTTTTGTTTGTTTACATCATTGATAACTTTTTTTAACCCGTCATTTTCAGCGGATGATAAAAAACGGGCGTCGCTAATTTGTACAAATCTTAAATCCTTTGCCTGAGCTGATGCCATTAGTACAAGAGATGTTAAAAACAAACTTAAAATTTTTCTCATAAGTTAATTTTAGCATAAAAACAGTACACTTTTTTCAAAAATAGGTTATAATGAACATGCAATGTACAATCAAGGACTTTGCTATGTCTTTTGATTTCAGTAATATCAACCCGATTAATAAAGCTCAAGCTTCCTATAAAGACGGCAGCGGTATGGGAGGCGGCGGTATGTATTTTCGTCAGGGCAAAAAACGTAAAGATGAGCCGGAGGAGGATATGTTCGAACGCAGCGAGGACAAAAACGAGAACGATATTGATTTTGAGCAGGAATTAAAAGAAGAAGATATTCCGAAAGATAATCTTGTAAATAAATTTGTAAACTGGTTCCGTATCGGAAAGGATACGGATTAGCCTCATTCATATAGAGTATATTTGTCTAAAATCCATTGAAGTTTTGTAACAAATCGTTACAATTATAATAGGTACTTCCCTAATTAGGAATTTTTCATGAAAAAAATATTACTTACAACACTTCTAATGGTGCTAGGCTGTGCAGCTGTGCAAGCTTCGATGGTTATAATAGACTATCAAGGTGAAACAGTTGTACGTCCTCAGAGTGTTGAACGTAATTTGATTATTAACAGTGATGACGGCGGTGTGTATAATATTGCAGTAAGGCCTCTTGAGGATGCTATGAGGAGTGTGGACGGGAATGTAACAATTCCTCTTTCGAATCTGTATATAAACAATACCAGAGAAGATGTTTATTTGCGGTATAACGAGTATTCTAATATTTTTGACGGTCTTTCAATGGGCGGTGTTGCGAAGAATATGACTGCAAAAATCCGTGACTTTGGTATGGTTCCGGCAGGAACTTATGCAATAAATTTTGAGGTTCAGGCAACAGATTTGGAAACAGGGCAGATTGCTGCGACTTCAACATTTAATTTGCAGTTTATTATTCCTCCTGTTCAGGAAATCAGTCTGCATAATGAAGTTCCAAGAATTGTTCTGGGTGCGGAGGATGCTTTCAATAAATCAAAGAAGGTTTCTAATGAAACTTCTCCTATGATTTATATAAATTCTAACTGTGATTGGGAGCTGGCTTTGAATGCTGATAACTTCGGCGATGGTGCAGGAGATTATTATGTAAGAACAGTTTCAGCATCATCAGGTATTAATGAAAGACTTCTGGAAAGAGTTCTGCTGACACCGGGTAAAGAAATAGTTATTGCTAAGGGAAAAGCGCCTGCAAATAATGAGTACGTATCGGTTGAGTATTCGCTGGAAGGCAGAGATAAGAAATTTATTCCGTCAGGAAATTACGAAAATAGAGTGAAATATATTTTGAGAGAGATAAGGTAAAAAATGTCAGGTATGAAGAAGAAAATTTTTGGTTTGTTAATAGCTCTGGGACTGGCTGTTCCGGCGTTTGCATCTGTTGCGGTTGCTCCGACAAGGGTAGAAATTAATGCAAATAAACTCAAAAATAATTACGTAACAACAGCGATAGAAGTTAAAGGCGACAGTCAGCAGCCTATGAGATTTAAGGTTTATCCCGGATTTTTTACAATCAATGAAAAAGGTGAAGTTGTGATGACTGAAAGTTCAAACGACCCGCATGATTTAACTAAGAAAATAAGGTTCGTACCATCAGAGTTTACTGTGGTACAGGGAAGAAATCAAAAGGTCAGAATAAATATTGCAAATCTAAACCAGCTTCCTGACGGTGAAAACAGAACAATGCTCTATATTGAAGACGTTAACCCTAAAGAAATGAATATTCCTACAGGCAGAGCCGGTATAGGTGCTCAGCTGATTGTGAAAACACGTGTAGGTGTTCCGGTTTACGTGGACAAAGGCAGGGTATCAAAAGAAGCAGAAATAGAGTATTTCAATATTGTAAAAGCTAAAGACGGACTTTATACAGATATGAAAATCCTGTCAAAAGGAAACAGCAAAGTTCGTTACTCTGGAAAAGTTCAAATTTTGCAGGGCAAGAGCCTGATAGACGAGTATGAACTGGATGGAGGAGTAGTTGGAGGAGGAAACTACTTTGTAAAGAAACAAAAGATTGACACGAGAAATATCAAAAACTCCGGTGAATATACCCTTAGAGCCGTAATTTCTTATCTTGATGAAAACGGTAAGAAAAAGAATATTAAGAAAGAAGCAAATTTAAATATAACAGGTAAAGTGTAACCAAAAGAAGAAAGGAAGGTTTACCCTATGAGAAAAATCGTAAAATTACTCCCTGCAGCACTGGCGCTGATGTTAATCAGTCCGGCATTTGCTGCTCCAAGTAACTCTGCAGAGTCTACTATGAATATTACAGTAGCTCCATTTATTAACATTAAAAAATTGTCAGAAGTAAATGCAGCAGAGGCCCAATTCAATGATGAATATACAACTTTAACTACTGATAAGGCATTAGGTGCTAATTTTCAGGTAATTAATAATGAAGTTGGTAAAGTAGTGTACTTAACAGCAACTTGTCCTTCTGCTGGTGGTAATGCTAAAGCATTATATGGAGAAGATGATAAAAAGTTAAATATTGTTTTTTCTAATCAAAAAAAAGCTTCAGAAATACAGGACAGCTACATAACTAATATTACAAGCGGTTCTGCAACAGCCAAAGGGGATAACCCTAATTGTTTTGCCTTGTCTTTGACACCGACAATAGAACCGGATACTAGTTCAGGTGCAGAAACTCCTACAGCTTCATTAGAAGAACAGTCAGTAAAATATACATTGAAAAATGGTGTTTATGCGATGAATTATGCTGTAGGTCAGAATGCATTAGCAAATACATTCTCAACTCACGATACCAATGGAACTTATCAAGCTACACTTACGTTGACAACAACACACCCGTAAGTTAAGGAAACAATGAACAAAAGAAACATATCAAAATTGTTAATATTTTTGATGACTGCATCGTTAGGTGCGGTAAAAGCTTATGGCTATGCAGAAGCTGAACAGTCCGTTCTTACGGACGTTCAGCCGGCTGTTGCCATAGAAAAACAAACTTCGTCAATAGAAAATGCATCGGCAAACGGTGAAACAGGTGCACATACCGGTTTACAGTCTGTTTTTAGTATTCAGACAAACGGAACAGACTCGGATTATGATTTTATAATTACATCAAAAATATTAACTGACGGGGGAGAAGTTTCTGCATACGGGAATAATGGAAGTCTTTTATTTGGAAATACGCTTGCAGCACCGACTCAGGCAGCCATTGATGATGCAAAAGCAGGCGGAAGCCGCAATAAAAACGTAATTGCATATCCTGTAACAACCGCGATTACAAATCCTATGACAGTTGGATTTGAACAAAACTATGGAATTTACGGCGATTGTTACGTAGTAAAAGTTAACAACGGCACAGAGGGAACTGTGACACATACTGTCGGTCAAAATCCGATATCAGGGACGTACAATATCGGTCAGGATCAGGCAGGTACATATCAGGCAGTCGTAACATTTACGGCTGTAAGTAAATAGGGAAAAGGTTAATCCCTCACCCTAGCCCTCTCCCCCAGGAGAGGGAAAGATAATCGGTTAAATAGAAAAAACGAGGGGACGTCCCCTCCTCATCTCCTTATGGAGATGAGGAACAGAACAAGGCTATAGGGATAGCCGCGGGTGGAACTAAAGGTCAGCAAATGCTGATTGCAAGAGTTCAACAGAATGTTAAATAGAATTAAGAAAAACTTAATACTGGCTTTTGCCGGCATGCTTCTCGCATTACCGGTATTTGCGCTCGACTCTACGGTATCTTATATCAATGTCAATGATAGAGCATATCAGGATGTCGAAATCGTAATTACCGATAAGTCGGAAATTTTGCTGCCGTTTAAACAGCTTGCAGATTTATTTAACATTCCATATACTGCTAACCGCGTGGATAAACATATCGGATTTAAAACCTGGGACGGCAAAGACGGTATGATAACAACGCAAGGTGTATTTGTTCAGGATGCGCCTGTTTCTAAGCGCAAAACAGAGTTTTTACAGCAGGGGATTATGGACGGCGTTTTCAATGAAGCGTACATAACTGCTGACGCTGCTTCCAGAATTTTCGGCGCGAAGTTTGAAACAAATTACGAAGACTTAACTTTAAGTGCTCAGGTTGAAAGAGATATCCCTCTTTTACATACAAATAATTCTGCTGTTGAGGATAAGGGGCCGAAGGCTTATCAGGACGTTGTTTCTCCTAAAAAACCGGGTAAGATTACGCTTAATACAGTAGGGCTTCGTTCAAATCTCCTCAGTGACAGTCTTACAGTAAAAGGTCAGGGATATAGAACTTTGAATGATACTTTCTCAGGAAGTACGCAGGCAAGTATTAACGGTAATATTTACGGGGGAAAATATCGTATTGAAGCGACTGAATACCATTATCGTTCTGATGCTTTTATGTTTGGCGGTATTACAGGTGCTTACAAAAACAGCATTAAAGATAAAGAAACAGGAAAAGAAAAGCTCTGGTACGAGTTAGGAAAAGTTAAGGGCAGGACAGACGTTGACGCCTCAATTGGTACAAATATTTTCGGTGCGCAAATCTGGAATTATGATTACGAAAAAGAACGTCCGGAAAAAATTAACGGCTATGTTAAGCCGACCAGTCTTGTAAGACTTACGGTAAACGACTTAGAGCCTGTGATGCTAAGCACATATGCAGGTTACTATACGCTTAAGGATGTTCAGCTTCCAAACCCTGTTAAGAGCATTAAGCTGGAAGAGGTTAACGAGGATGGAAGTGTTGAGTTAATAAAAGAAGAAAGATATTCAATATACGGGGACAAACCTTTTGAAAAAGAACACAGAGGTTCAGCATACGCAGGTGTATGGGGGTATCAGAACAGATTTTTCCGTGAAGGGGGCAATATTTATCGCGGAAACAACAAGAAGGTTACTGCCGGAATTGATTATCAATACGGTATCAAAGACAATATTACTTTTGAATCACGGGTTACCGGCGATAAGCTTTATGAAAAGAACGGAACAAGCATTGTTTATCGCGTTCCTACAAACGATACCCTGCTTGTAAGCGGTACGCAGAAAAGTGTCAACTATCTTGAAGGTGCAACAGCGCTTAACAGTGTTGAATGGGTTAATCCGAAAAACAAGAATATAAAAGGCCGATTAACGGCCGGTGCAAGCGTTGCGCATGATATTAGAGAGGAGCATACCCATGCAGGTTATATTGTGAAAGCTGCAGGGGAGTATGAAAAAGATCTTGAAAAATATCAGAGGGGTATTTTCAAACCGAAAAGAGCAGCCGGAAGATTAGAACTGTTCCAAACCTCACCGGATTTCTATATTGCAAGCAGCGACTCTACTTCCAAAAACGATAGAACAGGAGGAAAAGTTTCAGGTAACGTAAGCTTTAATTCTACAAATGCAGGCGGAAGCTACAGCAGATATTATTCTAATATGAACCACCGTTACAGAGGTGGCACTATTAAGTTTGACGAAGCTTCAATTAATGCATCAACTAAAATTCCTAAGGTTGCTAATTTAAGATTTAACAGCTACTATAGACGCGGTGAGAATGAACTCGGCAGAAACAAAAACTATTTTTATGATGCCAATGCTTCCCGTGATATTGCACGCTGGGCGCGTGTTCAGGCCGGACGCAGAGAAAGTTTGTATGATACAGAGTATGATACGCCAAATTCTTTAGACAGAAATTATCATTCAAAATACACAGATAACTATGCACAATTAGATGTTCCAATTCCCGGCAATCACGGCAGATTTACACTCGGGCACAATATTGTAAGGTACAACACTGCGACTTACAAAAACGGTTATAATATGTTCCGTTTCGGGTATACTTTCCCAACGTGGAAACGTTTAACTCTCGGGCTTGGATATGGTTTTAGATACAGCGGTCAGGGAGGAAACGACTTTAACATTAATATAGGATACAGGGCTAAGTCAGGCCAGACAATGTCTGTAGGATATCAATATTCAGAAAATGGCGGATACTTTATTGATAATATGTTTACGCCTACGACAAACAGACATTCGATAAATTTTGTGTTTAATGATGCGTTCCAAATCTTCCATAACGGTTTGAAATCAGTAGGAGATGAAGATTTGAACAAAGGTATATTTGAAGCGATTGCATTTGTTGATGTTAACAAAAACGGAAAATACGATAAGAAGATTGATGTGCCAATCCAGAATGTTCCGCTTATTACCAGCTGGACAGGAGAAACAAGCGTTACAAACAAGCGCGGAAGAGTTTATTCATCAAGCCTTGAACAGGGAATTTACACTGTATCTATTGATATGAACCAGCTGCCGATTACAGTTGCACCATTTACAAACGATTTAATAAATAAAAAGGTTAAAATTGACGGGGGCCAGACAACTCAGCTCGAAATTCCTCTTATAAGTACAGTCGGCTCAGTATCAGGTACTTTAAAAATCTTTGATGATTTCCAGCGTGACTTAAAAATAACCGACTTTGTAGTAGTAATTCTTGATGAAAACGGAGAAGAAGTTAATTATTCAACGGTCGATTCTACCGGTGTGTTCTATATTTCAGGTCTTGCACCGGGTAATTATACGCTTAAGCTGGATGAGAAATTCATTGATGCCTACGGACTTGAAATGCTGCCGGAAAAGAGTGAAATAAGTATTTCAATTCCGTATGACTACAAAACACCTGTTGATTTCACAGAGCAAAATCTGGAGTACAAGACGCTTGCTCTGTAAACAAAGTTCTATTTAACATAATACATATATGTATCTTAACCGCCGGATGGCGGTTTTTTTTTGTGCTGCGCACTGGGGATACTTATACTCCTTCTTACTATTACTGCATTTTAGCCATCTCTTGTAACGATTTGTAACGATATCTCCAAAAACCCTAAAGTTTTTCAAAAAAATGCCGTTAACATATCTGTAAGCAAAAACAAAACAAAAAATCGTGTATACAAAAGGGGTTCTGGTAACACAAAAAACATTGAACTGGTAGTAATGCGATAGACCCAATGTATTTACCCCCCCTAGTTGTTGATTAAGAGGTATAGTGATGGACGAACATGAAGCACTAATTGAATATTCCGAGATGACATCATTTGATTTCAACTCAAAAGAATTTCAAGAAGTACGCAGGGATTACATAGAATGTAAAAATGCAGCAGCAGGCATCATGCGATTTGTGATGAATGTTCTGGGTATTGTCAAGACTGTTAAAAGCTGTTAAGGAGCTACTAATGAGCAGAAAGGAATATAATAATAAATGTTTTTCGCCAAACTGGCTTGAAGTTGATTTGGCGGAAGTTTCAGACCACCAGTTAAATAAGGAGGAACGCCTAGAGAGTAAACGACGTAAGGATTTAAATACTTTATTGAAAGAGCTTGATGAAATTAAGCAAAACATTGAAAAAGCTGCAGAAAAGCAGCACCGTCTGGCAAACTTGATGAGTTTTTACACCGGTGAATTTGCAAAGTAAACTCTAAAAGCCTGCGGAAGAAAAGTTCAAATTCGGGGAATCAGTAGTTATGAGATGCTGGTTGCCCGAATTTTGTTTTAAAAAATGTTTGCGCAGAAATGACGGCCTGTGATATTTACACAAACCGTATTTATCAATAGCATCAAGATGTTCTTTTGTTAAATACCCTGCATTCTTTGCCCAGTTATACATCGGAAACTCTTCATGAAGTTTTGTCATATATCTGTCACGTGTTACTTTAGCTAAGATACTTGCCGCAGCTATGGAAGCTGATTTTGAGTCACCCTTGATTACATACTGCTGATTAAATTCAAAATTTTTGATTAGTTTGTTGCCGTCTACAAGTACGAGTGTTTCAGGATGTTTTACAATTCCTGAACAAACAATATTCATTGCTTTTAAAGAAGCGTTTAATATGTTTATTTTTTCTATTTCCTCAACTTCAACGCAGACGATTTTATTCAGAGTGTTGTTTTTTATTATGTCGTATATTGATTCGCGTTTTTTTGCGGTGAGTTTTTTTGAGTCGTTAAGAATTGCTAAATCTTTTGTCAGTCCTTCTGTAACTTTTTCAAACATAACTGCCGCTGCAAAAACTCCGCCTGCTGCAGGCCCTCTTCCGGCTTCGTCTGTGCCGATTACCTGCGTATTAAAACTCCTGTCAAATTCAAAAAGCAATTCTGATGTCATATTTATATTTTATTATAAATGTAGTAAAATGCCATTATGAAAAATGTAATTATTTGCGGGCTCGGTGCGGTCGGAATGACGTATGCATCTAAATTAGGGGGTAAATCCAGGGGTAAATGTAATCTTAAAATCCTTGTGAATGAAGAACGCTTAGAGAGGTATTCAAAAAATAAGCCTGTATTAAACGGCGTGGAACAGGATTTTAACTATATTCTGCCTGATGATAATTTTGACGCGGATTTGATTATCATTGCAACAAAGGCATCGGGATTAGATTCTGCAGTCAAGATGATAAAGAATTTTGTTTCGTCCAAAACAATTATTCTCTCGCTTCTCAACGGAATTTCTTCTGAAGAAGTTATCCGTTCTGCTTATCCTGAAGCAAAAGTCCTTAAGTCTTATTTTATCGGGCACAGTGCAGTAAGAGTCGGAAATTCTGTTACGCAGGACGGCGTTGGCGAGATTGTTATGGAGCGTGATGACGGGTTAATCAAATTTTTTAACGATGCTGGCGTAGGTTATGCAGTTCCTGATGATATTGATTATTCAATGTGGCTCAAGTTTACTATGAATATTTTTTCAAACCAGACATCTGCAGTATTAAATATGACGTTTGGTGAAATGAAACATAACAGGGCATTTATAGATTTTGCAAAAAAAATAATTGCCGAGGTGCGCTCTGTTGCAGAACTTAAGGGGATTAACAGGCTTGAAAATCTTGAAAAGGATGCACTGAATGCTCTTTCCAGAATGTGTGATGAGGGTAAAACCTCTATGCATCAGGATATTCTGGCTGGCAGAAAGACTGAAGTTGATATTTTTGCTGGAGAAATGATAAAACTCGGCAGAGAATTAGGAGTTCCTGTTCCTTACAATCAGGTTCTTTACGATATGGTTAAAATTAAGGAGGCTGCTAATGAGTAATATAGCATTCATACCTGTACGCGGCGGAAGTAAATCAATTCCTATGAAAAATATAAAAGTTTTGAACGGCAAGCCTCTTGTATATTGGACCGCAGCAGCTGCAAGCGGTGCTGGATGTATTGATAAAGTTATTATTGCAACAGACAGTGAAGAAATAAAAAAAATAGTTTTGGGTTTTGAACTTCCGAAAGTTGAGGTTTATGACAGAAACCCTGATAACGCTTCTGATACGGCTTCTACAGAAAGTGTTATGCTAGAATATATTAAAAAAACGGGGCTCAAGCAGGAGGATAATTTTTTTCTTATTCAGGCCACATCACCGATGCTTAAGTCTGAGCACATTGACGGGATGTATAATGAGTTTTTGACAAGCGGAGCTGATTCTATGTTTACAGGAGTCTTAGAAAAGCAATTCCATTGGCGTAGGGGTAAATATAACTTAAATAACAATGATGAAGTTCTATGCGTAATACCTGTCAACTACGACTATCGCAATCGTCCTCGCCGTCAGGATTTTGAAGGCTTAATTGCAGAAAATGGCGCCTGCTATATAAACACGGTCGGAAATATTTTACACGACAAATGCAGGCTGTCAGGCAAAATTGCAGCGTACGAACTCCCGTCTTATACTTCTTATGAAATCGATGAGCCAAATGACTGGATTATTGTTGAAACATTGATGAAATATTATGAATATTAGTTTTCTTTCTTTTTAAATAAATTTTTCAACTCTTCTGCACTGTTTTTCAGCTGTTCTCTGGTTTCATTCCAATCTTCTTTTGTGCTTGTAACAGCGTCTTTTACTGACTCTACTGTACTTTTGTAATCTTCGCTTACAGATGTCGTTATATCTTTTATAGTTTCTTTTACTGTTTTGGTTTCAATTGCACTTGTGTCAATTGTAGTAAGCCATTTGAACGACTTCACTGAACTTGTGCTTTCAAGTCCGCCGTTGAATACTACTTTAAAATCTTTGTAATTTGTGCTTCCGTTTGTAAGAGCAGGAATTGCTGCAATATTTTCACCTTTAGGGTTTGTTGTCAATGCATTGGCGATTTTTGCTGTAGCCTCACCAAACTTAGGTATATAAGAAAGTAATTTATCTGCAGATAATTGTCCTATGGGACCAAGTTTAGCTACTATTGGAGCATCCAAACGGCCCAGAATATTAATATTTGTTGTTCCGTTTATTAAATTATATTTGCCTGTTATGTAGTAAGCAAGTGAATTACCGGAACTCTTGATTGGATTTAAGTTTGCCCATCCATTTTCAAAGCTGAGGTTACCGTCAAGATATTCAAATTTTGCGGTATCAGCTAGAACAAGATTGTTGACAAGCGTACTTGTTGTTGTTTTTAAAATAGAGTTCGTAATAATATTATTAGCTTGTAAAAGCGTGTCAAGTTTACCGATAGCTCCGAAGCTTCCGTTCTTTACATTAAAGTTAAGATTTCCTTTTAAGGATTTCATCATTTCATTGTAATCAACAACTTTCAGACTCATGGTTGTATCAAAACCAAGTGTTCCATAGATTGCATTTTTAATACCGACACAGCCGTTTACAGCTTTTTCAGCGTTTAATCCTTCACCTGAAAAGATAATTCCGGTTTGTGCATTAGAAAGATTGTAAACAATATTACCATTGATTTTACCGTCAAAAGCATCGCCTTTAAGCTTATTGAGATAGAATTTATCACCTTTCATAGAAAAATCAGAAGTCAGATTCTCAGCCTTTATTCCTCCTGACGTGAATTTTGCGGCGCTTGCGGTTCCGTTAAGTATATGTCCGTTTAATTTAATATCAAGATTTTCCATTGTGACAGGAATTTCCGGTATTGTTAGCTCAGGAATATTCACATCGCCTTTGATTACAGGGTTCATCATGCTGTCTGTAATGAAAATATTTCCGCTGAATGTCATTTTAGATTTGTCAAACATCGGAATAATGATGGTTGAGCTTTCTGTCGTTGCGTAATTTAAATTAAGGGTCTGTTTTGCGATATTCATATCACCTGTTAATTTTGATTTGATATCACCGGTTGTAACAAAATCAAGGCCGATTTTTTCAGTAAGATAATTTGTAATTTTTCCTGAAACATTGAGGTTTATTTTTTCAATCGCAGCAGGAGTTGACGGGATGAAAATTTCTTTTTCTGAAATATTCGCTATGAGTGATGGTATTGAAACTTTCGCGCAAGGATTTATGATTTTTAGATTTTTACTCTCTGCTTTTCCGGTTAAGGATGTGCCGGATATTCCGACTATTGTTGAAGGCGCACTCAGAGATGTATTTGAAGGAATGTTTTTAATGTTAATGTTATCCAGATTAAGTTTTACTGCCGGATTAATTTTATCCAATTTCCCCTGAATATCAACTTTCAATGACACAAGACCGGAGTTAACCTGATTATCTTTCATCAATGATGCCTGTCCCGCAGCAACAAGAAGTCCCTTTAAACTTAAATTCTCTGCACTCAGGTGTAAATCACTTACAGCATCACCGCTTATTGTTCCAAAAAGTTTAAGCGGCTGGTCTAGTATTGTGAATCCTATATTATTTATATTGATGTTGTTGTTATCAAGTCTAACGTCTGCATTAATATCATCTATTCCTATTTTGTAAAGTCCATAATAAACATCCGCAGAAGGAATCTTTAGATACCCGCTTGACTTCACTGTTTTAAGGTTAGATTTGATACTGAAATCTGCATCAAGTTTCCCGTTTGCACTAAGTGTCTGTAAATCTCTTATATCAAAGATTAACGCTACATCTTTTACTATCCTTAAAATATTTGAAATTTCAACTTTTGATTTTATGTTTAAATCAATATTTGGATTTTTACCTGTTTTGATTAAGCCGTTTATCTTTGAAACTTCATTTTTTGCAGTATAAATATCCGAAATAATATCAATACTTTCACCTTTGAATTTTAGTTTAACAATACTTGACGGAAGATTAATTACAGACAGGTTTGTAAAATTTGCATTACCCTTGATGTTGTTGCGTTCAATCAGTAAATTAACATCAGCATCTGCTGTAAGATTGTTTGCGTAAATTCCTTTTAAAATACCGATAATGTCAGGCATTTCAAATTGCTGAGCTGTTTCTTCCTGAGCTTGCGGAGTGAATACAATATCATTAAGTTCAACATCCGGCATGATTTTATTAAGAACTTTTATATTGTAATGAAATTGCTCTCTATCTTTCAATACCGCTTTTCCGGATGCTTTAACTTTTATGCTTTTATTAACAATAAAATCTGTAATTTCAGTTTTATTTCCGCTCAGAGTGTACTTGTCTGTTCCGTCTGTGATTATAATATCGTATCCGTCAATTTTTATATCAGGCAGATGATTAGAAAGTTTTAATCCAAAAGGAAGCGATGAAACATTTTCTCTGTTTTCAGGGAGAGAGTTGACTGAGTCAGTGTCAGGGGTTGCTGGCAAATATTTTTCGATAGCAAAATGCCCGTCATTATTGATTTGAATATTTGCGTTTGCGTTTTTGAGCTGAACAGCATCAACTCTTATTTTTCCGGCAAGAATAGGAAGTAAAGACATTTTTACCTGAAAGTCATCTGCTGAAAAAACCAGAGTGTTGTCAGGTTCAAGAAGTGAAAATTTTCCGACTTTCAAACCTGCTGTAAGTTTTGGGGTTGTGACAACTTTTACATTTGTTAATTCGGAGTTAAGCCCCGAAGTTTCATGAATAATATTCTTAATCTGAGGTATGTAACTGTCAATTATCGGATTTAAGATAAGAGGCGAAATAAGAAACACTGCATAAGCACCGCCAATTACACTCACAGCAGTTATACCGGCCCTCTTCCAAAATAGTTTATTCATAAAAATCCTCCGAATATTAAGAAATGTAAAATTGCTCTCATGTAGTTTCTTCTTTCTTATTATATCTTAAAACTCGTTAAGTGGAATAACCATGCAGGTAATATGCGGGTTTTGCCCCTTTTTGAATGAAGTTTTATTGAGTTTTGTAAACTTATGTAACAACAGAGATGTATTTGCTAAAGATTTTAGAAAACACGCCGTAAACACTCACATAAGGAAAAACAAAAAAAGTTGATTAGGAGTTTATGTCGTGAAAAAAGTAGTATTAGTTTTATTTGCATTCTTATTTTTCAGTGTAGGTCAGGCATTTGCGTACAGAGTAACAGATTTTTCTACTGATGCAAAAATCGTAGCAGCGATGAGAGTTCTGGAACAAGCAGGAGAAAACGATGTTTTTAGAAATCTCCAGAGATATGGTATGAGAATCAAGTTTGATGATTTATCTATGGTGATGAATGGTAAAAATGCTTATGCAGTAAGCACATATAATAATTTTGGTACACGTGTAATTTTAATCAATTCAGTATACAGAAATGCACCGGCAGAACAGATTGCATGTCTAATTGCACATGAAAGTTATCACACAGGCTACAGTGCTGATTTGGAAGAAGAAACTCTTGCAACATCAAAAGAAGCTGCCTGCTGGACAAGAGTTAAAGTTGCATCAAAAGTTTATCCGGACAGCAGATTGACAAGAAGATTAGATAAAATTAGCGGATTGTATCTTGCATCAAGCTCCAATAACAATCTGGTTCAACAGAAAATTGCAAGCAACGGGTTTTATAGAAATCAATTAGGCTTAAATTAATAACAGCTGAAATATAATAGCAGCGGGACGTCGAAAACGTCCCGTTTTCGTGTCTTAATATTTCTTAATAAATGATGTGTAAAAGCGCAAAATTTTATATTTACAGATTTTAGTCTGGGTATAATATACAAATAAAAAATAAAGGATTGTATTATGCCCTCTAGTATAGATAATATTTATTTTTTACCTAAACAAAATATTTTTAATAAGTTAAATAATAACCAACGACTCGTAAAACCTCTATTAAACAAATCGGATTGCGATACTGTCCAGTTTAGAGGTAAATCAATGCCATCAATGTACGCATCTACATTTGAATTTTTATCAGCAGAGATTTTCGGAAGAGATAAAAGATTTCAAGTAGACGGCAGTCTGTTATCTGCAAAAAATATTGCAGCTGCAATAAAGCAAGTATTTAATTTTAATATGGTGTTCGGACCATTTAAAAAGTCTATGGTTGATAAAATTAAGTGGAAAAGTTACATTCCACAAGAAATTCGTGAATATTCAATAAATAAAATAAATGAAGCTCGTGCCGAAAGATTAAATAAATGGAAAAATTTTTTACAAGAACCTGGAGCCGCAAAAGGCTTATTTGATGAACCTGTTGATGAAGAATTGGCAGCTAAAATAGAAAATAATAATGCATTAAAGTTGATTGTTTGGAATGCTGTTAACAGTGAAGTAAAAGAAAATAACAGGCATATTCCGGTTCCTTTTAATCAAAAAGCTTTGAAAGAAACTGTGAATTATTTTAATGATTTAGCACCTAAAGATAGGCAAGTTGCTTGTGCTAATATATCATTTTTGGACTATTACACACATCGCTTGCGTGATAATCTTTTGATGGATATGAATCTATCCGAGAATAATTCTGTATGGGTAAAGATTCCTTCAATTAAGCATGATCCGTTTAATAAAGAAGCAAATATAAAAAAGCTGGAAATTTTAAGCTGTAAAAACTGGTGTACAAGATCGAGCGTAGATAAGGCAGAGGCTGCACTAGAGGACGGTGATTTTTATATTTATCTGGAACGTAATAAAGCTAAGTTGTGGGAACCGCTTGTTGGGATGACTACTGCAAAAGGTAAAATAGACCAGATTCAAGGCGTTGAAAACAATAATATAGTTCCATTAAAATTGGTTGATGAAATAGAGGATTTCATCAATAAGAGTAATTTAAAATGTCATTCCGGCATATATGATGAAGGACCCAAAGCGTATCAGGCAATATTAATAAGTAAAAAATTAAATGAGCAGGCCGGAGTATCAGGTAAAACATTTGCCAGAGCTATAAAGGAAAATGATACTCAAGCAATGTTTGATGCTCTCGGGGTAACAAACCGGAAAGTTGAAGGAGATTTGTTAGAAATTGCTACTTATAAACCTTCTTATAATTTAGTGCAAACGAGTGGTATTACTGCTCCATATTCTATGTTTGGACTTAATGAAGATGATTTACTTGCAGATGTTAAGAAGATTGATGGAAATTTTGTTTTGTATAACAAAAATCCGTTATATAATTCTTTAATAACGCATTTTCCTTCTAAGCTTGAAACTGTAACCGGAAAAATCGAATGTACAAAAAAACAGTATGAAAAGTTTGGCGAAGATATGCTGCGTGCAGTTGATGGAAAAGCTGACAGGATTATAGTGCATAATTAATTCTGGAGTTTTTCTATTCTTTTTTGAATATCCGGATGGTCAGACAAAACTTCTGGTGCTCCTGTATCTTGTCCGCTAAGAATTTTCAAGACCTGTACTCCTCCGGTTGTTCTGCCATATAATTCATTTAGGATTTTTGCGGCATACAAATCCGCTTTTGCTTCAACACTGCGTGAATATTTTAAATCGGATAAACTCAGCGTACCTTCAATAATCTTAGATGCTTCCTGATTGTTAGGGGAAACAATAGACATAAATATAATTATAGAAGCATTTGATATCCCTTTTCTCAAATTCATAAGATGGTCTTTGTTTTTATAATGCGCCATCTCATGTGCGATTACGAAAGTCAGCATTTCATCGTCGGTCAGACGTTTGTATAATTCTGATGTGATGTAAATATTCCCGTTAGGATAGCAGAGTGCATTCATCTGGTTATCGTTAATAATATGTATGTCTAAATTAGAAGTTTTAGGAAAATCTCTGTCAACACTTAATACTCTGTTTCTAATATCCTTTATTTTCTTAGTATCAAAATTGTTATCCTGTGTTTCTGTGTTAATCATAGAGGACAATATATTTTCCATCTGAATTTGTTTTTCAATAGATAGTGATTTGATGACAATTCCGGAAGCAATGAATGTAAATAAATAGACTAAAGCCAGTATTAATACTAATTGAATACAGGTTTGAAACAAATCCTTTAAAGGATTTGTTTCAGTCACATTTGTTTCGTCATCAATTAGAAGTTTTGCAGCTTCATAATCATAATTATTTTTTGTCATATTCAACAGCCGTTCCATAAGCAGTTATGCACACCTGCGACATAGTTTGTTCCGAAAGCATAACTGTTTCAATTTTTATGTTCATAACTAAATCGGCTCTCATCCTGTATGCACTTTCTCGTATTCTAAGAATTGCTTCTCGACGGCCTCTGTCTAGTACTGATTCGTATGCAGAAACATTTCCGCCGAAAATATTTCTTAAACTTGCAAGAAATACTTTGAAATAGTCGCATCCTATTACAACAGAAGCAGAAACCAGTTGTGCATTTTTTACCGGTTGGGAAATGTTCACATTTTTGGAAAAGTTTATATGAGGCTGTTTGTATAATTTTACTTCCCGTTCACGTATACTTTTATAATGTCTTTTTTCTCTGGTTCTGCCAGTGAAGTAGCATATTACAAGAAAAGCGATTGCAATTAGTAAATCCATTTTTATTATCCTTGTGTTTTAGGCTGAACATCTTCAACTTTTACTGCGGTACCATATGCATATACCTCTGCTGCTCCTGCTGCAATTGCTGATGTGGCATATCGAATATTGATAATAGCGTTTGCGCCCAGTTTAGTTGCCTGCTGAACCATTCTTTGAGTGGCTTCTTTTCTGGATTCTTCCATAAGCTCAGTATAGCCTTTTATTTCTCCTCCGAAGAAATTCTTAAATGAGGCACAAATGTCTTTGCCGGCATGTTTGGCTCTTACAGTACTGCCTGAAACCATCCCTAAAAGACTTGTTATCTTTTTACCGGGTACAGATTCTATATTAGTCATTATCATGCTAAACCTCGCTTTCATACTCTTTTGTTTATTACTAATTTAAAAATAGTAACTGAAAGTATGATATACGTCATCATACAGATATTTGATAAAAATATAGACTGACTTTATTGGTAGAATTACAAAAAAAAATCGGGATGACAAGATTCGAACTTGCGGCCCCCGCGACCCGAACACGGTGCGCTACCAAACTGCGCTACATCCCGATAATATTTTTTTATTCGGTGTAGCGCACCTACGGTGCTACCTCTCCTCGAACGATACTTAATCGTTCTCGTCGGCAGAGTCAAACTGCGCTACATCCCGATTTATATACTCTATTATGAACCGTCAAATTTATAAATCAAGCTTTAATTACTGTTAAGCTTTTGAATAAGCGCATCTGTTATATCAACACCGCCAGAGAAAACGCTTCTGGCATCCAGAACCGCATCAAGCCCTTTTTCAAGTCTTATTTTCTCACTAACAGCGTGGATTCTTGCGTAAACTTCTTCTTCACGTTTTTCTCTGAAAGCATTAAAAGCATTCTCTTTTGCTTTTAATTCAACCCGTACTGTTTCTTCAAATTTCTTTTTCTGAACAGCAGATTCTATTTTATCAAATTCCTTTTCTTTGTTTAAAAGATACTGTTGTATTTCATTATTTTTAGTTTCAATTTCTCTAAGAGAAGTTTTTGCAAACTGATAATTTGCAACAACTTTATCATAATTAATGTATCCGACTCCCCCTGCAAACACAGGTAAACAAGAGAGCAGCAGCAATAAAAATACTCTAATAACCATACATATTTCCTCCTCCGGTACCGAACGTAAAGTATCCGCCTTTTGAACCGTAATCACCTGGATTTGTAATAGGAATGCCATAATCAACTGATACAGGGCCTACACCAGGAATATAAACTCTTAAGCCGATACCTGCTGTAATTGCACTCATAGGCCTGTCATATAACACACTTGAGATTGTAGGGTCAAACACTTTACCCGCATCAACAAAGAAAGTTAAACGTATTCTCTGCAGAAAATCCCAATTTAACCTGTCTACGAGCGGCAGCGGCGTTGCGAGTTCTGCCGAACCCATCAGGAATGCATCACCCGTACCAACTCCGCTCATTCTGAAACCTCTTACAGAATAAGGGCCTCCAAGTCTGAATGCCATAACTTCCGGTACATCATCTCCGTGTACGGTTACACCGCCTCTTGCAGTCAGAGAGAAGGACGATTTCTTTCGTACAGGGAAATACTTTGTAACTCCGCCGGCAATTCTTCCATTTGTGTTTTTAAAATCACTTAAACTTATTGCTTCGATAAATCGAGCATTAGCAATTACACCGTTTCTTGGAATTTCTTCTGAATCGAGTGTGCTGTATTTAACTCCCGGTGAAAGGTTGACAAAGAAACCGCCGGTTAATTGTTTGGCTCTGTCTGCGATATTAAGGTTTCTTAAAGCATACATATGTGAAATTTTATCAAAGTCGCCTTCCGATAAACTAATATGTTCAATTCCCGCACTAAAGTTTGTAGAAAGATTATTATAACCTCTAACTTTATGCTCAACAGCAGCATTAATACCGATTCGTCTTTCGATTGCAAGAGGAACCTGCCAGCTTCCCAAATCCCTGTAATAAAGCTTGCTTGTAAGAGAATTATCCGCATTCAGGAAATACGGCTCAAAGAAACTTAATTCAAGCTGATAATTCATCCGGTTTTTGATAGAAGCGTCACTTAGAAGAATACCTGAACCTAAAATCCCTGAGAGCGTGAGCTTCTGTCCTCGTCCAAGGAAATTATTTTCGCTGTAGCTTACAGAGCCAAAAGCTCCTAAACCGTTATCAATACCGCCTCCCAATGCAAGACTGTTCGGACTGTCTTCTTCTACTACGACTTTAACGTTATATTCTCCGTCTGTTGTTTCGCTAGGATATATTTCACGGTTAACCTCTTTGAATATTTTGGTCGAATAGACTCTTGATAAATCTTCTTTAAGGTAGTTTTCGTTGTATACTGTACCTGGCTGTGTCAGAATGTTTCGTGTGATTACATAATCTTTTGTTTTTTCGTTTCCTTCAATAAATATTTTGTCTATTACACCTTCCGTAATGCTGAAGACCAGATTGCCGTCGTCACTGTCATCAACAGAATTTACTCCTGCAAGAATGTACCCTTTTGTATGATAATAATTGTTAATTTTATCAATTGCTTCGTTAATATTAGCAATATTTTGAGGGTAATTTCTGAGAGGTGTAACAAATGGAAGAAGTTCCATTGTAGAAATTACTGTATTCCCTACAACTGAAACCCCTGTTACCTTAATATTTTCTTGTAAAATAAATTTAAGATTAACAGTTCCATCATCGTTTAATTCCGGTTCAATTGCCATTTTGTCAGTAAAAAATCCGACGGCATAAATTCTCTGCAAATCTTGCTGTAAAAGTTCTTCATTAAATAAAGAACCTGCAATGGTTTTGATTTGGCTTTTAATGGCCTCCGGACTGATAGTTTTGAGTCCTTCAAAAGATATTTCGTTTATAATTTTTCCTTCTAAATCAACCTCATCAACACCGGCCGTATAAACGGCTTCTTCTGCAGGAGGGGCGAAGAAGTCATTTTGTTCAGGGGATTGTACCTCTTGCACTGCGGGTACATCATTCTCTGTAGTTGACGAAAAATATTCTGCTTCATTTAACTCGCCATTATAGGGGGTAATCGTTTTAATAACAGGTTTTATTGTTCTGGAGGTATCTAAGTAAAGGGGATTAATAAGTTTAATTGTTTTTGGGGCGCCGATTTCAAGATAAGAAAAGTCAGTAGCAGAATAAACAGGAGAGCAGCCTAAAAATGCCGCCAGAACTAAGATGACAGCCTCGTGTCTAAATTCTCTCCTCTTATTTTTTACCTCCATGCTATCCTTTTTCTAAATATCCGCCTCCGTTAATGATAAAATTGTCTGGTAAAATCCTTTTGAGTCATTAGCTGCAAAAGAATTTTTCAGCACATTAGAACCTATATTTACTGTAACGTAGCTTGTGCCGTTTTTGACAAAAACTTCGTACTTATCTCTTACATATTTATTTTCAGCGCCGGTAACCGATGTAACCGGATATGCAACAATTCCGGGACTGTCTTTTGGGAGAGAGCCCATTTTACAATTTGCGAGAGCCTGGCTTTTCGGGATTTTGGCAAGGTTTGCAAACGCAATGTAAACCTGTCCGCCCTGTTCAAACATTGCATTTTCCTGTCCGGCATCAGTAACAGTATTTGCTTTTAGATAAAGTTTTTTAGTTTCAGAACTGTTTGTTATTACCTTAAACTTACTGCACAGCGGAGCATAAAGGTTTCCGGTTCTATCTGTAATATTTGCAATGAGTACAGGACTGAGAACTGATTCTACTTTTACAAATTCCGGAAGCAGTATACTGAAATCTGCACTTGCACTTTCGGCAAATGCAGGCATTAAGGCTGATACCATGGTTATAAACAGCGTTATTAATTTTTTCAAAACTATATCCCCGTATCCAGAATAATGCAGTCAGGAATTTTTACTATAATCCCCCAAGTCTATAGTAAAGGATATATGGCAATAGGGCTAATATGTTAAGATTGTTTACAAATCGTACAAGGCATTTCCGGTGTATTTATGCTGCCGTTATTATTGTAAGCATGAGCCATACAGCCGCTGTTGCAAATCACATTGTATTTGCAGTTTTTACATTTCATTTTTTCTAGTAATCTCTTTTGGAAAAGTATATTATTCTCTCTATTTTCCCAGATTTCTGTGATTGGAGTTTGTCTGATATTTCCCATAAGTGCGTCTTTACACCCCTGAGCCTGCATACACATATAAACACTGCCGTCAGAACGGATACTCAGCCTGTCATGACAATTACAATTACGTGTGACAGGAGCCGTGTATTTTTCAAAAACCGGTTTGTACTTATCTTCTTCAAGAATTTCGCCGATACCGGGTATGCTGAATAGCTCTATGCTTGAGAACAGACCTGCTATAAGCTTTGTTTTGCAGCTGCTTGTATCTAATTTGTAAAGTCTTGAAGCAAGAAGCATTAAGTCCCTGTTTGAAAGTATTAAGTTTTCGTGAGATTTGTTAAAGTAATACATTCTGCCGGCAACAAAACAGTTTACGCCAAGCTCGCTGCTCAGTTTGTATATTTCTTCGATTTCATTGTAATTAACTGTATTTACAGTGCAGGAAATTGTTATTGTAATATTTCTTTCTGCAAGCTTTTTTATGTTGGAGATAACTTTTTCAAAAAGATTTGTTTGTCTGATTTTTTTGTAAGTTTCGTGCGTTGCGCCGTCCAAACTTATCTGCATACCATCAATATACGGATTTAACATTTCGGCCAGACAATCGATTTGACTGTCATCCAATAATGCCGCATTTGTAGCCATTTTGACAGAAACGTTATTTTCTTTAAACTTCCGGATTATATCCATTGTGTCTTTGCGCAGGAAAATTTCTCCTCCGGTAAGCAGTATTCCTGATATTCTGAAATCATTAATCAAACTGTCTGCAAGATTCATTGCTTCTGATGTTGTAAGGTCATTCTGCGCCGAATATTCTGTATCATTGTACAAACAATGAATACATCTGAAATTGCAGGCAGAAGTTAAATCCCACCACGCAAAGAGCGGAGTTGAAAACAGAAAACCCTCAGGTGCAAGACTTTTAATGTAATTAGAAAATGGTCTAATCAGGTTTAAGTCTACAGACTCTGCACTTTCCGGCTGTTTTGAATTGAAAAAAGTGTTATCCAGATAGAATCTTATTGCATTTGCATATTCTTCATCAATCAATTTCGTCAAGAAATTCCTCCTTGAGCAGAGTTTCAAAAATATTTACGAGTTTTTCCTTAAGAGTTTCTGACGAAACATCTTTGTTATTTTCAAGAAGTATGTCAAGAACTTCTTTGACAGAGAGCGTACCGTCCAGAGCTGCGACAATTGTGCCGGAAGTATAATCCGTGTTTATGCAGGCTTTGTTTCTGGCATTGTAAAAGCAATACCCTACTGACGGCTCAAATCTTTTGAGCACGGATGGTGATAGTTTTAATTTTTTGTTAAGCATACTAGCAGTTGTAAAGATCCGGATTTACAATACTCCACTGTGTTGGATCATCGCAAGACATACCGCCTGCAAAACGTTTAACATTTTTAGCGTTAACCGGTTCTGAAACAGCAAGACCGGCTAATGTTCCGTATAGAGCTACCTGTTGTAATTTTTTCTGAGCTGTTTGTGAAGCCTTTTTAGCCATTGGCTTGTAAATTTGATTGGTTGATTGAATTCTTTGTACTAACATACACACCTCCTTTTTTCAAATTATATTATGTAATAGGCTTTTGTCAACGATAGCAAAAAAAAATATCATTGGTTTTAACAATATTATGAAAGTTATCAAAGTTAACTATATTAAAAAAATTGAAAGTTTAAAGCTGATGCAGAAACAGCGCCGTGTGTTTGCAGAAAATGTATCAGATAAAATCTCATTTCGTTCTAATCCGGCAGAAGCTGGAAAGGTTCTGACAAAAATTGCCGGCAGTTTTTCAAAAGAAGATTTGATTAAGGTTGAGAAACTTGTTTCCGGATTTGAAAATCTGGCTTCATCAGAAATTATAAGATTGAAAGATAATCTTATAAAGCAAAATATAGACAAGCTGAAAGCTGCAGGTATGCGGTTTAAGGTTGAGAATAACAGAGAACTTTGCGAGTATGACAATCAGCTGGTTTCTTCAAAATTACAAAAAGAGCTGAAACAAAATTCTATAAAATTGTTTGCACTCAATAAATTAATTTTTTCAGTTCAACAAATTGAAACTCTCCCCCTTGCACAAAGTATTTTTGAGCATCCGGTCGATAAAGCTTTGAGAATTACAGGAGATTTTACAAAAGAAAATATTTTCCGGATAAAAAATAAAGAAAAAAAATATTCCGCACTTGAGGTCAACAGAGTTTATGAAAACAAAACCGGTCTGATAGATAAGATAAAGGCATATTGCACAAAAAAAGATTTGTCCGAAAGGGATTTTGCAGCGCTCAAAAAACTTGCGATTGAGTACACGGCTCTAAATAATGTTCAGAAACAAAAAGGAGTTTTTACAAAAGACCTGGAGCGGGTTTTGAATGCATCTTTGATACCTGCTGATATAAAAAGCGGGGACTTTATAGACGGGCTGGGCGTGGTCACTGACCGGCTGGAAGTCGACGGCAGGGACTCAGTAATTGTACTTTCAAATGTTAATAAATCACAAATGCTTAAAATGTACGATTTAAAAGAGTTGAACCGCAGGCTTGTAGACGACGGCTCCGATTTAAACACAATGAACGAGCGCGCAAAGGGTTTGATTCAAAATGAGGAAAAGAGCTCTATGGCACAGGTGCAGTTTACGCCTCTTGCACCGGAATATCTGGAAAAGCTTACGGGTATAAAAGAAGAAAAACAGAGTTATTATGTTGGTGATTTTTTAAACTATGATACAAAGAAAAACCCGAAAGCTGCAAAAATTATTGCATTAAGGCTGCTGAAACTTCTTAACGATAAACAGTATTTCCCTGTTTATTTAAAGGCTCAAGCTTATCACGGAAGCAAACACTCTCCGGTAAATTTTTACAGGTATTACGGCCTGACTCCGGTTTCACATACAGAGGAAGAAATCGAAAAACTTATATCTCAAAATAATGGAAATTTCCCGTATGAAATTCCGGTTTACTTTTGCCTGAGAAATTCGGATGCTATAAAAGACAGATTTTTAAGCTGGCTTAAAACATATTCTATCTAAAATGCCTGTAATCTGACATTTCGTTTATAGCAAGCATATCTGCAATTCTTGATGCTTTTTTCTGTTCTTTTGTAATAATTGCATTAATACCTATAGACGGCAGAATGCTCAAAAGAATTGCAGTCAGGTATTTGCTGAAATTTGTTGCCATTTCAAGTTTTGAATTCGATTTCGCACCTTTAGTAAGATATTTTGTTCCGATAATAAGCCCAACACCGGTAAAGAGTAATGATATCGGCAGTGTGATGGCCTGTCCTAAAGCTTCAATACTTTCTGAATATTTTTGGGACTTTTCATCTACCTTATTGAAAGTTTTGAAAGTGTTTCTCTGTAATGTCTGTGCATCCTTAATCTGTTCCGGAGTAAGCTCAAGTGTTTCAATCGCTTTATAAAATTTTTCTTCCTGCTTTGCAGTAGTTTTCTTATATTGATTATATTCCTTATTGTTTTTCCACGCATGAGTGAGGAATTTGAAAAGACCTTCTTTTCTATCCTGTATAACATTAACGTCTTTTAAATCAGCGATATTTTCATCAGAAACATATACAAGTTTTGAAGGATTGTTCATCAAATCCTGCTTAATCTTAAATCTTCCCACCCTTGAGGCCTGTTTCTGGATTTGTGCAGATGCAATTGAGAAAATTACCGGAATAGTTACTGCTGCAATCTGGGATATTGCTGAAATTTTGGCTTCTGATTTAACCTTCATTGCTTTTAGAGCTTTGCTCAAAAGCAGGTTAAATAATGTTCCGAAAGCAAGAGTTCCGGCTACAAGTGCCTGTGTTGCGAGTTCTGCATTTTCTGCATAATCCTGAGAAGCTATGTCGATTTTTTCAACTAGTTTTGTTAGTAACTGCTGGTCTTTTTTGGCTTTTAAGATTTCTTCCGGAGTCATTTCATCATTCATGTGCTTTTCAGCTTCCAGAAGTTCCAAGTCGAATTGTTTTTTATGTGCTTTATATTCTTTGCTGTCAAGCGCCATTTCTTTAATTGTCTTAAGTCCGTTTGATAAGCTGAAAGCTGATTTTTTGCTGTCATTAATAACAATATTCTGAGCTTTCTTCTCAGCTTCTTTAATCTGAGCCTCTGTAAGCACAGCAAAGCCTTTAGGATTTTTTAAATCCTTTCTCATTGCCTCGAAACGTCCTCTTCTTGAAGCAGCAACTTCTGCTTTAGCAGCCCACGCAAACATAGGAAAAGCGGCAATCATACCGGCAAGAGCTCCGATTCCCAAAGGAAGTCCTTTACCAACATATTTTGAATATTTGTCTTTGCCTAAATGTTTCATAAGTGCGTTTTTAACAGGCTTGAGGTTTCCTACAACTGCCCCGACAGCCGCTCCGCCGAAAATAGCAGCATCCAGACCGTATCCTACAGCTGTTTCTGTTGCAACTTCCATATCTTCGGCACGTTTCTGAGAATATTCATCCATAACATCTATTGCACGGATTAAAACTTTTCCGCGCTGTATATCGTTCTGGTCAATGCTTTCCGGATGCCTGCGAAGGTATTCCTGTCTTTTGCTCTCTGTAAGGTCACGTTCATATTTCCAGCCCGGATAGGCCGGCTCGTATTTTTTATAAGCTTTGTAATCTCCAAATGCAGACACGTTTCTTACACCTTCTTTCTACATTGAAAACATATAATACAATTTTTTGCTAGCTGATATCTAAATGTTTACAATTCTTAATATACTGTTGTACGGCAAAATAGTAATAAGTGTCTAACCCTTGTCAGTACATGGTTTTCTCATGTAAATTTATATTAAATTTGCGCTCAAGAACTTTACATTTGTTTCTATTTAAAATAGTATGTTAGTATAGTGGTATAGTATAGATAAATAGAAAAAAGAGGAATAAACGTGGACAACTTAGGACCGGATATTTTTGGAAGACGTGATATTGAAAACATTCAATCATCAGATAATATGGAGCAGCAGCCGGCTCCTGGCATTAACCCGGCGAAGATTAAAGTAATCGGTGTCGGCGGCGGCGGCGGAAATGCTGTTAACAGAATGATTAAGTCAGGTTTGACTGGTGTAGAATTCTGGCTTATGAATACAGATTTACAAGTATTGAATTTTTCAACTTGCAAGAATAAAATTCAACTTGGTGCAAAATTAACAAACGGTCTTGGTGCCGGCGGAGAACCTCAGGTTGGCGAAAAGGCCGCAGAAGAAGCCCAGCAGGAAATTACAAGCGCAATTGAAGGCGCAGATATGGTTTTCGTAACTGCCGGTATGGGCGGAGGTACAGGTACAGGTGCTGCTCCGGTTGTTGCTAAAATAGCTAAAGATTTAGGTATTTTAACAATCGGTGTTGTTACAAAACCGTTCTCTTTTGAAGGTAAAAGAAGACAAAATCAAGCTCAGCAGGGCTTGGAAAAATTAAGAGAATCTGTTGATGCTCTTATCGTTATCCCTAATGATAAATTATTAGATGTTGTTGATAGAAGAGTATCGCTTCAAGAATCATTCATCGTTGTTGATGAAGTTCTTTTAAGAGGTGTTCAAGGTATCTCTGACATCATTACTATACCAGGTTTAATAAACGTTGACTTTGCCGATGTTAAGAGTGTAATGGCTGCATCTGGCTCAGCTCTTATGGGTATAGGCCGCGGAACCGGCGAAGGCAGAGCTATTGAAGCTGCTAAGATTGCTATTAACTCTCAGCTTCTTGAAACTTCTATCAACGGTGCTTCCGGTGTTATTGTTAACATTACAGGCGGACCTGATATGACATTGCACGAAGTTACTGATGCTACAAACATTATTAACGATGCTGTTCTTGATGATGCAAGAGTAATTATCGGTGCTGTTGTTGATGATAATATTCAAGGCGAAATCCAGATTACTGTTATTGCTACAGGATTTGAATTGAAATCACAAATGCCAATCGAAGAAAAAGTAGAAAACCGCTCAATCAGTGCGGCTGAATTCTTCTCCGGTGCGTTTAACAGCCAGCAGCAGCCTAAGGCGCCGACAATGTCATCATTCTCAGATATCCAAATTCCGGATTTCTTACGTAAGTAATATGTGTAGAGGTTAATATATAAAAAAGAGCCGTTGAAAAACGGCTCTTTTAATTTAGGTTTAGGATTAATATTCCTGCGTTAAGATAAGTGGCAAAGAGTAACCATAGCAGATATGGAATAAGAAGCAGACCTGAAAATTTTGAAATTTTATAAAATTCTATAATATTGAGTAAGACAAAAATATCCAGAGCAATAATATCTATTAAAGCAAGAGCAGGATTGTTAAGGATAAAAAATGACGGTGTCCAGAGTATATTCAAAATTACCTGCAAGATGAAATATGTATATCCCATAATTTTTGATTTTCTTGTTCTTGTTACTGTAAACAAAAGCAAGGCAGCAAAAATTGTTATGTATAAAAATATCCACGCAGGCGCAAACACCCAGACAGGCGGTGTTAATGCAGGTTTTTCAAGCGTTGTGTACCAGGTTAAATCAAGCATAATTATATTATGTTTGATTTAATTATTTTATGTATTAGAAATTCAGGCTATTTTTGAACAACAAAAGATATCCACTGATCCTGAGAAATAGTGTCTATGATTTTTAAACCTTCTCGCTCAATTGCGTCAAGAACAACAGGTTTTTTCTCATCAAGAATACCGCTCAAAGACATTTTTGCATTATCATTCATAATATTTTTCAAGTCACCCATAATTTCTGCAAGAACATTGTGCAGTATGTTAGCGCAGACAAAATCGTATTTCTCCGTCAATTTATCAGCGGTAGTAAGTTCAAAATCGCATTTAACGTTGTTTATTTGAGCATTTTTCCTGCAAACATCAATAACAGTTTCATCGTTGTCGCATCCGAATGCAGAACCTGCACCTAGTTTCATTGCGTAAATTGCAAGAATACCTGAGCCTGTACCGATATCAGCGACTTTGTCACCGGCACTAAGATATTTTTCAAGAGCTTTCATGCAGAGCTGTGTTGTCTGGTGTGTTCCCGTTCCAAATGCGCATCCAGGATCGATGTTTATAGTAATTTCGTTTTCTTTTGGAGTGTATTCAATCCAGCTTGGAACGATTGCAACCCTGTCTGTTACGTGTGTAACAGTCCATTTTTCTTTCCATTTTTTTGACCAATCCTGATTTTCTTTTTCGTCAAGTGTAATTTCCCAGCTTCCAAGTTCTTCGTCTGTGAAGCCGCGATCTTTGAGTAGTTCTCTTTCCATTTTTAAGACTTCAACAGGATTGGAATTGAGTTCTGTAAGGAAAACTTTTAAAGTCCCTTCTGTTGTTGCTGTCATTTCCAAATCTTTGTAAGTTTCTTCTGCTGTCACAACGCCTTCGCATTCAAAATTGGAGAAGCAGATATCTGATACGATATCTTCAATCTCAGGATTTATTGATATTCTTAATTCAAAATAGTTATTCATGTTTTCCTTTCGGGTTGTATTTTAGAAAAAATACGTTATAATAAGAATACAGGCAAGGGTGACACGAACACCCTAACCTGCAGCCCTAATTAAAGGACTTTGAGTACAAGAACTATTGCTAGTATTAGTAATAGTTCTTCTTCGTTGATTTTGACTATCATTTTAACCTCCTTTCCGTATAGTCAAAATGTAGTAAAAATCTTTAGCCTGTATTTTTATTTCAAAGTTCAAATAAAATTTATTCAAATTAACAAGTCTACTTGTTTTTTCCTTTAGTATACTTTGTTGAATTTAATTTATCAATGCTTTAATATTATGTAATAAGAAAATATATAAGAAAAAATATGTTAGAACAAGAGATGAGAAAAAGAATTTACAAAAAACTTGAAGCAATGGAGGAGAGCCTCCCTTATGAAATTGCTTCTTTGTGTGAATATTTAGCAGTAATACGCGAAGTATTAATGCTTTACTACTTGGACAACAGAGAAGATTTGAAGGAGTCATAATGGATAAAAAAGATTTAGAAATATTACAGCAATATATTTTTGACATTGAAGCGTTAATCAATGTAACCTGTGACTCTTGCGAACATAATCTTTATACAACACAACAAAACTCTCTGGAAATTGCACGCAGATATATCTAGAAAATTAACGAACTGTTAAACTCTTAATCCTCAATAAATCTTCCCATTTGTCTGAACTTATTATATCTTTCTTCTCTCAGTTTTTCCGGAGATTTTTTTGCAAGTTCATTAAGTGCATTGATTATTGATGATTTCATATTTTCAGCAACAACGTTATAATCACTGTGTGCACCGCCTAAAGGTTCAGAAATTTCTTCATCAATAATTCCCAGCTCAAGCAAATCTTTTGATGTAATTTTTAAAGCTTCTGCTGCATCAGCATACCTTGCAGCGTCACGCCAGAGAATAGAAGCGCATCCTTCCGGAGAAATTACTGTATAATAAGCGTGCTCCAGCATCATTACTCTGTCAGCAACAGCAAGCCCTAAAGCTCCTCCGCTGCAACCTTCGCCTGTTATAATAGAAACTATTGGAACATTGAGTTTTGACATTTCTCTAAGGTTCATTGCAATAGCTGCACCTTGTCCGGTTTCTTCTGCTTTTATACCCGGATATGCTCCCGGAGTGTCGATTAATGTAACAATAGGCATTTTGAATTTATTTGCGTGTTTGAAAAGTCTGAGCGCTTTTCTGTAGCCCTGAGGCTGTGGCATACCGAAATTATATTCAAGATTTTCTTTTGTAGATTTACCTTTTTGAATACCTATTATCATAACAGGTTTGCCGTTTAGTTTCGCAATACCGCCGATTATAGCCCTATCATCCATTCCTTCTCTGTCACCGTGAAGTTCAATAAAGTCTTCGCAGATAAGATCCACATAATCCAAAAATTTTGGTCGTTCAGGATGTCTTGCGATTTGTAATTTTTGTGAAGGTTTCAATTTTGAATACAACTCCTTTTTGTAATCCTGAGCCTGCTGTTCGAAAGTTTGAATTTGGTTATCAAGATCCATTCCGGAAGCTTCGCTCATTTTTTTTAGTTCATCTATTTTTTTCTGTATTTCTACTATTGGTTTTTCAAAGTCTAATACTACTGCCATTTTCTCTTTTTATACTCCATGCATATCTAAAATATTAGCCAGTGTTTTTCTTAAATTCTTCCTCTTAGATACTATATCTACCTGACCGAATTTGAGCAGATATTCTGCTGTCTGGAAATCATCAGGCAGCTTTTGTCTTATTGTCTGTTCAATAACTCTTCTTCCTGCAAAACCAATTCTAGCACCTTGTTCTGCAATGATAATATCACCCAGAGTCCCGAAGCTGGCTGTAATTCCGCCGAATGTTGGTTCTGTAAGCAGGTTAATATATAAAAGTCCTGCTTCATCAAGTTTACCGGCTGCACAGGATGTTTTTGCCATTTGCATAAGGCTTAATGCGCTTTCCTGCATTCTTGCGCCTCCTGAGGATGTAATTGCAAGCATAGGGAGTTTAAGTTCCAGTGCTTTTTCCATAATCCTTGTAACTTTTTCACCTACAACACTGCCCATTGAACCGCCCATATAGTCAAAATCCATTACGGCTGCTGCTATTTTGTGACCTTCAATCTTTGCCAGACCGGTGATAACTGCTTCGTCCAGTCCGGTTTTGCTATGAGCTTTTTTCAAACGTTCGGCATATGATTCCGTATCAACAAAGTTTAGCGGGTCACAAGGGTGAACATTTTTAAATAATTCTTCAAAAGAACCCTCGTCAAAGAGCTGTTTAATTCTTGTTGTTGCATTTATTCTAAAATGGTAATCGCAGTGAGGACATACCATCAAATTTTCTTCAAGCTCGCTTTTCAAAATCTGTGAGCCGCAATGAACGCAAGCTGTCCATAATTCAGGAGTTTCTACTTCAATCCCCTTCATCTCACGAGCCCGTCTTTCAATTTGCGCTTCTTTTCTTTTATCAAACCATTCTTGTATTGTCATATTCTATACACATCCCGCCGCTAAAAACGACAGTCCTTCTCCTATTACAATCCACTTTCACATTTTACACCAAACATGAACGAAAGGATATGTTTTAATAATTTGTTACTTAATTGAAACCTAATTTTTTCATTCTGGTATTGACTTCTGTAAGCCATTTTTTGTGTTTTGCTTCAAGCATTAATTCTTTTATATTATCGTTATCCTGTGTTTTAACTTTGTTTAAAGGGCTTTTCTGAAATATATCAGATTTCGGCTGCCGATTGAGTTTTCCGCACCAGCTGGCAAAAATACCTTCGCTTTCAGAAGGAAGAGTAATTTTTCCCAGGTTTTCTGCATTGCCTATATTTAATGTTGTCTTAAGTTGATTTTTTATTAAAAGTGACATAATTTTCTCCTTGATTGTATGTTATATGAAAACATAAAAAAAAGTAATTTGCTACTAAAAAGGTCCGGTATTAAACCAGACCTTCTTTGAGAGCTTTTACTGCTGCCTGCGTTCTGTCGTCTACGACCAGTTTTTGAATTATATTACAGACGTGAGCTTTTGCAGTGTGTTCGCTTATTGTAAGCGTTTTTGCAATCTGGCTGTTGGACTGCCCGTCGACAACAAGCTTTAGAACTTCATATTCACGCTGGGTTAAGTTTGAATGATTTTCTTTAAATGCACTTCTTGACAACTGTCTTGAAGGGATTACGCCGCTGTTCTTATCGCGAATGAATGGTACAACGTGCGGGTCTATCCACATTGCACCTTCTTTTATCATTTTTATAACGCTCATCAAAAAGTCGGTGCTTATATCTTTGATTACATAAGCACTTGCTCCGGCGCTAAGCGAGGAATTGAGTTCTTCTTCTGATATGTGTGAGGTAAGCATTATTACTTTGATATTATTGTTATGTTCAAGTATTTGTTTTGCAGCTTCTATACCTGAAATATCAGGGAGTCCTATGTCCATAAGAACAATATCGGGCTTTATAAGCTTTGCTTTTTCTACAGCTTCTTTGCCGTTTACTGCCTCGCCTATTATTTCCAAATCAGGGTAGTCTGAAAATAATGATTTTATACCAATACGCATTAGTTTTTGGTCTTCAACAAGCAATATTTTTATTTGCATAAAAAAATACTCCTTTCCAGAGTAATATTAAAACCTTTTTCGCTCAAATTAAATTGTAGTGATAAATATAGAAAAAGCTAATGCTTTTGTTTTTAAATTTAGAAGTATTTTTTTAATGATTCCTGCAAATCCAAAATTTTAACATGGTTTTCAAGCATAGCTTGATTTCGTCCTTCGTAAGCCTGTGTGTAATTATCATTTTTATCAATTGCAAGGTTAAAATTTTCAACAGCTTCGTCAAGTTTATCCTGAAGGTAATATGCCATTCCGATAAGTGTGTATTCGACTTCCTGTGCTTCGGAGAATTCTAGCGCTTTCCGGTAAAATTCTATTGCTGTATCATAATCTCCGCTGAACTGTTTCATACAACCCAGACCGCGCAGGACTGTTGGATTTTGCGGGTCAATTTTGAAAGCTTCCTCAAGAGTTTCAATACCGGATTTGTAATCATAACGGTCATACTCTTCTTTTGCTTTAGTTATAAGGGTAAGAAGCTTAACTTTTGTATTCATCCTCCGGAAGAAACCGGAAATTTCTTTTAGACGATTTAACTCTTCACTCATGATATCGTGTGCATTTTTTCAAAAATGCCTTTTTTCTGAACCCAAACTTCGACTTCAAGTTTGTTGCCTTCTTCAATTAGTACGTTTTTGAGTTCTTTGAAGTTCAATTCGGCATTTTTTATATCGCAGAGCATAAACATAACAAAGTGTCCCTGCATTAACGTTTGTTTGATATCTTCGATGTTAACCCTGTATTTAGCAAGAACAGTTGAAATTGAGGAAACAATCCCGACTTTGTCTGAACCTGATACTGTAATAATTATTTTGTAATCGTCCATTCCGTGCTCTCCTTTATTTATACTATGTATTATAAAGGTTTAATGTAGTATAAGTCAATGCGTGAAGGTGAAATCTAAAAAATAGGGAAGCACTTAGCTTCCCAATATCATGTCAGAGTTGTTAATTTTTTGTTTTCATTCCTTTCCAAACATATGTAGAGCATAATCCGGATTTGTTCATGTATCTGCTCAAGTTAGTTTTAAAAAAAAGAAAATCAGTAATGTAAGGCTCAGCAATCATTCTACCGTAGTGGTCAACACTGTAAACTTTGAGAAAAAGTTTATGTTGTTGTCCGATTTTGTCTTTAAGAATTTCTCTGGCTTTTATTCCATTGCAAACGACTTGATCTTCTGTGATGTTAAAATATTTAGCTTGCTTAGCACTTCTGTTGTTTTGCTTAGCTTCAAAACAGTCAATTCCGTACAGCCTGACTCTGTAACTGCTTTTGTTAGAATTAACCTGAATAGTATCCCCATCAACGACATATTCGAAATCAACAGGCAGAAGCGGCGTGCAGAAAGCATACTGCGAAATGAATAAAAGACTAAAGAAACATAATAAAAGCTTTGTTTTCATAATAACTCCTTATGTATTTAATGAAATAATAAGATAAATATTGTGTAATTATATATCTATATTGGACAAAAGTCAATATATTCTAATATATAGATAGTTGTCAATTAACTTTTATAAATTAGAAAAATATAATCTATATAATGAATATTGATGAAATAAAATTATTAACAGGTCTAAGAATAAAAAATATACGAGAACGATTAAAATATACTCAAGAACAAATGAGTGAATTGATACAAATTGATATATCGGCTCTTAGTAAAATAGAAAATGGCAAAAATTTCCCATCATATGAAACTTTATATAAGTTTTTTGGAATTTTAAAAATTAACCCTACGGAACTATTTGATTTTGAAGATTTTCAAACATTAGAAGATGATTTAACGGACAAGATTATATTTGAGCAAATTAAAGATTTAAGTCCACGAAATAAACAAAAAATACAGAAATTTATTAAAATGATTACTGAATAATTATGATTATTAATAAAAATAAACGTTTTTTTTTAGTAATTTACTATTTAAATTATAAAGTTGCTCAAAAATATTTATCAAACTTGTTTAATTACATATTACTTACTGTTTCATTTAAGGATATATTTGAGTTATGGTAGATGATTTTGATAAAAAGAAGTTTGGTAAACGGTTAAGACAATTAAGGCTGTCTAGAAATTTATCTCAAGACCAATTATGTGACAAGCTTGATATGAATGCTTCCATGCTAAGCAATTTTGAAACTGGTAAAAACGCTCCGGCATTAGAAACAATGATTAAAATTTCTAAGGCTTTAGATGCTGAACCTAATGAAATGTTTGATTATTCGCATTTTAAAACTCCCAAAGAGCTAGAAACAGAACTTTTAGAAATATTTAATAGTCTTTCTACCGAGAAGCAAATGTTTTATTATCGAATAATTAAATTGCTGCAAGAATAATTCAATCCACCCACTTGAAAATTCTGTAAAATAGGTTAAAATGAGAATACAGGCATGGGCAGCGCAAATGCCCAAACCTGCGTCCTATTTAAAGGACTTCGATGATGAGAATTAGTATTATTAGTAGTACTAATTCTCTTGCGTTGATTTCGACTATCATGTGACCTCCTTTCTTAATCGAAAACCAGCATTTAATAATCAAAATCTTTAACCTGTATTCTGTTTTTATTTTAACAAATATTCCAAAATATATCAATAAATCATTTTAAGTTATAATATTCATATGAAGTATGAAGATGCAATAAAACTTATAACGGGAAAAAGCAATTTTTATATAGATTTAGGACTGGATAGGATTTCTGCTGTACTTGATAAGTTTGGAAACCCTGAGAACAGTCTGAAATTTATCCACGTTGCCGGAACAAACGGAAAAGGTTCTGTGTGTACAATGCTTGCATCAATTCTTCAGGAAGCAGGATACAAGACAGGACTTTATACAAGTCCGCATATCTGGGAGTATACTGAAAGGATTAAGGTTAACGGCGCAGATATTCCGAAGGAAACTTTTGCTGAATATGTTCAGATGATTACCGGAACAGGCATACATTTAACCGAGTTTGAAATTCTTACGGTTATGATGTTTTTGTATTTTAAAGAAAAAAATGTAGATACTGCCGTCCTTGAAACCGGTCTGGGCGGGAGGCTTGATGCTACTAATGTAATTAAACAAAATCTCTGTTCAATAATTACGCACATTGACCTTGATCATACAGACAGGCTGGGTAATACAAAAGATAAAATTGCTTATGAAAAAGCAGGAATTATTAAAAAAGGGTGTCCTGTTATTACTGCAGAAGGCTATGAAGCAGTGAGAGATAAAGCTGATGAATGCGGCTCAATGTTCATACTTACAAACCCGTATGTTAATCCTGAATTTATTGATGCTCTTGCGCTCAAAGGAAATCAGCAGGTTGAAAATCTAGCCCTTGTTATTAATGCCGTAAACTATCTGTTGAAAGATATTGACGATAAAACTATTATTGAAGGGTTGAAAAAGGTAAAAAATCCTTGCAGGTTTGAATATATACAGGAGAAAAATCTTATAATTGATGCTTCACACAACCCTAATGGTATTGAGGCTCTGAGAGATAATCTTGATTGGTTTTTTCCGCGCGAAAAAAGGCGTTTTGTTTTCGGGTGCTTAAAAAATAAAGATTACTCAAGAATGATGAATATTCTTTTTCGGGAGGGTGATGAAATTTATCTTAACGGATTTGATTATCCGAACGCGTGCACGTATAATGAACTTATACAGAAATGTCCGTATCCGGCAGAAATATATACGGATGAATCTGTTCTCAAGCCTGATAGGTTAAACATAATATGCGGGTCTTTTTATATGATTGGAGGTATGGAATGGGTGAAATCTCTTCCAGTTTAGAGGATTATATTGAAGCTGTTTACAGCATTTATATTAAAGATAACAAGGTAAAGGCTGTTGATGTTGCAAGACGCCTTAATGTTTCGCGTGCATCTGTCACCGAGGCGCTTCAGAAGCTTGAACAAATCGGGCTTATAAATTACGGACATTACGGCACAATTTCTGTTACAGACGATGGGGTTAAAAAAGCAAAAGAAGTTATAAAAAAACACGAAACACTTTCGGATTTTTTTGAAAATATTTTAGGTATCGAACACGAACTTGCGGAAGAAACTGCTTGCAAGATTGAACATGTTATTGATAACAGAATTTTAAAAAAGCTTGAACAGCATATAAAAAACTACAGGCTTAAATAGTAATCTTTGAGAAGCTTTGCATCATCCTCAATATTCGGACTTTCGCATACAACAGCACCTTTAACATCAAAAGTTTTGAATGCTTTCAATAAATCTTTGTAGTTAAAATCTGATTCTTCAAGGTTAAGATGTTTCTTTTCTCCCTTTGCGCCGTATTCAATTCCTGCAATGTGTGCGTGGAAATTATTAAGCGCAATTTGTCCGAGTTCTTTACCTATTTTTTCAAAAATTGCACAGAACTCATCATAGGTATTGGATATTCCGTTGTAACGTGCGTGCAAATGTGAGAAATCAACGCAAGGAAGAACTGTTTCAAACTCTTTTGACAGCCTGATAATTTCTTCTAAATCTCCCCACTGGGTAGCTTTTCCAGTTGTTTCCGGCCTAATCCAGATTTTGTTTCCGCCTTTTGCAAGACTGTCTGTAATCTCTTTTATTTTAGATTTTATATTGTTGTAAACAAGCTCTGCATCTTGTTCAAGATAGTATCCGGCATGAAAAGTGATACTGAAACCTCCAAGCTCATTTGCAACTTCCGCAGTTTCAATAATTCTCTGGACGCTTGCTTCAAGCTTGTCTTCTTCTCTTGCGTTAAGATTTACGTAGAAAGGTGCGTGAGCTGTAATAACTTTTGTTGCTGCGCTGACTGCATCACGGCTTTTGTCGCTTATTCTAACCCCGCGTACAAACTCAAGCTCAAGTCCGTCAAGATTCATTTCATCAAGTATTTTAAATCCTGCTTCGTATCCTTTGTTTCCGGCTCTTAGCGGAATGCCGGCTGTTAAGAAGTTTAATTTATCCATTTTTTACCTTTTGTTCTAGTAGTTTTGCTTTGAGGGAAACCGGGAGTTTTAATATAGACTTGTAGTTTTAACATTTGTTTCCCGACTTAAGGTTCTTTTCTTTTTGGTAACTTTTTCTTTTTAGTAAAGAAAAAGTTACTTGAATTCTTCTCCGATTTTCGGGTTAACAATTCTGATAAAATCTTTGCTGTCGCCCATGAAGAAGCTTCCAAACTGCATTACTGTCGGTACAACGAGTCCTTTTGAAGTTGCAATAAAGAACTTATCATCCTCGATTTTTGCAACAGTACCGGCAGGATGCGGAACGCAGAAGGCATCTGAGGCGACTTCTACTTTCATAATTTTCATCATGTTCCCTCTGAAAGTTGTACTTGCAAGAATAAACGGATTCAATGCACGTACAAATCTTTCGATTTCCTCTGCGGTTCTGTTGTAATTGATGAACAATTCTTTTTCGCTCAGTCCTTTTCCTGAAACAAAATCACCGACCGGCTGCTTAATTCTGGGAAGCGGCTGATTTTCATATGCTCTCAAAACTTGCAGCAAAAGCTCTATTCCGAGAACATTTAATTCATTAAATATTGTCCCCATCGTTGCCTTTGAATGGATATGATAAGGTTTTTGAGCAATAATATCACCTGTGTCAAAGCTTTCATCCATAAAATGAATTGTAACACCAGTTTCGGTTTCACCATTGATTAATACTCTTGAATACGGGTTTCCGCCTCTGTATTTTGGCAGCATGGACGGGTGTACGTTAATAAATCCATCTTTTGTTGATTCCAAAAGAATGCGCGGTATTTTGTAATTAAAAGAACACACGACTGCTGCGTCAACATTAAGAGCGCGTACAGCTTCAATAAGCTGGGGTTCATCAAGTTCATCATAGTCAATATAATTCAATCTTCTTGATTGAACAAAAGTTTTGAAATCATAGTACATGTTGTGGTCTTTTTTAGGCCCTAGCACTCCTACGATATTAACTCCGGACATCAAAAGCCCGTCAAGCCCGATATAAGCCATATCAGGTATTCCGACAAAAAGTATTCTTTTTTTGAACAGAGTTCTATTAAACATTAAACTTTAACCTTAATCATCTCTTCCAAAATCTTTGAGCAGTCATTAACCATGTTTGTGCAATGCGCTTTTCTTTCAGGCGAAGCCATATCAAGACCGGCAGTTAAAACTCGGCAGCAGGTTGCTTTGTGGTTTTTCTTAAATTCTTCAATAAATTTTTTTGCAGCCACTCTTGCATTGCTGCGTCCGAGGACATAGCCGAGAACCATTTGTGAACCTGCTATTGCTCCGCACAAGCAGCCCGAACCCATTCCGCCGGAGAAAGACGTAGCAACAGAAAGCAATTCCTCCGGAACAAGTCCTTTTTCAATTGCTTCCATTATTATGCTTTCAGAACATGAATAACCGTTGTTAAAATACTCAGCTGCTTTCATTTTTTAATCCTCGTTTGATACTATATTACCATTAAACAGGATTTTATACCAGAGTTTTTAGGCTTTTGTATTAACTTTGCTTTGTCTTGCAGCTTTTCCGTACTGTTCTAATTTTGCTTCATATAGATGGTTATAATACTTTCTTGCATCTCTTGCACGGTATTCTGGATTAATTTTCTTGTCTTCTGCAATTTTAGCTTCGGCTTTTTTAACCATAGAAATGATATCTTTAACTTCAAACATTCTGGAATTATCTGCATTACGCTTTTTAAGCAGATAATTTACATACTTTTTGTTGCTTCCATTTATGAGGAGGTATAAGTCAAGTGCATCTTTGTTTGAAGAATTTATACGGTGTTTTCCAACAGCTCTGTCAGCTTTTCTTGTATCAGCTATTGATGAGAAAATTTCCGGAAGCATGCCCAGACGCATTTTAGTTGCGTTTTTGCCGTAAGCTTCGCGCTGTTTGGCAAAAGTCTTTTCACCGAGTTTGGAGGTTAAAATTTCAAAAATATTTTTTCTGACCTCTTCTTTCGGATCTATCTTTACTTTTTGAACTTCAGGTTTTATCTCAACAACAGGTGTTTCTATTATTGGTTTTATTTCAGGCTTAGGTTCAACAATATTCAAACGTTTGTATTGTGCTATTTTGAAATCATTAACAAGTCTGGTTATTGCTCTGGAGATAAAGTTTTTAGGTTTTGCAAAGCCGTATTTTTCAGCTGACTTTCTGCTTTCTCTAGCCTTTTTAGTTTCAAAGAACGGATTTTCAATCTCTTTTTCCAGAAGTGATAATCTTTCTGCATTCCTTGTTGTTTGATTAAGTATATTTTCTGCATTTTTACTGAACATATTGAGCTTAACTGCCGGAATACGCGCGAAAATTTCATTAAGCTCTTTAATATTTTTAATAGGAACATCACTTTTTACAATTTTTCTCACAAAGTTTTCAGCATTTTTATCACGGTCTATAGTGTCAAATAATTTATTTAATTCTGTGAGTATTTCATTATTTTTTTCCGGAGTTGTCTTTGGAATGTATCTTTCCGGATAACTGTCCATAATTATTGTTCTTAATTTATAATTCTTATCTGATGTAGATTGGAATAGCTGCATTAATTTTTCATCAATACCGGTTGATGCAATATTCCTCTGTATGTAGAAATTAGAAAGAAGTGAATCAATTACTTTGCCTCTTGCTTCTGTAAAATCCTCGGCGAATATTTTTGAGTTAAAAACTTCTGAGTTTTCAAAAGGAAAGTTGCTAATGAGTCTTCTTTGTTTTAAAAGTGCGTCGTACTTTTTATGATTATAGGTTCCATCTGAAACCATTTTGTCCAAACTTTTAACGGCGTCGCTTTCATTTCTGTGAAGTTTTAAATAAGATTTGTATTTTGCAAAGTTACTAACATATTTTTTACTATTTTCAGATTCAAGAAGTTCTGGTATTAAGTTCTCATAAGTATGTCTGTGCTCTCCGATAACTTCACGGTTTACCTGATATGCAAAAGCAGTACGTTTAGTTTTATTTCGGGTGCTGGAGAAAATTCTCCCGAGAGCTTCCATTGAGCCGTTGAATTCATAAATAAGTCTGTTATGTATATAACCCGGATTTGTAACATTAATAAAAATCTGATTTACTAATGAAGAACTTTCACGTTCAGCCGGTGTACGGTGATAGTTGTCTTTATTGTATTTATCTGCAAGTTGTTTGAAAAATCCGACTCTTTTCTGTCCTGCTGTTTTTGTTAGTTCAATAACATCCTTTGCTTCTTGATGTGTAACATTGGCAATAAATTCTGATGCAGCAATTCGTGCCTCTTTGTTATATTTTGATAAACTCAATCCTTTGAATTGAGGGTTATAATTATTGATACTATTCATTATGATTCCTTAATTAATGTCATTACTTATTTCTTTAAAACACGTAAAAATAAAATTTGCCAGTAAGGGAAAAAACTATTTCATTAAACTATTTAAATAATTTTTTGCAGCTTTTTCAGCTGTGTAGTTCAAAATTGTTTTGTAAGAATTATTTAGGATTTCCTGCTGATTGTGCGAATTAATAATTTCTTCAATAATTCCATCTTTCCAGAAAAAACCGTTTTGGTTATTTTCGATAATTCCTGCAATACCGTCATTTTCTGTGCAAACAGTAATGCATCCTGATGCCATTGCTTCAAGATAGACCATGCCGAAAGTTTCATTAATGCTCGGGAGTGCAAAAATATCGGCTTTTCTCATCTCTGCAAGAACTTGTTCATGTTCCATACGGCCTAAAAATACCGGCTTTTGTGAAATGCTTTTCAATCTTTTTAAATCTTTTCCGTCACCGATAATTCTGAGTTCTACATCAAGATTTTCACACTCTCTGATAACCTTGTCTATATTTTTGCGTCTGATTAAATTTGCGCAGGTTAAAACTTTCACTTTTTTGTCAGGTTGCCAGAGCCGTTTAGTTATATAATTTTCATTTATACCGGAATAGCAGACAAAAGTTTTTTCTTTGTACTGAGGATAAAGTTTCAGAAATTTGTTTTTTAAAACCTCAGAACGGCATGCGATTTTTTTGGCGTTTTTATGTGCCTTTTCCAGTTCTGTTTTGAAATAAATTGAATACAAAGGATTGGTTAAAACTTCTAAATCCGAAACGTGGACTCCTGCAATAAAATCTAAGTCGAGCTTGTTTGCAAAAATTTCACCGCTTGGCATATGTGCGGCTATGAAATCTGCATTCCAATCCGTTCTTATCTTATCTTTAATATTTCCCCAAAACGGAAAAAAATAATTAATATTTTCTACGTTTCCATAAATTCCGCTATTGTAAAAAGGCTTTTTTCTCACAAACGAATTTAATAAAAAATTCGGCTTGATAACTTGAACCTCATGCCCCTCTTTTTGCCAGCATTCAACAAAATTTTTTATTGTTTTTGGTGTATTTTTTTCGTTTTTCCTGACAGGATATAAATCAGTAATAACAAGAATGTTCATTAGATATCCGTGTATTTATTCCTTTCAAAAAATAGAATGTTAATTAACGAAAATCCCATTACGACAACAAGCAGAACTACTGCTAGTGCTGAGGCGTAACCTAAATCAAGATTTTCAAACGCGCGTTCATAAATATAATAAACAATTGTCTTTGTAGAATTCAAAGGTCCTCCCTTTGTCATAACATAGATTTCTGCAAAAACTTTCATCGCGGAAATTGTACTTATAGTAGATACAAGCGCAATTGTCGGCATTATGTGCGGAATAGTAACAGTCAAATGTTTGGTGATAAAATTTGCACCATCAATATCACATGCTTCATACAAATCCTGCGGTACGCTCATTAAAGATGCAAGATAAATCATCATGTAATATCCGATACCCTTCCAGATAGTAACTAATGCAACAGAAAAAAGAGCCCACTTTGTATCTACGAGCCAGCCGATAGATTTGATATGAAATAATGATAATATATAATTCAAAATACCCTGACCGGCGTAAAGCCATTTAAAAGCAATTGCTGCAACTACGATTGACACAATTACCGGAAGATATAAGAGTATTTTGTAGAGAGTTATTCCTCTTATTTTCTGATTTATCAATATTGCCAGAAAAAGAGGAAATGTTACAAGAAAAGGGACTGCAATTACAAGGTACATAAAAGTATTGAACATGACTTTGTAAAAAACAGGTTCTTTAAATAGTTTTATATAATTATCTGCTCCGACGAAATTTGGATTATAGAGGCTTGAAGAATAATCGAAAAAACTTAATCCAAAAGTTTGGAAAAACGGAATAAAAAAGAATACTATCAAAACTGCAGCTGCAGGAAGTAAAAATAAATAAGGCGTGTATTTTTTATAATAATTCATAGATTTATTATCTTACACATAAATGAATGTTGCAAGAATATTACGATTGCCGTAAAAAAAAGATTGTCAATAGAATTTTTATGTATTATAAACGTAAACTTTTGTTAATTCGGTTTTTTCTTTGCAGGCATGGGGAGCATGGGGAATTGTAAAAATTTTTACGAAATTATTTACTTGATAAAAAGATAAGAAAATTATACTATATACACATACCTGAAAGGAGTGATGGCTGCTAGACTCGGGGGGAGTCAAAGATAGAAAAAAGATTTAAAATTTTTAGAACATTTACAACAAAAAACACAAATCAATTTTAACAAAACATTTACCTGATTAAGAGATTAAATTATTGGAGATTTGAGGACTCAAAAGATTTTTGGGGTAGGAGATTATTGGGTTAAAAAGACTTTCCTGTTTATGGAAAGTCTCTTTTTATGTGCTAAAATTGCTTTATGGAAGAAAAAGAAACAAAAAAGATTATTGGTTTGATGTCCGGAACCTCCTGCGACTCAATTGATGCCGGACTTTGTGAAGTTTATCCGGATATGTCAGTAAAACTTATTCACGGTATAAATTATTCGTATCCTGAACATATAAGAGCAAAACTTTTTTCAGCTTTTAGAGGAGATCTTTCTGTAAAAGATTTGTGCCAGCTTAATTTTGCTGCAGGCAAATGTTTTGCTGACGCTGCAAATACACTTATTGCAGAATTTGGCAAACCTGATTTGATTTCAAGTCATGGCCAGACAATTTATCATTATCCTTTTGATGAAAAACTTGACGGAATTTCTTTAAAGAGTACTTTACAGATTGGCGAAAGTTCTGTAATTGCGCATGAAACAGGATGTATGGTTGTTTCAAACTTCCGGGAAAAAGATATTGCAGCAGGCGGACAGGGAGCACCGCTTGTATGTTTTGCTGATGAAAAATGGTTTAAAAACTCACTCGTTCAGAATATCGGAGGAATTTCTAACGTAACGGTTGTGTCTGATGATTGTGAAACTTTTGGATTTGATACCGGATGCGGAAATATTATGATTGATTATTGTACGCAAAAATTCTTCGGACAAAAATATGATAAAGACGGGGCAATTGCTTCAGAAGGAAATATTTGCGAAAGCTGGCTGGATTGTCTTTTGCAGGACGAATATTATTTTATAGACCCTCCAAAAACTACAGGCAGAGAATATTTTTCAAACAAATATATTGAAAATATTTTGAAGACAGCGCCTTCTGAACCAAAGGATATTATTACTACACTGACTGCGCTTACAGCAAAAACAATTGCTCAGGCTTATGAAAGATTTGTTTATCCGCAGACTCATGTGGATACTGCAATAATAGGCGGCGGAGGGGCTTATAATAAAACAATGATGAAATTCTTGAGAAATTATCTTCCAAAACATATTGAATTAAAAACCCATGAGGATTATGGAATTTCTAATAACTTCAAAGAGGTTATGGCATTTGCGCTTTTAGGCTACTGCAATTATTACGGCATTCCAAATAATCTGCCGTCATGTACGGGTGCAAAAAAACGTACTATTCTCGGCAAAATTACTTATTAAACTTCTTCAATATAATTGAAGTATTTATCCCTCCGAATGCGAAGTTATTGGTCATAACGTATTCTGTATCTATAACTCTGCCTTCATTCTGAATATAATCTAACTTACCGCAGTTTTCGTCAATTTCTTTCAGGTTAAGAGTTGGATTGAACCATTTTTTATTCATCATCTCTACGGCAAGAATTGTTTCAATAGCTCCGCAGGCGCCCAGTGTGTGGCCTGTATAGCTTTTTATAGAACTTATCGGAACTTCTCTTTTAAAAACATTTTCTGTTGCTAAAGATTCTGCAATATCTCCGTTAATCGTTCCTGTACCGTGTGCGTTAACGTAACCTATTTCACCAGCAGAAACTCCTGCACTTTGAAGAGCCTGCTTCATAACCTCGGCCATCATATCTTTATTCGGGTTTGTAATATGTGTTCCGTCTGTGTTAGTTGCAAAACCGGCTATTTCGGCATAAATCTTCGCACCTCTTGCTTTAGCATGTTCATATTCTTCTAAAATAAGAGTTCCTGCTCCTTCTCCTATTACAAGCCCGTCACGTTTTTTATCAAACGGTGAAGGCGTAAGCTCCGGCGTATTATTCTTACTGCTTGTCGCATAAAGTGTATCAAATACACCAACTTGTGTCGGGTGGATTTCTTCGGCGCCTCCGGCTATCATAACGTCCTGATAACCATCTTTAATCGCTTCATATGCGTATCCGATGCCCATTGAACCCGAAGTACAGGCGGTTGAGGTCGGGATTAATCTTCCGTGTGTTTGAAAATAAAGAGAAATATTTACAGCTGTTGTCTGAGGCATCATTTTGATGTAAGAACCTGAATTCAGGAGTTTAACCTCCTTATCAATACACATTGAATAGAAATCAAGTATTGCGTCCAGAGAACCTGTTGATGAACCGTAACTTACGCCGGTTCTTCCATTTGTAATAACTTTATCGCCTGAAAGTCCGGAATTACGCAGAGCTTCTTCTGCTGTAACAACCGCCATTAAAGCTACATTTCCCATTGTGCGTCTTACTTTTCTTGTGAAGTGTTCAGGAATTTCAAATCCTTTTGCAAATGCGCCCAGAGAAGTATTTAAACGTTCGTATTCGTCAAGTTTTTCCCAGTGTTCTACGCAGTTTTTATATATTTTTAATCTTTCAAACGCATCTTTTACAGTAGAACCGAGCGGGGAAGTTATTCCCATTCCTGTAATAACAACTCTTCTCACAGATAAAGCCCTCCGTTAACAGCGATTACCTGACCTGTAATGTATCCGGCATCCTCACTAAGGAGATAATTAACAAGGCTTGCAACCTCTTTTCCGCTTCCCATACGGCGCATAGGTATTTGTTTAACTGCTTCTTCCGGCAGTTCTTCTGTCATATCAGTTTCAATAATCCCGGGTGCAATGCAGTTAACTGTAATTTTGCGTTTTGCAACTTCCTGGCTTAAAGCTTTCGCAGCTCCGATCAGGCCGGCCTTTGAGGCGCTGTAGTTAACCTGACCTCTGTTTCCGCACTGGCCGGAAATTGAAGACATTACTATAATTCTTCCTCTCTTTTGCTGTATAAGAGGCATAATAATCGGCTTTAAGACATTATAAAATCCGCCAAGATTGGTATCAAGAACGTCATCCCATTCTTTGTCTTCCATTGCGGGAAACGGATTATCTTTTGCTATGCCTGCATTTAAAACAATTCCGTAATAAATGCCGTTTTTTTCAATATCCGTAATAAGTGCATGTTCTGTTTCTTCCCTATTTTTAATGTCAAATGCGACAGTACGTGCTTCTACGCCCTTTTGAATAATTTGTTCTTTTAAAGAGTCAAGCCTTGAAGTATTTTTTGAACAATGCAGAACTATATTGTAGCCGTTTTCTGCGAGATATAAAGCTGTTTCACGCCCGATACCTCTGCTTGAGCCTGTAATTAAAATCCATTTATTCATGGGTACTCCTTTTAATCACTTAATTACTTCCACTAACATTTACCCCTGCACTTGTAATTTCTTCACCGCTATTATCATATATTAAACAATCAAAAGCGGCAATTTTGTTATCAGTGAATACTTCTTTTACAGTGACTTTATATTCTTCATTCTTTTCAAAATAAGGAATTTTGTTATTATACAGCCTTGTTCCCAGCAGTAAGCCGGGTTTTGGCTCTTTGCAGTTATTTTTAAAATAGGCATAACATCCGATTGCCTGTGCCATAAATTCAATACCGGTAAGAGTATTTATTCCCTTTCCGGCCTCATAAAATATCTTTTGCTGATTTACCTTAAATACAGCTGTAAGCGTGCCGTTTTTAATGTCCATCTCCAGAATGTCATCAAGCAGTATCATTGGCGGTTTGTGCGGCAGTATTTTTGTTAAGTCGTACATATCTTTCTCCTTAATACTATAGCGCAGTTTGTTCCTCCAAATCCAAAAGATGTGGAAAGACAGGTTTTTACTTCTCCTGATTTTGTACTCTTATCTGCAAGAAGGATTTTAGGAAGTTTTTCGTCGTATTCACCGTCGTATATGTGTGGAAAAACTTTATCTATGCCCTTTTCTAAAAGCCTGCAGCAGAGTGCTGTTTCAATGCTTGCAGCTGCACCGAGGCAGTGTCCTGTGAGCGGCTTTGTTGAACTTGCAGGTACTTTAGCGCCAAAAATATTATAAACAGCTCTTGCTTCCATTAAATCATTAGCCTGTGTGCCTGTTCCGTGCAGGTTTATGTAATCAATATCTTCCGGCTTCATCTCTCCAAGGGCAAGCCTTATTGCTTTTTCAGCTTCAATTCCTTCCGGATCTGGAGTTGTTGAATGATAGTAGTCTGTAGTTTCTCCGATTCCGGTAATTTCTATACCTTCACCTTCTTTAGATACTATAAAAGCTGCTGCACCTTCTCCGATATTAATTCCGCATCTGTTTTTACTGAACGGATTTGCCGGCTCTCCGGATAATATTTCAAGTGAATCAAATCCGTAAACAGGAAGTTTGGCAATTGAATCAACACCAATAACAAGAACTGTTTGGGCTATTTCCTTTTCGAGAAGTTCTTTTGCGATAGAAAAAGCTTTTATACCTGAAGAACAGGCGGTCGATACTGATGTATAGAAATTTGTAAACCCGAAATATTTATGTACAAATTCTGCTGGATTTCCGATTTCAAAATGCTTAGGGTTTCTGCTTGTTTCGTACTCCTCAACTCCCGAATTTGTAGTCGCTGCAACTATAGCAGTCGAATTTTTATCAAGCGTTTCTATTTCAAGCGGTTTCAATACTTTCAGAATAAGCTGATTGGCTCTTATGTTGTAATTTTCCTCTTTGATTTCTTCAAGGGGGGTATTAATACATCCGAGGCGTCTTGAATTTCGCAGTTCAAAACATCCGGCATCACCGTTTAGAGCCTTGTTAAAGACTTCTTCAATATTATCCCCGAGGTTACATATAGCATTGTATTTTGTTATAATCATTTATTGTATAATTTTAGCATGAAATTCTATATCAAAGATTTTTGTTACATTAAATCAGCGGAAGAAATTGACGTATCTTCAATTCCTCCGCTTGTAAGAAGAAAGCTGAGTCCGATTGATAAAGCAGCTTTGAGTACAATGATTAAAGTTTTTGATAATAACGTGGAAGAAATAGTTTTTTCATCCCGATATGGTGAACATACAAGACTTGATACCCTTATTACACAGTATAAAGAAGCCGGAGAAGTATCTCCTGCTCAATTCTCCGGCTCTGTACATAACTATCCTGCCGGATTTTTTACGCTGATTAATAAACTTAATATTCCGTATTACGCACTTTCAGCCGGAGAAAATTCATTCTATGCCGGACTGGTGAAATCAGTTATATCAGGAAAAGAAACGATGTTTACTTATGCTGATACGTACAATGAAATAAAAGCAGTATCTGTATTGATTTCTCCGTCAGAGGGAAGTCCTGTAACATTAAAAGAAGTTGATTATGAAAATTTTATTGAAATTTTAATGCAACTGTAATATACCAGAATCAGGAGGTGCTTATGTATCAAGTTTATATTGACAAACCATCATATTTTGAAGCAGAGATGGCTGCAGAGTTTAAAGATTTGGAAAGTGCAGAAGCATTTGCACTCAAAGAAAAAGCAGCTGACAGCGAAGTTAGTTACGAAATAAAAGAAACTAACGGCTGTGTAAACAGCTACGGAGAGCAGATTGCAATACTTGTTAAGCGCGGTTAATCAAGTTTCATAATTTCCGCAAGGTCGAATTCTTTTTGCGTAAATCTGGTTTTCTTCATGTTAAAGCTTGAACCTGTTTCAATCTTATTAATTTTATTAGCAATATCATCGCTGAATATGGTTAATTCAACAATGCTGGAAAGCTTATCTTTAATAAAACCAAGGTTAGAGTAATATTTTTTAGCTTCGTTATTTAATCTTTCAGCCTTTATGTCTGCGCTCACATCACCGCGGCTTTTTACATGTTTTAACATTTGAAGCAGGAGTGATTTTCTGCCCATATTCTGTATGCCGTTTTTAAACATATAAAGCGTGTTAAGACAAATATCTCCGTAGTCGGAGTAATCTGCAATTCCAGCAATATTTTTGTTGTCTTCAATTGCTATTAAAACTTTATTATCACTATCTCCATCGTATTTAAGAGCTTTCTTCAAAGCTTCTTTTACGCTTGCTTTCTGGTCGCTGCCGGAAATCGCAAGTTTATCTTCCGGCAATTTGTGACCTTTCAAAAGGTTAAGAACCCGTTCAATAAAATTTTTATCATTTTTGTTTAATGAATAAATATCTATGACTGATTCCGCCCTGTTTTTTGCCGCAGTTGAAACGCTTCTGGATAAGTATCTTGCCTGAAAATTCGGCTGTGATATCTGATAATTAGTATTTTTTATTTGCATTTTTTCTCCTTTTTTTATTTGAAAACCTGAAAAAATTTTTTTTGCCTGCTATAATAATTTTATGGGGATGAGAAGAGGTTTAATACTTTTTATAACATTTATATTTTTAAGCTGTCCTTGTTTTGCGATAAAAATCGGACTCCAAACAAATGTAAATAAAACTTTTATCGGCGCATCTACAAAAGCACAGGTAATCAACTGTGATACAAATAAGCTTATTTTTGTGATGGAAAAAATGAAAGGCTATGAGATGAAGCCTTACCGCGGAGTAATTGCAATAAAAGTAAACGGCCAGTGGAATAAGATGAGTGCGTCCAAGATTGTTATAAAACCTGAAACAGGCGGTTTCCTGAGTGTTAAAAGAAAATGGTACCGCGGAAATTTTAAAATTATAAATGACGGTATGGGGCTTACAGTAATTAATGACATACCTCTTGAAAAATATTTAAGAGGGGTTGTTCCATCCGAAATGCCTTCAAGCTGGGAGCACGAAGCTCATAAAGCTCAGGCGATTGCAGCGAGAAGTTACGCAATTGCAAACAGAGGAAAACGTGCAAAATACGGCTATGACCTGAAAGATACTCCGGAAGATCAGGCATATGGAGGTGCAAGTGCTGAAAAAACAAATACCAATGAAGCTGTAGAAGAAACTTCCGGTATAGTTCTTGTTTGTCAGGGAAAAATTGTCCCTGCATATTATTCTGCGTCAGCAGGCGGTAAAACAAAAACCGGAGGACAGGTCTGGTCATCTGATTTGCCGTTTTTAAAATCTGTCCCATCTTTTGATGACGGCATAAAGAAAAACGGCCATGGAGTAGGTATGAGCCAGTATGGCGCAAATAATCTGGCAAAACGCGGTTATAATGCTTATCAGATTTTGAAATATTTTTATGCAAATACTAAGTTCGCAAGGGTTAAAGGTGAGTATTGATGAAAGTTGCACAGGTAAAAGAGAATAAAATTATTGTCAGTGAGATTGATGATATTAAATTAGATGGACGCAAAGGCGCAATTGTAATGACTTTAGGCTGCGGGCTCTGCGGTTCTGATATTGTTAAATTTAGACACAAAATCGTTCATGACGGCGCTGTTTTGGGGCATGAAATAGTTGCTGAAATTCTTGAAATAAACTCTGATACAAAGTTTAAAAAAGGTGATAGAATTGTCACATCGCACCACATCCCATGCGGAGAATGCAATTTCTGCAAACACGGCAATGTTTCAATGTGTGAGCACTTCAAGAAAACAAATATTTTTCCGGGCGGGTTCAGTGAAAAAGTTTTTGTATCTGAAGAACACCTGCAAAATGTTGCTTATCTTGTACCGGAAAATATGACAGATGAAGAAATATCATTTTATGAACCTCTCGGGTGCTGCATAAGAGCCATAAAAAGATGTGCGCTTCAAAAAGATGATACAGCACTTATTGTAGGTCTGGGCTCAATAGGACTTCTTATGGGAGAAGGACTAAAAGCTATGGGTTATAAGGTTTACGGATGTGACCTGATACCTGAAAGAATTGAGCTTGCAAAGAAAATGGGTATTGAACCGTTTGATTTCAGCTTTGAAGTTGACGGGGTGTTTATGACATCCGGCGCTGATAAAGCAATTGATACAGCGTTGAAAGCAGTTCGTGCCGGCGGAAAAATTCTTGTATTCTCAAGTACTCCGCTCAGTAACGGCTACCCTAATAATGAAATTTATTACAAAGAACTGACTGTTTTAGGAAGTTATTCTCCTTCTCCGGCTGATTTGAAGGATTCTTTTGACCTTCTTGCTTCGGGCAAAGTTAATGTGAAGGGGCTTACAACTGTTTATCCATTGGATAAAATACAGCAGGCTTTTGACGATACAGTGGCAAATAAGATTTTTAAAGCATATATCAAAATCGCGGGTTAAAATCTTCATCCCATTCAATTTCGCCAATTGGTTCTAAACCGTGATAGCGGTATGTATTTTCAATGAACCGGGGTTTAAACATTCCTTTTTTGCCTAAAATTTTGATAATTTCTGGCAAAAGTTTTGTGCTTCCTGCAATAGTTCCGTCAGCGGAAGTTGCCTTATCTCCATCATAATAAATTTTTGAATCCGCAAAGACCGTTTCTTTCATATCACTGTATGTTATAGGAAGTGCGTCGCTTATAAGTATAACTTTGTCTTCGGGTTTTGCCTTGAAAAACAGTTTTAAAGCATCGTCGCTGACATGAACACCATCTCCGATTATTTCTGCGTAAACCTCATCATGAATAAGCGCTGAAAGAGCTGTTGACATTCCTCTGTGGGTTATTCCTAACATTGCGTTGAATGTATGTGTTGCACCGTCAACGCATCCCCAGCCAGTACTGTGACCTGCCTGAACCTTAACTTTGCGCTCTTTTAAGTATTCAATCAACCCGCTGTCCAATTCCGGCGCAAGAGTCACAATTTTTATAAAATCATCCTCAATTTTTTGGAAGTTCTCAACAGTAAGCTCCAAAAAGTGCTCCGGATTGTGTATTCCTTTCTTTGCAGGGTTAATAAAAATTCCCTCAAGGTGTATTCCCAGAATAGCAGGACAACTTTTTGCAGCCTCTTTTATAATAGCGATTTGTCTGTTTATATTTTGTACAGAATCAGTTACGAGCGTCGGAAAAAATCCGCCTATACCGAGTTTACGGAGTTTATAAGACAGGCCGATAATGTCATCTGCCCCTGCCTTATTAAAATCAACGCCGTATGCGCCATGAAAATGCTGTTCAATCAATAAAGGTGTTTTCATTTTTCAACCCTTGGGCGGGCTTCATGCCGCCTGACTACTAACTTATACTTTATCTCCCGGAAGCCCTTTTGAACGGACTACTGTACAAAGATTTCTCTTGCTTTTTCTCTGTCATCGAAATGTATTGTTTCATTTGCAAGAATCTGATAATCTTCATGCCCTTTGCCTGCAATAAGAACAACGTCATTTTCTCTTGCAATTTTGTGAGCTTCTTTTATTGCAAGTTCTCTGTCAGGTTCAACAATTACTTCATTAACGCTCTTCAAGCCGGCGAGAATATCAGTAATAATCTGCTGCGGCTCTTCCGAGCGCGGATTGTCGCTTGTTACAATAACAACATCTGCAAGTTCTTCTGCAATTGCTCCCATCTTAGGACGTTTAGTTGCATCTCTGTCACCGCCGCAGCCAAATAAGCATATTAATCTGCCGTCGCTAGGCGTAATATCTCTGGCAGCTTTCAAAACATTCTCCAAACCATCCGGCGTATGTGCGTAATCAACTATTACAGTAGGTTTGTTAACGATAACTTCAAACCTTCCTGCAACCCCTCCGATTTCTTCTAAAGTCTTAATTGATTTTTCAATATCCATTCCTAATGCGAGTGCTGTAGTGAGTGCTGCAAGTACATTATATACAGAGAACATTCCATTCATCTTCAGGTTAACCTTGTATTCTCTGTCCTTAACTATACATGTAAAAGATGCTCCGCTGTGGTTAAATACAACATCTTTAGCTTTTATATCTGCATCATTTTTAATGCCGTATGTATAAAGGCTTACAGTAGGTGAAACTGCGTTAATAAATCTCTCTGAATATTCATCATCTTTATTAATTACAGCAAAATCTCCAGCAACAAGGTTTTCAAAAAGAATGGCTTTCGCCTTGAAATAGTTGTTCATGGTGATGTGAAAATCTAAATGATCCTGTGTTAAATTTGTAAATACAGCTCCGTTGAAGTCGCAAAAATCAACCCTGTGCTGTGCTAATGCATGCGAAGAAACTTCCATAACAACATTTTTGATACATTTTTCGTTTATATCTTCTAAAAGTCTTTGCAGTTCAGGTGCCTGCGGGGTCGTATGCTTAGCGTCATGATAAGTGTCGCCGGAGAAAAATTTGTGTCCAAGCGTGCCTATAAGAGCACATTGCTGTCCGTTTGCTTCATAAAGCTTCTGTATAAGGTGTGTTACTGTTGTTTTTCCGTTAGTTCCTGTAACTCCTATAACGTTGAGTTTTTGAGATGGTGAACCGAAGAAAAAGTCTGAAATCTGAGCAATAATTTCACTTGTATTTTCAACAACAATCTGCGGTGCGTCAAGATTAAGACGTCTTTCAACAACAAATGCAATTGCGCCGTTATCAAATGCCTCTTCCGCATATTCATGACCGTCTACATGTTCTCCGGTAAGACATATGAATAAATCATTCGGAGCAGTCTTCTTTGAGTTATATGAAATCCCCATAATCTCATCAGACATGTTGTCCATATTTACAAGCTCTACATAATTGATGTTGTCAATAAGTGTTCTTAATCTCATTACTTTTCCTTTCGTTTATTAAATCTTTGCAGCTTTGTCCGGCTGCAAATTAAGAATATGAGAAATCTGTGTTGAAATCTCTTTGAAAATTGGAGCTGCAACCGTGTTGCCCCAAATTTCACCACCCTGAGCAGAGTCAACAATTACATAAATTAAAACCTGCGGGTCGCTTGAAGGCATATAGCCTACAATAGATGTATAAAGCTTATTTGTATATCCGCTTCCGTTTTCTTTTGGTTTAATTGAAGTTCCTGTTTTTGCAGCGATATTGTAACTATCAGATTTAATCGGCGACTTACCTCTATTTATACTTTCAGTAAGTAATTCTGTAACAACTCTTGCGTGCTCAGGCGTCATAACTTGAACTTTTTTTATTTTTATAGCTTCTTCTTCAGGTGAGTATTTAATAACATGCGGTGTTACTCTTACACCGTCATTAGCAATTGCTGATACAGCAGAAACCATTTGTATAGCAGTAACTGAAGAACCATAGCCGTAACCCATAGACGCATGGTCGGAAGCATCCCAGCGTGCAGGTGACTTAAGCAAGCCTACTGATTCACCCGGTAAGTCAATACCTGTCTTTTCCCCAAACCCGAATTTCTTAAGCATATTATAATACTCAAACCTGCTCATCATCTGTGCAACAAGTACAGAGCCGACGTTGCTTGAATGCTCAAATAAATATACCAGATCAATCATACCTGGATTAGGATGTCTATTATAATCATAATTTTTAATTGTCCACCAGCCTACCTTGATTTTTCCGGTATCGTTAATCCTTGAATATTTATTAATTTTACCGAGTTCTATGGCTGAAGCTATTGTAATCGCTTTAAAAGTAGAGCCCGGAGGAAAAACGTCAGTTAAAGTCCAATTTTTTGTCTGAAAACTTGTAGCATTTTTAAAGTTATTCGGGTCAAAGTATGGATAAACAGCATATGCAAGTATTTCCCCGTTTCTAGGGTTCATTACAATTACGGCTCCCCTGTGAGCTTTGAATTTTTCTATAGCCTTCATCAACTCTTTTTCACACACATGCTGCACAGCAGCATCAATTGTCAATGTAACATCCTTGCCTTTTACAGGCTTTGTTGCAGCTACAGGGTCTGTAGAAATATTATAAATAACTTTACCCTTAGGCGTCATCTCAAAATTAGATGTCTTTGTAACGCTTTCCAGTGTATCTTTAGCAGTCAATTCAACTCCGGAGGCTACATCTGCATCAAAATTGTAATACCCTAGAACATGTGCGGCCAGAGTTCCCTGAGGGTATGTTCTAATACTTTTTTTATCCATCGGGATTTCTCTGAGGTTTAATTTTGCAATCTCATCCCGTGTATGCCTGTCAACATTCTTTTTTAGCGATATTACAGAAATATTTTGTCTTAATTTTTCGGTTAAATCAATCTGAGATATTTTTAATATTGGGGCGAGAATTTTAGCAAGTTCTTCCGGTGTATGCACAAAATCTTCTTTTCTGGCAAAAATATCATAATAAACAGTATCTGTTGCAAGCTTAATGCCGTTTCGGTCATATATGTTACCTCTCATAACAAAAGAACTTGCACGCCTCTGATTTTTGGCCTTAACCCTAAAATGTCTTACATCTAATACTTGAACAGAGAAAAGATATACAATAAAGAGTAATATAATTATAAGAAAACCGCCCTGAATCCAGATAAGGCGTTCTGAAAAAGTTTTATTCCTATTAGTATTACTGCTTCTTTTTCTCATACATCTCCCCATGTTAATAATACCATAATAAAAGTAAATATAAAAGAATGTAACAAAAGAACAGTGAGCATGTCATGGTATTTAGTGTATTTTTTACACCGAATAGCCGACAACCAGTTAGGCTATTTTTTAAGTGTACAATTAACATTTTATCCTCAATGCTTTATGAATACTGGATTTCACAAAAGTTAACAAAAAGAGATTTACCCTCTTGACTTTTTATTTGAGATGTAGCATAATGAAATTGTTGAATGAAGTGTAAATAAAACACTTAATGAAACAGAAAGTTCACAGAGGTGATAGATATGCAAGTTAATAGAATATCAAATATAAATTTAATAAATACAAATTTCAGAGCAAGTGCAGTTTCTAAGGATATGGAATCACAGAATGCTATATTAATGTTAAGAGATCCAAAAGCATCAGTTAAATTCCAGCAGAATCAAGAATTTGCACAAAATGCAGACTCTGTAAATTCTAATCCGTTGAAAGCTCTTGGTTACAAATTATACAGAACATTCAGCATGATTCGTGAAAATGACCAGATGCCTCAGAATGATGCAGCTAAACAATTTGTAGCAATGGCATAATTGGAATTTTAACATTTACCATAGAATACACACACTTTAAAAAAATCTATAATATAATACACACACATAATTTAGCGGTAATTTACGTAATTATCGCTTTTTTCTTGTGCTATATTTTGCTTTATCCTATAATTGCTCTGGAAGGAAGTATATTATGAATTATGATTTTAGATTGGCAGAAAAGGCATTAGAAAAGGAATTTGAAAGAGTTAACGATATAAGGGACTTTAATCAGAGGAAAGTTTTAAAGGCATTCTTTGATAATAAAGTTGCCCCGGAGCATTTTTATACAGTATCAGGTTACGGTCACGATGATTTAGGCCGTGAAGTGCTTGATAAAGTGTTTGCACAGGTTTTTTGTGCAGAAAAAGCGCTGGTACGTATACATTTTGCATCTGGTACCCATACTTTAGCCTGTGCATTATTTGGCAACCTGAAATACGGTGATAAACTTCTTTCTGTAGCAGGAGCACCTTATGACACTATGCAGGAAGTTATCGGAACTGCGGGCGATGAGGAAACAAAGCGTTCTTCTCTTATAGGTAATGGAGTTTTGTATGATGAGGTTCCGCTTGTAAATGGAATGGATGTTGATTTTGCAAAACTTGAAGAAATGGTCGATGAAAAAACTACTATGGTTTTAATCCAGCGCTCTAAAGGCTATTCTACACGAAAATCTTTATCAATGCAGACTATTGGCAGGATTTGTAATATCGTAAAAGCTAAAAATCCTGATTGTATTTGTTTCGTAGATAATTGTTACGGAGAATTTGTTGATAAACAGGAACCTTTGGAGGCAGGTGCAGATTTAGTAGCAGGTTCTTTGATTAAAAATCCTGGCGGTGGAATTGTGGAAGCCGGCGGGTATATTGCAGGAAAGGAACTTTTGGTTGAGAGATCTGCCAATCGATTGACTGCACCTGGAATTGGTAGTGAAGGCGGGGCTATGTTTAATCAGCATAGACTTATTTTTCAGGGGCTTTTTATGGCGCCATCGATTGTTTCTGAAGCTGTTAAAGGAGCTATACTTGCTGCAAAAGTATTTGAGGATATTGGTTTTAATTCTGCTCCGCGCTATGATGAAGCAAGAACTGATATTATACAGAATATAATATTTGGTAAGCCTGAACATTTGGAAGAATTTTGTAGGACAATTCAATCTTTATCACCTGTAAACGGATATGTAACACCAATTCCAGAATATATTCCGGGGTATGAGGATCAGGTAATTATGGCAGGGGGAACATTTATTGAGGGCTCTACAATAGAACTTTCGGCAGATGGACCTATGCGTGAACCTTATGTTGCGTATATGCAGGGCGGGTTAAATTATGCGCATGTAAAGATTTGCTTGGAAGAGATTGTAAAGAAGCTGTAAGTAATTTATTCCCCCCCCTTTACAAAAAAAATTTATCATGTAATATAATAAATGTAGAAACTCTTGTGGGGGTTTAGCTCAGCTGGTAGAGCACCTGCTTTGCACGCAGGGGGTCAGGAGTTCGAATCTCCTAACCTCCACCATTTAAAACAAGTGGTACTCACAAAATTAGCGCCTTCGGGCGCTTTTTTAGTGCTTTGGGTATAGTCAGGGTATGAAGAAATTATTGCAGACTTAAATTCGGCAAATCCGATTTCTGCAATTCCTTGTTTTGCGAGCTTAACGAGTTTTTCAATAGAATCAAAAGGTTTACGGAAAATAAGTTTAACTTTTTTGTCTTTAACTGTTGCGTTCAAATAAATTTCTCTGATAATTTGAGCGACTTCTTCGGCTTTGAGTTCGGTGGCTGGTAAGCTTGCTTTACTGCACAAATCAAGGATTTTCAGACCTGTATCTAAGTAATTTGTGTTAGCTTTTGTGTGTCTTTGAAGTTCTGCTGATAATCGACTCAATTTTACTTCGTAATCGTTCTTCAGATTTACCCATAAATCGTAATCTAAGACATTATTCAGTTGGTCAAGATACATTTTCTTTAAAATCTCTTTGCACTCTTCAATTTCTGAGTTAATTCGCTCAGTTTCTGATTTATGGTAGGCTTGTTCATCCCCTAAACACATTTTTAGAGAGAGCTTAATGAGTTCATACACATCCTTGTTCACACCAATACGTTTTAGGTGCATTCTAAAGGATTGAGTAAGCATTTTTTCAGAAATATACGCAGTATTAGGACAAGTTCTGTCATAATGTGAACAACGATAATAAACATTACCTTTTTGTCTTTCTCCGCAAAAAGCATACCCGCAAACACCGCATTTTAAGATTCCAGGGTAGAGAAAATCAAAGTTTTTACGAACTTTTGACTTATCAGTTTTTAGGAAAGCTAATTGTGCCTTATCAAAAATATCACGACTAACAATTGAGGGGTGTTTTCCTTGATAAATAATGCCGTTACAATTCATTTGACCTATGTAAATAACATTTTTGAGCATACATTCTAAAACACATTGAGTGATTTTAGGTCTTTCAGCTTTGTAGTAGTAACCCTCAATAAAAAGCTGTTCACAAAGCTTTCTAAGAGAGAATTTGCCAGTTGCAAAGAGTTCAAAGGCTCTTCTTACAAATAAAACTCGTGATTTATCAATAATCAAATTCTTTTTAGCACCTCTTAAATATCCGTAAGGTGGTTGAAATGGCCAGTAACCTTGCTCAACTGCTTCCTTTAAGCCTTTTGAAATCTCTTCTGAAAGGTTGTCAATGTAGTTTTTCGCCATTAAAACTTTGATTCCGTGAATAAATTTATCGTGAGATTTTGAATTTTTACTGATAATAGTTCCTTCTTTGACTAAATGTACTTCAAGGTCGTAATCTTCAAGGGTAACATAGTCTTTAAAGTTGCGATAAAGACGGTCAGTTTTTTCTACAAGAACTGTTTTGATGGTTGGATTAGCTTTAAGGAAAGTCAACATCTGATTGTAGTTGGTTCTTCCTGCTTTTTTGGCTGTTTCTGCGTCTGAATACTCCTTAACTATTTGAAACCCATTTTTGAGTGCGTATTCTTTAAGCAACTTCAATTGAGCAGGAATTGAAAAACCTTCCCGCTCCTGTTCTCTGCTTGAAACCCTTGCGTAGATTACAACTTGTTTGTGTTTTATAGTTTTATTCCTCAATATTCTGTTACATTCTATTTTAATTATTTACGGTATTCTAAAAAAGCAAATAAAGGTTGGCAGACGAAATTCCACAAGCACAAAAGATAAAATGCAGAACAGTTTTCAAAAAGAGGTCGTTTGGTCGTACTACAAAGTTATGCGTAGTAGAATTGAGGGTTGTAGGCTTTGTGTATTGGTCGTTATTACTGTGTTTGCCAGTCGTTTGTTTAGTCGGTTAATCTTCTGTTGGAAGAAGTAAATACTTTTTAAGAAAAAACTTTTGAAAACCTTTCTAAAAAGCAAAATTAGGCATAAAAAAGCCACACTTAAGAAAGTGCGGCAATAATTCAGATCTTCAAAATAACTTAACGCTTTCGTATCTTACGAAACGCAGATTTAAAGGTTAGCTTTACCTTTTTATCCTTATCAACTTCAAACTTATTCTTAATAAGTGAAATTACCTCTCTTTTTGTTTCAAAATCAAGAGTGATAAAACATCGACTAATCTTTTAGTCATAACACCCTCACAGAGAGAAGTTTTTTCGGCGATTTCTTTTTCCAAGTTTTCTATTTTTAAAGGCAAATCGCTGTAAGTTTTATCAATCAAAGCTTTTTCAATCTCTATTAATTCAACATCGTTAATCTCGTTTTCATCAATAGTATTGTGAAGTTCAAGCTCCTTGTGATATTTTCGGCTTATATTCCCTCTAAGAGTTGCAAGCTCTTGTTTTAAAGGCTTTAACATCTCTTTCAAAACCTCTTTCACAAGTTCTTTAGGAATAAGGCTCAAACGGATTTCTTTAAGGTAGGAGAGTAACTCCTTGTTAATGATTTCCTCATTAACGCAGAGATATTTCCCTTCGTCATCCTTGCAGGTATAGTAAATATACTTTCCTTTTTTAATATCGCCAGTCATCAGCTTACTTGTACCTTTGAAGGTTAAAAGATTTGAGTATAAAAACTCATGTTTAACAACCTTTTCAGAAGTTGCCCCTTTTAAGACTAATTGTACTTTATTAAAAAGTTCATCGCTAATAATCGCCTTATACTTCCCCTTAATCTCACCTTCGCAATCAGGATAATCATATTTCCCTGTATAAAACTTGCTTCTTAACATACTGCTAAGGCTTGCTTTAGGGATTTTGCCATTTTTTTGTAACTTGTAAACTAAGCCTTCTTCAAAAAGAATATCAGGTAAAGTTGAGAGCGAATATTTACCTGTTGAATAGAGTTCATAGGCTCTTTTGACAAATTCAGCCTGTTTAGGTACAATCGCAACATTACCGCTTTTAAGCTTAGTATAGCCGTAATTCAGCTTACTAGGTCTTATTCCTGTTTGAGCTCTTTTTATCAGCCCGTACTTGCGGATTTCGTTCATGTGGTTAACTTCAAATTCAGCATTTGCGGTTAAAATTCTAACAAGGAATTTTTCATGAGCCTTAAACGGTTTAGTGATTACAAGATTATCTTGCAGGCAAATAATTGTCATATTATACTTATCCACAAGAATCTCAAGCGGTTCAAAATCGTACGGATTTCTTGTTAAACGGTTTAGGCAAAAAGAAATAATGACATCAGCTTTGTTTTTATGCTGTTCTGCTATCATCTGTTCAAATACAGGTCGTTTGTGGGCTGTCATAGCACTTTTATTCTCGTAATAGATATTACGAACTATATAGCCCTGTTTTTCACAGTATTTTCTGCATTTTTCCTCCTGAGTTTCTTTTGATAAACCTTTTTCTTGAGGCTTGCTAGATAATCTAATGTACACATCAGCTATTTTACTCATCTTCAATCTCCTCATAAGTTAGAGGTATAATTCGATTTTGAATATCTAAAAGAGTTTCATTGTCAGATATATCAACCTTTATAGCCTTGCCAATCGGTTTTAAGTCCGTGCTTTTGAGATTAAACCGCTTGTCATTAGCTAATCTTAACTTCAGTTGTGCGGTATTTAGTTTTTGCCTATCGTTTAAGCTGTTAAAAATATCGCAGTATTTTTTAAGATTAATCCGCAAAAACTGACCTTTGGTGATGATGAAATCCCGACCATAAATAAGTTCTTGTTTAACAAACAGGCGGTAAACATTACTCAAAAATACATCACCGTATTGAAGTTCAGTATTTAGATAACGCTCAAAGTATTCAAAATACTCTTTTGCAAGAGTATCAGTATTAACAAGCTCATTTTCTAGGATTTCATTAATAACATCCCATAAAGCCATTCCAATAGCGGCATTGTTACACAGTCTTGAATATGAGCTGTATTTTTGAGCTATAGAATACTGTTTTTTATACCTTGTAAGGATTTTATCCCGATAGCTCAAAATCAAAGGCAAAAATGCTGATAACTTTTCTAACTCATTTTTTGAATGATATTTAAAGCTAGATAAATCAAACTTACACTTAGGAATATCAACGAGAATACTCCTTGAAAAGTTCGCTAAGGTCATATTTTCAAAGAAATGGTTAGTTGTAATACAGAAAGTTGTATTAACATCCGTTACCTTTTCCGAGCCGTCTTTTGAACATTTCTTTCTCGGAGTGGCTGAAAAAGAGTCTTTGCCTACATCTGCGAGTTTTTCAAACAAAGCTTTTTCAAGTTCATCAATAAAAAGAGGAATATTGTTGAGCCTTGAAAGTCCTTCTCTAATTATTGCTATTGTTGAAGTTCCGCTTGTCAGTTCTGTATGGTTAGTAAACCCATAAATTGCCGCTAAGCAGTAAAGAAGTGTTGTTTTGCCTGATGTTGGCTCGCCAAACAGGATTATGTAAGGAAAACCCTGAGCATACCTGATAAACAGGTCATAAAACAGAACTCCTAAACATACCCCTATTGCCATTAAAACCGCTGAATCCTTGTAGGTTAATGTTATTTCACTAAAAAATTCTAACATTATTTTCTTAGGATTTTCTGATTCAAAATAAATCGGTGAGGGTCGATTTTTAGCGAAAATTTGGAGTTTTTCTTTGTCTGTAAGACAAAAATTATTTACCACGTCAGGGATAATTTTTGAGTTTAGAAGATTTTAGGTTAAAGATTTTGTTTCCAAAAACAAAAATGTTATTAGAAGGCTGATAACCGTAATTTTTGTAGAGATTGATTGTGATGATATCCTGATAAAGCATTTCTTTTATCAGTCAGTAAACACGTTTAGAAAAGTTTTCTGAGAAGCCTACAACCCCTTTATGCAAAGCCTTTACAAATGCTTTTACATCTTCTTCATCACTTCCGCTAATTAACTTGATAAACCTATTTTGCGGATTTTGCTCTTTAGCGATAGCTAAAGCGAGAAACTCGGCTGTTTCGTATTTGTTTTTAGTAGATAATATTTGCTTAACTATCGCAATAGAATTAAGCGTGTAGTTAGCGATTTTAGTAGATTTCTCGTTGCCGTTACTATCTGTATAAAAATAGTACAGAGCTAAATTTTTATTTTTAGTTGTGTTTTCGTTCATAGACGCTCCTGTATTGTGTACTAAAAAACGGTTGAGGGAATGCCCCAACCGTTTTAATATGACTAAGATTGTTGCCAAAAGTTCACATAGGACTTATCCTTGACAACTCCGTTGACACTAAGTATTCCGAGTATATTTGAATACCAAGTTACGTCTTTGGCATTAATTTCGCTGTTATATTCTACAACCAGCTCCCTAAAAGGGGTGATTGTAACAGAAAATGCAGAATCGCCTTTTCTAAACAACAGGTTTTGCTGTCTTATAAAACTTATTTGCGTTGACAACTCTTCTGGTAATTCCACAATTACAGTCTTTTCTTTCAATTCTTCTTCTGTGAATTTGTTTAGAAGTGCTGAAAGATAGAATTGCAAGATGTTCATTACATCTTCTGTTTCAATTGGTTTGCTGTACTTGGTAACAGCTCCCCCAAAGTCAACAAAAGAATACTTTTCAAGGTTTTCTTTGTCTTCTTTGTTGATGTTTTTGAGTACGTCTGCTATTGAAATAGCGTTAAGGTTAATTGTGTGTGTCATGATACACATCCTTTCTTATTTTATAATTACTACTTTATGCTCTGATTTAAGTTATAATAAATACGGAGCATTTCTACTTTGCTCTTAAGGGGAACAATCCCTGACTGAGAGGTTAAGCTTTCAAAATGGTCTCGAAAATTATTTTGATTAAGAGCTTAATCTCTTCTTTTTCTTGAAGTGTTAAACCCTTTTCTTTTTGAGCTTCTCAGCTCGTGTCTTTGCTTATATCCTCCATAAGCACCTTACCTTTCTATCTACCCTTGCTACGCTCCTTACGGAGGAGGTAGATGTTATCTGTTCGCTCAATTGTCAAAGTGCTAAACTCATCGTTTAAAGCAATTGGCTCATCCCGATACTTTTATAATAAACTCAAAAAATATTTATCCAAGCAAAACAGACTCCAGAAAGAAAAAGCTAAAACACTCATTAATATTGCGTTTAAGCCTTGTGCTAAAAATTAAAAATTCGCTTATTATAGACAAAATGCCACTTATCTAAATAGATAAATGGCATAATAATTCTTAACATAAAAAATCTTAATCCATTGGCTCGTAAAATTTTCTAGAAAACTTACGAACATTAGATACGGTATAATTATCAAATGCACGCATTAATTCACTGTCAATAATTTTATACCTTTTCACCCTTTTTGTTCTAGTTAACCATTCTTCAGTTACCTCAACAAGTCTGTGTTTTTCAAGAAAACGGACTTCTTCTGAAATATTTTCTTTCCCTACCATTGTAGCTATTTCTTTTTGTGTTAAATTGGGATATTTTATTATTACTCTTAAAATATTCCAAAATACTGGTTTACCAAAATTCTTAAAAACGCTCGTAATAATTTCGATTTCTTTAGGTGATAAGGTTTCAACAAATTCAAAGCTTAACATAATGACTCCTTCCTTTTTAATCTTTTAGATATGATTCAAAATCGTCTTCAAAATTTTGTAATGTAGTATTTGTCTTCATAAAAACAGGACTTATAGGATTATTTTCTTTTGTTCTTTTTAAACAATAAATATCTTTAGAAAAATTTTCTAATATTTGACACACCTTTCTTCTATTGTAGTTATAATTTTCGTAATTTTTAATATTATCTCCCCAACAAAATAACACTTTTAACTTCATAGAGATTGATAATTTTTGAATAATATCACTTATAACCTGAAAATTTATTTTTTCTTGTTTGTTTACTATAGATGATTTTTTATAGGTTTCAGTATTTAAGAACGGATACAGGTTAACAATAATTATGCTATCAAAATCATTAAACTTAGCTATGTCTTGTAATCTGCGAAAAGTATTATCCGTTTTTGAAGGTGTAGCAGAGCTTGGGTTAAGTCCAAAATAAATTAATGGTTTTGTTCCAACTGTTCCTATTAAATAACGGCAATTTTCTTCATTGTAATAATAAAATTTTTCATTATATTTATACCTGTCTAACATATTTTTATCCTTTCCTCTCTATTCAAATATGTCCGGCAAAAGTTCTATTTGCGGATAATTCTCTTGTAGATACTTCTTTACTTGAGGGTAAATTTCTTCGTGATTATTTTTAATTGAACATATTACAATATCAGGTTTTAATTCAGCTAATTTTTCTGGAGGATAAATGGTATAATTATATAGCTTCTTTAAGTGCCTTTCTGAATTCTTATCAACTATTCCCAAAACATTTTTTCTATTTATCTTATATTCCTTCAAAAAATTGTGTAAAAAGATGCTCGCTCCCCAGAAAACAATCTTTTTAGATGAATATTTTGTAAGGAAGATAAGCTTTCTATTATTAAAGAAGTTTAAGACTTTTTTCCATTTTTCTATTGCAAATATAGTAGCTTTGTAGTCTAATTCATTGAAAATCTTATTTAAGGTAATTTTCTTCGGAGGTGCTATATTTTGGTTAAACCAAACCTTTGCTTTACCTCTCTCTTTATTTATAATTTTTTCTATATGATTTCTGTCATATTCTGAAAACAAATTTTCTTTTGTAAAAACTTCATAATAATTATTTATGAATAAATCTTTAATACCAAAAAGTTGAGCTAAAGTATTAAATCTTCCCGATGTTATGCTATTAATGCACAAAACCTTTTTATGAAAAATAAGTGAAAAACACATGCCATGAAACGAATTTGTTACAACATAGTCAGCATTTTTAATTCCAGATAAAAATTCTTCCTGAGAAATCTTTCCATTTTCTAGAGCAACAACTTCTTTGTTATATTTTTTACCGAGATATTGTAGCATTTTATCAGTTTCTTCATTAGCAAAAAATAAATATGTTACAATTTTACCCTTATATTTGTTTTCAGTTTTAGCAGCCATTTTGTCCCATATACTCTTATCTATTAGAAAAACAGGATCTATTATATGTTCTGCTTTTATATGAAATTCGTTTTTACAAATGTCTATCCCTGAAAGTTCTCTTGTCGAAATGGCATCAAATCTTCTTATGTATTTTGAATATAGCAATTTTTCTGCATTATTCAATTCAAAAAGAGTATCGTTGCCAAAGCTACCTGAAAAAGAAATCCGTTTTTTATTAAATTGGGTAAAGCCTAACAATGATTTTGTTAAATCTTTTATAACAAAATCTTCCCTTAGGACTTGATCCGTACCAATAATAAAATTATTTGTACTTTTATTTAACTCTTGCAAATGTTTCGGAGATTTTACTAGATGTGTAGTTTTTAAGTATTTTTCTGCAAATTCTTCGACAAATTTAGGAGAGGTTCTTGTTTTTAGTAAATGATAATAAAATCCGTGTTCAGAAAAATATTTTTGTATAGCATAAGCAGAAAGCGTAGCTCCAAAATTAGGAATATTCCAATAATTCAAAATGATTCCATCATATTTTGGTATTAAATTCGTCTTTAAATTTTTAGTAATTGATGACAAATTAAGCTTTTCGACAAAATCTTTGTTTTTTAGATTGCGCTCACTTGAAACAGATAACCTTGGATTGTTATTAAGAGCATATTGTATTGGAATTTCCTGAAAAGTTTTAAAAGAATTCTTTAATTTCTGTATAATAGATTTTCCTTTTGAAGAATTTGCAATTGCTAAGGATGTTCCTAATCCATCATCTAAGCTACTATCATAATTGTTAATTCCCCAAAAATCACCTATTGTTATATCCGCAGGTCGTTGTAAATTCGAGTATTTACAATTATAACAACTTTCATTCAAAATAAGGTGTTCAAAGAAGCTGCGATAATAAATATTAGAAAAACAAGGTTCTTTAAATTTAGTATTATTTTGGAAATCTATTATCAATTCATAAGGGCTTCCCCATCTTTTTAGTTTATTTCTGAATGATAAAGTTCTAACTATTTTCCCATCTGCTATTTCGTTTATATATTTTTCCCAAACTTGTGGTGATGGAATTCCATGGCATACCAGGTCTAGTGTTAAAAGGTTATCGTAGTTTTTGCCAAGAAAACTATCTAACCCAGCAACCTGACAAGGTGTTCCACCAAATAAAACCTCTTTATTATTATCAAGCAGTTTTTTTATTTCAGAAAAAACTCCTCCGATATTACTTTGAACATATTTTGAGTTTTGAAGCTTAATTAAATCTTGCTTTTTATCAATAATTATATGGTTTACCTGTCTAAAATCATCCGTAAAAGCAGCACCGCAAACATAACCTCCATTTTTAAGATACTCCTCTGCTATTACTGCAAATAATCCGCCCGATGCACTATTTTTTCTAATCTCATCATTAGCCATAATAGCGTAACATACTTTCGGTTCTTCTTTGGTTTTAGCAGTTTTATTTTGGGGACAAACCAGATTGCAAAGACCGCAATTTGTGCATTTTTCTTCATTAATGCGAGGAATATAAAAACCTGCTTCATTATATACAACATCAATTGCATTATTAGGGCATTTGTTCAGACAAGCCATACATCCAGTACAATTTTTTGTTAATTCCATTTAATAATCCTTATAATTTGGTAAGCTTAATATTTATGTTTTGTTCATTTAAGTAAGTTTTAACTTCTTCATAGCGTTCGTTTAATGAGTTTATAACCGTTAAAATAATTTCTTCAGCTTCGCAATCTTTCAATATTTCAGGAGTAGAAATTTCGTAGTCGCTTAACAGACTTCCAGTCCTAGATGAATTTTTGTCAATTATTCCTAAAATATTCGGGTAATATTTTTTGCTGATTTCATATTTTTTTAAAAAGTTTTCTAAAAATAAGCTAGCTCCCCATAATAAAACTTTCTTATTTGATTGAAGAATTGTATATAAATTTGTTGCATATCTTGATTCAAATATTTCTGATTGATACATGCTGGCTAAAATTTCTTCATAAAATACAGTTTTTCTAGCATATTTCCAAAAAACTTCTGCTAATTCTCCCTTTGGATTAGTCCAAGGTTTAACAGGTGAGGTATAATGTATAATTACAGGTGACTGGAAAGCTTCGTTATAATCATTCAAGCAAGTTTTATCAATGCAAGGCAGGTCTTTTTTATGAAAAATAGGTAAATGATATTGTAAATTCCACTTTTGATTTATTAGTTTAACTCGACCTTTGAACATAAAATTTAGAATATCCTGATCAGGACAATAAGTCTTTTGAATTTTACTGAATGTTTGTTTAATTGTTTCTAAATATTCTTTAGCATTAAAAGATTGAATATTAAACAATAGTACTCCTGAATTAAAATACATATCACTATTGCTTAAACTTAAACAGTTTTTTATATATTCATTTCTTTCCTCGGATTCTTTTAGGCAGGATACAAGATTAAACGAGTCAGGAATTGCTAAGAGCTTATTTCCTTCAAAATTGATATCGAATAATCTGCTTATATCGTCTTTTATAACAATGTCAGAGTCTAGATACAAAACTTTTTCGTAATCTGGCATGATTATAGGAATAATTATTCTATAGTACATATCTATAGACCAATATTTCATAGTTGGAAGATTGATATCTTCTAAAATATTAGAAACATTAAAAAAACGTAAGCTAAAATTTTGAGGCAACATTTCTTCTAAAAGTTTTCTATTTCGTTCACTAATATCAGAAGAAAAAACAACGATATCATAAAATAATTGATTGTTAGTATTATCTATCAAAGATTTTAAAGCTACAGCAAAATATTTGCTGTATTCGTTGTTGAAAGAAAAAACTATTGGTAAAGCTTTTTTATTCTCAAAAACAGGTTTTATTTGCATACAAACTCCTCATCAAAAATATTCGGCAATAATTCTATGTTTGGATATTTTTCTGCAAATTCTTGTTTTAGCGATTCATAAATCGATTCGTTGTTGGATAGAACAGTCAAAATTACTCCGTCAGGTTTTAGTTCATTAATTGCTTCGGGCGGATAAATTGTATAATTGCAAAAAGGCTTGCCTGCAGATGCAGGATTTCTGTCAATTATTCCTAAAATGTTCGGATTTTTACCTTTTTCTAAAACTTGTTTAATAAATAAACTTCCACCCCAAAGCATAACTTTTTTATTACCGATAAAATGCCTTAAATATTCAGGTGTGATGTAGTCTTTTCTTAAAGCTGACTGATATTTTGTCCAATCATTAGGAAGCAGGTTTTTAAAATCAGTTAAGAACTTTTTGTACTCTTCATCATTACAATAGCTGATTTCTGCACGAATATGGTTGATTACGGCTTTTTTGTAAGCGGTTTCGAGTTCTGAATACAAACCTCTAGATTCAAGAAACTGTTGCAAATACATACAAGATTTTACGGCATCAATCGTATGATAAGAGCGAGTGCTAACAAGACTTCCGGGACGATTAAAGCGGTAGTTAATAAGCTCTTTATTGAATGCGACAATTTTGTTTGCACATGCTACAACGCTGTGCATAAAAGCGATATCCTCATAAATTGAAAGCTGTGGAAACTCAAGATGGTTTTCTTCCAAAAACGATTTTCTAATTAACTTATTCCACACAACAGGAATCAGCAGACAAAATATCTCGTCCTTGAAATTTTGTCTGCTAAAAACCTGCTCCATAGGAACTTTATCAATATTTATCGGAAAATTCGGACTTCCTGTTTCTGTAATGTTGCCCTCACCATCAACTTTTCTTGATGAACAAACTGTTAAACCAGAGCCAAATTTTTCAGCTCTTGTATAAAGCTCTTCTAATAAAGTAGGCTCAAAATAATCATCAGAATCAAGAAACTGAATATATTTACCCTCAGCTAATTTTAAGCCGTGATTTCTCGCAGCTCCTGCTCCGGCATGGCGTTGTTGCAAAATTACAAACCTATCATCTTTGCGTTTGTAATCCTGCAAAATATCCAACGACCTATCAGTAGAACCGTCATCAACACAGATAATTTCAAAATCTTGAAATGTCTGATTGAGAATGCTGTCGATGCATTCAGGCAAATATTTTTCTACGTTGTATACAGGAATAATAACACTAATTTTAGGCATACTTCTCTTTCTCAAATTCTTATTACACTAAACCAATTTCTTGGCGATTTATGATAAGTATACAATCAAAAGTGATAACAAGTCAATCATATTATAATAACAACTTGACATGTAATAATCTTTTTATCAATATTGTAATCAAGTATACTGGTGTTGTGAGGTAATTATGTCAACATTAAGTATGCAAGTAGGAAAACGTATAAAAGAATTAAGGGAAGCCAAAGGAATGAAACAGGTTGAACTTGCTGATTTGATTGACATGGAGGCTACAAATTTAAGTAAGCTTGAAAAGGGTGTGCATTTACCAAAAGAAGATAATTTGAATAAAATTACAAATGCTCTGAATGTTGAAATAAAAGACTTGTTTGATTTTGGGCATATAAAAACCAAACAAGAACTAGTTAATGATATTAATACAATTTTTGAACAATCGACACTAGAAGAAATGCAATTTTTTCACAAAATTTTGATGTCATACAAAGAATTGAAGTAATTTATACTAACTTTAAAGTCAAACCGGAATTAATTTGCATAAAGCTCGGCTTATTTTTTAGGGCAAATAACACTTTATAATCTCTAAGAATTTTAAGCGTTTGAGCTAGCACATTTTTATCAAAATAACATTGCCCTATTGCAATTTTGGACTCTTGCCTCTCGTTCAAAGATTGCTTTGCTCTGTAAACACAAACACTCTTATTCTCATCAATAGCCCTAACTAAAATCGCACGCATATAATACCTGTTGAAATCAGAAAATGCAAGCAATGTCGCTATATTTGAAGGTATTTTTCTTCCCCTTTTGTCCTTATCTTTGAAAAGGGAACTCACTAATGCTCGCTCCAAGCCTTCAACAGTTCCATACTCAAAACATTTTCTCAATAACTCTTTATATCGTGCTATATAACTACTTTTTAAAGAACTCGGTTCATAAAATAAACCACTTTCAATATCACGCACTAACTCATTAACCATAATAAAACGTGTATCATTGTCAAAATTTGGAAAATTGTACATATAAACTCCTTAAATTTACATAAATTTAAATAAAAATACTTGTAAAAAATTCATTTATAGTACATAATATAGTTAAGGTCATTACTACCGAATTCCTTGGATGATTCCAAGGTCCTTAGATTTAAGGAATATGTAGGTGTATTGACCTTAATTTTTTGCCAAAATTTTATTCGATTTAAATAGCCACAAATTCAAATTCTTGTAGCCATTGCGTCCTGTGCTAAATACCAAATCTTTTTTGTTGATTTTTCTTGATAAATAATCAGCAAAAGCCAGTTTGTGTCGGCTGGCATCTGGTGCTAGATTTCTTTTATTATAATGAAAACCGATAGCGCCCATTAATAAATCTGCAAATTGTATCAATTCATAGGTATTTGAATTAACAAATTCTAATGCTTTAACATCAATACCTTTATCAGTTGTAACACCACCAAACCAATTAGTTTTATGATTATCTTTTTTAAGAAAAGTTTTCAATGTATCTAAGCGAGTAGGCTCACTATTATTTCTTCTATCTAAATATATATAATACGGAACATCTTTTTTAGAATTTTGTCTTAAAAGTTGATAATAAAATTTATAAAACCCTAACTCTGGGTCTTTGTTTTCATTAGCTTTTAAGTTAATTTCTTTGCGGTCAATAATAATACAATTGAACTGTAAATTAAACCTAAAAAAGATATCTATAAACTCACAATATTGAGGAAGCGTTTTTTTGGAAAGATTTTTCCAATTAAACTTCGTAGCCTCACCCCAGTTGTTTGCTTGTTTAAAACTTCGACATTCATTGATTACATTTTTTAGTGTAATTTCATCAACCCAAATCCCACCAATCAACATATATCTTGCTTTATCAGTATTGCTTTCATCCGCAAAAATGTAATATTTCAAAACCTTTAACCTCTATAATCCATTATACAATAAAGTTTTATTTGAGTTAGCATGCATAAATAATTAAGATTTCTTTAATATTTTGAATAATATAGAAATTGTAATCTAAAATATTATTATCATTATTAATAAGGATACAGTATGGTAAAAGATAAAGCGAATATTTTTAAGTTTGACAAAAATACATTAAAAGAATACACAAAAGACCCTTTTTTTGATTGTATACCTGGAGCTAAAGAGTATGCGGAATGTATTAAATCAACTATTTTAAATAAAGAAACCCCTTATGTTCTAATGTTGAATGAAAATTTTGGAATGGGGAAATCATACTTTGTTACAAGATTCACGCAACACTTAAGAAATAATAATGTAGATTGTATTTATTTTAGTGCTTGGGAAAATGATTATCTAGAACTTCCTTTTGTGTCTTTTTCGAAAGAAATTATTAAATATTTTCAAAATAAGAGTATGACTAAAAAAGCTTCAACAGAATTCGTTAAAGCTACAAAGTCTATATATAAAGTAATTTCTAGTATTGCAAAGGCAACTTCTTTTTCAGCCAATGCAAATCTAGGAGTTTTTTCAACAAAAGTTTCTTTAGATAGCAATAAGGCAATTACAGCTGCAGAAGATTTTATTCAAAGCTTTATAAAAAAAGATGATTATTTAATTGCTTTCAAAAAGACTTTAAAAGGGTTTATTGATTCCTTAAAAAACAAAAAATTAGTTATTATAGTAGATGAATTGGATAGGTGTCGTCCTGATTATGCAATGAAAACATTAGAAATAATAAAACACTTTTTTGATATAGAAGGGTTGTTTATTATCGTACCAACTAATGAAAACTCGCTTTTTAAGTGTGTTAAATCTCTTTATGGTTTTAATGAAGAAACATCAACTAACACCGAAAGTTACTTTAAAAAATTTTTTGATGACATAGAAACATTATATAAACCTAACTATTTAGAAATGGTTAAAAATATTATTAACGAAAAAAGTTTAGAAGAATGTATTAAACAAAATTATATATCACTAGATTGTGATCAATATTATTCACTAAATTTGTTACAAGTAAAAATTAGTAAATATGGAGAAACTGAAAAGTTTACAATACGTGAGATGGATAGTATGTGCAAAAGAATTCTTTATTATTGTAAATGTATTCAGCAAAAAATAGATTGTGAGTATTTAACGTGCCTTTTATTCAATAAATATTCTCGGCAAAAGGTTAAACAATGTTTCTTATCACCTGAACACCGTTTTGCTAACAATGGAAAAAAGCAACAATTATTACAATTTTCAATACCTGACACAGTATTTAATGGATTCGATGATAATTATGCTATATTTCAGCGTTATTATCCGACGTTTCGAGCCACCACATTTCAGACATATAAAGAGTTTGATGATTTTTATAAAAAAGCCGTTGAAGAAATTGAAAATGGCTTAAAACCTACAGCTTGTGGAAGCTGGATACAAGATTTTTCTATATACAAAGAGAATGTTTCAGCATATATTAATTCTCATAAAGAGGAAATTGATGAGTATAGAATATATTGGGATTCCGACGATAACGACCATTTAATTAAAAACTTCTATCACACTATTGTTGAAAACGATTACAAACTCTTTGAAATTAAAAGTTAGTTTAAATATTATTAAGCAAAGGACTTTTCTAGTTCTGTTCTGTAGTATGTTAAATATTGTGATAATGGCACTTGTATATCTTCAGCAATTTTTATTAATTCATTTAAATCTTTTGTTGAATACTCTATTATTCCATTACTTTCAATAGAATTAATTTTTGTTTTTAAATCTTTTATCAAGAATAATAATTTTGTTCGTAACTGTAAAATATTTTCAGGAGCAATAATCCAAAGCTTAGCTTCATAGTTTTTTATATTATCCCAAGATAAATATAGATTCTGTTTTGCCTCCACTATATCACTACCTTTATACGAAGCTTCTAATACTCCATTTAAAATAGTTAAAAATGTTTTTATTGAATTATTAAAATCGTATAATTGACTAAAATGTTCTGTATAAATTTTATATTTTTCTTCAAAAATAAATTGTTTATGCATTTTTTCTATATCTAATTTTTTGGTTTTGTTAGGTAAAATAAATGTAATAACTAAGGCTATCCAGGCTGGAACAGATCTTATAGTTTCAATTGTAAGATTAAATATAGCATTGTGATGTGAATTAATAAGATTAATAATGTGATTCATTTTTATCCTCTTGATTTACAACTTCAATATCAGTTACGGTGTAGCTTTTAATTTTATCATTTTGATAATTCACATAACCACTCGCACGATACAAATGTTTATAAAAATTATCTTTTGTTCCAATTACACTTTGTTTTAAGGTTGCACTTGCAAATTCTATTTTTTTAGCTTTATCACTAAACTCTTTTATTATAACTTTATCACCTTTTGACTGTGAACTATTCTGTGTTTGTTAAAAATATAAAAGCTTATCAGTAAAAGTATTATTTTTTATTTCATTATACATTGCAATTTGCTCGGTCGCATTACTGTAAATTGCAAACCCCTGTTTACTTGGAAAGGTCACCTTTTTAATTTCTTGATTATTTTGTGTGATATTAATTTCTAATTCCATTCCAAAATCATTTTGAAATATTTGCGAAATATTTTGAACATCTTGGCAGTTCTTTTTAGTATACTGTGGGAGCAAACTTGGTTTTTCATTTTGGTCTTTTGGGGAAAAATCGTTTAGTAAAGTTACTAAGTAATCATAAAATCCAACCAAAACTTCATAGTTCAAATAAGGAGTCATGCAGTCAGATGCTACTAAAGCTACGATTGTAAATATCTGACTACCTGGCTTAACGGCTGAAATTGCTAAATTTGTTTGACAATTAGGCATTTTAAGGTCGAATTTCTTGCCTAAGTTTGCATTAAATTCATTTTCTATCCCTGCAAATAGAATAGATAAATCTTTCAGTTGTACTGGTTTTGTATTTTTTAAGCGAATATTTATTTCATAATTATAATCTTGCATATCCCTTAAGCTATCCTTATTTTAATAATTTCTATAAGGCAATTATACAATGATATTAGACAAAATCAAATATGAGGAATAATAGTGTGAAGTTTCATAAAGTGAAAAAACTCAATCTACATTTTTTACACAAAAATTTTTCAACTTCCAAATCTAAAAAAATGCGGATTTTTGACATACTTTAATCCTACACTACTAGGCGATTTTGGTGATTTCGAGTTTTAAATCGTATGTCAAGCTCCACCATTTAAATCAAATGGGACTATTTAAATCAGCGCCTTCGGGCGCTTTTTTAGTATGTTTGAATCTCATTAAGCATAATAAACATAGTGAGCTTGTTGATACAATCCTGACAAATCTTGGTGTTTATTGCTTTTAACTCGTTTTGCTGTGCAACTCTGTTTGCATCAACAAGCTTAATCTGTTCTTTGGTTAAACCTGAATGATTCTCAAAATACTTTTTGCAAGGACTGCGTTTTACAGTTGGCGTGTCATTAGCTTTAATATACACCTTCTTTCATTGATATACACCGACAAAAAACCAATATAATATTCAACAATTGGCCTTTTTTATATAAAATCATAATAAAGGAGGTTTATATGGTTTCATCATTAAGACACATGGTTTATAAAAACTATGGTAAAATTTGCTATTTACACTATTTTAGAAGAATGATTAAAGATTATGAATCTGGTAAATGGGATTTTGATATTACAACTATAGTAAAGAATATTAAAGTTGAAGTTCCATGCCCTAAATATGTTTGCAAAAGAGGTTTTACAAAAAGATTATGCCTGACAATTACTAATGATGATTTATTCCTGAAAGAATTTGACAGGTATTTAAACGGATACATTCGACCTGCACAGGAATTAAGAAAAAATCTGATTTTAGCCAGGCGAATTTTTGTAAAAAAATATGGATATTTTACCCGATATAATCAAGATTGTTCAAATGCAAGATATGATTGCAAAAACTGCGGCAGCATTGAAGAATGTATGCTTGCTAAAAAATTAAGCAAAAAAGAGGAGCATATATACAAAGTAACAAGACTTGCAGAGATCTTATACGGTAATTTAAACCATGGATACTGGGTGGATTTGGTCAAAACTTAATCTCTTCCGGTATTGCGTAAAGAACTGTTTCAGAACGCCAGGGCGAATAGTGACCGAGTTTGAAATGGTAATTCTTAAGATTTTTGTTTAAATACAGAGGTATATTTACGAAATCTTCATTTGAATGATAAATTGAGATTGCAAGCTGAGGTCTGCACTCTTGTATTGTTTTAATTCCGCCTTCTAAAGCCGGCATTTCTGCACCCTCAATATCCATTTTTATGAAATCAGGCATTATATTATTGTTACAACAAAATTTATCCATTGTTGTTGCGTTAATCTGTATTTTTTCCCATTTTGCCATATCAGCTGGCGGGTTATTATTGGAAAAATCACAATATGAACAAACAGAGAGTTGTTTGTTGAGATAGAAATTACCAACTTTTTCTTCATTCCCTAACGCAAAAGGAATTATGTTTAACCTTCCATCAAGTATAAATTTTTCTATCCATTCGCATTTTGCATAATCATATATAACTTCAAAACCATATGTTTTTTCGAGATTTGGCATAAGTTTATTGTATGCAATGACATTTAAACCAGAATTTAATCCAAGGTCAAATGCTATTTTCACCTGATTTTTATTTATTTTTTCTAAATATTGATTTTTAATTGTAAAATTGCCATTTTCTTTTAATACATGTTTTTGTCTGAAATAATCATCAGCCAGTTGTGGATTGGTTAGTTTGGCTCTGATTTTGAAAATAAGCTTATATAAATCCTTGTCTTCTTTTTCTTCGAAAATATTAATAATTTTTTCAAGATTATTTTCATTAAGTACTTGTAAAACATCCCTATAATAATCACTGATAAATGGGGTTTGTATGAGAAAAGGGATATCATATAAATCAAGTATAGAGTTTACTGTACTAAAATCTTTTCGAGTTCCCATAATTACCATATCATAGTTCTCTTTAGGAAAATCAGTAAACTCTTTTAATGTCCAGACAGGCAGGCTGCAAAAAGTTCCATCAACAGCATTATCAATAAAACCGATTACCTTGGTAAGTGGTTTATAGATTTTCAGGTCATTCAGAATTTTTTCTCCTGTTGCACAAGCACCGAATATTACAAAATTTCCGACATCCGGTAATTTGTCATACAAGTCCTCAAATAATTGTTCTTTAATCATCATTGTTCCTCACATCAATAACCTGTCCTGTGATATCAGAAAGTAAAACCTTAAGTGATTTTTTTGCTACGATAACAGGATTCAAAAGAGTTTTTTCCGGCTCTTTCCCGAACACTTTATATCTCATCGGGGTGTTGGTCCTTGCCGGATTAATCACATTTACACGGATTTTGTCGTTTATTAGCTCCTCAGAAAGCGCTTGTACAAGATTAACTATGCCGGCCTTAGCAGAAGAGTATGTAGAATACAATGCTCTTCCCCTGGTATAAGAACTTGATGCAAACAGTAATAATGCGCCGGCAGATTCTTTTAGGTATGGTATGGATGCCTTTGCAACATGAATTGAACCAAGATAATTTACTTCAAATTCTTTGCGTATGTCGGATACGCTTCTATCGGCTAATTTTCCCAGTTTTAAAACTCCTGCTGTATTAATTACGCAGTCAATATTTTTAGTCCTGCAGTAAACCTTTTCTAAAAATTTTTCTACCTGTCCAAATTGGGAAATGTCGCATCCTTTAGACAGAGAGGTTATGAATACATTAGCTCCGTTTTTTTGTGCAATTTCAGAGATGCATCTGCCTATACCGCTGCTGCCGCCAAAAATAACGATATCCTTATTACGCAGGTTTTCTAAGGGGATGTCTTCCGGTAAAGTTGATTTTTTTAATTGAAACAATTTATCTGCAATATAAATATCCAGAGGGTATGTGATTTTAATATTTTCGATTTCACCTTCAACAACAAAAACAGGACATAGTTTATGTTTTAATACTAGGCCGCAATCATCAGTGAAGTTATTATCGTCTTTTGATAGTTCGTGAGCTTTTTTGATAGCAGACAGCTTAAAGCATTGAGGAGTTTGCCCTCTCATAAGACTATTCCTATGGGGAACAGCATCTATAATGTTATCCTGAACTTTGATAATTGTATCACTTGCTTTTATCGCAACATCAACAGCGCTGTATTCATCTAAAGCTGAAATACAGTCAGAAATTATTTTTTGATTTAAAAATGGTCTGGCACAGTCGTGAATAATTACATTTGCTTCTTTATCTTTAATTGAATTAATTCCGATATAAGAACTTTCTTTGCGTGTACTCCCGCCGTTAAGCAATTTGGAAACTTTCGTCCAATTATTCCTTAAGATAATTTCTTCTGTGAGAGTTCTGTATTCAGGAGTTATGACAATAATAATCTCATCGATTAAAGAATTATGTTCAAAGATTTCAACGGAATGTTCAAGAACAGTTTTTCCGGCAATTTTAATGAACTGCTTAGGTAAATCATTATCAAAGCGGATTCCTGCTCCAGAGGCTAATATTATGGCATAATTTTTTAACATGAAATGTAATCCTTTTTTAGGAACAAGTCTTTAAAAGTTGGTCTGATAAATGGTCTGACTTCTATGTTTTGATTTGGAGTAAGGTATAAGATGTGGTCATCTAACAGCGTAAGGAAGAAATTATAATCAAAATTTGCTATTAGTATAACATCGCATTGTATATTTCCGAGTTCATTTGGCGCAATGCACTTAAAGCCAAAAAATTGTCTTTTGGATTCGTCTTCAAATCTTAAGTCCGCAACAGCAACAATATTCAGATTGGATAAATCGTAATTTGAAAATATTGCATGCGAAAATTGACCGGCTCCATAAACGGCTATTTTTTTATTTTTGTATCTTTTAGCTAATTTATTTATTTTTGATTGTGCATTATAAATTTTTAAGTATTCTTGAAAATTCATGCTCTCCTCTCTGCCACAATTCTTTTTCCATATATTCTGTTATCTTTTCACCAGTAGTTTTGTTTTTATCTATCATTAAAAGTTTGATATTTTTAATTCGTTTGTCTTTTAAATAGTCATTATTATTGACAATAACTTCGTTGAATATTTTTGAGAGAGTTTCGTTATCATAAACCTTATAGTAAGAGTCAGTAATCATTTTTACTAAATTATTAAAGCTTTGTTTCTGTTCATCTTTTCTCAAATGGATAACCGGTTTAGCGGTCGGTAAATATTCACTAAGAAATGAAATACAGTCTGTAATTAAATAATCAGAGCCTGCAAACATTTCATAGTAATCTCCGCCGGTGTAAATAGTTCCGATTTTTTTCCACTCTTCAAAGTAATTTTCGATTTCTGACAGAGTTTTAATCTTATGTCTTAATACACGGTCTTTAAAAACGGGATGCGGTCTAAAAATCCATTCATATTCAGGATGGGATTTTGCTAACTGCAAGATAAATTCACCATTTTTGTCAAATGTTGCAGTAGCGTAATCTATATTTTCCTGTTCAAAACAATTATGAGGTGAGTAGATTATTCTTTTTTTGTTAGTTTTCCATATTGTATCTATTTTCGATTTATCAAGAGTTTTGTAACTATCAAGTTTGCAAGAACCAATAGCTGTACAATTTTTAGCATTAAACTTTTGTTGGTATTCTTCTTTATGCAAATCAGATTCTACAAAATATTTCCAGAGTTTGCCGTGAAAACCAAGTAAATAATTCATGTAGCTGTTTAGTGAATAGTAGCAGTATGGGACATAGCAAATCAGTGCATTCTTACTGGTATTGAACGGATTTTGGTTATCAGGAATTAACCAGGGCTGCTGGTAGAAAACGATGTCCGGTTTAAATTTTTTTAGTTTTATATGTACCTGTTGCTTGATATCATAAACTACTTTATAGTTTATTCCTTTTTCCTCAAAAAATTTAATTCCTTTTAACATATGTTCTTGAGGTGAAATGCCGATTTCAGATTTTTTAAAATAGGCAAGCATTACAAACGGTTCGAAATGTTTGCTCTTTAATAATGCTTCAAATAATGAGGCACAGGAACTCCACTTTTGAATTTCTGTAACCCAGAATCCAACTTGAATTTTTCGACGTCTGGCTAAAAACCTAAGTTTAAATAAATGTTTCTGGTATCGGAGATTCATTATTAAGTTCAAGAGTTTATTTGTAGAAAAGTTAATTATCTGCTTTTCAAATAAATAGATAACAATCCTGTTTCTTCTTATTTCAAATTCAAATATCGGTTCAAAGAGCTTTGTCCAGTAAAGTTTTCTATAATTACTAATAGCTTGTAGTAACCTATCGTATTCTGTAAGGTATTTTTTGTTTTCTTTTGGGATTTTTTTACATTCTTTAGCTATTTTGTATAAATATTTAATGTTTTTCTTTTGAACAAAACTGTTGTGTATTGCGTACCATTGCCAGAGATATGCATAAATAGTTTTATTTAAACAATGTGCGAAAATAATATTAAAATCTTTTAACTTTGCAGAGAGTAGTATTTTTTTTATAGCAATATGGGTTTTGAATAAATGAGGTAAAGTTGTTTTATTATTTTTTGATAGACTATTTTCGGTATTTTGACGATAATAATATAAATTTTCATATAAGACAGAAATTGAATTTGCATGAAGGCAGGCATTAATATAAAAAACCCTGTCTTCACCGGCTTGAATATTAATCGGAAATTTGAGATTATATTTTTTCAAAAATTCGACTTTATATAATTTTGCCCATGGTTCGCACGGGCTAATTACGATATTTTCCACAGATTTTTCAAAAGTAGTGCTTTTGCCTTCCAATTCAATATATAAATCTTGCAGTCTGCCATCACTGGTGCAGGTCTGGTCAGTAAATTTATTATGAGAAAATAATAACATATCACAATCATTTCCTGTTGCAGCTTTATAAGCTTGTTCGCAGGCGTTGTGCGCCAGCCAGTCATCTGAATCAACAAACATTATATATTTGCCTTTAGCTTGCTGCATTCCGCGATTTCTGGCAGCAGATACACCTTTATTGGGCTGAGAAATAACAGTGAATCTTTTATCTTTTTGTTCGTATTCTTCTAAAATTTCCGAAGACTTATCGGTAGAACCATCATCTACACAGATTATTTCTATATCCGTAAATGTTTGGTTAATGATACTATCAAGACATTCATGCAGATATTTTTCTACGTTGTAGACGGGGATTATAATACTAATCTTTACTTCTTCTTGCAACTCTCAACTCCAAAATTCTACATTTATGTGACTAATTAATCATTATGATAGTACACGAATGTCTGGTTGTCAAATGAAAATATCAGACATCTGTATTGTTTATAAAGTAACATAGAGGTCTTAAAATAATTATTGAATGATACTAGAAACTGACAAAAAGATTATAGGCAATAAGTTTAAAGAATACAGAAAGAGTAAGCAGCTAACTCAATTTGAATTAGCAGAAAAAGTTGGATTAAATGAAAAACAAATTTCGCGTATTGAGGCAGGGTTGAACTATCCTACATATCTTACTTTTGTAAAGCTTTTAGATGTGCTTGATGTCAATATTCTTGATTTTGTTCAATCTGCACCGTTAACAAATAATCCTTTACAGGATGAAATTATGCATTTAACAAAAAATGCAGATAATATTGAATTAAAAACATACATAGATGTCTTAAAATCTTTAAAAAGGAATTTAAAGAACTTTAAGGGAAGCTGTTAAATTAAGATTTTTGCCCATAATTCATCAGGAATACTGTTATTATTGTTTTTATAAATTTCAATAGCTTCTTTGTGGCGTTGTATGATTTTATTTTCACCTGTCAAATAGTTGTATTCAGACAATCTTCCAGCAGCATTCATTCTTTCACGGTTTATTGCTTCATACTTAACACTGAATTTTGCACCTTCCAGCCACTCTTGTTTCATTTTTTGTACAAGATTTTCTTTTTTCTTGAGTGCATCTTTAATTTTTCTACTGTGCGGTAATTTTGCAAGTCCTGCTTTTAATTCCTGTATTTCAATATTAGCCGCAAGAATTGTTGCTTCCATAACCCTCATATCTTTCCAGATATCCCCTATAGGATAAATATCAACGCCTGCCAGTCTGTCAACTTTATGCGTAAATTTCTGCTCAATAGTTTCAAATATTTTGTTCAGTTGATGTTCAATATTGGGAAATTTTTTGAGCAATGATGAGTTATTATTTCTGACAAAGTTTCTGGCTTCCCGTGCAATGTTATTATGGTTCGTCTGTCTTGAGTAAACATCAATTTTTTCTCTAAGAAGCTGTTCATACTGATTTTGGAGCCGTAATAACAAATCTTTTTTAGAAAGCACCGCCGCCGGCTTATTAATATTCTTTGCTCTATCGGATGAAATTATATCAATCAGTTCTTTTGTGGAAAGCTTTTCGTCTTTATTAATATTATTTTTATTAATCTGATGATAGTATTTATCTATCGCAGAAATTTTGAGAAGTTTTTGTTCCAAATATTTATTTTCAATGTTTTCAATTTCTTTAAAATAATCCAGTGCAGCTTTATTTTTCTTTGCTTCCATTTCAATATTTTTATCCATTGTTTTTAAGGTTGATTGCAAGTTTCCGTGTTTTTTAAGCTCTTCTGTTAACCTTGGAATGTCAGGATGATTTGGATTATTTTTTAATAAAGAATTTAGATGGCTTGACTGTGTTCTTAATTTAAATCTCTGATTTGACAGTCTTGCAAACCTGTCCAGGCGCAGTCTGTTTTGTAAAATTTCAAGCAATACTTCTTTTTCTAACGCAGTTTCAGGTGCTTTTACTTTTAAATTTTGTGCCCATATATCTTGAGTTAGAAGAACTTTTAATTGATTTCTCAGTATTTCAGGTTTTGGCCCGCCTTTAAAAGTATAATTTTTTGCAGAAAAATTTGAACTGCCCCAAACAGAGTTAATAAACATAAATAGACCTTTCTTTTTTAATACACACTCACTTAACTACTAATTTTAAAACCAAATAAAAAATTTTTTGCTAAATTATATAAAAATTTTAACAAATAGTTACAACTCATCCGGTAAATTTATAGCTGGCAGGCTAAGGGTTATGTTATCTCCGGCTTGAATTACAGTAGAATTTTTAGGAATAATTCTTTCCTGTTTGCGTTTAATCAAAACCGCGAGAGATTTTTGCGGGAATTCTACGCATCTTATGGGCTTTCCGACCCATTCATGATTTTGGGGAACTGTAATTCTGAGGAGTTTTACAGCACATTCTTCTTCATAATCATTAAATGTTTTTTTAATATCAACATGCGGGTCAATCATATTTGTCATTTTTGCTGCAAGCGGCAGGAATGTTCCTTGAATTGCAACAGAAAGTATAGAAATTAAAAAGACCAGATGAAACAAGTCATAATGCAGGGTAATTCCGCTGTCCATTGCGATAATTGCAAAAACAATTGAGGCAACGCCCCTGAGTCCGGCCCATGAAACAAGAAGACACTGATTAATACCTGATTTAAAAAAAGATAGCAGCAAGAACACAGCTGCCGGTCGTGCTATAAAAGTTAAAAATAAAAATATCAACATACCTGTAAGAAGAATTGAAGGCACTTCGCGCGGGAAAGCCAGAAGGCCAAGTGTAAAAAATATTCCTATTTGTGCAAGTTTTGTTATGCCGTCAAAAAAATGCATCATTGGTACTTTATTTAGAATGTTTGCGTTTCCAAGAATTATTCCCAGGAAATAAACTGCAAGAAACGGGTTTCCATCACAAAAGAACGGAAGCAGATAGGATAATAAAACTAGCGCAATAATAAACAGTGAGCCGTTTTCATCAGTAATAATACTGGTTTTTTCGTATATGTAAATTGATATTTTTGCAACCAGAACTCCGATTAAAATCCCGAAAATCATTTGTTTAAAAAATAATGCGATTACAAATCCGGAGCTCTGGTTCTGCATAAGTGTTATTGCGAGAATAACGAGTACATACGACATCGGGTCGTTGCTTCCGCTCTCTATTTCCAGAAGCGGGGCTGTGTTTTCTTTCAGATGTAGATTTTTTGCTTTTAGAATTGAGAATACTGAAGCTGCGTCTGTAGAACTTATAACTGCACCTATCAAAAAACTTTCGAGAAAACTGAGTTCAAGTACAAAATGACAGAAAACACTGGTTAATACTGCCGTAAGAAAAACTCCTGCTGTTGAGAGTACAGCAGCCTTTGCAATTATAGGTTTTGCTGTTGCCCACTTTGTGCAGAAACCGCCGTAGAAAATTATAAATCCGAGTGCAAGCGAGGCAATATCTTTTGTGTTTGCAAAGTCGGCGAAGCTTATTTTAAAGATGCCGTCAGTCCCGAATAACATTCCAAGGCACATAAAGAAAAGCAGGGCGGGGATACCTAATGCATCCAGAAATTTGCTGGAGAATATTGCAAGAAGTATAACTGATGAGCAAAGTATTAATATGAAAAGCATTTACAGATTATAACATTTGCAATCTTTCTGCATATTCCTCTATAAACTTATAGAAAAGGATGGATATATTTGCTCTGTGTAAATGAGGTTTCGAAAATACCGGAACAAAGCTCCCGTTTCCTGCAGTTACTGCATTTATCCAGAAAAGCTTTTTTCCACGATGAAATGCTATCCCTGCAGAATTCTTCTATTCTGTTGTCAGCAAGGCATAGAGGAATGTTATATACATCTGCGGTTATGTTGTATCTTACAAATTGTCTGATTGCTTCATACAATTCTTCTTTGTAATCATAAGGGTCAATGTTAATATCTTCATAATTCGTTTCAGCTCTTCCGTGGTATTCCATTCCCATAAGTGCAATGTGGGTTACGAATGGCAGATTTCTGTAGATATACTCGGCAATATCTTTGAGTTTCCGGTAATTCTGTTTTAATATGACTATTCTTATTTCAATTTTTTGTTTGTACTGTGCAAGATTGTACAAACCTTTGATTGTTTGCTGAAAACTGCCTTTTACTCCGGTTATAAAATCATGTTCTTCTGCTAAATCCGAATACAGCGGGATACCGTAAGATATATCAAGATGTTCAATTTTTGATAAATTTTTAACCAGATTAATATCTTCAAAATTTCTTCCATTAGTCAAAATATGCACTTTTTGATTTGGAGATTTTTTGGCAATTTTAGAGAGAAGTTTTAACAATTTTTCCGGCTCTATAGTCGGTTCACCGCCGGTTATACCAATGTTTTGATCATTTCTTAAATCTATGCAGCCCAGAATTTTTAAGCACTCATCATACCGTGACTGCCTGCCATCTATCTGCGGGCACATTATGCACTTAGAATTACATAAATCCGTGACATAAAAAGCATTATGGCAGGAGTTTTTCTCCCATACAACCGAGCAGCTGCCGTCCGGATTTATGGATATAACATCCCCATCCTGAAAAGGCAGAGGAGAATTTATTCTGACTGCCGGTATTTTGCAATCAGGTTTTTCTTTCACAATAAAGCATTTGGCGCCAAATCTGATTAAAGGAAGTTTGTCACATACGACTATTCTATTTTTATCGAAAATATTATTTTTTGTTGTTATTTTCCCTGTAATCAATTGAGTTATGTTAACAGGTTCGCCTTTAATTTTTTTCAAGGTTTATTTCTCCATACGGCCGTCTTGTTACCCACGACCAGAATATATCCATCATCTGTTCATCATTTTTATTTAATAAATAAAATATATAATCAAGCACCATTTTGTTTTTCTTGCAGAAGCCGCTTTTTCTCCTGTTTCCCATTAAATCTTTTGTTTCAAGATAATTTCTTATCACATCAGCTCCGCAATACTGCTGGTAAACGCATTCTGAACATACCGGCATGGCCTCAACACAGGAGTTTCGGACTATGCTGTGCATAACCTGCCCGTTGAATATTCCGGAAAACTTTTCATCTACAGTTCCAAGGCAAAAATAATCATCTCCCATCCTTGCCAGCATTCTTGCTTCATCGGCTGGATAAACTTTGCCGTCATAATTGTAAATTACTCCGGACAGGCCTGCGCCTGATGGTGACTGCAAATCTACAAATCCCGTTGAAAACGGGGTAAGAATACGTGTAAGAAACAGAGCGGTATAGCATTCTACAAAGTCTATTCCCTTCTTGTTAAGTTCTATTATATATTGCAGTGCATCTTTGTATGCAGAAATAAATTCTTCGGTTGAATAATCAAGTTCAGCTTTATTTTTGACGGCATTTCCATATGGATTTAAAGCTCTTAGAAAAATTGTATTGTACCCAAGCTTGACGTAGGTATCAATCACACTTCTAAGCTTGTTAATATTTGTTTTTGTAATTGTCAAAAGCGGTGCGCAATCATTAATCAGCTTAGAGTTTTCAATGAATTTGTCGTATGAACTTTCAAATATTCGAGATTTTCTATTTGTATCATGCAGCTGTTTAGGCCCGTCAAGCGATGTTGAGATTTCAATTGAATGTTTTTTTATAAAATCAATTTGCTCTTTTGTAATCTGCATCAGGTTGGTACAAATTACAAAGCTTAAGTTTTTTCCAGCAAGTTTATTGACAAATTTGGCATACAGTATGCTTTCTCTAACTATATCCCAATTCAATAGAGGTTCTCCGCCCTGATATTCTATCTTAATATCGTCGGACGGTGATTGAAAAATTAAATCAATAGTTTTTCTTGCGGTTTCCCAGCTCATGTCATACTGTTTTGCCGACATATCAATACTTGAGGCGTGGCAATATTTGCAAAGACAGTTACATCGCAGTGTCGCAACAATCATATGCAAATTTGGAGAACATTGTGCAAAAGCTTTTCTGGTTCGCAGTTTTATTGCAAGCAAATCAAGAACTTGTTCTTTTTCTTCCGGTACTGTAAGAAAATGTTTGGCTTTTAATCTTTTGTAAAATTCATTCTGAGGCTGAAGCTTGTATGAGTGGAATTTATCAAAATCATCTCTGCGGGCAATAATCCATTCTCCGGCTTGATTTACCATAAGAACCGTATCATCTGAATATTTAAAATTAAAAGGAAGAATGATATATGAGGACAATTTATGAAACCTCAAATCTTTCAAAAGCTTTGTTATAAATAGCTTCTCTTAATTCTCCGAACTGGCCGTTAAGAGTTTCTCTGAGCTGTTGTTCCTGTAAATCAGAATTAAATTTATCAATATCAAAATTATTTGGAGAATTAACCTCTATAATATAATTAAATTCATCTTCCGATACTAATATGTCCTGCCATAAGTATACTGTTTTCAAAATAGCATCTTTATCAAAAACAGACTTCGCAAATTTGTATTGCTTCATGTTTCCTCTTAAAATCTTGAAGAATAATGTGAACTGTGCGAGCTGTGTGAATAATGCGAACGGTGGGAATAATGACCTGCAAGCTTTACATTATCTTTGTTTGTTAGTTCAATGCCGGAATACAGTATAAAAGGTTTACTGCTGTTCTGTACGGATACAGCGGTATTAGAAACTTCCGGTACGTTAGAAGTATTTACGGCTTTGGCTTCCGGACCTAAAAATGACATAAGAAATAAGCCCAGAAAGGATATGCAGCTTATTATACGCTTAAATCTATTTTTCATACAAACTCCTTTCCCAGATTATAACTTATTTTTCAGTATAATAAAAGTCTTCAGGTATAAATTATTACAATATATTAAGCAAAATAAGCCTTATGGCTAAGGCTTCAAAGATAATTTTTCGTATCTTTCACTCAGCCTTCTAATTCTTTCATTAAGATAAGCTGTTTCTCGTTCTTTGCCCAGACTTTCGTAAATATTTCTGCATTTTGTATACAGATTAACAGCATCCTTAGGTTTTCGCCTTTCAAGCATATGCGCTAAATCCGAGTATGTGAATGCAAGCTGTGTCTGTACTCCTTCTTTTGGAGTTGGTTTTTTAAGAATACTATCATAATTTTTCACATTTTGTTCATATTCAGCAATAACCTTTTTGCAGCATTCTTTTTTCTGTTGAAGTATATTAAACAGATTTTTTCGGTCATTAAGATTTTTATATAAATATTCTAAATCAGTAAGCCTTGCGAGTTCATGCAGTCCGTCATTCTTTTTACGGCTGTTTTCAAGCGCTATATGCAAGAGTTCTTCTGCTTTTGCCTGCATATTAAAATTAATGCATAATTTGCTGAGTTCATTTATTAAAAGGTCGCTTAGTCTGCTGTTTCCGTTAATTTTCAACTCGTCAGACAATTTGACCGTTCTGTTGCAGAAGTCTTCAACCTTTCCGCCGTGTACAAATAAATCTCTGATTTCGATATAATCGTTTTTTGCACTCAAGATTTCTTGTTCAGGCCTCAGGCAGCGCTTAGTGAAATTTGCATAAGCACTTTGAAATATGTCGTTTTGTTTCCCCAGCTTAAAAAGAACTTTCATATATTAAAAAAGTATTTTTAGTAAAGAAAATTGTCTGCATATTAATATATTTTTACAAATTCTGCCTTTTCCATGTATAATTTAAAGAGAAACGGAGAAATATAAATGAGTAAATATTTATTGGAAGTAGGTGTTGAGGAATTACCTTATAAGTTTATACCAATGGCAATTTCTCAATTGAAAAACGGATTTGAAACATTTTTAAATGACAGTGATGTAAAATATGAAAAAGTTAACGTAATGGCAACCCCCAGACGTCTTGCTGTAATCATAGATGGACTTGCTTCATCTCAGCCTGATGTAGAAAAAGTTGTAAAAGGCCCGATTGCAAAAGCGGCGTTTGATGAAAATAATAACCTCACAAAAGCCGGAGAAGGTTTTGCGAAGAAAAACGGAGTTGGAGCAGATGAACTCTATATTGAAGATAATTACGTTTACGCGAAAATTTCAATTAAAGGTAAAAATACAAAAGATTTGCTGCAAGAAAATGTTCCGGTAATTTTCTCAAAACTTCAAGGCCCTCATTTTATGAGATGGGGCAGCAATGATGTTAAATTCTCCCGCCCGATAAGATGGGTTTTATCAATTTTGGACAATGAAGAAGTCAAGATTAGAATTATTGATAAAGATTCTTCCAATATAACAAACGGACATAGATTTTCTAGGCAAAATATTGTGATTAATAATCCTGATGAATACGTTTCTAAGCTGCGTGAGGCAAGCGTAATTGTTGATCCGGATGAAAGAAAACAACGCATTTTAGAATTAACTAAAATTGAAGCAGATAAACTTAACGCTGTTACAAAAATTTCCGATGATTTACTCGAAGAAGTTACATTCATCTGCGAATGGCCGGTTGCCGTAACCTGCAATTTTGACGAAGCTTTTCTCACAATACCTCAGGAAGTTGCAGTAACAGTTATGGAAACCCATCAGAGATATTTTGCTCTGTACACAAAAGACGGAAAACTTACAAATAAATTTGTAACTATTACAAACTATACAGGCAGCGAATTTGAAAATATTAAAGCCGGAAACTTGAGAGTAATTAAGGCCCGCCTTGATGATGCTGTATTTTTCTTTAATGAAGATACCAAAAAACCGCTTGAGGCTTATGTTGAAAATCTTAAGGGCATGACCTTCCAAAAAGGTATGGGCTCTGTGTATGATAAAACTCAGCGTATTGTGAAGCTTTCTGAAAAAATAGCATCTTCTCTTGGAATAAATAAACCTTCTATTAAGAGAACTGCAGAACTTTGCAAAGCTGATTTAGCAACAAACCTTGTATTTGAGTTTACAGAGCTTCAAGGGTTTATCGGTGCTGACTATGCCAGAGTTTCAAAAGAAGCTCCGGAGGTTTCAGAAGGTATAAAAGGACATTATTTCCCGCTCAATGCTGATTCTGAAACAGCGAAATCTATTGAAGGTCAGGTTGTTGGTATTGCAGATAAACTGGATACAATCTGTGCAGTATTCGTTTCCGGTAAAAAACCAACCGGTTCTTCTGATCCGCTCGGCGTAAGACGTGCAGCTCTCGGAATTATCAAGACAATCCTTGAGCATAATTTGAAGCTAACTGTTTCCGAATTGATTGATGAAACGTTGGCACTTCTTCCGGTAAAAGCAGACGTTAAAAAAGATGTTGAGGAATTTTTCGTACAAAGAGCTATTATATTCTTGAACAACGATTATCCAAAAACTGCTCTGGAAGCATGCGCTCAAAACAATCCTTGTATTGATTTTTGTGATTATGTAAAACGCGTCAAAGCAGTAGCAGGCGGAGTTGATGAGAAACTTGTAGAGAATGCTAACAGAGTCTTGCGTATTTTGAAAGAAGATGCTGGAGAAGTTAGGCCGGAACTTTTTGTCCAAAATGCTGAAAAAGATTTATATCAAGCAGTTCAGGCAATTAGTTTTAACGGTGATTACGCAAAATATCTCACTGATTTGACAGAAATTAACCCTGTTGTAACAAAATTCTTTGATGACGTACTTGTCATGGATAAGGATGAAAATATAAAAAATAACAGACTTGCACTATTGAAGAGTTTGAAAAATAAGTATATAATACTAACAGATTTCTCCCAAATGTAAAAAATTGTAACAACTTAAAAGAAAAGAGTCAATTTTTACCTTGAGGGGACTTTAATATAGTACAAAGTGAAGGTAGTAAAACTAAAGAGGTCGTTATGTTCAACCTGAAATTTTTCAAGTCACTGAAAGAAGCATTAGATACAAAAGCAAATTTACTTACATTTGCAAGCTCACAGAGAAAAGCAAATGAAGAATATATAGAGTCATTGTCAAGCAATGAACTAAAAATAAAGGCTGACGAACAGAGGTTGGAAGCAATGGTCAGACAACAATTAAAAGAAGAATTTCCGAATATAGAAAAGAGTTCTTCTTACGACTTACTGGTTGACGCGGTCATCCATAATTACAAGTCAAAACAGCTTCAAGCCACCGACGGTGCGGAAATAAATTAGACACTGTCAATTATTAAAAATAAACAAACACCGTATTCAGACGAATGGGGTGTTTTTTATTATGCAGAGTCTAAATAGCGCCGGTTGCAAAAGAGGCAGCTTCTTCATAAGGGTTTTCAAGACCTGCATCCTGAGCAGCTTTTAGTGCTGTTTCAAACGCTTTGTCTGAATTTTCTGCAATTTGTGGGTTTTCAAGCAGTGCCTTCAAATCATGATTAGTATCATCTGCACCTTTAAACAACATTGAGCGGCCGAGTGCTTCAGCTTTAGGGTCAGAAAAATCATTTAATTTCGGAGCTTCTGCTGCCGGTTCTTCTACAGGAACTTCTGCCTGCGGTTTTTGTTGAATACCGTTAAAATTTACCTGATTTACACTAAATTTTGGACCATTTACTTCACTCATGTAGTTACCTCGCTTTATTTATTAAATTATATCATATTATGCAGTTAATCAACCATCCATTTGTTCTAAAACCTCTGATTAATTTTTTTTGCTAGTTGAAGGGTAAATTTTACGAAAATATTTACAAAAATTTACTATTTATACTGACTTTGTTATAATTAATATATGGGTAATGATATCGAGTCACTTCAGAATATTCTAAAAAATGATCCTTCAAACTTTCAGGCAAGAAGAGAACTCTCAATACTTCTGGTTAATAATGGTTTTAATGAAGAAGCAGAAGGAAATTTGAAATATCTTTTAAAATATTTTTCGCAAGATGCTGAAATTTACTACAATTTAGGCATTGTTTACGAAAAATTGAAAAAATTTCCCGAAGCAAAAGAGTGTTATCAAAAAGCTGTTGAAATTTCCCCGCAAGAAGATTTTTATTACAATCTGGGTGATGTTCTGGTGGACTTAAAAGAATGGGACGAGGCAATCAGCGCTTTCCGCAAGGTTCTTGAAACAGACCCTGAGGACGGGAATTGTTATTTCAATCTGGGGGTTTGTTATTTTAATAAAGACGAAAAAAATCTTGCTCTGGATAATTTTCAAAAAGCTGTATCCATTAATCCACGAGATGTTTTTGCGTATTTTTACCTTGGATTTATATACCAGAATGACGGGCTTACAAATTTTGCGATAGATAGTTACAAAAAAGTTCTTGAAATCTCTCCGGACTACAGCTGGGCATATTTTAACCTCGGCTCAATTGCATACAAGAGCGGAAATATTGAGGAGGCAAAAGAGTATTTATTAAAAACTCTGGAGTATAATTCTTCTGATATTGAAGCGTATAAACTTCTTACAAAAATTTGCCTAAAATCCGGTGAGACAGAAGAAATACTGGAAATCCTTAGTACTAGAATAGATAAGGAGGAAAACGGAGACTTGTATTATTGTCTGGCAAGGGTTTATAAATACATTGGCGATTCGGAGAACTACTGCGCTAATCTTGAGCACGCGCTCGATAATCCTTATACGCTCTCTTTTTCAAAGAAAATTGTAAAACAGGAATTGGAATATATAAAAGAAATGCTCGGCAGAAACGCAGTCATTGAGCCGGAAACCAGTATAGAGGAATATTCAGAGGAAGAACCGGAAGAAGATGAAAACTATGAGGACGAGCCTGAATACGACGACGAAGCTGACGAGTATGAAGAAGACGAAGATTATGATGATGACGGGGAAGAAGATAGTTAGGGTATGTTATCAAAGATTTTAATAAAAAATTATATATTAATTGATGAATTAGAGCTGGATCTGGCAGAAGGATTGAATATTATAACAGGTGAAACGGGTGCCGGAAAAAGTATTCTTATCAACGCCATTGATATTGCATTCGGAGCAAAGGCTGGAAAAGAAGTTATTAAAGGCGATGCGGAAAAAGCCGTAATTGAATTAACTTTATGTAATAAAAAACAGGATTTATCAGAACTGTTTGATGAAAATGGTATTGATAACTGCGGATGCGAGATTGTTCTATCAAGAGAGATTACCAAAACCGGTTCTCGTTCAAGAGTTAACGGGTGTCTGGTTAATCAGGAATTTATGCGGCATTTCCGCGAGCTGTTTATCGATGTACATTCACAGCACCAGACTTACTCATTCTTACAGCCGAAATACCATATAATTCTGCTGGATGCGTATGCTAAAAATACCTGCGGTACTATGCTTGAAAACTATAGAAAAGAGTTTGGTGTATATAAAGATATGCAGGCAAGGCTTGAAGAGCTAAAAAATTCTGCTGATAAAACTGAGGAACAAATTGATTTTCTTAAGTTTCAGGTTAATGAAATTGATGAAGCGCAGATTAAATCTGCAAATGAAGATGAGGAGCTTAACAACGAACTTGCAGTGCTTGAAAATGTTGAAAAGCTCAAAGATTTAACAGGGGCTTCATACTGGGCAATTTCCGGTGATGACGGCGCAATAATCGATGCTTTGATGCAGATTAAAATGAACCTCTCAAAAGCTTCCAATATGGATAGTTCACTGGAAGAACAGGAAGGAAAAGTTATTGAAGCTATTGAAGTTTTGAAAGATTTATCATCAAACCTGAGAGAATATTCAAGTTCTCTTGATAATGATGAGGAGAGAATTAACTCAATACAGGAAAGACTGTTTCTGCTCGACAAATTGAAACGTAAATACGGCGGGTCTTTAGAGAGTGTTATGGCTCAGGGTGAAAAACTCAGGCAGGAACTAAACGGTATAGAATTTTCAACGCAGAATATTGAGGAGCTGGAAAGAGAAATTATAGAGAAAAGAAGCAAGCTTGAACTTCTTGCAGGTGAGATTTCAGAAGAAAGACAGAATTATGCAAAAGTTCTTTCCGCTCTTATTGTTGAAAAACTTGAAAAACTTGAGCTCCCGAAAGTTAAGTTTGAAATTCACTTTGAGCGCGGCGAACTGTCTGCAAACGGGTTTGATAAAGTAGAATTTCTTATTTCGACAAATATTTCAGAAGGCTTAAAACCGCTTGCAAAAGTTGCATCCGGCGGTGAAATTTCGCGTGTAATGCTTGCAATTAAGACTATTTTTGCACAGAGCGACAATATAGGCACTGTTATCTTTGATGAAATTGATACCGGTATATCCGGAAAAACTTCTCAGGCTGTGGCAGATGAAGTCAAGGCGCTTGCTGAATTTATGCAGATTATTATGATTACACATCAGGCAATCATTGCCTCAAAATCTGACAGACATTTTTATGTCAAAAAGACACAGGATGGAAAAACCAGCGTTGACATATCTATTCTGGAAGGCGAAGCTAAACTTAAGGCCGTCGCAGAACTAGCCGGCGGCGAAGTTACGGACGAGTCGCTAAAGTTTGCTCAAACATTAATGGGCTAACTAATTCCTATGATAAGAAGGAGCTATAATTTTGCTGCATAGACGCAATTGCCTGTTCCATCTTCTGGAATTTAGATTCAAGCTGCGCCTGATAAGTTTCAATGCTAGAATTTTTCTTCGTAATTTTTTGTTCCATTTTCTTAATGTCAGAATCAAGAGTTGATGTTTTAACATCAAAGAAACCTACAGATGCTTTTAAACTCTGTTCAATGGTGTTTTCCATCATACTCAAAACGCCGTTTTCACCAGCAAGTAGTGATTGTACTGAATCAGGATTTTCTTCAAGCGCTTTCATGAACTTTTCTTCATCAAGCTCAAGCTTATATGTGTCTGTTGAAAGATTATCTCCATCCGGTGCTGCTGTTGTAATACCGATATCAGAGAAAAGTTTGTAAATACCGCCGTTTGTGCCGTTTGCAGTTGTAGCATAACTTTTCAGGGTTCTTTCAAGACTTGTTAATGAAGTTTCACCGTGTAAGTCGGCACCGCTTGCAGTAACTTCTTCAACTTTTGCTATACAATCGTTATATGCTGTAATAAATTCGTTTACAGCATCTTTTAAGCCGGATGTATCCTGGCTTACTTTAAGTGTTGTATTGCCGTCTTCTTCTGTATTTGCACGATTAAGCGTAAGAGTTACACCGTCAATTCTTGAAATATCTGAAGTAACAGTATTGGATGTAGAAGTCATCGTTGTCCCGTTGACAGAGAAAATCGCATTCTGGCCGAGTTCTTGAGCTTCTGTATACATTTTTGAAGACTTAACTGTACCGTCTTCATTCCATTCACTGGTTGTAAAGCCCATTACATCGGTAAAGTTGCTTGTACCGGCTTCAATATTAATATATGATGCGCCTTCTTGTTTTGATGTAATAGAAAGTTTTCCTGTTGCATCATCCCAGTAAGCATACGCCTGAGCTTTATCATTACTGTTGATTTCAGAAATCAATGATGACAAAGTTGTATTTTTAGTGATAGTGAATGTTGCATCACCGATAGTAAAAGTACCTTCTGTAATCTGTTCGTTAAAACCTGAATCTTCAGCTGTTAATTTAGAAGCAACAGAGGCTTTGTACAGAGAATTTGTAGACGCGTATGAACCGTCTTCCTGTTTAGTCAAACCTATTAAAGAGGATATATTTGAACTGTCTGTAGTCGCACCGATATTAACTACATCCCCTGAATTTTGTGCAGATAATTTTAAGACACCTGTATCGCTGACTTCTGTTTTTACTCCAAATTCAGCGAGGCGTGATTTTAAATCGCCTAGTGTATCATTTTTGCCTATATTAACAACGTGTTTTTCACCGTTAACGTATGCAGTGAAAGTACCTTCTGTTATACCAAGGTTAGACAATTTCGTGCTGTCATCAGCAACTGCACTTGCAGCATCTTTAGATAAAGCTTTTGTATAAGTAGCAAGCTGCTGGACTTTGATATCATAATTTTGTCTTGCAGCACTGCTTGTAGCTGTTGCCGTAAATACTTCTTCGTTAGAAGATGTAGCAGTATTTTTTCCGAAAAGGTCAAAAGAGCCGCCGAATTTTGCGTCAGTGAGCTTTTCTATTGCACTTCTTAGTGTTGAAAATGCACTTCTTGTGTCGTTTAAAGTAGTTTTTATGGTTTGCATTTCTTTTAATTTTGTTTCAAACCCTTTAACTTCTTCTTTTTTGACTGAAACAAGCGCTTCAACCCATGATGAAGTATCTAATCCGGAAGCCAGACCGCTAAACGATATTGTCATAATAAAAATCCTTTTTTATATTCTTAATTGAGTATATACTATATATATTTATTATAAAACATGGAGCTGCTTTTTGCAACCCTTTATATGTATGAGATTGTAACAAATGTAAAGATTTATGTTATAATTATTTTACTTAAATAGGAGAGGATTATGTATAAATTAAAACCAAGCTGCGAGTTAGAAGGAGAACTGTTTAAGAATGTTTATGACAAAACTCCTGATTATATAAAAAACTTAGATTTAATGAATTTTGATAATAAAGACGGGTTTACTTTTACTCTTAAAAGAGAGCATTTGTATCCGCATTCGGATTCAAATCCGGAAGGATTGAATCTTAAAGAATGGTTTGACAACTATTCTAAGGAGGCCAAAGTATCCACTGCAGGTATTAGGGGACCTCAGAATATTTTGTTTCCTCAGGATACAAGATTTCCTATAAATCTTGTCGGAATCGTACTTGCGACTTTAGCAAAGGCGCTTGTTGCCCGTGAAAAATATGAAGGTAAGCAGGTTGTTAAGCTTGCCGGAAGCGAGGTAAGGTATAACTCTGCTTTGTATCTCGATGCAATTGCACGAATACAGGCTGCTCAGGGGATTAAAACCCTTACCCCTAAAGAAAGAAAAACTATTCCTATATGGCTGGCTTCTTTCCTTGCGTTTAAACTGGATTTAGTCGGCGGGGAGTACATTACTTCAAGCCATGGTATATCGGTGAAGACCGCTACAAAGGACTTGAATTCTCAGGGAAGCCAGTATTTACCGGAAGAGTCGCTGGAATTTGTAGACAAAATTCAGGAAATTTTTGACAAAGTGGAAAAAGACGGATCTTATGAAATTAAGATTGCTCCGAAAAATGACCCGCTTATCGATGATGCTGTCATGTCGAAATTAAATGACGGCGTAGACTTATACGTTGAATATCTTAAATCCGGGGTAGCCCAGAATCTTGAAGGCGTTAAGAAAATGAAGTCAAAGCTGTTTATTGAGAGCGTGGGCGGCTGTGCGTACAGAACTTTGAGCCGTGTTCTTGATAAACTCGGTATTGCTGATAAGTATGCGTGGAATAATATTGAAGAAGATCCTTTCTTCCACTCAATAGGGAAATATGATACTGATCCTAAAGGCAACAAAGTTTTTTATGATTATTCGGTAGATGCGACTGTGATTGCCAAAAGACCGGATGGCGAAAAGTTTTTCCCTGTTATTGAATCATTGCATTATGATAAAGTTCTTGCAGATTATTCGCTTGGAACGGTTGTGCTTATTACAGACCCTGACCACGACAGGCTGACTGTGTGCCAGATTGAGGCGGCCGGAAATTCTCCTATGCTGGAAGAATACGGTATTTCATATATTCAGCTTGATGAAGACAGAATTCTGACGATTTACAGTGCAAATCAGGCGTTTTTAATGCTTATGAACTATCGTGTTAAACAGTTGAAAGCTCTTGGTAAGTTTAAAAACCATCCAAGATTTATGATTAAAACAACTGCCTCTGCTCTTTCATGGGACGAATGGGCTAAAGCACACGGAATTAAGGTCGTTAATGTTCCGGTCGGGTTTAAAGAAATCGCCAATATTATGAAAAAAGTTGAACTTCAAATTAAAAATAATCCGGAAGGCGAAGTTGTTGTTGATGACGTTTTTGGAAACTCAATTAATCTGGGTGTTCAGCCGCGTTTAATTTTTGGCGGAGAAGAATCCGGCGGTATGATTATGGGTTCAGAAGATTTAATTGAATCTCTTGCAGGCAGAAAAGCAATTGCAATGAGAGAAAAGAGTGCCACTGAGGCAATAATTGTGGCTTCATCATTAGCTGCAAAATTAGAAGAAGATAACAAGACTCTTTCCGAATATCTTATTGAGATTTTTGATGAAAATAACATCATTGCCAAGTTTGACGTAAGAGAAGATATTTCATACTACAATGAATCTGAACCTGATATTGAGAAGCTTAAACAGGCTAAAATAGAAGGTGAAAAGCAGAGAACCAAAAATGACCTGTTCTACCTTTCGCTTGCAATAGCTATCAGAGAAGGTATTGCAGATTTAGAAGCTGTGAAGAAAGTCTTAAACGGAGCATTTGCAGAGTTAAGTTTTGATAATCTTAAGGCTGTTAAGTTTGTAGGTGACGGTACTTATCTCCAGTTTGCCGATAAGTATGTAGAAATCCGCCCTTCCGGTACCGATGCGAAAACAAAGGCTTATGCCGGCGGAGAGGATTTGGAAACAATTGAGAAGTTTGCAAGGGTTCTTGGAAATTATTCCGGCGAAAGAACAGAACTCCACAGAGAGCTTATTTCTGACGAGTTTTATGATAATTCAAAGGAAAAAGCTCTTGATTACTATCTTCAGTTTGTAGAAAAAGATGCAAACAACGAGGCATTTGTAATTCCGGAGTATAATTTTTAGTAATGAAACAGTACTGGTTTAATTTATCAGATAAAATAAGATTTTTGATCGTCGGCGGGTTTAACGCCGGCGTATCATATCTTATTTATTCTGCATTTTGTATTATATTAGGCGAGCACGCCTACCAGATAGCACTTGCGCTTGCATGGATTATATCATCTGTGGTTTCTTTTACAACTCAGAAATTTTTTGTATTCAGAGCAAAAGGAAACTGGATGAAAGAATATCTGAAATGCTGTACAACGTGGGTATTTAGCTATATGATTAATGCCGGCTTGCTTGAGATTATTGTAAAGGTGCTGCATATTAACGTCTTTATTGCTCAAATTATTGCGACTCTTTCTGCAGCAGTATTTACATATATTTTATTTAAAAAGTTTGCTTTCAGGGCTAAGGCTTAATTTCTTCTGAGAGCTCTTTTATCCGTCTAAGGTTTTTCTCTTTAGTACCCTGTTGTTTTATTCTGGAAACTGCTTCTTTAAGCTGGTTAAGTTCTTCCAGAGCTCTTTTAGGCTCCTTTTTCTTTAGTATTTCAATAATCTCAAATATATTTTCACACAGCATCAATTCGTAAGTTTCTTTTGGCTTGGCTTCTCTTGTTACAGTTCTATATTTTTTGATGACATTATCATAATTCGTTACAATGTCTTTTAGGGCCCTTTTTTCACCATAGAGTGCTTTTAAATGTTTTTCGCTGCCATATTCTGTCTGCTTGTATATTTCTTTTAAATCATAAGATCTGGCCATAATGTGAATGGAATCTTTCTGTCTGTTTGCAATTGCAAGAGCATTTAATGCAATTTGTTCTGCAATTTTTGCGTTATCTTTATTGAATTTAATCAGAAAACTGTAAATAATTCCTGAAAGATTGCTATCCCCAATGTTTACCAGCGTTTCAGCAAGTCTTTGGGCCATTTTATTCATAACAGGTTTTTTACCCTGTTTTTCAAATACATCTCCAATACTCATTAATTCGCAAGAAAATGCCGACGCATCAACTTTTTCTTGTCTTTTTATGCTCTTCATTACTTTTTGTGAAAATATATCAAAAGACTTCCCCGGGTTCTTAACAATTCTCTGCGGGTTAAATTCAAGTTTCATTAATTATTTCTCCTTTGGTATTTTGAAAACGCATAAAAAATTTTTTTGCTATAATTTAAGCCATTTTCTACGCAGACGGAGAATAACGTTTTTTCTCTGCATATCTTTGATTGCAAAGTCAATATTTTCTTTTAGTCTTTTAGTGCCTTTTCCTTTTCTTAAGGCGATTCCATAAGGCTCTTTAGTATATCTTTTAGGTAGAAGTCTTACAGATTTATCTTCGTATGCAAATCTGCTCAGGATTGTATCGTCCGAAGTCAGTGCATCAATTTTTCCGTCCTTAAGAGCTGTATAAGCGGTTCTATAGTTCCTGAAACCTATAATATTAGCAGCAGGGGCAAGGCTTAACATATTTTTTTCAGCTGTTGTTCCAAATACAACTCCGACATTTTGGCCAGCAAGGTCTGCAATAGATGTAATTCTGCTGTTTGAGCGAACAAGAAGCGCCTGACCTGCTAAATCATATGGAACTGAAAAGTCAATAATTTCGCGTCTTTGTGGTGTTATTGTCATTGTAGCAATAACCATATCTACGTCGCCGGTTGAAACTTTTAACATTCTGTTTGCCGGAGTTACCGGATAAAATTCTACAGCATTAGGTGATTTTAGGATATATTGAGCAATGTATCTTGCTAAATCTGCATCATATCCTTTAACCTCCCAGTTTTCATCAAAAAATCCGAAAGGCTTGGAGTCGGTATTTATACCGACTTTTAGCGTTCCGCGTTCAAGAATTTCGTCATACAAATCTGCTTCAACATATTTTTCCGGCTTTAGCAGGAAAAAATATATTGCAACAAGACCTAAAAACAGTACTGATAAAGTTATTGCAAGCTTTTTCATACGCTGAGTTTAGGCTTCCTTCCGCAAGATTTGTCTTCATCACAGTAGCCGAGTCTTTCACATTTCGGCACAAGGTAAGGCGTGAGCCACGGCTCTTCTTTAAGCAGTTCTTCGCACATCATTTTTATCATTGTTCTGATTTCATACTGTGCTCTTGTGCAGAGTCTTAGATTTGCAAGGTGTATCATTTCTCTTAAATTTAAGCTTGCAACAATTGAGCTTGCTGCTGCATTTGGCAGTACTGCTCTTGCATCTTCTGCAGGGATTCCTGCTTCTGTAAATTCAAGGTATTTCTGAGATATTTCACCCATAAACTCGATAAATTTAGTTTTTAAAGCCTCATCTCTTGCTATAGTAGGCGGAATGATATAATCAAACTGCCCTTTCTCCTTAACATATCTTTGTGATTTCTGTGAAAAAGACATGTGGCGGTGTCTTACAAACTGGTGTGTGCAGGCTCTTGAAACATTTGAGATTGCAAATGTTACCTGAATGTGTTCAATTACAGAATAATGTCCTGAACCTATAACACGTTCAATCAATTTGAGCATTTTTTCTTCATCATCCGTGCTTTCATAAATATTGAACGGTGTATCTGCACTATAGCAGGTTCTTGCTGCTGTGTATATTGTTTTTAGCATGTTGTCCGGTTTTGATATCAGATGTACAACAGGCTTGTTATTATTTTCCATACTCACTCCTCACTTTTAATCTATAATACCATATTTTTTTGTTTTAAGAAACTCTTCTGTTTTTCCTCAGTTTCTGCTGAGTTTTTAAAATAAATTGTTTAATTGTGGAGTAATATCCTGCTGCGAGAACAATTGAAGCAGCTACCCAGGCAATAGGCCCTGCATAAAATACTCCAAAGTATCCGATTTTTGCAGCCAGATAAATAGCTGCAAACGACCTCATAAGCAGCTCGCCGACTGCAGCAAGCATAGGTATTACAGCTCTGCCTAAACCTTGAAGAGCGTTTCTGTAAATAAATATTTGTGCAAGGAAGAAATAGAATAAGGAACTTCGGAAAAGGTAATCATGTGCAATTTTTACAATATCTTCATTCTGGTATCCCACAAAAATTCTTACCAGATGCCCGCCCCAGAAGTGCATTATAAACGCCATTACAATACTCAATATTACATTAATCAATGATGCTTTTTTTACTCCGAAGCGAATGCGCGAAAAGTTTCCGGCTCCGAAGTTTTGTGCTACATAAGCTGCAAGCGCTACTCCGAATGAAATCATAGGAAGTGTTGCCATCTGCTCAATTCTGAGTGCTGCAGTGAATGCAGCAATAACATCAGGCCCAAAAGTGTTACATACACTTTGTATTATTAAAAGGCTAAGTCCCAGAATGCCAAATTGTAGGGCCGTTGGTATACCGACTTTCAGGTGTGCCAGTGCAAAATTAAATTCTTTTTTCCAGTCAATAATCCAGTCTTTTTTCTTTAAATGAAGAATAGGAAAATGTTTTTTTACATACCAGACACACAAAAGAGCTGAAAAAGCTTGAGAAAGAACTAATGCAAAAGCTGAGCCCGGCACTCCCATATGGAATTCAAGAATAAATAATAAAGCCAGGAATATATTTAAAACAGATGCAATAATCAGGCAGTATAGAGGTGTCATACTATCCCCGAGGGCTCTTATTATACTGGCAAGAAGGTTATAAAAGTTTGCTACAATCAAACCTATAACAACAATCTGTATGTAGTAATATGCATCTTTGTAAATCTCCTGAGGGACATTCATCAAGAAAAGAATGTGGTGCATTGCTGCTGCGCAGATTATTGTAAAGGTAATAGTGAAGACAGTACTCAATATTGTTGACATTGTTACAGAGCGTCTGACACCTTCATAATCCTTTGCGCCGAATCTTTGGCCGGTGATAACAGCAAACCCGTTCGTCATACCGACAATAATAAACATAATAAGAAAGAATAGAGGTGAAACAGCTCCAACGGAAGCCAGTGCAGTCATGCCGAGTGTACGCCCTACGATAATTATGTCGGCGATATTATAAAACTGCTGAAATATGTTCCCGATAAGCAAAGGTATCGAGAATAAAAGCATTAATTTTAATGGTGCTCCCTTTGTTAGATCATTAATCATTTCGACTAGCCTCATCAATTATTATAAATGAAAAATTTTTATTTATAATAGTATATAGTTTATCTTAAAGGAGGGACATTATGTCAGAAATAAAACTTGCTGGATTAAGCGCAGAGGGCGAAGAAAGAGAATATGAACTTTCAGGATTTAAAGGCGACAGAGTTGTACTGTATTTTTATCCGAAAGATAACACTTCAGGCTGTACTCAAGAAGCCTGCGATTTTAGAGATAATGTTAACCGCCTGATTTCTGCAGCGGTTGTTATCGGTGTAAGTCCTGACAGTATAAAAAGCCATAAGAAATTTAAAGAAAATCATGATTTGAATTTCATACTGCTTTCAGATACAGAACATCAGCTTGCTGAACAGTTCGGAGTCTGGAAAGAAAAATCTATGTACGGCAGAAAATATATGGGGATTGAACGTTCAACTTTTGTCCTTGATAAAGACGGAAATATTGAAAAAGAATGGAGAAACGTTAAGGTAAAAGGCCATGTGGATGAAGTTCTTGCCTATTTAACCGGTAATAATCCTTAGCTGCCTGATTGAATTATAAATATATTCAAGTTCAGGTTTATCACATTGTTCAAGAAGGGAATTAATCTTCTGTATTAATTCCTCTTTGTTCTGCTCTTCTCCGAAATCAAACAAATCTTTTTCTTTTACACCCAGAATGCCGGCAATTTTTACCAGATTTTCTTCTTTTGGCATCTGATAACCGCTTTCGATACGCGTAAGATTAGAAGGCTCCATATCAAGCATTTCAGCAAGTTCAAACTGTTTAATTTTTAAACTCTCCCTTAACTGTTTTATGCGTCTGCCGACTTTTTTGCTTAAGTTTCCCATAAAATAAGGATAGCGTTTATTGACGGATATTGAAACACTACAATAAAGCAATTTTCGTTGACAATGTAGAAGTTTTTTACTTTTTTACCGGCATAAAGAATAAGGAAGGAAAGTCTATGGGAAACGAATTATCAGTAATCATACCTACAATTCAGAAGAAGCCAATGGTGTTGGAGAAGCTGGTTGGGCTGCTTGATAAAGATGAAAGCGTTACTGAAATATTGATAATAAATAACCGTGCAGAATCGCCTCTGGAATTTGAGAGCGGGAAGGTAAAGATTTATTCACCTCTGGTAAATTTGTATGTTAATCGTAGCTGGAATCTTGGAATTTCTATGATAAGGAATAAAAATTTTCTGCTTCTTAATGACGATATGCTTCCGTGTTATGATTTTTGCAGCCTTATTGTTAATTCTTCTGTGTTTTATCTGCCTGATACCGGTTTAATCGGTATTTCTCCGGCATCTATAAATCAGTTTTATTATGTTAATGATATTGATATTCCGGAAAGAAAAGAAAAAGATGGTCCTGTTTTTTCTCAAATGGATAAATATATGAACACCGGCGACTGGGGAATTGCAATTTTTGGTAAAAAACATTGCTGGCATAATATTCCGGAAGATTTGAAAATAATATGCGGTGACAATTATATCCTGAAAAAACAAAAACAGAAAAATAGAATAAATTATGAAATATCAAATATTCCGATAAATCATATTCATGCATCAAGCAGCGGAAGCCCGGAGTTTACAAAGATTATACAAAGCGACATTATACATTCCGTCAGGTATTTTCCGAACCAGACAGAAAGTCGCGTTTAGCAGCCTTAATTGCTGCAAAACAGCTTCCCCACATCGAAACAACAGAAGGACGCGAAGAACCTTCGCAATTGCATTTCTGAAACATTATTTCACCCTGATTGTTAACATCAAAAACCAGATTACGTTTTCGAGTTGTAAAACCGCCCATATAATCTAATTTATTTTTGCGGATTTCAGGTTCTTCATATACTTCGTTTAATTTATACAGCTTATCACTGCACACATTAGTATCTTTGTTTTGCTGTACAAGCTTTTTAAGCTTCAAATGTTCTTTTGCATCTGCAAGAAAATCATTTATCTTAAGACCGGTAAATTTAAGCAAATCGGCAATATCCTTGTTTCCGCCGTACTCGTCATAAGTATATTCTACAGTATTTCTGTCCTGAAAACTGTAACCTTTGACTTCACCGCTGTTGTTTCTTACCGGATAAAAATTGTAAACACCTCTTTCCGAATCATTAGCCAGTGAATCGTACGCACTGAATATGTAATCTTTTTTGTGTAGTCCTTCTATATTAACTATGTGCGCATCAGAAAGAGCAAGAAGGTTCAAATTGTAAGAACCGCTGTTTTTGACCTCGTCAAGAATACGTTTTACCTTTCCTTCTTCATCATTTCCTGTTGATATGTATCTGTATAAATCCGGTTTCTGTCCTCTTTTTTCGGCTAAATCTTTTATTGTATAGTCAACCGGATGTCCGGTAGGAATATACATATTAACGCCTTTTCCGGTTAAAGTATTAATCTGCTTTATAACTCCCCACAGAAACCCGTACTCCTGAGAATTCTGGTCAAGGTATTCAAGTTCCTTTTCATATTTTGATTTGTTTTTATAAATTTTTTCCAGCATATTCAGTAAAAGACTCTTTTTAGAGTTTAAATTTTGTGGCGTAAGGGTTTCATTTATATTTAAAATATCTGCTATCCCTCTTTTTAATTTTCTCAGCGATGCTAACGCGAGTGCAGGGATTATTGTGAAATCTCCGGGCTTTATATCGTCTGAAAGTTCTTTGAGCGTTTTTTCCAGACTGTCCATAATTTTTACATCATAAAGATTTTCATTAACATTAACTCTTTGAAACTTAACATTAGCATCGGTATTTTTAAATATAGCTCTTGCAAAATGCTCCATACTGCATCCATGACCTCCGCCATCGAGGATAAACACATTTTTTGCACCCAAAAACGGGGTGCTGTTAATAGAAATTTTCACAGGATAGTACTCCTTTATTCACACACATAAACAATATTAGAATGGAAAAAAATATGAGTCAACTTCTTTTTTCCATTCAAAATAGAAATAAATTGCAAGTATAAAATACACAGTCCACATAATTACTGTAGAATAAACTTTTTCTCCGCTGAATGCGATTATTGCCCACATAATTGCACTCAGTCCGTTAACAACCATCCAAACCTGCCATTGTTCTATTGCACGTCTAACAGTAAGATACATTCCTGTAATAGAGAAAACAGTCGTAATCCCATCTATTATTGGATTTTTGTCATGCAGAAAATATAGCAGATAAATTGCAATCAGGGTAAAAAATACAGTTATTATAAATGTTAAAAATCTTTCTTTTGCAGAGAGCGAGATTTTAATAATTTCGTTTTCTCCATCTTTGAGGTGTTTTTTCCACCTGAAGAAACCTAAAATCTGCATAGGTACATAATACCCGAGGTATAAGACTAAATTTCCCCACAAAGCATTATGAAAAGCTAAATAACTGTAAAATCCGGAACCGGTTACTCCAAAAAGATAACACACAGGATTTCCTTTGCCTGCGAGAAAAGTGTATGTAATTCCAAATACAGCAGAGATTACAGCTGCAGGGCTGTCTTTAAAAATAACAGCACACACTATCAATATAAGATAAATCAGACTGAGAATTTTAAAGCTCTGTTTCATATTTTTCATATTTATGTTATCTAATAAAAATAGATGAAAGTAAATTCAAACAGGGATATCTCATTCAAAAGTATTTATACTAATAAAGCACTGAAAAAAGGGTTGGAGTTTGCAGCACAGGATGGTGCTATGTTTTCAGCAACAACAATTTTAGCTCTTTCAATGCTGGCCCGCCCTGCTGCAATTGCACTTGCCCCTCATACGGATAAAGAAAACAAAAAAGTTGCCTGTGCGAAGTCGCTTGCCTCAAGCGCTGCGGGATATCTGCTCACCCTGTTTGTTTCAACCCCGTTTGTTAACGCGATGATGAAAATAGACGAGCAGCCGCAGAGGTTTTTAAAGCCGGAAACGATAAATAATTTTAAGAAAGGCAGTGAAAAACTGTATCAATCAAAAAGCTATACACTTGCGACTCAGCTGTTTAAATTAGGGCTGGGTCTTATTGTTGCTGCGCCCAAAGCAATTTTAACCTGTGCGGGAATGCCGTATGTTATGCGCTATATATTCAACCAGAAAAACGAAAAGAAACCGGAAAATTTGAGTTTTAAAGGGAAAGGAAATGATAAACTTGCGCATGGAATAGGAAAAATTCTTGACAACAAAGGAATGCAGAAGTTTTCGGACAGATATAAGGACTCTAACTTCCCTATGCACATTATTGCTGCGACTGATGCGCTTACTACAGCTACCTTTATCCATGAAACAAACAGAAGCGATAAAATTGAAGAAAAGCGTAAAAAAGCTGTGATATATAATGCAGGAATTTCAACAACTCTAAGTATTACAAGCAGCTATATTCTGGATGGTTTGACCAAAAATCCTACAGAAAAGTTTATCCAAAAATTTAAAGAGGCAAATAAACTTGACCCTAATCTTGACAAGCAGGTCGAAGGAATTAAGATAGCAAAACCAATCATTCTGGTCGGATGTGTTTATTATATGCTCATACCTTTTATCTCTACCTTTTTAGCAGATATTGCCGACCACAATCCAAAACTGGATATCCCGCATAAGAAGAAGCCGCAAAACTTTGACAATGTGCTTAAAAAATAATAAAATATAAACAGTGTGGGAGTATTATAATGAAATTGAGAAGTCGTAATATTTTAACTCTTCTTCAGGATAAAACCTGTGATTATGAAGACAGAATTGCACTTGGTATGAAAAGTTCTTTCGGGTGGAAAGAGCTTACTTATAAAGGAATAGGGCTTTTATCAAGAAAACTTGCAAGTTTTTTGATAGAAGAGCTGGGAGTTAAAAAAGGAGAGCGTCTTGCCATTTTGTCCGAATCAAAACCGGAATACGGCGTATGTGTCTTTGCTTCAGTGCTTTCCGGCATGGTAACGGTGCCTTTAGACGTCAAGCTTACAAAATATGAGCTGAAATCAATTATGCTGGACTGCGAACCATCTGTAATTATGGTTTCTCAGCACTATTTAGATACTGCTTTAGCTTTGAAACAAGAAATTTCATCAATAAAGCATGTCATAGTTATGGATGAACATTCCTACAACGACGGGATAAAAAATATTTATGAACTTCCGGATTGTTATAATGCCAAATGGCGTCACAGGAGTTCAAAATCAACAGCGTTTATTATTTATACCTCCGGCACAACCGGTGCTCCAAAAGGTGTTGAGATATCATTTAGAAATATTACGGCACAGCTTGAAGATTTGAAAATCGCGCTTGATGAAATTCTTCCGCATAGAAAGATAACCACACTTTCAATACTGCCAATGAATCATCTCTTTGAGATGACAGTAGGGTTTTCAACATTTTTAAACTTTGGTTTCTCTGTTTATTACACTCAGAGTCTTAAGCCGAAAGATATTTTGAGTGTAATGCGTGAAAAGCAGGTAGAATTCATGATTGTTGTTCCGGCTTTTCTAAAGCTTTTGAAGTCGGCAATAGAAAATGAATTAAAAAGTTCTTCGCTCTTTACTCAGTCTATGTTTAAGCTGATGTACCACTCTGCGAAGTTTGTTCCTTTTTACTGCTTGAAGAAACTAATGTTTAAAAAAATTCATGATAAGTTTGGCGGGAAATTTATCGGCTGTATTTCAGGCGGTGCTCCTCTTGATATAGCAGTCGGAAGATTTTTTGAAAGAATCGGTATAAAAGTTTATCAAGGTTACGGACTTTCGGAAACAAGTCCTGTTGTTTCTGTCAATACAGACAAACGCAGTGTACTGTCGTCAGTAGGGCGGCCGCTAAGAAATTATGAAACAAGAATTGATAGAGAAACAGGTGAACTTCAGCTTCGCGGCCCATCTGTAATGAAAGGTTATCATAACCAGCCGGAGTTGACATCTCAGGTCGTTGAACCTGACGGCTGGCTTCATACCGGTGATATAGCCAAAATTGATAAAGACGGCCATATTTATATTACAGGAAGAATTAAGAATATGATTGTCTTGTCTGGCGGAAAAAAAGTTTTTCCGGAAGAAGTTGAAGCTGTGCTTGAAAAAAGTATTTATCTTTCAGAAGTATGCGTTTTCGGCTCATCTAGAAGTTTTGGAGCTAAGGATGGAACCGAAGAGGTTGTAGTTGTTGCAGTCCCAAAAGAAAATCTATATGAATGCCATTCAGATGAAGAGGTGGAAAAAATTATCAGGGCTGATATAAAAACACTCTCTCTAAGGCTTACTGCATATAAACGTCCGACAAATGTTATTATAAGTAAAAGTGCACTTCCGCGTACTACTACAAGAAAAGTTAAACGCAAAGAAGTCAAAGAATTGGTGATGGGTTAATGAAAATAACTGTTTTAACTGAAAATAATGCACGAATTGATAATTACCTGCTCTCTGAACCGGGGCTGAGCCTTTTGATAGAAGCTAAAGACAAGAAAATTCTTTTTGATACAGGATATTCAGATGTGTTTATAAAAAATGCAGAAACGCTCGGGCTGGATTTGAGAGATGTTACTGATATAGTAATATCCCACGGACATAATGACCATACAAGAGGACTGACATATTTTGAACTGCGCGGTGTTCCTCTTATAGCACATCCGAATATATTTGATACAAAAATTGATGAAAACAAAATTCATTACGGATGTCCGATTTCCGAAGAGGAACTGGGGCGAAGATACCGGCTTAATTTAACAAACAGGCCGTTCTGGCTGAATAATGAATTTGTTTTTCTCGGAGAAATTCCTGAAAATAAATCTGCGGATATTGATGATACTGCGCTTGTGCATAAAACAAATGAAGGTATTTTTATAATAACAGGATGTTCGCACAGCGGCATCATTAATATCATTAATTATGCGAAACAAGTGTGCAGAGATGAAAGAATTCTCGGCGTTTTAGGGGGATTTCATTTTCTAAAAAAATCAGAAGAAGAGCTGGAAGAAATTTGCAGTTTAATGCTGAAATCCGGTGTAAATCCTGAATACCCGCTTTATCCCTGCCATTGCTGCGACTTGAAATCCAAAATAATAATGTCGAAGTTTTTTAATGTTCAGGAAGTATGTACAGGTGATGTTTTGAATTGTTAACACACCTCTTGACACTCTCTCAAGGCTTGTGGTACATGTAGTAATATAAATAGTATTAGATAGGTTGATTGTATTCAAATGAGCCCTTACAGGTTCTACAATCCCTCAAAAAGAAAGGAAAAACAATGTACGCAATAGTCGAAACAGGCGGTAAACAATACCAGGTTGAAGAAGGACGTTATGTTGACGTTGAATTACTTGGCGAAGAAAAAGACGCTAAAATCGTTTTTGATAAAGTCGTTATGATTGTTAACGGTAAAAAATCAAAAGTTGGTCAGCCATATGTTGCTAATGCTAAGGTTGAAGGCACTATTCTAAAAACTGACCGTGCTAAGAAGATTATCGTTTTCAAACAAAGACCTAAAAAAGGCTACAGAAAAAAACAAGGCCACAGACAAGGTTTTGCAAGAGTTATGATTAACAAAATCAGAACTACTGCTTCTAAAGCTAAAGCAGAAGGGGTAAATGAAGGGGCAGAAGCATAATCCCCACCCTAGCCCTCCCAGTTGGGCGTGGCGTAGCAGAGGTTGACAGGTAGTTTCAAATACAAATTGGTAGTTTTACCGATGTCAACCGACCAAAGGTTATAAAAAAGGAGATATAAAAATGGCACATAAGAAAGGTATGGGTTCCACCCGTAACGGCCGCGATTCAGAAGCGAAGCGATTAGGCGTTAAAAAGTTCGGTGGAGAAATTGTAAAAGCCGGTAATATTCTTGTTCGTCAGAGAGGAACAAAAGTTCACCCTGGCAACAATGTAGGTATCGGTTCAGATGATACTTTGTTTGCTCTAATTGACGGGCAAGTGAAGTTTGAAGCTCATAGACGCGATAGAAAACAAGTTAGTGTTTATGCAGTTTAAGCTAAGTTAATAAAACTAAAATAGCTTCCTCAAACGGGGAAGCTTTTTTAATGGCAAAAAAATTTTTTACGTGTTTTTATTTGTTTAGAAAGGTTGGTATATATGAACGTAAACTCTATTTCTCCAGTGGTTTGTAAAGCAAATATTATGAAGAATGCAAAACAAATCACAGCACCTTTGAAAGATGGCAATACATTAAGATTTACTGTTGGTGATAATTATCTTGAAGCACTTGTTACCAGAGGCGATAAAATTATCGAAGGTAAAGGAAAGTATTCTGGTAAGGGAATTGCTGTAACTGAAGTGTTTAAAATGGCGGAAAGCTTTAAACCTCATATAAAAGAAGGGTTCGATTTTCTTAAAGAATTTAAAGCGGCTATCCTTAAATAAGATTGATAAGTTTTGTAAACTATTATATAATAGGTTCATCTGACAGCCTGATGGAAGGGAAAAAAGATGAGCGATATTTGTAAGAACTGGACTCAGTGGCTTAAGCAGAACCGGTTTGCGGGGCAAACTCCAGAGATGCAGGAGCAGACTATGCGCTGGCTGGAAGCTGTAAGAGATGTTATTTTAGTTTATGCAGAAATTAAACCATATGATGTTGTGCTTGATATTGGAACGGGTACAGGACTGCTGGCCTTTAAAGCTCTTGAACAGCAGAATTGCAGCGGCAGAGTAATCTTTTCAGATATGTTTCAGGATTGTCTGGATGACTGTAAAAAAATTCTGGATGAAGCCGGAGTAAAAAGCGGTTATGAACTTCTAAAGTGTCCGGTAGAGCATATTGCACTTCCGGAAAGTTCTGTTCACAAGGCACTTATGAGATCAGTTCTTGTGCATGTTGTAAATAAACAGCCTGCAATCTCAGAGATTTATAGGGTGCTTAAACCCGGCGGCAAGTTGTGTGCATTTGAGCCGATAATACGTTCAAATACGCGATACTGGGAAATTCTTGATCCGATGTATGTTGAAAAATATGAAGATTTTAAGCAGGTAGAAAATGAAATTATGGAAAATCCGCTTGATTCTCTGTGTAATTTTGATGAACACACATTAGAAACTAATTTGGAAATCGCCGGTTTTTCTGTGCCGGAAGTTAAACTTCAAGAAGTTCGTTCAAGATACGTTGTACAGCCCAATATGGTTAGAGAATGGTTTATTAATCCGCCTTCACCAAACCAGCCTTCGACGAAAGAGAGATATTTGAAATATTTTGATGAGCCGACAGTAGAGAAATTTATGCAGGATGTGCAGAATTATCTAACCGGACGGGAAATAAGTTTAAAAACAAATGCCGTGTTTATTAATGCGACAAAATAGGGAGATATAGATGAAACAAACAGCAATAATTATACCTGCAAGATACGGGTCTTCAAGACTGGAAGGAAAGCCGCTTTTGAGAGCAAATAATAAGCCTATAATACAGTGGGTTTGGGAAAAAGCTTCAAAATGCCCGCTTGTTGACAGGGTTATTATTGCAACGGATGATGAAAGAATTTTTAATGTATGCAAAGATTTTGGTGCAGAAGTCGAAATGACTTCGACTGAACATAAAAGCGGAAGCGACAGGATTGCAGAAGTAGCAGAAAGACATCCAGAAATCGCCTATATAATTAATCTTCAAGGTGATGAACCTTTAATTGAGCAAGCTAATATTGAACTTGTAATAAAAGGTGTTCTTGAGGATGAGAAAGCAGATATTTCAACTCTTTTGAGAGAGATTAAAGATGAAGATGAGGCTCAAAATCCTAACCTTGTAAAATGTGTTTTTGATGTAGATAATTATGCAATGTATTTTTCGCGTTCTAAAATTCCTTACGAACGTAATGCCGGAAAATCAAAGATTTACGGCCATTTAGGAATATATGGTTATAAACGCGAAGCATTGTTCAGAATGACAAAACTCCATCAGACGACTTATGAGCAGGCAGAGAGCTTAGAACAGCTGCGTGCTCTGCAAAACGGGATGAAAATAAAGGTTGCGGTTGTGGATAATATTCCTGTCGGAATTGATACGCTGGAGGATTTTGAAAAATTCAAACGTATGGTTGAGGGCTAATGCACGAAGAATTACTCTATAAGACTTATTATGAGAAAATCTTCCCTCTAATAAAAGATGTTGAAATATACAGGAGAGAGCTTTGTAATCAGTTAATACTGCGCTCGATTTTATTTAGTTCAATCTTTAGTGTTTTGCTGGGTGTTATTGTATATTTTGAGGAAAGAAATATTATTTATGCAATCTCATTCGGGATTGTTTCAATGATAGTTTTTTTTACTGCCAATTTTTTGCGTGCTCCTCAGAAAAAATTATTCTCTGCTAAGCTAAAAGATAAGTTTTTTTATACGGTTATAAAAAGTTTTACGCAGATTGACTTGTGGCAAAAGAACCGGAAAGAGTCAGAAATTATCCCATATAATGAACTTATTGAAAGCGGGTTGTTTTCGGACTTTACATACCGTAAAAATGATGATGAGTTTAGAGGAGTATATAAAGGAGTTAAGTTTGACGTTTCAGAATGTGAATTGTTTTTTCAGACTCCAATGACGGAACCTTCTATTGTTTTTAAGGGATTAATAATTAAATTTAAATCTAATAAACGAATAGCTCAGAGAACTATTATTGCGTCGAAAAGGAAATCTCCAATAAAGTTTTTGCTTGCTTTCATAGTGACTGTATTGTATTTGTCTTTTAGGCTGGGGATAGAAAATATTTTAATTTCGCTTGCAGCTGGTGTTGTTGTAGCAGCAGTACTGTGTTTTACGACATCTCTTCGATTAACAGCCAAAGAAAGCAAAAGCGATATAAAACTTGAGGACATAAATTTTTCTAAAAATTTTGACGTTTATTCTGAAGATGAGGTGGAAGCACGTTACTTATTAACACCGACTTTTATAGAAAAGTTTTTAAAGTTGAAAAAGGTAATGAAGGCTGATACCGTAAAATGTTCTTTTTATAATAACAGTATAATGATTGCTGTTCGGTCTGAAAAAGATTTTTTCGAACTTGGCAGCCTTTTTAAAAATGTTAGTGACTTATCTACTATAGAAAATTTTTATAGAGATATTTCTATAATATTTGAATTAATAGAATATTTTAAACTTGATGTAAAAATAGGACTATAGTTATGAATTTAAAAACTCAGATTACAAAATTACATTATGATAAGAACGCACACGGGATGTTTTTCAATGTTTTGAGATTTGCTTCTTTGTTTTACGGTTTAGGAAGCGGGTTTAAGAATTTGCTATATGATAAAAATATTTTGAAGCCTAAGCGCGTAGATGCATTTGTGATTTCTGTCGGGAATTTAACAACAGGAGGGGTCGGAAAAACTCCTGTTGTGGCTGAACTTGCACGTTACTTTGTAGAAAAAGGTGAGCGAGTTGCAATAATTTCACGCGGTTACGGGGGAAAATTAAACAATAAAAAAGTCAATGTGATTTCTGACGGCATAAATCTTTTTTACAAAGCTGATATGGCAGGAGATGAACCTTACTGGCTTGCTGTAAACTTGAATATGTGTGCAGTTTTAACCTGTGCAGATAGGATTAAAGCTGCGGAGTATGCAATAAAAGAACTCGGGGTTACAAAGATAATACTTGATGACGGGTTTCAGCACAGAAAGATGGCTAGAGATTTGGATATTGTACTTGTTGATTCCGAAAAGTTATTCGGTAATGAAAATTTACTTCCTGCAGGCCCTTTAAGAGAAGGTATGGAAGGCTTTAAGCGTATTGATAAACTGGTTATTGTCAGCAAAAATACTGACCACTCCAGAGCAGAAAAACTCGCAAGAGTTTATTCTAAAAAACAGGGAATACCAACTTTTGTGGCAAAGGTTGAACCTGATTACGCGTATAATATAATTTCAGGCGAGCATTTGGAAAAAGGTGCAGAGGTTGCTGCTCTTTCTGCAATTGGCCAGCCTGAGCAATTTTATAAGTTTTTGAAAGACTATGATGTATTAAAAACCATAACTTTTGATGACCATCATCAGTATGCGGCTGGCGATATTTCTTCAATAGAAGGCAATATTATAACTACTGAGAAAGACGCGGTAAAGCTCGCTTTGCTCCAAAGGCCCGATATTTATGCTTTAAAATTAAAAACAGTTTTGGATATTGAAAAATTGTGTTATAATTCAGAAGGAATAAAGCAGCCGGATAATCGCGCCTAAGAAGACATTTGTCTTACAAAACGGGTGAGGAAAGTCCGTGCATCCGAGGACAGACCGCCGGAGAAACTCCGGGCAGCGTGAGCTGGCGGAAAGTGGCACAGAAAATATACTGCTAACTGCTTTATGCAGCAGCGAGGGTGCAACGGTGAGTTAAGAGCTTCACCAGCAATATCGGAAGGTATTGGCTAGCTAAACCCCGGTTGGATGCAAGATGAAAGAAACATTATAAGGTGTCCGCCTTGTTTCAAAAAATCGCTTGAGCTCTGGAGTAATCCTGAGACTAGATAGATGATTATCAAGTATACTTATGAAGTAGAAAAAACAGAACACGGCTTACGGGCTGCTTTATTCTTTTTTTTAGATTACACGCTTGCCATTTTTTCCTGAAGTGTGTGCGCAGATTCTTCGTAACCAGCTCTTCCCATTAGTGCATAAGTATAATTCTTAGCCTGTTCAACTCCAGGCTGGTTAAAAGTATTTATGTTATAAAGTTCACCGGCAATTGCAGTCTGAACTTCCAGCATGTAAAGCAGCTGGGCAACATTGTATTCATCAATTTTTTCAATAGAAAGTGTCATTGTAGGGCGTGAATAATCTGCAAGTGCCACTCTCGTTGAATCTGCTTCAGCGTTAATCAAATCATTAATAGTTTTTCCGCCAAGATATCCAATACCTGTGTATTCAAAAATACGCGGAATTTCTAATGTTGTGTCAAAATTTTCTACTCTTATAAATGTAATAACTTTATTATTTGGCCCTTCATTGTACAGCTGAATTTGTGAATGCTGGTCAGTTGCTCCAAGTGCTTTAATAGGTGTAGGGCCCACATTTACTTTATTCCCGTTATTGTTAACTTCTTTCCCGAGGGATTCTGCCCATAATTGTACATACCAGTCAGACACATATTTTAATCTGCTTGAATAAGGCATCATAACAGAGAGGTTCTTGCCCTTTTTAGTATCAAGAAGATATTGTATTAAAGCTCCCTGAGCAGCAATATTCTGGTTTATGTCAGTATTCTTTAACGCAAGATCCATATCCTTAATGCCATTCATAATCTGGTCGATGTCAAGTCCTACAAGTGCAAATGGTACTAGGCCTACAGCTGAGAATACTGAAAATCTCCCGCCAACATCATCAGGTACAACAAAAGTCTTGTATCCTTCCTGATCTGCAAGCTGCCTTAATACGCCAACTTTCTTGTCAGTGGTTGCAACAATATTTCTTCTGTAATCATCGCCGAGTTCTTTTTCAAGACGGTCTTTTATAATCATGTACTGCGACATTGTTTCAGCAGTGGAACCTGATTTTGTGATTACATTTACCAGGGTTTTTTTCAAATCAAGTATATCTAAAAGTCCATTCATAGAGTCAGGGTCGATATTATCTAAAAAGAAAATTCTCGGGAGTCCGTTTCTCTGTTCCGGAGTAAGTAGATTCCAGTATGGTTTAAGCAGAGCTTCGGTAACTGCAAGACCGCCGAGTGCGGAACCGCCTATACCGAGAACAAGAATGTTTTCAAAGCGGTTTTCTACCATTGAAGCAAATTCTTTAACATACCATACAGTTTCTTCGTTATAGCCTAAATTCATCCATTGAAGCCACTGACCCGGCTTATCTTTTCTCTGGTTTAAACTTTTTATTATATTGGAAATTGTATCTTTGTAATTCTCAAACTCCACGCTTAAGTTTAATCCGTTTTCTTCGCCGATAATCATCAAATCAGTGTTTCTGAAATTTAATTTAAGCATTCCCCGACCTTTCTCTATAATTAATACTCTTACTTTAATTGTACTATTAACAATTATTTTTTCAAGGGTGACATGTATAGTAATAACAGTGGATAGAGGGATAATAGCCTGACAAAAAAATTTTGTAGTAAAATATTTATCGTGAAGATATTTTTTAAAACATTATTTATATTTTTGTGTTTTATTTTTTTGCAGGGTGCATTTGTAAATGATGTTCACTCTGATATTTTCACGTCTGAAAATTATATCCAAAATCATCATGAAAATATTGTACTTACCTCTGAAACGATGCGCGGGCTGGAAATCTTTTCTCAAGAAGGAGATGGAAATCAGCAATTCTCTCAGGGCAGATTTTTGGGTACTTATTCAAACCAGAATGCTGATAATATTTATTTAGATAACAACCCCGAAATAGCCGGGGGAAACATTCATAATTTATCAACCTGTTTAAAATCTGAAATTTTAATCAGAGCTCCGTAATTTTGTGCAGACTTAAACAAAACGATGTACAAAATTTAATACAAAAAGGAGAATATTATGGATTTAGCGTTATTAGAAGACGGCTTTATTGTAATGATTATTGGTATGGGAACAGTTTTTGTATTCCTTAGTATCATGATTTTTGCAATGCATTTGAATGGAAAAGTTCTGCAGGTTTTAAATAAGTTCTTCCCTGAAGAAATCCCTGTAGAAAAGAAACCTGTGCAGAAGAGTGATAATAATGAAGAAATTGCACTTGCTATTGCCTGCGCTATGGCCGCTGCAGGCAAGAAACAGACTGCTTAAGGAGGTAGAGAATGGACGAAGAAAAAAATTCTCTTAAGGAAGCGCACGGCTCCGGATTTATGAGTACGCTGATTTTTATGGCAGTTGCAATTGCGGTAATGATTATGCTAAGGCATTATTTGAATTACTAGTGATATGATAACAAAGTGATTAAGAATTATTCTTAATCACTTTGTTTTAAAATAGGTTTTCATTTTATTATTGATGATTTCCAAGAGGTGTGAACCATATTTATTGTTTACAATTCTGGCATTAATATTGGTTAATCCTTTTAATTGAGGCACCCATGTGCTTCCCATTTTGTTAAGCCTTTTATTGTATCCCATATTTACAACTTGAACGTGTTCAAGTTCCCATTTAACCCTCCACGAAGTTGCATTAAAAATAATTATACAAAAGTCTTTCCTGTATTCTTTGATTTTATTTACGAATTGTTCTACAACTTCTTTTTTAGGATAACTAGAAGTATAAATAGCAAAAAATACATATTTATCATTTGCGTTTAAATAGCTGTAGAAATTTTCTATCCGTTTTTTGTATAAAGCTTTAAATTCTTCCAAAGAAGGATTTTCTTCATGTATAAACGAAATATTATATTTTATATTCTTATAGTAATAATTTTTAGTTCCTTCATTTTTATATAATTCAAGATTATCAAAAAAGCCGTCAAAATTATTCACAAGTAAATCAACGTTATCCGTAAGACAGGAACATACTTGATCAAAAGGACAAGTTAATTCGCCCTCTTTTCTATATGGTTTTATTCCGTTTATGCTGGTCAAAGTTCTGGGAAAACAATTCTCTCCAAAAGGTATAATAATGTATTTATGATTATATTTTTCATAAAGTTTTTCTTGGGGAAATTTAAATAATAAGTCAATGTGCTTAATTCTGGTATAGATATCATGACTATCAATATCTATATTTATACTAAAATGAAAACGCATTTTCCTCCTGTTCTAATATTATGACAACCTGTCATAATATTAGAACAATAATATAAATCATGCAAGAAAGAAAACGAGAATTGCAATTTGCAATTGCGCATGTTGTCAAGAAATATAGGAAAAAATCTATAACCAAGAGTGCTGATGAAATAGGAATGGGAAAATCACTTTGGGCTGACTTAGAGAATGGAATTAAAGACCCGCAGTTGTCAACAATTTGGCGAATAGCAGAGGGACTTGAGATTAAACCGAGCGAATTAATCCGCTTAACAGAGGAGTATTTAGGAGATGGCTTCTCTTTTTTGGAGGATACTTCTTCTCAGCAGAAATAAAAAATTACAACTTTTTGCCGTAAATTATTCTTTCAATACCGGCTAAATCTTTTTCTATTTTTATATCTTCAAAATCTTTTTCCATAAACGCTTTTACCAGTTCTGCTTCTCCGATTCCTAATTCAAACATTAAAATCCCATCCGGTTTTAAAAATTCCGGAGCTTGTTCTGTGATTTTTCTGTAAAATTCAAGCCCGTTTTCTTCTGCAATCAGGGCAAGTTTCGGCTCATGCAAAACTTCCGGCTCAAACTCGTAATCAGCAGGGATATAAGGCGGATTTGAGATTATCATATCAAACTTTTCTTCTGCTCGAACTTTTTCAAACAGGTTTGATTTTCTGAAAACAGCTCTGTTGTTTATTCCCAGCTTTGTAACATTATCTAGTGCAACTCTCAGTGCGTCCGATGAAATATCTACTCCCAGAACCGTTGCATCTGTATTTTTTGCTATTGTGCAGGCAATACATCCAGAGCCGGTGCCAATGTCGAGTACATGCTTAAAGTCTTTTTTTATTATAAATTCTATTGCTCTTCTTACAAGGATTTCTGTTTCATCACGAGGTATAAGAACATCAGGTGTAACCTTGAAAAATTCTCCCATAAAATAAGCTTCGCCAATAAGATATTGGACAGGCATTCTGGTTTTAATTCTTTCCTGCACTTTTGCTTCAACGATTTCTATATTTTCGGGCTCTAGTCCCATTAAGCGGTCTTTTTCCGTGTATTTGCAGAAATGTTCAAGAAGCATTTTTACTTCTATTTTTGCCTCATTTGGTTCAATTCCGGCGTCAGTCAACATTTTTGTAATCGTTTGAATGTTCATCTAATATTCTCTCAATCTCATTTCGCAAATCAAGTTTGGATAATTCTTTTACATCTTTTTTTTCTATAGAATATTTTTTGCACAATCTGTCATAATAGTAAAGCTGTTTTTTTGTAGGTTCTTCTCTGGACATTTTAACTTCCTGCAAAAATTTGCGCTTCTTTCTCTCAAATTCTTTGTTCGCCTCAATTATTGGGCGCTGTTTTTCTTTGTATTCATAATACTTGATACACTCTTTAATGTAATCTTCAGTATCTTTCAGAAAATCGCTGTCATCAATAACATTCTCAAGAAAAGGAAACCTTGAGGCGTTTAATTCAAGATAATATTTCTGGTCTTCAAGAAATTTTTCTAGAATTTCTGAACAACTTAAATCTAAATTTTGTTTCACTAACGCTCTTAAAAAATTACATATCCCGCTTTTTTGTGTTTTGTCAAAAGCGGGGTATATTCTGTTTTTTATTTGATACATGCCTTATTCCGCATTACCGCTACCACTTAAGCAAATCTTCTATGCCAAACCTGGGGCCCGCTTCATTATTAGTAAATTTCATCAGCTTTTCTGTTAACGGATTGGTCTGATAGGATTTATGTTTCTCTTTGAAGCCGGTTTCGTTTTCAAAGTTCTTATTCGTAATAACGGTAAATCTCTTTCTTTCTTCTGATGTCATACTCAAAAGCCTCTTTCAATGTTTAAATATCTCTTATGTATATATAAAGTATTTAACAATTAAAAAATTGCTTTTTTTATTCTGTATTATTAAGAATTGTAACAAATATGGGATATTTTTTCAAATTTTTTAACATTTTGAAACATGATAATTTCAAACAGAATTTTTTCTGATACACTGAAAATATATGGGTTAAGAATGAATAGCTGGATAACCCTTGGAAAGGTAGTATATGGATATATTCTCGTTATTTACATTGTGCGGCGGGCTGGCATTTTTCCTTTATGGAATTACTATTATGTCGGCAGGGCTTGAAAAAATCGCCGGCGGACGTTTGGAGCGAATTTTAAAAAAGATGACTTCCAACCCGATAAAAAGTTTAGTATTTGGTGCGGGTGTTACGGCGGCAGTCCAGTCATCATCAGCAGTGACAGTAATGCTGGTCGGGCTTGTTAACTCGGGGATTATGAAGCTTTCTCAGGCTATCGGAGTTATAATGGGATCTAATATCGGTACTACAATTACCGCTTGGATTTTAAGTTTATCAGGGATTCAGAGTTCTAATTTCTTTGTAAGATTATTAAAACCTGAATCCTTTTCACCTATTATGGCACTTGCAGGTGTTGTAATGATAATGGCTGCAAAGAGTAACAAAAGAAAAAATGTCGGAGCTGTTCTTATCGGGTTTGCAATATTAATGTTCGGTATGGAAGTAATGACAGAAGCAATGTCGCCTTTAGCTGATATGCCGGAATTTACGCATGTTCTTACTGCGTTTGCTAATCCTATTCTGGGTGTTATTGTTGGTACTATAGTTACGGCGGTTATTCAAAGTTCTGCTGCTTCTATCGGTATTTTACAGGCTCTTTCTATGGTAGGCGGCATTACTTACGGAATGGCAATTCCTATTGTAATGGGGCAAAATATCGGTACTTGTATTTCAGCAGTACTTTCAAGTATTGGTGTTAATACAAATGCTAAACGTGTAGCTGCTGTCCACGTCCTATTTAATGTTTTTGGCGTTATAATTTGCTTATCTGCTTTTCAGCTTGGAAACGCTATATTTAAATTTAGTTTTGTAACTAATACAATTTCACCATTTGGAATTGCAATGGTTCATTCAATATTTAATATTGTAACAACTGTACTGTTATTTCCGTTTACAAAATTCCTTGAAAAATGTGCTATGGGAATTATCAAGGATAAAAAGGTTAAGGATAAAAATGTACTGCTTGATGAACGTCTGCTTCTTGCACCTTCGTTTGCTATTGCTGAATGTGTGCGCCAGACAACAAAAATGGCGGATTTAGTTGAGTTTAATTTTATCAATTCTACTAAAATGCTTAAGAGTTATCATCATAAAAAAGCCGAGCAGATAAAAAATAATGAAATTAAAATTGATACATATGAAGACAAACTGGGCGCGTTCTTGATAAAACTGTCAGGTAAAGAGCTTTCGGAAGAAGATAATGATAAAATATCTCAACTGCTGTTGACAATAGGGGATTATGAAAGAATTGGCGACCACGCTTCTTATATTCTTAAGATTGCAGAAAAGTTGAAAGAGTCTGAAAAGAGGCTTTCTCCTGATGCGGTTGAAGAGCTTAAGGTAATTGTACATGCTGTGTCTGAAATCTTTATGATGTCATTTGAGGCTTATAAGACGGATAATCTCCAGATTGCGCAGGAAGTTGAACCTCTGGAAGCAGTAATCAAAAAGATTATCAGAAAGGTTAAAAACCGTCATATCCAGCGTCTTAAAGAGGGATTATGCACTGCGGAAGTCAGCTTTATGTTCTCGGATTTGCTTAATGATTTGAGAAGAATTGCTGCTCACTGCGGAAATATTGCGACCTGTGTTATTCAGCTTCACGACAAAACTCTTGATAAGCACGAATACAACCACAGAAATAAGGATGAAGATTTGCAGTTTGTAAGTAAATATGAAGATTACAAATCCAGATACTCTGTTTCAAGACATAAATCTATTGAACAATCAGGTAAAGTTCTTGTTTAGAGTTTAACAGTTCTAAATAGTGTTGAATATTTATGTGAACCGTAGTAAATGACTATTGAAACAAAGTAGTTTTCTAAGTCATTTACTTCAAGGTAAGTTTGAACCGGTGTTTTTCTTTTGGTGCTTTTAAAGTTTCCTATAAAGTCCAGAAATCCCATATGAATTTTCTGTGCGCCTGTAAGTTTAGGTTTCGGAATATGCTTATCATAAAACATTTCCGGAGTATAACCTCTCTCGTATACTGGGATAATATGCTTGACGACTCCATTTTGTTTAAACAGCATATACCATTCTCCCTGATGCTCACGCGGAGTCAGAAGATAATAGCCTGGTTCAATTGTTATGTTCTTAAAGTATATAGGTGAAATTAACCGTAAAAGCGGATAAACTGACCATGATGTATCTTTCATATCATAATACTGATCCGGATCTATATCGTGAAGATATGAGAATGTCGGAACCTGTAAATCATTATATATTTGCGGATAATTTTTAGTCGGTTTTGTTTTTTGTGAAGGAGGGATAATTACTTCATCAGCCGGAGTTTCGTCCTCAAAAGTCTGATAAGCTTCGCCAGCAGGTTCTGCCTCTTCTTTTTCTATGTCTTCCGGATTTATATCATCATAAAAACCCGGTGGTGTGCCTGCATGCCCCCCATTGTCCTGCGGCTCAGAGAATGCCGGCAGGAATAAAAACATAAAAGCTAAGATTAATATACTCTTCTTATGCATATAAATATTTTAATTGATTTTGAACAATAGTCAAAATCTTTTCTATATTCTTGTTTTCAATTTTCCGAGTTTTGCACGTTTTTTACGGCGCATCAAATCAACAAAAGCTTCCAATCTTGTTATATAGCCTGCTTTACCGGTTTGTTCATCCATAATAAGAGTCAAAATCGGAATCTCATGGTCTTCTCTCATGGTCGGGAAAATATTTTGTGACATAATTTCCGGCATACAGGTAAACGGTGAAATATGTATAATTCCGTCTTTGCCTTTTTCATCTGCAAAGACCACATCAGAAACACATTCCAGAGCATCGCCTCCGATATCTCTCATAAGATAAGGTTTTGCCATACGTTCAGCTCTCTGAAGGTGTGTTTCAGGCGGTCTGAAAGCTTTTGGTATAATCGCATCTTTTAAAAAGCTGCCTACTGTAAGGCTTCTTCTTGTCTGAACACCCATTTTCCCGAGTTCACGTTCAATATTCTGGTTCGAAAATTCATCGTTGACAAGGAAAATTTCGCCTGTTATATCAACATTTAAAACTTCTCTGTTTTCATCTATTTCAGTCTTTTCAATTTCTTTTAAAGCAAGCGCATACGCTTTTTTTAAATCGTGTGTAGAGTCTGCTTTATCAATCATTCTCAAAGCTTTTTTATAATTTTTTTCTGCTTCGCCAAACTTGATTTCACGGGCTCTGTAATAAGATAGAGCACTGTCTAAATCGTCAATGGCAAAAATCTTTCTAATGGTTATATTAATTGCGCGGAGAATTAAAATAGGGTCGTTTTTACCTGAGATTTCTTTTAAGAAGTTATATAACCCTTTAATTCCGTCATATAATGATAATTCAATATAATTGGCTTTATATCCTAAATCTTTAAGAGTTGTATGAATATTTCCGCCGTATTCACCAAGTCTGCAGATACCTGGAGATGTAATCATAGCAACATAATCAGCACCGCCTTCAATCGCTTCAATAAAATTGCCTAAAATCAATTTATAAGGAAGGCATATTGCTTCCGGAGAATTTTTTGTTCCGTAAGAAAGAGTTTTTTTGCTTGTATAAGGCGGGATATATGGCTCAACACCAATCTTTCTTAATCCTGCTGACCACGCGATTGATATTGTTCCCATGTGAGGAAATGCGACTTTAATTTTTTTCTTTTTCTGCATAAATTCATACTCCTATTAGTATTATTATATCTAAAAAAAACTTTGTTGTATAATTAGGCTATGGGAAGAATCGTTCAACTATCAAAAAATGTAATAAATCAGATTGCAGCAGGGGAAGTTATAGAACGTCCGTATTCTGTTGTAAAAGAGCTCGTTGAAAACTCTGTGGATGCAGGTGCAACGAAGGTTAGTATAGAAGTTGCTAACGAATGCAGAAATATTCGTGTGGCGGATAATGGTTCAGGAATACATCCTGATGATATTATTCTTGCTTTCTCAAAGCATGCGACGAGTAAGATATCATCAGGCGAGGATTTGTATAATGTTAAAACAATGGGCTTTAGAGGTGAAGCGCTTGCAAGTATAATTTCGATTTCCAGATTAACCTGTATTACAAGAACAGAGGAGTTTGATTTTGGAACAAAGGTTGAATGTGAGAATTCCGAGGTTAAAAAATCACAGACCGGATGTGCAGTCGGTACGATTATGGATATCAAAGATTTATTTTACAATCTGCCTGCACGGTTAAAGTTCTTAAAATCTCAAAAAACAGAATTTGCATATATAAACGAGCTTATCCAAACTTTGGCTCTAGTGCATACTAATGTCGCATTTGAACTCAAAAATAACGGCAAAACAATTATTAAGACTACAGGACAGGGTGATACACTACAGGTATTAAAAGAAGTTTTTTCCGAAGACATAGCTAAAAATCTCAGAGAGGTTTTTAAAACTGATAAAATGTCAGGTTTAAAAATTTCAGGTTTTGTCAGTACTCCGGATTATACAAGGGCAAGCAAAAAAGATTATTACATGTATGTAAATTCACGTATGGTAAAATGCCCGATTTTCCAAAAATCAATTGATACTGCGTATAAAAGTTTAATCGGTTCAAGATATCCATTTATTATTTTAAATCTTGAAGTTCCGCCGGAGGATGTTGACGTAAATGTACATCCAACAAAGAAGGAAGTACGTTACAGAAACCCCAATCAGATTTTTAATTTTATTTATTCATCAATTGATATGGCGCTCTCCGGAGTTACAGTAAGGCAGATTGCCCAGCCTGTTCCGGAAATGCAGCAGCGCGCTGCTGAACCTGTTAGACCAATGGAAATTAAAACAGAGGACATTTATGTAACAGAAGGGGAAAATATTGCTTCTGTTTTCAAAAAACCGGTTGAACCAAAACGAGTAATAGAATTTCCTAAGCCGCAGAGAGAAACTCAGCAAAATTTGAGCTTTGAACAGCCAAAATTTATTCAGGAGAATCGTGTCGAACAAGATGAGCAGATTATCGGGCAGTATAAAAAAACTTATATTCTGATAGAACGTGAAGAAGGGCTGGAAATTGTCGACCAGCATATTGCAGAAGAAAGATATATTTATGAAAAACTGAAAAAGTCAAAAAATATCGACTGCCAGCTTCTATTTATCTCTGATGTTATTGAAATTTCACCGAGTGATAAAGAACTTTTATCTGCAAATAAAGATAAGCTTGAGAAGTTCGGTTATGAAATTGACTTTATTTCTGATACAGAAGCTATTTTCAGAAAAGTGCCTCAGTTAATTTCTAAAGTTGCGCCGAAAGAAATTCTCGCTGATATTCTGGAACATATTTCCGGCGATATTGATAATATTGAAGAACAGATTTTAATAACAACTTCGTGCAAGGCTGCTGTTAAGGCAAATACTTTTTTAAGTCCTTTCCGCATGCAGGAAATAATTAAAAATTGGCGCACATGTGAAAAACCTTTTACCTGTCCGCACGGAAGACCTATATCTAAAATAATTGAACATAAAGATATTGCGAAGTTTTTTCAGAGAACAAAGTGATTTGTAACAAATTTGTTACAAACCAGTGTTATCTGGCAATTTAATTTTATTATTTGTTTTAAAAAAGATATAGAAGTGCAGTAATTTTATGAAAGAAGGTAAATATGGATCCGATTAAAAATGCCGGCGCAGTAGATTATGCAATGACTGTTCCGCAAAATCAAAATCAAGTAGAAGGTTATGGCGATTATTCTTCAATGCCTATGGTATATGAACCGGAAGTTGAGCAAAAGAAAAAAGCTTCGTCAAATATGCTTGGAATGGCTGCACTTGGTGCTGTGGCTCTCGGAACTGCTATATATGCTGCTAAGAAGAGCGGTAAGATTAAAGATTTGAAATTCCAGAATGATGAATTGACTGTTAAAAATCAGGACTTAAAAAATAAGCTTGATGCTGCTGAAAAGAAAATTGAAGAGCTTACTCCAAAAAGTTTTAAAGAAAAATTAAAAGAATTCTTCAAGAAGTTAAATCCATTCAAAAAGAAGAATGTGGAAAAAGAAGCAGAAAATACAGCAGAAAAAGCAAAAGATGCCGCAGAAGAGGCCACAAAAAAATAATTTTCAAAAGGTCGGTTCCGATTTTCGGAACCGACCTTTTGCTTACTACAATCTTGGTGGTCTAAAGTTTTGTTGTTTTTGTCCTTTTTTACCTTTGATTCCGACTAGAATTTTTTCACCTTCGCGAATACCCTCTCCATTCACTTCTGTAAAAGAGTCGTCGCTCGCTCCGGTGGTTATGTTAATTCTTGATATTTTCAATCCGTCTTTAACCCATAGTCCTTGATTTTTATATTTTTGTCCGTCTGTTTTTGGAGTAAATTTCAGGGCAATATTTGGTACAGTTAGTACATCTTCATTTTTTGCAGTAATTATTGATACGTTTGCTGTCATCCCCGGCTTTAATTTTAAGTCTTTGTTGTCAACGGTTACGATTACAGAATAAGTAACAACATTAGAAACCGTGGTCGGTGAAATTCTAACCTGTGTAACTTTTCCATAGAACTCGCTGTTAGGATATCCATCCAGTGTGTAAATAACTTCCTGCCCTTCTTTAACATCTCCGATGTCAGCTTCTGAAACGTTAACTTCTATCTGCATTTTTTCTAAATCCTGAGCAATAGTAAAAAGTTCCGGAGCCTGAAAACTTGCAGCAACCGGCTGTCCGAGGTCAATTTCTCTGGAAATAATCATGCCGCTTACCGGTGCAGTTATTTTGGTATAATTCAAATTTACAAGCGACTGATTGTATTGAGCCTGAGTTTGGGTGATTTTGGCTCTGGCAGCATTAACCTGTGCAAGGTCAGCTTTATAATCTGCTTCTGCCTGATCAAGTTCTGATTTTGGTATAAAACTTTTTGCATAAAGATTTCTATATCTTCTAAGAGTCTTTGCACTCATTTCGTATGCAGCTTGTTTGTTTGCTAAATCTGCTCTGGCTGATTCAACATTTGCAGCATTTTGATTAACTGTAGCCTGAAAAGTTCTCGGGTCAATCTCTGCAAGAAGCTGCCCCTTTGTTACTTTTGAATTGAAATCAACATATATTGCGCTTATCAGGCCGGAAACGGTTGAACCTACAGAAACGGTATTGACCGGATTAATTGTGCCGGAGGCTTCTACGACCTGTGTAATCGTACGCCGCTTTATTGTTGCGGTTTCGTATACTACACGGTTTTTGCTGACAGCAGAAGCTGCTATAAATAAAAGTATTATTATCCCCAATAGAGCTGCAATGTATCTCTTTTTTATATTTTTAAGTTTCATACATTATCCTTTTTATTTTTTTGTTTCTTTTGTGCTGCTTTAGCCTGTTTTTTTATTTGTGCCTCTTCTTTTTTCAAATCTTTCTGATAATCTTTAACATCTTCTACTGTTAGAGTATTTTCCTGAGGCAGGGCGATTTCTCTTTCGAGAGTGGCTCGTGCAACATTATAATTATAAACAGCCTGAACATAAGAGCTCTGAGCATTATTGTAATTAACTCTTGCGTCTTGAAGTTGTATGTAATCACCTAACCCGACTGCATAACGTCCGTCTGCAAGTTCAAGATTTTCCAACGTCTGCCGAACTTTTGTTTCCAGAAGCGGAATTTGTTTCTCAAGCTGAATCATATCAACGTATGCACTCTGGATATCAAAATATAAATTCTGGTTTAGAAGTTCAACTTCTGTTTTTGCTAAATTTAGCTGTGAGTTTGCAATGTCAACTTCATTTTTAACCTGCATAATATTAAAAGTAGAACTCAAATTAAGTGATACATTCATACCGCTGTCAGCATAGTATCTGTTGTTTGCATAACTGTAACCAACTCCGCCTTTTAAATCAGGAAGATACTGGCGTTTTGTTAGTAAAACATACTGCTTCATCGCTTTTACAGAAGCGTTAAGAGCTTTTAAATCCGGACGATTTTCTTTTGCAATTTCAACCGATTTTTCAAACGTATAAGGATATTTTTCAAAACTGTAGTTTTTCAGTACATCGCTTTTTTCTGCTTTTACCGCATAAACAGCATCAGAGATGTCTTCTGGTGTTGCCAGAAGCTTTTTGTAGTTATTAATATTTGTAAGGCTCATCGGGACATAAGGGTTGCTGAGGTTGAATGTTTCGGTATTCTGAATGCTGTATTCAGGTGCATAAGCAACATACATTGCATTATTTAGGCTTACAATAGCATTTTTATAGGTGTTTTCAGCTTTTACAAATGATACTTTTGAATCACTCAAGTTAACTTCTGCATTAACAAGGTCAATCTTTGATTTAATACCCTCGTCAAAATATGCAAGTGTTCTCTGATAGTTTCTCTCGTTAATCTGAACATTAAGCCTTTCTACTTCCATAAGAGATCTTGCCGCAAGAACTCCATAGTACTGGAGTTTTACATTAAAGATAGTAGTTAATATAGTTTCATCGAAATCAAATTCGGCTGCAATTTTGTTGAACTTTTCCATACGAATATTTGCATCTGTTTTCCCGAAATTCCATAGAAGCTGAGAAAGTGAAGCATCAAATCCGGGAAGTGTTCGCGACTGATAGCTTCCGAAGTTGTGGCTTCTTTCTCCAAAGTTTTGTTTATAGCTTGTGCCTAAAGAAAGCGATGGAAAGTATGCTGATTTTGCAACACCGACACTTGATTTTGCAATGTCGAGATTAAGTATGTATTTCTTTACTACAGGGCTGTTGTTCAATGCGATTTTAATGCAGTCATTAAGTGTTAGTGCTGCATTTTTTTCTATTTGTATTGACTGTATTGCATTAACTTGCAGTGTAAGCGAGATACAGACAGCTGTAAAAAGTATTTTTAACTTAATCTTCATTCTCTATCAATATTATAAACGACAGGAGCATTCCAAAGTTCATTTTTTTGTATGAAATTATCATATAACGATATGAATTTACCGGATATTAACCGCCTGTATATTTGACATAATTGACCCGGGCTATTTATATATGCTAGACTGTATTGTATGACTGGGCTTACGTGGAATAGAATAAAACACGACGTAAAAGTTGATAAAATGAATGAACAGCACAAGGTTCTTTTTAATATTCTTGATGCTTTGTACAAAGCAATGGAGAATAAAGATGACCGAAACGCGCTTGTAAAGATTATTAATGATTTAATTACATATTCAAAACAACATTTGACAACAGAAGAAGCTCTGCTGGAAAAATATGATTATCCTGAACTTGCAGAACAAAAAGAACAGCACAAACTTTTTATAGCAAAGATTGAAGAGTTCAAGGAAGATTTTCGTAAAAACCATTTTATGCTTCATTTCAATATGGCAATATTCCTAAAAACATGGATATCAAACCATATAGAAGTATTGGATAAAAAATATTCACAATTCTTAAACGACAGGGGCGTCTTTTAAATATTCCGGCGATATTCCCCAGTGAAGCTTGTTTCTAAGTACAGAATAAAAACTGTCATCATTTAAAAAAGCAAGAATTGCTTTTTGTTTTGAGGATTTAATTGAGATTTCCTTTACGCATTCCGGCTTTTCAAACCCGTCAACAGCAACAGAAAGAAGTTTATCGCTCGTTTTTACTGTAATCATCTCGTCAACCGGTACAACCAGAGGTCTGGCGTTAAGTGTATGCGGGCATACCGGTACAATAACCAGTGCGTCTAAGGTTGGATATAGAACGGGGCCTCCTGCTGAAAGTCCGTAAGCTGTTGAACCTGTAGGGGTCGAGATAATTAATCCGTCTGCAATATAATCGCATACAAATTTGCCGTTAATTTCAAGATAAAATTTTGAGGTTCTTGATGTTTTGCACCCCTTGATTACAAAATCATTAAGAGCAAGAGAATTTCCGGATTGAAGCATAAGCCTTTCTTCTGTTGAATAGCTTCCCTCAAGGACTTTGTCTACAACACTTTCAATCTCACTTACTCCTGCCTGCGACAGAAAACCGAGTCTTCCCAGATTTATACCGAGAACCGGAGCTGTCGTGTAAAATCTTGCGGCCTTGAGCAGTGTTCCGTCGCCGCCGATAACAATAGTGAAATCTCCAAATTCTTTGAGGCTGTCAATATCAAAGGTCTGAAATTCGACTTTTCTGGTTATTAGTTCTTCTTCCAATCTTGCAAGAACATCTGCGCAGCCGCCTATCTGGTTATTGTATACTACATTAATTCTCATACATCGGATTATATCATATAATTTGGTTTTATGATATAATTATTGAAAACACTGGTTGAGGGCAGATTTTATGATAGAAATGAAAGTAATGGGTATAGCGTTAGATGTAAGAACAAATTCTCCAATTGTTGTTCTGCATGATTTAGATAATAGAAAGGCTCTTCCAATCTGGATTGGCTCTGCTGAAGCAAGCGCTATAATAAGATGTATTGAAGGACTCGTTGTTGCGCGTCCTATGACGCACGATTTGATTACAAATATTATTGAAAAAACCGGATATAAACTTGATAAAATTGAAATTAATGATGTTGAAAAAGAAACATATTACGCAACTCTGTTTTTGTCAAAGGATGGCGAAACTCTTGAAGTCGACGCTCGGCCATCTGATGCTATAGCAGTAGCTATGAGAGCAGAAGCGCCGATTTTTGTAACAGCAAATGTTCTTATGAACGGCTCTGTTTCTACAGACGCTGCTAAAGACGAAGAAGAAGCACAGGAATTTAAAGATTTTATTCAGAATATTAAACCTTCTGATTTTGAAAAGTTAATGAAAGGTAAACACGAAGAAAGCGACCAATAGTGCTACACACGCAGACCTGTGCCCGGGAAACAACTGTATAAACTGATGAAAGGAAATTATGCATTTAAACACGAATTATGAAAATCTGGAACAAAGTTATTTATTTTCTACAGTAGCAAAAAAGGTTAACGAATTTATATCAAAAAACCCTGACAAAAAAGTTATAAGACTTGGTATCGGTGATGTAACACTGCCTTTGTGCAAGGCTGTAGTTGATGCCCTTCATAAAGCTGTAGATGAAATGGGGGTTCAGGCAACTTTTAGAGGTTACGGGCCGGAGCAGGGTTACGATTTTCTGCGTGAAGCGGTTCAGAAATATTATAAGTCACATAATGTGGAACTTGATTTGGATGAAATATTTATCTCTGATGGTGCCAAAAGTGATTTAGGCAATATTCTTGATTTGTTTGCTCAGGATAACACAGTTTTGGTACCGGATCCGGTTTACCCTGTTTATGTTGATACAAATATCATGGCAGGCAGAAAGGTTATTTATGCTGATGCAAACGGTGAAAACTGTTTCCTCCCCGGGGTAAATAAAGAAATTAAAGCTGATTTAATCTATATTTGCTCACCTAACAACCCTACAGGTGCAGTTTACAACAAAGAACAATTAAAAGAATGGGTGGATTACGCACGTGAGTGCGGCGCAGTAATCTTATTTGATTCTGCTTATGAATGCTTTATTTCAGATGAAAACCTTCCGAGAAGTATTTATGAAATTGAAGGTGCGAAAGAATGTGCAATTGAGTTTTGCTCATTGTCTAAAACAGCAGGTTTTACAGGTACAAGATGCGGCTATACAATTGTACCTAAAGCACTTGGGAAATTAAATAAAATGTGGCTCAGACGCCAGACTACAAAGTTTAACGGCGTACCATATATTGTACAAAGAGCTGCAGAAGCTGTGTTTACAGATGAAGGGCAAAAAGAGATTAAAGAAAATATCGGATATTATAAAGAAAACGCAAAAGTGATTTCTGAAACATTAAAAAGATGTAATATCTGGCATGTCGGCGGTAAACATTCGCCTTATATCTGGCTAAGATGTCCTAACAATATGAAATCTTGGGAATTCTTTGATTATCTGCTTGAAAATGCGCAGGTTGTTGGTACACCCGGTTCCGGATTCGGCAGAAACGGAGAAGGATATTTCAGATTGACATCATTCGGCTCAAGGGAAAACACAATAGAAGCAATGAAAAGGTTTGAAAAACTGTTTAAGTAATAAGCAGGTTAGAATTTAACTAACCTGCTATAATACATTCTTTTTCGTTAATTTGTACTAATTAAATAAAGCTTGAATGAATTCTTTTGAATTAAAATCTTTTAAATCTTCCATTTTTTCCCCGACTCCGACGAGTTTTACCGGAAGCCCTAAATCTTTTGCAATCGCAAGCACAATCGCACCTTTGGCAGAACCATCAAGTTTTGTCAAAGCAACAGCAGAAAGGTTTACGCACTCTTTAAAAACTTTTGCCTGCTGAAGTCCATTCTGACCGGTATTTGCGTCTATTACAAGAATACTTTCACGAAGTTCTGACGGAGCATTTTTATCAATAACATTCTTAATCTTTGCCAGTTCTTCCATAAGATTAAATTTATTTTGCAGTCTGCCGGCTGTATCCACAAGGATTACATCATACTTCTCATTTCGGGCTTTTTGTATAGCCTCATAAACAACTGAGGCAGGATCTGCTTTATCACGTCTTACAATGTCTGCGCCGGAACGTTTCGACCAGATATCAACCTGTTCTTCTGCTGCCGCACGAAAAGTGTCGCCGGCTGCAATTAAAACACGTTTGCCTTCCTGCTTAAAGCGGTAAGCAAGTTTGCCGATTAACGTTGTTTTTCCGGCACCGTTTACACCGGTAATAAAATAAATATTTAATTCTCCATCTTTATAAGCCAGATTGCAAGAACCGGCTTCGTCAAGAGTTTTGATAAACTCAGCTTGCAAAAACTCTTTTACCTGTGATGGTTTTATTTTGTTTTGCGAACGGAGTTTATCAACAAGTTCAGAAGCATAATTTACGCCCAAATCAGCGCTTATCAGCAAATCTTCCATATCATCTAAAACAAACTCTGAAAATTCTTCTTCATCAGAAACCGCATCAACAACATTACCTACAAGCGCCTGTGCTGTTTTGGATACGGTATTTTTGAGTTTGTCAAAGAAGTTGAACATAGACTTACTCCTAACCCTTCAGGCCGTTTTCAACAATAACTTTTGCCAGAATTCCGTTAACGAATGATGATGAATCTTCTGTAGAATATTTTTTTGCCAGTTCAACAGCTTCGTCTACAACAACCTTAAGCGGAGCATCTTTGATGTAAAGAAGTTCTGTGATTGCAATCCTTAAAATATCTTTATCCATTTTTACTAATCTTGAAATATCCCAGCCGTTAGAATATTTCTGGATTTCGTTATCAATATCTTTATGGTGAAGTTTGAACTGTTCTGCAATTTCTACAGTGTAGTTTTTAACTTCTGATTGGTTTTCGAGTGTTGCAAATTCTGCTATCTCCAGTGCAAGAATTGCTTTTTCTGCAACATCAATCATTGTATCAACTTTTTGTATCATATCGTCGGTCATAGGAATTTGAACCGGTTTGTTTTTGGCACCCATTGGTCTTGAAAGATTTGATTCGTGCTCTGCTTCATAGGTATCAAGCATATCTTTAATATCAATTAATGAGCCCACTGTAAGCTTTAATTCTTCTGAAGCTGAGTTAGAAAGGATTCTAACTGATTTTAGCATAATATCTTCAAAATCTTTTCTTGAATATTTTGTTATTTCTTTATCAAATTGTGAGAACAATATAAGTGCTAATTCTCTTGCTGCACGTCTTGCCTGCATAAATTTATCTCCTTTTGTTTTTGTATTTATAATACCATAAAAATATGTTATGATTTAAAAAGTTTAGGAGGCTATTTATGAAAAAAAGGGCGATAATAATTGTAATTGATTCAATGGGAATAGGTGCAATGCCTGATTGTGAAGAATTTGGCGACACAAAGGAATGTAACACCCTGAGAAATGTCTGTGCATTCAATAACGGGCTTGATGTTCCTGTGCTCGAAGCAATGGGGCTTGGTAATATTCAGGATTTCAAAGGTATAAAAAAGACTGCAACCCCGATTGCTCAATATGGAACTTTGCAGGAAAAATCAAAAGGAAAGGATACAACAACCGGACACTGGGAGATTGCAGGACTTGTTTCAGAAAAACCTTTTTCAACTTTCCCGAATGGATTCCCTAAGGAACTTGTTGACAAATTTATACAAGAAACAGGCTGTAAGGGTATTTTAGCTAATATTCCGGCAAGCGGTACGGCAATTATAGAAAAATTAAATGATGAGCATCATTCAACAGGATATCCGATTGTTTATACTTCTGCTGACAGTGTTTTCCAGATAGCAGTTGATACAGATATGATTCCGCTTGAAACGCTTTATGAATGGTGCAAAACAGCAAGAAGGCTTCTTGATGAAGGAAATTATAATACAGCGCGTGTAATTGCACGTCCTTACAAAGTGATTGACGGCAAGCCAACCAGAATTTCTAAGGACAGAAGAGATTATTCAATGGAGCCGCCGAAGGATACTGTTCTGGATAAAGTTAAAAAAGCCGGGGCTAAAGTTATCGGTATCGGAAAAATTGAAGATATTTTTTCTAAGGCTGGAATTACACATGCAATTCATACAGGTTCTAACAAAGAAGGTCTTGAGCTTACTATAAAAGCACTTGACGGCTCGCTTGATTTGGAAAAAATTAAATACGAAGGCGTAAATATTACAGATGCCGACAGAGAAATTATATTTACTAACCTTGTTGATACAGATATGCTTTTCGGGCATAGAAATAATGCTAAAGGTTATGGCGAAGCAATCGAGGAAATTGATGATTATTTAGAAAAAATTCTGCCTTTGATTGGAGAAAATGATTTGCTTATAATTACGGCGGACCACGGATGTGATCCGACAGTTCCGGGTACTGACCATACAAGAGAGCAAGTGCCGGTTCTGTATTATTCAAAAAATATTGAGCCAAAAGATTTGGGGCTGACGCTTGGTTTTGACTCAATTTCAGAAAGGGTATCTGACTGGTTATTTTAAAATTGATATTTAGCATGTATAATAAAAATATCGGTTGGATAAAATCCAACAAATAAAAAAAGGAGAAAAATAATGAACGTAACAATTAATGATTCTTGTATCGGATGCGGCGCTTGTGAATCAATCTGTGACGCTGTATTTCATGTAGAAGATAGAGCAGAAGTAAAATCTGCCGGTATTGCAGGTAATGAAGATTGCGTAAAAGAAGCTGCTAATGCTTGCCCTGTATGCGCAATTGAAGTTGCTTAATTAATTATTATAAATAAAACGAAAAGGGCGGGAACTCTTTAGAGTTCCCGCTTTTAGCTTCTATATGATAATTGTTAGGCTTGACAAACATGGTATAATAAAAGATATGAAAAAGAGATTTTTGGTATTATTGTTAGTTCTTGGTTTAGATTTTAATATTTCATTTGCTCATGCAGATGATGAATTATTTCATCCAATAGAGATTAAGGATGGGAGCAGTATTTCTATTCTTGATTGCGTCGCTTCGGCTTTTAAAAACAGTCCGAAGATAAAACGCAGGAAATATGAACTCGATATTGCCAAAAGCAATCTCGGGGTTGCAAGATCGGCATACTTTCCTGTGATAAACGCAGGTGTCGGGTTTTATAATGAAAATAATTCGGACAATATTTATTACAATCGTCATTACAGAGAGCTTCCGAATGTTGGAGTTTCTGTAAACAAAATGGTCTGGGATTTTGGCAGAACCACTTCTTATATTAAGATGGAGGAGTTTTACAAACTCGGTGCGGAATATGAATTTATGGACAGCCTCTGTTCAACCTTATTTGACGTAAAAGTCAAGTATTACAACCTGCTGAAAGCAAAGGCTTTATTGCAGGTTGCAAAAAATAATGTCGAGATTAACAGAAATTTTGTTAAAATCGCAAAGTCTGCACCGGATTTAACGACAGCAAAGCTCAATCTGAGCGAGGCAGAAGTTATGGCTCTTGAAGCTGAGAATAACTATTATAATGCACGTGTTGATTTAAACAATTCAATGTATCTTGAAAGTCAGCCTGATTATAAAATCAAAAATACTCCAACGTTTGATTTTGATAATGATTACGCTTATTCTGTAGCAGTAAGAGAGCTTAAACCTTATGAAAAATATACTTTTCCGTTCTCAAGAGAAAACGCTGTGCAGCTGGCTTATGATAACAGTCCTGATTTAATGGTTTTGATTTCAACAAAGAATGCTATGGAACAGTCGCTTAAGTATATAAGAAAAACTTATCTCCCGGCTCTTTCAGCAAGTGCGGGATACGGTTATAATAATTCAAATCAGGCGTCAAACAACAGCTTGCAGGTCGGAGTTAACCTGACTTCTAATGTGAATTTTATGGAACTTAAGCATTCAATCAAAGGAGCGGATGCTCAGGTAAATCTTGCTGATAATGAAATAACTCTTTTTAAAAAAGATTTGTATTACGAAGTAAAAAGAGCGTTTAATAATTTTGACAGGTCAGAGCGGCAAATTCCCACAGCCCGGTTAGAAGCTGCACAGGCACTGGCAAACCTTAAACTTGTCGAAGGAAAATATAGAGCCGGCGAGTTGAATTATGTTGCTCTTCAAGATGCCAGAAAAGATTACATAATGGCTGTAGACGGCTATATTGACAGGATTTATCACTATAATATTGCGCTTATACAGGTTGAGATGGCCATGCATTATCATATTGTTGATATTCATCATAAATCTGAACATGCAATGTGCTATCATTCTGCGGAACTTATTAACCACTTAAATGAAGTTCTCGGATGTGATGAACATGAGGATAGTATGCCTAAACATTTAAAGAAAAATAAAAAACATAAAGAGGATTTGTAATGTTTGTATTATAATCTTTTCAGGAGGTATGCCTGTATATGTACACACTTGTATATTCTATAAATAATGAGGAACATCCTGAAACAGTTTATGTAAATTTAACGAATTCATGTACAAATTCCTGCATATTTTGTCTGAGAAACCAGAAAGATGATGTTTGCGGCGCAGAAATGTGGCATGATGATAACTATACGCTTGAGGATATTATAGAACAATTTAACAAATTCCTGCCTTACGTAAAGACTACAGTTTTTTGCGGTTATGGCGAGCCGTTCTTAAGACGCGAAATGATGAAAGAATTTTGCAAATACTTAAGAAAGAATCATCCGCAAATTAAAATAAGAGTAAATACAAACGGGCATGCTAATGCTATTTACAAAACAAATGTTGCAGAGGAGTTCAAAGGGCTTATTGATTTTGTTTCAGTGAGTCTGAATGCGTCTTCTGAAAAAGATTATGATGAAATCTGCAAGCCGAAAATTAAAAATGGGTATGAAGAAGTTAAAAAGTTTATCAAGGCTTGCTCGGATGCAGGTATTGAAGTTACAGCGTCAGTTGTTACCGGCTTCGATAAAATTCATTATGTAAATGTTGAAGAATGTGAAAAAATTGCAAGTAGTTTAGGTGCGAAGTTTAGAAATAGAGAGTTTATAGAAAACGGATATTAAGGAGAAAAAATGAAAATCCAAGCTGTGCAGGACAGGACTTTTCAAGCAAAACAAAGATTTCTAAGCCTGGAAGCAAAGAAAAATATGCAGGCACTTCTGCACAAGATGAATAACGAAACAGTTATGAACTGTACAGAAACAACATTTTCATCAAAAATGCTGACAGGTATTAAAATTAATAAAGATAGTGCTTTTTATGACAGAAGATTTTTCTGTGCTCCAAGTAAGGATTTGACAGGTTTTTCAGAATTGGTTACTGGAAAGACTGAACTTCTTTTGGATAATATGTCCGGAGCAGTTAAAGCACTACACAAACCATTTTTCAAACGCTGGTCAGGCATAATGAAAAACGCAGAGGAAATATTGAAAACCGCGGTTGAGAATTTTGATAACAACGAGGTAGTTGAAAAGAGGTTCTTAGGTGTAAAAGGGTTTACACAAAAAGGCAGTGAAATTATACAAAATGCGTGGAATGAAGTAAGAAAAGGGGTAAAATGAAACTCATACTTGCATCGAATTCTCCAAGAAGAAAACAAATCTTAACTGATTTAAAACTGGATTTTGAAGTCATTCCGTCTAATTTTGATGAGAAACTGGAAGACGATATCTTCTCATATGAAAAGATAGAAGATTTAGCAACAAAGAAATGTCTTGATGTGGTTAACCGCGTTGATAAGGATTCTTTAGTATTAGCAGCAGATACGGTTGTCGTCCTGCATAATAAAATTTTAGGGAAGCCTCACTCAAGAGAAGAAGCTTATAAAATGCTAGAAGCTTTATCAGGTCAGACTCATTCAGTGGTGACTGCATCCTGCGGTATAAATACCCGTACAAACCGTGCAGCACTTCTGTCCACAACAAGCTATGTTCGCTTTAATAAACTGACAGAGGATATGATACATAACTATGTAGATACATATAATCCTCTCGACAAGGCAGGAAGTTATGGCATACAAGAACTTCCTCCAAACTTTATTGATAAGTTTGAAGGAAGCTTTGAAAATATTGTCGGTTTAGCGCCGGAAGCCGTAACAGCTATTCTACAGCAGCTTCATTACTAGGCAGACCTAGTGAAATTCTTTTGTCTTTCGGGTTAAACTTCACAATTTGAGTGTTAATTTTATCTCCAGCATTCAAAATGCAGTTGTTTTTGTTTTGATATTCTGCAAGAGCTGTCTGCGGTAATAGAGCTTCGACTCCAGGCATAACTTCAACAAACGCTCCGAAAGGTTTTATTCTTGTAATAATTCCTTCTTTAATGTCGCCTTCTTTTAACTCTTCTTCTGCTTTAAGCCACGGATCAGGTTCGGTATTTTTCAAGCTCAAACTAATTCTTTGTTTTGTATGGTCAATGTCAATAATTTCAACATTAATCTCCTGACCAACTTTTAATAAATCAGTTGGATGTTCAACCCACTTCCAGGAAATCTGAGAAAGAGGCAGCAGGCAGTCCACTCCGCCAACGTTAACAAAAGCACCAAAGTCAGTAATTCTAACAACTTCTCCCTTTACAACCTGTCCTACTTCAACCTGTGCAAAAACATTTTTGCGAGTTTCAGCCATATTAGTTTCAAAAACTTTTTTATTTGAAAGTATCAGGTTATTTTGAGATTTATCAAGTGATAAAATTTTAACTTCAATTTTATCTCCCGGATTGCAGATAGTTTCTCTAGCGCAGAGCTGCCCTTGCGGAATAAAGCCCTGTACTCCTGAAACATCAACCACAACACCGCCTTTTACCATTTGTGAAACTACAACAGCAATTGTTTCGTCTGCTTCTTTAACTTTTTCCAATTCAGCCCAGGTATGAGCAAGATGAACTTTTTTATATGAAAGTGTAAATTTGCCGTTCTCATCACATTCTTGTGTGATTAAAAATTCATATTCTGTATTAAGTTCTAATACATCTTCAACTTTTGCTTTTCTGTCAGAAGAAACTTCATAAGCCGGTACAAACGCAGTACTTTTTGAGCCTATATCTACTATTGCACCGTCAGCTTCATAAGCACAAACAATTCCTTTTACGATATCCCCGCGTTTAAAATTGTAATCATATTTTGCAAGAAGTGTTTCGAAATCACAATCTGAATACTGTTCCACCATGCGTATTCTCCTTTCTAACCAATGGAGTAACCAGATTTGTAACCGGAATTACCCCTTTCCTAATAAACACGCGAGTATTATAGCATATTTAACGGATTTCGACAAGTATAAAGCTAAAAAGAAAATTAAGAGAAGCCTTTACCCCAGAACTTTTAAGCATTTCAGCAGACCTTTAGTCATTTTGGCAGCCGCAATAAGCCTTTCCTGTGAGGTTAAGAGGATAAGACTATTTTCCGGCAATTCCTTGGATGGCATAATAGCAGTTCCGTTTGAAACTTTTACCAGCTCATTTTTGTTTAATTCATATGTCATATAATTCAGCTTTTTAAGAGGCGCAATCAAAAGTTTTTCTACATCTTCTTTTGTCTGTATATGTTCAAGGCTGACGGCGTTATTAACCTCAAACATTCCGGCTTTTACTCTGACAAGTTTAACCAGATGTCCGAATGTTGTGAGTTCAGTGCCTAAATCATGCGCGATTGAACGGATGTAAGTACCTTTTGAACACTCTATATGCAGTGTTAACCTGCGGTTTGTTTCGTCATATTCAAGAATTTCGAGCTTAGAAATATTAACTCTTCTTGGCTCAATCTTAACTTCTTTGCCTTCTCTTGCATATTCATAAAGCTTTTTGCCGTTAACTTTTATAGCTGAATAAATCGGAGGAAGCTGGTCAATTTCTCCGCGAAATTTATCTAATGCAGCCTCAATCTCATTTAAAGTAACTTTTTTATCAGAGAAATTTACCTCTTCACCTTCTAAGTCATAAGTAGTTGTAGAGCTTCCGAGCTGTATAGTGCCAGTGTATGCTTTGTCATCATCAAGGTATTCAATAAGTCTGGTAGCTTTACCAATGCATATAGGAAGCACTCCTTCTGCAAACGGGTCTAGTGTTCCTGTGTGTCCAATCTGTTTGACTTTAGTAATCCGCCTTAATGCAGACACAACATCGTGAGAGGTTATGCCTTTGGGTTTGTATACATTAAGAAAGCCAAACATCTTACTTTATCTCACCCTTTGAGATTTTATTGATTAAATCAAGCACTCTTGAGCCCTGTTCAAGTCCGTCAGAGTATACAAACTTGATTTCCGGCGTAACTCTGAGTCTAATTCTTTTCCCTATTTCATAACGCACTTTACCGGTGTTCTTTTCAATAATTTCTTTGTCTTTTGCAACTTGTTCTTCTGAACCTAAAACACTGTAGTAAACTTTTGCATATGAATTATCATGAGAAACTTCAACATCAACGATAGATAAGACGCCTTCAATCCCTCTTATTTCTTTTCTGATAATTTCAGAAATGTCACGCATTAATTCTTTTCTTACCCGTTCGTTTCGTAATGACATTATTTTTCTCCTTCTGTAAATCTGTTGTTTTAATTATAGCATAGAAAGACAAAAATATTTATTTTATGATAGTATACATTAAGTAGGCAATGTATATTGAGGCAAATATGGAAGAGATTGAAAGACAGAAGTTTAACAGAGAGCTTAATATAAGCTGGGTGGATGAGAATTTACCCAAAGCTGACAATGCTATAATATTGAAACATTATTTTTCGTCACTGGTTGTTTATGGAATTGTTCTTTTGTTTATCTGGTTTAACCCTTTCTTTTCAAAAATGCTGGCATATCCGTTAAAAGTAACATTTAATTATTTTTATTTGTATTATATGTTTGGTGCACCAATTATATACATTTGTTTTCGTCCAAAATCCCTGTGGCGTTCACATAACTTAGAAATTATGAGATATTTTCATCGTATACTAACCCACCGTCCGAAATTGAAAACAATGTCTGCAGAAGAAATTAAAAATGAACTGGATTTTTATCTGCCTAAATACTATGAAAAACAATCACTTATTTTAATTTTTATAAAAGTATTTTTTGGAACCCAGATGCTAAGTATTGCTTATTCTAATATACATAGCTGCATAATATCCAGTACAGCAGTCTATAATGATATAAAAGCGTGTTTTAGTCAAATACTGCCTTCTGATTTTATACAATATAAAACTTTTATTCTTGATTACAGAGAATTTATATACTCACAGTGCATAATTATTTTATATACAATAGATGTTTCTATATTTACATTTGGCTATTTTACAGAACTCAGTATCTTTAAAAATAAAATCAGGACAGTAGAAACAACACCGGCAGGACTGTTTTTCTGTCTTGCCTGTTATGCCCCATTTTTCAATGCTACAAATAGTTTTCTTGGATGGAACCATAATGACCACGCAGCAGCATTTTCTGATCCCAATTCTCCGGTAACCTGGATATTTAGAATCTGCGCATTGTTTTTTCTTGTAATATATGTTTCAGCATCAGCAGCGCTCGGTACCAAAGGCAGTAACCTGACAAACCGCGGTACTGTAAGCCGTTTTCCGTATAGCGTAGTTAGACATCCTGCGTATATTACAAAAGTTATGTTCTGGTTCCTGACAACAGTGCCGTTATTTATTGTGCATTTTAGTGCGGAAGGGTTTAGCTGGAAGCAGTATCTTTCAAATTTAATACTTACTTTTGCAGCTTTCATTTGTTTAGCCTCTATATATTATTTCAGAGCTCTGACAGAAGAGCGGCACCTGATAAAAGATCCGGACTATCAGGATTATGTAAAAAAGGTGAAATATAGATTTATTCCTCATGTAATATAAATATTATATATTGAATATTTCAAAAAATGTGTTAAAATTATATTATAATTTGATGTAATATTTTGGAAGAATATAACCAAGAAAGGACAGGTATGAGCTTGAAAGATAACATCCGTTCTGCTGAGAAATCTGCAGTAATTAAGCACATTATGGAGAGAGGATTTTCCCTTGCAGAAGTTCTGATAATTGTAGCTTGTGTAATTGTAATTGCAATACTATGTTTACAGGTTCTAAAAAAGATTATACCGGATAAAGATGCGCGTATGTTTAAAAAGGCATATAACCTTACTGCACGTTTAGTCCCTTCTCTGGCTCATGATGATGAACTGTATCCGGAAGTTGAAGGCAATAATGCTCCTCAATATTTAGGCAATACAGAATGGGTTATTTATCAAGGTAAAAAATATGAGGGCTCCACAAAGTTTTGCGGACTTTTTGCTGCAAAAATAAATGCGCTCTCAGAGATAAGCTGTAATGCAAGTGCCAGCCTTGATGGAAAAGCTACACTTACAACAAACGACGGTGTTGTTTGGGTTCTGCCTATTACCGAGTTTAAGGACTTAAAAACACCTGGTATAATTCAAGTGGACACAAACGGTGCAAAGAAACCTAACAAGGAAGGTGCTGACAGATACAAAATATATGTATATCAAGATGGAACAGTTTCAGATAAACCTGTTGATATGCCTGATTTGCCGGTTATTCCGGATGATAACAATTCTAGTTCAAGCAGTTCTAGCGGTACATCAAGTAGTACCTCCGGTACATCAAGCAGTACTTCTGGTACTTCAAGCAGTACTTCCGGTTCTTCAAATACTTCCAGTACCTCAAACACATCAAATACATCAACAACATCGAATACTTCAACTAGTTCAACAACATCAAATACATCAACGACTTCAAATACTTCGACTAGCTCAACTACGTCGAATACATCAACAACTTCAAATACTTCAACTAGTTCATATACTCCAACCTTTGTTCCCGAAAGAAGCCTCGGGCTCTCCAGGGGAAGTACATTTATTTTGTTCTATAAAAATATTGACGGAAACAAGAAAAAAGCATGGAAAACAGTTCTGCCTCAAAACTTGACAGCTGATACTAATCTGGTACATGCTAGGATTAACCATTATTACACTGTAGCAATGGGCAGAGCAGATGTTGACCTAGACTGCTTATATAGCGCATTTATAAGAGTATGCTCTTTATATACAGCAGGAATGAAATCAATATATACTGAAGCTGTAAATGAAAAACCTTTAGAAAGAGGTAAAGGTCATTTTGCTCAATTTAGTTTTGAGGGTAAAACATATATGGCAGCAATGTCCCAGGATGATGACGGCAAGGAATTTGATCAAAGCCTGACAGCAGCATATCAAAATGCAGTTAATAACAAGCTTGGTTTGTGGCTGAGAGTCTTACGAGATAGAAAACGATATGAGTTGGAAATTAATACTCAATGCATAGTGGACTTTCTCCAAAAATTCTATGAGGAAGAATTGGATAAAAAATATAAATAACCAAACAGAAAGAGGAATTGATACCAATCAATTCCTCTTTCCTTTTGAGCGAACGACTTACTTACTATTCGCCGCTGCAACCAAACGCAATGGTCACGTGTTCTTTCGGGTTGATAGCTGAGATTTTGTAACCTTTAGCATCAACTAAATATCCGATTTCATCACCGGTTGCCTGAGCTAAGCCGACAACACCGGAAACAGCAGTTCTTGTAAAGTCGATAGGAGCTTTCACTGTATCAACAGCTACATCGCCTATGCTTCTTCCTGCAGCCATAAACTGACCCTGGAATACTTCGCCTAAGGCAATACCTGTTCCAGAAGCAACGTCTTCAAGAGCATTACCAAGGTTAGACAACATGCCGCCTGTAGTTCTGCCGACTACACCTAACATCTGGCCGCCCCATGTAAGAGGTGCTGTTACAATTCTTGAAACTATGTTAGGAGTGTTAGACTTGTTGATTTCTGCGTTCAGAATTTGTCTAGGAAGAGTTGCTTTGCATCCGCAGTGTTCAATTTCAGTGAATGCAAGTTTTAATGCACCCTTTTGACATCCGGATGGTCTTACAACTTCTACAACTTTACCGTAAACCTTTGAACCGCAAGGATAAAGCTGACCGTTAATAGTTACGTCTTCTAATGTTTTTGCTGCAAATCTTTGACCTACGTGAGAAGATTTAGCACTTACCTGATCCTTGAACTCTAACTGAAGAGTAGGAATTTTAACGATTTCTTCGTTTTCAACAAATGCTTTCTTGTCAACCGGACAAATAGGGCAGTCATTATTTGCTGTTACAGGGTTTTTATCAATACCTGCTGCAACACGGATATTTTGTAACATTGCTGCTATATCTGCACGTGATGCATCCTTAAACGGAGCAATTGTATTAGGATTTGGTGAATTATTCAAAGCACCTTTGTCTAACGCGATTGCTATAGGTATTTGAGCCCATTCAGGAACTGTGTTACCGTCACAGTATTTTGACAAGATTTCTTGAGCTTTGCATTTATCCATATCAGGGCACTTAACTCCTTTAGATAATGCGCATAAAGCTTCTGCTCTTGTTACGTTGTGATTTGGCATAAACTTGCCGTCAGGATATCCTTTTAACAAGTCCTGATGTACTGCAACTGTAATTGCAGAGTTAGCCCAGTGGTTTGTAGGAACATCTGAGAATAATTTTTCAGGTGAGCAAGAGTACATATCTTTGTCAAAACCTTTAACTAACATAGTAGCAAATTCTGCACGTGATATGTTTCTTGACGGCTTGAATAATCTATCAGGATAACCTACTACAATATCATTTGTAGCCAGCTTATCGATTTCGCAGGAAGCCCAGTAACCGTCAGGAACGTCCGGGAACATTTGTAATCCTGCAGCTGCACCTGTCATATTGCTGAAAGGTGATAAGTCAAAAGGAACTAATGTCTTTTTGATTGCCTGCATAGAGTTAGCTGTACCCATCTGGATAGGACATCCGTTGCCGTCCATTTTTGCTTCATCTCTAATGATTGGCGCACCGTTGTGTCTAGGCATGTCGTTCAAACAAGGAATGTTTGAAGCAGCTCCTGTAATAGAACCGTCTGATGCAACAGTTGTACCCATTGTACCTGCTGTCAGCTGATTAATTTCTCTATTAACGGAGAAACCTTCTGCTTTGTAGATAGAGTCTTTTTCAGTACCTACAAAATTGTTGTACCCGTAAACTGCGTTAGGATATGAATAAACTTGTTTCATATCTTGACGTGATAAGTCTTTTACACCAGGGCATAATGCGCATGAAGGAACTGGATCCGGTTCACATTGAGGAACGGCTCCGCAGCCGCAATCAGGTTGCGGTGCAGCTTCACAAGGACAGGCTGCTCCGGTAATTTCCGGGATTTGATCACAAGGACAAGCATTTCCTGTTACTACAGGACGCTCATCACACGGGCAGGCTGCCATTACCGTATTGAACGAACACGTTGCTATTCCAACGGCAATTGCAGCTGCCACAGTAAGTTTTCTAATCGTCATTTTAACCTCCTTTTCAATCGGTGGAGTAGATACACGTTATTCCCCAAACTTAATATCCCTTTAACTGTATTGAGTTTTTATTGAAGATATTTGTTTGTGTAGTGAAGTTTATTTCTCCCCCTTAGGAAAACTAACTCCTAAATTATGGAGTTTTTTAGGGATTAAAACATTACCGGAAAAGAGAGGACAAGTGGGGGATAATTTTTTTTTAATAGGAACTTTTTTTATTTTATGTCGTCTTTTTACATGGAATAGTTTGGAGGAGATAATAGATGAGTAGAGCGTTTAATAATGCTGAATTTATAGATAGCACGGAAATGGATTCAAATCTGCCGAGGACGTTTAGTACAATTGTTAACAATGATGATATTCTGCAAATGTATTTAAAAGAAATCGGAAGAAAAAAGATGCTTTCTAAAAACGAAGAAGTAGAACTTGGAAGAAAAATTCAGGAAGGCAGTGTAAAAGAAAAAGAGTGGGCCAAGAAGCAATTAATTCAGGCAAATTTAAGACTTGTTGTGAGCATTGCCAAAAAGTATATCGGTCAGGGGGTTCTTTTTATGGATCTTGTTCAGGAGGGTTCATTAGGGTTAATAAAGGCAGCTGAGAAATTCGACTATAAAAAGAATTTTAAGTTTTCAACCTATGCAACCTGGTGGATTAAGCAGACCATCATACGGGCGATTTCTAATCACTCAAGGACAATACGAATTCCTGTTCATATGCTTGAAAAAATAAGAAAGTACAAAAAGGCATGTAACATTGCCGCATGTGATGACACAATGGATGTTGATGAGGAAACAATTGCTAAACTATCCGGGCTTGATGAGAAAAAGATTGACGAAGTTAAAAGTGCTCTTAAGAAAGAGCCGATAAGTCTTGATACATTTGTTACAGATGATCTCTGTATTCAGGATTATGTAGAAGATACTTCCTACTCTTCACCGGAAAATAATGCCCAGCAGAAATTACAGCATAGAGATGTGCGTAAGCTGTTGAAAAAACTGGATACAAGAGAGCGTGAAATTCTTATACGAAGATTCGGAATTGGAAATGAAGAACCCAAAACTCTTGAGCAGATAGGGAATGACCTCGGATTCTCCAAGGAAAGAATAAGACAGCTGGAGAACATAGCATTACAAAAGTTGAGGAAAGTTGAGCGAGTGGATAGACTAAAAACTTATATTGAATCTGAATGATGTTTTTTATAATGCTTTAAAAATCCATATATAATCAGACCGGAGCAGATAACCCCGCATGTCCATTTTAAAATAGGGGAAGTCTGCTTTTCTTTTTGTTCAAGGATTTTTCTGTACTTAACAATTTTTTTGAACAGCTTCGGGTCTTTTTTATCCAGACCTTCTGATTTAAATGTTTTTTCGAGTGCATCCATCGGGTTAAAACCCTCGCCGTTTTCGAGTGATTTGAAATAATGCTCTTGATAATTGTCCGGAATTTTTGTTGTAAAATGTTGTTCTCTATTCTGGCTGTCAAGGTTCAGTGCATCCATAAAATAAATCATATTGTTTTCGGCGCGAATTGGTTCAGCTAATTTAGCTTTTATAAACTCTTTTCTGGAAGTGAGTTTTTTATATGGAACTTTTAATATTTTGCTTAAAGTTTTTGCCTGCTCCTCTGTCGCTTCAATTTTGGGTGAATCGTGATTTGAAGCCCCTATGATAAAACAGTCTGGCTTCCAGCCGCGCTCCAGAAAATTTTTATTGCTTCCCCAGTTCTCTGAAAGATGGTCTGATGTGTATATTTTCATCCGCTCAGCAACATATGGTTTAAGATATAAACCATCATAGATATTAAAATTATCTGTTGATGTTGCAAATTCATGCGTGATGTTTTTAAGGTCAAAGCCTGAACCTTTAACTTTTTTAACCTCATCATCAATTATGTTTAATATTTTATCTGCATAATATTTTCTTTCGGTATTTCCGTTTCTGATTAACGGCTGGTTAGCGTAAGTCCATGCAGCATCAACTCTGAAGCCGTCAAACCTTTCAGCATAAAACTTAACTTTTTCTCTCAGAAGTTTTTCTCCTTCTGCTGTATCAAAATTTAATGCAGGAAGTCCCCAGCCGATTGATGTATCTTTGTGAAATGCTTTTGGATTAGACCAGACTTCGTCGTACGAAAATCCGCAAAGCATATCTCCGTTAAGTTTTATTCCTTTTTTATTTAAATTTTCTTTTGCTTTTTTTAGGCTGTCTTCCGCGAGAAACTGCTTGTAATAATAGAAATCTATGGTTTCATTTTTTAGTTTTTTTATTTCACTAATTCTTTTTTCTCTTTCTGCTGCATCAAGTTCAAAAAGATTTCTGTCAATGTCATTCCATCTTCTGTAATCGTGAGTTCTGTTTATTTCTCTTAAAGCTCTGTAAAGAGCCTTTGGTTTAAGCCTTGCAGAGTTTTCGGACTTAAATTTTTCAAATTCGGTTTTGAATTTGCCTTCGCTGTAGAGTTTCTTAATAATTCTTTCGTGCTGAGAATTCTCTTCTATAATATTTTTGAAATCTACCCTGTCAGTATTTTTAGGGAAAATTTGCTCAGATGTATAATATTCAAGATTTATAACATGATTTCCTAAATCCATAGATGTGCCGGAATAAATCGGATACTTTCCTCTGTGTTCGTGATACTGCCCTGTAGGAAGAATTTGAACTTCATTTATTCCCCAGTATTTTTTTGCGAAATCAAAAAAAATCTGACTTTCATCTGTACCAAGATTTCCAACGCCTGTTTTGTTCGGAAGTGAGCTGGCTGGAACTATCAGAACCTTTTTCCCTGCTTTGGATGCCTGTTTTAAAACATCAGAGTATTCAGCTTCCTCTGAAGGTTTTAGCCGTCTTTGAAAGTTTATGTTCTTGTTTGCGCAAATTTTCATAACTTCACACCTGTATATATTAAAACCCACAGAGTTTTTATTTTGCTATTTTATGTAGATTTGTTAAAACTATTGCTTAAAAATTGCATTAACACTTTATTTAATATACTATTAAGATGTGAAAGCGTGAAAAGGGTTAAAAAAGGAGGACTCTTAATGTTCAAAAAATTATTAAAAGGTGTGTTCGCATTAGGCATTTTGTTTATGCTTAACAATCCGGCACAAGCTTTTTATACAGATATGAATGAAAATCACTGGGCATATCAGTCAATCAAATTCTTAACAGAAGTTGGTGTTGTCGTCGGGTATCCTGATGGGACTTACAAACCTGATATTCCTGTGACAAGAGCAGAATTTGCGTCTATGGCTATCAAAGCTCTCGGACAGGAAGATGCAAGTGTAACTCAAGATATTCACTTCTCTGATGTTGATAAGAGTTTCTGGGCTTATGATATTATCAGAAAAGCCGTATACTTTGATTTAATCCCTGACGCTGAAGGACAAAGATTTAGACCTTATGAATCTGTTACAAGAGCAGAAGCTATTACTATTGCTGTAAACGCTCTTACTACACAGCAAATCAGTGAACAAAGAGCTCAAGATATCATTCAAAAAAGCTATGAAGACTATACTCAAATGCCGGCATGGTTCTTAATTGCTGCCGGTAAAGCTCAACTGCTTGACCTTATTATTGTAATGCCTGGTAATGAAGGTAAACTGGAGGCTGACAGACCTGCAAACAGAGCAGAAGTTGCTGCTATTCTTTATAAAATGATGCAGGAAGCTAAGCTTAATCCAAATGCAAAGCTTGCAGAAAGTATGCAAAAAAGAACTGCAGAAGGTTATATACTTGATAACGTAAGAGTTCAAGGCTCTATTGGTATTATTCCTGCCGGCTCTATATTCCCTATTCAGATGGAAACAGTTGTCGGGTCACAAATTTCTAACGTAACTGATATTTATACAGCAAAAGCTCCTAAAAATATTGTTACAAAAGATAAATATCTTTTGATTTCTCAAGGCAGCGACCTTAAAGGACAGGTTAAGCACGTTCAAAGAGGTAAATTGTTCAGACAGAACGGCGAAGTTATTATTAAGAACGAACTTCTTGTTACACCTAATGATCAGGCTGTAATGCTTTATGGTGTAGCTACAATTGATCCTGGAAAAATTGGTTTCTGGAGAAAATTATTCAAGGGTGCAAAAGTGTTAACAATACCGGGACAAATTGTTAATATCAGACTTCTTGGACCTCTTAAGATTGACCTTACGAACGGTTATATTTACGAGTAGTACTACGTACGTAAATAAATGGTCAGCCTCATTCGTGAAGCTCCTAAAAAAGGATAATTATTCAACGATTTCCGGCGGTTTTTCAAAAAACTCCGGAAATCGTTTTTTATAATCTCCAAGCTCTGTACAATACGCTTCCATATCAAGAGAAATTCCCTTTTTGAGAGGATGCGACTTAATTCCCAAAGATTTGTACATTACTCTCATAAATACGTTTGATATTGCGTCGCTTCCTCGCTCCCAGGGGGTTGCGTGCGCCATAATCCAGCGTATTTCTGCTATATCATTATTAACATCATCAAGTTGGGATGTTTTTATATCTTTTGAATTAAACTTTTTAGTAAAATTTGTATAAATTTCTAATATATGTTTGATTGCATTGTTTACATATTTTGCATTTGCATGTTTTAAATAATGCTCGTCTTTTGAAATAACAGGAATGGTTAATCGAATATCTTTATAAGGGTTGGTTAACGGATTTTTTGCAATACTGTCTAATCTTTGCTTGTATGGTTTATAACGTTTAATGTCTGAATAATTTGTACAGAGTTCAAAGCCTGTCCAGTCTGAACCGCTCAACCAGCCGTGTCTTTCTGTACGCAGTATTCCTGTATGAAAAACTTTAGACTGGTCGAAAACATTCATGTTGGCTTTTTGAATTCCGCAGGTAATATATTTTAAAATATTTTCAGCGGATGTATTTTTTCTAGCCATGTTAACTGCCGTATCAGCAGTTTCTTTTGTTCTTTTTGCCCACTTGGAGTCTGTTCCGTAACCTCGTATTCTTACGAAAAAATCGGCTTTTTTAAACCGGAGTCTAGGTGAGTTAATATTGGCTTGAAATGAATTATTATTACAAGTAGTTTGTATTCTCATGACTATTATAAGTTACGTAAAAAATTTTTTTGCGCAATTATAGGTTGATTAAAATTTTATAATATCTTTGAACAGTTTCAATGTCTGAAGACTCTAATATTTTGTTGATTTTTGATATTAATAACGACTTGTCGGTAAAATGCTCATAATCAAACAAATCCCGTAAATTCACGTTAAAAGCCTGAGCAAGTTTCTCAAGGCTTTCTTCTTTCGGAATTTGAACTCCTCTTTCTATTTTAGAAAGATTTGAGGCTTCCATGTTTAGAATTTCCGCTAATTTTAACTGCGTGTATCCCTGTTTTTCACGCAGTTCTTTTATTCTTAAACCTAATTTTTTCGAAATTTCACCCATCTCAACAACAGGATACTATCTTTTTGTAAGTGTATAAAGATTTTAGTAAGACTAAAAGACTTGACAAATAGAGCTTAGTATGACTATAATGTAGTATAATATTTCTTAATAAGACATTTATTCCCCCAAAATATGCGTAATATAATCTAGTTAGGAGTTTTTTATGACAGATTTAAATTTAAATAATCTAAAAATGGATTTCAAGTATATAGAAAATTCAGAAACCGCATGGAATCCGAATGGAGTAAAAGGCTGTGACGAGGAAAGTTTTATACGCAGTAACCCTCAGGCAGGAAAAAGTATTTTCAAGGAACTTGATTTTAACAAAGACGGATATATTTCGGAACAGGAATTTGCCTGTGCAAAGAACATGGCCGGTGATGATGGTATTTTAACAGACAAAGAGCGAAATGACTCCTGTATGGAGGAAATGAAGTATTTTGCCCGACGTGGTATTGATAAGTGGTTTAAGATAGACAAAGACAGAGATGGATTTGCGACCAATGTTGAAATGGAAAGCTGGAGTACATATTGTGAAAACGGAAAAACTCTTGAGGGGGCTATGTCTAACAAGCAGCTTGCAAATAAATATAATATGCAGGAAAAAATAATTTCTGATATGCAGAGCTGGCTGGATAGTGAAATTGAGGACATAAAAAATGATGCTAGAACTCACTTCGGGGTTGAACTGACTCAGAAGCAGATTATTGAAATTAAAAAAGAGCAGATAAAACAGCTTAACAACTGGCTTTTGAAATCTGGTGACAATGAAGAGGCTAGTTTTTATCAACAATTAAATCTGGATGCTTACACAAGATTAATGAGCACAGTGGATGGAGAAGCCTGCTGCGGCGGAGATATTTGTGAATTTTCAGGATTTTCACCTTCCGATATAGAGAAAAACGGAAAATATACTTCCAAAGATATGAAAGCCCGTCTTGAGTGGGCAGAAAATTCTTATATGGTTGATGATAACGGTAAAACAGTGCTTGATGCCAACGGTCAAACTATTCCTGCCAAAATGATGACTGATGCTCAGGTTCAAAAATATAAAGAGATAGTTGAATCTGTTACCGGTAAACCATGGGATAGTGATGACTGGGAGGTTTCAATGGAGCAGTGGTGTATAATTGCCGAAAAAGTAAATGGCACTTATGGCGACGAAACAAGACTGGAAGGTAAAACCAGAGCAGATGTTCCTGAAAATAGACAGGCTCTTTTGAGATTTCTTGAACAAAAAGGATGGCTTTACGAACAGTTTAAATAATTTTAAAAACGTCTTCTCTTGCAACTGTTTTTTGTTCAGATGTTTCCAGATTTTTAACTGTAACCTGATTTGAGGAGATTTCATCTTCGCCAAGAATAAGAGCAAATTTGGCGGTTTTGGAAGCCTTTTCTAATTGTTTTACAAATTTTTTGTTTGTTAAATCAAATTCGCAGGTAATTCCGTTACCGCGCATTTCTTCAGTAAGCTTGATTGCTTCAAGAGGGTTGTTGCATACAACAAAAGCTGTTAATTTGTCCTCAGACTTAGCGCCGATAAGTGAAGCGAGTCTTTCCATTCCCATTGCGAAACCTATTGCCGGTGTGTCTTCGCCGCCTAAATTTCTGACAAGGCTGTCATATCGTCCGCCGCCGCAAACTGCGTTTTGTGAGCCGAGGTTATTTGATTTGATTTCAAATACCGTTCTGTTGTAATAGTCTAAACCTCTTACGAGAAGTTTATTTATAGAATAGTTTATGTTTAATGCGTCAAGATATTCTTTTAGGGATGTAAAATGTTCAGCACATTCATCGCAAATGAAGTCTGATTGAATAACTTCTTGAATTTCAGGTTTGGCGTAAATCTCTTTGCACTCTTCAACTTTGCAATCTAAAAGTCTTAGAGGATTTTTTTCATATCTTGCCTGACAATCAGGGCAAAGCTGTGACAAGTACGGCTTGATAACTTCTTTTAATTTTGTCTTAAATGTTTCTCTGCATTCAGGACAGCCGAGAGAATTTAATTCTACAGAAAGATCATTTAATCCAAGCGCCTTTAAATAATTTACAGCCATTAAAATAACTTCTGCGTCTGCAGCCGGCTGTTTTATACCGAAAACTTCTACACCAACCTGATGAAATTGTCTTTGTCTTCCAGCCTGAGGACGTTCATAGCGGAACATCGGACCTTTGTACCAGAGTTTTACAGGGGCAGAAAGTCTGTGCATACCGTTTTCAATGAAAGAACGTACAACCCCTGCTGTGTTTTCAGGGCGAAGGGTAAGCGAGCGTTCGCTTTTTTCAAAAGTGTACATTTCTTTGTTTACGATGTCAGTTGTGTCGCCAACTCCTCTTGCGAAAAGTTCTGTAGCTTCAAATATTGGTGTGCGGATTTCTTTTGCTCCGTATTTTGCAAAAACTTCTGCTGCTTTTTCTTCCATAAAATGCCAAACCGGCATTTCAGAAGGTAATATATCTTTTGTTCCTTTTTGTACTCTTATTATTGCCATAATTTAGTCCTTCCCCCAGCGGGCGGCGTCAGCCCCGCCCGCTGGGGGAAGGGTATTGCCATCTTTTCAAATACTTTATATAATTATTTTACTACAAACAGGAAGGTGGTAATATGGGCGTGAAAATTACAAAGATGCAGGGATGCGGAAATGATTTTGTTATTTTAGATTATGAAGAGTTTGTGAAGCTTAACCTATCAATGTCAGATACAGCTAAAAAACTTTGTGACAGACATTTTGGTATTGGCGCTGACGGCCTTATTATTCCTAATACAAATGTAGAAGATGCTGACATTGGCTGGTTTTTCTTTAACTCTGACGGCTCAACCGCCCAGATGTGCGGAAACGGAATGAGATGTTTTGCAAGATATGTGAGGGATAAGGGACTTGTTACGAAAGATGAGTTTCTAGTAAAAACGCTTGCAGGGATTATGATGCCTAAAATTTTGGAGGACGGAAGTGTAAGGGTTAACATGTCAAAACCGATTCTTGACTCAGCCAGTATACCTTTTGTTCCTAATGATAATATGAATTATCGTATGGCAGTAAAGAATATTGTTTTTGAAGGCAACGCTATTTCAATGGGAAATCCTCATTTTGTAATATTTGTATCACCTTCAGAGGATATGCTTAAGCTTGCAAAAGAATACGGACCTTTGATTGAAACAGCTGCAGAGTTTCCAGAAAAAACTAATGTTGAATTTATTAAAATTTTATCCCCGGACAAGATAAAACTTTGCGTATGGGAGCGCGGGTGCGGTATAACGCTTGCCTGCGGAACAGGAGCATGCGCAAGTGTTGTTGCAGGTATTTTAAAAGGCTGTCTAAATAACTCTGTTGAAGTAGAGCTTTTAGGCGGTTCTGTTAGAATTGACTGGGACGGCGACAAAGTACACACCGGCAGGGATGTTTTCTTAACAGGACCTGCAGAGTATGTTTTTACTGCTGAACTCTAAGCTTCATTAAGAATTTTAGCAGAAGCGTCTAAATCTTTGATTAACTGTTCATTGCCTTTGTCAAGTCCGCGCTGTTTTAATGCGGTAGATACAGCATCTGCGAAATTTGGTGCTTTTCCTTGCGGTACTGCTTTGTAGTAATCATCCTCAAAAGTTTCTTCAAGTCTTAAGGCCCAATTGCCGGTTGTAGTTCCAGGGCGGTTATATGTTTTGCCGAGTCCCCAGAAATCTGCAAAGAAAATTTGAACACGTTTTGCCGGACTTGTGAAAAGTTCTGCAAAGCTTGCTGCAATAAATTTCGATTTATTTGTTCTGATATCTTTAAGATATTGTTTAACTTCTTCTTTAGCTGCACCTTTAGGAGCAGTATCTTCTGCAAGGTATTTTGTCTTTTTGAGGAAACGGGCTTTTTTATCTTTGTCGTTTCCAAAATTAAATAAATCTTCTACAAATTCTAGAAATGATTGATTGTCATGGGAGCCTGGCATTATTAAATTTCTTTCCGGAGCTTTTGCACCTCTATGATCAAACTGAGTTACAGAAATTCCTGATAACCCGAGTTTTTTCATAACTCTTTCTGTCGGAAGGTTTCTGTCGCCAAGGTCTTCGCAGATTATTGCATCTTTGCTCAAGCCATGTTTTTTCGCAGCAGGAATAATAATTTTTGTCAGAATATTTGCATACTCATCATCATTCTTTTTCTTATATTTACCGGAAAATATTGAATATATTCTGCCGGAATTTGATGCTGTCATTTTCTTGCTTGAATTTGTATATATGAACGGGTCAATTAAGCCTATTATGTGGTCAATTCTTATCCCGCCCGGGAAGCTTGCAAAATATTCTTCATATTTTTGCTGCATAATTTTGCCGGCTTCGCCTAATGAACCGTCTTTATTAAATATTTTTTCAGGGTCATAGTATGGAAATCCCCAGCGCTGGCCTGTTTTTGAGAAATAATCAGGAGGGCAGCCGATTGATTTTCCTTTCAAGAATAATTTCTGATTAACCCAGCTTTCCACTGCTGTAGGAGCAACAGGGGAGTCGCCTATAATTTTTATTCCGGTTTTTTCTGAAAGTTTATTTGATGCTTCATTTTCTTTTTCTAACAGCATCTGCTGGAAAAGATAATAATCATAATCATCTTTGTATTTTTCTTTCAATTCTGCAATTCTTGCTTTTGATTTTTCAGAATTCGGATTTACAAAAAGCTGCTGATCTATTTTATCCCAGTTTTTTATTTCTGCTGCTTTTGCAAGCTGTGCGATTTCATCTTCTGTGTAGTTATCTTTTTGCGACCAGATTTTGAAGTTGTCGTTTCCTTTAATTTTAGATAAAATTCTGTAGATTGCACTTTGTTCATATTCACTTTCTCTTGTTTCTTTGAAATTTGCAAATTCTTTAGAATCTTTGCCGTTTGTATATGCTTCTCTCAGTGCAACTTCATACATAGAGCGTACATAAGGATAATTAACTTCTGATGTGTTCGGATTGTTTTTTACAATAGTTTCAAAAGTCTTTTTGGAAAGGATGTTTCCATATTCGTCAGATGCAAGCTTTTCAAGCGGTATCATATAGATATTTTTTGCCTTTGCTTCCGGAGCATAAGGAGAGTTGTCGAGAACTTTTCTCAGACCGTTTGGTTCCTGCTGAATTCCTTTAAATCCGTGTTCTTTTAAAAACGGAAATAATTTAGTGATTACTGTTCTGGAGAAAAGCGAGCCGATACCGGTATTTTCTGATTTTACAGCAGGAGCAGAGGCGTTATGCAGAATTAAATCCACCTGTTTGCCAAGTAAATCAAGACCTTGATTTAATGAATTTGTATAAACCTTCATTTCCTGTGCATTTGGTTTTCTATTAAATGCAGGGGCAACGTTGTCAACTTTTTGAATTCTCATGGGATACTCCTTTAGATACACACATTGTATGCAAAGGATAATATCACAGAGTTATTTTGCAGTCAATATATTTTGTATATCTATGCAAACCAGTTGCAGATATCTTCAGTACAGAGGGTGGCTTCCAAATCCTGCATAATATTTACGCGTGTCATTTCAAATGTCACAGGAGTTATTGAGATTTTGTTATTTCTGACGGCTGCAATGTCTGTAGACGCATCTTCCGGCTCGTTGATAAGTTCTCCTGCCATCCAGTAATAAACTTTTCCTCTCGGGTCGACTCTTCTTTCGTAAGCATCTGTAAACATTCGGCTTCCGAGTTCTGTAATTGCTATGCCTGCAATATCTTCTTTTTCAAGACCGGGAATATTTATATTTAATATTGTTTTAGGAGGTATTTTATATTTATCGAGCCTGTTTAAAAGTTCTGCAACGAAAGCTGCAGCGTAATGAAAATCTTCATAATCATTTCTTAGGCTTGCAAGCGAGGTTGCAATACTCGGATATCCCATCATAGCACCTTCCATAGCACAGCTTACAGTTCCAGAGTAAAGTATATCTGCGCCAAGATTGGGGCCGTGGTTAATTCCTGAAATTACTAAATCCGGGAGTTCGTCTTTATCAAGGATTGCATTAATAGCAAGTTTTACACAGTCCCCGGGGGTTCCGGTTGTCATCCAGCAGCGTTTTGCACCATACTTAGACTCGACTTCTTCAACCCTTAAAGGTGTATGCAGTGTCAAAGAGTGACCCGCTGCACTTCTTTCTCTGTCGGGAGCTATTACATAAACATCGTGACAAGGAGAAAGCGCTTCTATTAGAGCCCTTATTCCGTTTGAAAGTATGCCGTCATCATTTGATACAAGAATTTTCATTTGTGCCCCCTCCTGAAATTTAGCTATACAATTATATCAGGATAAAGTACTCTTGTACATAGTCTTTCCTAATCTCCAAATAATAAATGTGAGCAGAGCCTAAAAATTTTTAATTTTAAAAATTTGTTACAAAAATTTACATTGTTTTTTGATGGAAAATTGAGATAATTTAATAAATCATTTGTAATCATTTATTAAACAATTATGCTAAATTGGTTAATTTAAATAAAAGTTTCCTTATACAAAAAAAATATTCAAAAATTCATCTTTACATTTCCTTTACAATCTTTAACCAGATAGCAATTTTTATTTTGTCCGGCTTTTAAATTAATATGTAGTTGATATAATTGGTTTGTATATCAAGAAGTATATGTGTATGATAAACAAAATTGGTGTAGATACAACTAGCAGAATAAATAGCATAGAAGCCCGCAAGAATAAGAAAGAAGGACAGACTCCAAATTTCAAGGGGGGCGGTAATCTTTTGCTGCAAGGTATTCAGTATTGCGAAAAAGTGCCTATGGTTAATGTTGCAGTAGTGGATATGCTTTCTGCGATTTTGCCAAGAACGATAGTTGAATCTATGACCAACTGGTTTGCAGGATTTGAGGCCTTTAGAAGAGAATCTTCCGGGCTTGTAGTTAACTGCCTTATTCCGAGCCTTATTACTCTCGGGTTTGCTAAAATGCTGAATGGCTCTACTATGGGCGGACTTGGCAAAAAAATTGATATGTCTGAATGCTGGGCTGACAGCTCACTGATAAATGAGGCAAAAGAATATTATAATAAATCAGCCTCTTCTGATAAAGTTAAGGATGCCTTGAGGAATATTCTAGGTGATATTGAAGGTTTTGAAGGCAAAGAAAAAATTGTATTTAAAGAAGATGCTTTATCAGCAGAAGAGCTGGATAAATATGCGGACAGGCTGGCAGAACTTTCACGTTCTAACAAGTCTAATAAGGACTTAGGAAAAGAAGTTAAAAAGATTTCTGCAGAAATTGTTGATAAGACACGCGTCGCAGAAAATGTTAAAATTGCAGGTATAAAAAATGAAGTAAAAGCCTCTTCTGTAAACGGAATGCTTGTTGATTCTGTCAAATTCTTTAAAGGATTTCAATCAAGAAGTCAGGGAACAATAGAAGATTTTGCCAGAAAGAGTAAAAACCTTGTTAGAGCAAAAAGCGGACTCGGGCTTGCAGTTATCCTGCCGCTTGCTATCTCTATGCAGTATATTAACCGATGGATAACAGGAAAAGTTTCCGGGGTTAAAGGTGCACCTATTTATGATGACTTTGCAAAGGGAAAAGATAATATAGAACAAGATCCGGCAGCTAAAGAAGGTTTGTTGAAACAAAAAATTATTTCAATATCTTCAATGATTGGTGTATCTTTGCTATCAATGATGAAAAAACCAACGCTCGGAATGCTTGAGTTCAAGGGCATGTTCCCTACAATGGATCAGGCAAGAGTAATTTCTACTGCAACCTTTGCTTCCCGTATGGCTGCGGCCGATGACAAGAATGAATTAGCTGAATCTACTGTACGTGATATAGCAACTTTCTCTGGCTTATATTTCCTCGGAGATTACGCAGACAAAGGTGCGGCAACATTAATTGAAAAAACAAAAGGCGTTAGATTATTAAACGATACAAAACCGCTTAAGGCTGATGCAAATGTCTTTGAAAAATTCTGGCATTGGGTTAAAGATGTGAAAGTCAAATCGTCTGATGAAGTAGTAAGTAAAACCGCAGAATTATTGAAAAAACAGGGTAAAACTCCTGATGCAGAACAACTCAAGATAATTGAAAAAGAATTGAAACATGCTGTTAACTTGCGTTCTGCTTGTCAGGCAACTAATATTGGTGTATCATTAGCATTGTTAGGAATTTTAGTTCCGATTTATACCAGACATAATACAAAGAAAAAGCATGAACGGGCATTGAAATTAGCTCAGGAAAATGCTCAGACACAAACCGAAAATAAAGAACAGACTGAAACACTGACTCCATTGAATGTAAAATATTCAAAATTAACAGCTGGTTTCAGAGCTGATAAACGTTAAGGCAGTTATGAAAGTACAAATTCAACAAAATCCAATCCAACAACCTCACTTTAAAGGCGCTGTAGACAGCGGCTTAAGATACCTTGCAACAAATCAGGCAATTGGTGCAAACGGTGTTGACTTCTGTTTTATGGTGACACCGAGAACAGCAAGCGATACTATTAAGCGCGGCCCTGCTGCTGGTTTAGAAACATTCAGACGTGAAATTATGGGAACGGTTAATGATTCCTGTATAGGGTTGTTTGGAGCGGCTGCCGGTGCTCTTATTGCAATGGGAATTAATAAAAAGTTCGGGTTAAATGTAAATGATATATTTACTGCACCGGAAACTTTAAATATTCTTGCAGAAAATAAAGCTGATCAGCTGAAAAATAATAAAACGCAGCTAGATTATATTAAGTCTGCGTTAGCTGAAGTAAAAGCTTATAACCCTGCTTCTGCGAGGGCTGATGCAGAAGGCTTTGTAAAACTTTCACAAAATACTATTGATGAAACTGCTGCATATTTTGATAAAGCTCTGAACAGCAAGATAGAATTTCATAAGTGGGCGGATAAGAAAACTCCGGATGCAAAAAATGTTATAATTAACAAGATTACGGAAGATACCGGTGCCCAGTCAAGATACATACTTGAATCTGCTGATAAGAAAATTAAAAGTGAAACCAATTTAAAATCATTACTTAATGATATTTATATTGTATCTGAATCTTTTAATAATAATAAGGTAAAAGCTTCTTTTGAAGAACAGATTAAATCAGGAAAGGCTGTACAAGAAAATGCTTTCATAAAAGGTTTGACAAAGTTTATGAAATCGCGTGCAGGTGCAGGCTTTGCAATCGCATCAGCAGTGGGGCTTTCTGTTCAGCCGATTAATATGTATTTGACAAAACTAAAAACCGGAACTGACGGTTTTGTTGGGGTTGAAGGCCGTTCAAAAGATAATTCGGCAGGTTTTAAAGGCATAAAAACAGTCAGCAGTGCAGCATTCTTCAGTATGATACTTGCAACACTTAATATGTCGCCGCTTCAATTCCTGAAGGCTCCGGGTAAGTTTATGGATAAAATGGCGTTTACCGGAAAAATGCCTACTGTTAACCAGCTTAAAGGTATTTATGGTGTGACAATTATCTCAAGAATATTCTCTGCCCGCGATAAAGATGAGCTTAGAGAAGTTCTTACTAAAGATACTCTCGGTTACTTAAGCTGGCTTGTTCTTGGTGATATTATTAATAAACTTGCTGCAGATTGGCTGGATAAAACTGTAATGAATTACAAAAAAGGACTTAAAACTGCAAATCCATTTAAGCGAACATATAACGCTGCTTTAAAAACAAGGGATGAAATTGTTATTGAAACTCTTGCAGCACAAGGCAAGTCAACGACCAAACAGATTGAAGGAAAAACTGTTGCAAAATCATTCAAAGAATTATTAAAAGAAGTTGATACACTGACTCCAGACGTCAAGAAAATTACTAAAAAGCGTCTAAGAGTATTAAATGCAGCACAGCTTGCCGGATATCTGTTCTCAGGACTTGTACTGGGCTTAGGTATTCCTAACCTGAATATCTACGTAACTAATGCTCTTGATAAAAAACGTAAAAGTGCTACGCACGTAGCCCAATAGGCGGGAGACAACTTTTCAACGACTAATTAATAATAAAACTACTGGTCTCCCTTATTTATGAAACTACCAGCAGAGCGTCTTCATTACGCACGCAGCCCAGTAGCTCTATAGCTTAGTCTTTTCATCAAGCTTAAAAAATTCAATCATATTAAAAATAGATGTAAAATCCGATAGGAATAAGTATTTAGGTTCATTAACCGGCGTAAATAAATTTCCCGGTTCGAATAAGTCTTTCCAAGTAGAAATTGCAAACATAATTCTGTCATTTCCGGTATGGTCTTTGTAAAAAGAACATTTAGCTTTATTCGTACCAAAAGCCGTATAAAACCGGGTAAATTTTTCGATAAAAGTCGGGGTTAGAAGATATCTGGCTTCAACCTGATCCTTTGAAAAAACGTTAAATCGTTTATCAAAGTTTATTGATTCAAGATTAACGTTTTGCATTGATTTTTGTTTTTCTATAAAGCTGCAGATGATAATCAAAGTTATAATTGTCAGAACAATAAGCTTAATGAAATTATCAATATCAGAAGAAAATTTTAAACTCAAAAAACACTCACATAACAGTAGAGGCACATATATGATTGACGCAATAATTCCAGTTGGATAATTTCTTATATTCATATCCCTTTTAGTTGCAATAATAGTGTTGGCTTTTATTGTTTTGTTAGAAGGAACGCTTAGTATAACTCCTTTAAATGCTGTTGTCGAGTTTTTATCTCCTTGTTCTATTAATTTTATTTCTGCAATCTCATAGTCCACGCCATTATGATTTCCTTTAAACGCATCATCAACCTTTATTTTATTAAATGTACTAAACAGGTTACTTGCTTCAAGCTCTTTTATAGAAAATATCTGTGTGGAATTCTCATCACTTATCCTTCTTATGTCTTTAATGCATTGAAGAAATTTGAACATGAAATTAGTTTTTATGTATTCTTTGTAAAATCTAATTGTCAGGTATGAAAGATAACCCACTAACAAAGAAAAGAACAAAAAGACTAACGTAATCGCAGGCGATAATAATCCGAACAGGCCTAATACAAACCCTGAAAATAGAGATAGAGCAACAATTTCTCCAACAATAAAGGTTGTCAAATACTTTATACGTTTAATCTCTGCTTTATCCAGCTCGGGTTTGAGTGACTGGAATATTTTTGTATATTCACTAACAATGCTCATTAAGTAAAGTTTATCATATTTTAATGCAATTGTAATACTGCAAAATGTCTATTTTGGGTACCGTTTTCTTTTCTGTAAGAATAAAATAAATCGTTACAGCAGCTTGTGCAGTAAGGGCAGATATCAATTTTATTAACTCCGTTTTCTTCCAGCTGGCGTGCGTTAATTTTTTTGAGGTCAACATTATGCTCTTTGTATAAATCGGTTGAATTCTGTACTGTTGATAATAATTTATCCCGCACTTCTTCTGATACTTCGTAGCAGCAAAGTCCGATTGCAGGTCCTATTAGTGCAATTATGTTATTGGGATTTGTGCCGAAATTTACTCTCATTTTCTCAACGGTTTTAACTCCAATTTTAGCTGCAGTCCCGCGCCAGCCGGCATGAGAAACAGCACCGATTTTATTTACAGGATCATAGAAAATTAACGGTGTGCAGTCCGCAAATTTTAAATAAATTGTATCATTGCTATTTGTAAGAATTAATCCATCTGTATCAGGATATTCTGTCTTTAAATCGACAACTTCAATATTGTCGCTGTGAGTTTGAACGGGAGTAATTATTCTTTCAGAAACAGGAAAGCATACTTCACCCCTTGTGGTAAAGTATGCAGTTACATCCTGTATAAAATCACTTTTTAAAATCTTTGTGCCGTTAAAATCTTCAAAATAAAACATATTGAAAATATAGCACAAATTAGTAAAATCTGTTAATAAGATTAATTTTTTCTTTTGTAAATGGCGGACAAAAAATATCATCTTTTCGCTCGGTCGAGCTTATTAAAACACTTTTCAGGTGAGAAAATGTGTAAAAGCTGTATTTGCCGTGATATCTTCCGACTCCGGAAGCACCTACACCTCCAAAAGGAAGATTTTCTCCTGCGGTGTGATTAATCGTATCATTTACGGCTCCGCCTCCAAAGGACAGGCTTTTAAAAATATCTTTTCTAAACTCTTTATCCTCTGAAAAAACATACAAAGCAAGCGGCTTAGGCTTTTGACGGATGTATTCTTTAACTCTGTTAATGTCTGTCCACTCAAGAACCGGCAGCAGCGGTCCAAAGATTTCCTCCTGCATTATGTCGGAATTTACAGAGTCTTCGACAATTAATGTCGGCTCTATGTACAGCGTGCACTCATCGCTGTGACCGCCATAGATAATCTTATCTTTGCTTGATTTTATAAGCTTGCTTAGACGATTAAAAGCCTCAATATCTATAATGCGTCCATAATCAGTGCTCTCCGGTGTATATGTGCCGTAAAATTCCTGAATCGCATTAATCATTTCCAGAATTAATTTTTCTCTGATAGAAGCATGTACAAAAAGGTAGTCAGGTGCGATGCAAGTCTGCCCTGCATTCATAAATTTACCTTTAACAATCCTTCTGGCACTGACTTTTAAATCTGCTGTATCATCTATGATAACAGGGCTTTTCCCTCCCAGTTCAAGTGTATAAGGGATAAGTCTTTCTCCGGCAGTTTTTGCAATCTGGCGTCCTGCCTGAGTGCTTCCGGTAAAAAATATATAATCAAAGTCACCCTGCATAATATCTTTGCTGGAGATTTCTTCCGGCAGAAACATTTTAATATAATCAGAGGTAAATGTTTCTGAGATAATCTGGTTTAGAACCTTTGATGTTTCAGGCGTTCTGTGTGAAGTTCTTATAACAGCGCAATTACCTGCTGCTATTGCTCCAACAAGAGGTGTCAGGGCAAGCTGCAGCGGATAATTAAAAGGAACAATAATTAATGCAATGCCAAAAGGTTCTTTCACTATTAATGATTTAGCAGGCTTTAAATAGGGTACAGTTTCAACCTCCTCTGTTTTCGCCCACTCTTTAAGATTTTTTACTGCAAAGTCAATTTCGTTAAGTACTATTCCAATCTCGGTAAGCATCGTTTCTGCCGGAGATTTGTGCAGGTCGTAATACAATGCTTTTTGAATTTCAGATTTGTATTTGATGACGGTTTCCTTAAGCATTTTCAGCTGTTCAATTCTAAAATCCGGGTTTCTTGTCTGGTTAGTATAGAAATATGCTCTTATTTTATCGATGGTGTCTTTAATTTTCATATCTGCATTAAAATTAAAATAACCAGACGTAACAATTATCAAATCGGGCAGTCCAACAGGGTAATCTATTTTGATGTTTGTATTATAATAATAAATATAGATTATGTGTGTGTTTAAGGAGTAAAATTTATGATTACAAGAGTTCAATCAGGTTCCCCTGATTTTAAAGCTGCACGAATAAATATTCTTGCAACTGCGGATAACCATGGAAATATTATGCAGCTTCCAAGGGTTTTAAAAACAATAGAAAACAACGCAAAAGAAATTTTTCCTAAAGCAGAGTCGCCCTCAACTTTCAATTTTTTAACTATCGTTGGCGACTGGTTTATTAATCCTTCTAAAAAAGGCCTGTTAACTCATCCAGAACTTTCGAACGGCGATATGCAAAACCTTGCTATGCTTAAGACAATTGATAGTGTGAAAGTCTTACTTAAAAAACTTGCAGCGAAAACTTCCGGTATAATCAGCGGTAAAACAGCCGAGCTTAATGTCCTTTTTACACCCGGAAATCACGATTTAGATGCAGGTGATAAATTCCTGTTGAATGTTATGAAGAAAAATCCTATGAAAACACTGATTACAAATGTTGACTTAAACAAATCTCCGGCAGTACAGGAAGCAATGAGCTTGAGTGATAACATCGTAAAATCTGCGGTTTATTCTATTCCTGACGATAAACGTGACGATTTATTACACAAAGTTCTCTTTGTGAGTGCAACAATACCAAGTATGGATTTCTACAATCCCGGTTTATGCAAAGGTCTTGAATTTTATGATAATTCTAATAAAAAAGACGCTAATCTAACTGAGGCGGATATTCAAGAAACAATAAATTCTATAAAAGAGAAAGTTGATGACTTTAAGCTTGAAAATCCTAAAGGAGCTGTTGTTCTTCTGTCACATATGGGCGGCAGACTTTCGGAAATCATCAGAAGTAATGTCCCTCAAATAAACCATGTTCTAAACGGGCATGACCACAAGAATGTACAATCAAATGTCGGAAAGACCAGTATAAATTCTCTTGGAAAAGATAATGAGATGATAAAAGCTCTTAATTTTGAATTTGATGATGACGGAAACCTTATAAAGGCTACAATGACTCCATATTTTACAGAAACAACAGTAGCTGACGGGCTTGAAAAACACCCGTTTCAGGTATTTCTAAATGATTTCTTTGAAAAAGATTTGGAACCGCTTGTAAGCCTCGGAGAAATTAAATCTGAAAAAGCCGTAGAAGAAGCGGAAAGTAGATTTCCGCAGCAGGTTGAAGCGCTTCTTATAAAACTCGGGATAACTGACTTGGATCAGAGAACAGCTCTTATGAAGAATGATAGTTTTAGAGAACTTATATTTTCTGAGGCTTCAAAAGAGTTAGAGAAGTCTGAGAGTGTTAATAAAGGTTTAAATAAACTTACATACGGCAACGAAATAAGATATCAAAACAGTTATCTTATGAATTATCTAACGAGTGCTATTAAGCGTACTGTGCGTGAAAAATATGATTCAGATGTTTTTACTGTAGCTCTCCAATCCTCAATCGTACGAGGCGGACTGGAAGACGGTGCAGATAATCTGCGGGTGATGAAAGTTTTTGACGGCGTAAGTGAAGATCTGTCAAATCTCAGAATTGGTGATGTAAAAGGTGAGGAGCTAGTAGGGCTTATTGTAGAAAATGTGCTTGCTAATTTGAAAGCTCCGACAAGAAATACTATTATCCACTGGTCTGATGTGCAGGTAAACAGGTCGCTTATAGAGGCTATTAAATCAGGAAAAGCAGAAGCAAAATATTCTGATGCAGTAAGGGTTAGAAATAAGCTCACAAAAGAATTTGAACCTATAGATATGCAGGAAAATTATAAAATGGTTATTGGGGAAAAATTCCTTGTTAAGGATGATATTGAATGGCCCGGACGTATTAGAGAAAGGTTTGTTTCACTGGAAAAAACGTATGATGAACTGTTTAGGGAGTATACTTCGAGTGTAAATTATAAACTTCATATAACTCCAAAAACTAAAGAACAGCGTATTATATAACAAATAATAAAGGCAGGGGGCAAATGTATTATAAAACAAATTATAATTCACCGATAGGACAATTAACTATAGCCGCGCATAATAACAGCCTTATTGGCGTATGGCTTGAGGGACAAAAGTATTTTCAGGGCAGTATAAAAACTGAATTAGATTTTAATGATAATATAGAAGTATTTCAAAGAACTAAAGCCTGGCTTGATAGATATTTTAGAGGCGAAAAACCTGAAATTTCAGAACTGAGTTTAGCGCCAATAGGAAATGATTTTAGACAGAATGTCTGGAAAATTCTTTGTGAAATTCCATACGGCGAAGTTATAACTTATGGCGACATAGCTAAACAGATTGCTAAAAAGCGGGGGCTTTTACACATGTCTGCTCAAGCTATCGGCGGAGCTGTCGGACATAATCCAATTTCAATTATTATTCCGTGTCATAGAGTTGTAGGAGCAAATGGAAATTTAACAGGTTACGCTGGCGGGATAAATACAAAGATTAAACTCTTAGAACACGAAAAAGTCGATATATCAAGATTTTTTATTCCTGCCTAAAACTTTGTGCCAACGCAGTAGCCAGGAATAATATGTGCAACAGGAATAAATTTTGAAGCAGTCTTTGCAATATTAGTACCCGGAGCTGCCATTGATGTTACAAGACACACATTATCAGCTTGAACAGCCCAGTCTTTCCAGCTAAGTTTTCTGTAAGAATCTTCTTTAAACAAATATTTGTTGATTAATTGAGAAATTTTATTACCAAACAGAACTCCTGAGATAAAGCCGGCTGTACCAAAAGCGAATTGGATTGCTCTTGTAACAGGCGGGTATTTATATTTTGAAAACAATGTTTTATTGAGCTTCATTCCTGCTCCAACAAAAAGGCTCGGGAATACATAGTTTCCGACAAGTTGAACAATACCTTCCTTTGTTTTAGCCTTAGTATTTTGCGGGTCTGTTAATACGCCGCCTGTTAACCCGCCTGCAATTGATGATGATGCCATAGTGATAACATCTTTTTCATTAAATTCGATTTTTTTGAATACATCAACAACTTCTCTGGTTTTTAAAGAGGCTGGAACTTTAAGCCCTCTTGCTTTTGTAATGCATACAGCAGATGCCGTTAAGCCAAGTAAACTTCCTGCTGCAGAAGCTGCCTTTGTTGAAAAGTTTGGTCTATTATTCTGTGTATTATTTATATTAAATGAATTAACTGTAATTGACATTTTTATTTTCTTTCTTTTTAAGAAAGATTCCTCCTTAAGATTTCAAACCTTTGTTTTGTACTGACATATTAAATGTCTTGATTACACTTTTCAAGTGGTAAAACAAAATCTTAACGCTATCTTAACGCCAAATGAAAAACATTAATCCTATTTTTATATCACTTTATGCTATTATCTGATTATGAAAGAATTAGAGAACATTAAAGACCATATCTTGGTATGTTTATCATCATCGCCGTCAAATAAAAAGGTTATTGATACGGCTTCTCGTATGGCAAAAGTTTTTAATGCTGAATTTACTGCTCTTTATATTGAGAGTGCCAATAAAATGTCTAGGGATAATGAATTAAGATTGCAGCAGAATACGGAATTCGCTAGAGAACTGGGGGCTAATATTGTTACTTTGAGCGGAGAAGATATTGCATTTCAGGTTTCTGAGTATGCAAAAAAAAGTCAGGTTACAAAAATAATACTCGGCCGTTCCGGATACAGGCCTAACAGGCTTTTTACTCCTCCAAATTTTGTGGATAAAATTATTAAGTATTCTCCCGAAATTGAGATTTATATTATCCCTGATAAGGCTCAAAAAATGTATTTCGGCCAGCAGGAAAATAAAAAAAATAAGTTTTCAATCTTCTCCTATCCGGGGCTTACAATTTCAATTCTAATATTATTACTATTTGATTACTTTTTTACCGAACCAAGATTTTCGCTTGCAATAAGCGGGTTTCCTGTAGTATTCTTAATACTTTTTGTTTTTGTTTATTTTGTTGCAATTATTAATCAAAAGCAGAAAGATGCTATGCTCAGGGAAATTCAGCTTACAAAGGAAAAGGAAGATATTTTGCAGGCAAAGAATGAACTGATTATTAAAAATAAGCAGGAAGAAATGCGTTCAACTCTTTTGAGAGCGATTTCTCATGATTTAAGAACTCCTTTGACAGGAATTTCCGGATTTGCTGAAATACTGCTGAAAAATTCAAATATCTTATCAGAAGATAAGAAACAACATATTTATTCAGATATTTATGATGATTCTATATGGCTTCTAAATCTTGTTGAAAACCTGCTTGCAATAACAAGATTTGATAAAAATGAAATTAAGCTGAATAAAGAATCTGAATATATTTCAGATGTAATTAGAGATGCAGTCAGTCATTTAGGACGCAAAAAAGAAAAATTCTTTATACACATAAATGTTGAGAAAGAAAATCTATCGGCATATATGGACAGCAGACTGATTTCTCAAGTTATATTTAATCTTGTTGATAATGCTATGAAGTATTCTCCAGAGGGAACAAATATTGTTATAAAAGCTGAAGCAGATGGAAATGATTTAAAAATATCTGTTATTGATGAGGGGGCCGGCATTAGTGACGAGGATAAAGCAAAGATTTTTGATATGTTTTATACTGTTAATAATAAAATTGCTGATGGAAGACGCGGCTTAGGCCTCGGGCTTGCTCTCTGCAAAGCCGTTATTGAAGCTCATGGCGGTAAAGTTAATATAATGGACAATAAACCTTGCGGAACAATTTTTTCTTTTGATATAAAATCAGATGTGGAGAACGATAATGAATAAAGGTACGGTGCTTGTAGTAGAGGATGATAAAGCCATTCAGAATTTGATAGGGACAACCCTTGAAATTTTTGATTATAATTACCTTATTTCTTCAAATGCAAAAGACGGAATTTTGAAAGCAACTTCCCACAATCCGGATGTGATTATTCTTGATCTGGGCTTGCCGGATATGGACGGGCTTGAAGTTATAAGAAAAATCCGGTCGTTTTCGCTTGTTCCAATAATTATTGTCAGCGCAAGGACAGATAATGCAGATAAAATTACCGCGCTTGATGCGGGTGCAGATGACTATTTGACAAAACCTTTTAATACCGAAGAGCTTCTTGCGCGTGTGCGGGTTTCAATGCGCCATAAGATGCAGAGCACTCAAGTTCAGCCTCAAAATAATATTTTTACAAACGGGAATTTAAAGATTGATTATGATACAAACTGTGTTTATGTTAATGATAACGTTGTCCACTTAACGGCAATTGAATATAAATTGTTATGCCTGCTTGCAAAAAATATAGGAAAGGTTTTAACCCATAATCATATTAAACAAGAAATTTGGCAGGATGGAAACGGATGTGATTCGCAGTTATCTTTAAGGGTATTTGTGACTAATTTAAGAAAAAAGCTCAATGCTTCAGATTATATTATTACTCATATCGGTATTGGATACCGCATGCTGAATGTGCCAAATGTAAATGAGTAGTAGTAATTAGATATTTGGCAAAATTGTTAAAAGATTTGGCTCTCAGATTATGACCATGATACAATTTGCTTACAATGGGTAATATACGCAAGGAAATATTTTTAAAAGGAAAGAAACGCACTGATGATATTGTAAGTTGTGTTAGAAAAGGCAGATTTTACAAAATTACTTTTAAAAGCCATAAAACTTACACCTATAATTATTATGACGTAAAAATTGTAGAACCAAGTAAAGAAGAATTATTTATTGATAATCGTTTAAATTATTTCCGCAGTATAGCAGAAAAAGTTGGGCTTGAGCATACAACTGACAAAGGTTTAAAGTTTAATATTCTACTTAAAAACTATGGAATGATAGAAAAAGTTGTTCCTGAATCTATATTATATAACTTTTTAAATGGCGGGTTACCAGTAAAAGAAAATAAGCATGATAGTTGCATTGGTGCATTTTTTAAAATAATAAAACCAATTAAAAATGAGGAAAAAGAATTTACAATCTTTCCGTTTGGTTTTAATATAAGTCAGAAACAAGCAGTAGATAACGCTCTAGAGAATAATTTATCAATTATAGAAGGTCCTCCAGGGACAGGAAAAACTCAAACAATATTAAATATTATTGCAAATGCAGTAATTAGGGGGGAAAGTGTAGCAGTTGTTTCAAGCAATAATTCTGCTACAAAAAACATAATTGATAAATTAACAAAATATGAAGTTGATTTTATTTCAGCATACTTAGGCAATACTGAAAATAAAGAAGAATTTATCAAATCTCAAACTTCTATACCTCAAATGCGTTGCTGGAGGATTAAAAATACTGAAATAAAAGAAATAGAGAAATCTTTAAAACAAAGATATAAACACCTTCAAGAAAAGTTAGAACAACAAAATAAATTATCAAAATTAAAGCAGGAATTATCTGCGTATAAATTAGAATATTCGCACCATTTAAAATATATTGAACAATTTTATATCGAAGAAATCCCCGAAGATATAACCAATATTAAATCCGTAGACAAAGCACTTGAGATGAGTTTTCTAGTTGAAATTGCCGATGAAGAATACAAGAATAAAAATAAGTTTATTGAAATTATAAAAACAGTTATTGAATTTTTAAAAATTAAAAAATTTAAAAGGACAATAGCAGAACAATTATTGAAAAAATATTCAAAGGAATGCTTAATTGCTTTATATCAACAAAAATTTTATCAAATTAAAATATTCAAAAATAAAAAAGCTATAGAAAAATTAGAACAAGAACTAAATTTATTTGATTTTAACTCGAAAATGAAAGAATATTCCGAGCTTTCAACTCAGATATTCAAAGCAAAGCTGGCAGAAAAATATACTCTGCAAAAAAGAAAAACATACACTATTGATGAATTACAAACTAAATCTGAAGATTTTATTAAAGATTACCCGGTTGTTTTGAGTACAACATATTCTTTAAGAACGTGTTTATCTAAAGACGTAATGTATGATTATGTAATTGTTGATGAGGCATCTCAAGTAGATTTATGCACAGGAGTTCTGGCATTATCAAGTGCCAAAAAAGCAGTAATAGTTGGAGATTTAAAACAATTACCTAATGTTGTCGATTCTAAAAATGCGAAATTAACGGATGAAGTTTTTAATAATTTTGATATGCCTGAAGTTTATAGATATAAAAACCATTGTTTGCTGTCTTCTGTATCAGAATTATTTAAAAAAGCACCACATACTTTGCTAAAAGAGCATTATCGCTGCCACCCGAAAATTATAGAATTCTGCAATAAAAAATTCTATAATAATGAACTGATTATATTGAGTAAGATACAAAGTGATAAAAAACCTTTAATTGTATATAAAACAGTTGCGGGAAATCATACAAGAGATAATGTAAATCAAAGACAAATCGATGTAATAAAAAATGAGATAATTCCTAATGAAAACTTGTGCACAATAGATGATTCGCTTGGTATTGTAACTCCTTATCGGAATCAAACAAATGCACTGCAAAGTCAATTTAAAGGAACTGGAGTTAAAGCAGACACTGTGGATAAATTCCAAGGGCAGGAAAATAAAGTTATTATTCTGTCAACAGTCGATAATAATATAACAGATTTTACAGATAATCCCAATCGTTTAAATGTAGCAATATCAAGGGCAATTGAACAATTAATTGTTGTAATTAACGGAAATGAACAAAAGAAGGATACTATAATCAATGAACTTGTTAAATACATTGAATATAATAATTGCGAAATAAAAGAGAGTAAAATATTTTCGGTATTTGATTTACTTTATCAAACATATGCAGAGCAAAGAAGAATATTTCTAAGAAAATAATATGATAGCGAAAATCTTATGTATGGTTTAATTAATGAGATAATAAAAAAATATAACGGAAATTATGAAATAGCGGTTCATGTGCCCCTTAATATGATTATAAGAGATTTGGGCTTAATGTCAGATGATGAGAAAAAATATGCTAAAAATGATTGGACTCATGTGGATTTTCTAATTTACAAAACAATAGATAAATCTCCAGTATTAGCAATAGAAGTTGATGGTTCAAAATATCACAAAGAAGGCAGTAAACAGGCAAAAAGAGATGAATTAAAAAACACGATTTTTGCAAAATACGATATCCCATTATGTAGATTTAGTACAGCAGGAAGTAACGAAAAAGAAAAATTATCTCAAATGTTTAAAGAAACAATAGTAGGCTATCAATAGACTCTAGGTTTGATAATTATTTATATCGAGTGCATCATAATTAAATTAGAATGAGCATTGCTGCTGTCTGATATATACCCTGCAATGTCCTTCTTGAATATGTATTGATATTATCAAGATTATATGGTAAATTATAATAGAGGTCTAGTTATGAAAGAAAGTAATTTTAAACAAAATAAGTGTTGGGGAGGAAAGCGTGAGTGTGCCGGAAGAAAGAAAACTTGCAGAAAAAAGGTTCCGTTCAATAGAAGAATTAATGAAGATGTTTTAAATATTTTGAGAGAATATGCTCAAAGTCATAATATGACAGAAACGGAAGCCTTAGAAAGTGCAATCATTTTACAATCAAATGTAGAAAAATTAAAAGGAGATAAAATTATGAAAATTGTAATTCCATCAAAAGAAGAAAAATTATGCGGACATTTCGGACATTGTGAGTACTTTACGTTTGCAGAAGTTAATCCAGAAACTAAAGAAATTATAAGCATTGAAAAGAAAGTTCCAGAAGATGGCATTTCTTGCCAGAGTGCAAGCTGGATATCTTCTCAAGGAGCAAATCTTGTTTTGGCAGGCGGTATGGGGGGCAAACCATTACAAATATTCGCTCAAAATGGAGTAAAAGTTGTTGTCGGGTGTCCTGAATTAGAAGTAGAAGAAGTTATTAACCAATATTTCAATGATACTTTATCTACAGGCGAAAACTCTTGCGGAGGCGAGCACCATCATTGTCATGGCCACCGTCACGAACATAAGCATTGCTCCAAAATTTGAAGATTATATAAAATTTCAAAATGTTCACTGCCCAAAATAAAAAATTTATATAAAAAAAATATGCCGCAACTCGGAATTGAACCAAGGACACAGGGATTTTCAGTCCCTTGCTCTACCAACTGAGCTATTGCGGCATATTTTTTATTTATTATTGTTATAGCCAAGGCTATATATCTATTCTACTTGCTAAAAATTTTTAATCAAGTCTTTTTATTTATTGCGGGGCAAGCCACGCTGTTACGTTTCTGCCTTCTACCATAGGTTTCTTTTCAACTGTTACAGGTTCATTTGCTAAATCTGTAATGAATCTGTTTGCAAGTTCTATTGCCAGTGATGAATGCTGCATCTCACGACCGCGAAGCATTACAACGATTTTTACCTTATTACCCTGAGCAATAAATTTTTTTATGTTTTTTAATCTGACTTCGTAATCATGAGTATCTATTTTGTAACGTACTTTTACTTCTTTTATATCAACAACGTGCTGTTTTTTCTTGGCTTCTTTGGCCTTCTTTTCCAGCTCGTATTTGTACTTGCCATAATTTAAAATCTTTGCAACCGGCGGTGCCTGATTAGGACTTATTACAACTAAATCTAAATCAACTTCTTCGGCCATTCTTAATGCTTGTGATGTTGGGACTATTCCGTGGTTGTTTCCGTTTTCATCTATTAATCTTACTTCTTTTGCTCTAATCCTTTCGTTTATTAGAGGCTTGTCCTTACCCTTATTCGGGCTTCTGTCTTCGTTAGCTATGGTTATTTTCTCCTTTTCTTTAATTTTATATTATTTATAATATCATGCTAAAATCAATTTTCAAGTTTTTCAATATTTGTCGCGTATTCAGGACTCAATGCAAGCCATTTGTACGCCTCATTTACACCCTGAGGGATATCTGTAACAAATGTCCCCCCGTAACGCCCTCTGGTAAAAGTTATATAACCTTCTTCTGAAAGATTATCAAGAGCTTTTTTTACTGTTTTGGCACTGACTTCATATTGCTCGGCAAAAGTCAGAATGGAAGGAAGACGCGAGCCTATATTACAATTTTCCGTAATGTAATGTCTGATTTTTAATTCTATTTTTTCGTAATGATAAAGAGAATTTTCATTGTTGTTATTTGTTACTACAGTTCCGTATTGGCCGCGTCTTGTATACAAAATTCCTTGTTTTGCAAGCAATTTTATTGAATCATGTATAGTCTTAACGCTTACATTAAATATTTTTGCAAGTTCAAAGTTTGCAGGGAGCCTGTCGCCTGAGTTATAATTCATTAATATGTGTGTTTTTAGGTTTTCTGCTGTTTTTTCAACAAGCGTCTGAACCTTAACATCTTCAATAGAAAAATCCATTCTTCCTGCAATAAAGACATTGTTCACCTTTTTTAAGATATTTTGTGAAACCAGACTTCCTATTGCCATTCGGATTGTTGTATTGGAAATCCCTGTAATCCGGCTGAGTTTTCGGGTTGAAACAAGGCAATCTCCAGTATGGTAGTTATTTTCTATCATAAATTTTTTTATTGCTTCACATGCAAGTTCTCTTTTGGACGTAAGTTTTTCCGATTTAATGCTTTTGTATTTTGGCTTTATATAAGTTCCAATTCTCTGTTTCGACTCAACCATGCCGCAGTCTTCAACATATCTGAAAACATTTTGTATCGTTCCTTTGCTAACCCCGATATGGAATGCTAAATCCCCCTTTGACGGCAAAAAGTCGAAAGGTTTTATACTTCCGGATTCTAAAGATTTTTCTATCCATTTAATAAGCCATGCTGAGATTTTTGTGACTTTATTTTCGCCCGGACCAAAACTGTGAACATGCGGTGACATCTCAGAAACAGTTATTTGTCTGGGTTGGTTGGTATCTGACATAACATTTCCTTTATCGGGTTATTATAAATATATACCCAATAATATAAAAACATTCAATAGAGTGTGAAGATATATTAAGCGGGACGGCTAAATTTTAGCCGTCCCGCTTAAATCTTTTAAAGAAATGTTAATTACTTACCGTTAACAACTTCTTTGAATTTTTTACCAGCTGAGAAAACAGGAACTGTTTTAGCAGGGATTTTAATTTCTTTACCAGTTTGAGGGTTTCTGCCGTTTCTAGCAGCTCTCTTGCGTGGTTCGAAAGTACCAAAACCAACTAAAGTAACTTTTTTACCTTTAGAAACAGTCTTTTGAACAGTTTCAATTAAAGCTGATAATACTTCGTTAGCTTCTTTTTGAGTAACTTTTGATTTTTTAGAAATTTCTTGTACTAATTCTTCTTTGTTCATTATAAAACTCCTTTCTTCTAATTACAAATTCTATTATACAAACTCCAAAACAGAATGCAAGCATTTTTTTCTTGAAAATACTCTCAATTTCTGGGTTGCAGCCTAATAGCATAAACGCAGAAAAAAGCAAGCACTTTGTTGAAAAGTACTGTAAACGCCTAAATAAGATGTTTTGAGGGGGATTACTCCTGTATATTTATTATGTTACCGCTGTAATTTGCATCAAAATCATATGCTTTTTGAAATTTTTGTGACTGTTGGCTTTTTTTAAGTTCCATTTGAATTTTATCTTTGCCGGCCTCTAGTTTTTTTATATTTTTTAGTTCCAAATCTCTTATTTCATCGAGAAGAGTGTCGAGTTCTTTCTGTTGAACAGGTGTTAAGTCAAGATATTTACGAATGCATTTGCAGCTCAAAAATAAATGTTCACGATTTTTTATCATCGTTATTGCATTATCGAAATCTTCATTATCAATCATTCTTGAAATATCTTCTGAGCCGTTTTTAAGCTGTGTATATTGCATAATCAGCTGTTCAAATTGTTTTTCATCCTGCATTATTATCATCCTCTCTTAATGCCGGATGCTGAATTCCCTGCTGCGGCATTTCTTTCATAACTTCTTCAAGGGTTATTATTCCATTCTGGATTTCTATTGCTTTCTGGAAGCCCCATCTTATGTTGGTTAAATCTTCAATTACTTCATCAATTTTTGCTGAATTGCGCTGAACATTTGCTTTTATAAGGTTCATTGCCATTTTGTTGTACAGCTTGAAAAGCTGCTTTGAAACTTTATTGCCATTTTCGAGGTCTATGGTTCGCATAAGTTCTCTTATAATTTTTCTTGCACCTTCGATATTTTGAGCACGTTCTTGCAGATTATTTTCAGCAATAGCTGTTTTTGCTTTCTGCAAAAACTGTAAAGCTCCGTCAAAAAGCAATATCATAAGTTTTTCCGGCGTTGCGGTATTTATGTTGCTTGCCTGGTATTGTTTTATGTACTTGTTGTAAGGATTTCCTGGCGGCATTTACACCTTCTTGTTTACAAATATTCCGGATGCCATGTTCAGCTTTTGTACTAATTCCCCAAGTTCATTTCCGGATATTGTTTCTATTAACCTATTTGTCGCACTGTCATATAATTCTATTATATCATCTTTTACATTTAATTTAACATAAAAATCTTTGTTGGGATTTTCAATATCTTCAATATCAACCCCGTCCTCTTCTTCCAGTAGATCTTCCGGATTTTTTTCTACGAGTCCGTCTTGAAACTCTTCCTCTTCTTTTTCAGATTGTTGTTTTTTATCAGAACTTTCTTCATCATCGTCTTTGCGTCTAATCCTCTGGTTTACACTCAAGTTTTGCACCTGCTGCGAGTCCTGCACTGCATCAGAGTGAATTGCCTGTTCTGTTTTGCTGGCATACTCTGCGGAAGTAGATTCTTTTACCGCACCGGTATTCGAAAATGATAAACCATCCATGCCCATATGTGAAGCTTCCTTTACATGTTCTATATAATAGCATGTTATGATATAATGCTTTTATGTTCATCATATAAAAGAAGGGTATATTTCATGAGCAAAAGTTTATTTATAGATTTTATGGAAAAAATGTTAGCTTTTCCGTTATGGATTAAGCAGACAATTTTCTTGAATTTATCTAATGATTTAACGACCTATTTGAGTAACGAGTTCCTTGATGTGCAAGAGGGAGAACTATTTCACATTTATCGTCCGGCGTTATCTGAACAGGGGCAGAATGAACTTTTGACTAAAGAATCAAAATACGATGACATGATTTATTCTTTTATGAATTGCTGCTCAAAAGGCATGTCGCTTGTTGAAATTGCGATTGAAAATAATTTTACGATTGAAGAAATTGCAAAAGCGTTTATGTTTTGCAAAACTTCAGGTTTCTTTTCAAATAAAGTAACGAATTCGGTAAGTGCCACGGCTGGATTTCTTGCCGGAAAATACAGAACCGGTGAATATTTTATCCGTGCGGGTAAAATGACTATTGAACAGCTTGATGAAGTTTTAAACAAACAGCAGGAAATGAACGAAGCCGGAAAGCATGTTTTTATTGCAGAGTTGATGGTTCAAATGGGCTTTATTGCAGATAGAGATGTTAAGAGTATTATGTTTATGAAGGAAGAGGCTGGAAAGAGATTCTCGCTTAACCCTGATGACATTCCAACTCTAGCAATGGAAAAAGAAAAATTTGATATAAGAGTTGAGAATACACGTCTAAAAGAAGAGAACGAAATCTTGAGGCAGAAGATGGATGCTATTTTAACATTCATTAAGGAACATAAGACTCCGGAAGAAGAGCCTAAGCTAGAAGAGTTTTAACCAATGCGTATTGAGTATGTAAGGGATGGGCTTGTTGAGGAATTTCATGACGGCATTGTTTTGCATTATAAAGAAGGAAATTCTCGTTCTGAACCTTATTATCTTCGTTCCTGTGCAAAGCCTTTACAAGCATCTTTATTGATGGATTACGGTGCAGATTTAACTGAGGATGAAATTGCACTTTGCTGCGGATCTCATTCCGGTGAAGAGTGTCATGTTGAAATCGCACGCCGGATTTTGAAAAAATATGATATTGATGCAAAACTTCTTAAGTGCGGCAGGCATGCTCCGCTTTCCAGAAGCATGCAGGATAAAATGCTGCTTAGGGGTGAAGAGTTTTCAGAAATTCATAATAATTGTTCGGGCAAACATATTGGTTTTCTTGTTGTTTGCAAACTTAAAGGCTGGGATATGGAAACATATTATGAGTCGGAACATCCGCTTCAAAGAGCTGTTAGGGAAAAGATTAATATGCTGTGTGAGGTCAAAGATAAGTATCCGTCAACAACTGATGGCTGCGGGGTGCCTATTTTGAGCATGCCGCTTTATAACATGCTTGTCGGATATATAAACCTTCTCAAGTATGGTAGGATTGTCAATTCAATATTAAATCATCCTTATATTTTTGGCGGAGAAAATCGTCTTGACACTGAAATTATTCAGAATACACATGGTATTCTTGCAAAAGTAGGTGCAGGTGGTTTGTGTATTGTTGTTAATGTTCAGAAAAAAGATGCTTTTGTTGTGAAAATTAATGACTGTTCAATGGAAGCTAGAAGATTTGCTGTTTTGCATACAATTAACAGGCTGGGCTGGGGAGAGATTAATTACGACAATAAAATTAGGACTTTAGCGGGTAAGATTGTGGGTGAAATTATAATAAAATAATGGCAATTCTTATTTAGTTTTTGTTTTTATATATATGGAAAGGTTTGTTATGTCTATTCATATTACTCCTGTCAAAACAGAAACTTATATTCCGTCAAAAGTTAAGGATGAAGAAAGCAAGCCGGAGGAAAAGCCGATGGTTTCTTCAAAGGCTCTTGCAGTTTCGCTAACAGCTCTCGGGCTTGCCTCTCTTGGGCTGCTGGCAGTAAAAAATAAAAAGAAAAGTATGCCTGTGTCTGAGATTAAAAAATTTACAGCGAGAAATCTCTCAGATGAGGAAAAAGAAAAGCTTATAAAAGAGCTTCAGGCAAAGACAGACGATCCTGATGTTAAGGCTGAGATAAGAAAACTTGTAGAAAACGGCGAATGGGATAAGCTTTAAGCTTCCCAGAAACTGTCGAGGTTAAAAAAGCCGTCTTTTATGGAAAAACCAATTTTTAGCTCCAAATCAGGAGTCCCATTCCAGCCATGCTCTGCTATCTTATCAAGGAGATCTTTTGTGTATTGGTAAGCTGCTCCTTTAAATTCTACTGCAATTGAATTATTTTTATCAAGTTTATCTTTTAATATGTCTGTAATTTTTTGTCCTTCTGGAGTATAAAATTCACCGTTTTTCAAATCCAGTTTAGAAAGATCATAGCCGGTATATTGTTTTATGTTCTGATAAGCTCTGAATTTTGTAAGCGCGTCTGCATCAATATTTCCAGAGGTTTGCATTGTATAATACATAAGCTCACGGGAATTACTGCCGGAATTCAAAAGCTCTGTAATTTTAGACAGCATGTTCAAGTCAGAAGAACCTTCAATAGAAGCTGTATAAGAATATGGATTAAATGAAATCAAAAGCTGGTCATTTACTGTTATTCCGTTGTTCTCCAAAAGGTTATTCATCTGGTTGCTTATAATTTTTTGCTTGGAAGCCTTTTGTTCTGCTTCGTATGTATCCCAGTCTTTGTTTGTAAAATTAAGCCTCGGGTCTTGCCTGTTTGCACCGCCTACAGTACCATAGCAAATCGCATTAAGGTCATTTTCGTACATTGCATATTTTTCAGGCTCTTTCCATTTTTTTGTGAATGCAAACTCTTCCTGGCCAAAATACTTTAAACCTAAATAATGGCGTACTTCATCTATAGTCTTGCATTTTGAACGAACGTTTTCTGCCATAGGAGCAAGCTGTTCATCAAGCTTGCGTAATGCAAGATTTTCGTCGCTATAAGGATTTTCATTGTTTGAATGCAGTTCATCTGAATTATACCGGTCAACCATCTGCTGGTAGCGGTCAATAACGGCATCGGGGGTGTACCTGCTCGTATTATTGTAATAATTGTAATAACCTATTTCAGACATCCATATCCTCAAATTGTATATACTTATTATAACTCTTTTTACAGGAAATTCAATATTGTGCCTTCTGATAGTTCTCTTTTGATATAGAATTTTGTAAACGGCCGGTCATATTTCTTGTATAAGTGTATTTGAATTTTTAAAATTTTATTATCAGAACACAGTACGCTTATTGTCCTGTTTTTGTAATCTGTTTCTATAATTGTACCTGCCCCAGTAAATTCTGTTTTGTTTTCAGAAATTTCTGTCTGGTGTGAGGAAACCGCAAGACAGATATCTTTATGGTAGAAATACGCTTCACTCCACGGGTAAATTGCTCTTATAAGCGCATCATTTTCTTCTGCGGTTCTGGTAAAATCGAGTTCTAAATCCTCAGGATGTGAATAGTAGCTTGCCTTGTCTTCTCTCTGTGTCAGAGGGATAATGATATCTTCTCTAAGCGCTTTTAGAAGTTCGCATACAACTCCTCTTGCAACAAGAACTGTCCGTTCTTTTAGTGATTTGCCTGTATCAGACGGGTAAATTTTTATTTCTTCCTGTGCTAAAATGGCACCGGTGTCCAGTCCTTTGTCTATTAGATGGAATGTTACCCCGCTTATTTGCTCCTGATTTCTTATTGTCCAGAAATAAGGATTTGGACCGCGGTATTTAGGCAGAAGTGAGGGATGGGCATTGATTGCTGCAATTTTTGGAAAATCATAAATTTCTTTACTTATTTTTTCCCCCCAGGATCCTACTAGAATAATATCAGGATTAAGTTTAAGAAGTGCTTGCTTAAATTCTTTTGTATTAACTCCTCTAGCTTTAATTTCAGGAATTGAATAGCTTTTAATATAATTGTATTCAACGGAAGGATTTATAATATCCTTGATTTTACGCCATAATGGATGATATTTAACAGTATCTTTTCTCAAGACTCCTGCGATTTCACAGCCGGAATCAAGAGTCCCTGCGATTAGATTAGTGAACATTTCGCCATAGCCTACAATTACAACTTTAAGCATTCTTTAACATCCTTTTCAATCTGTGTTCTTAACTCTTCCAGCCCCCTGAATTTCTTTTCGTCACGTATTTTTGATGTAATCTCGATTTCAATATTTTTACCGTACAAATCTCCGTCAAAATTAATTATGTGGACTTCAACTATAGGTTCTTTTGTATTATGAACAGTAGGTTTCATACCCCAGTTAAGTACAGCCGGACGGTTATTAACTCTGGCTGAATATACTCCAAAAGGAATTTGTACTATCTCCGGCGTGTATTTTATATTGGCTGTCGGAAAACCAATCGTCCTTCCAAGCTGTGCCCCTCTGATTACTGTTCCCTCAAGCATAAAATTTGTTCCAAGAAGTCTATTAGCTAGTAATATATTTCCCTCCTTCAGTAATTTCCTTATAAGCGTAGAACTTATAATTTGGTCATTAAACATCTGAGGAGGTACGCATATATATTTGTATCCAAATTTATCTGCATTCTCTGCCAGAAAATCAGGATTTCCGCTCCTGTTTTTCCCGAAAGTATGGTTGTAGCCGGTGGAAATTGATATTGGATTATATTTTTGAACTATGAATTTAAGATACTCATCAGCAGGCATGTTTGCGATTTCAGCAAAATTGAGTTCTATAACCTCACTTACACCAAGTGACATAATTTTTTTAAGAGATTGCTTTCGCGTGTAAATATATTCTGCTTCTTGATTAAAATACTTAGCCGGTGAGTCTTTAAATGTAATAAGCATGGCTTCTCCAGCGAAATCCAGTGCAGATTTTATAACAGCCTGATGTGCTGTATGCACGCCGTCAAAAAAACCTAAAATCAATCCTCTTTTCATAAAATCTATGCTATAACGTTAAGCTTTCCGCCTAAAATTTGTTTGTGGCAGAAATTTTGCCATTCATTAATATTATCAAAAATTTGAGGTAATTTTTCTGAAGAAACAACTTTCTTGCTTACATAAGGGGTTAAAGAATTAAATGCGGTATCTCCAATTGTTTCATTACTGCGACTGTTATAAAAAGGCATATTGCTGCTCATATTATAACCGTTGTTACGATTTTGAGAAATTGCAGAAACTAACATAGTCACCCCTTTTATTAATGTATATTTTTCAATACCAAAATTTTAGCACACTAATTTTTTTTGTGCAATAACCTGATAAGAGAGTTTAAAAAATTTTTCATGTTAGAATATAAACATAATAAATAATGAGGACTTAAAAACCATGAAAATGTCAAAATTGTTTGTACAAACATTAAGAGAATATCCGTCTGATGCAGAAGTAATTTCTCATAAACTGCTTGTAAGAGCAGGATATATAAGAAAACTAACCTCCGGAGTTTATAATTATTTACCTCTGATGTGGAGAGTTTTGAAAAAAATTGAAAACATAGTTCGAGAAGAGATGGATAATGCAGGAGCGCAGGAACTTCTTATGCCGTTTGTTCAGCCAAAAGAACTCTGGGAAGAATCCGGAAGATGGGATGTATACGGTAAAGAGCTTATGCGTTTGAGAGATAGACACAATAGAGAAATGTGTCTTGGCCCTACGCATGAAGAAATTATTACTGCTATTGCGCGTGACGGACTCAAATCATACAAACAATTGCCTGTTAATTTATATCAAATTCAATCAAAATTCCGCGATGAAGTTCGTCCTCGTTTTGGTTTGTTAAGAGGCCGTGAGTTTATTATGAAAGACGCGTATAGCTTTGATATGTCACAGGAAGGCCTTGAAAAAGAATATGAAAATATGGCAAAAGCTTATACTCGTATTTTCCAAAGATGCGGGCTTAACACAAAAATGGTGCAATCAGATTCCGGCGCAATCGGCGGAAGCGTAAGCCATGAGTTTATGGTTATTACTGATACGGACGCAGGCGAAAATGATGTATTCTACTGTGACGGATGTGATTATTCTGCAAACTCAAACCATGCAGTATCTGCTCTACCTGATGCTGATGTGGCTGGCAAATGGGAAAAAGCGGAAATCATTGACACTCCGAATACACACTCTATTGAAGAACTTAGTGAATTTTTAAATATTCCTTCATCTTTAATTGTAAAGGCTCTATTATATATCGTTGATAAAAAACCTGTATTAGCCCTTATAAGAGCAGATAAACAGGTAGAAGAAACAAAACTTATGAACGCTGTAGGCGGCTCTGATATAAGAATTGCAACCGCAGGTGAAATCGAAGAGATGATGGGTGAAAACGGATTTGAAGCAGAAAAAGGCTTTATCGGGCCTCAAGGTTTGAAAAAATACGGCGAATATGAAGTTACTGTTGTTGCTGATGAAACAGTTAAAAATATGAAAAACTTTGTAATCGGAATTAACCAAAAAGATAAGCACGGTGTAGGTTATAACTGGGGGGGGGATGTTGAACTTCCAGAGATTGTTACTGATATCCGTCTTGTTGAAGCCGGCGAATTTTGTCCTGAGTGCGGAAAGCCGCTTAAGGTTACAAGAGGTATTGAGGTTGGAAACATTTTCCAGCTCGGTACTAAGTATTCGAAACCGATGAACGCAGTTTATTTAGACCAGAACGGCAAAACACAGCCTTATATTATGGGATGTTACGGTATTGGTATTTCAAGAACAGCAGCCGCTGCTGTAGAAGCTCATTACGATGACCACGGTATTAAATGGCCTCTTGCAATTGCGCCTTATCACGCGATTGTAATTCCAGTAAGCACAAAAGATGAACAGCAGATGAAGGTTGCTAATGATATATATGAAACATTGAAAAAACACGGCGCTGAAGTTGTAATTGATGACAGAGATGAACGCGCAGGGGTTAAATTTAAGGATGCCGATTTAATAGGATTCCCTTATCAGATTATTGTCGGTAAATCAATTGCGGAAGGAAACGTAGAGTTTAAAACCCGCGCAGCAGACGAAAAAACAGCACTGAAACCGGAAGAAGCCGCAGAAATGGTTATAACTGCAATAAATAATATCAAAAAGTAAACTTATTTTAAGCCCAAAAGGCATGGGGACTCGACAATTCATGTTTTTTTGTTTATGATAAAAACTATACTAGCCCAATAATAGTTAAAGGAGAAAAAGAAATGCAAGTAATATTGAAAAAAGAAGTGCAGAATATTGGCGAAGCTGGTGATTTGGTAAACGTTAAAGACGGTTATGCAAGAAACTATCTTATCCCTAAGAATTATGCAGAAATCGCTACAGAAGGCGCTCTTAAAAACAGAGAGCAGAATATCGCCAGATTAAGAGCTAAACAGGAAAAATTACACCAGGAAGCTCTTGCAAAAGCTGAACAAATTGAAAAAATCGGTTCAATTGAATTATCTGCAAAAGCCGGTGAAAGCGGAAAATTATTCGGTACAATTACTACAAAGAAATTGTGTGAAGAATTAAAAGAAAGAGCAAATATTGAAATTGATAGAAAAACAGTTTCATTAAATGCACCAATCAACAAAGTCGGCGAATTCACAATGTTAATCAAGCTGACTTCAAAAGTTAAAACTGAATTAAAAGTTGTTGTTACAGCATCTGAAGTTGTAAAAGAATCAGTAGAAGAAACAGAAGAAGCTGAAGCATAGTAAACAAAGTCTTACAAAACGTGCCGGCAAAACTTTCGGCACGTTTTTTTAATATAAGAAAGAGCTGCAATGAAGAAAAGTTTTAGATGCCTTCCGGTAGGCAATCTCCCATATACAACAGACAAAGCTGCGACCAAAATGATGGTAAAGCTTTTTGAAAATATCCCGTTTCTGGCAAACCTTCCTGATGCATCTCCGGATGAAAATCTTTTAAGACGCACACTTATGAATACTCCGGGAGTATTTATACAAGAAAAGAAGGTAATATTTGACAATGATGCTCCAAACCTTAAGTCAAAACTTGTAGCACTGGATGCAGCGTTCAATAGTCCTACAGAAGAAAATCTTGAACAATTCAAGTTTGAAACTTTTTTTCTTCCGAAATACTATCAAATAATTGAACGTATCAAACCTGCTGAAACAGTGATTAATTTAATTGGTCCGTTTACACTGTCGCAGCGCCTTATGAATAGTGAAGGCACACAGCTTCTTGCTGATAAGTATTACAGAAAAGTTGTTATACAATCTATTTGTGTAAAGGCATTGTGGATAATTCACAAGATTAAAAAACTTTCGCCGGAAACAAGACCGCTTATTATTCTTGAAGAACCGCTTCTATATAAAATAGGTGACATTAAGCGTGAAAATGAAGATGTTACACGTGATGTAATTATAAATATGTTTTCAAAAGTAATATCTAAAATTCACGAATATGAAGGGCTTGTCGGGATACAATGTTTTGAAAAATGTGACTGGAAGATTCCTATAGATTCAGGCGTAGATTTGATATCCTTTGATGCTTATAATAATCCTAACAACCTTAATATTATGCCGGAAAAGATTAACGAGTATCTGGTCAGAGGCGGAAGAATTAATTGGGCTATAGTTCCTGTTATGAATGAAACAATTGTGAAATCTCTTTCAGTTGAATACATATATGACAGGTTTATTAAAACAATCGAAGGGCTAATAGTTGCCGGAACTAGTGAGAAATTAACCTATAACAGAGCAACAATTTCTATTCAGGGGGATATCAACAGCCTGCCTTTGATTTTTGCAGAAAAAGCTTTGATTGTTGCAAATCAAGTTTCCAAAAGAATTCCGGTTAAGAGTTAGGTTCTTCTACTATAGCATTTGAATCAATGAAAATAGTGTTTCTTATGAAAGCGTGAGCCATAAGCAGCAAATAAGGGTTCATCTCATTTGTTGCAGATAGATTAACCTTCGCTTCCGGTTCTTCAAAAGTTTCTTTTTTCTTAGGTTCAACTGCCTCAATATCAATTGTTGTATTCATTGCATGAGAGGAACTTTCTTCCATAAGGCTTTTTTGCAGAGTTTTCTTTGGAAAATCTTCTGTGCATAAAATATAAATATCCACAGAGTTTGATGTTGTAAGAGTGAATACACCTTTAACGTTGCCGAAATTTCTGGTTTGTATAAGCACTGTAAGCTTAGAGTCGTTTGATTCATTTTCACCTTCCGGCGGCGTTACTTCAAGGTCAAATCCTACGCCTTCATTGAGCGGAAGCCACGGAAGGTAAAGAAGCATAAGGCTTTTTAATGTTTGTGACGGATTGTTTGACTCTGCCATTGCAATACAGGAGTTTAGTATACTCAGTGTATCTCTAATCTGGTCATTAGTCATATTGTTTTTTGAGGCGGAAGCCATTGCCAGAATTAGATTTGCAACTGCTTGTTTGCTGTTTTTCAAGATTATTTCTGATATTGCAGGCATCTGAATCATTCCGCTGAAAAATAGCATAACAGCATCTTTTTGCGCGGCTGCTGTTTGTCCGGCAATGTTTTGTGTTACATTAAGCGGTATTTCAGAAGTTTCATCAAATATCTGTGAGAGCATCTTCTGGTTTTTTAATAATTCTTCATTTAGGTCGTTTAATATAAGCGATGTGTTGCTCAACGGGATGTTTTTATTCTGTAAAGCCATCAAAAGAGTTCCGAGAGTTTGCGGCAGTCCAAGAAGGTTTCTTATAAAAATAGCTCTATCCATACTTGCAATCTGGTTCATCTGCAGCTGCTGCATAAGTGCTGCAGTGGATTGAATATTCTGAGGAAGGTTCGGCTGCGGCTGTGAAAGTGATGTGTTAAAACCGCTTCCGGTATTTATGCCATCCTGTTTGAGCTTTTTTAAATATATCTCGGGGTTTCTAAGGCCTGCGAGAATTTTTCCAACGCTAAATCCATCCATATAATAAATTATAACAGTATTTCTATATAAGTCTATAAATTGAGGATTTACAAATAAGCTTTTTTTTTATACTATTAGTATAATGAGAGGTATCTAATGGTTACAAAATATAAACGTGTTCTATTAAAAATCAGCGGGGAAGCCTTGCTTGGAAATCAGCAGTTTGGAATAGATTATGAACCCGTTGAAATGATTGCAAATGAAATCAAGTCAATATATGACAAAGGTGTAGAAGTTGCTGTTGTAGTTGGCGGCGGTAATATTTTTCGCGGGATGAAAAATAGTGCAAAACTCGGTATGGATCAAGCCTCCGGAGATTATGTCGGAATGCTCGCTACAGTTATGAACGCGGTTGCTTTGCAATGTGCCCTCAAAAAAATAAATGTAGAATGCAGAGTTCAAACAGCAATTGCCATGAATCAGATTGCAGAGCCATACGTTCGTCACAGAGCGATAAGACATCTTGAAAAAGGCAGAGTTGTAATTTTTGCAGCCGGTACGGGAAATCCGTTCTTTACAACCGACACTGCATCAGCGCTAAGAGCTTCTGAAATCGACGCGGAAGTTATGCTTATGGCGAAAAACGGGGTTGATGGAGTTTATACTGATGATCCGAAGGTTAATCCGGAGGCAAAGAAAATCGAAAAAATGTCTTATGATGATATTATCAAAAATGAATTAAAAGTTATGGATACAGCTGCCTGTGCATTGTGTAAACAGAACAAAATTCCTATTATTGTTTTTGATTTTAAAGCAAAAGGCAGTCTTGAAAAAATTATGGACGGCGAAGCCGTAGGTACGTACGTAAGTTAATATTTTATAAAAGGAGAAAATTATGTCAGAAGCTCTTGAAGAAATGTATTTATTCGGAGAGGAAAAAATGGAAAAAGCTGTTGCACAGATGAAGAGAGAATTTGCATCTGTGCGTACAGGCCGTGCTAACCCTGCTATCCTTGACAGAGTAGCTGTAGATTATTACGGAGCTCCAACTCCAATCAGACAAATGGCTCAGGTAAGTGTAAGCGAAGGTGTAACACTTGTTATTACTCCTTTTGATAAAAGTATTATGAAAGAATTAGAAAAAGCTATTATTAAAGCAGAATTAGGCGTTGCTCCGAATAATGACGGAACCTGCGTAAGATTAAACTTCCCGCCTCTTACAGAAGAAAGAAGAAAAGAAACTGCAAAAGAAGTTAAAAAGTACGGTGAAGATGCAAAGATTGCTATCAGAAATGTAAGACGCGATATGGTAGACAGTCTTAAGAAGATTGAAAAAGATGAAAATCTTCCGGAAGATGCAGTTAAAGATAATCAGGATAAAATTCAAAAAGTTACAGATAAGTACGTGGGGATAATTGATAGTCTGGTTGTTGAAAAAGAAAAAGAGGTTATGACAGTATAATGAATTTAAGCAAAAGCGTAACAAGGTTAATAACCGGAGTTATTTTCGGTTTCACTGCTCTGTTTGCTATCATGGCAGGCGGCTTGTATTTAGTAGCATTAGTTCTGGCAATTGTTATACTTGCCTCAAAAGAATATGTGAAAGTATTACAACATAAAGGTTTTAGACCTAGTTCAAGAATAATCATTGCTTCAAGCTTAATATTTGCAGCTCTAGCTTATTTTAACAGATTTGACCTTGTAGCTCTTGCATTTTCTGTCTGTTCAATTATGGCATTTATGTCGGTTTTATTCAAAGGTAAACAGCCATATATTGCTAATGTCGCAACTACGATATTAGGTTTCGTATATTGCGGCTGGTTTCCGCTGCACCTGTTATTCCTGCGCGATTTGGGAAGCCATCCTGTTTATCAGGGTTTTATTAAACAAAATGTTACAACGGAAGGTGCTGGATATGCTTTACTGCTGTTTTTTGCAGTAATTTTAACAGATTCTTTCTGTTACTATGCTGGCAGCAAGTTCGGAAAACATAAATTATCAAAGGTTATAAGCCCGAATAAAACAATAGAAGGTTCTATCGGCGGTACTATTATGTGTCTTATATTTTGTATCGCATTTGGACTTGCAATACAAATCCCTTGGTATCACTGCATAATACTTGGATTTTTGATTGCCGCTTTCGCTCAGATTGGAGATTTGTGCGAGTCAATGATTAAGCGGGATGCTGGAGTGAAAGATTCAAGCAATATTCTTCCGGGGCATGGCGGGTTTCTTGATAGAACAGACAGCTATATTCTGACAATTCCTGTTGTTCATTATTACTTATATTTCTTCGTGGTAAATAATTTTATTGATTTATTTAAAGGTATTTTTCCATGCTAGAAGAAATTTTTGGTGAAAAGAATGATTTAGTAGAAAAGGCTCTTACTCATCCTTCTTTCACTAAGGAAAATGATATAAACTCGCTTGAAAATTATGAACGTCTGGAATTTTTTGGAGATTCAGTTTTAAAGTTGTTCACTTCAAAACTGTTGTATGAAATATATCCGGAAGCTCCGGAAGGAGAACTATCGAAAATTCGTTCTATTCTGGTTTCTGATGCTATTCTGGCTCAAATTGCAATACAAATAGGAGTTGATAAACTTTTAAAGCTCGGGCCTTCTGAAGAAAAACAGGGGGGACGGAAACGCGAGTCAAATATTGCCTGTGCTCTGGAAGCTTTACTCGGTGCATACTATCTAAACGGGAAACAGACTGAAATTGAGAAGTTCATAAAAGATTATGTAATAGTCTTTGCAGAAGATGTTGATAAGCATTTTGAGAAATACAATGCAAAAGATATTCTCCAACAGTATACTCAAGGTATTGATAAAACCCTGCCTGTGTATAGAACTCTGGCAGTTAGAGGGCCTGCACATAAACCGGTATTTGAAGTTGAAGTTGAGTGGCAGGGGAGTGTTATAGCCTCTGCAACAGGAAAATCAAAGAAAGAGGCACAGCAGAATTGCGCGCTTGCTGCTTGTAAAAAACTGGGCGTAGTGTAAGATTTATCAGCTATAAATTGTAAAGAAAGCTAAAGATACGGGCATGATGGGTTGAAAAAATGCATAAATAATTGTACAATAGTTATATAACAAGGATATAATTTGTCGTCAATTATGCAAGATTTAAGGATAGCTAATGTACAAGGAATATTTTGTGTAGACTTACAACGTGGCTGTAAGCCAGTCATAGTGCTTGTTTCGACCCTTAGGGGGGGGGGGGCAGAAATCCTATAAATACTAGCATTGAGCTGGTAGACCTCTTTACATATACTTCTGGAGGTATTTTATGATAACCTTCGGAAGCGATGTTGCAGATTTGATTTTGCAGAGAACACTGGGCGAAAATACTCTAGGCTTGAATAACTCAATCAACCGTATGACAACAGGTTACAAAGTTAATCAGGCAAAGGATAATGCTGCGGGTTATTCCATAATA